>Ga0209344_10000048_pt1 | contig 253090 bp, 215 predicted proteins | sample Cruoilmetagenom6_FD_187293 | JGI IMG/M metagenome (GOLD analysis project Ga0209344, IMG submission 187293) | Oil polluted marine microbial communities from Coal Oil Point, Santa Barbara, California, USA - Santa Barbara Oil Seep Sample 6 (SPAdes)... | ecosystem: Environmental > Aquatic >...
GATGTTCCTACAAACAATGGCTATGGCGTTATTACCGGTGGTGGACCAGGTATTATGGAAGCTGGTAATAAAGGTGCTCATTTGGCTGGAGGAACATCTGTAGGCCTAAATATCACATTACCTTTTGAGCAACATGACAACCCCTATATTGATAGCGATAAAAGTATTGATTTTGATTACTTTTTTGTGCGTAAAGTAATGTTCGTTAAATATTCACAAGGCTTCGTGGTTATGCCCGGTGGTTTTGGAACATTAGATGAATTTTTTGAAGCACTAACGCTTATACAAACGCATAAAATAGATAAATTCCCTATAATTCTTGTAGGAACTAAGTTCTGGGGCGGATTATGGGATTGGGTAAAAGGAACCCTGCTAGAAGCTAATAATAATGTTAGTAAAGAAGACCTAGAATTGGTTCACATTGTTGACAATGAAGATGAAGTGCTCGATATACTAAATCAGTTTTATAATGAGTATAATCTAAGTCCTAACTTCTAAAATATTCAAAATCAATATTCTTCCTCTATTTACGTTTTTCATCTGTTATTTAATGTAATACAACAAAGTCTTTTAGATTTTAAAAACACTATAACCTCATAAAAATTTCTTGAAAATAAAAAACTTCATAACCAGTATCTGTTTCTTGTTTGTGGTCAGTATGTCCGCCCAATATGATATATCTATTGATGCAGTGTTAATTCCAGAAACTAAAAGCATCCAAATAAACCAGCAAATAGTGTTTGAAAACAACTCAAACACAGCTTGGAATGAAGTGTATTTAAACGATTGGGCCAATAGTTTTTCAAATAAAACCACTCCATTAGCAAAACGTTTTGCTGAAAACTATAATAGCTCTTTTCATTTTGAAAAAAAAGAAGACCGCGGAAGAACAGACCTTCATAGTATAACAGACAACAGCAATAATCCTATTGCCTGGAATCGAAATAAAGCAGCAGATATCATTAAAATTACACCCCAAAACCCAATAATGCCTGGGGAAACGTATACCGTTAATTTAATGTACTCTATAAAGTTGCCAAATACCAAATTTACTCGATTTGGAGTAACTGCTAATAACAATTATAAACTTAAATATTGGTACATCTCTCCTGCGGTTTTTGATGAAGACTGGCAAGTATACAGTAATAAAAATACGGATGACCTCTTTTTAACGCCTTCCTCTTTTTCAATAAACTTTAAAATACCTCAAGAATATACACTCACTTCAGACTTCAATATAGTTTCTGAAACGATATCTGAAAATCAAAAAACCGTTTTATTACAAGGCAAGCAACGAAATCAAGCTACAATTTATATTGAAAAACAAAACTCCTTTGAGACTATTGAAACCGATAAACTTACCCTTGTTACCAATTTAAAAGATGATAAGGTTTCTCCTCAAATTACTGCTCTTTCAATTGATAGAATAGTTCATTTTTTAGATAACAATCTTGGTGAGTATCCATTTAAAAAAATGGTTATTAGTGAAGTTGAATATCGTAACAGCCCTGTATATGGCTTAAATCAACTTCCTGATTTTATCAGCCCCTTCCCTGCTGGTTTTGAGTATGATATGGAGCAACTTAAATCCATAACAAGAAAATATATAGAATCTTCTCTTTCACTCAACCCACGTAAAGACAGTTGGTTAATTGGTGCGTTACAAATCCATTTAATGATGGAATATGTAGACACCTATTACCCTAAAATGAAAATTTTAGGGAGTTTAAGTAATTTTTGGGTAATTCGTTGGGCACATGCAGCCGATTTAGAGTTTAACGACCAATATCCTTTATTGTATCAAAATGTCGCACGAAACAACTTACAGCAGGCCTTAACAACTTCTCGCGACTCGTTATTAAAGTTTAATAAAAATATTGCAAACGACTATTACGGTGGGTATGGATTAAGATATCTCTCCGATTATCTAGGGAAAGAAACTGTTTCAGAAAGTATTAAAGAGTTTTATTCTGAAAATAAATTAAAACTTATTAAACCAGTTGCTTTTGAAGAAACACTTCAGAAAAACACAAATTTACCCATCAATTGGTTCTTTACAGATTATATAGATTCTCGTACTACTATTGATTTCAGAATAAAAAAAGTTGAAAAATTAGAAGATTCGCTTAAAGTAACTGTTAAGAACACTCGTAGAAACAGCATGCCTGTTTCCCTTTACGGAATTAACAAAGACAGTGTTCTATTTAAAAAGTGGCTTTTGCCAATTGATAGCACCGCAACGGTTACTGTACCCAAAAAAGATGTAAGAAAATTGGTTTTAAATTACGAAAAAACCATTCCAGAATACAATCAACGTAATAATTACAAAGCTGTAAAGGGGTTGTTCAACAGACCGTTTCAGTTTAGGTTGTTTCAAGATGTTGGTGACTCTCGTTACAATCAGGTGTTTTTTATGCCTGAATTTCAATACAACTTATACGACGGCTTTGTAGTAGGGCCAAAAGTGTATAATAAAACCGTATTAGCTAAAGGGTTTCATTATAAGTTAACACCACAAATTGGGCTTAAATCTAATACCATAATCGGGAGCGGGTCTCTTGTTTACACTCAAAATTTAGATAAAGAATCGCTATATTCTATGCGATATGGTTTTTCTGGAAGTTATTTCTCGTATGACCGAGATTTGTTTTATAGACGCTATACACCGTTTATGACCTTTGCTTTCCGCAACAAGGATTTGCGTGACAATGAAAAGCAGTTTATCAACCTTAGAAGTGTAAATGTAATCCGGGATGAAAATCCAAACGATCCTGAACAAGAACCAAATTATAGTGTTTTTAACCTTCAGTACGTATACTCGAATCCCAACTTGATTAACTATTTTAAAGGGTCGGTCGATTATGAAATCTCATCAAAATTCAGTAAAATATCTACCACTTTTGAGTACCGGAAACTATTTTTAAACAACCGCCAATTAAACGTTCGTTTTTTTGCGGGTGCCTTCCTTTTCAATGACACCAGAGAAAATGAAGACTTTTTTAGTTTTGCATTAGATAGACCTACTGATTACCTTTTTGATTACAATTACTACGGAAGAAGTGAAGAAAGCGGTCTTTTTAGTCAGCAATTAATTGTTGCTGAAGGCGGATTTAAATCTCAACTTAAACCAAAATTTGCCAATAGTTGGATAACTACTTTAAATGCAAGTACCAATATATGGAAATGGGTTTATGCATATGGAGATGCAGGCTTAATTCATAATACAGACCGAGGCACGCAAGCGGTGTTCGATACCGGAATTCGTTTAAGTTTGGTTGCTGATTATTTTGAGCTTTACTTCCCGCTGTATTCTAATTTAGGTTGGGAACCCGGACTCGAAAATTACGATCAACGCATTCGCTTCATTGTAACACTTGACCTAAGAACATTATTGGGCTTATTTACCCGAAAATGGTACTAAAAAGACATCTTTTTAGAAAAAATTATTTTAACCTTTTATAGTAAATTCGTTAAAATAACACTTCAAATTAATAAATTCATAATTTTTAGTATTCATTACTAACAATCTAACAACAAACAAGCATTGCAAAATTCGGTGGTTTTCGCTACTTTTGTAACTCAAAATTTAGACTATGCAAACAGACCCAAAAACCAATAGTGACCTTTCCTTCGAAGATTTTAAAACTGAAGTGCTTACTGATTATAAACTCGCTGTAACTAGCCGCGAATGCAGCCTTTTAGGTCGTCGTGAAGTTTTAACTGGAAAGGCAAAATTCGGAATCTTTGGTGATGGTAAAGAAGTACCACAGTTGGCTTGGGCCAAAGCATTTAAAAATGGCGATTGGCGAAGCGGGTACTACCGTGACCAAACGTTTATGATGGCGATTGGTGAGTTGACAGTTCAACAATTTTTTGCAGGTTTGTACGGGCATTCAGATCTAGATGCAGACCCAATGAGCGCTGGACGCCAAATGGGAGGACATTTTGCAACACATAGTTTAAATAAAGACGGAAGCTGGAAAAACTTAACAGCTCAAAAAAACAGTAGTGCCGATATTTCGCCAACTGCAGGGCAAATGCCGCGTTTATTGGGATTGGCACAAGCTTCAAAAATTTTCAGAAACGTTAAAGGCATTGAAGATAAAACCAACTTCTCTATCAACGGAAATGAAGTTGCTTGGGGTACCATTGGTAACGCAAGTACGAGTGAAGGACTGTTTTGGGAAACTATCAATGCCGCGGGTGTATTGCAAGTACCTATGGTTGTTAATGTTTGGGATGATGAATACGGAATTTCGGTTCACGCAAAACACCAAACTACTAAAGAGAATATTTCTGAAATATTAAAAGGATTTCAACGTACCGAAAATGAAGAAGGTTACGAAATTATCCGTGTGAAAGGATGGAGCTATCCAGAATTAATAGAAGCGTATCAAAAAGCAAGTAAAATAGCTCGTGACGAGCACGTTCCTGTATTGATTCACGTTCAAGAATTGACCCAACCACAAGGTCACAGTACCAGTGGTAGCCACGAACGGTATAAAAGCAAAGAACGTTTAGAGTGGGAAGCTGAGCACGATTGCAATGTACAGATGCGTAAGTGGATGATTGAAAATGATATCGCTACAGACGAAGAGCTTTCTGAAATAGAGAAAGTAATCAAAAAAGAAGTTCGTGATGGTAAAAAAGCAGCTTTAAAAGCCTTTTTAGCACCACAAAAGAAAGAACAAAAAGAAGCGGTAACACTTTTAGGAAATTTAGCTGAAAGCAGCCAGAATAAAAACTTCATTGAAAAAATAAAGAACGATTTGGCTTCTGATACAGAACCACTTCGTAAAACAATATTAGGTGCTGCGAGAAAATCACTTCGATATGTTACTACTGAAGATTCTTCAGAAAAAAGACAACTAATCGATTGGATTGAAAACTACTACGAGTTAATTCAGCCAAAATACAGCGCTCATTTGTATTCTGAAGCAGAAGAGAATGCAAAAACAATTTCCGAAGTAAAACCAGAATATGACGATGACGCAAAAGATGTTGATGGTCGTGTGGTACTTCGTGATAATTTTGATGCTATTTTCAGTAAGCATCCAGACACGCTAATTTTTGGTGAAGATAGTGGTGAAATTGGTGATGTAAATCAAGGTTTGGAAGGCATGCAAGAAAAATATGGAGCATTACGAGTTGCCGACGTAGGTATTCGTGAAGCGACTATTTTAGGACAAGGTATCGGGATGGCTATGAGGGGCCTCCGCCCTATCGCCGAAATCCAGTATTTAGATTATGTGCTGTACTGTCTTCAAATTATGAGTGATGACTTGGTAACACTTCGTTACCGAACGAACGGCACGCAAAAAGCACCGCTAATTGTCCGTACAAGAGGACACCGTCTTGAAGGTATTTGGCACAGTGGTTCGCAAATGGGTGGATTAATTCATCTTTTGCGTGGTATGTATATTTTAGTTCCTAGAAATATGACAAAAGCTGCCGGTTTTTACAATACGTTGTTAGAAACTGACGAACCTGCTTTAATTGTCGAATGTTTAAACGGCTACCGATTAAAAGAGAAAATGCCTAATAATTTGGGTGAATTCCGCACACCAATTGGTGTAGTTGAAACGATTAAAGAAGGAGAAGATATTACATTGGTTTCCTACGGAAGTACACTTCGCGTTGTTGAAGAAGCTGCTAAAGAACTGCAACAAGTTGGTATTAATGCTGAAATTATCGATGTACAATCCTTACTTCCGCTCGATCTTAATGAAGATATGGTGAAAAGTGTCGCCAAAACCAATAGATTATTAGTGGTAGATGAAGATGTACCGGGAGGTGCTGCTGCTTATATTTTAAATACTATTGTAGAAAAGCAGAATGGATATCGCCATTTAGATAGCAAACCACAAACGTTGACTGCAAAAGCGCACCGTCCAGCGTATGGAACCGATGGTGATTATTTTACAAAACCATCTGTAGAAGATATTTTTGAAAAGGTATATGCCATTATTCACGAAGCAAACCCAGAAGACTTTCCAAAGTTAAGATAGTCATAAAGTACTGTTTTTCTAGCTGTTATATTTGTATCTTTTATTGAATTTATAAAGATAACGACTATGAAAAACAGTACTTTACTAATTTTAGCATTACTTCTCATTCCTTTATTTACGAACGCCCAAGATGCCAATTTGGATCAACCAACTATTGCAGAATCTGATGTTCCACAAGAAGTTTTGACCAATCAAGATACATTATTTCCTAGTGGATTTATCTCTGAATGGCAGCTTCAAAAGGAATTTAATACCACTGATTCTACTGCTATACGATATATTTCAAAATTCGAAGAAAACGGAAGCTCTGGTTCTTCAGCTTCTTATCTTCCAGACGGTACCTTGATATTTCATTCAAAATATATGCAAGCAGATAATATTCCTGAAACAGTCCGGTTGAAACTTCAATTTGATTACAAAGATTTTGAAGCAGATTATGCCGATTTTATTACGGTTTATATTCCGAAAAGAGAAATTTATCGTATTCACCTCAGAAAAGATACGAGAGTTCAACATGCTTTTTACGATATAAATGGAAATCAAATTCCAGAAGAAGCACTCCCAATTGAAATAATTTTATTTGACCGCTAGACCTTTACTTTAAAGCATTTAAAAGCTATTTTTACTAAAAAAAATTAAAAATTTTACAAATAAAATTTGGAATCCTCATTTTTTTTAATGAATATTTACAAATAATCATAAAAGACAAAACAAGTAGTATGTTACTTTTCAACTTAAATAACAACAATAATAATAACCCGTTGCCGTAGCAAAAACTTGTCGCGATATATAGCCCGTCAGGTTTTTTAACTTGACGGGTTTTTTTGTGTTTTAAAACTACTAACCAATAAAATATAGAAATTATGTGTGGAATTGTATGTGCCTTTAAACTAAAAGAACCAGCAGAAGCCTTGCGTCTGCAAATTTTATCAATGAGTAAATGCATCCGCCACCGAGGGCCGGATTGGAGTGGAATTTTTGATAATGATAAAGCCATTATGGCGCACGAGCGTTTAGCAATTGTAGATCCTACTTCAGGAAAACAGCCGCTTTTCAGTAAAGACAAGAAGTTTGTATTGGCTGCCAATGGTGAAATTTATAACCATTTAGAATTACGCAAGCAGTTTGAAGGGAAGTATGAATTTCAAACAAAATCTGATTGTGAAGTAATCTTACCCCTTTTCAAAGAAAAAGGAGGCAAATTTTTAGATGAACTAAATGGAATCTTCGGCTTTGCTATTTATGATGTTGAAAATGATGAATATTTAATCGCCCGCGACCATATGGGAATCATTCCATTGTATATGGGCTGGGATCAAAATGGAACTTTTTACGTAGCTTCAGAATTAAAAGCATTGGAAGGTATCTGTACCAAAATCGAGCTCTTCCCTCCTGGTCATTACTTATACAGCAAAGAAGGTGAATTAAGAAAATGGTACACCCGCGATTGGATGGAATATGAAGCTGTAAAAGACAATGAAACTAGCATTAAAGAATTGCGTGAAGCTTTAGATGCCGCTGTACATCGTCAATTAATGAGTGATGTGCCATACGGGGTCTTACTTTCCGGCGGATTGGATTCTTCCATTACCTCAGCTGTTGCCAAAAAATATGCCGATAAACGTATTGAAAGTGGTGATAAAGAAAATGCTTGGTATCCTAGATTACATTCGTTTGCCATTGGATTAGAAGGAAGCCCAGATCTTGCTGCCGCTCAAAAAGTAGCCGATCATTTAGATACTGTGCATCACGAAATAAAATTTACCATTCAAGAAGGGGTTGATGCCATTCGCGATGTAATTTACCATCTAGAAACCTATGATATTACAACCATTCGAGCTTCTACACCTATGTTTTTAATGGCTCGAGCTATCAAAGCGTTAGGAATAAAAATGGTTTTAAGTGGTGAAGGAAGCGACGAAATATTTGGGGGCTATTTATACTTTCACAAAGCGCCAAACGCTGAAGAACTTCATAAAGAAACCGTTAGAAAGCTTGATAAGCTCCATCAATACGATTGCCTTCGCGCCAATAAAAGTCTAGCTGCTTGGGGTATTGAAGGCCGTGTTCCGTTTTTAGATAAAGAATTTATGGATGTGGCAATGCGACTAAACCCTGAAGATAAAATGATCAATGGAGAGCGCATGGAAAAGTGGGTGCTGCGAAAAGCATTTGAAGATATGCTTCCCGAGAGTGTTGCTTGGCGCCAAAAAGAACAATTTAGTGATGGTGTAGGATATAGCTGGATTGACAAATTAAAAGAATTGGTAAATGAAAAAGTATCTGATGAACAAATGGAGAATGCACAGTATAAATTCCCAATACAAACTCCAACCAGCAAAGAAGAATTTTACTATCGATCTATTTTTACAGAACACTTTCCTAGTGATACAGCTGCCTTGAGTGTTCCTTCTGTTCCTTCAGTAGCTTGTAGTAGTCCTGCAGCGTTAGAATGGGATGAAAGTTTTAAAAACATGAACGATCCTAGCGGACGAGCGGTTGCCAATGTACATAGTGATGCGTATAGCAAGTAATCATTTTTTGAAGCTATTAATTTAACAAAAAGCTCTTTGGTTGCTAATTTAGCGTTAAATAACTTTTAAACGTCTCGGTCTCATCGAGGCGTTTTTTTATCTTATGCTTAGATAGAACTATTAATAATATATCAAGCAATAAGAAAAAGAATGGAGGTATCTGAAACTTCAAAAAAAACAGAACAAATTTTAAACGATTTAACCCCTGGCGAACGCACCGTTTGTCCATTGCCACATGACGGTTATTTGTTTTTAGAGCACGATGTACCATCCTTACTTATTTATAGAAAAAAACCAGATGATAAAGCTACTTTGCGATTGGCTCGAAGTGGGGCTTCTTATTTAATTATTGGAGAGGAAAATTTTAGTTTTTTTCAAGAGTTTATCTCAAACCTCACTGAGAAAATGGCGGCGAAATTTGGCTCTTTTATTCTGTTAGAAGTTTTCAGCGGAGAAACTAATAGCATCGAATTTGTAATTCGAGGTCCTTCACATAAATTACCGGTTTCGTTAGATGTATTAAAGGACGAGCTCTGTAAAATTCCGAGTAGAAAGTATAACGTACAACTAGACGCAAGGATTGAACAAACCAAACAACGTCAACTCGAAGAGTTAACACCTCTTTTCAGTATTGAGGATATAAAATCAAAGGGTGGTACATTGATTGGGCTGGAAGTACCGCCGGTTTACAGGAATGCCGATGATAATGTGTATCCTGTTTACTTTAGGAAATTTAGAGATAGTTTTATTCAAGCCATTCAAAAAGCAATTTTTGAATTTGTGAGAGTACAGACAACTTCAAAACTGGTTAATTACCATGCTTTAGGAAAACGAGACATTCATCGTGAAGTATTTAAAATTGACAAACAACTTACCGAAATTGAATCCAGTTATCAATTTTTACTGTTAGTAGCCCCGGTAAATATTCAAGCCCTTAGAGAACGGTTTTTTGAAACCAATTTTGAAGAAATAAATAAATACCACTATCGGTTACTTCCTGTAGATCCAGATATACTAAAGCGTAAATTATACAACTTACGGATTGATGAAATTGATGACCCCGCTCTTTCCTATCTCTTTGATGAAAAAAGAGAAGAAATAGATCATCAACTTACGATGTTGAAAGAACGCGATTCAAAAAATTTCTTTTACAGCAGTGTACGTTTATATAAAGGTCTTGAAAAAAATGTTTTAACCGAAGCTAAGCTCATTCTTCAAAATATTTCTGAAGACCATACACAAGAAGAGAGGCTCCTCATTAGTGCAAAAGATTTTGCTAAAATAGCCGAAGAAGAATTTGAATATTTTAGAACACAATCACCAGATTATAAAGGGAAAATTCACATTCGGGATGATGTGAATATTATGATGGTTTCGCAAGGTGAATTGTATTTGCCTTCAGATTATAAAATGACAAAAAATGGTGCTGCGGCATTATTACAGCACGAAATTGGTACTCATGCCTTAACATATTATAATGGAAGCCAACAGTCATTAAGCCAAATGGCGGCTGGTTTTGCCGACTATGATGCCTTACAGGAAGGAATTGCAGTACTTTCAGAATATTTAATTGGTGGTTTATCTAGTAACCGACTTCGAGTATTGGCTGGACGGGTAGTAGCAGGAGAGGCTTTGTTAGATGGGGCAGATTTTAAACAAATTTTCAGTTTGTTACATACAAACCACGGATTTTCAAAAGAACCTGCTTTTAATATTACCTCTAGAATGTTTCAAGGAGGCGGATTTTTAAAAGATATTATTTACTTAAAAGGACTGGTAGAGCTTCGCGATTATTTAGTTGACGGCGGGGAACTTGAACCACTCTTAGCTGGAAAGTTTGCTTTAAAACACGTTAATGTGATTAAAGATTTAACTGATAGGGGACTTTTAACACCACCTAAATTAAAACCTAGGTATTTAGAACAAAAAGACTTTAAACAAAAAATTGATAAACTTAAACAAGGGCTAGCCCTTTCTAAAATGATATAAAAAATGAAAATATGTTTTGTAATTAGTGATATAGAATCTGAAGCCATTGGGACTTCGGTAGTATTAATGAAAAAAGCACATGAGAGAGGGCACGACCTGTACGTGATGAGTGTGGGTGATTTTATATTTCACCACGATAAACCTATTAGTTTACGCTGTAAAAAGGTACCAAAAACGCCCAAGTCTAGAACCGTAGATAAGTTCTGGGAACGCGTGCAAGATGAAGAATTGAAATATAAAGTGATAAGCAGTTCTGACCTTGATGTCCTTTTTCTTCGGAATAATCCAACGGAAGAAGCCGACGATAGACATTGGGCCGAACATAGTGGAATTGCATTTGCACGTATGATTCAACAAAGTGGCGTTCTAGTATTAAACGATGCTTTCGCCATGTCTCACGCTTTTATTGACAAACTATATTTTGAAGAGTTACCTTCTATTATAAAGCCAAATAGCTTAATTAGCCGAAACAAAGAAGACTTATTGAAATTTTGGAAAGACAACGGTAAAAAGATGGTTTTAAAACCCTTGGAAGGTTCAGGAGGTCAAAATGTATATTTAATTGATAAAGACAAGAAAAACCTCAACCAAATTATAGAAACTATTACAGAAAAAGGATACGTCATTGCGCAAGAATTTTTGCCTGAAGTTTCAAAAGGAGATGTGCGCGTCATTTTAATGAACGGAAAAATTTTAGAAGAAGATGGTGAACAAGCTGTAATAAGAAGGGTTAACAAAGATGATTCAGAATTTAGAAGTAATCTAGCTCTTGGTGCCAAAGCTGAAAAAGCCAAGTTAACCCCAGAGATGCAACGTATTGTTGATGTAACCGCTCCAAAGTTAATAAAGGACGGACTCTTTTTTGTAGGGTTGGATATTGTAAAAGATAAACTTATTGAAATAAATGTTTTAAGCCCTGGTGGTTTAGACTATTGCCAAGACATTGGTCTTCCCGCTTTTACGGATACTGTAATTGAAGCTATTGAACGAAAAATGGAGTATAAAAAGTACTATGAAACTAACTTATCCAATAGAGAGTTAGCCACGATGGATTAGAAACGCAGTAGGCAAAATTTAGTAATAGTTTTTTAATTTAAAAACATATATTTTGAAGAAAGACATTCCAAGAATAATAGGGAAATACAGTAGTAACAATAAAGGACCTCTGCTATTTGTTACCGCAGGTATACACGGTAACGAACCTAGCGGAATTATTGCTCTTGAAAAGGTTTTTACCGAACTTTCAGTTGCAAAACCTGACATTAAAGGGACTATTATCGGTGTTTCTGGTAATAATGAAGCTTTAAACAAAGAGGTTCGTTTTATTGACGAAGATTTAAACCGCACGTGGACGAAAGATACTATTGAGAACCATATTACAGACACCAATGAAAAAGAGGAAATGTTCAGTATTATTGAAGTGCTGAATAACTATCCCGCTTCAGAGTATACAAAGCGCTATTTTTTAGATTGCCACACTACGTCATCAGATAGTTTACCGTATGCTTCGGTGCAAGATGTACACGATAACGATAGTTGGGCGCACCACTTCCCTACTCACATAATTAGAGGGTTTTCAGATATTGTTTATGGAACTACAGATGGGTATATGAGCCGACAAGGTTTAACCGGTTTTGTATTGGAAGCTGGACAACATGATGACCCAGAATCAATCATAAATCATGAAGGTACCATTTGGATTGCATTACAAGAAGCTTGTGATTTAGATTTAAATAAACTTTCAAAGTTTCCCGAATCAGTTTCAAAACTCCAGAAACAAAAAGAAAATCAAAAAACATTTGAAATTGAATACCGCCACGGACTTAAAGACGATGACACCTTTTCTATGGAACCGGGTTATAAAAATTTTCAGCAAATTAAAAAGGGTGAGTTATTAGCGCATCATAATGGTAAACCTGTTACAAGTGAATGGGAGGCCTATATTTTCATGCCACTATATCAAAAGCAAGGCAATGATGGTTTTTTTGTGGTAAAAGAGGTATAGTTTTAGCCTAACATTGATTCTCTGTATTCTTTATACAATTTAAAAGAAAAAACTGGGTTATAATCTTGTGTTGCATTTATAACCTTTATCTTGCACTTTTTAGTCCCAAAAATTAATAATTTCAATAATTAATAGAGAATGGATTTTACAAACCCGTTAGTATATGGGGTACCTTGTTTTTTAGGATTTATTGCATTAGAACTTTCTTATAGTAAGGTTTTCGATGATAAAAGCCTTTATAAATGGAAAGACTTTTTCTCAAGTTTATCGCTTGGTATTGGTTCTGCTATTTTAGGAGCGCTGATTAAAACGGTTTCTATTATCCTCGTTTTTAATTTTGCGTATGATATTTTTAATCCTGTTGTAGATGGAGTTCGCACCAACATTATGGGGTACGAATCTTTTGGATATGCTTGGTATGTTTGGATAATCTGCATGTTGTTAGATGATTTTACTTACTATTGGTTCCATAGACAAAACCATATGGTTCGTTTTCTTTGGGCAGCACATATTGTTCATCACTCATCCGATAATTTTAATTTGGGGACTGCAGTCAGAAACGGTTGGTTCACCATATTGTACAAACCGTTTTTCTATGTTTGGATTGTCATCATCGGCTTTCCACCAGAAATGCTAGTAGTTTGCTTAGGTATTGAAGCATTGTGGCAGTTTCAGTTGCACACCAAATACATCAAAAAATTAGGTTTTATTGAAAAGTTCATCAACACCCATACGATGCACCAAGTACATCATGCTTGCAACATTGAGTATATGGATAAAAACCATGGTGGTATTTTAAATGCTTTTGATAGGATATTTGGTACTTGGAAAGAACTAGACGAGGATATCGATATTCAATACGGTGTTTCTACCCCACCAAATTCTTACAACCTCTACGTAATATTAATGCACGAATACCAAAACATTTGGCAAGATATGAAGAAGTCTAGCAATTGGTATCACAAGTTTATGTACGCTTTTGGCCCTCCGGGTTGGAGCCATGATGGCAGTACCTTGACCGTTAAGCAAATTCGAAAAGAAATGGCCAAGGAAAAGCTGGAAGCAAAAATTAATGAGGATAAAAAAGAAAAAGAGTTAAAGGTTGCCTAGTTTTTAAGGCAACCACTTTTTATCAAAGTTCGGCTTTCTTTTTTCTAAAAAAGCATCTCGACCTTCTTTTGCTTCTTCTGTCATATATGCTAAACGTGTGGCTTCTCCTGCAAATACTTGTTGACCAACCATTCCGTCATCGGTTAGGTTCATTGCAAATTTCAGCATTTTTATAGAAGTTGGTGATTTACCTAATACTTCTTGTGCCCATTCGTAGGCAGTTTGTTCTAATTCGTCATGTGGGATTACGGCATTTACCATACCCATTTCAAAAGCTTCTTGTGCGTTGTAATTTCTTCCGAGGAAAAAGATTTCACGTGCTTTTTTCTGCCCTACCATTTTAGCTAAATAAGCACTTCCGTAGCCTCCGTCAAAACTGGTTACATCTGCATCGGTTTGTTTAAATATAGCGTGTTCTTTACTAGCTAATGTCATATCACAAACTACGTGTAAGCTATGACCACCACCTACAGCCCAACCAGGGACTACACAAATAACAGCCTTAGGCATAAAACGAATTAACCGTTGAACTTCTAGTATATTTAACCTGTGATATCCATCTTCACCCACATAACCTTGTTGCCCGCGTGCTTTTTGATCACCTCCACTACAAAAACTATACACACCATCTCTAGAAGAAGGCCCTTCAGCAGACAGTAAAACCACACCAATACTGGTATCTTCTTGTGCATCGTGAAAAGCATCGAGTAACTCGGAAGTGGTTTTAGGTCGAAATGCGTTACGAACATCAGGGCGGTTAAAAGCGATTCGGGCTACGCCATTTGACTTTTTATAGGTAATATCTGAATATTCTTTAGCTGTTTTCCAGTTGGGTGTGTTCATATTTTATATTTTTACGGTAAAGATACTAATTTAGTCGTGTCCGACTAAGACTTTAGAGCGCTGCGCTATTAAATTATCGGTGTTAGACTAAGCGTATACTATTATACATCAGTATTTATAATTATTTTAGCAAGTGCTTAAAATGCTAACATCCAAAAATTTGATTATCAAAAACAAACACTTTTTAACTTCTATGCGAACGCTACTTTTTTTCTTCGGAATTGCCCTAACAACACTTACTACAACCGCTCAAGAGGCTTATAAATTTACTACGGAAATTGACTTAGAAGCAACACCCGTTATAAGTCAAGGTCGTACGGGAACCTGTTGGAGTTTTTCGACTTCTTCTTTTTTAGAATCTGAAATAATTAGACTGACCGGAAAAGAAATCAATCTCTCTGAAATGTACCAAGTACGAAACACCTACCCTAAAAAAGCTGAAAATTTTGTAATGAGACAAGGGAAGGCACAATTTAGTGAAGGCGGATTGGCGCATGATGTAATTAACTCCGTCCGCGATTATGGTTTGGTAACACAAGAAGCCTACAGCGGTTTATTTACTTCAGAAGAAAACCATAACCACGCCGAATTAGTAGCTGTTTTAAAATCGATGCTTGAAACTTATATTGATAATTCAGCAAAAGCTTTAAGCCCTAAGTGGAAAAAAGCAGTTTCTAGTGTGTTAGATGTATATTTAGGAACTAACCCTAAAACCTTTCAGTTTGAAGGGAAACAATACACTCCAGAGTCATTTTTAAAGATGACGCAGCTTGTACCTGAAGATTATGTAACTATAACATCATTCAATCACGCTCCTTTTTATTCAGAATTTATATTGAATATTCCCGACAACTGGAGTAATGGTAGCTTTTATAATGTTCCTTTAGATGAAATGATGTCTACTATTGACAATGCGCTACAAAATGGTTTTACCATAGAGTTGGATTGTGATGTAAGCGAACGTACTTTTTCCTCAAAAGATGGTGTTGCGGTGATTCCTGAAAATTCAGAAAACAATGTAAAAGCGTTGCAAGGTGTTTATTCAGAAAAAAATATAACACAAGAATACCGTCAGGCAGAATTTGAAAGCTATGATACAACCGATGATCATTTAATGCACATTACTGGTTTGCTACGTGACCAAAATGGCACAAAATACTACAAAGTAAAAAATAGTTGGGGCACCGATAAAAGTCGAAATGCAAATGGTGGCTATGTGTATTTTAGCGAGGCGTATATGAAACTGAAAGCTATAAGTGTTATGGTACACAAGGATGCGGTGCCAAAAAGTACTTTCAAAAAATTAGCATTGTAATTTGGCTTAAAATTTGCTATATTTTGTAGAGATGAAAAAACTCCTATTTATATTATTTTTAATCCCTGTATTAGCCATTGGCCAATCAGATTTTGATACCCGACAGGTATCTATCGAAGCAACTCCTTCTGTAGAAATAAAAGGGTTAGAATTAATGCCATACAGAGTTTTTGGTAACCGCCAAGGTTTTGGTGCGCTACCTGTTTATACACCAAATCTAGCTCCTGTTTCTGTTTCAGGAAATGATTATTGGCAACCGGTTGATATGGTTCAAGCAGCTAATCAAGACAATAATTTTATTGATGCTAGACCTACAAGTAACAATCCATTTGCAGCTCGTTTAAATAACCAATTTGTACAACCAGGCTTACAAGGAGCTAATAAGTTTAATGTATACAACAACGACGAGTATTCGCGTGTAAATAATTCGGTTTACCAAAATCAAACAATGCCATATTATGGAAATCCGTATTATAGAAGCTCACAATATGGAAATCCATATTATTACAATCCATATTATAGGCAATCTGGCATAAACCTATATAAAAACAAAGAAAATAAAAGCACGATAAGCATTCAGGTGCGAGAATATTAATTAGATTAACTCAATACCATCACTCTTAATAATAATCTGTTTATCCTTGTAGAGACTACCGATAGCTTTTTTAAAGCTTTTTTTGCTTAAGCCTAATTCATTTTTAATACTATCAGGGTCACTTTTGTCGTGTAGTGGTAAAAATCCTCCAGCAGCTTTTAATTCGTCTAAAATATAATTAGCATTGGGTTCAATACTTCGGTAACCTGGCGCTTGAAGTACCACATCTATTTTATTGTCCTCACGTACTTTTTTAATGTATGCTTTCATGCGGTCTCCACTACGAATATCTTCAAAAATTTCATCAATATAGATGAGTCCGTGGTGTTTTCCATTTACAATGACATTGGCTCCTTTATCAGTCAGGTGAGTAACAAGTATATCTACTTTGTCATATTTCTCTACGGTAACATTGCTATTATCTAAAAAGCGATTTGTTTTACTAGAACCCACTAAACGGTTGGTCTTATCGTCCAAATACAAATACACAATATACCAGCTACCTACCGTCATTGGACGGGCTTGTTCTTTAAAAGGAACAAAAAGTTGTTTTTCCAATCCCCAATCCATAAATGCACCATATTTGTTTACATCACTACAAACTAGGTAAGCAAATTCATTTAAAATAACATACGGTTCTAGGGTTGTTGCAATAGGGCGTTCTTCATTATCTAAATAAACAAACACTTCAATTTCATCTCCTATTTCGAATGTTTCGGGTTTGTATTTGTGAGGTAATAAAAGTTCATTTTCTTCTTCATCTCCAAGATATAAACCAGGATCGGTTTCTCTTAAAATGGTAAATGTTTGGTATTGTCCTATATTAATCATAGCTACAAAGGTACTATATAATGTGAGGATTAAATTATTAAAAAAGATATAAATGATATTAAAATATTTGCTATTTTTATCCCAATATGTATAAGGAAAATCCCCACAACTTCCCAACATCAGCCAAGTTTAACAAAATCATTGAGTTAACTGTTGGTACGGTTTACCTTTATGACAAAGTTGTTGTCGTTGAAATTAAAGAAGGTATGAATGTAAGTTATATCTCATCTTTTTCGGCACTACTATTAGTTTTGCGGCATGTTGGTATGAAACCAATGGTTTATATATCGCATAGAATAAACTCTTACTCTTTAACCCCAACAGACTATAAGTATTTACATAGAATCCCAAATTTAAAAGGTATTGCTGTAGTATCTGCTTCGACCATTGGGTATAAAAACTTAGAAATTGAAGCTGCATTTTTTAAAAAACCTTTTCAAGCATTTTCCACACTTGAAGATGCCTATAATTGGTCGCAAAACCTTTTAGAAAATCAACAGGTTACTTCAGGCATTTAAAATATTGTTTTAATACAACATCATTTATTTCAGATGGTGTTTTTACTTCTAATAATGATGGAGTATTTTTCTCTTCAAAGAAAATAGGTAATGTTTCCTTTAAGCTATTTTCATTATTCACTGAAAAGTATTTAAAGTTATACATACTAGATAAGTGTTTAGCAGATAACTTATGTTCTGTTTCAAAAAACTGATTAAAATGCTGTGTGTTTTGCGCATGGGGCAAAATTCTGAAAATTCCACCACCGCTATTATTGATTAATATTATTTTAAAATTCTTTGGAATATAATTACTCCACAAAGCATTGCTATCGTAAAAGAAACTTAAATCGCCGGTAATTAAAAGAGTAGGCAATTTTGAAGCATAAGCTGCTCCTACTGCTGTACTTACACTACCATCAATTCCGCTAGTTCCTCGATTACAAAATACTTGAACAGATGACGGAAGGTCAAACAATTGCACATATCGTATCGCAGCACTATTGGCGACCTGGAATTGTATTTTTTCTGGTAAACTATTTAAAATTTCGGAATATACCTTAAAATCTGAATAAGGAACCGATTCAACATACTTGTTATGCTTTACGGTACGCTCGTTTTTAACAGTCAGCCATTGGGTTTGGTAAGTATTGATAATGGTTTCGGTTTTAGGCAAAAAGGCTTTTAAAAACGTATTAGGAGTGATTTTAAAGTGATGGCTCAATGAAAAATATGTATCATACGCTTTTTTAGCATCAACGTGCCAATGTGCCTTCGGTTTATAGCTTCGTAAAAACTTTTTGATTCGTTTTGAGACTACCATCCCCCCAAACGTAAGCAAGATATCGGGTTGCAACTCTTTAAAACCGTCTTCATCCAAAACCGTTATAAGCTGATCTATTGCAGGGATAAAGTTTTCGTGATGCAAATTTGAAGTTGCTTCGGTCAATACTAAAACACTTTCATCTTCTGCTAATATCTTAATGTATTGTTCTTCTATACTGTTAGGTGGTAATACCCCAACTAAAATCATTTTTTTAGCACTATTATTCCACGCTTTCACAAATTCATCTATATTTTCAGAAATTTCGTCTGAATCAATCCTCGCTGGAACGTGCTGTGGACTCACTTCTAATGCTTTTACTTTATCGTATAAAGGTTCAGAAAAAGGTATATTTATATGTACGGGTGCTTGTAACTCAATTGCTGTGTTTAAAGCAATGTTTATTTCGGTTTCATTGTAGGTTTGGTGTTCTTCCCCTTCTTTGCAATTTGCATTATAAAGGATATGTTTTCCATACACATCTTCTTGCTGAATGGTTTGACCATCCCCTATTTCGAGTAATTCTGATGGACGATCGGCCGAAAGAACAACCAATGGAATATCACTGTAAAAAGCTTCGGCCACGGCTGGGAAATAATTTAGCAAAGCCGAACCTGAAGAACAAACCAAAGCAACCGGCTTTTTAAACTGTTGCGCCATTCCTAACGCAAAAAAGGCAGCGCAGCGTTCGTCTACAATACTAAAACATGAAAAATCAGGATGTTCCGTAAAACCAATAGTTAAAGGAGCATTCCGGGAACCCGGAGAAATTACAATATGGTCTATACCCTTAGATAAACAAAGTTGTGTTACGGTTTGCGAGAGGCGTTTAGCAGAAAAATTCATTATTACAAAGGTACAAACTGCCCTGTCAATTTTAAAGCATTGGTTGCACTACTTGCAACATAGTTTGCAATTTATTTTGGGTTTCATCCCACTCTTCTTCTGGGTTTGAATCAAAGGTAATTCCACCCCCTACATATAAATAGGCTTTGTTCTTTTCAATCTTCATACAGCGAAGGTTTACATATAAACAAGACCTTGAATCATTATTATCTACAGAACCTATAAAACCTGTGTAATATTCTCTATCATATCCTTCATTTTTATTTATAAAATCTAATGCCGCAGATAAAGGTGTGCCACAAACTGCAGGAGTGGGATGTAAGGCAGCGGTAATGGTTGCTAAAGTGGTTTTTTTATTTTTCAGCATTCCGGTAATATCGGTCCGTAAATGTGCTAATGAACCCGCTTCGTGCGTATAGGTTTTTGAAACTCGTAAAACTGAAGTAACCTTTTGAAGACAATTGCTTATGGCATCGGTCACTACTTTCTGTTCATTTTTTTCTTTCAGTGTCCACTCTGGAGTTTTTTGGTTTTCAATCTTTTTTGTTCCTGCCAATGACATAGTGGTAAAAGAAGTTCCGTTGGTCATTAAAAGTGTTTCAGGTGTAGCGCCACACCACAATCCAGTTTCAGGGTGAAACCATACATAACGAAATGCTGTTGGGTATAATTTCAATAAACGAGGTACAAAACTTAAGAAATCAATCGGGTTAATGTCAAGTTCCTTTTTTCTGGAAACCACAACTTTGTGCGTATTTTTATGGCTTATAACCCTAATTGCTCTTGAAACCAGCCGCATGTAATCTTCCTTTTCCAATGTTTTAAAACTTGGTGCGATAGTTTCTGTTTCTAATGTTTCTTTTGAAATTTTACAAGTTATATGTTCAGATTCTTGTAAGGGAATACAGACAGCTTGACCTTCATACTTAAAAGGCGCCATCACAATTCCGCGTTTATCAAACGCTTCGGAAGTATATTTTTTTATATTTTGTTGAAGCAAAACTTCAACGGTATCACTTTCAGGGTGAGAATAAAGGACAAAAGGTTTTTGATTTTTATAATGATCGGCAACTTTTTGGAGGAGTACTTTTAAATTCATTAGCGATTAGTTTTCTAGGCTTAAGGTAGTCAATTTAACCAAAGAAACCAATTGGTCAGCTTCATTTACAATTCTAATCTGCCAAAGTTGTGTGGTTCGGCCTTGATGTAACACTTTTGCATGAGCATACACAAAACCTTCTCGCACACTTTTCACATGGTTTGCAGCGATTTCAATTCCTCGAATGCTCACCTTTTCAGCATCCATAAAAATAAAGGCTGCTGCACTTCCCACACTTTCAGCTAAAGCAACCGATGCACCACCATGTAACACGCCGTCGGGTTGATGTACTTTTGGAGTAACAGGCATTTTGGCAATAAGGGTGTCTTCGGTGACATCTATAAATTCAATCTCTAATGTTTCCATTAATGTATTTTGACACATTTTTTTGCAACCTGTCAATACTTCCTCTTTAGTATACTTCATCTGTTTCTTTTAACTTTGTAAAAATACAAAATAGAAATGGCGAACGAAAAAGAGGTTTCGTATACTTCAACAAATACATATACTACCGTAAATACATTTACTTCAAAAACCAAAAATATATGGATAGCTTTCCACGGGTTAGGATATTTAAGTCGCTACTTTGCAAAGTATTTTAGACACTTAAATCCCGAAGAAAATTATATAATTGTACCCCAAGCTCCTTCTAAATATTACCAAGGTAGCGATTTTAAACACGTGGGAGCTTCATGGCTTACCAAAGAAAATACCGTGGCCGAAACCAAAAATGTTCTAGAATATATTGATGCTGTTTGGAAAAATGAAAAGCCAGAGACTATGCCCAATTTTATAGTAATGGGGTATTCGCAAGGGGTCTCCATCGCTACAAGATGGCTTTCTAGTAGAAAGATTCAATGTGATCAATTGCTGCTTCATTCTGGAGGAATTCCGGTAGAATTAAAACCTGAAGATTTTTCATTTCTGAAACCTGAAACCAAGGTAATTTACCTGTACGGAAGTAAGGATCCATACATTACTGAAGCACGTAAAACAGAAGAACAGTTAAAAGGTACTTCGTTATTTGGGAATAGATTACAAATATCTGTTTTTGAAGGAGTTCACGAAGTAAACACGTCTTTTCTACAGCAAGTAGCAACCGAGTAATCATTTTATATTGTGCAGTTCATCGATTTTTTTTGCACTTAGACAAAAAAAGTAGTTTCTTTATAAAGTTTTGTAAGAAAACCAAAGCTCCGAATTATGATAAAACAACTACTAAGTCTTTTATTTATAGCTTTTTGCACTACGCTGTTTGCTCAAGTAAGCACACAAGAAAAGCAAGCTCTTATCGATTTTTATAATGCCACCAATGGGGAACAGTGGAACAATAGTTGGGAAGTAGACCAACCCGTTTCTGAATGGCAAGGAGTAACATTAGAAAATGATAAAGTAATTGGAATCACGTTGCTTTTTAACAATGTTGAGGGCACTATTCCTTCTTCTATCGGAAACCTTACCAATCTTGAAACATTAGAATTATCTTTTAATAAAATCAATGGTGAATTACCTACCACTATCGGAAATTTAAAGACTTTAAAGGTATTAGCCCTTAACGGAAACAATCTATCTGGAGCTATTCCTACCAGCTTGGGGAATCTTACCCAGTTAAAACAATTTCATGTAAGCAGTAATAAATTAACAGGAGCTATTCCTGCATCCGTACAAAACTTGACACTATTAGAAGTGTTTAATGTTTTTGATAATCAATTAACGGGTATTTTACCAACCGATTTAGCTCAAAACAACAATTTAAAAGAATTGATGGTAGCCGAAAACAATTTTACAAACCCAGAAATGTTTTCAATGGTTTTACTTTCAAACTCTGGAGCATTATTAGATCTTACAAAAGAACCTTCAATAACGTCTCCAGCCAACAGTATTATTGCTATTGAAACAAGTGACGATGAATAAACATAGTATTATTTCTCGTGCGAATTTTCAGAATAGCTGAAAAAAAACATACCGATAAAAATCCAAAAATACCGTTAAAACACTTTGCGAGAAAAAAATTAATAATTACTATTGCATTAATTAATTAGTTTAGTTGCTAATTGATTTATTTGGTTTGAACGGTTCTCTACTAAGAACCGTTCTTTTTTTTGCCGTAAAGCGCTGTAGAATAGGTGTTATAACTACTTAATTTCTCAAAGTATTTTTCTTAAGCAAGGTTGAAAATTAATACGAAATGGCTTTGTAGTTCAACGTCAAGAAAATTTTACCGGTTTTTATTTCTTCTTTTCGCATCTTTTTTCTGTCAACATCAATGTCTTTTCCCATAAAGTTAAGCGGAATACGTATACGTTCCATTTCAAATTGCACTTCTACTTTTGAGGGTAAAACTGATTCGGAAGTCGGGTAATCTAATAGTAAGGTATATGTACCATCTTTTTTTGTACTTATTTCTGAAATGGCTATTTGCTCTGTGTTCAAATCTAGGTACAAGGTTGCAATTGAAAAATCGGCTTTTTTATCCGTTGGAATTATATTCACAACTTTCAATTTGTTTCCTTCAACCGTTTTCATTCCACGATCAACAGTGATAAAAGGGTATTCAAACAATTCTTGAAATGAAAAGTCTAGACCACGCTTTGGGATAAGCGCAAAGTCTTCCGAAGAAAAAGCCATTGGCTCTCCTTTTTTAAATTCTACGGTCGCTGTTTTCTGCGGCATATTAATAAAGCTAATATCTACATCCAGTTTTAAGTCGGCCGTAAATGCCGAAACAGTATCCAGCCGTTCTTTAATGCGCAATAAATCTTCATCTTGTTCTTGAGCCAAGCTTGAAAATGAACTCACAAATAGTACTATCAATATCAATCGTTGTATCATCCTATATCTTTTTTCTGAAACACATACACTCCAACTCCCATTGTAAGCAAGGTGTATACTATTAATAAAGCGACATTGGTGTATATGGTGCTCCACGGTATTTCAAACGTAAAAAAGTACTGCCACGTATCGTTCAGTTTTACGTATAATAGTTGGTTTAGCAATTCACTTCCAAAATCAACTTTCAGAAGAATGTTTGAAAGTATTAAAAAGAAAGCGGCAATAATCCAAGTTTTCATCGCTTCTTTAAAGATAACGGCCAAGGTTACACTTACTACCGAAAAGAACACCATAGACACCGCTCCTACTATAAAAGCATATACTAACCTCAACAAAGCATCATCATGTTCAAAAAAGGTAAGACCGTTTACATACACAATTAAATCCCCTTTCCCGAACAAAGCATACGATAGTAAAAAGGACGTCAGCGCCAATACAAACACCACACAGGTGGTAAAAACAATGGCTACAATGTATTTACTGAGTATATACTGCCACTTTTTTACCGGCTGCATCATCACGGTTTGCAAAGTTTTGTCTTTATACTCTGTGGTGAGTGAACCCGACATAATAATGATCAAAATCAGTGGAACGTGAAACCACAGCGAGTTTAATATAAAGTAGGTGACTAAGTTTCCATTCAACAGATTTCCTTCAAAGTAAAAGGAATCTTTTAAATTACTCAACACAATATCAATAATCCCGGCGCCTTGGTAATACGCGCTAAACAAAACTACACCTTCTATTACAAAAATGGCAGCAAGCGCATAATAGGTTCGGCTTTGTTTTATAAGCTTATAAAATTCGGTCGCTAAAAGTGCTCTCATTGCGATATTGGGTGAAAAAGTTTCTGTAAATCTACTTCGGGTGTACAGGAAGTGATGCTAATCTGTTCTTCGGCCAATTGTTGCAATACCTTCGGAATTTCTTTGGAAGAAACAGAAACCATCACACAATTACCGCGTTCTATCGTTTCATATTTCTGTAATATTTTTGAATCTGCAATTCCAGAACCGCAGATGGTATATGCATTTGTGTTTTCAGAAATTAATGCAGCCATATCCCCTGAATTAACAATACCTCCGTTATTAATAACATAGAGCTTTGAGCATAGTTTACTCAATACATCAACAATGTGAGAGGAAATCAAAATAGCTAGATTCTCTTCAGACAATTTCAGAATAAGATTTCGAAGCGATTCAATTCCCATAGGGTCAAGGCCTGAAAATGGTTCATCCAAAATTAAGCAAGAAGGATTGTTTAGCAACGCAATGGCAATGCCCAGTCTTTGTTTCATCCCCATGGAATAATTACGCACTGGGTCTTTTCTATCTATCGGTAGGCCTACCCGTTTTAAAAATTGATGTAGTATATTTTTATCGGTACTTGCACCTTGCATTTTAGCATATACTTTAAGGTTTTCATAAGCCGTGAGATATTCGTACAAAGCAGGTTTTTCTATAATACCTCCCGCTTTTTTCTTTCCTGTATTTTCAATAGTAACGGAGCCATTATCGGGTGTTACCAATCCTATTAATATTTTAAACAAGGTTGTTTTACCAGCTCCATTGGCGCCTACAATACCACAAATTTCACCGGCTTTACAAGAGATACTTACGTTTTGTAACGCAATTACCGAACCGTATTGTTTGCTTACTTGTCTACACGAAATACTCATACCGTGGCTTGTGGCATATTTTGAAAATCAAATTTTGGCGTGTAATTCTTTTCTAAAAAAGTACGAGACCAAAAGTCTTTTTTAAACATAAACAGAGGTTCTTTTACCATAAAATAAGGAATATAGTGATACCATTTTACTCCACAGCTTTTATAATAAGCTTTTACTTCTTCTTTTATTCCTAATTCTTCAGCAGCGGTTTCAGCTGCCATACGTTGACATTTTGAAACGATGTAAATATCTGCAATACGCGGACGAAGACCGTGTATAAAAAACTGATCCTTTGCTCGTTTGTAATTCTGGTACCGTGACCAGCCATCCATAATGACCAAATAAATATGAATAAAGGAAAACAGAAAGCACCATGCCCATATAGCAACAATATAAACCGAAGCATTGTTCCAAGCTTCCATAAGTTGCACACCATACACCCACGACTCTATAATAAATAAGATGAGTGAAAAATACAGCAACCTCCCTACACGTAGGTATGAAACCACCGGATGCGGCTGTTTGGGAAGTAGTACAGATTCCATAAATTCAAATATACTGATAAATGGTATAGTGGGGTGTTATACTTGTCTTAAACAACTTTATGGCCTTTGTATAAAAAAAACCGCAACTATTAAGTTGCGGTTTTTCTATTTTATATAAACTTCGGTCTTACTTAACTTCTTCGAAGTCTACGTCTTCTACATCACTGCCTTCTTCTTCTGAAGAACCGCCTGTAGCACCTTGCTCAGCTCCAGCTTCACCGCCTGGGGCAGCTCCACCTTGTTGATCAGCTTGCGCTTTGTACATCTCTTCACTTGCAGTTTTCCACGCTTCGTTGATTTTATCCAACGCTGGTTGAATGGTTTCAACTTCTTGTGTAGCGTGTGCTTTCTTAAGCTCCTCTAAAGCATCTTCAATTGGTTTTTTCTTATCGTCAGATAATTTATCACCAAATTCTTTCAGTTGCTTTTCAGTTTGGAAAATCATCGCGTCAGCTTCGTTGATTTTGTCAACTTTTTCTTTCGCTTTTTGATCAGCATCAGCATTTGCTTCAGCTTCTTGCTTCATCTTTTCGATTTCCTCTTCTGTTAAACCTGAAGAAGCTTCAATTCGAATATCTTGCTTCTTACCAGTCGCTTTATCTTCAGCACTTACTTTAATGATACCGTTGGCATCAATATCGAATGTTACTTCAATTTGAGGTGTTCCTCTTGGCGCAGGTGGAATTCCATCTAAGTGGAAACGTCCTATTGTCTTGTTATCTGATGCCATCGGGCGCTCACCTTGCAATACGTGAATCTCTACACTTGGCTGATTGTCTGCCGCTGTTGAGAATGTCTGACTTTTCTTAGTCGGTATCGTTGTATTGGCTTCAATAAGTTTTGTATTAACGCTACCCATTGTTTCAATACCTAATGAAAGTGGCGTAACATCTAATAACAATACATCTTTTACATCACCAGTTAACACACCACCTTGAATAGCTGCTCCAACTGCAACAACCTCATCAGGGTTTACTCCTTTACTAGCCGCTTTTCCGAAGAAATTCTTTACAGCTTCTTGTACAGCAGGAATACGTGTTGATCCACCTACTAAAATTATTTCGTCAATATCACTCTTAGAAAGACCAGCTGCTTTCATAGCTTTCTCACAAGGAGTGATTGTTCTTTTTACTAAATCGTCAATTAATTGCTCGAACTTAGAACGTGTTAACGTTTTTACCAAGTGTTTTGGTCCACTGCTAGTAGCAGTTACGTAAGGCAAGTTAATTTCAGTTTGTGTAGAAGATGATAATTCAATCTTAGCTTTTTCAGCAGCTTCCTTCAAACGTTGTAACGCCATTGCGTCTTTACGAAGATCTAAATCTTCTTCCTTTTGAAACTCATCTGCTAACCAGTTAATGATTTTGCTATCAACATCGTCACCACCTAAATGTGTATCACCATCGGTAGAAAGTACTTCAAAAACGCCGTCTCCTAATTCAAGGATACTAACATCGTGTGTACCACCACCAAAGTCAAATACTACAATTTTCTGGTCGCTATCTTTTTTATCTAGTCCGTATGCCAATGCAGCCGCTGTAGGCTCATTAATAATACGTTCTACTTTAAGGCCAGCGATTTCACCAGCTTCTTTTGTTGCTTGACGCTGACTATCGTTAAAGTAAGCCGGAACTGTAATTACAGCACGATCTACATCTTGCCCAAGGTAATCTTCTGCGGTTTTCTTCATTTTCTGAAGAATCATCGCACTCAATTCTTGTGGCGTGTACATGCGATCGTCGATTTTAACACGTGGTGTGTTATTATCGCCTTTTTCTACATCGTATGCAGCGTTATCAATTTCTTTTTTTGATTCGGAAAACTTATTCCCCATAAATCTCTTAATGGAAGATATAGTCTTCTTAGGGTTTGTAACAGCCTGACGCTTTGCAGGGTCACCTACCTTAATTTCGCCACCTTCCACAAAGGCGATTACTGAGGGAGTAGTTCGTTTTCCTTCGGCGTTAGGTATTACCGTTGGCTCGCTACCTTCCATTACAGCAACGCAGGAGTTGGTTGTACCTAAGTCGATTCCAATTATTTTACTCATAGTGTTATAGTTATTGTTTTACTAATTCAAATTTTTAATTCGCTATGTATAAGTCAATGATTATGCCATCAGAAACTTTATGACAGGGTGTCATATTTTCTAATAAAAAGTGACAGTCCTGTTTATTTGTTTTATGGCAAGCCCCTACCCTTTGGCTTCGCCCAGGGTACGGTCGGGCTTTCGTGGGTACACGGTACCATTACACTATCCCTCTTGCAAATGTATATCTGTTTAAGACAATTTATTCCTTTACTTTTGCTGCTTCCTTTAAAAATATGATTGCAACAAAAACATATACCGTAAAAGAAAGTGCAAAACTATTAGTTAAAAGCTACTTGTTAGTTTGGGCTTTTTACTTTGCGTTCTTTACGGTTTTGGGCATATTGTCTAAATGGTTTCCTGAGCTTATAAACAACGAATATAAGCAGGAACGTCTACTAGAAATGCTCAATAACCAACCCATACAACTGCTTATTTCCGCAGTAATCATTGCGCCCATTTTTGAAGAAATCATGTTCCGCTCTCTTATAAAGCCCAGCTATGAAGACTTGTTGCTATTTATAAGTGGTTGGCTCAGCTTTCTTTTTATGGGTTTTTCGGAAGGACTAGCAGATTGGTATATCCGGCTGTTAATAATGTTCGCAGTTTTTATTGGCACCTATTATCTGTTGCAATTTCTTGTACCTAAAAAAGCGCTTGTAGGTATTCAAAATTTTCTTGGCAAGTACGTATTAGTAGTTTTGGTTATTACTTCTGTAATCTTCGGAATGGCACATATTTATAACTATGTAGAGTCTTTTCTCATTAATGCAGCATTATTTGCTATGATTATTCCACGTATTGTTCTCGGTGGCATTGCCGGTTGGTTAAAAATTAAAACAGGCGTGCTAATCTGGCCTATTTTGCTTCACTTTCTAAATAATGCGTTTGCAATCGGAATTATGCTATTGTTTACATATGTGATTTCTAACTAACCATTCCTGTTTAGGCTTTAACACAGCTTTAAAACAATAACACGTTTACTCTTTGTATCTTCAAGTCTCAAAAGAAAAGAACTATGAAAGCAGTACAAGTACAAGAAGCAGGAGGTGATTTTAAAATAGTAGAACTCGATAAACCTTCCCCAAAAGAAAATGAAGTCTTACTAAAAGTAGAAGCCTGCGGAATTTGCCACAGTGATAATTTTGTAAAAGCAGGCGGATTCCCCGGTTTAGAATATCCACGTGTTCCCGGTCACGAAGTGGTTGGAATTGTTGAAAGTGTTGGTAGCAACGTTTCCAACTGGAAAAAAGGTCAACGCGTTGGTGTTGGCTGGCATGGAGGTCACTGTTTTAATTGCGAACCTTGCCGTCGTGGTATGTTTATTAACTGTGAAAATGCTCAAGTTTGTGGAATCTCTTATGATGGTGGCTATGCCGAATATATGACTGCGCCTCAAGAAGCGGTTGCTAGCATTCCTGAAGAGCTTTCCAGTGAAGAAGCCGCCCCTTTATTATGCGCCGGAATTACCGTATACAACGCCATGCGAAATAGTAATGTAAAAGCCGGAGATGTGGTAGCTGTTCAAGGTATTGGTGGTTTAGGGCACTTAGCCGTTCAATATGCCAATAAAATGGGGATGAAAACCGTAGCTCTTTCCACGAGTGATGATAAAAAGAAGTTAGCAAAAGACTTAGGAGCACATCACTACATTAATATCAAGGAACAAAATGCTGTTGAGGAATTGCAAAAATTAGGCGGCGCAAAATTAATTGTTGCCACAGCGCCACACGCAGATGCTATTTCCTCCGTTATTGATGGATTGGGTATTGACGGACAATTAATCTGTATTGGAGCTACACCAGATGCTATAGAAGTATCACCTATGCAACTATTGATGGCTCGCAAATCGGTTACCGGATGGCCAAGTGGTACCGCAATTGAAAGTGAAGATACGCTTAACTTTAGCGCTTTGACTGACACTAAACCAATGATTGAAACATACAAGTTAGACGATGTTGCCGAAGCATTTGAAAAAATGATGAACAACGAAGCTCGTTTTAGAGTCGTTTTAACTCCGTAGAGAATAAAGACACAACACACCTTCCGTTACTTACGATATGAATGCAGCGGAAGGTTTTTTAATTTTAAAATATAATTATGTGGAATTTAAAAGGTAAAAAAACGGTTATAACTGGAGGTACCAAAGGAATTGGTAAAGCAACGGTTTTAGAGTTTCTTTCACTCGGTGCCGATGTGATTTTTACAGCACGGAGTGAAAAAGATGTAAAAGCTTTTGAAAGCGAGCTACAAAAAGAGAATCATGCCGCTTTTGGAGTCGTTAGTGATGTTTCAGAAAATGACGGAATTGAAGCAATTGTTTCCGAAGTACGAAAACGTTGGGATACTTTGGACATTCTTGTAAACAATGCAGGAATCAATATTCGAAAAAAAGCATTGGATTATTCAGAAGAAGAAATCTCAAAAGTTATTGCCATTAATATGACGGCACCTTTTGAGTTGAGCAGAAAACTGCATCCGTTTCTTCAAAAACCCGGTAAGGCAACCATTGTGAACGTTGCGTCTGTTTCTGGGGTGTTAGATACTAATACGGGATCTCCCTACGGCATGTCGAAAGCCGGGTTGGTGATGCAAACTAAAAACCTTGCTGCTGAATGGGCTAAAGACGGAATCCGCGTCAACGCCATGTCGCCTTGGTTTACTCAAACCCCGCTTACGGAAGGACTTCTTAAAATTAAGGAGCGTATTGAACCCGTTTTAAAACACACACCACTAGGTCGTGTTGCACAAGCTGAAGAAATGGCAAATGTGATTGCTTTTTTAGCGATGGATAAATCATCGTACATTACTGGACAAAATATTTCAGTTGATGGAGGGATTGGTATTACGGCTATTTAGCTTCAATTTTCAGCAATTCTTCCCACTGTGTAGTATATCGCGGACTTCGTTCTTTTTTAATGAGTTCCCATTCGTTCATACGTGTTCCGGTCATCGCTGAAGCTACGGTAGACTTTCCATACTTATTGTTCAGCTTATCGAACGTTTGGATAAGCTTATGGTTATTTAATTTAGATGGCTGATGAAACAAATTACCTTGCACATATTCCTGCGGAATGATTCCGCTTAAATTCACTCCTACTTTTTTATAGCGATAGCCTGGTTTGTATATTTCATGTAATGCTTTTCGCGCTTCAGAAATCAACTGAAACGTATTATTGGTAGGAATTGGCATCGTTGCCGTTATACTATTAGAATATTGCTTATCAACATTGCTATGGTAATTGGTATGTACAAACACCTGTACATAGGTGGCACAAGAATTTTGAGCACGTAGCACTTCGCTCACTTCACTTATATAATACGCGCAGGCTTCCTCGATACGCTCCAAGTCTTCCAGTTTTTTTCCGAATGATTTAGCAGTGCCGATTCCTTTTTTGGGTTTAGGCACTTCTGTAAACTCTATGCACGGTTCACCTCGTAATTCTCTCCATAATCGCTCACCCACCACGGTCATTTCTTTGCGAACCCAAGCGAGTGGCTTTTGGGTAAATTCATAGGCCGTAAATACCCCTATATTCTTTAATCGCTCTACGTGTTTTCTCCCCAACCCCCAAACGTCTTTTGTTTTTGCCCACTGCAAGGCTTTAATCCGTTTTTCTTCAGAATCAATTATACATACGTGATCATAGCCTTCTATCTTCTTTGCCATTTTATTAGCTAATTTTGCTAATACCTTGGTGGGCGCTATCCCCACTCCTACCGGCAAACCGGTTAATTGTTTAATGGTATCTTTTATTTCATGTCCATAGTTTTCAAGGTTTAGGTAATCCATCCCGCTTACTTCTACGAAAGATTCGTCAATACTGTACACCTCAACCATAGGCGAAAAGGTTTTTAATATATTCATAACCCGTTGCGACATTTCGCCATACAAAGTGTAATTGGAAGAGAAGAACGTTACCCGGTTTTTTATCAATTGATCTTTTATTTTGAAGACCGGCTCAAACATTGGGATGTCGGTTATCGCTTTTGCTTCCTTATTTGCTGCAATTATACAACCGTCATTATTACTTAATACCACTACTGGTTTCCCCCACAAATCTGGACGGAATACTTGTTCGCACGACGCGTAAAAACTATTGCAGTCGACCATAGCTATCATAGCGCATTATGAATTATGTATGTAACAACACCCCACAAGGTATATTCTTCTTCTGAAGGTTTTTCTGAAATACGAACCAATAAAAACTCACCATTTATAACCACCAAAGCGAGCCTATTGGGGGTTGCCTTAAGAGAACGGTCTACAATTAGTACATCGTTATGATGTATTTTGAATGCCGTATACCCATCACCATCAATCCGGATAAAAAAAGTAGCATCCTGATTGTGCATCAATTCTTTGTGCAAATCGATAGGTGCTTCTAAATAATGTGTAGCCGCGCTAGGAAAGCCTGTTTGTTTAGAGACTTCAGGCGCATGGCGGTTTTTCACTTTCTGTAATTTTCCAGAGGTTGTAATTTCCATAGAAACAAAATTAGGAAATAATCCATTTAAAAATAGGATTATTTCCATATACTTTTCAACAAAAATCTATAAAAGAAAATTTACATTTGTGTTATATTATAGCCTATGGAAAGTATAAGTGTTTTTGATATGTTAAAGATTGGTGTGGGACCTTCAAGTTCGCACACTTTAGGGCCTTGGCGTGCTGCAGAACGTTGGGTCGATGAATTGATTGAGAAAGGTCATTTTAATCAAGTAGAAAAAGTGCAGGTGAATTTATACGGTTCGCTTTCTCTTACTGGAAAAGGTCATGCTACCGATGTTGCTACAATGCTCGGTTTATGTGGTTTTGACCCGGTAACTTTTCCTATTGAAAAAATTGACGAGACCATCGATTTTATCACATCAAATCATAAACTTAGGTTGAATGATGAAAAAGAGATTGATTTCAATCCAAAAGAACATATTAAATTCAACAGAAAATTTTTAGATTTTCATCCTAACGGAATTACATTTCATGCATATTTAACTAACGGTTCTAAAAAAACAGCTACCTTCTACTCTATTGGTGGTGGTTTTGTAATTAAGAAAGAACGGAAGAACAAAAAAATGAAGGAGCAGAAATTTGCACAATTTCCGTTTCCTGTCCATAGCGGTGTTGAGTTGCTATCTAATTGTAAAGCCGAAGGAAAATCCATTAGCGAAATTGTTCTGGAAAATGAAAAATCGCTTCGTTCAGAAGAAGAAATAAACGAGGGTCTACAAAAAATATGGAATGTTATGCTAGATTCTATGTATGTAGGCTGCCATACAGAAGGAAAATTACCAGGCGGACTTAATGTAAAACGACGTGCTTTTGACATGCATAAGAACTTAATAGGCGATGCCCCATATAACGATGCTCAAGAATGGATTGAAGCCATTAGAAGTACAGAAGTAAAGTTTAGACAAATATTGAAATGGGTATCCTGTTTTGCACTTTCGGTTAACGAAGTAAATGCTTCGTTAGGAAGAGTGGTTACCGCACCAACAAACGGAAGTGCCGGTGTTATTCCAGCTGTAATTATGTATTATATGGTTATTGAAAACCATAAAGCTGATTTTAAAGATATTCGCAAGTTTATGTTAGTTGCGGGTGAAATTGGCAGCCTGTTTAAAAAGGGAGCTACCATTTCAGCTGCTATGGGCGGTTGCCAAGCAGAGATTGGCGTTTCTTCTTCAATGGCAGCTGGTGCCTTGACCGAATTAATGGGCGGAACTCCAGAACAATGTTTAATGGCTGCTGAAATAGCTATGGAACATCATCTCGGATTAACCTGTGATCCTATTGCCGGTTTGGTGCAAATACCATGTATTGAACGAAACGCTATGGGAGCTATAAAAGCCATTAACGCTTGCGAGATGGCGCTTGATAGTGATCCACTTTCTGCAAAAGTCCCATTAGACAAGGTTATTGAAACGATGTGGGAAACTGCTAAAGATATGAGCAATAAATACAAAGAAACCAGCGAAGGTGGCTTAGCGGTACGTGTAAATATGAGCGATTGTTAACGCTACATTAATTATCGCAACTACCTATTCGCCTAGAGTCTAAAACTAAAATAATTTTCCAACCTTCATCGGTATAGGTTAATGTAAACGAATTTGCCCCACAATGGCTAAACGCATCATTTAAGTAAAACTCATACGGTGTCCAAACATGAGCCAAGTTACCATCAGACTGTACTTGGTAATCTAGTAACCGTTCTTCCCATTTTTGGTCTTCAGGTCTTGCTGCCACAGCTTTTAAAAAATCTTCAATTCGCAAATAACGCACCTTGTTTTCCCCATCTTTAGATAGATAAAACGTACGCAATTGTAAATGAGGTGAAGTGACACTTTTCATCCTAACGGTATCGCGCTCGTGAAATCCTCTAAAAAATTCACCTATAATTATTTTTGCATTGTTTTCTGAAAGTTCGTTTTGAGCAAAAACTGAAGTCAGAGTAAATAAAAACAACAGATAAAGTACAGTTTTCATATTAAGAAATTTATTTGGTTCCTTTCAAAATTAGTATTTTTATACTCTAATTGATAGAATAAGAAAAAAAATATGTCGATCGCAAAAAAAGAATACAAACGTATTACCACCAAAACTTTGGTGGATATGAAAAAGAAAGGTGAAAAAATATCCATGCTCACCGCCTACGATTTTACTATGGCAAAAATTGTGGATGGCTCGGGCATAGACGTCATACTAGTAGGTGATTCGGCCTCCAATGTTATGGCTGGACACGAAACTACGTTGCCAATCACCTTAGACCAAATGATTTACCACGCCAGTTCTGTGGTGAGAGCCATTGAACGAAGCCTGGTTGTTGTTGATATTCCCTTCGGAAGTTACCAAAGTGACCCAAAAGAAGCGCTACGCTCTGCTATTCGGATTATGAAAGAAAGCGGCGGTCACGCAGTAAAACTAGAAGGCGGAAAAGAAATAAAAGAATCGGTTAAACGAATTTTAAACGCCGGAATTCCTGTAATGGGTCATTTAGGACTTACGCCACAATCCATATATAAATTTGGAACCTACACTGTTCGTGCAAAAGAAGATGAAGAAGCCGAAAAACTAAAAGCTGACGCTAAATTATTGGAAAAAATAGGCTGTTTTGCTATTGTACTTGAAAAAGTTCCTGCCAAATTAGCTGCTGAAGTAGCCAAAGAATTAACTATTCCAATTATAGGAATAGGTGCCGGAAATGAAGTGGATGGACAAGTTTTGGTTACACACGATATGGTCGGGATGACTCATGAGTTCAATCCTCGTTTTTTACGTCGGTATTTAGATTTATATGCCGAAATGACGGGCGCTTTTAAAAATTACATTGATGATGTAAAAAGCGGTAATTTCCCTAGCGATAAAGAGCAATACTAGTACTTATTTTCAAAAGAATATTCCGCTGAGTTTAAAAAAAATCATATCTACAAAAGATAACTTACAAGTTTTATTTGAAGACAATCACCTGCTTATCGTAAATAAACGTGCAGGTGATATTGTTCAAGGTGATAAAACTGGTGACAAACCACTTTCAGAAGTTGTTAAAGAATATATTGCTGAAAAATACAATAAACCTGGAGCTGTTTATTTGGGCGTGGTACATAGGTTAGACCGACCTACAAGTGGGGTTGTTGTTTTTGCACGTACCTCGAAAGCCCTATCACGTTTAAATAAATTATTTGCTGAACGTGATACTGAAAAAACCTATTGGTCCATAGTTAAAAATGAACCGCCAAAAGCTTCAGACACCCTAATACATTATTTGAAAAGAAATCCGAAGCAAAACAAATCATATTCTCATATAAACGAAGTCCCTGATAGTAAGAAAGGAATACTCCACTATCAGGTTATAAAGAAGTTGGATAATTATTTTTTGCTGGAAGTGAAATTAGAAACTGGACGTCATCACCAAATACGCTCCCAACTTTCAGCAATAGGCAGCCCTATAAAAGGTGATTTAAAATACGGTTTTGACCGAAGTAATAAAGACGCGAGTATTCACTTGCACTCTAGGAAGCTAACCTTTGTACATCCCGTTAAAAAAGAAAAACTTACCATTATTGCTCCTTTGCCTAAAGATCCGTTATGGAAAGCCTGTGATTAAATTTTTGTAATCTCATTTTTTAAAGCATAAATCACCAAGCCCACCCTATTTTTAATATCCAATTTATTGAAAAGTTCTTGGCGATAGCCATCAATGGTTTTCGGGCTCAAATTCATTTTATCAGCAATTTCTTTATAGGTCATTTCACTACAAGCTAACTTCATAAAATCAATTTCCCGTTCTTTAAATGCTGGTTTTTCAGTTTCATCTGAATGTAAAGAATGTAACAAGGATTCAGCTACTTTTTCTGAATGATAATATCCTTTTTTAAGTGTTTGCACTAAGGCCTCATTTAGTTTATCGGGATGAATATCTTTTAGCAAATACCCCTTGGCACCCAAACTCAACATTTTAAGTATTTTTCTTTCATCATCTTCCATGGTAAGCGCCAATACTTTAATGCTTTTTTGGTTTTCATGTAACCATTCCATCGTCTCAAAACCATCCATTACTGGCATATTGAGGTCTAATAAAATTAGTTCAGGAACCTCTGAGTACTGTTTTAGTTTTTGCTGCAAGTCTTTACCATTCTTGGCATGATAGAGTACATTAAACTCTTCAAAAGAGTTCACTAGTTTCTCTAATGAACTAGCAAACAAGGAATGATCATCTACTATTACTATGTTGTGAGAAGTTGTTTTATTCATTTTTATAAGGGTAATTTAAGCGTAAAATTGTTCCTTCCTGTTTTTTAGAATCTATCGAAAATTGAGCTTTTAACAGTTCAGCGCGGCTTTTCATGGTTTCCATTCCAGAATTCCCTTTTTGCTCTGACATGTCAAAACCAATACCGTTATCTCTTGCTTCAATTTGAAAAAAGGTTTCTGTATAATTTAAATGTACAAATAATTCTGTTGCTCGGGCGTGTTTTAATACGTTAGTAGAAAACTCTTGAAGAATTCGGAAAATTATTATTTCGTTGGTTCTATCTATTTCTTTTATTTTACCAGTTATCTCTAAAGTTGCATTTAAAAAGTCGAGGCGATTAAATCGCTCTAATTCAACTTTTAATGATTCAACTAATCCATTTTTATACACAACATCATTATTTAGAGTTTTTGAAAGACTCCGTACTTCGGTAACGGTTTCCTGTACAACAGATTTAGTTTCTAGTAATTGATTATGGAATTCTGTAGGAAGTGTTGGTAGTATCATATTCAATTGGATATTTGCTACAGAAAGCAATTGGCCAATGTTGTCGTGCAACTCCCACGCAATGTTTTTAAGGGTCTGTTCTTGAATCTCAATTCTAGATTTTGAGATTTCATTCTCAAATTGCCGCTTTTGCTCGGCTTGCCGCAACAATAATTTATTTTTTCGTCGTTGAAATGCGATAAAGAATACTACTGATACAACAACGGTAAGCACCAATATTGCAATAAAGTATATTATGAGAAGCCTTTCTTCTTTAGACATATAACAAATCCGATAGTATAAAGTAAATATACCAATAGGTTTGTAAAAAGGAGTATGGTTTTGTACAATTCTACAAATTCGGGACTTTCAGAATCAAAATGATGGCTATAAATAAATACAGGAGTCAAAACCAAATGCAATAAAATAGCCCCTAAAGAAATATAAAAAGGAAGTGATTTATCAAACTTTAAAATCTCATCGCTATTCAACAGTTGATAGTAATACAGACTTATTGAAAATAATACCAAAATTGTTCCTATTACTTCAGTAAACGAAGAAAATGCTATAAAATAAACGTCTGAAAAAATCAAGTTTAACATACAAGAAATCACAAAAAGCACCAATATTACATTTAAAAAGGTACGGATTCTGGGACTGTTTAATTGCCACTTAAAATAACTTACATATATAACATAACTAATTATTGAATTGATGTTGTACAACCAATAATTGTTTTCAAAAACGGTTCCTTCTACAAAGTAGAACAATTTATAACATGAAAAATAAGCTAGTGGTGCATAGTAGCCCACAATTTCAACTAAAACAGTAAAACACAAAAAATAAATAAAATACTTTGTTGCCGCATCGGTTTTACGCTTATTAATTAAAAAAAGTCCCGCTACAGCTGCCAAAAGTTCTATAGTTGTAATAGGAAAGGCATATACTAAGAATTCTTTCAAAATAACACAGGTTTTAATAGCTTTTAGGCGGCCAACCTCCTATACTTTTATTAAAAGGATCAATATTATAATTAATATTAGAACTCGGTGTAGCCCCTTCTGTAGGTGCTAAGAAAACAGTTGCTTTATCATCTGAAATGTCATCATAAGCCGCAAAATAAATCCTGATTCCAGGGTTATCGATTTTTTGTTTTTTAGATAACTCTTTAACGTAATCTAAATACTCCTGTAATTCATCTACTGTATAAAAAAACTCACGGGTATCAACATTCCCTTGGGCACGTTCAATTTCTAATGCTCTCGTGCTTATCCAATTATCTTGCAATTGTCTTGCCTGGTCAACACTAATACATTTTGCTGGTTTAGCCATCTTTATAATTTTGGTTAGTTAGTAAAGCAATGTATACAATTTCTTGCTTTGTTGATACATTAAAGGTATGAATTAGGAAAAATCCCTCATTGAAATAAGGATTTTCCCTATTTACTATTAAGGGATATGCCTATTTTTTTAAAGAAAAACCTTCTATTTTTCAAGTTAATTACCTGCTGAAATACAAACAATTACACTTTAAATTTGTGTTGTACCAATATTAGACAACTTGAGTTTTTTAATTACATATAAACCCCTTTGCAGCCTAGATATTTATCACGAATATTTTTTAAATGATGGCCTCGTTCCTTTTGATATTTCAGAAAAACTAAAAGAAAAGCAACTTTCAAACTATGATGCACGGGAGTTTATTGACGTTGTCCCTTCTGAAGAAACATATCATTATCTTAATGCACATAAGATAATTTTTAAACCTACCGAAACAGGCTTTACACTATTAATCCAGGTTGAAGAGATTTCAGAAGAAGCGCAAAATTACATTCCAAAAATTCCTGTTTTAGAGAACTTCAACCTATCCTTTTTACTATATATCAATGACTTTTTATTTGAAAATTACTCAACAGTAAATGCCATTCCTGTTGTTCCTTTTTACTTTTCTAATACAAAGCCTGCTTCAGAAAACAATAATTTCACGTATATAGATGTAGCAGAAACAAAACATCCCGTTTCAGATTTTAAAATTTCTGAAACCACCTGGAAAAGCATACGGAAGCAGTTTTCAGAAGAAGAGATGGAAAGCCTATTTGGAGTAATCTCTTTAAATATTACAGACGACAACTTGCAAACTTATACCGCTAACAAAAGAAAATTACTAAGTAAGAAAGATGAACTTAGCGTTGAATCGAAAAAATTTAAAATTCAGTTTGCCAACCGCAAAACCATTTGGCACTATAAAAATGCACTTAATAATACGCTTGTACATTCAACCGAACCTACCGAGTTGCCTTTAGTGAAAAACGGTAAGATTGACTACAAGTTTAATAGTCGGGAACAACCACCAGCTTGCCCTACCCGGCTCATCGTTGAAAAAGACCCGCTGGGTAATATTACCAAAACAATTTCTGAAATCTACATTAATTAAGCAAAGGCACATGAAAAAACCCCGCAAACCATTTAGTTTCCATAGTACTAACATAAGCTATAACACTACCGCAATAACACAAGTAGAAACTGCCATTCCTGCTTTCATTGGCTATACTGAAAAAGCTGAAAAAAGTGGCCAAGACCTCACCAACTTACCTACAAAAATATCCTCCCTTCTTGAGTATGAAGACTTCTTTGGGGTATCACAAAACGAAAAAAACCTCACAGTTACTATTACAGATACATTAAACAATAATGGCCTTACACAAACACAGGACCGCAAAATAAGCACACACAATAGTGCTCCAAGTCCATTTACAATGTATTATGCTTTACAACTATACTTTATTAATGGCGGAACATCCTGCTACATAATTTCTGTGGGAGATTATAACAATACAACGGTTTCAAAAAGCCAACTTGTGGATGGTTTCTCTGTCCTTGAAAATTATAAAGAACCTACTTTGTTGGTATTTCCAGATGCGGTGAACATTTCAACTGCTTATAATTACTATGATTTGATACACCAAGCATTGCAACAAGCAAAACAGCTTAAAGATCGGTTTGTAATTGCAGACACCTACGCAAATAATCCTACCACAGTACGTAATACCAACACCTTAGGAAATGATACCGAGCTTTTAAAATACGGTGCTATATATTATCCATATCTAAAAACGCTTTTCCCGTATGCTTTTAAAGATGGTGATATAGCCATAGAACATACAAGTGTCGATGAAACGGGAATTCAAAACCTTGGCTCATTTAACGGATTGTCACTTGCTGACTTAAAAATTGGAGGAAGTCATGAAAATACCATTTTGTTTAACGATATAAAAAGCCAGCTCGACCAAACGACAGTCACCCTACCATCAAGTAGCGCGATGGCAGGTATTTATGAAAGAGTAGATAAAAACAGAGGTGTATGGAAGGCGCCGGCAAACGTTTCAATAAATGGATGTATAGAAACCACCCAAAGTATAACAGATCTCGAACAAGAAACCCTGAATGTTCACCCTTCAGGAAAATCAATTAATGCCATCAGGGAATTTCAAGGTAGTGGCATTTTGGTCTGGGGAGCTCGTACATTGGCAGGTAATGATAATGAATGGCGGTATGTTTCGGTAAGACGCTTTGGTATTATGGTTGAAACATCTATAAACAGAGTGGTTAACAGTTATTTAAATGAACAAAACAACAATACCACTTGGCAAAAATTAAAGGTGCTAATCGAAAATTTTTTAATGCTTCAATGGCGAGATGGTGCTTTAAGCGGTAATACTCCTAGTCGTGCTTTTTATGTAAGTATCGGCTTAGGGCAAAGTATGACACAAAACGACATACTGGACGGCCTTTTAATAATTGAACTTGGTATCGCCCCGATACGACCCGCAGAGTTTATCACAATGCAACAAAATAAAAAGCTGAAAATATGAACAAAACAATTGCACAATTCAAATCGGTTTCTGGCCTTACGGTTCATATAGATGTTGAAAACTTACTTAAAAACCCAGAAAAAGAGTTTAAACATTTTTTTTCATCCCGAACACGTTTTCCAAATCTTATATTAAAAGGAGGACTATTAAAAGATTTAAAAGTGATTGAATGGTGTAAAAAAGCAATAGATCAATATCAATTTTCTCCAACCGATTTAAAAGTTAAACTGGTAAACGGTAAAAAAGAATCTGTTTTAGCTTGGAATATTATACGTGCATATCCAGTAAAATGGACGGTAAAAAAACAGATAGAAAAAGAAAATAGTCTTGCTATTGATACCATGGAATTAGCATATAATTATTTTAAACTAGTTTAGTTATTCAGGTTAAAAAAATAGAAAATTACAGTTTATAATACTCAAAATAAAACCAAATAAATCATGATTAAAACTGAAATAAATACAAACAAAATAGAAGAAGAATTAGTGTCTTTCTTACAAACTAAAATACATATGTGCACACTCGAAAACACTTCATTTTTAGATAAAAAAAGCATTGAAAACATAGTAATTATAGAAGAAAGTAATATAAGTGTGAACTCAAACTTAAATCAAACTAAGACTTTAATTAATTTAATTAAAAAAATTGATAATCAAAACATTATAAATATTTTAATTAAATTTTTAGGCGCGCCTAAAACGAGTAAGACGCATATTTTAAAGATACCTAAATCCTTACGTGAATCAAAATACAAAATATATTTTTGGATGCTGTTTTTTTGTCATAAAAATCTAGAAGATTTCCAGCTTGGACTTCATAAATTAATTAAAGAAACTTCAAAGGAATATTCTAAAAAAACAATTTTTGAAACGCTTAATTTCGGCGTGACATTATCCAAATTAAAAACAGAAAAAAAAAGGTTGTTCACCCCTCCTATTTCAATAAACAGTGGTGACAAAAAAAAGAATGCAACTCATTTTAACTATAATTAATAAGTATCTTTAATAACGAGTTACCGTTGTTTTATGAATACAAAAAAACAAAAGACATCTATCTTTGTCCATTTTGTAAATGGAATCAATCACTTTATACGCTCATTTAAAAACTTTTTTAAATCTGCTGTTTTAAGCTTGATTGTCATTGTAATTATCCTGTTGTTATTAACACAAATGGATCAAGCATTGACAATGTTGGTCGATATGATGGAAACTAGCAAGTTTTCTCTATTGCTATGTTTCTTTCTTATTAATGCCTTGGCTTTGGTTCTTTCTCACTACCCTATTTACACTTATTATGCGGCAGATTTAAATGATTCAAGAGATTACACCAATTGGCACAAAACCAATCCAATCCCCTTTTGGCCTTTTAAGAAGTTTCCCATTTTTGTTTTCACGACTAACCCAGAATCTAACTATAAGCCGGATAACTGGGCTAATTACCTACGGTATTCCATCGGAATATTGATCCATTGTGTTTGGGTTCATTTTATAATCAGTAGTTTTTCACCAAACTTACTTTTTGATTCCTTTCCCTTCGCACCGGTTAAGAGTGTTATGTACGTGCTACTACTTGTTCCCTTTGTTGTTTACATCTTTTATAAGGAAAAATTTACAGCACTTAAAAAAACACTTGATGCCAAAGAAGGTGTAGCTTCAGAAAAAAAGCATCAAAAAAGTCTCAATATAATAAATAAGCTCTATAGAAAACTAGGGATTTGGTATGTAATTTTGGCGCTTGCATGCTTTCTGTTGTTGGCTTTGACGTTACTAGTAGGCAACTTTAGCCCCGGAGGGTTTATTTTGTTGCTTCTTACCAGCTATGCCCTTATGTTTAATTACGTGTTTTTTAGGTTATTGCGAACCAAATTAACACTTGTTTACAATGCAATGGGCACTTCCAAAGCATTTGTTCCTTTTAAATTTTGCATTAAAAATCTACTTTTCCTGGAACGCTCTGAAAATTACCTGGTTATGTACAACCTTAATTTTTTGGTTGCGTTTATCATCATCGTTTTTTCAACCATTGCGAGTATTAAAGACTGGTCGCTGCTTAATGGAATACCAATACTACTGGCATTTTTCTATTTCTATTATTTTATTGTAGCAAGCTTGGGCAAATACTTTTTTGTAACCAAAAAACTCAATCTCTTTGGATCACAATTATACAAAGGAATCTTTATTGTGTTGGGAACTGTCATCGCCTTATTTATTATTACTTTTTTTGCTCCTATTGAGGTTAAAACCCACCAACTGGATCGAGTAAAAAACTCAAAAACCGAAATTACCGAAGCTGTTTTTATCGACAGTTTACGAGCCAAAGATGACAACACCCTGTTTTTTATCGCTTCACATGGTGGCGGACTTAAAGCCAACGTTTGGACGCTAAATGTAGTAAATATGCTTCAAAAAAATACTGAAGGCAAATTACTAAACCAGACCATTGCGCTTTCTGGGGCCTCAGGCGGGTCTCTGGGTTTAGCTTTATATACTGGACTGTATAAAGAAAACGGGCTTGATTTTGAAGGAATTCAAAAGAAAATTGACCATTTGGCAGCACAAAATTATACCTCCCTAGATCTTTCCCTAACGTTCGGGCTCGATTCCTACCGAAAAATATGGCCTTTTAGTCAACGTTTTGGCTTACGTGACCGGCCGTATTATGCTATGCGTAAATATCAGAATGAAATTCAAGATATAAACAGCACTAGGCTCTCTAAAACCTCATTCAGGGATTATTGGAAAGAGGCATTTAACAAAAACGGTTATTTTCCTTCATTGATAATGAACACAGCAGGAACACAAGGTAGTCGCGGTATTCTTTGGTCTGTTAAGCAAAATAATTTTGAAGAAATCTTCCCTTTTGCAATAAATCTGGCCGATCTCACCAATAATGAAACCATGCCCTACTATCAAGCGGTATCGACTACCAACCGTTTTCCTGTTTTCAGCCCGGCGGCAAAAATTCCTGGTTATGGCTATTTTATCGATGCTGGGGCCATTGACAACAGTGGCTTGTTAGGGTGTCTGGACGTTCATAACTATTTGGCTCGTGACAAAAAAGTACTGGGAGACAAACAGATTGGGTATATCGAGATAATTAATAGTAAAAGCTTGTATATAGATCATCTAATAAAGAAATTCAAAAAACAATATTACATTGATCACATTGCCATCAACGAAAATGAGACAGACAACATCATTGCCGATTTAGAAACGGGTTTAAACCTTGATAAAATTCCCGGATATTTAAGTGATTACGTTACGAGACTTGAAAAAACAAGCGATGGTTCCACTCGGTATTTCAAGATTATGATGCCGCATAAGGTAACTTTTAATGATATTGAAGCTCATTTAAAAGGATTTATACTTTCAGCAAACATTGAAAACACTCTTAAAACATTTCTTTCTGAAGAGAACAACCTTATCCTTTCGCTTACTGAGAAGCAAAATAAATCCTTCTTCGAGCCTTGGGAGTATTATGAACCAACATTATCCCGCCATTTAAGTAAAAGCAGCATCAATTATGTGAAAGCGATACTGAAACACCCCATACTTACCGAACAGTTTGAAGAAATTGAAAGTATTATCAACACCAAGAAAATAGAAGAAAACAAAGCGCCGCAGTTGTCTTTATAGGTGTTCGATTAATTTGAAATAAACCGTTTTTCCCACCCGCTTTTGGGCAAGTTTACAAATAGCTTGTTCTGTTAATTGCAGTATTCGTGAATAACCACCAGTAGATTGGGCATCGCGCATTAATACCACACATTTGCCTGAAGGCGTCAACTGCACCGTTCCTGGCTGCACTGGAGCTGTTATTATTTCTTTTGCTGAAATATCCTCCAAACCTTCTATTACATACGCCATACGACTACTTTGTGAACCTATTTTCAATGTAGTATCCATTATTATCTTCTGAAATTTCTTCGGAAGTAAATCAAATTCAGGTCCTGGATATACTTCTATTGCTTCATCATTAAAATGATGTTCATCTATTGAAAAAGAAGCATGTCTAACTATTTTTTTAGAAGTAGTAGTTGAAAATTTCAAAACATCTCCTTTCTCTAATCGTTTCTTTTTTGTGATGTTGTTATAAAAGCTTCGGCTACCCAATATAATTTCAGTTTTAAAACCACCTAAAACTGCCAGATAACCATAGTTTCCAGAGTCGGGATGGTCAATTTTCAAAACATCGTTTTCAGAAATTTCTGTGGCTTTACCCAACTCTATGGGCACATCGTTGATTGTTGCATGAAAACCAGCTCCGCAGATCGCTATAAACGTGGGAGCTTTAAATTGAAATCTAGGGCCCATCATCGTAAATTCCATAACGGCAGCTTGGGTTGAGTTGTCCAAAAGTTTATTGGCCATAGCCGCTGAAACTGTGTCCATCGCTCCGCTTAGAGGCACACCCAACCGACGGTAGCCCGTTCTTCCTTTATCTTGTATGCTTGTAAAAAGACCTGGTTTTAATACTTCAACCATGTTTTGCCTCCTCTCCTATTGTGTAGATATCTGCATCGACTTCCACTTTAATTTTACGGTATTCGTCTTCTGAAATTGGAATAAATTTTATAAAATCTCCAGCTTTTAATAAAGCGGGTGGGTTCTTCTCTATTGAAAAATAGTTTAGCGGACTTTTACCGATAATGTTCCAACCTCCAGGAGAAGAAGAAGTATAGACTCCCGTTTGCGTTCCACCAATTGCAACAGATCCAGCTTCGATTATTTCTCTTGGAGTTTGTTTCCTTGGTGTTTGTAAGCGTTTGTCTAAGCCACCTAAGTACGGAAAACCGGGTAGAAATCCCAAAAAATAAACTTTATAGGTAGGTTTGGTATGAAGTTCTATTACTTCAGAAGTAGTTAAATTATTTGTTTTTGCAACGTCTTCAATATCCAACGCAAATTTTGGATTATAGCAAACCGGAATATGTAATACCCGAGAAATTTCCGATTGTGCTTTGGGTATCTTTTTCAGTTTTTTTGATAGTTGATTGATAAAATCGTATTGCTGCACTCCTTTTTTTAAAAACACTGCCAATGAGCTGTACGCAGGGACCGTTTCAAGGACCTCTTTTGTATAGGTTTGCAAAACAAGTTGCTTAACCTGTAAAACAGCTGTCAATGTTTTATTGTCAACAGATGGTTTCCACTCAATCAATATGGCTTGTTCGCCAAATGGTTTTATAGTTGGTTGTTTCATCGATCTAAAGTTAAGCCTTTAACCCTCATTTGTTTGTGGATGTGATGCAAAATTTCAATTGAATGTTGGTTATCACCGTGAATGCAATATGTGGAGGCAGTAATTGGTTTAGCCATACTGTTAATAGTTTCAATTTTTCTTTCAGAAACCATTTTAAAAAGTTGTTCCCAGGCGTCTTTAGGACTTTCTATAAGCGCTCTCTCTTCACTCCGTGAAACCAAAGAGAGGTCGTTGTTATAACGCCTATCAATAAAAGCTTCAAATTCTAGCGGCAATAAATTTTCTGCTTTGCGATGCAAAACGGAGTTGTGTTGTACGTACAATTTAGGACGCACTTTTGTTTGCAATACGGCTTCTACTACAGCATCTGCCGTTGGGGCGTCTTTCGCCGCATAATTATACAGAGCGCCGTGCAGTTTTACGTGATTGATGGTAGCTCCTTCAGTTTCGCAAAGTGCAAAAAACTGTATCAGTTGATTAAAAACGGTTTGTGTCAACTCGTTTTTTGTCATCGTGATAATCTTTCTTCCAAAGTTGTCCTTGTCGGGAAACGAGGGATGCGCTCCAATTTTTACGTTGTGTTGCTTTGCCAACCTAATAGCGGTCCGCATTGTTTTTTCTGTTCCAAAATGCCCTCCAGAAGCAATACTGCACGAAGAGATTAACGGCATGATGGCTTCGTCAAAACCACTACCTTCGCCTAGGTCTGCGTTGATGTCTATATGTTTGGTTTCTTTATTCAAGTTTCTAGTTTTATCTCCTGGGCTTCGACTCTGCATGTTCTGAGCATGGTCGAAGGGCTCAGCCACATTGATTATTTATCATTAAGGTAAAAAATAATCATCAATTAATCGGTAGCTTCGATACAATTTTATGGATTGAAAGTCTACTGTTTCATTCTGTATCTTCCGCCATAAAATCACTCAGCCACCTTTTTCTAAAATTATTATATTCTATCAAACATCAAAAAACACTTTTGAGAGGCTTCGAAGGCCTAACACAAGTGCAATAAGTACGATGATGATTCCTATAGCGTTTTGAGCTTTATTATTTTTATAGGTTCCTAAAACTGATTCTTTATTAACCACCCACACTAAAAACCCTGCAATTACGGGTAGTAAAATTCCGTTGGCTACTTGTGCAAATTGAATAACTTCAATAGGTTTGAAGCCTACGGAAGAAAATATGACACCCGTTAACAATACAAGCATCCAAACGGCACGAAATTTTTTAGATTTTAAACTGAGTTCCCAATCAAAGCAACCTCTGGCTACATACGCAGCTGCTAAAGGCGCTGTAATTGCTGAAGAAATCCCGGCGGCAAACAGACCAATACTTAAAAAGTATTTTGCAAAGCTGCCAAAAAGCGGTTCTATACTTTTTGCCAAATCGGCTGCATTGCTAATTTCTGAATTTTTAATAGAAGCGGCACAAATAATAATGGCAATAGACACCAACCCGCCCAAAATGATAGATACATATAAATCGGTTCGGGCAGCTTGTAATTCTTCTTTGCCATTCCATTTTTCCTTCACCAAAGAGGCATGTAAAAACAGATTATAAGGTACCACTGTCGTTCCTACTAAAGCAATGATAGCTAGCACACCTTCTTTAGGGATTGAAGGCATAAACATACTCTTTAAGACTTCTATCCAATTGGGATTGGTTACAATAGCTGTTACTAAAAATGAAACGCTCATCAATATGACTAATACGACAAGACTTCGTTCAATTACTTTATAATTTCCAATAAAAAGCAAAATAAAAGCAATTCCTCCTATTAACATGCTTAAGTAGTTAAGTTCTAAACTACCTATTAAAACAGTAGATTCCGTAAAAATAGTTTCTAAGCCTAACATTCCGCCGCTGATGTTCCCGGCTTCATACGCGGCATTCCCTATTAATATTGCTGAAAGAATAAGGAGTATAGCAACAATTCGCACCGTTTTTAAAGGAATTTCGCTCCGTACCGCTTCCGCTAAACCTTTTCCATATACCAATCCTAACCGAATGGCCATCTCTTGCAACACAATCGTGGCAATGATCGATAAAACCATAGCCCATAACAATGTGAAACCAAATTCAACACCGGTTAAAACACAGACAGTAACGGTTCCCGGACCTATAAATGCCGCTGCTATTAATGCACCTGGACCTATATTTTTAAATATGTTTTTCACCTGTGTTTTTAGTTTTGTTGCAGAGCGTAAATAGCGAAACTTGCCAACCAATGACCGCCCTCGTAGGTATCGCCTACCAAATTAGGATATGAATATGAAATATGCTGATTTGCCACATTTTTTAAGTATTCATACTCTGGATATTGATTTGCCAAGCCATACAACACCCAAGCTCGGCTAAAATTAAGCCCATCTAGATGAACCAACTTCCCATCACTCCTATCGCCTACTTTCCCCGGTTCAAGTTGATAATTTTTATCTTCTAAAGTTGGTAAGAAAGAATCAAGCCAGCCTGTAAATTCTTCCTTCGGAAGCACACGACGCATGATATCCACTTCTTCTAAACACGGTGAAAGAAAATCGTATCCGCTGGGTTCCCATGTCATAGGACAACCTTCATCGTTTAAATAAAATTCTTTAGCTCGTTTTGAAATAAGAATTTGTAATTGAGTGTTCTCTGTAGCATTAGCATAGTCCCACGCAAACGCCAATCCAAAAGCAGTATTGGCATGTTCCCCTACTCTAATTGGATAAACTAGTTTAGGTAGATACTCTTTATATTTCGAAACGATCTCGTCTGTTAAAGGTTGTAAGTTTTCGGCCAATTGTTTTGCCATTGGGTCGTCCCAAGTGTGTAATGCTTCTGAAAGTTTTAGTAACCATGCCCATCCATAAGTACGTTCGTAACTTTTATTAATGTCTTTTTGAAAATACTCAAGTTCTTTTGATACATTTTTAGCCGTAATATTTTTCTGAAGTATCTCTTTAACCCTATCTGCCTTTTCCATATCTGGAAACTGTTTTACTAGTGTAACCATAGACCAATAACCGTGAACAGCGCTATGCCAGTCAAAACAGCCATAAAAAATTGGGTGTAGCGCCTCTGGGGATTGTAAATCTTCATCACTGCCAATGGTCTGTCCCAGTTTGTTTGGATATTCATTTTCCACACAATGCAATGGAAGTTCTATTAATTGATTGGCTTCAGCTAGTGTAAAGGAAGGAGAATCGTATTGCTGAATTTCAGTTTCGTTTTTAGTTTCAATCTTATTTTCATGTTTCATTTTGTTTTCAGGACTCTTTTTTTCTTCGGACGAATTACAACTCACCAATATGGAAAGTAAAAAAAACAAGTAAAGGACATTTTTCATAGTAGGATATTTCAGAAACAGTTTCTATTAAAATCTTAAAGATATTAAATATAGTTTCTATTTAAGTTTTAGAAACAAAAAAAGGGATACCAATTGGCATCCCTTTTACTTTTTAGTGAATTCTGAATTACATTTTAACGTCTTCCAGTTTTACTTCTTCACCTTCTTTGTTGATTAATTTAACTTCATCAAAATCCATGTCTTTAAATTGAGCAAACTGTGTTTCAGCATCACCAACAACCAAATAAGCCATTTTAGACTCGTCTAGGTATTTATTTGCCAATTCTTTATGCTGCTCAAGCGTCATGTTTTTAACGATGCTCTCTTCGTTTTCAATATAATTTGAAGGAAGGTCGTAACTGCTCATTTCTTGAAGCATACCCAATAATGAGAATTGCGTTTCAAAACGACGCGCGTTCGATTTAATCATTGCATTTTTAGTGAAATCTAGATCTTCCTTACTGATTCCTTCTTTGTAGTTAGCGATCTGATCCTTAAATATTTGAACAGACTCACCTGTAGTATTGGTACGAACACTAGAGGAAGCAGTAAACGTTCCTGGAATTTTGCTTCCGCTGAACCCCGTACGTGCTCCATATGTATATCCTTTTTCTTCACGAAGAATAAGGTTTACATTTCCGCTAAAAGAACCACCTAATTTATAGTTCATCACCTCAACAGGGTAAAAATCCTTATCGGTACGTGGTAATGCGATATATCCAATATTGATAACCGATTGCTTGGCTTTAGGAATATCTACAAAATACAAAGAAGCTTTATCACGACTTTCCGGAATTGTATATTCTGGAATGGTTACTTCTTTTGCTGCCCATCGCTCTTTTAATCCATTAAGTTGCTTTAAGGTTTCTTCTTTGTCTATTTTACCAACTACGTGAAATGTACTAATTGATGGTGAAAAATTGTTGTTATAGAAGGACTTTAAATCTGCCATTTCTATGGCTTCTACAGATTCTTCCGTTCCGCTTGTTGGAAGGCTGAAAATGTGATCTTCACCATATAACAATTTATCATACACGTTGCCCGCAACTCGATTTGGATTCGCAGCGCTACGTTTTATCTGGTTGATTGTTTTAGTTTTAACACGTCCTAATTCTTCTTCATCCCAACGTGGTTCTAGTAAAATTTCTTCTACTAAATCCATTGTTTTATCGAAGTTACGTGTTAATGTGTTTCCACGAATTACAATAGACTCGTTGGTAGTGTACATATTAATAGAAGCTCCTAGAAGATCAATGGCCTCTTCAAGCTCTTCTGGAGTTTTGTTTTGCGTACCCTCCATTAAAATATCTGTCATTAAGTTAGCAACACCATTTTTATCTTTATCGTCCATTAAATGTCCGCCTTCGATTACTAAACTGAAGTTAACCGTTGGAATTTCATTTTGCTCAATTCCGTATACTTCTAATCCGTTATCTAATTCTGCCGTCCAAGTATCTGGAATGCTTAATTCTGGTGTAGCACCTTGCTCAGGTTGAATAGAACGATCAAAATTTGAAGGAGTTTTAGCTACTTCTTCAGTTGATTCTTCAATATTCTTCTCTACATTCTCCTTAATTTCTTCTTCTACAACTGGCGCTTTTTCTGAATTTTCAGCAATCAACTCCATTTGTCCTTTCGGTACGAAGCTTGTCAACACAAAAGGCTTATCTTTTATGTACTCGTTATACACACGCATAACATCTTCCTTGGTTACTTTTTTGATGTTTTCAATATCATCTTCGATAAATCCAGGATCTCCAGTAAATGTGTTATAACGTGCTAATTGGAATGATTTCCCTAATACACTACTAATTCCGTTGTAAAAATCTGTTTCTAAACCAGCTTTAATACGCTCGATATCACGATCGGTCACGCCATTCTTTTCAAACATCGCCATCGCTTCATTAATTCCAGTTTCTACGCTATCTAAGTCAACACCGTTATTAGCGGTAATATTAATTCGGAATTCACCCGCCAATTCTTGCGAACTATTGTAAGCGCTAGTTCTTGAAGTAAGGTCTTTCTCTTTTACCAATACCTTATACAATGGTGCTTTTTTTCCATCGGAAAGTATTTCAGCTAAGAAATCTAATGCATATGCATCCTCAGTATATTGCTCAACTGTTGGCCACACCATATTTAGTTGTGGTGCATTCGCAAAATTATCTTCGTGGTACAGTCTTTTGGTTTCAGAAATAGTAACCGGTTGTGGTTCCATTTTTTCAACTTCTTGACGTTTTTTGATTTCGCCAAAATACTTTTCAATCATTTCTTTAGCCTCGGCTGTTTCAAAATCACCTGCTAACACCAATGTCGCATTATTAGGACCGTAAAAACGATCGTAAAATTCGCGAACATCTTCTATAGTTGAATTTTGAAGGTCTTTTAATTCACCAATAACTTGCCAATTGTAAGGATGTCCTTCTGGATAGATATTTTTATCGATTACCCAACCAGTGTGGCCATAAGGATTATTATCTACACGTTGTCTCTTTTCGTTTTGAACCACTTCTTGTTGGTTATAAAAAGCAGACTCGGTAACTGTATTAATAAAATATCCCATACGGTCACTTTCTAACCACATTACCATTTCCATGGCATTTTTAGGTACCACTTCGTAGTAAATAGTTCCATCTTTCCAAGTACCGCCGTTTAATGTACCGCCAGCATCTTGAATCTTTTTGAAAAACTGATCCTGTGGAACGTTCTCAGATTCTTGAAATAGCATATGCTCAAATAAGTGAGCAAAACCAGTACGTCCCGTTTTTTCACGGTTAGAACCTACGCCATATTGAATGGCAACTGAAACAATCGGGTCACTTTTATCTTGGTGTAACACGACATCCAGACCGTTTTCAAGTTCATACTTTTCAAAATCGACAGAAAGTGAAGCACTTTCTTCTTTGGTTTCAGTTTCTTCATTTTTACAGGAAGTAAAAGTAAAAGCCACTGCAAGCAAAGCAATAATTGTAATTTTAATTTTGTTTTTTGCAATCATATTGGTTTAGTTTTTGTAAGCGCTAAAGATACAACTGCAGTTTGGCTCAAACCTTAATGAAATGTTAAATATAAGTGTTTAGTTACAAACACAGTAAAATATAGAATCGCTCAGTACGCTAGCAGTATGATAGTTTAATTACCCAAACCACCCATCTCGATCTAGGCTTCTATATTGAATAGCTTCGGAAATATGATTACCCGTTATATTTTCTGAATTATCTAAATCGGCAATCGTTCTAGATACCTTTAAAATACGGTCGTACGCTCGAGCGGAAAGGTTAAGGCGTTCCATAGCTGTTTTCAATAGTTGTAAGGAAGCTTCATCTAATTTACAAAAGGTTCGTATTTGCTTAACGCCCATTTGCGCATTATAATGGATATTTTCAAACTCTTCAAAACGTTTTGACTGTAATTTTCTGGCCTGTGTAACTCGCTCTCGTATGATGATGCTCGCTTCGCCTTTTCTTTCTTCGCTCAATTTTTCAAAAGGCACAGGAGTTACTTCTATATGAATATCAATTCGGTCTAGTAACGGACCCGAAATCTTGCCTAAATAACGTTGCATTTCGGCTGGTGAAGAAGTTATTGGCGCATCTGGATCGTTAAAATACCCACTAGGACTGGGGTTCATACTCGCAACTAACATGAAGCTGGACGGATATGTAACTGTAAATCGTGCTCGTGAAATGGTTACATCGCGGTCTTCTAGCGGTTGTCGCATTACTTCGAGGACGCTTCGCTTAAACTCAGGTAATTCGTCTAAAAACAAAACACCATTATGTGCCAATGAAATTTCCCCTGGCTGGGGGTATTGTCCGCCGCCGACCAGTGCTACATCACTAATTGTATGGTGGGGACTTCTAAAAGGGCGTGAAGTCATTATCCCTCCTTTTTGTTTCGTTCTTCCGGCAACACTGTGTATTTTGGTAGTTTCTAACGCTTCATTAATAGTCAATGGAGGTAAAATACTGGGCAAACGCTTTGCCAACATGGTTTTACCCGAGCCTGGAGGGCCAATTAATATTATATTATGTCCACCAGCGGCAGCGATTTCCATACAACGCTTAATACTTTCTTGGCCTTTTACGTCGCTAAAGTCGAATTCTGGGTTTTCAAGATGTTCATAGAACTCAGCTTCCATATCAACGATGGATTGTTCTAGAGGAATTTCAGCATTGAAAAAATCGATTACTTCTTTTATAGTTTCTACGCCGTATACTTCCAACCCATCAACAATTGCAGCTTCTTTTTCATTTTGTTTGGGGAGAATAAAACCTTTAAACCCTTCTTCTTTAGCTTTTATAGCGATAGGCAAAGCACCACGAATAGGCTGTAAGCTTCCATCTAGAGAAAGTTCGCCCATAATAATGTATTCTGAAAGGGGATGATTTTCTTTTATCTGTCCAGTAGAAACTAATATTCCAATAGCCAAGGTAAGATCGTAAGCCGAGCCTTCTTTTCGAAGATCGGCCGGAGCCATGTTTAGAGTTATTTTTTTTCCAGGAATTTTAAATCCGTTGTTTTGTAAGGCAGCAGCAATGCGGTAATTACTTTCTTTAATAGCATTATCTGGCAGACCAACTAAATGGTAGCCAACTCCAATATCAGTATTTACTTCAACAGTAATAGTTGTGGCTTCTACGCCAAAAACAGCACTCCCATATACTTTTGTGAGCATATTTTTTAGTATTTAAAACAAGGGAGTTGAATAAAAAGGAAAGATAGTAATTTTTTATTTATACCGTTTTCAGAAAAAAAGTATTATTTCATCCACCAGCAATCAATAAAGTCTGTTACCATATGAAACAACAATCCTACCGCAATAATTCTGGTTTTTTTGAAGAATAAAAACACCAAATAAACACAAATGGCATAATAGGAATGCAGTGGATGAAACCCGATACTACACCTTCCGGGAGAAAAAATAGGGTCTGCCAGCAAATGATCCAGATCGACAAGCATGGTGGCAATCATAATGAGCCAAGCGCGTTTCCAGTTATTTCTGAAAAAAATCCACGCTAATAAACCTGGGGCTAAAAAGTGAAGCGAATAATGTGTAACTGTTTGTAGCATTTCTTACTAGATAAGCTAAAAGCATCTATTCAATAATAATGGGAGGCACCAATTCATTTTTAATTGCGAAGATGACAAGTCCCGCTACGTTTTTCACATCTGCTTTATCCAATAAATTTTTACGGTGTACTTCCACAGTTCTTGGGCTTATAAATAATTTTTCAGCAATTTCAGCGGTTTTATATTGTTTGCAGATTAACTCTAAAACCTCTGCTTCCCTTTCAGTTAAAAATTCGTCATCAAAAACAGTTTTATCACTGTATTTACTTCCTCCTTTTTTACTGTTCACTACTTCCATCACGTGTTTATCGTAATAGAAACCATTGTAATAAACTTGTTTTATGGTATGTAAAACTTTTTCAGGTGGTGAATTTTTCACTAAGTAAGCGCTTGCCCCTACATCTATCATGTTTCTAATAAATGGTTTGGTATTGTATGTAGTAAGAGCAATAATTCCTATTTCACCGTACGCTTGGTGTATTGCCTTGGTAGCTTCGACACCATTTAATCCTGGCATTTTTATATCCGTAACAACTATATCGGGTAATTGTTCGCAACCTGCCAAGTGTTCCAAAAGCTCGTTCCCGTCACTGGCCTGATATGTAATTTCTATGGCTGAATCACGAGAGAGAATGTGCACCATCCCTACTCTAAACAGTTCTTCATCATCTGCGATTACTACGTTAATTTTCATCTTTACTGGGGTTTAAGGCTAAAGTTACAGAAATTCCATTATCTGGTGAAGATATTATAGTATGAATTGCATTTAAAATGGCAACTCGGTTTTCAATACCGCTCATCCCTAATCCTTTTGCTTTTTTGGCAATTGAAACATCAAACCCTTTTCCATTATCGGAATAGTACAGAAGTAGTTGTTTTCCTTCCATTTCGGTTTTTAAAGTTAGATTTGTAGCTTCAGAATATTTTATGGAGTTATTGAACAGCTCTTGCACGATACGAAATACATGCAATTCTTTATCCTTGTTAAGAAAATGTTCTAGATACTGTAAATTACAATCTACCTCAAAGCTATTGGTGTCGGCAACTTCTTCGCACAACTCTTCTAGGGCAGCTTCCAGTCCGAATTTATCTAAAGTAGGTGGCAACAAATCGTGAGCAATCTTTCGGGAGCTTTCCAAAACGTTTCCGGTTACCTTTAAAATGCTATTGGCTATTTTATTTGTTTCTTCAGAAGAAATATCTTTTAATGACAACATGTTAGCATTTAATGAAACAATGTTAAGTTTTGAACTAATGGCATCATGCAAGTCTTGAGCAATTCGCTTTCGCTCCTCTTCTTGGGTGATTATGGTAGTTTGTAGTATTTCTTTTTGATTGGCAATTTTCAAGTTTGCCTTTTCCAGTTCACTTTTGATAATCCGTTTTCTTGAAAAGTAAAAAAACAAAATAATAGCTACCGCCATTGCTACCAAAAGGGCAATGGCAATGAGGATAAGATCGACTATTTGATAGTCTTCTTGGAATAGTAATTCTTCCACCATGTCACGAAGATAAGAAATTGAAGGCCAAGATAGAGTACATTATTTAAGTTCAATAATAAGCGATAACCATACTTTGTAATTAATTCCATATTAAACACGAGGTTACCAGAGGCAAAAATTAAAATGCTTGACAGTAAATAAAAAAATAGACCTATGTTAATGATAAGAAATTCATTTGTTTCGTGCAGGTACTTATAAAAAAATAGCACTGAATATATTACAATAAACCCTTGGGTGATTGCAACGCCTAATGGATTGTAGCGAAAAAACATAGCTGGAGTTTCAATAAACTGAAAAGTGATAATCCCTAGAACTATTACCAAAACAACATACATCCATTTATGTTTCAACAGCTCAAAATAAAAAAATGTGAGAAAAATAAACTGAAGAATATAATAAAAATGAAAGAGAAAAAGATTGTTGTTTATAGGAATAATAAGTTTAAGATACGATGCATTAATCTGTATAACAGCTATTACAACTAAATAAACTGCGAATATTCTAAAGGCCTTGTTATTTCCTTTAAGCCAAAATATATAAAGAAGCGCATTTAACACACAAAATGCTATCGCAAAATTACTTGAGATATCCAACAACGTATCCATTAGCTTAAATAACGTATAGTTTTCTTTCTGAAGTTTCCATACCAAGCGATAAAAACTAAAATTTGAAAAATAATATAGAATACACTGTTTAAGGTTAGCAATAATATATAGTCTTCTTTCGAAATTAAATCGAAATTGAATACTAAGTTTCCCGATGCCAAGATTAAACTACTACTAATCATATATAGAAAAATGCCTAAATTGATTAATAAGAACTTCGAATCTTTTTTAGTCAGTGAAAAGTAAAAATATAATAAAGCATATACCGTAATAATCCCTTGCGTTAAGGCAATACCTATAGAATTATATTTTAAAAATAAAGAAAAATCACTTACATATTGGTACCCTAAAAAAGCTAGCACCAAAACACCTATGTATAAAAGTATTTTTAAGTTTAATAGTTCACGATAAAAAAGTGTCAATACTGCAAGTTGAACAATAATATATACATTAGACATATATAAATTATAGTCTGTAAATAAATGTAATAAATAACTTATTACCTGAATAATGGATATTAATAACAAGTAGTAAGTAAAAATTTTAAAAGCTTTACCGTTATAAGTAAAGCTTTTAAAGAATAAAATAGTATTAATTACAACTGTTATAACCCCTATTTTTCCTAAAAGAAGAAATAATTCCATTTAATGGTTTTAGTTCAGAGGGCTTAAGGGATCGGAGGCTGGTGGATCTGGTAAAGTAAAGTCATACAATTTACCTCCCGTTTGCAATCCATTGTATCCATTTATCATATCGCGATAGATAATACTACCATCATCTTGATCATCAGGCTGTGTTGCTACAAAAATTAATTTTTCTTCATTGGTTGTAGGATCTACCCCTATATAAGCACGAACTTTTTTCTTGCCGCTTCTTTGCGTTGCCATTTCATCTAAAACAGCTTGCAAATCTTCGGCGGGAATTAAAAATCCATTACATTCATTGTGTTTGTTGTAAGTAGATTCTACGGAGCGCCATTCGGTGGTCCAATCTTGTGCTGTTTGTAATGAAATTGAGTTGTCTTCTTGACTCATAAATAGAATTTTTGGTTAGTAAAGTATAAAAGTAAGAAACCTTTTTATGAAAACTAACTTAAATTAACCTCATATTTATGAACTTTTTAGGTCATATTTAAAGACGTTATTGAAATTTCATCATCCGCTTGATCCATTTCAATTTTCTATTGGTATGAGGATAGTATTTTATGGGCAATTCTAACCACGTAGGTTTATCAAGAATACTTTTATAATGTGTAAAACAGTCAAAACCTGCTTTACCGTGGTAGTTACCTATTCCACTCTGCCCTACGCCACCAAAAGGTAGTTTGGGATTCGAAATATGCATCACAGCATCATTTATTGCTCCTCCACCAAATGAAATATCATTCAATATTTTATGTTTTGCTTTTTTATCCTTGGTAAAGACATAACAAGACAATGGCTTCGGAAATTTTCGCACCTCAGTAATTGCTTTATCTATATTATCATACCCAATCACCGGTAAAATAGGGCCGAAAATCTCTTCTTGCATAACAGGATCTTCAAATGAAACATTCTGAAGTATCGTAGGTTGTATATAGCGTTTTTCTTTGTCCATGTTTCCGCCATAATATACTTGATTAGGTTGTAACATTTTTTCAAGCCTTTCAAAATTATCGTTGTTGATAATCTGAACATAATTATCATTTTCAAATTGAAAGTGTTCTGCTTCAATCTCTGCTTTCGCAAGTTCTAAAAATTCTTTCTTCACATTTTCATGTACCATCACATAGTCTGGAGCAATACAGGTTTGGCCTGCGTTTAAAAACTTAGCCCACATCATTCGTTTTACCGCCATGTTAAGGTTACACTCCTCGGTAACAAACGCGGGGCTTTTACCACCCATTTCTAAAGTAACGGGTGTCAAAGTTTCAGCTGCTGCTTTATAGACAATCTTCCCTACTTTGGTACTGCCAGTAAAGAATATTTTATCAAAATTTTGTTTTAAAAGCTCCGTAGTTTCAGAAACGCCGCCTTCAATTACTTTAAATACATTGGGATCAAAATTTTTATTAACCAATTTTGCCATCACCTCACTTGTTTTTGAAGGCAACTCACTAGGTTTTAAAATCACTGTATTTCCCGCAGCTAAAGCTGCTACAACTGGTGCAAAAGAAAGTTGATACGGATAGTTCCATGCGCCAATTACTAAGCAAACGCCTAATGGCTCAGGAATGATGTAACTACTGGCTGGAAAATTTAATAAATTAGTAGAAACTCGTTTTCGGCGAGACCATTTCTTTATATTGCCTTTAGCTTCTTTTATATCGCTGTACAACAAAGCCAGTTCGCTTACATAGGTGTCAAATTCAGATTTTTTGAAGTCTGCGAAGATAGCTTCATTTAGAAGCGTTTCATTTTCTTTTAAAACAGCTTGTAGCGTGTCAAGCTGTTTAATTCTAAAAGATGTATTTTTTGTAGTTTGGGTATTGAAAAAAGCTTTTTGTTGGTCTACAAATTGTTTCATAAGAAATGTTACGGTTTCTGAAAAAGTTCAAGATAAATAAACTTATTTCAGAATTTTCATAACAACTTGCTAAATCAACCCTTTTCTCTGTTTAAAACACGGTATTCTTCGTAACATTCACTGATAGCGTCCAATATTTGAAGATCGTTAGCCGTTTTTATAAAACTTTCAGAATAACTGCAATTGTTCAATATTTCATCAATATCAACGCGTTCCAACTGCAATACAGCCATTAAGGTTTCCCTATCATATTTACTAGCTAATAGATTTCTAATTTCATCATCTTGCTTCATTTTACGAAGCTTCTGCATCTGTTTAGGCCGTTTTCCGAAGACATTATAAAGAAAATCTGCTGGATTAAAAATAGCACTCAACACTTTGTTTACAGCTCCTGGCTGCCTGCTCCCACCTTCATAACCAGAACTTAATCCCGAAATACGATATCTGTAATTATCATAGATAGGAATTATCTTAGCATCCACCTCAACATAACCGGTAAGTTGTACCGGTTTTACCACAACTTCTTCAAGTGCAATGCCTAATTCGGTCATTTTTACTTTAATATCACCAAATTTTAACCAGTCATTTGTTACCCGAACTCGAATCGATTTATAGCCTAAATAGCTAAAATACAAGGTATCGTTCACTTTAGCGCGAATAGAGAATTCACCTTCTTTATCGGTAGTTGTACCTATAACTTCATTCAAGTTAACAATATTTACATTTTCCAAAGGGTCGTCTGTTGCACTGCTAAGAACTTTACCTTTAATTGGGGTATCATCCTGCGAAAATGCAATAATGGAAACTAAACAAAATACTAAAAGTAATACGTGTCTTTTCATAGCAATTGTAACAAATTTACATAAATAGACGACAAATCTGTGCCAAAGTTTCAAAAGCGGACTAATTTATTTGTTAATTACGTCTTCTGCGTTTTCCTCCGGTACCTTTTCCTGAAGGGCGTTCGTTTCTTCTACGGCTTTTTCCTTTAAATTTTGAACCACCGCCATCAAAACTTTTTCCTCCTCGTTTTCCTTTTCCACGACCGCCTTTACCGCCGCTTCTTCCGCCTCCTTTATTACGTCCGTCTTTGCTAATTTCTACTGAAATATTACGACCATCTAATTTAAAATCGTTGAAAATATTCAATACTAACTCTTGGTGCTTTTTATCGGTATTGAAAAAGGAGAATGAATCTTTTACATCTACACGGAATACATCGTCCTGACCTAAACTAAGTAAATCTTTTAATAAATCTTTCAGGCTCATCCAGTTAAAATCGTCACGCCCACCAATGTTAATAAAGTATCGAACACTGTCCTCGCTATTACCTACCGATGTATCCCCTACAGCTGAATTTAAATCTTTCTCATTCTTATAATAGTTATAAAAACGAGTAAACTCTACTGAAAATACTTTCTTGATTAACTCTTCCTTACTGAAATCCTCAAGAACCTCATTAATATTTGGAAGATACGCATCTATCTCGTGGTTAACCTCTGTATTTTTTATACTGCTGGCTAAATGAAACAATTGCGTTTCGCAAATTTCCATTCCGCTCGGAACTTCTTTTTTAGTAAAGTTTCTTTGAATAATTTTTTCAATGCTTTTAATCTTTCTAAGCTCACTCTTTGAAACAATTACTATAGAAACACCACTCTTTCCAGCACGACCTGTACGACCGCTACGGTGTGTATAGGTTTCAATTTCATCAGGTAATTGGTAGTTTATTACGTGTGTAATATCGTCTACATCAATACCACGAGCAGCAACATCGGTTGCAACTAACATTTGTATTTGACGTGTACGGAACGATTTCATCACTAAATCACGCTGATTTTGACTCAAATCTCCGTGTATTGCAGCGGCATTGTAACCATCTTCAATAAGACGTTCAGCTACTTTTTGGGTATCGCGCTTAGTACGGCAAAATACTACTGAAAAGATATCAGGATTCGCATCGGCCAAGCGTTTTAGTGCTAAATATCGATCTCTAGCGTTTACCAAATAGTATTCGTGTGATACATTTTCGGTACCTACATTTCTGCTTCCTACGGTAATTTCAACCGGGCTATGCATAAACTTTTTAGCAATTTTTGCTACGTCTTTCGGCATAGTTGCACTAAAAAGCCACGTGCTTTTATCTTTTGGTGAATGTGAAAGAATTTCAGTAATGTCTTCATAGAAGCCCATGTTCAACATTTCATCAGCTTCATCGAGCACACAATATTCAATTTTTGAAATATCGATCATACCACGACCAATCATATCCTTCATTCTACCAGGAGTAGCGACGATAATTTGAGCGCCTTTTTTAATTTGGCGTGCTTGATCGCTAATGCTTGCGCCACCATATACAGCAACCACATTAAGACCTTTTTTATGCTTTCCGTAGCTTTCTATCTCTTTGGTAATTTGTAAACAAAGCTCACGGGTTGGAGAAAGGATAAGCCCTTGTGTCGTGCGGCTTTCAATTTGTATTTTTTGAAGCATTGGGAATCCAAATGCTGCAGTTTTACCGGTTCCGGTTTGTGCTAAGGAAACAATATCGGTTTCCTTTTGAAGTAAAATTGGGATTGTTTTTTCTTGTACGTCTGATGGAGTTTCAAAACCCATATCAGAAATTGCCTGAAGTAAGTTATCTTCAAGGCCTAATTCTTTAAATGTAGCCATAAAATGGTTTAAAATGTTTGCGTGTTGGTTGGAAGCAAACGACTATTAAACCTTGGGCTTCACTTCAACACAAACCCTCACCCTGAGGATTTTTTGAAGCGGCAAAGATAGTATTAACTATTAACTTAAATACATTTTGAAGGAGTTATTTTCAATTTTAAAAAATAGCAGCAAATAACTCAGTATCATTCTCTAAGGTATTCTATAAGTTGTCGCATTGCTTTTCCTCGATGACCTATTTCACTTTTTTGGGTCAATTTCATCTCAGCAAAGGTTTCATTATAACCAGTAGGTTTAAAAATTGGATCGTATCCAAAACCACTGCTTCCTTTTTTTTCTCTCGTGATATTTCCTTCGCATATTCCTAAAAAAAGTACTTCGGAATGATTTAAAGTCAACGCTATTGCCGTTTTAAACCGAGCAGAACGGTCTTCCTTTCCTTCCAGATTATTTAAAAGTTTTTCAATATTAGCTTCAGAACTTTTATCCTCACCCGCATACCGCGCACTATAAACACCGGGTTCACCATTTAGAGCGGTAACCTCCAATCCTGTGTCATCTGCAAAGCAATTTAAATCATAATTGTCTCGTACATAATTTGCTTTTAAAATAGCATTGCCCTCAATGGTATCTGCTGTTTCAGGAATTTCTTCGTTACAACCAATATCGGTTAAACTTAATATCTCAATATGATGCGGAAGTAAGGCTTTTACTTCTTTTAATTTATTCTTGTTGTGGGTAGCGAAAACTAGTCTCATATTTTAGGTTTGAAATTTCAGGTTAAGGTTTAGTTTTACCTAGCATCTAGCATCTAGCATCTAGCATCTAGCATCTAGCATCTAGCATCTAGCATCTAGCATCTAGCATCTAGCATCTAATCTACTACTTTTTCTGCTCTTGATACCTTTTAATTATTTCTTCGGAACTTTTTAGAGTGTTCTCTGTCCATAGTAACTCAATTTCATACTTTTCTTCTTCAGAAAGTTGCCAATTCACATCACTTTGCTTGAGACGCGTTACCACATCTTGCAAAATAATGGCTGCGGAAACCGAAATGTTCAGACTTTCGGTAAAACCGTACATCGGTATTTTTAAATACCCATCAGCATTATTTAAAACCGTATCGCTTAGTCCTTCTCGTTCTTTTCCGAAGAAAAAAGCGCTTTTTTTGGATACATCAAACTCATGTAAAATAGTCGATTCGTTATGCGGTGTCGTAGCAATAAGTTGGTAATCCTGATTTTTAAGGTCATCCATACAACTTGCTATAGAGTCGTACCGATTTAAACTCACCCATTTTTGTGCACCCATCGCGATTTCTCGGTCCACTCGTTTACCCAGTTTTTCTTCTACAACATGCAGGTCTTGAATCCCAAAAACATCGCATGTTCGCATCACGGCACTCGTATTATGCAGTTGATATACATCTTCGGTCACCACAGTAAAATGCCGCGTTCGCTTAGCCAACACCTCTTTAAAAAGAGCTTTCCGCTTATCGGTTATATGGTTTTGCAAATATTTTAAAAGTTGAGAATCCAATAGAAATAAGTATTTTTAAAAAAACGAAGATATAAAAAATAGATTAATGAAGATTGTAGTTTTAACGGGCGCTGGTGTAAGTGCCGAAAGTGGAATTAATACCTTTAGGGATAGCAACGGCCTGTGGGAAAATCACGACATTATGGAAGTGGCCTCCCCCAAGGGTTTTGCTAAAAACCCCGAATTGGTATTAGACTTTTACAACAAACGAAGAAAGCAATTGCTAGAAGTACAGCCCAATACCGCTCATAAAGCTTTAGTTGAATTAGAACAAAACCATGAAGTGACGATTATAACTCAAAATGTAGATGATCTACACGAACGAGCAGGAAGCTCAAACGTAGTTCATTTACACGGCGAATTATTAAAAGTACGTAGCACAGGCAATGAAACCACAGTTTTAGAGTGGAAAAAAGACCTCAACTTAGGTGATTATTGCAATGAAGACCATCAATTACGCCCTCACGTAGTTTGGTTTGGTGAAATGGTCCCCATGATGGATGAAGCAATGCAGTATGTAACCGAAGCAGATGTTTTAATTATCGTTGGGACTTCTATGCAAGTGTATCCTGCCGCAGGGTTACTTCAATTTGCTTCGGAAAACGCACCTATCTTTTTTGTGGATCCCAACCCTTCTATTTCTTCATCAGAGCGAATTTCTGTTTTTGCTGAAAATGCTTCTACGGGAGTTCCGAAAGTAATTGCTGAAATTGAAAAATTAGCTGTTTAAATGAGTTCTTCTGAATTATTACAACAACTATCTTACACAAAGGCATACCGAAAAAACCGGTTAGATGCTGCGCATTGGGTGATTGCTCATCCCGAAACGTTTGGCGAGCTACTTACCTATTGTCTTACCACAAAAGATGAGCTATCATATAAAGCCGCTTGGGTTTTGGAATTTGTTTATTTAGAAGAGCCAAACCTTTTACTACCTCATTTAGATTTCTTTTTTGAAAAGCTACCCACCATAACCCGTGATCAAACCCTTAGACCGTTGGCACATATTTGTGAAATTATTGCGATTTCATATTACAAAAAGGAAGAAGAAAAAATACGCTTACAATGTACCGAAGCACATAAAAAAATAATGACCGAGTGTTGCTTTGATTGGTTGATAAGTGATAAAAAAATAGCCTGCCAGGCGCGGGCGATGACAGCATTATTTTATTTAGGCACCGAATTTGAATGGATTCACCCCGAATTACAACAAATTATCGAACAAAACATTCACGTAGGAAGCGCAGGTTATAAAGCCAGAGGAAAAAACACAATTAAACAGATTACTGTATTTCAGAAAAAAAGACGAGTAAACTGAAGTAAAAAATCGACCCTTTAGGTGTTAAAAATTAGTATCTTTGCACCTTTAAATTTCAATCCATGGCTAACAACGCATTACAAGCAATTTCACCAATAGATGGTCGATACGCATCCAAAACAAAAGGTCTTATCCCTTTCTTTTCTGAAGAAGCTCTTATCAAATACCGAGTACAAGTAGAAGTTGAATATTTTATCGCTTTGGTAGAACTTCCGCTGCCACAGTTAAGTGATTTTGACACCTCAAAATTTGAAGCACTTCGGGAGTTATACACCAACTTTTCCACAGAAGATGCTCAAAAAATAAAAGACACAGAAAAAGTAACCAACCACGACGTTAAAGCGGTTGAGTATTTTATAAAAGAAAAGTTTGATGGGTTAGGATTGGAAAAATCTAAAGAGTTTATCCACTTTGGTTTAACATCGCAAGACATAAACAACACTGCCATTCCGTTGTCTTTAAAAGAAGCCATGAACGAGGTCTATGTACCTTTGTTGTTAGATGTAAAAAAGAAATTGAAAGAGTTAGCTGAAGATTGGGCAAACATTCCAATGTTAGCGCGTACGCACGGTCAACCAGCTTCTCCTACCCGCTTAGGAAAAGAAATTGCCGTGTTTGTTACTCGAATTGATGAACAATTCGATTTATTGGACAATATTAAAAGTGCTGCTAAATTTGGCGGCGCTACAGGAAATTTCAATGCCCATAAAGTTGCTTATCCTAGTGTAGACTGGAAAACTTTTGGACAAAATTTTGTGCAATCCAAATTAGGATTACACCACTCCTTCCCTACCACGCAAATTGAGCATTACGACCATATGGCGGCTTTGTTTGATTGCCTGAAACGAATCAATAACATTTTAATTGATCTAGATCGTGATATTTGGAGTTACGTTTCCATGGATTACTTTAAGCAGAAAATTAAAAAAGGCGAAGTAGGTTCTTCGGCTATGCCACATAAAGTAAACCCAATCGACTTTGAAAATAGCGAAGGAAATTTAGGAATTGCCAATGCTATTTTTGAGCATCTTTCAGCTAAATTACCTATTAGCCGCTTACAACGTGATTTAACTGATAGTACCGTATTACGAAACATTGGCGTGCCAATTGGACATACGTTAATTGGTTTTCAGTCAACCTTAAAAGGCTTGGGTAAATTATTACTGAATGAAGCCAAATTTAATGAAGACCTTGAGAAAAACTGGGCGGTTGTAGCCGAAGCCATTCAAACCATTCTACGAAGAGAAGGCTATGCAAATCCATACGAAGCACTAAAAGGCCTTACTCGAACTAATGAAGCTATCACAAAACAATCCATGGCCGATTTTATTGAAACTTTAGACGTTTCCGAAGCTGTTAAAGAAGAAATGCGGGTCATTACGCCTTCTAATTATACGGGGATTTAATTTCCCAATAGCCTAATATGAAAAAAGCTTCAGAAAATATCTGAAGCTTTTTTTATTGAATGTGAGTAGTACGTTTTACTTTTTAGCAGCAGAACTATCAGTTCCCATACTTAAGATAACTCCTATTCCACTCAATTGGTCTATGTTAATATCACCGTTGTCAATGGAGTTCATCAACTTCATCATTTTATCAGGACGCATCTTGTCTCCAATTAACCTGAATACCGCAAAACCACGCTCCTCATCACTAGCAAAGACAATAAGCTCATCAATCGCATCTTCTTCGCCGGTGTACTTTAAGGTAGCACCACGGTTGTTAGAGCCCATTTTAAGTAAGGTTTTATACTTTTCTTCTGCAAGAATAGACTTCACCTTGTCTTTTTCAGTTTGGTAATCAGTAGTGCTCTCTCCTTTTAAAGGATACGCAACAACGTTTATTTTTTTAACGGTTGCCAGAATGTCCTTTTCTTCTTGCGTAAAGTCGCTGTTTTCATTTTGCAACAAACTAGTGGCTAAATCCACTTTTAAGAATTTATCGTCATCTTGTTTATCAACTAAATATTGTTGTAAGGATTCTGAGTTGTCGCAAGAAAACAGTGCAAGGCTCGCTAAGGTAATACCTATTAAATATTTTGCTAGTGTCATAATTATTATTTTTTATCGTCAAGGTTTTTTAATGCATCGCTTCCAGGAACGTTTAGGTCTTTAGTGAGTTTCGATACCTTTTTAAGGTCTATATCTCCGGTAATGCTCATAATTACAGTACGTTCTTTCCCATCAAGATTTCCGGTAAGGTGCATCAACAATTCACTTACGTGATTTTCGTTTTTTCCTTCTTTTGAATAAAACTTGATGTTTTTACCATCGTCTTTTACTCGCATTAGCTCAGAAAGGCTAGAATTCCCTGAAGTATACTTTGAAACTGCATCGTTCATTTTTGAAGCAACGGAAACATTTTCAGTAGTAAATATCTTGATGTTATCCAAGTTGTTTATCAAATCTAGGTATTCTTTTACCTCTGGATCGTTGGAGTCAAAATCCATTTTACTAAGGAGTTTGAACATATTTTTGGTAGCAACAAAGGAGGTTACATCCTTTTCATCTTCGAACATATCGAATGCTTTTTGCGCCGAAGCGAAAAAAGGTACTGCTAGTAAAGCAATTAAAATAAGTGACTTTTTCATTTTTATATAGTTAAGGGTTATTTTAAAATTTTGTTTTTTGTTTTTGTAAATGTTGATATATAACTGAGCTCTTCGGCTCCTTCATTAAAGTTCTGTGACATCATTTGCATGGCTTCTCTTGTTTTTTCAAAAGCGACCAAGGCTTCTTGTTCTTCTTGTGTTAATTTTGGTTCGGAGAACATAAACCCTGCTACGCCAATAGCCAATACTACTGAAGCTGCAACACCATACCACCATCTTCGTACGGTAAATTGTTTTTCTGTTACCTGTACATCTTGTTTAGAAACCTCTTTCTTGGCAAGTGTAAAACCATCGAACATAGGTTTATAAGCAGCTAAATGAGGTGCTACTTCATTTTGAGCAAAATAGTTTCGCAAAATAGCTTCTTCAGCAAGGCTGGTATTGCCTTCAAAATAGGCATCTAGTAATTTTTCTATTCTAGCTAATTCCATAATTGTGTTTTTTAATCAATTCTTCTCGCACCGCTTTTCTGGCTCGGGATAAATTTACGCGCACTGCTGTTTCGGTACTATCCAACATTTTTGCGATTTCTGAAAATTCAAACTGTTCTACATCTCGCAGCTGCAATATAATGCGTTGTTGTTCAGGTAGGGTTTCCATTATTCTAAAAACTAATTGTACCCCATCATTTGCTTCAATCTTCTTTTCTATATTTTCTGAAGTTTTGTAATTGCTATGTACAATCTTCAAGTTAGAAGCCTGTTTCGACTTTAACCGGTCCAGACAATAATTTTTTGTCATTGTCACGGCAAAAGCTTCTGGGTTTTTATAGTTTGAAATTTTATTTCTCCCTTTCCATAATTTCAAATACACTTCTTGTACAGCATCTTCAGCTTCATCGCCCGAAACAAGAATTCGCTTTGCAAGACGATACAACTTATCCTTAAAAGGAAGCACGGTTGCTATAAATTCTTTTTGTTTCATTTTTTGGTGGTTGTAAGAAAGCTTTGTTATGGCTCTCTATAATTACGACGAACAACTATAACTTTTGTTACATTTTTATTTCTGAAACAATAAAACTACAAGTAAACAGTAGATATATTATATTTGATTCAGAAAATGATTCTAAACCCCGTAATTTTCATATTCACAATATTGTAAGTATTTTGTGGTTATTAGACTAAATTAAAACCAAAACCCCAACACCTTGAAAAAGAAACTTATACTGCTTTTATTGATCACCGCTGGTTTATTCACTTCTTGTTTTGAAGATACAGATGATAACCCACGTACTGCTTCAGAATTAGAAATTCAGAATTTCATTTATCGCGGCCTCAATTTTTTCTACCTCTATAAAGCTGACAAACCAGAACTTGTCGATGATGCTTTTTCAAGTGAGCAAGAACTGAACAACTTTTTAAGTAGTTATGATTCGCCTGAAAGCTTATTCGACTTTTTAATAGTACCAGAAGACAGATTCAGTATTTTAGTTGATGATTATATAGAGTTGGAAAACTCCCTTTCTGGGGTTTCAGAAAGTAATGGAATGGAATATGGTTTAGTACGCTACCCAAACAACCCAACAAATGTATTTGGTTACGTACGCTATGTGTTGCCTAACACCGATGCAGAAAACGCAGGATTACAGCGTGGTGATATTTTTAATTCAGTAGATGGACAGCAAATTAATGAAAACAATTTCTCTGAGCTGTTATCACAAAACTCCTATAGCATTGGTCTAGCTACTTTTGATGGCACAACTATCACTTCAACCGGCGAAACAGCATCACTAACAAAACAACAGTACACCGAAAATCCTGTTTATATAGCAAAAACATTAGACGTTCAGGGTCAAAAAATCGGTTATATAATGTATAATAGCTTCACTAGAGATTTTGATAACGACCTCAACGCCGCTTTTGGCTCTTTACAAGCAGATGGCGTAACCGATTTGGTATTAGATCTTCGCTACAATGGTGGTGGTGCTGTGGAAACAGCTGTCGATCTGGCCAGTATGATTACCGGTCAGTTTAACGGAGAGCTTTTTTATACCGAACAATGGAATCCAGACCGACAAGATGAATATGCTGAAAATGGTCTTTTTGACTCATCCATCAGTGACGGAAGTGCGATAAACAGTTTACAATTAACCAATGTTTATATTTTAACAACCGGGCGAACTGCTTCAGCAAGTGAATTGGTTATTAACAGTCTTAATCCATACATAAATGTAGTTCAGATTGGGCAAAATACGACTGGAAAGTTTCAGGCTTCTTTTTTATTATACGATGCCCCAGCCCCAGGCTTTAGACGCAGTAATGCAAATCCTAACCATACGTACGCTATGTTACCGTTGGTATTTAAAACCGCTAATACTGCAGGAAACACAGACTATGTGGATGGTTTAGCACCAGATATTGCTTTAGATGAAGATTATGCCAACTTAGGTATGTTGGGTGATGTAAACGAACCTTTTTTAGCCACTGCGCTTTCCGAAATTGTACCCGGTTTTCCAAAACCTGCTTCACGGAACGTTGTTAGTGATATAGAGGAAATATCAAGTAGTAAAGCAAACTCGCCTTTATACCAAATTATGTTAGCTGAACATTAAGACATTCAGCTCATAATTTATCAGTTAAAAACAAAAAGCCGCCTAACTTAACATCAGGCGGCTTTCTTAACAAAAAATTAAAACAAACTAATTAGTCATTTTCATAGAACCCGTTTGGTCCAACTCCTACGGTAAATGTTTCTAGTAAAGTTCCATCTAAGCTGTATTGGTATGCTTCACTATCTGAAGCAAAGTCACCACCATCAGAAATGTAAATCGCATCGTCTTCTACTTCAAAACCGTACATTACTCCATATTCTGAATTAGAATCATATGTCAATACCGGTGTTGTAGAAACTGAAGTTTCATTAATACCAAGGCTATATACCGAAGCCCCTGATGTAAAATAAATACTATCGTCTTCTATAGATAAGTTTCTCACTGATTCAATTTCTGAAGGAATTTCAATAGTTGACGTGATTTGATTACTTGAAAGATCAATTTTAAAAACCTTTCCATCAATACCAAAACCTGAAGTAAGAACATATAATGTATTATCTTCAACTTCAAAAGAATTTGGAACATTCCCAGCACCTAAGTCAATTTCTGCTTCTACAGAATTACTTTGTGGGTTAAAAACAGTAATTGAATTTCCGCTTCCATAATAACCGTTAGCAACATATACTTTATCATTATGTTCTAATACTTTTTCAGACCAATTGTTTAAGTCAACTCTTGTCGTTGTATAATCAGTAAGGTTAATAACAGTAAAGAAGTCATCATCACCAGTTGCATAATCTGCAGTATTTGTTACATAAGCGAATCCATTTGCTACTGTACCGTAACGAGGTGCTTCAAAATCACCGCTTACTGTTGCTATATACTCAAATGTATAGCGGTCTACAACTGTTACACTATTTGCCGATCCAGATACAATAAATGCTCTGGTTTCATCAAAAAACATATTTTGCAAATACGACCCTATCTCTTCAGTATCTGGGTTTACGGTCCTAAAAATATCATTCAGTAACATTCCATCATCAGCTAAAAAGCTAACCGATGCCGTTGCAGGGTTGCCATTTCCTTCATTAAGGATAAACATTCCATTTTCATAATCTCCCAACGGTACTTCTTCTTCCTCTTCTTCGGTAATTGGTGCATCGTCGTCACTACTACATGATGATAAACTAATTGAAACAATTAAAGCTAAAATTAATAGACTTGTTATTTTTCTCATTTTATTTAAAAATTAAGGTTTATATGTAAATTGTAATTTCTTCCGGGCATCGCTCTGCTGGCAACACTCTCGTATGCTGTATTTAATAGGTTACGCATTGTAAAACCTAATGTGTAATTTTTATTTTTTCCGAAGGAATAATCCAATCCTACCGTTGATAAGTTGTAAGCATCAACATTATACTTAGGATCGTTATCTGAATTGGTAAACACCTCACCCACGTATAAAAATTGATAATACGCTGAAAATTGATTCAAAGCATACCCAAACGTGGCTGTCCCTTTATGGTAGGGCACATAAATTAATTGTTTGTCGGTTTTATCGTTTTTTGAAACCGTGTATGCATAGGTTGCATTTGCTGAAAAATGATGCTTACCAATGGTATGATTCCAGCCCAACTGACTTTCAAGTCCGTAAATTTTTACTTTTTCTGTATTAACAGGCATCCAAGCAGAACCGCTAGGCAGCCACCTAATCATATCTTGCAAAGCATTGTAATACCCGGTGATTCCTAATTCAATATTCTGAAAATTGAAGTGATTTCCTAATTCGGCCTGATACGATGTTTCAGGTTTTAAATCTGGGTTACCGCTTCCCTGCCAGTATAAATCGTTAAACGTTGGTATTCTGAAATTTTTAGAAGTATTCACCTTCACGGTATAAAAACTGGTTGCTTTAAAACTCGCGCCGGCTGAATACAAAAACGGACTCTCATAGGTGTTGGTAATCTCTTTACGAGCGGTGATTTCATATAAAAATCGATTCGACACGTTATGTTTCAGCAATAAATTAAAAGCAGTAATATTTCTGGTCTCTTGCTGAATATTAGTTCCTTCTCCTTTATTTTGGGTAAAATCTAATACGCCATTTACTTGTATGTCTTTGGAAATATTAAAACCGGCATCGTATTTAGCCACAAAACTTTCTACATTGGCAGTAGAAAAACCAGGTTTATCAATGTTGGGGAAATATTTATACTCTTCTGTTAAATAAGCAAGCTTTAGTTTTGAAGTAAAATTAGCATAGTCCCCTTTCCATTCCAACAAATTACGAGTGTTGAAATCGTTGTATTTTGTAGGTAATTCTGAAGGGAAAATCAATGAAAAGTGACGCTCTCCGTCATAGACATAATTATACAAGGTTACTGAGTTGGCTTCATTAATTTTGTAGCCAATAGTAGTGTTAACACTTGTGTTGTAAAAAGAACCGTTTAAGTTTTCACCTTCTTTTTCTACGTACTCAAAATCGTTCTCAGAACCACTTCGGTTGACTGCTATTTTAGTGCTGAATTTATTTGTTGCTACTTCCCCAGTATACGTAACAGCATAGGTGTCAAAGCTTCCATAATCTAGTGAAACCGAATTTCTGAAACCCTTTTTATAGTTTAGGGTATTGGTAAGATGTATGGTTCCGCCGATGGCTCCACTTCCGTAGAGCACGCTACCTCCGCCACTTCTAACGGTAAGTTCATCGAAAACCGTCGGGTTGATGGTGTTAAAATCGGTTTGCCCATTTAATTGTGAATTGATGTTGATACCATTCCAAACAACAGCAGTTTGTTGTGCAGTGGTTCCTCTAAAAGATGGAGAAGAAACCATTCCGGCTCCATTTTCTTTAAAATAAATGGTGGTATTCGTATTCAGCAAATTGGTGAGCGAGGGTTTACTTTTTCGTATAATACTATCGCTAAGCGTTATCGTTTCTTGGGTATTACTAAACTCTTCTAGCTTGGTATCGGCTATAATCAATACTTCCCCTAAATCAATAGGTTTATCCTGCCCATACAATATAGAGGCAAACAGAAAGGTTGCTAGAAATAAAAATATAGTATGTTTCATACACCAAAAACCTTTTTCCCGAAGGTTGTTTTGTTTCGTTAACAAACCTTGGCAGGTCTCCTGGCTTACCTTTGTATGAACCTTCCCGTGCTAATAAAACACAGTGGTGAAGTTTTCATAATCTCAATTATATTGAGACGGTGTACAGTTGCGGGAACAGCTTCGGATTATAACCGAATTCCCTTTTTAAGAGAATCGTTACTCGTTGGTAGCGATACTCACCAAAATTCGCTGCAAAAATAAGATTTTATTTTCGTTGCACCAGCCAAACAAAAACCTTTATTTTTGAATATGCAAAAAATCGTCTTACTTACCTCCGTCTTGTTTCTTCTTATTTCGTGTAAAGAGAATAAGCAATCTACCGATACAGAAACAGATAAAGCATCTATAAATGAAACTAAAAAGCAGGTTGAAATTAACCACGCGAAAGGTTTCTCTATCAATGTATACGAGGGTTATAAAGTAATTACCCTAAAAGAACCGTGGCCAGACACCGATACGGAATTTACATATGCTTTAGTTGAAGAAAAAGGTTCCCTCCCAAAGGATTCTGACTTTGATGCCGTTGTAAATGTTCCTGTTAAAAATATTGTGGTTACCTCAACTACACATATTCCGTCATTAGAACTATTAGACGAAACAAAATCGTTAGTTGGGTTTCCAAACCTCTCTTATATTTCTTCTGAAGCAACAAGAAAACGAATTGACAAAGGCAACATTACTGAATTAGGCAAAAACGAATCTATAAACACCGAAGTATTAATCGACTTAAACCCTGATTTGGTTGTAACCTTTGCTGTAGAAGGAAACAACAAAACGGTTTCCACTATTGAAAAGACTGGCATTCCAGTTTTTTACAACTCCGATTGGACCGAACAATCCCCGTTAGGGAAAGCAGAATGGATTAAGTTTTTTGGAGCGCTATTCAATAAAGAGCAAAAAGCCGATAGTATTTTTACAGAAATTGAATCCAATTATATTTCAGCAAAAGAAAAAGCGGCAAAAGCTACTACCTCGCCTACCGTTTTAAGTGGTGCGATGTTTAAAGATGTTTGGTATATGCCTAAAGGCGGTAGTTGGGGTGCTCAATTTATAAAAGACGCCAACGGAACCTATTTATGGAAGGATACCGAAGGGACGGGAAGCCTTTCCCTTAATTTGGAGTCTGTGCTAGAAAAAGGAAAAGACGCCGACTTTTGGGTTGGCCCTGGACAATTTTCCAGTAAACAACAACTAAAAGATGCTCACTCTGTGTATAGTGAGTTTTCAGCGTATCAAAACAACAACATCTACTCAAATACAACTTTAGTGGGAGAAACCGGCGGCGTGATTTATTATGAGTTGGCCCCAAATCGTCCAGATATTGTATTAAAAGACATTATTAAAATTATACATCCTGACGTATTGCCAGAACACGAATTGTACTTTTTCAGTAAATTGAAATAAGGATGCAAACCACCCAAACATATCGTGCTTATTTTATAGTGCTATGCCTTTCATTGCTAACCTTTTTTCTAGTAAATCTAAGTTTAGGATCGGTTTCCATCCCTATTGACGAAGTAGTGAAAGGAATTTTCGGAGGGAATGCTTCAAAAGAAACCTGGAACTACATTATAATCGATTACCGTTTACCGAAAGCCATAACTGCGGTTTTAGCAGGCGGCGGACTTGCGGTTTCCGGTTTATTAATGCAAACACTTTTTAGAAATCCCTTGGCAGGGCCTTTTGTATTGGGGCTGAGCAGCGGTGCCAGTTTAGGAGTTGCACTTTTAATTTTAGGAGCTGGTGCTTTTGGCGGCTTTTTAGGAACTGCTTTAGTAAGCGAATGGAGCTTGGTTATCGCCTCTGCAGTAGGCAGTTTTTTAGTCCTTTTAGCGGTTTTAATGGTTACATTTCGGGTAAAAGACACCACGGCGATATTAATTATTGGATTGATGTTTGGAAGCGTTACCGCGGCAGTGGTAGCTGTTCTGTCCTATTTCAGTAATGCTGAAAAACTACAGCAATACATTTTTTGGAGCTTTGGAAGCTTAGGCAATCAATCTTGGCAAGGTATTTTAATTTTAAGTTGTTGTACGTTTTTAGGGCTGTTTATTGCTGTTGTAAGTAGTAAATCATTAAATGCATTGCTTTTGGGAGAAAACTACGCCAAGAGTATGGGGCTTCATATAAAACGCACCACTTTTTTAATCATCATTGCTACCAGTATTTTGGCTGGAAGCATTACGGCTTTTGCAGGTCCCATAGCATTTGTGGGATTAGCCGTTCCGCATATTGCACGGCAGTTTTTTAAAACCTCTAATCATCTGGTTTTAATTCCAGCGGTATTAATCTGTGGAAGCTTATTAATGTTGATCTGCGATACCATTGCACAACTTCCTTTTAGTGAATATACACTCCCTATTAATGCCATCACATCCCTAATTGGTGCACCGGTTGTAATTTGGTTATTAGTTAGAAAACGTAAATTGCTGTTCTAATGACTTCGGAAACAAAACATATCACCTTACAAGCACAGGATTTACGTGTCGGTTATTTCAAAAAGAAAAAAGAAATACCTGTTTCTCAACACATAGATTTCAGTTTTTCTGAAGGAGAGTTAGTTGGTCTAGTTGGTGCGAACGGTATTGGAAAATCTACATTACTGAGAACGTTAGCTGGCATGCAACCTAAACTCTCTGGAAATATCCTAATTAAGAAAAAAAACTTACAAAGTTATTCAACCTTAGAACTCGCAAATCAAATAAGTGTGGTGTTAACCGAACCGCCAGCATCCAAAAACCTAACTGTTTTAGAACTTATTTCTTTGGGAAGACAGCCCTATACGAGTTGGATGGGCACGCTAAGTAAAAAAGATAAAGTAGCAGTAAACAACGCGCTTCAAGCCACAGAAACGCAAACATTAGCACACAGAAAATGTTTTGAGCTAAGCGACGGACAAATGCAACGTGTAGCGATTGCAAGAGCGTTGGCACAGGATACACCCATCATCATTCTCGATGAACCTACCACCCATCTCGATTTATACCATCGTGCGTATATTTTAAAATTATTAAAGAAGCTCGTTTCAGAAAGCAATAAAACAATTCTGTTTTCTACGCACGAAATCGATTTAGCCATTCAGTTAAGTGATAAAATGATGGTTATGACAGACAAAGCCAATTATTTTGATACGCCTTGTAATTTAATTGAAGCTGGGCATTTTGACGCTCTTTTTCCGAAAGATACGATTCATTTTGATAAAACAACAGGACGGTTTAGTATTAAAAAGTAAGATTTAAGAAAAATGTTACTGGGCATCATCTATAATAATAAATAGTTAGTTATGAAAAACATTATAAAAGGGCTTTTTGTTTTACTTATTTTAATTCCAAGTGTGAATTACGCTCAATTTTGGCCGTTAACCCCAATGGCCCGGTTTGGTAATACAGTTTATTACCAAATGAACGGCGATGAGAAAATTGAGTTAAAAGGCTCTAATAGGGTATTTGATAAAAATTTAGAGCATAGGTATTTTGATGTCCTATCAAACCAAAATGAAATTCAGGTTAAAGTAAACGATACCATTCTTAACTTTACCCAAAAAAAGAGAAGAGAACCCAAAAACCACAAAGAAATACTTTTGTATTCCAGACGGAAATTAAAAAACGACCTTGCAACAATTAATTATTTAAAACTTCTAGAGCTTAAAGAAAATGTGCTCATAGCGGAAGCAACAATTAATTATAAAACAAAGTCAAAAAAGCGAAGAAAAGAGCTTGTGGAAATCGACAGAAAACAACTTGAAGGAATATTTTTAGGAACTGGAAAAAATAATCGAATAATTAGTACGATTGTAGCATTTGGTGGAGGAATTATAATGGTTTTACTAATTTAAAAGTAACCACAAGCTTCTCCTTCATTCTTCGGCACCCAAGAAGTTGTATTGCATCCACTCGAAATTGTCAAAATCTGTGCATAAAGCAAAAATTTTGCTACTTTAGCAGTGCTATCAATAGTATGAGTTACTATTGGTAAAACCTTAAAAAACAAAATCCTAAAACCTTTTTCTCTTTTGAACGAAACCTTACTTTTTTTACTACTTGCAGTCGTTTGCATCTTAGCCGGTGCCTTTTTGGGCAATCTATTTACTCGCTTAAAACTTAAATCTGAAACCGGTAAACTGGAAGAACGCATTAACCAATTATTACATCAAGAAGAAAAACTGCAGGAACGCATTGGAACGGTTGAAGCCGAACGCGAAACTATACGAGGCGAAAAGGATGCTCTGAAAAACCAATTAGTGCGTACGGGTGCTGAATATGATAGCCTGCAAGAAAAAAACAGGGAGCAAAAAGCTGAAGTTGAAAAACTACAGGAGAAATTCACCAAAGAATTTGAAAACCTTGCCAACAAAATACTGGAAGAAAAATCGACGAAATTTACCAAGCAAAACAAAGAAAGCTTAGAGGTATTGTTGAATCCGCTTCAGGAAAAAATAAAGGTGTTTGAAAAACGCGTGGAAGACACCAACAAAGAGAATGTGGGTCGCCACAGCGAGTTAAAAGAGCAATTAAAGCACCTTTCTGAGCTCAACCAACAAATGAGCAAAGACGCCGATAACCTCACCAAAGCCTTAAAAGGCGATAGTAAAATGCAAGGTAATTGGGGCGAAATGATTTTAACTCGAATCCTTGAAAAATCCGGACTTGAGAAAGGCCGTGAATATACCATCCAAGACAGCCACACCACTACGGAAGGAAAGCGATTGCAGACAGATGTAATGATTCATTTACCCGATGGGAAGAAGATGATTATTGACAGTAAAGTATCATTAACACATTTTGAACGTTTTGTTTCAGAAGAAGATGAAGAACAGAAACAAGTTCATTTAAAACAACATATTGCTTCCATAAAACGACATGTGGAGCAACTAAGTGCCAAAAATTATCAATACTTAGTCGATGAAAGCCCCGATACAGTATTTATGTTCATCCCTATTGAACCGGCCTTTGCCATTGCTTCGGCGCACGAACCCAATTTATACGAACAAGCCTTTGATAAACAAGTAATTATTGTCACACCTGCTACTTTATTAGCGGCCCTTCGTTTAGTTGATAATCTTTGGCAAAACGACCGTCAAAAACAAAACGCACTGGACATCGCCAAGCAAGCTGGAGCATTATATGATTCGTTCACCAATTTAACAGATGAACTTATTAAAGTTGGCAAACAGATTGGTACGGTACAAAACAGCTACGAAAGTGCGATGAAAAAACTAACTGGAAAAGGGAATCTTATCCGTCGAGTAGAAAAACTGAAAAAGTTAGGTGCCAAAGCTAGTAAAACGATTGATAGTAAGTTATTAAGTCGGGCTCAGGAAGAGGATGACGAGTAATAATGGCATAAATTAGTAATTAAATAAGAACCTGCCTAAGCAGGGAGTTGATATGAAAAAAATACTATTTATCATTTTAGGAAGCCTATTAGCACTGTATTTAGCTTACTTTGCTTTTGTCTATTTTGTGACTTTTAGTGAGGGCACCCGAGCCGGTGAGCTTATAAAATTCAGCCACAGAGGAGTTATGGTAAAAACTTGGGAAGGCGAAATAAGTCAAGGCATCAGTGGAGCTCAAATATTTTCATTTTCGGTGATGGACAAAGAAGTAGATGTAATAGAGAAATTGAAAGAATATCAAGGTAGTTACGTAAAACTAAGTTACGTGGAACGCTATGATACGTTTTTCTTTTGGGGGGATACCAAGTATTTTGTAACAGATGTAACTCAAGAAAACTCACCACATTTTAATAGAAATTAAATGACCACAATTCATAAACACGTAGAAGAATCGCAAGTAACCATCTCTGAACTGATGCTGCCCTCACACACGAATTTCAGCGGAAAAATACACGGTGGCTACATTTTATCACTTATGGATCAAATTGCCTTTGCTTGTGCTTCTAAACACAGTAAAAACTATTGCGTTACGGCTTCGGTTGATACGGTCAACTTTTTAAAACCCATTGAAGTAGGTGAATTGGTAACGATGAAAGCTTCGGTTAATTACATAGGTAAAACATCTATGATAATTGGCATTCGAGTGGAGGCCGAAAACATCCATACGGGGGTTAAAAAACATTGTAACTCTTCTTATTTCACGATGGTTGCCAAGGATGACGATGGCAACAATGTAGAGGTTCCTGGTTTAATTTTGGACTCAAAACTGGAAATTAGACGTTTTTTAAAAAGTGCGCACAGATTGGAAATTAAACGGCAAAAATCTCAAGATTTTCACTCTTCAAAATTTGAAGTAGAAAAACATACAGATGAGTTAAAGAACCATAATGTTATCGTATCCTATAAAAACTAAAAAACAGGACATTAAATGCCCTGCTTTTTAAAATATATTCAGTATTTATTTATCTAGTCAAATACATTTTTCTTCTAGAATATAATTCGTAGAATTCGTCGTCTTTTAAGCTATCAATAAACAAGATACTTTCTCCAGTACTTTTCATCTCTGGCCCTAGTTGTTTATTCACATTCGGGAATTTATTAAAACTAAACACTGGTTGTTTAATAGCATAACCATCAAGTTGTGGGTTAAAATCGAAATCTGAAAGTTTCTTTTCACCCAACATTACTTTAGTTGCATAGTTTACATACGGTTCTTTATACGCTTTTGCTATGAAAGGAACGGTACGAGACGCTCTAGGATTCGCTTCGATTATAAATACTTTATCATCTTTTATTGCGAATTGAATGTTAATTAATCCAACTGTATTAAGAGCTAATGCAATTTTCTTTGTATGATCTTTTATTTGCTGTATTACCAAATCACCTAAGTTGAAAGGAGGTAACAACGCATTGGAGTCACCACTGTGTATTCCACAAGGTTCAATATGCTCCATAATACCTAAAATATATACGTTTTCACCGTCACAAATGGCATCGGCTTCTGCTTCAATAGCGCCATCTAAATAATGGTCTAATAAAAGTTTGTTATTTGGTATTTTCCGAAGTAAATCAACAACGTGTTCTTCTAGTTCTTCTTTGTTGATTACAATCTTCATTCCCTGACCTCCCAATACGTATGAAGGACGAATTAACAACGGAAAGTCTAATTGGTCCGCTAGCTCCAGTGCTTCTTGCGTAGTTTCGGCAGTTCCGAATTCTGGATAAGGAATGTCGTTATCTTTCAGTATTGTAGAGAAACTTCCTCTGTCTTCAGCCAAATCTAAGGCTTCGAAGCTAGTTCCCATAATCTTAATTCCGTAGCGTTCTAGTTTTTCAGCTAATTTTAAAGCGGTTTGACCCCCTAACTGAACAATCACTCCTTCTGGCTTTTCGTGACGAATAATATCGTAGATATGTTCCCAGAAAACAGGCTCGAAATACAGTTTGTCTGCAATATCAAAATCGGTAGATACCGTTTCAGGGTTACAGTTAATCATAATGGTTTCGTAACCACATTCGGCAGCGGCCAATACCCCGTGCACACAGCAGTAATCAAATTCTATTCCTTGCCCAATACGGTTAGGACCAGAACCTAAAACGATGATTTTCTTTTTATCTGAAACTTTACTGTCATTCTCAACGTGGCGTTTACCATCTGCAGTTTCTACTTCATTCTCAAATGTTGAGTAATAATAAGGTGTTTTTGCTTCAAATTCGGCAGCACACGTATCTACTAACTTATATACACGTTGAACTTTAAGCTCTTCACGCTTTTTATATACTTCGCTTTCCAAACATTTAAGCATATGAGCGATTTGACGATCCCCGTAGCCTTTTTGTTTGGCTTCGAGTAACAATTCCTTAGGAAGCGTTTCTAATGTGTACTCTGAAATTTCTTTTTCAAGCAAATACAATTCTTCGTATTGCTTTAAATACCACATATCAATTTTTGTAATATCGTGAATACGACTTAATGGAATTCCTAATTGAATCGCATCGTAAATTACAAATACCCGATCCCAACTAGCATGCTTAAGCTTGTCCATTATTTGGTCGTAATCGGTATAGCTTTTTCCGTCGGCACCTAGACCGTTTCTTTTAATTTCAAGCGATTGTGTGGCTTTATGAAGCGCTTCTTGAAAAGAACGACCAATACCCATTACCTCTCCTACCGATTTCATTTGAGGACCGAGAATGCGGTTAGATCCTTCAAATTTATCAAAGTTCCAACGTGGAATTTTTACGATTACATAATCTAAGGAAGGCTCAAATAAAGCGGAAGTGGTTTTGGTAATTTGATTATCCAATTCATCTAAGGTGTAACCTAAAGCAAGCTTCGTTGCAATTTTTGCAATAGGATATCCGGTTGCTTTTGATGCCAATGCTGAAGAACGAGAAACTCGTGGATTAATTTCAATAGCAATAATATCTTCTTTCTCATCAGGACTTATCGCAAATTGCACATTACAACCACCAGCAAAATCCCCTATATTTCGCATCATTTTTATGGCAAGGTCGCGCATACGTTGATAAGCGGTATCACTCAAGGTCATAGCTGGTGCTACGGTGATAGAATCTCCTGTATGGATTCCCATTGGGTCCATATTTTCAACGGAGCAAATAATAACAACGTTATTATTTTTATCACGTAATAGCTCTAATTCATATTCTTTCCAGCCCTGTAAAGCCTTATCGATAAGGACTTCGTGAATAGGTGAAACTTCTAACCCGTGGGATAAAGCTTCTTCAAATTCATCTTCTGTTTCAACAAAAGCTGCTCCCGCGCCACCTAGGGTAAAAGAAGCACGAATAAGCAATGGTAAACCAAATTCTTGAGCAATTTCTTTTCCTTGCAAAACAGATTTAGCTGTTTTTGCTGGAGCTACAGGGACACCAATACGTCCCATTAATTGTTTAAATTCTTCGCGATCTTCAGTAATATTAATCGCATCGATATCTACCCCAATCATTTTTACATTAAAGTCTTCCCAAATGCCTTTTTCATCAGCTTCGATACAAAGGTTTAGTGCGGTTTGACCTCCCATAGTAGGTAAGACAGCATCAATTTGAGGATGTTCTTTTAATATTTTAATCAGCGACTTTGTAGTAAGCGGCAACAAGTAGACATGATCTGCCATCGAGGGATCTGTCATAATCGTTGCTGGGTTGCTGTTTATAAGTATGGTTTCGATTCCATCTTCACGAAGTGATCGTAATGATTGTGAACCTGCGTAGTCAAATTCACATGCTTGGCCTATAACTATAGGACCAGAACCGATAATCAAGATAGATTTTAAATTTTCGTTTTTAGGCATTTTTAAAGGAAGTTTTTATCTGGAATGTAAAATTACGAAGCATTAGGGTATAAAAAAAGGCGTTGTATAAAAACAACACCTTTATTATTTATAAGATATAAACATTATTTCTTGTGACGTGTTTCAGAAGACACAGATAGTTTTTTTCTGCCTTTCGCTCTGCGGGCAGCTAACACTTTTCTTCCGTTTACTGAAGCCATACGCTCTCTAAAACCGTGTTTATTTTTTCTTTTTCTCTTTGATGGCTGAAATGTTCTTTTCATTGTATCTAATGTTATAACTTCTTCTGAAAAAATATTTTATAAGACCTTTCTTAAAAATAAGGTCTACCTAATAAAGCACTTTTCGCTTTCCGTAGGCGGGTGCAAATATACAATCATTTTTTAGCTTTCCAAATGGAATTTTAAAAAAATATTTATTTGTTTTTAGTACCTTTGCCAACCCTATAAAAATAGACTTTACATGTTTAACAAAAATATAAAATTAGTATTAGCTGCACTCGTTATTGCGGCGGGAGTTTGGCAGTTTTTTGAAAATAATATCGGAAACGGAATTATGTTTATATTCCTTTCCTTAATATTTATCTTTCTATACTTTAAAAACGAAATTATATTACTTGCTTTTCTACGGTTAAGAAAGCAAGATTTTCCAGGTGCTAAAAAATGGTTAGACCGAATTAAAAACCCCGAAGCTTCTTTGGTACAAAAACAACAAGGGTATTACTATTATCTTAATGGCTTAATGGTTTCACAAACCAATATGAATGAGGCCGAAAAGCACTTTAAAAAAGCTGTCGATTTAGGGTTGAACATGAGTGCCGATATGGCAATGGCAAAACTAAACCTTGCTGGAATTGCCATGACAAAAAACCGCAAACGAGAAGCTCAAACCTTAATGAAAGAAGCTAAAGCTCTTGATAAACACAATATGCTTGATGACCAGTTAAAAATGATGAAACAGCAAATGAAAAAAGCAGGGCAACCTAAGCAACATTATGGTGGCGGACGTCGCGGTGGTAGACGCTAAACTCTTACAACCATATACGTGTATACACGTAGATTCTTACACAAAATTGCTTTTTAACGACTTTGTTGTTGCCTTAATCGAAAAATTGCTGTTTTTTCTTACCTCCTTTATACCTTTGATGCGTTAATTATTATAAAACGCTTATGGGTAGAAAACTACTTCTTCTATTCTTATTGGTTTCATTTACAGGGCTCTCTCAAGAAGTTGAGCATGAAAACCTATTCTCTCAAGCGATTGGAAAAAATATAAAAAAATATAAAAGCCAATCGAAGCAGGCTTATATGGATCAAAATTATGAGCGAGCAGATTTCTTGTTCGACTCCCTTATAAATAATGTAGTTAACGGAAGTCGCCTTGACAACTTTGATATCCGAAAAACTTCAGGAAAAAAAATTAATTTTTACGATTTTGAAAAACCCGTTTTTTTAATAACCTATGCTTCTTGGTGCACCCCTGGAGTAGGAGAAATTCCTGCATTAAATAAAATTGTAGATGAAAATTACAAAGAGATAGATTTTGTTGTGCTATTTTGGGATTCAAAAAGGAAAGTAAAAAGGAAAGCGCGGGATTACAGTAACAAAATAACCGTGGTGTATGTTGATGAAACCGAAAACACACACAACCACATTGTGCAAACAATGAAACATAGTCTAGGCTTCCCTACTTCGTTTTTTATAGATTCTAACAAAACCATAATTGATGTAAGAAGGGGTGTTTTACATCCTTATAATGAAGTATATAACGTTTCTTATGAAATGAATTATGATTCATTTCATAATGGTATTTCGCTCATTAAAAGTTTTGATTTCAACAATCAAAGTGATATTGTAGCAAAAGACAATCCATAATAGGAATAACTAACCAAAGTTAAAAAGACCGATGCTTTAAGAAGTACCGGTCTTTGTCTTTTAATAAAATAGCTACTGCTACTTCTATTTTGTCGATTTATTATAATATCCTTCTTTAGGAATTTCTATAAAGTATTCTTTACCTGAAGCGTTTTTAAGGTACGTTTCGCGTAACCAAGGGTTATGGATTTTCAACACTTTATAACTAATACCGTACTTATGGGCAAAATCTGGAAAACTAGTAACAGCCGTATCCACCTTTACTTTAGTAGTTGGTATTGTTTGATATAAATCTTGTTCTCTGTAGTTAAATCCGTATTTCTTCGGGTTTGAAAGTATTGTTTTAAAGGCTAAAATTCTAAACACGTAACGACTAGTTTCATCATTTAAAAGCACATCGTAATAATCATTCTCCGATTTTTGACGGTCTATTTGTTTGCTCACACCATAATTTCCTGCGTTATACGCCGCGGCGGCTAACGTCCAACTCCCAAAGCGTTCTTTAGACTTTTTAAGATACTCTGCAGCCACTTTAGTGGCCAACTCTAGGTTGTAACGCTCATCTACATAATCATTAATTTCCAATCCGTATTCACGTCCTGTACTACTTAAAAAATGCCAAAAACCTGCAGCTCCGGCAGGAGAACTATTATTCATAAGACCACTTTCGGCAACAGCTAAATATTTAAAATCGTCTGGTAAACCATACTTTTTAAGCAACGGCTCAATAATAGGAAAATATTTATTCGCTCGTTTAATAATCAACAGTCCGTTGGATTGCCAATAAGTATTTACCAATAACTCACGATCAAAACGTTCTCGTATATCTGGCTCATTTAAAGGCACGGGTTCTCCAGCAAAATCCATAGCTTCGGGAATTGGAAGCGCATAAACATTATAATCGTTTACTAAACTTTCTTCCATTTTTTCATTAACGGGCGGGTTTTGTTCCGCCTTATCGGTCGAATGGTCTTGTACTGCATGGATTGACAAGCCACTAATTACAAACAAAATGGCACCCAACCCTATTTTAGATAAAAAATTCATAACTTATTTTTTTTGAAATATACTCAATAATATACCTCTTTTAAAGAAATTAACGTGGCTTTAGTTAGAAATTATTTCAATTAATTTTTCTGAAACTTTCGTTCCTTTATTTAAAAGCATAATATGCGTACCACCTTCTAATTTAATACAATCTTGTATATTTTTAATAGGAAAAACCACGTCGCTATCTCCGTGAATGTGAACTACTTGTTCCATTGGCTCTTCTCTTTGCCATTTTATCATATTCTTGATAGCCCAATCTAAATACTGTTTATTGCGAACATGAAGAAACTCTTGGTACAATTGGAGTCTTTTTTTAGATCGAGGCCCTACCGAAAACCTAGTAAGATTATCAGCACTTAATACTAATCGAGTAGGAATAAGCTTATAAACACCCGTTTTACGGGCAAATTTCATACGGGTAGGCAACTCTTTTTTAGATTTTACACTAGAAATAATAATCAAGTTCTTCAACGTGAGATATTGTGCCATTTCTTGCACAACCACCCCACCAAAAGACACACCTACTAAAACCGAATTAGGCTCTTCTACTCGTTCAGCCATCCGTTTGGCATACAATTCAATAGGTTCGTTTTTTTCCGGTATTAACCATTCAAGAATACGGGTTTTAAAACGGTTGTTGGGAAGACGAATATTCTTAAAAATTTCTTTTCCAGCTGCCATTCCCGGAACAAAATAAACGTGTGTAATTTCAGGATTCATATAGGATTATCGAAATTATATGCGTTTCAACAAGCTATTTTTTGTAACTTTGTTAGGCAAAGATACTATTATCTTATAGCTATTGGAGCGTATGAAAAAGATTTTACATCCTGCTACAAGTCGTGGAACAGCAAATTTTGGTTGGCTACAAGCCAAGTATTCTTTCAGTTTTGCCAACTATTATAATCCAGACCGCCTTCAATTTGGTAAACTTCGTGTTTTAAACGATGACCAAGTTGATCCAGCTATGGGTTTTGGTAAACATCCCCACAAGAATATGGAAATTGTAACCATCCCGCAATCAGGTGCTTTAAAGCATCATGATTCGATGGGAAATAGCGGTATTGTAAAGTCTGGCGATATTCAAGTAATGAGCGCGGGTAGCGGTGTTGAGCATAGCGAAATAAACGCTAGTAGTACTGACCCTGTTACATTGTTTCAAATATGGGTTATACCAGATAAAGAAGAAGTTTCACCTCGGTACGATCAAAAACAAATCGCTCCTTTATTAAAAGATAATTCATTCAGCACCATAGTTAAACCTAAATCCGAAGCTCAAGAAAACGAGCTATGGATACACCAACAAGCCTATTTTAGTATTGGTACATTTTCAGAAAAAACTGAAACTTCCTATTCATTATATAACAAATCCCACTGTGTGTACGTTTTTGTAATAAACGGCACCATTCTTGTTGACAATGAAACACTTAACAAACGTGATGCCATAGGAATATGGGATACAGACAGGATTAGTATAACTGCGAATGGAAACAGTCGCGTTTTACTTATTGAAACACCAATGAACTAAATTTAAAAATATAACTCCCATGATTGAAGATGTAGAGATTACCGACAACGAATTTTTAAGACAATTCGAATTGGAAATTGGAGATAATATGGCCCGAATAGAATATGCACTTCAAGACCGTAAAATTTTCCTAACTAAATATGATATGCCCGAAGACTTAGAAGACCAAGGTTTTCGTGATATTTTTATTAAGGCTGTTTTTGATGAAGTAAAGGATCGCGGCATAAGCTTAGTACCTACTAGTCCTGAAATAGCAGGATTTATGCGTAAAAACAGAAGAAAGTATAGAGATTTATTACCTGTAGGAATCAGTATCTAGCTTGCTATTGCTTTTTCATTTACAAACTCAAAACGCATCAATCCATCTTCGGCAATTTCGGTAAGTTGAATGGTGTGCAATGTATTAACTAACTCTGGATTCCAAGGAGCTTTTACTTTTACATAATTTTCGGTGAACCCGTGTATGTACCCTTTTTTATTTTCGCCCTCAAATAGAACCGTTCGTGTGCTATCTAATTGACTTTCATAAAAAGCTCTTCTTTTTTTAGCTGAAAGACCACGTAACATTTTACTTCGTTTTTTACGTATTTTCATAGGCACAACACCATCCATTTCGGCGGCTGGGGTATTGTCTCGTTCTGAATAGGTAAAAACGTGTAAATAAGAAATATCCAACTCATTTAAAAATTGATAGGTTTCTAAAAAACGCTCTTCTGTTTCACCAGGAAAACCTACAATTACATCTACTCCTATACACGCATGCGGCATCACTTTTTTAATGCGTTTTACCCTATCTACATATAGTTCGCTCATATATCGGCGGCGCATTAGTTTCAACAAATCATTGCTTCCACTTTGCAACGGTATGTGAAAATGGGGTACAAAAGTGTTTGAATCTGCAACAAAATCTATGGTTTCATTTTTCAATAGATTGGGTTCTATCGAAGAAATACGCAAACGTTCAATCCCGGAAACTTCATCCAAGGCTTCGCATAATTCAAAAAAAGTATGTTCGTGTTTTTTATTGCCAAACTCCCCCTTTCCGTAATCGCCAATGTTTACACCAGTCAATACAATTTCCTTAATTCCTTTTTCTGAAATTTCAGCAGCATTTTTTAGCACATTCCCCAAGGTATCACTTCTAGAAATTCCTCTTGCTAACGGAATAGTGCAATAGGTACATTTATAATCGCAGCCATCTTGAACTTTTAAAAACGCACGGGTACGATCGCCAATAGAATAAGAACCAACATAGAAATCTGCTTCGTCTATTTCACAAGAATGCACTTCTCCAAAATCGTTTTTGGAAAGATCATTTATGTAGTCTGTAATCTTGAATTTTTCCGTAGCACCTAATACCAAATCAACACCATGAACATCGGCTAATTCCTCGGGTTTCAACTGTGCATAACAACCTACGGCGGCCACAAAAGCATCAGGGTTTACATTCTGTGCCTTTTTCACAATGGTTTTAAAACGCTTATCTGCATTTTCGGTCACACTGCACGTATTAATGACATAGATATCAGCTTTTTCAGAAAAATCTACCCGACTAAATCCTTCGTCTTTAAAGTTTCTAGCTATGGTAGAGGTTTCACTAAAATTAAGCTTACAACCTAAGGTATAAAATGCGACTTTTTTTGTAGCGTTCATTCTTGTATTTTTGGCAAACGTGGGCGCAAAGATAATTATTTTTGATGGAAGTGGGAAGCTTGAAGCGGGAAGTAAGGACTATGCGTTTTCGAATTCAAAAATCTAATTTTTAATAATCATAATCTAAAATGAGTTTTAAATTCGAAAAATTGCAAATTTGGCAAAAAGCAATGGAATTGGGCGAAAATATTAATAAAATGACCGATTCTTTTCCTAAAAAAGAACTATACAACCTTTCTTCTCAAATACGAAGAGCAGCGGATTCAATTGCCTTGAATATATCAGAAGGTTCCATTCTTCAATCGGGTCCTGAATATAAAAGGTTTTTGGGTTATTCAATTAGATCTTTGGCTGAAGTGGTTACGTGCCTTTATAAAGCAAAGTATAGAAATTACATTTCAGAAACCGAATTTAAAACCAACTATAACGATTGCTTTAACTTAATGAACATGATGATTGCTTTTAGAAATTCAATTAATTCAAACAAATAACTTCGTGCTTCCTACTTCCAACTTCCCTCCTTTTCGCAAAATCATAGTAGTAAACATTCTCTGTTTAGTGTTTTTATGCTCTTGTTCAGAAACCACACAAAATGACCGTGACCACTTAGTTTTCCGCTACAACGAACACAGCAACATTAGTTCGTTAGATCCTGCTTTTGCTAGAAACCCTCAAAATATTTGGCCTACTAATCAACTATTTAATGGGTTGATTCAGTTGGATAATTCACTAAATATTAAACCCGATATTGCGAAACGTTGGGAAGTGAATGACAGTACAAACACCTATACGTTTCACTTACGTGACGATGTCTATTTTCATAAAAACAAGTGTTTTGGTAGCGACTCGACACGAACGGTTACCGCAGACGATTTTGTATTCAGTTTTGATCGTTTAACCGATGAAGATGTTGCTTCTCCCGGAAGTTGGGTGATGAGTACAGTTGAAAACTATAAAGCTAAAAATGACACCACATTAGTTATTCAATTAAAACAGCCGTTTCCAGCTTTTTTAGGATTATTATCAATGCGGTACTGCTCGGTAGTTCCAGAGGAAGCCATTAATTTATATGGCAATGAATTTAGAAGTCACCCTGTAGGTACCGGTCCGTTTCAATTTAAACTGTGGGAAGAAAATGTAAAATTGGTGCTTCGGAAAAATCCATTATATTTTGAAACCGATGCGCAAGGAAACCAGCTTCCTTATCTCGAAGCCGTTGCCATTACATTTTTACCTGATAAGCAAAGTGAATTTTTAGAGTTTGCTCAAGGAAAGTTAGATTTTATTTCAGGTTTAGATAATTCGTATAAAGACGAAATAATAACAACCCAAGGGAAGCTTCAAGAAAAGTATGAAGACCGAGTGAACCTCATTACGACCCCTTATTTAAACACAGAATATTTAGGTTTTTTTATGGAAACTGAAACTCCTGAAATTAACTCAAAAATATTGCGCCAAGCAGTAAATTACGGCTTTGATCGTCAAAAAATGGTAACGTACCTTCGAAATGGAATGGGGACACCTGCTACGCATGGGTTTATCCCTAAAGGACTTCCCGGTTTTGCCTCAATTGAAGGTTATGGCTACAATCCTGAAAAAGCGCGAGAGCTTATAGAACAATACAAAACTAACACTGGTGACACCCAACCCGAAATAACTATTGGCACCAATAGTCAATATTTGGATATTTGCGAATACATACAACGGGAACTTGAAAAAATAGGAATCGCAGTAGAGATCGATGTGATGCCTCCTTCTACCTTGCGTCAAATGAAAAGTAGTGGCGAATTGGATATTTTTAGAGCTAGTTGGATTGCCGATTATCCTGATGCCGAAAACTACCTTTCGTTATTTTATAGTGAAAATTTCACTCCCAATGGTCCCAATTATACACACTTTAAAAACGTTGCTTTTGATAGTCTGTATGAAAAATCATTAACCATCTCAAATATTGAAAAAAGGAAACAGTTTTACAGAAAAATGGACTCCATCGTCGTTACCGAAGCACCTGTAGTCCCTCTTTTTTATGATGTAGCCATACGTTTTGTAAGTAAAAAAGTTTCTGGTTTGGGCATTAATCCGCAGAATTTTTTAGTTTTAAAACGAGTTAAGAAAGAAAAGTAATTTTATATGGGTTTTGGAGGTTCGGCTTTAGCAATGATGCAAACGCTTAAAAACAATGCAAAGCAACTTGCAAAGCGTAAAAGGTATTTTGATAAAAACAAGGCTTCTTCTAGTACTTACGGAAAATTTGTAGACCATAAAAAAATGAGCCCAGAACAATTTTCTGCCTTTCAAAAACAACTAAAAGAAAATAACGCAAAAAACAGACGCAGACTATTATTGGTTTTTAGCGCTGTGATGCTACTTATTCTTGCTGTTATAATTTACTTTTTATTCTTTTTTGAAATAGCTCCTGCAAAACCTATTAAATTTTAGCTACGTCGCCACTTAGCAGTTTCTTCAAAAACATATTCTAAAATTTTAGCATCTGCTTCAGAAAACTCAATCTTCCTTCTTGCCATCACCACTTTGGCAACTTCAAACGCTTTATTGGTTTTATAGGCAGTCATGCCGCCGCTTCCACCCCAACTGAAACTTGGAACAAAATTACGAGGAAAACCACTTCCGAAGATATTGGCACTCACGCCAACCACTGTTCCCGTATTGAACATCGTATTAATACCACATTTACTGTGATCCCCCATCATTAAACCACAAAATTGCAGACCCGTTTTAGCAAAACCTTCAGCCTCGTAATCCCATAAACGGACTTCAGCATAATTATTTTTTAAATTGCTATTGTTTGTGTCAGCACCTAGATTACACCATTCTCCAATGACAGCATTTCCTAAAAAGCCATCGTGACCTTTATTAGAATACCCCATAATAACTGAATTATTAAGCTCTCCTCCTACTTTGCTATGTGGTCCAATGGTACAGCCCGTATAGATTTTTGCATTCATTTTTACAGTAGCGTGATCGCATAGGGCAAACGGTCCTCTAATCACAGACCCTTCCATAATTTCAGCGTCTTTACCAATATAAATAGGGCCTTCGGCAGCATTTAAAGAACATAAAGGAAGTTTAGCTCCTTCCTCAATAAAAATTTGTTCTTTATTAAAAGCAACAGTCATTTCTGGAATAGGCTGAGACTCTCTGCCTTTCGTAATCAAATCAAAATCGCGTTGAATAGCATCATGGTTCTTCGAAAAAATATCCCAGGTATGCTCTATCCGAAATACATCATCGGTACAATACTGAACAATATCATACGATTCAAAATCTACTTCTTGTCCTTCTGAAGTAAAAAAAGCAATAGGCTCATCATTATAAAAAACAGCTTGGTTTTCAGAAAGACCTTTCACTATTTTCACTAAGTTTTCCGAAGGAATAAAGGAAGCATTGATTAAAATATTCTGCTCCATTTCAACCATAGGATACTTTTCTGATAGATAATCTTCCGTTACCGTAGTTGTGGTGAAACCCAACAGTTTTTCCCATTTTTCACGAATGGTCAATATCCCTATGCGTATATCTGCCACTGGGCGTGTAAAAGTAAATGGAAGCAATTGGTTGCGTACGGTACCGTCAAAAAGTATGTAGTTCATGGTTCAGTATTCAGTATTCAGTATTCAGTATTCAGTATTCAGTATTCAGTAAATATACAAATCAAAAGTAAGGTTGTTGAGTAATTTTTTAATTTTGCAATAGCAAACTTGAAAAATTGTATCGAAACAACCGATTTAAGAATAGACATAGACAAATAAAAAAAGCCCTCGAAAAATCGAAGGCTCCTTATATATTGTATCAAAAAAAGATTACTCGCTATCTTTAGCTTCCTCTTTTTTAGGTGATTTTTTGAATTTTGCGTATTTGTTTTTAAACTTATCAATACGTCCAGCAGTATCAAGTAATTTAGCTTTACCTGTGTAGTATGGATGAGAAGTTCTAGATATTTCCAGTTTTACCAATGGGTATTCTGCACCGTCAACCTCAATCGTCTCTTTTGTCTCTGCAGTAGATTTGGTTAAAAAAACATCGTCGTTAGACATATCTTTAAAAGCAACTACTCTATAATTTTCAGGATGGATACCTTTTTTCATCTTGTTATCTTTTTAATAGGGTCTCAATTTTGAGAATGCAAATTTAATTATTTTTAATAAACAGACAATACTAATTAGATTTTTTTTGAAAAGAAAATCAAACTTTCATCCAAAATTACATAGATTGTATATTTCAGAAAAATAAACCGTAACAATTTACTACTTTTGTTAACTAACTAACCAAACCTGCCTGCCAAAAGTTGGAGGCTCAAACTTCATAAAAATGGAAAATCAAACTGCATCAGTTAAAAAAATTGGCCTTAATTATGGTCTTATTCTTGCTCTATTAACCATAGGTGTCTCTGTTATTGTATATGTACTGGGGATGCATTTAGAACAGCCTTGGTGGCAATCTGTATTAAACTTTATATTTATGGCAGTATGCATTGTATATGGTTTAAAAGCTTTTAAGAGTGGAAGTGGCGGATTTATGTCTCTTGGTGATGCTCTTAAAACAGGTCTTTTAATTTCACTTATTGCAGGAGTTATAGGTTCTATTTTCACATATTTATTTATCACTGTTATCGAACCTGATTTTATTCCTCAAATGCTCGATGCTACCCAAGAAAAAATGATTGAGCAAAATCCTAATATGACTCAAGAACAAATGGACATGGCCATGGGAATGACCGAGAAGTTTATGAGTCCGTGGATAATGTTTGCAATGGGAATGATTGCTTCGCTTTTCTTCGGATTTATCATTTCATTAATTTCAGGTTTAATAATGAAACAAAACCGCCCAACCTACGAATAAAAATAATACATGAATTTATCCATCGTTATTCCACTTCTTAATGAAGAGGAATCCATAAAAGAACTTTACCATTGGATTGCAAACGTTATGCAATCCAATGGTTTTTTATACGAACTCATCTTTATTGACGATGGTAGTACAGACAACTCTTGGAACTTAATTGACGAATTGGCACGCGAACACAAGGAAGTAAAAGCCATTCGGTTTTTAAAAAACTTCGGAAAATCGCAAGCCTTGCACGCTGGCTTTGCACTTGCTATTGGGGATGTAGTAATCACTATGGATGCCGATTTACAGGATAACCCAGAAGAAATTCCAGATTTATATAAAATGGTTGTAAATGACGGTTACGATTTGGTTTCAGGCTGGAAAAAGAAACGATACGACTCGGTTATTTTTAAAAACATGCCTTCTAAGCTGTTTAATTTTGCCGCTCGAAAAACTTCTGGTGTTAAACTACACGATTTTAATTGCGGTTTAAAAGCATACAAAAATGACGTAATTAAAACCATTGAAGTTACTGGCGAAATGCATCGGTATATCCCAGTATTGGCTAAAAACTCTGGTTTTAACAAGATAAGTGAAAAAGTGGTGAAGCACCAAGCTCGAAAATATGGCACGACCAAGTTTGGAGCCGAACGCTTTGTTCGTGGTTTTCTCGATTTAATTACTATTTCTTTTTTATCACGCTTTGGAAAAAGACCCATGCATCTTTTTGGAGCTTGGGGCGCTTTTATGTTGTTTATAGGCTTTTGCTTCGCCTTATACTTAGGAATAGACAAATTATTTATTCATAAACAAGCACGCCTTTTAACCGAACGTCCTGAATTCTTTATCGCTTTAACCGCTATGGTTTTAGGAACCCAACTTTTCCTTGCAGGTTTTTTAGGTGAACTAATTTTGCGCAGTAAGAAGAATTCAAAAAACTACACTATTAAAGAACACCGAAACGTTAAAGAATAACGAATTGGTTTCCTTATTTTTGCACTTTTAATTGTACCGAATGATTTACGTAGATCCTACTATATTAGAGCGCGTCAATAAATGGCTCACTCCTTTTTTTGACACCGAAACACAACACACCATAAAAGAAATGATAGCTCACGACCCCGAAGGGCTGGAAGATAGTTTTTATAAAAATCTAGCTTTTGGTACTGGTGGAATGCGTGGTATTATGGGAGTTGGCGACAACCGAATCAACAAATACACCCTCGGAAAAAACACACAAGGACTTTCTAATTATTTAAAAGAGCAATTTCCCAACCAAACTATAAAGGTTGCAATTGCCTATGATTGTCGTCATAACAGTAAAGAATTGGCACAGGTAGTTGCCAATGTTTTTTCAGCAAATGATATTGAAGTGTATCTCTTTTCAGATTTACGCCCTACGCCAGAGCTTTCATTTGCAGTGAAGCATCTTAACTGTCAATGCGGAATTGTTTTAACAGCATCTCACAACCCACCGGAATATAACGGTTACAAAGTATATTGGGAAGATGGCGGACAATTAGTTCCACCACAAGATGGCGAAATTATCGCTGAAATAAATTCGTTGGAATATTCAGATATTAATTTTGAAGCCAATTCAGAAAAAATCCAACTAATAGATTCAAAAGTTGATGATGCTTTTGCTGAAGCATCTATCAAAAATGGAAGTTTTAATACTTCAGAAAAAGCGAAAGATAATTTAAAAATTGTTTTTACATCGCTTCACGGAACTTCAATTACCATGATTCCAAGGGTTTTAGAAGAAGCTGGGTATAAAAATGTAACTGTTGTAGAAGAACAAGCCAAACCAGATGGCGATTTCCCAACCGTACAATCACCTAATCCAGAAGAACCAGCCGCATTAAAAATAGCTTTGGAGTTAGCAGAAAAACAGGGTGCAGACATTGTAATTGGTACCGATCCCGATTGTGACCGTTTGGGTATTGCCGTACGTAATACCGATGGAAAGTTAACAATACTCAACGGTAACCAAGCCATGGTACTAAAAACCCACTTTTTGTTGGAACAATACAAACAAGCGGGAAAATTGAACGGCACCCAATTTATTGCCTCAACGGTGGTCTCTACTCCAATGATGCAAAAATTAGCTGAAAACTATCAAGTAATCTACAAAGAAGGTCTTACTGGCTTTAAATGGATTGCCAAAATGGTAAAAGACTTCCCAGAACTTGAATTTATTGGCGGTGGTGAGGAGAGCTTCGGTTTCATGGTGGGTGATTTTGTACGCGATAAAGATGCGGTGACCGCTACCCTACTCGCCTGTGAAATTGCTGCACAGAAAAAAGAAGCTGGAAGTAGCCTGTTTGAGTACTTACAATCAATTTATGATGAGTATGGAACATACCGTGAGCATTTGGTTTCATTGGTTAAAAAAGGAAAAAAAGGAGCTGAAGAAATTTCAGAAATGATGAAAACGCTTCGTGAAGATCCTTTCACTGAAATTGCTGGCAGCAACGTAATCCGTTTTGAAGATTTACAAAAACAAGAAGCTATAACATTTCCTTCTAAAACAATGGAAACTTTAGACATTCCAAAATCAAATGTATTAATTTATTACACCGAAGATGGTAGTAAAATTGCAATGCGACCTAGTGGAACAGAACCTAAAATTAAGTTTTATATGAGTGTGAATACAAAATCTACAGGAGAAAATGTTTCAGAAAAACTGCAACAAAAAATTGATAACATTAGTACGCATTTAAACATTAGCTAATGAAATATTTTAAAAAAATACTCCGTTTTGCACGACCTTATAAAGGGTATGCGTGGATGAATATTATATCAAACGTTTTTTATGCCTTGTTTGGCACCTTGGCATTTGTTTCGCTAATGCCGATGCTGAAAGTATTATTTGGAAATTCAGAAAAAGTTTCCACAGTGCCGGAGTACACAGGGATTACTGAAATTGGCAGTTACTTAGAAAGTTACTCAAATTATTACATCAACCAGAAAATTGAAACTACTGGAGAGCTAAACGCTCTTATGATTATGATTTCGCTTGTAATTGGTACTTTTTTACTAAAAAACTTGTTTGGCTATTTGGCGATGTACTTTATCACCTATTTACGTAACGGTGTGTTAAAAGACCTTCGGAACGCATTGTACAAAAAAACAATAGACTTACCGGTCTCTTTTTATTCCGAAAAAAGAAAAGGAGACACTATTGCCCGTATAACGAGTGATGTATTGGAAATACAACATTCTTTCCTGTCTATTTTAGAGTTGATTGTACGCGAACCCTTAATGATTCTTTTTACCATTATCGCTATGTTGGTTATAAGTCCACAGCTAACATTGTTTGTATTTATCTTTATACCAGTTTCTGGTTTAATTATTTCGCGTATTGGTAAAAGTCTAAAAAGAAAATCTGATAATGTACAAAGGGAACAAGGAATGTTTTTGAGTATTTTGGAAGAAACGCTTGGCGGACTTAAAATTATCAAAGGTTTTAACGCTGAACGTATCTTTAACAGGAAATTTAATGATTCGACTTCACGATTTTATAAGTTTTCAAATTCTTTGATTAACAGACAAAATCTTGCCTCGCCTACTAGTGAATTTTTAGGAATTGTAGTCATCGCTATTTTACTGTGGTATGGCGGTTCTATGGTATTAGTAGAAGGAACCTTAGAACCAGAACAATTTATTGTTTTTATGGGTCTTGCTTACAATATCTTAACCCCGGCAAAGGCGATTAGCAAAGCGAGTTATGGTGTTAAAAAGGGAAATGCTGCTGCTGAGCGTGTTCTAGAAATATTAGAAACAGAATCTACGATCAAAGACATTCCAGAGGCTCGCGACAAAAAAGGATTTATAAGTAAAATTGAAATCAAGGACATCTCCTTTAAATATGAAGATGAATATGTACTTCAAAACTTTTCACTTACCGTGCCAAAAGGTGATACTGTGGCTCTTGTAGGACAAAGCGGAAGTGGAAAAAGTACCATCGCCAATTTATTGACCCGTTTTTACGATGTAAATGAAGGATCGATAACAGTTGATGGATATGATATTAAAACCATTACACAAAAATCGTTACGTAACTTATTAGGACTGGTTACTCAAGACTCTATATTGTTTAACGATACCATCAAAGAAAATTTACTAGTTGCTAAAGAAAATGCTACAACTGAAGAAATTGAAGATGCGTTGAAAATTGCCAATGCCTGGGAGTTCGTAAGAGACTTACCTAAAGGAATTGATACCAATATTGGTGATAGTGGTAATAAATTAAGTGGCGGACAAAAGCAACGCTTGAGCATTGCAAGAGCGGTACTTAAAAACCCGCCTATTATGATCTTAGATGAAGCCACTTCAGCTTTGGATACAGAAAGCGAACGATTGGTACAGGACGCATTAGAGAAAATGATGAAAAATCGTACTTCTGTAGTTATTGCGCATCGATTATCAACCATTCAAAATGCCGATAAAATTGTGGTCCTTTCAAAGGGTAAGATTGTTGAACAAGGAAAGCACAATGAACTATTAGCAAAAAAAGGTGTATATCACAGTTTAGTTGAAATGCAATCATTAGCATAGTTACTAAACACAAACTTATGAACATAAAAAAGAGCGGTTGGGGAACCGCTCTTTTTTAATTTTAATCACCATATTTGGGGCACATGGTGATTACATAAGTAAGTTATTTAATTCAAATATATATTCTTTTTTTAATTTCACAAAGAAAAAATGTATTTAATCTTGATTTTTTACACTTTATCGATTATTCTACTTTAATTTTTACAGCTATTCTTACAAATTCGTTTGTTGTAAATTAGAACTTTCAAAGAAATGAAAAAACGGGTCAGCCCCCGCTTAGACCCGTTTTTAACTTGTTTTTGCTATACTTGAGGCTTATAACAAAAACACACACATAAGTAGTGTTCCTCAAAATTAGTAATTATTTTCCTACAAAAAAACTATTTACGCTTTTTATCGTTAAAATTTGTTTTTAATCGATTTATACAAATAATAATATCAATTAAAAAAAAGTAGTTTTACAATTAAACCTTTTACATTTAAAGAGGTCAAAATAGATAAATAATTATTTTTTTTGGTAACAGAGAACGATTTAGTCACTGCTTTACAAAACGATAAGCAAAAAGAAGCTGCTTTTAGAGATCTCATGTCTCAATATAAAGAACGGTTATATTGGCATATTCGTAAAATAGTATTGAATCATGATGATACCGATGATGTATTACAAAATACATTCATTAAAATTTATAAAAACATTCATTCATTTAAAGGTGATAGCAAACTTTATACGTGGATGTACCGCATTGCTACCAACGAGTCCATTACATTTATAAATAAACGGGCTAAAAGGAAACAGATTTCTTCAGAAGAAGTAAAAGAGCGGGCTATTGAAAATTTAACGAGTGATGTTTATTTTGAAGGAAAGACTATTCAAATACAATTGCAAAAGGCTATAGCCACGTTACCGCCAAAACAGCAACTGGTATTCAATATGAAATATTTTGATGAACACACCTACGATGAGCTTTCAGAAATTTTGGAAACTTCAGTAGGCGGGCTAAAAAGCAGTTATCACATTGCGGTAAAAAAAATAACTGAATTTTTAAAAACCCATGAGAGTGGTTTTACAACTACTTAAAACAAATACTGTTACAAAATGAAACCTTTTAGTGTTTCTATAGTCATAAGATAAATGGACAAGCAAAAACATACATCTGGTTTTAAAATTCCGAAGGGATATTTTGAAGCGTTTGAAGAAGACCTCTTCACAACGATAGCTTCAGATAAATTACCTAAAGAAACAGGGTTTGCTGCTCCAAAAGGTTATCTTGACTCATTAGAAGAAACCTTAATGCAGCATCCTGACATTTCAGGAAAAAAGACAAAAGTGCGTTCGCTGTTTGCTAATAAGAATTTAAGATACGTAGTTGCCGTTGCTGCCTCTATCGTGTTAATAGTTTTACTGTTTAATCAAAATAAAACTGTAGACTTTGATATTAACTCAGTCGATTATTTAGCCATTGAAAATTATATAAACGAAGGTGAGCTTGATTTTGATGTGTATGATGTATCTAGTATGCTTTCAGAAAACGATAATAGTTCATTGTACTATGAAACTGAGACTATTTCCGAAGAAGATATGGAAAGTTACCTTTTAGAAACTGTTGATGAATCCATTTTATTAAATGAATAATATGAAAAAAATACTTATTCTATTGGTGTTGGTTAGTTCAGCTGCATTTGCTCAAAAAACCGACAGAGAAGAGTGGCATAAAAAGATAGATGCTTTAAAAACCGCTCATATTACGCAAGCACTCCAACTTTCTTCTGCTGAAGCAGAAAAATTTTGGCCAGTTTATAATCTGTATGATGAAAAAATGCACGATTTGCATAGAACAAAGAAAAGAGAAATCTACGCAAAATTAAAAAACGGTGTAGACTCTATGAACAGCTCTGAAGCAAATACTTTAATTGATAGAGAGTTAGAGCTAGAGCAAAAAGAATTACAATACCGAAAAGAATTAATAGCTGAGCTTAAAAAAATAATTTCGCCAAGTAAAATTATTAAACTTAAAAAAGCGGAAGATGATTTTAAAAAAGAGCTACTAAAACGGTATCGACAGCGAAAAGATAGATAATAATTGATTGGTTGGTTTTTGTTTAGCTAAAAGGGAATATATCGTGAGATATATTCCCTTTTACTATTTACTTAAAAATGATTTTAGATATTTTATTATTACCACTAGCAAAAGCAATAGAGTCGTTTACAAATTCAATTGCATAAAAGCCTTCTTTTGAGAGTTCCTGCCAGTTTTCACCTTGGTCATTGCTGTAAGATAACCCCGGCGAGCCTACTGCAACCAAATCATTTCCTTTTGTGTAGGGCACAAACTTTACAGATGATCGATATCCAGGTCCTTTACCGTTACTTAATAAACGCCATGTTTTTCCGCCGTTATTGGTTATGGCTTTGTTTCCTTCATTAAATTCTTTCTTATCCCAATCCCCACCGAATATCACACCTATTTTAGCATCAAAAAAATCAACACTATAAATTCCGGTCATGGCTTTTCCTTGTACAATAGGCGTATCATAAACTTCCCAATCTTTCCCTTTATTTTTTGAATGAAATACACGTGCTTGCTTCCCTCCTGTTGCGATCCAAACATTATTTTTATAAAGCGCTATGTTACTGTTACTGGCCGCAAAAGCAGCTTCTCCTGTTTCAACCTTTGGAAGATTATCACACGGAATTTTTTCCCAGGTGTTTCCTCCATCTTGAGTAATGAGTATGGACAGGCAGTCATCAACAGGATCACCCATTGCAATTCCTTCCATATTATTCCAAAATTTCATAGAGTCATAAAAAACGTTTTCTCCATTTTCGGTATATACTTCTTGAATATTAGTTGCCTCTTTTCCATTAAAACCAATTTTATACAATACAGCCGGGTTTGATATACTCAACACAAAAGCAGCAGAATCGGTAGCCGCAATGGAACGGAAATGTAATAGGGAGTCTTCATATTTAATAGTTGCTAGCTTAGGTTGCTTATTATCAATGAGCCCGACAATGCCTTTATCTGCAGCAAACCAAACTCTATTTTCATCCAAAGGTTGAATAGCTCTAATACTTAAACTGTCTATAAATACTGGTTCTATATCGACAGAAGTAAAATTTTTTGAATGGTTTGACGTACAGGAGGCTAAGCCTACCAATACAAGTAGAAAGGGGAAAAAGCGCATATATAAAATTTTTCGCCAAAAATAAAGAAAACAACGGGATTATAATACCTTTGCAATCCAAATTAAAACCATGAGGTTACACCGAAATTTAGTATTTGCAACGATCGATTCCTTGCACTTGATTTTCAATGAAAATAAGCAAGCTGATAAAGTTTTACGAGACACTCTAAAACGTGATAAACGTTGGGGGTCTCGCGACAGAAGCTTTATTGCAGAAACCACTTACGATATTGTACGTTGGAAACGTTTATACGCCGAAATAGCAGAAGTTAAAGAACCTTTTGACCGTTCAAACCTATTCCGCCTATTTACAGTTTGGGCGACGCTTAACGGAATAAAAATTCCTGAATGGCCTCAATTTGAGGATACCCCTACCCGCCGTATTAAAGGTAAATTTGATGAATTATCAAAAATTAGAAAATACCGAGAATCCATTCCAGATTGGATGGACAAATTAGGCGAAGCTGAATTAGGTAAAAAGTGGACTGCAGAAATTAGTGCATTAAATCAATTGGCCGATGTAGTATTGCGAGTAAACCCATTGAAAGCTACGGTCAAACAAGTCCAAAATGAGCTATTCGATGCCGAAATAGAAACCGAAACTATTAAAGGCTATCCGTATGCTTTAAAACTAAAAGAACGTGCTAACGTCTTTATTACCGATGCTTTTAAAAATGGCTGGTTTGAAGTCCAAGACGCCTCGTCTCAAAAAGTGGCCGAAATTTTAAAACCAGAACCTGGAATGCGTATAATTGATGCTTGTGCAGGTGCTGGTGGGAAAAGCCTTCATATTGCTTCGTTAATGGATAATAAAGGACAGGTGATTGCTCTTGATATCTATGGTAATAAACTGAAAGAACTGAAGCGTCGTGCACGCAGAAATGGAGTACATAACATTGAAACTCGAGTAATCGACACTACAAAAGTGATTAAAAAGTTAAAAGGTTCTGCTGATAAAGTTTTAATTGATGCGCCTTGTTCTGGTTTAGGTGTTTTAAAACGTAATCCAGATGCCAAATGGAAATTACAACCTGAGTTTCTTGAAAAAATAAAAAATACACAACAAGAACTGCTAACTTCTTATTCTAAGATGGTAAAACAAGGAGGACAATTAGTGTATGCTACGTGTTCTATTTTACCTTCAGAAAACAGTGAACAAGTTTCTACTTTTTTAAGTAGTGAAGCTGGGAAAGATTTTTCACTAACACAGGAAGAAAAAATATACCCTAGCAAATCTGGGTTTGATGGTTTTTACATAGCATTGCTTCAACATAAATAAATTCCAAAATGAACAAATTTTTACTTATCCCATTTCTATTTATTGCTGAAATTACATTTGCGCAACAATCTTATTATAATGATGTTGACCTCACCTTAACGGGTCAGGATTTGTATTTTGAGCTTCAAAACAAAATTGATATTAATAACACTACTTTTACTTATGGTGATATAAGGGACATAGTAAAAATTACGGACGAAGATCCTTCAAACAACTCCAATGTGTTGCTTATTTACGGATATGATGACAGTGATGGTAATTGCACTACGGACAGGAGCCGCAATAAAGACGATTTTGGAGGAGGAAATTGTGAATATAATAGAGAGCACACTTTTCCGCGGTCCTTGGCCAATCCACCTATGCCCAATAATGGCAATAATACTGTCGGTATTGGAGCTGACCCCCATAACTTGCGCCCATCTGATGTGCAAGCCAATGGAAATCGTGGCAATAAAAAATTTATCACCGGGAGTGGAAATGCTGGATCGGTAAGCGGTGCTTGGTATCCTGGCGATGAATGGAAAGGCGATGTAGCCCGTATTATGATGTATATGTACACACGATATGGCGATCGTTGTTTACCTTCTTTAGTAGGAAATGGGGCTACACAGGGTAGTACCGATATGCTTGAACTATTTTTACAATGGAACGTTGATGATCCTGTAAGTGATTTAGAGGACCAGCGCAATCCACACTTAGAGAATATTTACGGTAACAGAAACCCATTTATAGACAATCCCGTGTTGGCAACAATCATCTGGGGAGGCCCACAAGCCGAAGACCGTTGGGGATTATTGTCTTCTCAAGATTTTTCAGCTAATGCAATAAATGTATATCCTAACCCTACTTCAGAAAAGATATGGGTACAATCAACAACAGCTTTTCAAGCAGAAAGCTATGTGCTTTTTGATTTAATGGGCAGAAAAGTACTTGAGCAAACAGCTATAGAAGAAAATTTCATTAACGTGTCAGGTTTTAAAAGCGGTATGTATCTATTGCAAGTTATTTCTTCAGAAAAAAGAATCACTAAAAAAATTATTGTAGAGTAATCGTTACAATTATTTGAAAGTTAAAAAGCGTCCTAAAAGGACGCTTTTTGTAGTTAATAGGGGGATTGTTTTACTGAACAACCAAACGTTTAACAGTACTAAATTCATTATTGTATAGTTTAACCAAGTACATACCAGAAGCTACGCTTGCAAGGTTTACAGTAGCTTTATAGCCATTACTGCTATTATCCATATTACCTGTAGTTATCTTTTGTCCTAAGGTGTTGAATATCTCATAATCAAATGCACCAAAATCGATTGAGCTGTTAAATAATAAACCGGTATTGTTATATCCTCATTTCTATTCATAATTAAATTAATGCAACTGTTTAATACTCGGTTTCATGAAATTCATGGCTTTAAATATATTTCAATGATTTCACAAAAAAACCTGTGAAAAAATTCACAGGTTTTTGATTAAAGATATTAAGTTTTAAAAAAGCATTTATTACTCAACAATAATACGTGCTGTTTTATAACTAGTAGTAGTTTGTCCACCCATTCTAAGTATATAAACACCACTTGAAACATTAGACATATCTAAAGAAGCTTTATAAGTATTTCCTTCTTTACTAACGGTCTTATTCATCGCTATTTCCTGTCCAAGAGTATTAAAAATTGATAGATAAACACCACCTTCAAAAGTTGTAGTCAATGCAACATCATATTTATTGTTTCCTAATGTAGTAACGATTAATTCAGAGTCTGAAATTTTAAAATCATTTACACCAAGATCTCCTATGTTCACCGTGTAATCTTCTACTTCTCCAAGACCATCATCAATACACCCATTAGGAACAGCAGAGTTTCTGTTACTTCTCACCCTCATAATATGCTCTCCAAGAGCAGCATCTGAAGGAATAATCAAGTCTAAAGTTTCGGTATAAGTCCCTCCAGTTTCACCAGGTGCAATTTCGAAATTAGGAACTACTACTTCGTTACCTGAAAATACAAAGTCATCATTAAAATCTATCCATACTTTTACGTTTTGACTTCCAAAACCAGTTGTAAGAGTAATATCATTTGTACTTCCTTGAGCAAGATTTGCTATTTGACTTCTAAAGTCACCATAACCTTCACAACCTGAAACGTTATTTATTTCTGCAATTGAAACCAATTCGAAACCATCACCAAGAGCACAGAATAGATCTGGCTGGCAAATTAAGTTTTCGATAATAATTGTTACGGAATCGTTTGAAGCTTGCTCATCACCAGATAAGTTAGTAGAAGCAGTTATTTCATATTCCTTCAATTCTGTGAAATTTATTTGTTCTGCAAAGTCAAAGCTAGTAGTTTCTCCAGTCTCAATAGTTCCTGTAAAAGTTTCTACTACTGGTGTTCCACCATCAACGCTGTATTGAACATCGAAATTAGATTGTGAATTGGCACCATAATTTTGAATTTCAATAGTAACAGTTTGCATTCCCAAACCATTTCCAGTTTCTGGAGAAGTAATTGCCAACGCTCCAACATCTGCAGCAAATATATTTGTTACGTCTTTAGAAACTCTATCATTATTTTCAAATTCATCTCCAGACAAATCTGTAGCAACTTCTATAGTATAGGTTTGTGACTGGGTTGAAAGATCTAATGTTTCGTTGAAAGTATATGTCCCTATTTCATTAGAGTTTATTGTTCCTGAAAAAACTTCGGTTGCAACTAAACTTCCATCTAAATAAAGTTCTAATGGAAACCCACTTTGAGGATCAGATCCAAAGTTTCTAATGGTAACCTCTACTGATTCAGTAGCAGTTAAAACACCATCTTCAGGTTCATTAATAGAAGTTGCTCCTATATCTGTGGCAAAGCCTCCACTTAAGCCAAATGATGCTATTTGAGTTCTCCATTGATTTGTAGAAGAAAAATAATCTGAAGTAAACCAAAAAGTAAAATCATTTGGATCTAAAGACATATGAGAATAATCACCATACCTGTTAGAATTGTTACGAACTCCTGGACCATCAATGATAGTCGTTTCTTCTACAGTCATTTCTCCTAACGGATCTCCATTAAACCTACCAGTATATCGTAGAGAAACTGGTAAATTTTCACTGGCAGTTGTATAAGCCATTCCAATGTTACCTGCGGCGTCCATTGCAGCACTACTCATTAAACGGCTATGACCATCTGCAATAGAGTAAGTACCTTCTTGGAAAATAGACCAATCACTAGAACCATCATTTCTTAATTCGATCCAACGGATTCCCCCAGTTTCGTTATTATCAATAAACGTATTAAATGTGATTAACCAAGAGTTGTAACTACCAAAAGAGCGGTAATGAGTTGGGAATGAAATAATTCCTCCGTGTCCAGCTAATCGTTGACTAGTACCTGGCTGACGGATAGCTCCGTTTCCGTTACCAAAAAGTTCGCCTGCATCAAAAGGATCAGTTGGAATTTCAAGAGGTTGTGAAATTGTAGAGTTCCCTGTGTTGCTCCAGTCTACGTCAATTTCCCAAACTTTAAGATGGTCGAAAGTTATTGAACCTGTCCATCCATCATCTTGCAAATACGTAATATAACCTGGTGTTGACGTATCTATATCTGTACCTAGTAAACTAACAGCGCCTGGACTTTTAACTTGATTAGGGTTTACTACAATTTGTGGTAAATTAAAAATCAATATCTGAGGGTCAGGTCCACCTGCTAACATTTCATCACGCTCCATTACAAACCCTTGAGTCGTCTGTCCATTTAAATTAACGGTACCATAATAGCCATCATGCCACAATCCATATTTTGGATAATCTGGAAAACCACTAAAAACATATTGGTATACATTATAAGCACCTGTTGGATCATTTGTTTCTGAAACACCAATAGCCAATGAGTTGTTCAATGAACCAAATTCACTTACTACCCAACGATCTGCCAATTGATCATACATAACTATGGGGTCACCAGCATTTGAGTTAATACCTAAAAATGCACTTAAACTAACTGGACCTACTTCGATATTACCTGATTTGTCAAAAATTTTCACTAATGAGTTTACCGAGTGAACATAATGATTTGGACCTACTGCTCCAGTAGCATCTGGTGGAAAAAATCCAGATTCAGACGCTGATGCACCAATAAAGTTTTGTTCAATATCTCTAGTTACAATTTTTCCTTTTTCAGTTTGTAAATTGTTTATAAGGGTGCTTGTCTCTACATGTTCCATAGGTGTCCTAGAGTCATTAGGCACCATCACTTCAACACTTTCACCTCTATTTTCACCTGGTTGAATTGTCGGAAAATCTCTTAATGGCATTGTTTTACCAAGAAAAGTTCCTGTTATTACTTCTTCTGGGGGGAATTTCTCCTGCCCAAATACGGTTGCTAAGCACAAAAAGCTAAGCATTAATAGTAAATAGTTTTTTTTCATACTTTTTTAATTAAAAACGTTAAATCTTAATAGTCTGCGCAATATAACATAAAAAATATAATTTAAAAACCTATTAAATCAGTAGGAATAGGTAATTTAACTCAGATTTTATATTGCTAAGTATAATATAATCAAGAAAATAGAATAAAACAAGTTCCGCTAAGCATTTATTTTTTGAAAGGATTTTAAGAAGTTCAATGCTTATTTAATAATTATATGTTTTACCCTTGTTTGCTTGCTTGACACCATAACCACAATGTATGTTCCAGATTGAAATATTAAAGGTATGGATGTATCTTGATAAATTTTTTTATTCATCATCTCTTTCCCAATTATGGAAAAAATATTGATTTCCGTTTTATTAGAAACTCCTTGAATATTTAACACTTTGGAAACTGGATTTGGGTACAGCACTATTTCAGAAATATTATTTTCTTCAATTGAAAGTGGTGGAAAATAAGTTTCACCTTGTAGATCTCCCCATATATGTTCAACCAAAATAGGTCTATCAATAAAAGGGTTACGATTTTTTTGCCAAGTATAGACTATATTATTACGATTCATTTCAAAATCGTCTGGCGGATCGTTTCTATGCCATTCTAGTAGTGTCTGCAAATCTCCTAACTCCCCTACTGTCGTGTTTTCAGGGTCACCATTTACCACCTCCAAATCATTATAACGAACAGCCATAAAAAGCACTGCGCGAGCTACATCACCTTTAAAGCTGCCCAAATTCCCTGTGGGACCATTATATTCACCATAATCTTGGTTTCCCCTCGAACTATTTTCAGGTCCATCGGCTGCACGCAATGCATGAGCATCAGAAATTCCGTGACGTAGCGAATCTGCATTGGTTTCAATAAAAATGTTCATCCCATCGGCAACCTCATCCTCTTCTAAATCATAAAAACCTCCTCGAGAGCGGGGATACGTATGTTCTCGGTTCCATTTCCCTATATTGCTTCCTCCTAAATTTTGAAAGTCGATTTTTGGGCGGGATTGTTCAGTATACAACAACCAAACTTCATTGCTGTTCTCCGGGCTTTGATCGGCGCTTTTTAAAATGTCTATGGCATCGGCATAGGTCTGGGTGCGCACTGTTTCGGGATCTGCAACTACATCCTGTATAGCTTGTCTCAATTCATTATCGGCTAATCCGCCAATTGAATTGTAATAATCTTCTGGCTCTGTGCTTTCAACAAAACCATATGTTGGGTCTAATGGTGTTCCCCATTGAGCCATTGTAAAATCTAAGTCTATGACCAATACTTCTACATTATCGGTAAGTCGGTTATATTCCTGTGGCAATGTTTGTATATCTATTTCGGCAAACTCATCACCGTCATTTACTCCATCTTTTATAAATTGAATTTGTACACTTGCCTCACTTGTTCCTGTAGCAATAAAAACAGATGTATTTCCTGTATAATCTTCAGTTGTAAATGTTTCGTTTTCTAATGTAAAAATGAAGTTTAAATCACTCGTTACAGCTTCTTCCGTAGTAAAGGTAATTGTCATGGCATCCCCTTCACTATATTCTTGTAGGTCTGTAGTAAAAGAAACCCCGTTTAGGTCAATCCCACTTCCATCATTTAATGCACCGGGAGTTGGCGTAGTTACAGTGTAGCTGCCATCATTATTTCTTTGAATAGATTCAGTAGTTTGATTTCCATTCTCTCCTTCATTTATTTGTTCGGTTAGACCTAATAGGCTTAATAAAACCGTATCATCTGCATCATTAGTATCATACGCTAAAGCATCTATTAGATTGGTGGTGGTTGCCAAAGTACCTTCTGGAAAATCATCTGCACTTCCTTGATAAATAGCAACAGCATCAGGACCATTTTGAATAATAGCTGGTGGAATTAAAAACTCCGGAACTGGCGAAACAGTACTACTTCCTATAACAAGTATGCCATTAACATCAGTTGAAAACCCATCTAAATCGAAAGCTAAATAACTACTATCTGCCCCACTTTCCGAACCATTAAAAAAAACCAAAACGTAATCGTCTAAATTCGTATTTGGGATGTCTGATTTCAATTCAACAAACTCTTCAAAATCTTGACCCTCGGTATCGGTATCAAATTCATTGATAACAACTTGAGCATTTGAAGAAACTATAAAAAACATAAAAACAAAAAGGGGGTAAAAATTCTTCATAAAAGTTTAATATTTTGTCAAAAATACTATTTACAATCTTGTAAAAAACGGTGTATGTACAAGGTAACAATAATATAATAAATGAATTTGTGAAAAATTAGTTGAAAACCATGTGTATAACACATTAAAATTGTAGTAGCCTTTCGCAAGAATTACCGTAAATTTGTGCTTTTAAAAAACGGAACAACACAACCACCATGATTCATTATTTTTCGTCTCCAAGCCAAACTGTTTACGCAGTACAAACTTCGAATAACCTTTCGGAAACAGCTATTGAAAAGTTGAAATGGCTTTTCGCAATACCTGATTCTTCTAAAATAAAGCCAAACCAAAAACTCTCAGGAGCTTTTATTGGCCCTAGAGCAGCTATGATTACTCCGTGGAGTACGAATGCAGTTGAGATTACACAAAATATGGGGGTTGAGGGAATTGTTCGTATTGAAGAGTTTACTAAGGTTGCCGTTGATTTTTCAGATTTCGACCCAATGTTGTCTCAAAAATATAATGATCTAGATCAAGATATATTTACAATTGATATTAAACCGGAAGCAATAAAAGAAATTGATGATATTGCTGCTTTTAATGAAGCGGAAGGATTAGCACTTAATAAAGAAGAAGTTGTTTATTTAGAGAACTTATCTACAAAGTTAAAAAGAAAATTGACTGATAGTGAGGTCTTCGGATTCAGCCAAGTAAATAGTGAACATTGCCGTCATAAAATCTTTAATGGCACCTTCGAAATTGACGGAAAAGAAATGCCTTCTTCTCTTTTTAAACTAATTAAAAAAACATCTGAAAAAAACCCGAATACAATTGTTTCGGCTTATAAAGATAATGTTGCTTTTGTAAAAGGTCCTAAAGCCATACAGTTTGCTCCTAAATCTCCTGATAAACCCGATTTTTATCAGAATTCTGTATTTGATAGCGTTATTTCTATAAAAGCTGAAACACATAACTTTCCTACTACAGTCGAGCCTTTTAACGGTGCTGCAACTGGAAGTGGTGGCGAAATTAGAGACCGTTTAGCAGGCGGCAAAGGATCTTTGCCTTTAGCCGGAACTGCGGTGTATATGACTTCTTATTCCCGATTAAACGATTCCCGTCCTTGGGAAAAAGCAGTAGAAGAACGCGATTGGCTCTACCAAACGCCTTTAGATATTCTTATTAAAGCTAGTAATGGTGCTTCAGACTTTGGAAACAAATTTGGTCAACCATTAATTGCTGGTTCAGTTCTAACTTTTGAACACGAAGAGGAAGCACGTAAACTAGGCTATGATAAAGTAATTATGTTAGCTGGAGGCGTTGGATACGGGAAAGCCAATCAAGCCATAAAAGACATCCCTAAAAAAGGAGATAAAATAGTAATCTTAGGTGGTGAAAACTACCGAATTGGTATGGGTGGCGCTGCTGTTTCTTCAGCAGATACTGGAGCGTTTGAAAGCGGAATTGAACTAAACGCCATTCAACGTAGTAATCCTGAAATGCAAAAAAGAGCGGCGAATGCTGTTCGTGGCATGGTAGAGAGTGAAACAAATCCAATCGTTTCTATTCACGATCACGGAGCAGGTGGTCACCTCAACTGTCTTAGTGAATTGGTAGAAGAAACCGGTGGTAAAATAGATTTAGACAAATTACCTGTTGGCGACCCTACCCTTTCAGCAAAAGAAATTATAGGCAACGAATCGCAAGAACGTATGGGACTTGTAATTGGCGACCAAGATATTGAAAAACTAAAAAGGGTTTCAGATAGAGAACGCTCACCAATGTACGAAGTTGGTGATGTTACAGGCGATTATCGCTTTACTTTTGAAAGTGAAACAACCGGTGAGAAACCAATGGATTTTGAACTTGCCGATATGTTTGGTAGCTCTCCTAAAACCGTTTTAAAAGATAAATCAATACCTAGAAATTATAAAAATCCTAAATATCAAGCTGCAGACATTCAAAGTTATGTAGAGCAAGTTTTACAATTAGAAGCAGTAGGTTGTAAAGATTGGCTTACTAACAAGGTGGACCGCTGTGTGGGTGGAAAAGTAGCCAAACAACAATGTGCCGGACCATTACAATTACCACTTAACAATTGTGGTGTTATGGCGCTAGATTACAACGGAAAAGAAGGTGTTGCCACTTCCATTGGGCATTCTCCTATTTCTGGTTTAGTAGATCCTGTTGCAGGTTCTCGTAATTCGATTACCGAAGCACTTACCAATATTGTTTGGACGCCGCTAGAAGAAGGCTTAAAAAGCGTATCGCTATCTGCAAATTGGATGTGGCCTTGTAATAATGAAGGTGAAGATGCTCGTTTATACAAAGCAGTTGAAGGTGTTTCTGAATTTTCAATTGACTTAGGAATCAATGTTCCTACTGGAAAGGATTCCCTTTCTATGAAGCAGAAATATAAAAATGAAGAAGTTATTTCACCAGGAACAGTTATTATTTCGGCTGCAGGACATAGTAAGGATATTAAAAAAACAGTAGAGCCGGTTCTTCAGAAAAACGCCGGAAGCATTTACTACATCAACTTCTCTCAAGATGATTATAAATTAGGAGGTTCGTCATTTGCACAAATATTGAATACTGTGGGAAGCGAAGTTCCTACCGTTAAAAGTGCCGAATATGTAAAAACGGTTTTCAATACGCTTCAAAATTTAATTTCTGAAGAAAAAATCTCCGCTGGACACGATGTAGCTTCCGGAGGTTTAATTACCACCTTGCTAGAAATGTGCTTTGCCGATACTAATTTGGGAGCTAATCTAAATCTTTCAGAATTAGGAGATGATTTAGTAAAAGTATTATTTTCTGAAAACTGCGGTGTGGTTATCCAAGCTTCAGAAGATAAAATTATTGAAGAAACATTCGCCTCAGCAAACGTGGACTATATCAAAATTGGAGCTGTTTCTACTACTGAAACGTTAGAAATTCAATTTAATGATATTGCTTTAAACTTCAACATTCCAGAAATGCGCGATGTTTGGTATAAAACTTCGCATTTGTTAGACGAAAAGCAAAGCGGAAAAAATAAAGCGCAAGAACGTTTTGACAATTATAAGAAACAACCACTTCAGTTTACATTTCCGAAGCATTTTGACGGAACGTTACCACAAATTTCTTCTGAAAAACCAAGAATTAAAGCTGCCATCCTTCGTGAAAAAGGGAGTAACAGTGAACGTGAAATGGCAAATGCGCTATATTTAGCTGGTTTTGATGTAAAAGATGTACATATGACCGATTTAATTGAAGGTCGTGAAACACTAGAAGATATTAAACTAATTGCGGCCGTAGGAGGATTCTCAAATAGTGATGTATTAGGAAGCGCCAAAGGTTGGGCCGGAGCATTTTTATACAACGAAAAAGCCAATAAGGCCTTAAAAGATTTCTTTGCAAAAGAGGATACGCTTTCATTAGGTGTTTGTAATGGTTGCCAATTGTTTATCGAACTTGGCTTGATGACGCCAAACCACGACGAAAAACCAAAAATGTTGCACAACGATACCGGCAAATTTGAATGTAACTTTACCTCGGTAACTATTCAAGAAAACAACTCAGTGATGTTATCTTCATTAGCTGGAAGTACTTTAGGAATTTGGACTGCTCACGGAGAAGGAAAATTCAGTTTCCCACTTAGCGAAGACAACTATAAGATTGTTGGAAAATATGGGTACGAAACATTCCCAGCAAACCCGAATGGAAGTGACTTTAATACAGCCATGATGACCGATGAAACTGGAAGACATTTGGTGATGATGCCACATCTAGAACGCTCTACCTTCCCATGGAACTGGGCACACTACCCAAAAGACCGTACCGATGAAGTTTCTCCTTGGTTAGAAGCATTTGTAAATGCAAGAAAGTGGTTAGAAAAAAAGTAAAAAACAAAATGTAAGTATTTTATTGAAAAATTAATAGAAGTTCACTTTTTTCAAACAAAACCACTATTTAATATATAGATTTTACAATTTTTTCAATGATTATTAGTTAAAACACTAATTAATGTAACTGTAATTTGTTAGTTTTCAGCTCGTTTTTAGACTACACTAATCCAAAACCCAATTATGAAAAAAACAATACTTTTAATTTTATTATTTACTTCTTCATTTATATTCTCGCAAGAAGTACAAGAAAAATACCAACGGGCTAAAATAAATTACAATTCTACGGATGATCTTTCAAAATTAGAATCACTAGGCGTACCGGTAGAACACGGCGCTCATAAACGGGGGCACTTTGTAATTTCAGATTTTTCAGTTTCTGAAATTGAAAATGCCCGAGATGCAGGTTTTAAGGTCGATATTTTAATAGAAGACAGTAAGGAATATTTTCTTCAGCGTAACAGATTGCAAGAACCTGTTGTAAACCCAAGTTGTGATGCAGCTTCAGAAGATTATGAAACCCCGGCCAATTTTAATTTAGGTTCTATGGGTGGATACTTAACCTATCAGGAGCTCTTGGATGAGCTAGATGCAATGCGTGCTCAATATCCAGATTTAATTACTGCAAAAGAGAATATTAGTAACTTTTTAACCGAAGGAACTCCAGATAACTCAACTACTCCATCTATTGGAGGAAATGGTATTAAATGGGTGAAAATTAGTGACAACCCTGAAAGTACTTCAGAAGGAGAACCACAAATTTTATATACAGCTATACACCACGCACGAGAACCGCTATCACTTTCTCAACTAGTTTTCTATATGTGGTATTTATTGGAAAATTATGATTCAGACCCAGAAGTACAAAGTATTGTAAATAATACCGAGTTATATTTCGTGCCTGTAATAAATCCTGATGGATATTTATACAATGAGAAAACAAACCCAAATGGAGGTGGTTTTTGGCGGAAAAATAGAAAAAACACCTATGGTACAGATTTAAACCGTAATTATGAGTATTATATAAATGGCGACCCAAATAACGGTATGTGGGGTGGTGAAGGAGCTTCTTCAAACACTGGTAGTGAAACCTATCACGGTCCTGCTCCTTTTTCGGAAGTGGAAACACAAGCTATAAAGTGGTTTGTTGAAAATCATAATTTTGTTATGGCTTTTAACAACCACACATCGGGAGACCTGCTGCTGTATCCTTATGGATATACTGAAAATGCCCCTACACCTGAAAATGATTTATTTGTGGGAATTTCGGAAGAATTAGTTTCCCGAAACGGTTTTAGTAATATTTTATCTTCAGAATTATATCCTGCCTCTGGTGATAGTGACGATTTTATGTACGGTACCATAGGAACACACGATAAAATTTATGCAATGACGCCAGAGATTGGCCCAGAGTTTTGGCCTCCTTCTAATCAAATTGAACCTTTGGTTAAAACAATGATGTACCTTAATATAACTTCGGCTAAAATGGTTAATAATTTTGCTGAAGTGACAGACACCACTCCTGCTTTTACAGGAAATTCTACTTCAAATAATGCTACTTTTAGTATTAAACGCTTAGGTATTAATGGAAATGGTGATTTTACAGTTAGCTTGAATCCGGTTTCAGCTAACATCATCTCGGTTGGGAGTCCATTACCTTTTAACGGACTAAGTCTATTAGATGAAGATACCGGAGGTATTCAATATTCTCTTTCATCAGATGTAGAGCCTGGAGACGAAATAGCCTACGAATTTATTGTAAATAACGGAAGCTATGACACCACTACCCTAATCACCAAAAAATTTGGTGCCTTAGAAGCAGTTTTTGAAGATTCGGGGGAAAGTGTTACTGAGAATTTTAACAACAACGGATGGGGAATTAGTACCTCTACATTTGTATCGGCGCCAAGTTCTATAACCGATTCGCCCAACGGAAATTATCAAGACGACGCAAATAAAACGATCACTCTAAAAAATGCAATTGACTTGACCACTGCCATTGGCGCAAATGTTACCTTTAATGCAAAGTGGGAAATTGAAAATAATTGGGATTACACACAGTTTGAAGTTTCTACTGATAATGGCGCTACTTGGACGCCTCAATGTGGTAAATACACAAATAATGGTAGCTCGAATAGCGGACAACCAACAGGTGAACCCTTATATGACGGTGAACAAAACGAATGGGTACTTGAAGAGATTGATTTAAGTGACTATTTAGGTGAAACTATTTTAGTTCGGTTTCAGTTTGAGTCGGACGGTGGCGTTAGAGGTGATGGCTTCTATTTTGACGATTTAACCATTAATATAGTTGATGATTCTGGATTATCAATTTCAAATGTTTCCGAAAGTCAATTTAGTATTTATCCAAATCCTGTAGATGACCTTTTAAACATAGATACTTCTCTAAATAGTTATACCGCTGAACTGTTCACCATTCAAGGGCAGCGGGTTTTTGTTTCAGAAAAGAATACTGGATCGCAAACTATAGATTATAGCAAGTATGCATCAGGAATTTATTTATTAAAACTTACTTCAAATGAAGTTTCACAAACTTTTAAAATTGTGAAACAATAATATTCTAAAAAATTATCCTTAATTTTAATGGAGCAACTAAAATTTAGTTGCTCCATTTTTTTTCTGTTGGATTCTGAAAAAAATTACTATTTTGCACCTATACATTAAATACTTATCATGACAGACCCTAAAAGACTTTTTGATTTTCCATATTACCAACTTGAAACCCATCCGCAACAAAAAGCTTTGGTAACAAAATATAATGGTGAATGGAAAGCTACTTCTATACAAGAATATATAGATAAAGCAAATGCATTAAGCCGGGCTTTACTTAGAATGGGAATTGAACCAAATGATAAAATTGCTATCATATCAATGTCCAACCGTACCGAATGGAATATATGTGATATCGGTATTATGCAAACGGGCGCGCAAGATGTACCTATCTACCCTACTATTTCTGAAGATGAGTACGAATATGTTTTAAACCATAGTGAATGCAAGTATGTGTTTGTTTCGTGTGAAGAAGTACTCGAAAAAGTAAATAAAATAAAAAACAACGTACCTTCTTTAAAAGAAGTGTACTGCTTTGATAAAATTGACGGCTGTACTAATTGGGAAGAAGTTCTTGAAAAAGGAAAAGATGATAGCAATCAAGATGAAGTTGAAAAACGAAAAGATGCAATCAATGAAGACGATTTAGCTACATTAATATATACCTCTGGTACAACGGGCCGACCAAAAGGTGTTATGTTATCACATAAAAACATAGCCAGTAATGCTATATTTAGCTCCGAGCGTTTACCTATTGTTATTGGTAAATCTAAGGCGTTAAGTTTTTTACCAGTTTGTCATATATACGAACGTATGCTTCTTTATATGTATCAATATACTGGTGTTGAAATTCATTTTGCTGAATCACTTGATACTATAAGTGATAATTTAAAAGAAGTACAGCCTCAAGTAATGAGTGCCGTACCAAGGTTATTAGAAAAAGTATACGATAAAATCTATGCGAAGGGAGCCGAATTATCAGGTATAAAGAAAAAGCTATTTTATTGGGCCATAGAATTAGGTTTAGAATACGAACCGTATGGTGAAAACGGTTGGTGGTACGAATCTAAATTAAGCATAGCCCGTAAATTAATATTTAGTAAATGGCAAGAAGCTTTAGGTGGCGAATTAAAAGCCATTGCTAGTGGTAGTGCAGCTTTACAACCTCGTTTGGCAAGAATTTTTAATGCTGCTGAAATTCCCGTAATGGAAGGCTATGGTCTAACTGAAACCTCACCCGTGGTAGCTGTTAACGATATGCGCGACAAAGGATTTAAAATAGGAACTGTTGGAAAGCCATTAAGAGAAACGGAAGTTAAAATTGCCGATGACGGGGAAATTTTAATAAAGGGTCCACAAGTAATGTGTGGATATTACAAAGACAAAGAAAAAACAGACGAAGTATTAATAGACGGATACTTTCATACCGGTGATATTGGGGAAGTTGATAAGGAAGGTTTCTTGAAAATTACAGATCGTAAAAAGTCTATGTTTAAAACTAGTGGTGGTAAGTACGTAGCACCACAACTAATAGAAAATGACATGAAACAATCCCGTTTCATAGAACAAATATTAGTAGTAGGTGAAGGTGAAAAAATGCCAGCAGCTTTAATACAACCAGATTTTGAGTTTTTAAAAGATTGGGGGGCTAAAAAAGGTCGTGAACTTTCTTCAGACCCTAAGGAAATTATTAAAAACGAAAAAGTTATAAAACGCATTCAAAAAGAAGTTGATTTTTATAATGAGCGCTACGGAAAATGGGAGCGAGTTAAAAAGTTTGAACTTACTCCAGATGTATGGAGTATAGAAGAAGGACACCTAACCCCTACCATGAAAATGAAACGTAAAGTGATTCAAAATAAATATCAAGATTTATATGATAAGATTTATGACCGAAATCAATAACCCTTAAATTCTCATAAAACATTATTACACCCTACTTCTCCTCAAAAAGTACACTAAAAAATATTCCCCAAATATTTTTGATTGTCTTTTTGTTGACTTTTTTTAAAGTTTCTTCTCAAGAAACTAAGGTAATTCAAATAAATCAACTGGGGCAAGAAGCAGGATTACTACAATTAAACGCACAGACCTTAACCCAGGATCATCTTGGCTACTTATGGGTTGGAACCGAAGATGGTTTGCATAGATTTAACGGTTATAAGTTTAAACCATATGTAGCACACGCCAAAGATAGCTCCTCCATTACCGATGATCACATTCGTGGTTTATTAGCTATGAATGACACCTTATGGATTGCCACCAACTCCAAGGGAATTTCTGGGCTTAAACTTTCAGAAAACAGATTTTTTAATTTGTTTGAAGAGAATGAAAACAGAGATTTAAATATTGCCTATAAAATTTTAAAGGTTAATAAAAAATTTCTTCTTTTTTCTACCAAAAACCATTTTATAATCTATGATCGAAAAAAGAAGGAGACACAAACTTTTACGCTCCCTAAAATCAAAAAAGAAAATTTTATAAGTGACATATAAAAGTTTCAGAAAACACGTATTGGCTTGCAACAACAGCCTCTGGTATTCTTATCTTTAATATTTCAACAAAAGAAATAAATTCATTACAAGAGTTTAATCAGAGTTCGGTAACAAGCTTCTTTAAAGATAAAAATACTATAATCATTGGTACTGATAAAGGATTGTTTACTCACAATATAACTGATAATAGTTTTTCTAAAACAGCTCTTAATAATTCAGTTAAGTATTTATTTGAAAAAGATACTGATCAAATATACGTAGCGACCAATCAAGGTACTTTTTTCTACAATACTAGTAGTAATAAAGCAACAAAAATTACTTTTAAAGATAAGCAGTCTAAAGTATACGAAAACATATTAATAGAGCAGTTTGTAAAAGACAACAAAGGCAACTTATGGATGGGAACAGCTGGTGAAGGAGTCTTTTATACTAATAAGTATCAAAAAAAGTTTACATCGGTTCAGGTTAAATTACCGTCTAAAAAAGATGATCAACGTATTAGCGTTTTTCCTTTTTTTAAAAGAAACGATTCTATTTTATGGATTGGGACCACAAATGGAACACTCAAGTATAATTTCAACAACAAGACATTTAAACAATACGAGACTGGGAAAAAAGGAGTAACCTATTGTTTTGCCAAAGATAAAAACGGCACCCTTTGGGCAGGCGGCATCTATGATGGTTTAATGAAGTATAATCCTAAAACGGACACTTTTACGCAGTGGCTTTCCGATACGACTATAAACAGCCTATCAGATAGCGAAGTGCTTACTATTATCCCAATGCCGAATAACAAACTATGGTTGTGCACTTGGGCTGGTGGAATTAGTGAGTTTAACACACAAACTGAAACATTTAATCCAATCTTGGTAAACGGTAAACAATTAAACAGGGTCCGGGTCTACCTTAAAGATTCAAAAAATAATTTATGGTTAGGTACTGATCAAGGCTTATATAAACTCTCAGAAGAAAAATGGGTTAAAACCTACACTCAAAATACTTCTGAAAGCAATCAACTCACAAACGATAGGATTTTTGCACTTAAAGAAGATAAAAAAGGTAATATATGGATAGGGACCAGTTCTGGATTAACCAAATTAAATCCAAACACCAATGAAACAACCCTTTTTTACAAACAAAAAGGCTTCACAAACGATTTTGTTTACAACATTTTAATTGACAAAAAAGACCAAGTTTGGATGAGCACTAACCATGGTCTTTCCGTTTTAAACACAACTACAAATACTTTTAAAAACTACACAGAAGAAGACGGTCTACAAGACAATGAGTTTAATGGAAAAGCAGGTTTTAAAGACTCTGAGGGAACATTTTATTTCGGTGGAATTAATGGTTTTAATATGTTTAAACCAGAAGACATTGTTGACAACCCCTTTTTACCAAAAGTTTATATAGAATCAGTTGAGTTGTTTAACAAACCCATTGAACAAAATGAACTATACAAAAACACGTTACGGTTTAAAAGCGAAGAAAACGTTCTAACGTTTAATTTTGCAGCTTTAAACTATTTAAACCCACAGAAAGTATCCTATCAATATAAGCTGGATAATTTTGACAAGGCTTGGAGTCCGCCAAGTGGTAAACGGAGTGTTACCTATACCAACTTAAATCCTGGAAAGTACACCCTAAAAATAAAAGCATCAAACGACGCCGGAGTATGGAGCGATACTGTAAAAACAGTAAGTTTGATAATTATCCCGCCTTGGTACCAAACATCACTTTTCAGAATATCGGCTATCTTACTCATCCTACTTTTGGGCGTGGCTTTCTATCTATACAAAACCAGAAAGCTAAAACGTGATAAACAGAAATTGGAAGGTCTCGTTCATGAGCGCACAGAAGACTTAATTAACAAAAACGAAGACCTAAAAGCCTATAATGAGGTAATTTTAAAACAACGCGATAATATTGAATTTTTAATGAAAGAATTGAGTCATCGCGTTAAAAATAACCTACAAATAGTTTCCAGTCTATTGAATATTCAGACTAACTCTATTAAAGACGAACATTCAAAAGAAATATTAACCATTGCTAAAAATAGAATTTTAGCTATTTCGTACGTTCAAGCAGAATTAAGTTCAAAAACAGATGAAGTTAACATAGGGGAGTTTATAAATAACTTTACTGTAAAAATAATGGAAACTTTAACCGATGAAAATTCTGCAAAATTTGAACTACAATTTGACTTAGATAAAAACATAATCTGCAAAATGAATATCACATTGGTAGGATTGATATTAAACGAATTGATCACCAACACCTTTAAATACGCATTTAAAAACTATAGCGAAGAAAACCTATTGCATATATCTTGTAAAATAGAGGGAAACACCATTAGTTTAAAAGTTGAAGATAACGGTGTGGGTTATAAAAAAGCAGATATAAAACAAGATTCATTAGGATTAGACATGGTAACCGAAATGGTTTATCAGTTAAACGGTACTATCCATACAGAAAGCTCTAACGGCACTATAAACACTATAAAAATTCCTTGTATTTCATAAAACCATCACATCAGTATGAGACAAATTTTACTAATTGAAGATGAATTTATTATCGCTAAAGACATTAAGTTGTTGTTAGAAAAAGACACTTCCATACATGTTAAAACCGCTCGAAATTACGAGGAGGCGTATATTCATTTTAAAGCAAACAATATTGATGTTATAATCTGTGATATAAACTTGAATGATGAGAAAGATGGTATTGATATCATGACAGAGTTTAAACAAATTAAAACCGTGCCCGTGGTGTATCTAACTGCTTACGATTCTCATGATATTTTAAAACGCGCCAAGGAAACCATGCCCTTTGCCTATCTTTTAAAACCCTTTAATGAAGTGCAATTAAAGGTAACAATAGACCTTGCTTACTTAAACTACCAAAAAGAAAGTGATAGTATTATTGAGAACACAGATTATACAGATCAAATAGACGAACTAACCAAACGGGAAAAAGAAATTTTAGTAGTTATTGCATCTGGAAAAACTAGCAAAGAGACTGCCACTTATTTAAATATATCCTCACACACCGTAGAAAAACATAAAAAGAATATTAAAAAGAAACTAAAACTAAGTACCGTAGGTGAATTGGTCCGGTTTGCATTACGATCAAATCTCTATGAAGTTTCTTAAAAATATATTCTGTATATATTTGAAATATCATTCTACTCTATTATAAGCTAAACCAAATGAAACAAATTATATTCTTATCGATTTTTACAGCCACGTTTCTTTTTTCTAATCTTGAAGCGAATGCACAATGTCCCACCACTACAATTGAGCTAAACTCTCAAGAAGATATAGACAATTTTGCATCAGATTATCCTGGATGTACAGAATTATTGGGAGATTTAAGAATTTATGGAGGAAGTACTTTGGTTAACCTTAATGGGTTATCTCAAATACAATCTATAGCTGGTAGTCTTTGGATTGAAGGTCTGTCGTCGGTTGATAACTTGATTGGATTACACAACCTAACCTTAATCGGCGGTGCTTTTATTTTCAGAAGCAACTACAGTATTTCAAATATGAATGGACTCGAAAGTTTAACATCCGTAGGGGAAAGATTGAATATTAGCAGTAATGGTGGGTTAATAAATCTTTCTGGTTTGGAGAATCTTTCAAGTGTCGTAAGTTTGAAAATTGATGGTAATGATAATTTACAAAATTTAGTTGGTCTTTCTGGATTGAGTTCATTAAGTGGCTCATTGCCTAATTTCATTCAATATAATCCTAATTTACTTTCTCTAGAAGGATTGAATGCTTTAACTACTGCCGTTTCAGATTTTGATATATATAGCAATGATTCATTAACATCCTTAGAAGGTTTAAACAGTTTAGAAAGTATAACAAATGGACGGCTCTTAATAGATCAGAACCAAAATTTAGGGAATTTATCTGGTTTGGAAAATTTAACATTTGTAGCGGAAACTTTATCAATAGATTTCAATGTTTCACTAACTTCATTAGAAGGTATAAATAACCAGTCTATTGTCGGTGATGCCCTCTCCATTGAGAATAATTCAAACTTAACTTCGATAACTGCATTATCTAATCTAAATCAAGTTGGGAGAGATTTATTTATTTCAAATAATTACGATTTACCAAATCTTTCGGGTTTAGAAAATTTAACTGCTATTAATGGTATTTTATCAATACTTTTTAACGAAAGTATGACCAGTATTGAAGCGATAAAAAATGTAGATAGCTCCACGATAGCAATCTTACAAATAGGTTTTAATGATCTCCTTTCTCAATGCAGTATAGAAAGTATTTGCAGTTATTTGGCTATTCCGACAAACGACTCCAATATCCATGATAATCTTCCCGGTTGCAATACCCGTCAAGAAATAGAGGACAACTGCGAACTCAGCACTCAAGAAAACCCGCTTTCAGAAGTGAAAATTTACCCCAATCCTACTAATGATTCTTTTAATATTTCAAACCTAAAAGAAGGAATAATTAAAGTGATGGACAGCCAAGGTAGAATAGTTAGTAATTATGATGTAGATAATAGCTTTTATTCGATAAAAGACCTTTCTGAAGGGATTTATTTTGTTCAAATTAGATCGGGCAATCAAACAACCGTTCGGCAATTGATTAAAAATTAATTTTTTCTATATAATTACTAATTACTTAAACCTCAAGAGTAATTAAAACACTTTTGTTTTCTTAAATAAAAGTAAATACCGCAACCCTTTTCTATTATATACGTTTATTTAACATTCATCAGAAAAATTTTACATTTATTTACTATGCACGCATAATAAAATTTTCTATCTTTGGTATCCCGATAAACAAAACAATACTTTTTGAAAGAAAAAACAATAGATTACATACTGCGCTCTACTTGGATGAACGTACAAAAAATGTATAACGAAGAGGCCAGTAAAAAAGATAGTACGATGGCAACAGGATTTGCCTTAATAAGCATCGATCCTGAAGAAGGAACACCTTCTACAGCCTTAGGCCCTAAAATGGGAATGGAAGCCACTAGCCTTTCGCGTACGCTAAAAAATATGGAAGGAAAAGGTTTAATTGAACGAAAACCAAACCCCGAAGACGGCCGCGGAGTTTTAATACACTTAACCCCTTTTGGGAAAGAAATGAGAGAGTTTTCAAAAAATGTCGTGCTTCGGTTTGATGAAGCTGTAAAAGAGAATATTTCAGAAGAAGAACTACAAACGTTTAAAAAAGTGGCCAGTACTATTTTAGAACTGATTAATTCAAAAAAAATATATACCGAAAAAATAGCATAATATGTCTAAGAGAAGAATAAATAAAGTAGCCGTAATAGGTTCCGGAATTATGGGAAGCGGGATTGCCTGTCACTTTGCCAATATTGGCGTGGAGGTATTACTGCTAGACATTGTTCCGCGTGAACTTACCGATAAAGAAAAGAAAAAAGGACTTACCCTTGAAGATAAACAAGTGCGCAATCGTTTGGTAAATCAATCGTTGCAGGATTCTATAAAATCGAAACCTGCTCCACTCTACCACAAAGATTTTGCAGACCGTATTTCTACAGGAAATATGGAAGATGATATCGCAAAAGTTTCTGAAGTAGATTGGATTATCGAAGTAGTTGTTGAGCGACTAGATATAAAGCAACAAGTTTTCGAAAACCTTGAAAAACATAGAAAAGAAGGAACGTTAATTACCTCAAATACCTCAGGTATTCCTATTAATATGATGAGTGAAGGTAGAAGTGAAGATTTCCAAAAACATTTCTGCGGAACACACTTCTTTAACCCACCACGTTATTTAGAGCTTTTTGAAATCATCCCTGGGCCAAAAACCGATCAAGATGTGCTTGATTTCTTAAATGAATACGGTGAAAAGTTCCTTGGTAAAACTTCCATAGTTGCCAAAGACACCCCTGCTTTTATAGGGAATCGAATTGGAATCTTCGGCATTCAAAGTTTATTTCATCAAGTAAAAGAAATGGGCTTAACCGTTGAAGAGGTAGATAAATTAACAGGACCGGTAATCGGTCGGCCTAAATCTGCTACCTTCCGAACGGTAGATGTTGTTGGGCTTGACACCTTAGTTCACGTAGCAAACGGTATTCATAAAAATGTACCGGATGATGAAGAGCATGACATTTTTGAACTGCCTAATTTCATCGATACTATGATGGAAAAAGAATGGTTAGGTAGCAAAAGTGGACAAGGGTTCTATAAAAAAATTAAAAAAGAAGACGGTAGCAGCGAAATCTTGACATTAGATTTAGAATCTATGGAGTATCGCGATAAAGAACGTGCCTCATTCGATACACTTAAAAAGACAAAAGATATCGATGTAGTTGCAGATCGCTTTGAGGTTTTAATCAATGGTGATGATAAAGCTGGTGAGTTTTACCGTAAAAACTTTGGTGCACTATTCGCCTACGTTTCTAAACGTATTCCTGAAATTACCGATGAGCTTTACAAAATCGATGATGCGATGAAAGCTGGATTTGGTTGGGAACACGGGCCTTTCGAAATTTGGGATGCCGTTGGTGTTAAAAAAGGAATCGAATTAATAAAAGAACTAGACAAAGAACCTGCAGCTTGGGTAAACGAAATGCTTGAAACCGGAGTAGACAGTTTCTACGACGTTCGAGAAGGAAACACCTATTATTACGGTATTCCTGAAAAAACACACGTTAAAATCCCTGGACAAGATTCATACATTATTTTAGATAACATTCGCGAAAGCAAAGAGGTTTTCAAAAACAGCGGAGTTGTAGTTGAAGATCTTGGCGATGGTATTTTAAATGTAGAATTCAGAAGTAAAATGAACAGCGTTGGTGGCGATGTATTAGCCGGGATTAACAAAGCTATCGATATTGCCGAAAAAAGCTACGACGGATTGGTAATTGCCAACAACGGAAAAAATTTCTCTGTTGGTGCCAACGTAGGAATGATTTTTATGATGGCGGTAGAGCAAGAATATGACGAATTGAACGCTGCTGTTAAATACTTCCAAGACACGTGTATGCGTCTTCGGTATTCTTCAATTCCAACCGTAGTTGCACCTCACGGAATGACACTAGGTGGGGGTTGCGAAATGACCTTACACGCCGATCGCGTGGTAGCATCTGCAGAAAGTTATATTGGTTTAGTTGAATTTGGCGTTGGAGTAATTCCTGGCGGTGGCGGATCTAAAGAAATGACGGTTCGCGCTCAAGATTTATTTCAAAAAGGAGATGTGGAGCTTAATACGTTAAGAGAGCATTTCTTAACCATCGGGATGGCAAAGGTATCTACTTCTGCTTACGAAGCTTTCGATACCAATATCCTGAAAGAAGGAAAAGATATTATAATCGTAAATAAAAACCGTCGTATTGCTGCTGCTAAAGAAGTAGCACGAATGATGGCAGATCAAGGGTATACAAAACCTATTGAAAGAACCGACATTAAAGTATTAGGTAAACAAGCATTAGGTGCATTCCTTGTTGGGACAGACCAAATGCAGGCCGGAAAATACATTAGTGAACACGATAAGAAAATTGCAAACAAGCTAGCTTGGGTAATGGCCGGTGGCGATTTAAGCGAACCACAACAAGTTAGCGAGCAGTACTTGTTAGACCTTGAAAGAGAAGCATTTTTAAGCCTTTGTGGAGAACGAAAAACTTTGGAAAGGTTGCAACATATGATTCAGAAAAACAAACCACTGAGAAATTAGATTATTAAATATTAGAAAGTTAAAGCACTAAAGTTTAATAATTCAAAATAAAAAAATATGAAAACAGCATATATAGTAAAAGCATACAGAACAGCAGTAGGGAAAGCACCTAGAGGTTTGTTCCGTTTTAAAAGACCAGATGAATTGGCAGCAGAAACCATTCAATATATGATGAATGAGCTTCCGCAACTTGATAAAAAACGTATAGACGATGTAATTGTCGGTAATGCGATGCCTGAAGCCGAACAAGGCCTTAACATGGGGCGTTTAATTTCCTTAATGGGACTTAAAATTGAAGATATCCCTGGTGTTACAGTAAACAGATACTGTGCTTCAGGTGTAGAAACGATTGCGATGGCTACCGCTAAAATTCAAAGTGGTATGGCTGATTGTATCATTGCCGGTGGTGCCGAAAGCATGAGCTACATCCCTATGGGTGGTTACAAACCAGTACCCGACTACAAGTTGGCCAAGCAAGGTCACGAAGATTATTACTGGGGAATGGGACTAACAGCAGAAGCTGTTGCTAATGAATATAAAGTTTCTCGCGAAGATCAAGATGAATTTGCTTACAACAGTCATATGAAAGCGTTGAAAGCACAAGAAGAAAACCGTTTTCAAGAGCAGATTGTTCCTATTGATGTGGAGGAAACTTTTATAAACGACGCTGGTAAAAAAGAAACAAAAACCTATACCGTAAATAAAGACGAAGGACCTAGAAAAGGGACTAGCAAAGAGGTGTTGGCAAAACTTCGTCCTGTTTTTGCGGAAGGCGGAAGTGTAACAGCTGGTAACTCATCGCAAATGAGTGATGGTGCCGCTTTTACAATGGTAATGAGCGAAGAAATGGTAAAAGAATTAAATATAGAGCCTATCGCCCGTATGGTAAATTATGCCGCTGTAGGGGTTGAACCTCGTATTATGGGGATTGGTCCTATTAAAGCAATTCCAAAAGCATTAGACCAAGCAGGAATGAAATTAGACCAAATTGGTTTGGTAGAATTGAATGAAGCATTCGCTTCTCAATCTCTTGCTGTAATTAGAAAGCTAGGTCTTAATAAAGATATAGTAAACGTAAATGGAGGAGCCATTGCACTAGGTCACCCACTCGGCTGTACCGGCAGTAAATTATCCGTTCAACTTTTCGATGAAATGAGAAAGCGTGATATGCAAGGTAAGTATGGTATGGTTACTATGTGTGTTGGTACTGGACAAGGTGCCGCTGGAATTTATGAGTTTTTAAATTAATTAAGTATTGAAATATGAGTATGAAGTAACGAGAAAGGATTCTCAATACTTAATACTAACTACTAAAATCTAAAAAAATGAGTACAACTGCTGAAAATAAAGAATTGCTTCGCGGCGGACAGTTTCTGGTAAAAGAAACAGCTGCTAACGATATTTTTACTCCGGAAGATTTTTCCGAAGAACAAAAAATGATGCGTGATTCGGTTAAAGAATTTGTTGATCGCGAAATCTGGCCGAAAAAAGAAGAATTTGAAAAGAAAAATTACGCATTGACAGAAGAAGTTATGCGTAAAGCTGGTGAAATGGGGTTATTGGGTGTAGCCGTTCCCGAAGAATATGACGGATTAGGAATGGGCTTCGTAACCACAATGTTGGTTTGCGATTACATTTCAGGAGCTACAGGATCTGTGGCCACTGCATTTGGAGCACATACAGGTATAGGTACGATGCCAATTACACTTTATGGTACGGAAGAACAAAAGAAGAAGTACGTTCCTAAATTAGCTACTGGTGAATGGTTTGGCGCTTATTGCCTTACTGAACCAGGTGCAGGAAGTGATGCCAACAGTGGAAAAACAAAAGCTGTTCTTTCTGAAGATGGGAAAAACTACATCATCAACGGTCAAAAAATGTGGATCTCAAATGCGGGATTTGCAGATGTATTTATCGTGTTTGCACGTATTGAAGACGACAAATATATTACAGGGTTTATAGTTGAAAATGATTCTGAAAACGGAATTACGTTTGGCGAAGAAGAGAAAAAATTAGGCATCCACTCCTCCTCTACTCGTCAAGTGTTTTTCAACGATACCAAAGTGCCAGTTGAGAACATGCTTTCAGAAAGAGGAAACGGATTTAAAATTGCGATGAATGCTTTAAACGTTGGTCGAATTAAGTTGGCTGCAGCTAGTTTAGATGCACAACGTCGCGTGATAGACCAAGCGGTTAAATATGCTAACGACAGGGTTCAGTTTAAAACTCCAATTGCTAAGTTTGGTGCTATTAAATCGAAATTAGCCGAAATGGCAACCTCTGCTTTTGCTGGTGAGAGTGCTAGCTACCGTGCTGGTAAAAACATTGAAGAACGTATCGCACTTCGTATGGAAGCTGGAAACAGCCACCAAGAAGCTGAATTAAAAAGTGTAGAAGAATACGCAATAGAATGCTCTATTTTAAAAGTAGCAGTTTCTGAAGACATTCAAAACTGTGCCGATGAAGGAATTCAGATTTTCGGTGGAATGGGCTTTAGCGCCGACACCCCAATGGAATCTGCTTGGCGTGATGCTCGTATTGCTCGTATTTACGAAGGTACAAACGAGATAAACCGAATGTTGGCTATTGGAATGCTTGTAAAAAAAGCAATGAAAGGTCACGTAGATTTATTAGGCCCTGCACAAGCTGTTGGTGAAGAATTGATGGGTATTCCATCATTTGATACACCTGATTATTCTAAAGTACTTTCAGAAGAAAAAGCAATGGTTGCCAAGTTGAAAAAAGTATTATTGATGGTTGCTGGTAGTGCTGTTAAAAAATACGGTCCTGAACTAGAAGAGCACCAACAATTATTATTGGCTTCAGCCGATATTTTAATTGAAATCTACATGGCAGAAAGTGCTATTCTACGTGCCGAAAAGAACCATAAACGTGATAATTCAGATGCTGATTATCAAGTAGCTATGGCGCAATTATATTTATATCATGCAGTGGAGATTGTGAATCAAAAAGCAAAAGAAGGAATCATATCCTTTGCTGAAGGTGACGAACAAAAAGCAATGCTAATGGGACTTAAACGTTGGACGAAGTATGATAACTTCCCTAATATTGTTCAATTACGAAACAAGATTGCTGAGAAAGTAACAGCGGAAAATACGTATCCGTTTTAAGTTAACAAACAATTAATACTACTTAAAGTATGACCTGCAAGATTAGGAAAATCTTGCAGGTTTTTTTATTAAAATCTTTCTGCAGTACTTTTATCATTTTCAAATTATCAACTGATTCAAAATCACATAAAAAGCATAATTTTACTATATTTATGAAAGATTAATATAATATTATTATGAAAAAGGCTTTAATACTGACAATATGCTTTTTATGCCTTGCATTTTCAGTAAGTGATTTATCCGGATTAAAATTTCTAATTCTAAATAGACTTAACGAATACGCTACTGAAAAATATCCTGAAAAAATTTACATTCAAACAGACAAACCCTATTATACAGCAGGAGAAGATATTTGGTACAATACCTATCTCGTGAACGGTGTTACCCATACAGAAACCAATAAAAGCAATGTTATTTATGTAGAGCTAATAGATGATAATGACAATATAATTAGCGAGCGAAAGCTATTTACTGAATCAATTAGTGCAGAAGGCGATTTTAAGTTGCCTCTAGATTTAAAAGAAGGCACCTATCTTTTACGCGCTTATACCAATTACATGCGGAATCAACCAAAATATTTCTTCTTTAAAAAGGAAATTCCAGTTTTTGCTTTAAATGAAAATAGTCAAGATTCAAATAATAATAATAACGAGTCTGAAGAAACAAAAACTTCAATATTGCCCGAAATAGGATTTTATCCTGAGGGAGGCTATTTAGTTTCTGGAATGAGTAATAAAGTGGCGGTAAAAATAAAAGGCGCCAATTTATCGGCTAATCCAGTTGTGGGGATTATTGAAGATGCGCAAGGCAATCAAATCACAGACTTTAAAACCTTCGAGTTTGGTCTCGGCTCTTTTTATATAAACCCAGAGCCTGGTAAAGAGTATCGAGCGGTTATTAGTTCGGCTAACGAGGATATTGTATATCCTTTGCCTGTTCCACTTGAAAAAGGATTCGTTATAAACACCTCTATAGATGAAAAAGAGGTGTTAATTAATATTTCGACCAATAAAGAAGAAGGGCTAAAAAACACCTTGGTAATTGGTCAACAAAGAGGATTAGCTGTTTTTGATTATACTCAATATCAAGACAAAAAATCCATGTTATTAAAAATACCAAAAGATAATTTAAAAGAAGGTATTCTAGACATTGTCCTATTCAATGGTTCTAAAAAACCAGTAGCAGAACGGTTGGCATATATTAAAAAAGAAGAAAATATTTCTATTTCAGTTGAAAAAACCAATGGAACATCCACAACCACAAGGGATAAGGTGAATTTAGAAATTGAGCTTAAAAATTCACAAGGAAGATTGATTCCTGGCACCTATTCTGTTTCTGTTACAGACGCTGAACTGATTAAACCAAATAACAATTCTGAAAATATTAAAACCTGGTTACTACTAAATTCAGATTTAAGAGGTAAGATAAAATCCCCCAACTACTTTTTTACTGCTGGAGATACCATTAAAAAAAATCAACTACTCGATTTAACAATGCTAACCCACGGTTGGCGACGTTTTACTTGGCAAGAGTTATTAGAGAAAAGTCCGTTTCAAGAATTTAAACCAGAGGAAGGGATTTATATTTCTGGTAAAACTATTGATTCAAAATCCCCTTTTCAGAATAAAATTAGTGAAACCAAATTAACCTTTAGAAAAGGTGGATTTTATCAAGAAACACAGAAAACCGATAAAAGTGGACACTTTTCCTATGGCCCTTTTGTCTTTAATGATACTATTGATGTTTATTTTAACGCCGGGGAAGCTATATCTTCAGAAAAACCAAATTTTGGTGATACTAATATTATTCTAAATCCTCCTAAGCAAAAACCCAGTATTATCCCCAATAAAGTTATCAATCCATTTAATCAAGAAGTCCTAAATATTGAAACATATAGAAAAAAAACACAAAAAAATATATTCAGAAATTTTAAGTATGATGGCGACAGGGAGTTATTGGATGAAGTAAAGCTTGAAGGAAAAGTAACCTCTGAAGAAGAAATTAAGGAAGCTGCAAGAAATAAAAGAACTCGATTTTTTGCACCATCGCATCGCGTGGTAGTAGATGAATTCGGTATGCATGGAGCAAATGACTTTATGGAATTAATAGCAAATATTCCAGGAGTTCGAATTGGTAGAAAACAAGGTTATTTAAATCAAACCTCACAAGATTTTGAAGTAAATCTTAGAGGATTAAAACCTGCTTTTTATTTAGACAATGTTAAGGTAGATTTACTTACTGCTCGTTCTGTCCCCCAAACAGATATAGATTTTATAGATGTACACAATACGGGTCAAGCATCTGGAGGATATGCCTTAGAAGCACAAGGCATCATAGCAATTTATACTAAAAGAGGTCAAAGAGATAAAGCGGATATTTCTGACAGAAAACCAGGTTCAGTCAACTTTAACGCTTCTGGTTTTTATAACGCTCGGGAATTTTACGCACCCGATTACTCTTTAATAGATAGAAACAGGAGCAGAGAAGATAGACGTACAACACTTTTCTGGAAGCCAAATATAGTTACCAACGGTTACCGAAACGCTGAAGTTTCATTTTACACAAGTGATGAGAAGGGTAGGGTTCAAATAGAAATTCAAGGAATTACCGAGACTGGAATTCCCTTCTATAAAACTGATTTTCTAGAAGTTGAATAAATAGTTAATTTCTAAAATCTAAAAACAAATAGGACGTTTTTTTATTTGTATCCTCAGCTTTTTATATTCTGGCCTAAAGTTTGTTATTTTTAAAGAAAATTATAATTGAATGAAAAAGTCTTTTGCCCTACTCCTATTGTTTATTGGTTATTTTGGTATCGCTCAGGAAAACACTGAAGTGTATATAATGAATATTAACGCTTCATACTCTGGATTAGAAGTTTATAACCTTCAGAATATTTCAGAAAATACGGGTTATGACAATCAACCGTTTTTTATAGACAATAATAACGTTGTGTTCGCTGGAAATAATGAAGATCAGACCGATATTTCAGTCTATAACATTCCTTCAGAAGAAAAAAGTTTTTTCCACTCCCCTACAAAAGGTGGTGAATACTCACCCGTACAAATACCAAATTCTAAAAAAATAACGGCAGTTCGCTTAGATCCTGATGGAAAACAGCGCTTATATACTTATGATGGAAATTCGTCGAACGAAGAAACTATTCCTAATCTACAAATAGCATATTATGCTTTTAATAATGAGCAAACACTTCTCGCTTCGGTATTAGCTCAAAACGAATTAAATCTGATTCTTGCAAATTTACAAACTCAAAAAGTAGACACCTTAAAATATAATGCAGGCCGTTCCCTACATAAAGTCCCTAACACAAAAAGAACGATGAGTTATACTTTTTTAAATGAAGACGATAATTATGACATCTATCAATTAAATACAGAAACTTTAGAGAGCTATTTTGTTGCAGAATTACCTATCGGGATTCAGGACCATATTTGGCTTAGTGAATCTAAACTATTGATTGGTAGCGGAAATAAATTGTTTCTGTACGATCTTTTCGGAAATGGAGAATGGCAAGAAGTAGCAAACCTTTCAGAATATAATATCACCAATATTACACGATTGGCGGTAAGTCCAGATGGTAAAAAATTGGCATTGGTTGCCGTTCCAAAATAGTTTTTTAAATAGGTTTCCCTTCTTGTTGCACGCTTAAGTTTTCTGTATTTTTAAAGAAATTTTCCTTTTATGAAAAATACACTTCTCTTTTTTAGCCTACTTATAGCCTATTGTTCTTTTTCACAAACCGATTCCCGCATATACGATATTATAAATTCCGTTTCTGCTGAGCGAATTGAAGCAGACATTACAACTCTTGCTAATTTTGGAACCCGCCATACATTGAGCGACACTGTTTCAGATACCCGTGGAATTGGGGCTGCGAGGCGATGGATAAAATCAAATTTTGATAAAATATCACAAGATTGTAATAATTGTCTTGATGTTTTCTATCAAAAAAACTTTGTAGAAAAAGGAGATAACGAACGTATAACAAAGGATGTTTGGATAAATAATGTTGCTGCCATACAAAAGGGCACAAAATACCCTAATCGATACATTATTATGAGTGGTGATATCGATAGTCGCATTAGTGACTCTAATAATTTTACAGACGACTCTCCTGGTGCGAATGATAACGCTAGTGGAATGGCTGGAGCTATGGAAGCTGCACGAGTACTTTCAAAATACAAATTTGAAAATAGCATTATATACTTGGGCCTAAGTGGTGAAGAACAAGGATTGTACGGCGGAAAAGGATTTGCTGAATACGCCAAGAAACAAGGTTGGGAAATTATAGGAGTTTTTAATAATGATATGATTGGGAACATTGAAGGTGTTAACGGGGTAATAAGTAATCGGGATTTCAGAATATTCTCTGAACCCGTTCCTCCCAATGAAACAGAAAAAGAAAGACGTGCCCGACGTTTTTACGGAGGCGAAGTAGATGGTATATCCCGCCAATTGGCGCGTTATGTTTATAAAACTACAAAAACTTATATGCCAGAAATGAACCCGATGATGATTTATAGATTAGATCGTTTTGGGAGAGGTGGACATCATCGACCATTTAACGACGTAGGCTTTGCTGGAATACGTATCATGGAAGCCCACGAAAATTACACACAGCAACACCAAGATATTAGAACTGAAAAAGGAATTGAATACGGTGATAAATTAAAGTTTGTTAATTTTGACTATGCAGCAAAATTGACCGCTGTAAACGCTATAAATATGGCTAGTTTAGCGTGGGCACCGCCAGCACCACAAAATGTAGGCATTGGTGGTATTGTAGAACCATCAGCTAAATTAAAATGGGATAAGGTAAATGGTGCCGTTGGTTATAAAATTTATTGGCGCGACACAACCTCACCAATCTGGGACCATAGCCGCTTTGTTGGTGATATTTCAGAATTTACGTTGGATGGCATTGTAATAGATAATTACTTTTTTGGCGTAGCTGCTGTTGATAAAGATGGTTTTGAAAGTGTTGTTGTTTTCCCTAGTTCAGTTTTTAGATAATAAATTATATATGATAAAAAATATTCTCCCTTTCGTTTTCCTTTTTATAGGAATCACCTCTTTTGCACAAGAATTCACTCACCAAGATACCCTACGAGGTAGCGTCACCCCAGAAAGAGCCTGGTGGGATTTGCAGCATTACGAGCTAAACGTGGAAGTATTTCCTTCAGAAAAAAGTATAAAAGGCACCAACACGGTTACGTATACGGTTTTGGAAAACAACGACATGATGCAAATTGACTTACAACCCCCGATGAGTTTGGACAAAGCCGTACAAAGCAGAAAAGAGTTAAAAATCACTTCGGATGGAAATGCGCATTACATTCATCTTCAAAAAAACCAGAAAAAAGGAAAAGACTATAAAGTAACTCTTTACTTTTCTGGAAAACCTGTAGAAGCTAAAAATGCACCTTGGGATGGTGGTTTTTCTTGGACAGAAGATGAAAACGGCAATCCGTTTATCGCTACTTCAAACCAAGGTATTGGAGCCAGTATTTGGTGGCCTAACAAAGACCATCCGTATGATGAACCCGACACTGGGATCGATATAGCAATTACTGCTCCTTCAAATTTAGTAGCCGTTGGCAACGGACGCTTGAAAAAAACAAAAGAGAATGATAGTACCAAAACTTGGCATTGGAAAGTGGTAAACCCTATAAATAATTACGGGGTAAACATCAACATTGGTGATTACGTAAATTTTTCAGAAGAATATGAAGGTGAAAAAGGCATGCTCGATATGGATTATTGGGTGCTGAGTTACAATCTTGAAAAAGCCAAAGAGCAATTTAAACAAGCACCTAAAATGATGAAAGCTTTTGAACATTGGTTTGGTCCTTATCCTTTTTATGAAGATAGCTTTAAACTCGTTGAAACCCCCTATTTGGGAATGGAACACCAGAGCAGCGTTACCTACGGAAACAACTATAAAAATGGTTATTTAGGTCGTGATTTAAGTGGTTCTGGCTGGGGACTTAAGTTCGATTTTATCATTATTCACGAAGCAGGCCATGAGTGGTTTGCCAATAATATTACAAATAAAGATGTAGCCGATATGTGGATTCACGAAGGGTTTACCAATTATTCGGAAAGTCTATATATAGATTATTACTTCGGAAAAGAAGCCGCTTCAGAATATGTGATTGGGCTTCGCAAGAGCATCAAAAACGATCGACCAATTATTGGCAACTACAATGTACAGAAGGAAGGAAGTAGCGATATGTATAACAAAGGTGGGAACATTTTACATACCCTTCGGCAATTGATTGAAAACGATGAAAGGTGGCGGACCATTTTACGTGGTTTAAATAAAGATTTTTATCACCAGACTGTTACTTCGAAGCAAATTGAAACTTATATTAGCGAAAAAACAGGTATAGATCTATCTGAGTTTTGGGAACAATACTTACGCACTACAAAAATTCCAAAAGTAGAATATAAAATTAATGGCAGTGAGCTTTCTTTTCGGTACACCAATATTGTAAAAGGATTTGATATGCCCGTTATTGCAATTATCAACGGAAAAGAAAAGTGGATTTATCCCACAAATAGATGGCACAAAAAACAGTTTACTGAACCAATTAAATCTGCAGCTATTAAAAAAGACTTTTATGTAGAAAGCGAAAAAATGAATTAATGTCTAAAAAACCTGAATTGTATTTCCCTAGGGATGTAGAATGGCGTGAATGGTTGAAAGAAAACCACCAAAATCATTCGCAAGGAGTTTATTTAATTTTTCACAAAGTTGATGCGGACATCCCATCTATGCGATGGGAAGAAGCGGTAAAAGTTGCGCTGTGTTACGGATGGATTGATAGCACGGTGAAAAGCTTGGGGAATGGAAAAAGACGACAATATTTTTGTCCTCGAAATCCAAAAAGTACGTGGAGTGCCCTTAATAAAAAGTATATTTCAGAATTAGAAAACGAAGGTTTGATTCATCAAAGCGGATGGGATTCTATTAAAATTGCTAAAGAAAATGGCAAATGGACTGAAATGGACGACGTTGAAAACTTACTTGTTCCAGAAGATTTACAAAGGTCATTTAATAAAAACCCAAATGCCTTTGAAAATTACCAAAACTTTGCTCCCAGCTATCGCAAAAGCTATTTAAGTTGGTTACATAGTGCTAAACGGGATACTACTAGAGAAAAACGCATAAAAGAGATTATTACCCTTTGTAAAAATAACTTGAAATCACGATAATAAGCTATTATTCGTTTGCTAACATTTCAGTAAAACTTTCAAATTCAGTTTTAAACTCCTTATATCTTTCACCCGAAGCAGGACCAGTAAACCCAGTATGTATTTTACGAACAGCTCCCTTTTTATCGATAAAAATAGTTGTTGGGTAAGAAATCACATGATTTAACATTGGTAATTTATCATTCGCCTGTTGTTTGCTACTGCTTCCATATTGAGCCAACAGAATTGAATATTCTACGCCCACAGCTTTTTTAAACTTAGTGATTGCCTGTATCGCTTTTTCTTTAGTAGGTGCATATTCAAAAGCCAATGAAACAACTTTTACATTATCAGGTTTGTTTTTATAGTAATCTGAAAGGTATTTGGTCTCATCTAAACAATTAGGACACCAAGTTCCCATTAATTGAACCACCACCACTTTATCTCGAAATTGTTTATCTTTTAAAGAAATAGTATCCCCTTTTATAGTTGGAAAAGCAAATTTCAATGAATCGTACCCCTTTTTTAAAAAGGTTAAAGAATCGGCTTCAGGCAATTTATAGTTGTTATTCCTTTTGGCAGTAAAAGGCTCTTTCCAGTGGTTTCCGCTATAAAACATTCCTTTTAGTACGCTATCGCTTTTGACAACTTTAGCTTCAAATAAAAATGCATGCGCTCCATCAAATGTAGAAAGTTTAATAGAATCGTTTTCCACAACCCCATCTAAATACCTATAATCACCAGTTGTAGTTAAAAAAGTGCCGGTAAGCCGATTTCCTCTTTGATCAAAAACCCCTTTGGCTACATACCGATCTTTGGGCGAGTTGGGACTAAAAACGGTTTCCCAATTTCCCGTCACTATTGTATTTGGAGCTGCATTCACATCAAACCTAGCTTTTCTTCCACTACTCATTACAATGGGAACGGTTCTATCTAAGCTGGGTTTTATAAAACTTCCTTTAATGCTGTCTTTTGTATAGGTTCCCTTTATCATCCCTTCAAAAACAGGATGCGAGATAATAATAGAATCTCCCTTAAAAACTACATCATCAACATTTATTCGTTCTTCAGCATTAATTATTACAAAACTGCTGTCCTTTTCAAACTCCAATAGAAAAGGGATTTCTTTTTCATTGTCTAATTGTAATACAGCACGCCATGGACCAGTTTTCAAAGGCTGTTTATCCTCTGAACAGGAAACTAAAAACAATACGATTATTATATACCCTAGATATTTCATCAGAAAAAATTTAAAATCTTTATACCGAAAGTATCAAAATTACTTACAAAAAACGAGGTAAATGCTATCTTTGCAATTCGTTTAGAATTATTTGTAATGAAGATATCGTACAATTGGCTTAAACAATTTATTAATCTGGACTGGAGTCCTGAAAAAACAGGTGAACTCCTTACCAATTTAGGGCTCGAAGTAGAAGGGATTGAAAAATTCACTTCTGTTCCCGGAGGTTTGGAAGGAATTGTGGTAGGGCACGTTACTGAATGTATTGAGCACCCTAATGCAGACCGATTGAAGTTAACAAAAGTTGACTTAGGAAATGGCGAACCCGTACAAATTGTATGTGGCGCTCCTAACGTAGCTACAGGACAAAAAGTTCCTGTTGCAACGGTAGGTACTACGCTTTATGATGCTAAAGGAGAACCTTGGCAAATAAAAAAAGGAAAAATACGGGGCGAAGTAAGTATGGGGATGATCTGTGCTGAAGATGAGTTAGGTTTAGGTCAAAGTCATGATGGTATTATGGTTTTGGACAACGAACTCGCACCCGGAAAACCTGCCAGCGAATTATTTAATATAGAAAACGATATAGTTTTTGAAATAGGCCTAACTCCTAACCGTGCCGATGCTATGAGCCATTGGGGCGTAGCAAGAGATTTACGCGCAGGGTTATTGCAAGAAAATATTTCATTAGAACTGATAACTCCATCCACAAGTAGCTTTCATGTTGATAACCGCACTTTAAAAATTGATGTGGATGTAGAAGATATGGACAAAGCCCCGCGATATTGCGGAGTTACTATAAGTGGTTTAACAGTTGAGCAATCCCCTACTTGGCTACAAAACCGATTACAGGCCATCGGGATTACCCCTATTAATAATATTGTAGATATTACTAATTATGTGTGCCATGACCTTGGTCAACCTCTGCATGCATTCGATGCAGCAAAAATAAAAGGTAGCGAAGTAACGGTAAAAACATTAGCTGCAGGAACTACTTTTACAACCTTAGATGAAGTAGAACGTGAGTTACATGAGGGTGATTTAATGATTTGTGACGCTGAAGGCCCTATGTGTATTGCTGGAGTTTTTGGCGGCATTAATAACGGTGTTAGTGAAACAACTACGAGCATCTTTTTAGAAAGTGCTTATTTTGATCCAATAAGTGTTCGGAAAACCGCTAAAAGACACGGTTTAAACACAGACGCTTCTTTCCGTTTTGAAAGAGGAATTGATCCAAACACCTGTAAATATGCTATGCTACGGGCTGTACTTTTAATCCAAGAAATTGCAGGTGGTGAAATTACTAGTGAGATTGTAGATATTTATCCTAAAAAAATTGAAGATCACCAAGTATACCTCAATTTTGATAATGCCGCTAAGTTAATTGGTGAAGAAATTTCTCCAGAAACTATCAAGGACATTCTCAACTCGCTCGATATGAAAATAAACAGCGTAACCGAAAGTGGAATTGGTATGCTCATCCCAGCCTACCGAAACGATGTTACCCGTGAAGTAGATGTAATAGAAGAAATTTTGCGTGTGTATGGCTACAACAACATTAATTTTACCGAAAAGCTGAACGCTTCAATCGCAATTACACAAACCGTTGAAGATTATAAAGTACAAAATAAAGTTGGCGACCAACTTACTGCTTTAGGCTTTCATGAAATGATGGCCAATTCGCTTACCAATCCTGATTTTATAGAGTATTCTGAAGCTTTAAAACCAGAGCACAACGTTACCATGTTAAACCCATTGAGTAACGATCTTTCGGTGTTGCGGCAATCCATGTTATTTGGCAACCTAGAAGCACTAGCCTATAATAGTAATCGGCGGATGCCAAATGTAAAACTATTTGAGTTTGGGAAAACATATCATAACTTTTCTGAAGATAGAATAGAAAATAAACATTTATCTATATTAATCTCTGGGGAGAAAACCGAAGATAATTGGGCAAGCCCTTCAAAACAGACTACTTTTTTCTACGGAAAAGGGATTATTCTTTCAATTTTGGAACGAATAGGCATCAACAATATAACCGAAAAAGATACTAAAAACGATATCTTTACTGAAGCAATTTCTATTTCAGCAAACAAAAAAACACTTGTTGAATTCGGAATTTTAAAGAAGCATCTTACCAAAAAGTTTGATGTGGAAGCTGAAGTATTTTACGCAGATTTTAATTGGGATGAAGTATTAAATGCTATTTCTAGAAAAGAATTTCACGTTAAACCCATTCCAAAATATCCACAGGTAAAACGAGATTTTGCGTTATTGTTAGACGAAAACATCACCTTTAAAGCATTAAAAGACGCCGCCAAACAAACGGAAAAGAAGTTATTGGTAGCTATGAACCTTTTTGATGTATACACAGGTAAAAACCTTCCAGATGGTAAAAAATCGTATGCAGTGAGCTTTACGTTGCAAGACGATAAAAAAACGTTAACCGACAAGCAGATAGATAAGATAATGAAAAAACTACAACAACGTTTTGAAAAAGACTTTGGTGCTACCTTGCGTTAATTTATAGACAACTATTTAAAAAAAACAGCGGCATAACACCGCTGTTTTTTTTTATAATGAAATGCATTATTGATTACTTACCATCATCATCTTTCATCAATCCGTCGTCGTCCAATTCTTGCAATTCTTCTATTTCATCCTTCTTCATTTTTTCATCTTTCATCATCTTATCTTTCTTCATCTGCTTTTCTTTCATCATTTTCTCTTCTTTCATCTCCTTTTTTTTCATCATCTTCTCTTCTTTTGTCATTTTGTCCTGCTTTTTGTCCATCATTTCCTCTTTCTTCATATCCTCTTTTTCGGTTTTGTCTTGAGCAAATGAAGTAGCTGTTCCTGCCAATAATGCGGTACAAAATAGTGCGGTAGTAATAATTCTTGAAGTTTTCATAATTGTACTTGTTAAGTTTGTTATTAACTATTTTTTAATTAAAACTAAAATATATATTCAATTTTTAGGTTAAATATCTGTCTTTTTAACAAAGATACGTCGTTTATTTTATAGCACCATTATATTTTTTTTTATAAAAACTAAAAAAGCGGCTTTTAAAAGCCGCTTTTAAGAATATTAACTTAACCTCTAATCAATAAAAAATTACTTTGGCAATACAACTGAATCTATTATGTGAATCACACCATTAGATTGGTTAACGTTTGCAATAGTCACCATTGCCATACCGCCATTTTCATCTTTCAATACTACTTTTTTTCCTTTCATCATAGCAGTTAATGTTCCACCGCTTACGGTTTTGAATGTTGCTTTACCATTACCTTTTTTAATTGCGGCAACAATATCGGCTGCTTTCATATCACCAGCAACTACATGATACGTAAGTACCGTTTGTAGTTTCTTTTTATTTTCTGGTTTTAATAAAGTAGCAACTGTTCCTTCTGGTAATTTATCGAATGCTTTATTTGTTGGTGCGAAAACCGTAAAAGGTCCGTCGCCTTGTAAGGTTTCAACTAAGTCTGCAGCTTTAACAGCAGCAACCAATGTTGTATGGTCTTTAGAGTTTACAGCATTTTCTACTATATTTTTGCTAGGGTACATTTCGGCACCGCCAACCATAACTGTTTTCTCTTTCATCTTTTTGTCTTTCATCATTTTATCTTGCGCAAATGATGTGCTTGTACCGCCTATTAAAGCCATTGTTAATACTGCAACTACTGTTTTAAACTTTTTCATAATTGTTATTTTTAGTGTTTGTTTATGTGTCTATATATTTATGTGTCTATATAAACGTAGCCCTTTCCATCGCGGTTTTAACTCTATCTTGTTTTGGGTTTTATTTAACATTACAAAAACTACCTAAAGAACAGAATTCACATGTTAAAATGTTGCGTTCCATTTCTTTATCCGTTAATTTTATATGAAAAGAAATTAGTATGCTTTCAAAAACCAATATTGAATTGAAATTGGAGCAGGTTCGGGATAAGCGAATTTCTGAAGAAAACATTTTAAAAGAAGTAGCAACTATTTTTTCTGAAAATGAAACAAAGCGTCTTGCTATAAAAGAAACATTAGCAAAAGGTGTTTCAGAAAAAGATAATTTATTTTATTTCGATAAGCTGGAAAGCAACCGAATATATCACATTACGGATATTCAGAAAATATGTGTTGATTACCGACTTCGATTTTTAGACTCTCGTTTTTTTAAAGAAACCATTCCTGAAGAAGCTATTAGTAAAATCCGCCAGCTTGAAAACGAACATAACACGGCTCTTAAAAATTTTAAAATCATTGCTCCTGCAAAACTTTTAAAACTTGAAAATGCCGACGACCCCTTGCTTTTCGCCCCAATGGGAAACGATTATTTTTATTTAATACACAAATGGGGGAATGACCTTCATCCATTACGAAAAGCATTAATGTGGCCTTACAAAACACTGGAAAACCTTGTCGTGACGGTGTTTTTTGTAAGTTTAGCACTCACAGCTATTACACCTATTCATTTATTTTCAGCAGGACCCACTACTCAAGAATACTTATTGTTATTTTTGTTTATGTTTAAATCGGTAGGCGGAATGGTCCTATTCTACGGTTTTGCTAAAGGAAAAAATTTTAACACCGCAATCTGGAACAGTAAATATTATAACGCATAGAACTTATGAGCGAAAACCCTGAAGAAACCATACGAATTTATACAGGTCCAACGATGTTAGCACAAGCGCTAAGATCAAGGCTGAACGATATTAACATTGAGCCTATAACCAAAGACGATCACCAAAGTGGTATAGTTAGTGGTTTCGCCACTGGTGTCCCTGGACAGGTAAGGTTATTTATCCGCAAGGATGAATTGCCTAGAGCACAATCGGCAATTGATTTGTTTTTGAAAGATGTGGAGGAAGAAGAATAAAAAAACAAACTATTTTTATAAAATTAAAAATCCCGCCAATTGGCGGGACTTTCTTTATTAAGCTTCTACAGCATACATTTTATCACGCTGTTCTTTTAGTTTTTTATCGTTCATATACTCATCGAAAGTAGCGTAGCGATCAATCACACCATTTGGTGTCAATTCGATCACACGGTTACCAACGGTTTGTGCAAACTCGTGATCATGTGTGGTTAACATAACCGTTCCTTTAAAGTTCTTTAAAGAATTGTTGAACGCTGTAATAGATTCTAAGTCCAAGTGATTCGTTGGCTCGTCTAGCATTAACACGTTGGCACGCATCATCATCATTCTACTTAGCATACATCGTACTTTTTCACCTCCAGAAAGAACGTTTGATTTTTTCAACGCTTCTTCCCCACTAAACAACATTTTTCCTAAAAAGCCACGAATGTAAACTTCTTCGCGCTCTTCTTCAGTTTTGGCGTATTGACGCAACCAATCTACCAAAGACATATCGTTTTCGAAGAATTTTTCATTATCTAGAGGTAAATAACTTTGTAGCGTAGTAACGCCCCATTTATAGTCTCCCGAATCTGCTTTACTATTTCCGTTTATAATTTCATAAAAAGCAGTTGTAGCACGTGAGTCTCTAGAATACAATACTACTTTATCCCCTTTTGTTAAATTGATATGTACATCTTTAAACAAAACCTCTCCCTCTATAGAAGCAGATAGTTTATTAACTTCAAGGATTTGGTCACCGGCTTCACGCTCACGATCAAAAATAATGGCGGGATAGCGACGGCTAGAAGGTTTAATAGCATCTACATTCAGCTTTTCAATCATTTTCTTTCTCGAAGTTGCTTGTTTCGATTTAGCCACGTTGGCACTAAAGCGACGAATAAAATCTTCTAATTCTTTTTTCTTTTCTTCGGCTTTTTTGTTCTGTTGAGCTCTTTGACGCATAGCCAATTGACTACTTTCATACCAAAAAGTATAGTTACCACTGTAGTGGGTTATTTTTCCGAAGTCAATATCACTAATATGCGTACAAACTGCATCTAAAAAGTGACGGTCGTGAGATACCACTATCACACAGTTATCATAGTTAGCTAAGAAATTTTCAAGCCACGTAATGGTTTCATAATCTAGGTCGTTGGTAGGCTCATCCATAATCAATACGTCAGGACTGCCAAATAATGCTTGTGCTAACAACACCCTCACCTTTTGCTTACCATCTATATCACTCATCATCGTATAATGCAAACTCTCATCAATTCCTAAATTTGAAAGCATTGCCGCCGCATCGCTATCGGCATTCCATCCATTCATTTCTTCAAAAACTACTTGAAGCTCTCCAATTTTATCAGCGTTTTCATCTGTATAATCTGCATAAAGCGCATCTATTTGAGTCTTTATTTCAAACAAAGGTTTATTACCTTGAAGAACAGTTTCCAAAACGGTATGCTCATCATAAGCATTGTGATTCTGCTCTAAAACAGACATGCGTTTTCCAGATTCTAAATGAACGTGACCCGATGTAGGCTCTTGTTTTCCAGATATTATTTTTAAAAATGTAGATTTACCAGCACCATTAGCGCCGATTATTCCATAGCAATTTCCTTGAACAAACTGTGTGCTTACCTCATCGAATAACACACGTTTCCCAAACTGAACTGATAAATTTGAAACTGAAAGCATTTTCTCCTCTTTTAAATTTTGCGCAAAAGTAACGAATAACCTGTGACTGAAGAAACATTAACGTTTTTATATTCCTTTTAACGTGTGGTTAACAGTTTGCACATACAGGGTCTTTTACATTTGTTTAAAACCAAATAGCAGCCCTCGTGAAAAAAACGCTACTTATCTTTTTATTAATTGCTTTGATCGTTTCTTGTAATGACAAAGAAGAATCGAGTAATGGCGATACTTGGCTTAGTGGAGAAATTGTAAACCCAAAAAGTGACTACATTTATATTACACAATATAATAAAGTGCTAGATACGGTTAAACTAGATAATAATAATTTTTTTACTTATAAATTTAAAAACCCTAAAGAAGGTATTTATTCATTTAATCATAATGAATATCAAGCAGTTTATATTGAACCAGGTGATAGTATATTACTGAGAGTTAATACTATTGAGTTTGACGAGTCACTTTCCTTTTCTGGACAGGGTGGCGACAAGAATAATCTCTTAATGGATTTTTTCCTCTTAAATGAAAAAGAAGCTCCATTACTTGCCCGTTACAATCAATTGCCTCCTGCAGAATTTGAAACTAAACTAGACTCATTAAGAAACGAGTGGGAATCTATTTATACTAGTTTTTTATCAAAAAATGAGCCTACTAAAACCTTTAAAGAGGTAGCAGAATCTAATATTGATTATATCTATAATATGCGTAAAGAGCTTTATACATCTACTCACGCAAATAAAAGCTCCATTGATAAAAACGATTTCCCTGCAGATTTTTACGACTATCGTGAAAATGTAGATTTTGGGAATGAACTACTGCGCACAACCTATCCATACTATCGCTTTTTAAATTTTTATCTAGACAACTTAGCCCATAATCAAAAGCAAGACGAAGCGAATTTTGATAGACTTTCTTTTTTGCATAATTATGCTAAACTGAAGGTCATTGATAGTGTAATCACAAACGATTCCCTTAAAAATGATCTCTTAAAATATAATGTGAGACGATATTTACTGAATGCTAAAAATTCAGAAAATGAGGAAAAAATAATTACTCTTTTTAATAAAGTAAGTACCAATACACAACATAAAAAGATAATGAACAGATTGGCAGAAGCCACTATACAATTAACTCCTAATCACATAGTGCCAAATTTAGAATTGGTTACTACAAAGAATACTGTGACAGACTTACAAGGTATAATTAACAAACCTACAGTACTCTACTTTTGGTCCATGAAATCTGTTCCGCATTATAAAAGCATCCATTTTAAAGTTTCCGAATTGAAATCAAAATATCCAGAATATGATTATATAGGAATCAATACGGATACTCATTATAAAAAATGGCTAAACATCGTAAAGAGGCTTAATTACAATCTTTCAAATGAATATCAGTTTGAAAACATTCAAGAAGCTGAAAAAAAATTGGTGCTTACATCAGTTAATAAAGCGTTGATACTTGATAAAGACGGAATGATTCTAGAAGGCAATACCAATTTACTCAGTACGGAAATTGAAGAGTTGCTGTTAGGGTATATTAATAAATAAAGCCCTCCACATTTCTGTAGAAGGCTTTTATATTTTCAAAATTAAATCTCTTTTTCTTAATTCCCTTTCTTATAATCTGCTAAAAACTTTTCAAGACCGATATCCGTAAGTGGGTGTTTTAACAACCCTTCAATTGAAGAAAGTGGTCCCGTCATAACATCAGCTCCAATTTTTGCACATTCTAAAACGTGCATGGTGTGACGAATAGAAGCAGCTAATATCTCAGTCTCAAAACCGTAATTATCATAAATAAGGCGTATTTCAGCAATAAGATTTAATCCATCTGTCGAAATATCATCCAATCTACCAATAAATGGTGATACATACGTAGCTCCTGCTTTAGCTGCTAACAAGGCTTGTCCTGCCGAGAACACTAGCGTACAGTTAGTTCTAATCCCTTTGTCGGTAAAGTACTTTATCGCTTTTATTCCTTCTTTAATCATCGGCACTTTTACCACAATTTGCTCGTGTAAATCAGCCAATTGCTCTCCTTCTTTTACTATACCGTCAAAATCGGTTGCGATTACTTCAGCAGAAACATCGCCATCTACAATATTACAGATATCTACGTAATGTTTTAAAATATTATTACGCCCAGTAATGCCTTCTTTGGCCATTAACGATGGGTTGGTAGTTACGCCATCTAAAACACCTAAGTCTTGTGCTTCGCGAATTTGATCTAAGTTTGCGGTATCGATAAAGAATTTCATAGTAACGGGTTTTCAGTTTTTGATTGTTACAAAAGTAACGAAGATTACCGCTGTTTTAAACTGAAAACAGAAAAAGATTGTTTATTTCAGCTTATAATGATTCAATAACATACGCTCGTATGTTTTATCTGGAAGTATTTTTTTAAGAACCACAGAAAATTTCTGAAGGAAAGAGCCAACCTTATAATGTACTTTAGGATTTTTCGTCTCGATAATTTGATGAACCACCTTAGCCATTTTATCAGGATCCTCTCCAGAGTCTACGTGCTCATCCATTATTTTTAAAGTATTCCCGTATTCTTTTTTGTAGGGAGAGTCTTCTAGTTGTGGAGCGTGGTATCTGCTAGCAGCAATATTGGTGGCAAAATCGCCAGGTGCAATGTTGGTCATTTTAACGCCAAATTGCCGTACTTCCATTCGCAAGGCTTCAATGGTAATTTCTAAAGCGGCTTTTGTTGCTGAATAGATTCCACGGTACGGAAGTCCCATATAACCTGCAATAGAGGTTATGTTAATTATAGTGCCACTCCCCTGCTCTCGCATAGTTGGTAAAACAGCTTTTATAACATTTATAGGTCCGTATAAGTTGGTAGCGAAGGCTTTTTCAATTTCAGCATTAGGTGTTTCTTCAATGGGTCCAGTAATTCCCACACCGGCATTGTTAATTAATACATCAACTCTTTCTTCTTGTTTTAATAACTCGTTTACAGATTCTTGAACGCTCTCTAAGCTAGTGACTTCCATTTTCAATAGAGGGAATGGACTGGTATCTTTATATTTATCAGGATTACGGCTCGTACCGTATACTACATAGTTTTTTGAAAGTAAGTAAGCACCTATTGCTTTTCCTATTCCGGAAGATCCGCCCGTTATTAAAACAACCTTTGACATATTAATGGTTTACAGCTCGCAAAGATGCAGTTACGTCTTTACTTTTGCAAGGATAGCGTAGTTTTATTTCTGAAATACGATTTATTCCAGCCAAATTTTGAAATCCTTTACACGTTCTCGCGCTACGATTATATCTTGATCGGAATAACTATTTAGTTTTAACTGAAGCCGAGAGTTTGTGTACGATATAATATCCTTAATAGTATTAATATTGATGAAAAAAGTTCGATTTACCCTAAAAAAGGTTTCAGGTGCTAGCTCGTTTTCCAGTTGTTCTAAAGTTGTATCTAATAAGTAATCACGACCTTCGGTAGTGTGTGCGTAGGTTCCTTTGTTTTCAGAATAAAAACACTCAATATCATCTACCGAAATCATTTTAAGGTGCTGCCCTATTTTTGTTGTAAAACGCTTTTTGTACTCACGTTCCACTGGATTGGTCAACATTTTTTTAATATCTTCAAAATTTAACTGAACGTTCTGTTGCTGTGGTTTAAAAGTTTTATACTTTTCAACTGCTTTTTCTAAATCTTCTTGATCAATAGGTTTTAAAAGGTAATCTATACTGTTCAGTTTAAAAGCTTGCAGTGCATATTCGTCATAGGCAGTGGTGAAAATAATAGAACTGGTTATGGAAACTGCGTCGAAAATTTCAAAAGAGAGACCATCGCTAAGCTGAATATCCAAAAAAATCAATTCGGGTTGTGGATTATTTGAAAACCACTGGATAGATTCCTCAACACTATGAAGCGTATGGTTTACAGTTACATCTAGCTTTTCGAGCATTCGTTTTAACCGTCTTGCTGAAGGTTTTTCGTCTTCTATAATTAATACTTCCATGTTCTCTTACTTATTTTTTACGCTACTAAAATAGTAATTATAGGTTGTAAGGTTGAAATAAAAACTACTGAAACAACAAAAACCGAAGCTGAATTGTCTTCGGTTTTTGCTTTTTGGTTGGTTGATATTGCTTTTAGTTACATTTTATGGGTTCCGCCGCCAGATTTGCTTTCATTTTTCGAAACATTCCCAGGATTACCATAATAGTGAACATCACCGCCACTAGATGTTTCAGAAACAAGTTTATCTTGAACGTTTACAGTAATATCGGCACCGCTAGATACATCGGCCTTGCAATTAATTACTAAAAGATCTTTCGCATTTAAATCACTCCCACTGGAAGCAGATGCGTCTAGATTTGTCGCTTTACCAGAAACATTTATATCGGCACCACTGCTGGTTTCAGCAATTACATGTTTTGAAAAAACTTCTACTTCAAGATCGCCGCCGCTACTACAATCTAATGTTAAACGTTCGCTTTCCACGACTGAGTTTCCTATCACATCGGCACCACTGCTGGCTTCAATGGTATTTAATTCAGTATACGTTACGTATACTTTTTTCGCTTTAGAACGACCAATGTTTTCTTTAGTTCCTATTTTTAATTTGCCGTCTATTATTTCAGTTTCAATAATAGCAAGTAGGTTTTCATCGGCTTCTACAACAATTTTTTCTTCGTCGCCTTTGGTTAAGAAAACATCTAAGCCTGCGCTTCCGCGTACAGCGGTAAATGATTCTGAGACAGGTCGTTCTTCGGTTACAACATTACCGTCACCATTGGTTTGCCCAAGGTTAATATCAAATTGACAAGCAGTACTAAAGCCTGCTATCAAGACTAGTAAAATTACATGGATTGGTTTCATGACTGTATTGATTTATTGGTTATTGATTGAATCTGTTACTATGGTTTTATTCTGTTGAGAAACTGAATCGGTTTTCTTTTCATCAAATTTATTTTCAACGCCTTCTTTCCAATTTGGGGAAGAGGTATCGTCATCAAAATCATCTTCTAATTCTTCTTCTAACTCTTCTTCCATTTCTGAAGTTTCACCTATAGTCTCTATTTCTTCTTCATCAACAGCATCTTCACAATCTATACATTGTGTCGCATCACGTAGTATCAATAGTGTTTTCTCTTCATCACCATTTTCTAAAATATCTTCGTAACGAGAATCGTTTCTATGGTATGAATAGGTGTTTTTATTTGCAATTAAAATACTTCCTTCTGGTAAATACAGCGTTATCTCTACTTCTTGATCGTGGAACTTATTGTCTGTTCCTGTAGTTAAGAAGCCATCTAAAAGCAAAACTCCATTCTCCATAGAATAATTGTACTCAATGGCTTCTGCGTGTTTTTTAGCGTCTAAAAAGCTTTTTCCTTCAGCTTTACGCTCTATCAATAGTTTTCCAACAGAATCCTTAGTAGATCGAACGATTAACCGAATATCATTGCTGTAGATAATCCTTTCGTCATTTTCATTGTATTTCAGTTCTAACCCGCCGTGACGATGTGCTTCATATTCATATTGACTATCGGCACGCATTTTTAACTGTAACGTATCTCCTTTTTTAACGGGAAGGACTGTTTCAGTAATATCTTCTCCATCATACGCTCTCTGCGTAGCTTGCTTTATACCTAAAATCCCCAATATGATTAATGATATAAACCAAACGATTAATAAAGTGATCTTTGCTTTTGTCCCTATCGACTTTAAGTTGTTGATTAACATTTTAAGTCCTAAAATGAATAGTACAAAAAATGGAATCCCAACTGCGAAAAGCGTTAATAGAGAAATAATCCAGATGGGGGTACCTGTAGTGTCAAACATAGTTATGTACTCCATCACTTCACCCGTACCCCAGAATCCTACTGTTCCTAACGTAAACAAACTAACGATAAGGCCGATCAAAGCACTTATTGATATAAGAATAAATAACAACCCTAAAAACTTCACAAAAATGGTGAATAGCGTCACGATTATTTTACCCAACGTATCAAAGAAACCCGAAGTTCCTTTTTTTACTTTTTGACCGTATTTATCGTAATCTGCGTTTTTTACTTTATCGGCAACGGTGTCATAACCTTCCTTAAATTTCCGTTCTATGTTTGAAATATTAACGGGTTCACCTGTCATTCTCAATTTATCTGAAGTGGTTACCGCTGCTGGAACCAATATCCAGAAGATGATGTACACGACAATAAATACTCCTTGTGAAAGAATCGTCAAGATGATCCAAAGTAGACGAATCCAGATTGCATCGATGCCCAAATAATGCCCTAACCCAGAAGAAACCCCTGAGATAAATTTGTTGTCAATATCTCTAAACAACTGTTGTCTTGTAGAGCTTCTACGGCGACTACTTTTTTGTGTAGGTGGTACATCTTCAAACATTTCTTCATCAACCTGATAATCTTCCGGTTGTCCCATTACGGCTATTACCTCGTCCAATTCTTTTAAAGAAATTACCTGGGCTTTCGTTTCGATTTTTTCTGAAAAAAGTTCAGCAATACGAGCTTCAATATCCCGCATAATTTCGTCACTCCCATTAGGATCGGTAAGCGATCTTTTAATAGCATCGAGGTATCGTGAAAGTTTCCCGAAGGCATCCTCATCTATATGAAAAAAGGTGCCTGCTAAATTTATGTTTACTGTCTTTTTCATTTCGTAGTGTTTTCGCTGGTTACTCTGTTTACTGCCTGTTGCAGTTCGCTCCAGGTAGTATTCAATTCATTTAAAAATAGCTGTCCGGTTTCGGTCAGTTCATAATATTTACGTGGTGGTCCACTGGTAGATTCTTCCCATCGGTAGGAAAGTAATCCTGCATTTTTTAATCGGGTAAGCAGCGGATAGATTGTTCCTTCTACTACCAGCATTTTCGCGTCTTTTAAGGTATCAAGAATATCTGATGTATATGCCTCGCCGTCCTTTAAAACGGAAAGGATACAATACTCCAAAACTCCTTTACGCATTTGCGCTTTTGTGTTTTCAATTTTCATCGGTCCTATTTACAATTAATAGCTTCATTTTCTGTGAACAATACTGCTTGTACGTTTTCAACGGTTTGCTGGCATTGTATCGATGTATTCATAGCTGTCTCGTTACGCTCTTTTTGCACTTCGGCGCCTAAAAAACTTAAAACTGCTGCCAATACGATGTTAACTAGTGTGCTCATTTTTTGATTGATTGATTTCTGAAACGGGTTCAGAAGATGGTTTTAAAAAAGGTATGCATAATGGGTATTTATATAGTTTGCCTTTAGCGGCATACATAGTTGCGGTGATTACGGCGTACAGTTCTAATATGAATAAGCCGAAAAGTAACAGTCCTGCTATACCGAATAAAAGAATGTATCCTGAAAGATTTCTAATTTCAGCGAAGCCAGGATTTCCTATGGTGTGCTCCATTGCTTCTATAAGTGAAATGAAATCTGCTGCAAAAATCACAAAGAATGGTAAGCATAATACTCCTATTCCTATTGAATATAACAAAATGCTTAACTGAAAGTTTATCGCTCGTTTTCCATGACTATCCACAAATGGTTTTTCTTTATGGATGGTCCATAATATTAACGGAGCAATAAAATTTGCAAACGGAAATAAATACTTTAAAAAGATACTTAAATGAATGCCCGCTGCGATATTTTTTTGATTTTCAGCTTCTTTTTCAGATAGATTTGTAAAGGTTGTTGCCATTGCTTATTAATTTCTTATACAAATATATGTACAAAAAAAGGTATTATGTTACGCATAGTACTAAAATTTAACATAACTTTAAGAATTAGCATGGTTCCTTTTTTTGGTGTATATTCGCCTTAAAACCACTGAATATGCCACTTACACCTTCAAAAATCAATACTTTTTTATTTTTTAAATTACCTTCTGCTTGGTTTACAGGTGTTCGGGTTAAGAGTATAAATGAAACAACTTGCGTAACTTCGGTACGTCATAAATGGATCAATCAAAACCCTTTTAAATCTATGTTTTGGGCCGTGCAAGGAATGGCTGCCGAGTTGAGCACCGGCGCCATGGTCATGGCGACCATTAAAGAAAGTGATGAAAGAATTTCAATGCTGGTGGCCAATAATAAAGCTTCGTTTTCAAAAAAAGCAAAAGGAAGAATTACGTTTAGCTGTGAAGATGGAGTTAAAGTAAAAGAAGCCATTCAAGAGGCAGTTAAAACTGGCGAAGGGCAAACTATTTGGATGAAATCTCAAGGTGTTGATAAAGCTGGTGATGTTGTTTCAACTTTTGAGTTTGAGTGGACAATTAAGGTGAAAAACAAATCACGGGCGTAAGGATATTACTATTTACATGACCGCTTACTTCGAGAAGCTCAGCACAGGTCGCTGCAAGTAGCAAGGTTTTCTTTAAAACACAACAGCTGAAGAGGAATACGCGACTGGTAGAATGTGATCTCTCCTATCGTCGAGATCACAAATCATAGTCATTCTGAAGGAGGTACGTCGAGGAATCACATTTTGGGCTTGAGCTATTTTTTTTTCAAATTTTCCATTTAAAATATAACTGTTAAAAAGGAATACGCAAATAGTAGAATGCGATTCCTCCTATCGTCGAAATGACTGAATAAAAAACGTCCCGAAGCATAATGCAACGGGACGTTTTGGTATTAACTAACAACTAAATTTACTCAACAATAATTTTAAATCTTACTTTGCTTTCTTCTACTTGCGCTTCTAATATATACATCCCACTTGATAGGTGTGATACATTAATTTGTGCTGAAGAAGTGTGTATTGCATTATCATAAACCAACTGTCCAGTTATGGAATAAATGGATATACTGTCTATTGCAGACTTATATGATACGTTTACAACATCATTTACTGGGTTAGGATACAATTTAAATTGATCCTTGTTAATGTTTGAAACACCCAATTCGCTAGTTTCAAAAGTTATTGGGCCTGCCCAAGCACTTCCACTAGCACTACAAAATGCTTTTACATATACTTCGTACTCAGTCATAGGAGTTAAATCCTCTAAAAGTACTTCGGTATCATTTGTAGGTGTCCCAGTATTTTCACCTGGATATCCAGTTCCTGCTTCCTGCACAATATACTCATAACCACCAGTTGGTTCTGGGTTTGGCGCTGCCCAACTCACCATTGCTGTTGTTTCAGTAACATCGCTTACTGTAAAAATAGATGGGAAATTACATTCCGGAGAATCATCGTAAGCTGCAATCTTGAAGGTTCCGTAGTTCCCTACTCGACCCCACATACGTACCAAAACTTCGGTACCAGGTTCAAGGTTTGTAAGTTCCATGTAATTAAAGAAACCTTCCCCTTGATCCGCGCTACAGAATATAGTTTCCAAGGCACCACATTCACCTTTATAAGCTTGCAAACCAGTATCTGTTAAATAAGGATCGTTGTTATTTTTGGTTTCAAGTTTTAGGTTTCCAGAATTTGGTACGGTCACAGTGTACCATATATCTTTTCCTTTTTCCTCGAACTCAAGACCATCACAAATTACCAATGGATCATTTGGGTTTCTAGTAGCAGAAGTATTATCCCCAATTATAAAACTAGTTTCAAAATCTTCTCCAACGTTCAAGTCGAAAGCATTTACACATTCGTCATTTCCTGGCGCTGGTGGTGATTGATATGCACACAAATCAAAATATAAAGGAATAGAACCAGCTGAACTTGAAACTGCAACGTAATAGGTTTCTCCAGCAGTTAAGTCTACAGTTTGCAAATACGAGTCACATCCTTCTGTAATTTGGGACATATTTCCAGGAGTACCAGAATAAACAGATACTGACGTTGGTGCACCACCATTGGTTACCGTCCTTTTAAAGGTATAGTTTGCTGTAGTACTTGGTACAAATGTGTACCAAACATCATCTGTTTGAGGAGAACAAGCAGAATCAGTCGAATAGGTAGCCGATGCCGTATAACCGCTAACTGGATTGTCACAGTTTCTATCGGTTGACTCGGTTAGCTCAAGTGCACCACTTGGCTCATCATTAGTAGGTACTTCTGGAAATTTAGATACACATAATGAAAATTGTGCTGTTGGTATTTCACTGGCAATACTTACAAAATATGTTTCTCCAGCATTTAACTCTACTGATGTAAAACGTGTACTACATCCCGTACTAATAGGCACTGGGTTAACAGATGAACCTTCATAAATAAGCATATTCATTGGGTCACCGTCAACTGCTTCAAGTCCAAAATAATATAGACCAGAAGTTTCAGGGGTAAATCGATACCATAAATCATTGTAACCATCGTAATCTGGTGAAGTACATCCATATTCTTCAGACCTTGTAGCACCTTGATAGTCTCCTGTTATGGCATTGTTACAGTTATAATCGTCTGATGCTGTTAAAATAGCCGCTGTTTCAGGTTCATCATTTAAGCCTTGAGGTTCATTGTATTCATAGTTAAAATCATCCATATAAAGAAACTGCGAACCTCCTGTACCTGAATGTTGAGGCTTAAAGGCGATATAATTGTGACCTAAACTTGTATCATAACCTGAAAGGTCAATCGTAAACTCCGTCCACGTTTCGGCAATAATTGTAAATTGGTTTAACGAGGTATCATCAAGAACTACAAAAGTACTTGCATCCATAGGATCTGCCATAGTTCCTACAATGATGTCTAAATCTGCCGTACTCGCAGCACTTTTATTCATCTTAAAACGTATTTGTTTATCTATGTTTAAATCTGAAAACTCTGGTGTACTCACGATTAATCCTTCAGAATCTGAAGAACTAGAGACGAACATACGCATCATTAAACTTCCTTCTGAAGGCATAATATTTCCTTGTTCTTCATATGTTCTAAAATCGCCTAATGTTGTATCAAACACTGACCAACATGGCTTCAGTTCTTCCCCATCAACATTTGGCCCTTCAAAACCAAATTGATATTCTGCTACAAAACTGCTACAAGCCGATGTAAACTCATCTGAAGCAACCCAAGCCCCGAAGTCGTCTACATCACATTTTGCACGTACATACGCTTTATAAGCAGTATTTTGGTCTAAAGACACTGTGGTAGATATAGTAGCTATTTCAGTACCGCTAGTAGTAGCATCTGGTGCTGGCAACGAAGCTTCTTGTACTATATACTCCCAAGCAGTTTCGTTAGATTCACTTGCTGTCCAAGAAATATCTGCAGAATCAAAATCTACATTTGATGCTGTAACATCTGTAACTTCTAAACAAGAAGGTAAGTCTTCAACACAAACTGTATTAATCCATACCGTTTTGTTAATCTGACCACTGTGTTTAAAAGCAAAATTATCGTGACCATTATCAGGTAGGGTAACTAAATACTCAGTATCTCTATCACTGGTAAGGGTTAGTGTTGTTATTTCAACAAAATTATCATTTTCATCCATCGTTCCTACTGCTAAAACATTTGGAGCGTCTGGTGACGAACCTGCAGTAAAACGTAAACGATGAGCCCCATCGGTAGCAAAAGTTGAAACATCTGGTGAAATGGCGATAAGATCTCCAACAGTAGTACTAACCGCATACAACTCTAACATGTTTTTGCCTTGACCAAACTCATAGTCTATTTGAACATGCCCAGATGTATTAGGGTCATCAATCGCACTCCAACAAATTGGCACTTCATCTTCTGGCATTCCAGCCCAATCTTCACAAAAATTATCTGTTAATGGGGCGCAATCTGTTCTCACAACGCCAGTAGATTTTATCCAAGCACCATAATCCCCGCCACCACAATCGGCACGTACGTAGGCTTCATATACTGTATTAGAGTCAAGATCACTAACTGTAAGTGAAGGGTTGGCATCTGTTGATGTATGAGCCGTTCCATTTGTAGACGGTTCTCCGCTTCCTTCTTCTTGTACAACATATTCCCAATTGTCCTCACCAGAACCGCTTTCTGTCCAAGCTAAGTCAATGGTTGTTTGCGTAGGGTTTGAAACTTCTACAGCACTAACCTCTAAACAAGTAGGAATTGGTTCTAAACAAACACTATCTATATTCACTTGGTCAAAAGTTGATCCAAGGTTATGCTGAAAGAAAATATATCCATCCGTTCCTGCCGGGATGATTATTTCTTGAGCTTCCCAATCATCATTATTGATTCCCAATAGAGTTATCGTTTCTAATGTAGTAAAGGTTCCACTTCCATCACTAGCATCTGTAGTACCTACAACTAAACTTGATTCTGTGGTTCCTTGTGAAAAGAACTTCAACCGGTGATTTCCGTCTGAAGTAGTTGCTTCCATTGGGGAAATAAAAATAAGGTCTCCCGTAGTGGCATTTCCACTATATATTCTAAAATATCTATCAGGGCTAGGCGCTGAAGGATTTGAAGTTACTCGCCCGTAGGAAGAAGTTCCATCTGTGGCATCAATCATGGTCCAGTCTGTTGGGACCTCTCCATTGTTATAGGTATCAAAATTTTCCGATATGTCGCATTGTGCATGTAGACCAAAGGACGCTAAGCAAATAGCAAAAATTAGTGTAAGTAATTGTTTCATCATAAAAGGTTTTAAGTTTTCAATCTCGAATGTAAACCTAACCAATGATTACCTATATATAAAGAACTATATTTTTGATTTATAGGAATTTTCACGAAATTTAAAAGAAAAAAAATATATTCAATACATTAACAATCAATAACATACACTCAAACTATTGCTTTTTTGAAGTATTTTCTATTTCTTGTCTTTTTTGAGCTATTTTTCGTCTTTTCTGAAGTATTTTGTTAACTATATATCCTAAAATTACAAGTAAAAGTAATCCACAAATTACAAATATATAGGTGTAGGTGTTTTTTTGATTTTTCCTTTTATTGAGATTTTCAGCTGCAAGATTATTGGCTACCTGATTGATAGATTTTTTTTCTTCATTCAACAGTTTTTCTTCTTCCTCAAAATACAGCTTTGTATAGGTGTTGTACTTTTCGTTATTTCCTACCGCAGCATAATTTTTGGAAAGAGATTTGTATAACTCTGTTTTTAATCCCGCGTCATTTATATTTTTGACAGAAAGCAATGCCTCTTCCAACTTTTGAATTGCCGATTGGTATTTTTTTTCTTCGGAAAGTATCTTGGCCAATCCCAATTTTGAATAGGCAATGTTTTTTACAGCATTTATTTTTGTTGCATATACAATCGCCTCTTCATACTTTTGTTGCGCTTTTTGATATTTTTTCAATTCAAAATTGCAATCCCCAATATTATTCAAAGTAATGGCCATGCTACTGTTCATTAACTTTTTACTTAAGTTTTTTTCAAATACGTTGGCGGCTTTAGTTAAATAAGGCAACGCATAATCGCAACCCAAATTATCTCTTTGAATCAATCCCTTAACAAACAGAATATTACCTTGTATATACTGTATGGAATCTGGTAAAGGATGTTTTATAGAAAGGTTATACGCCCGATCTAGATACTCCAAGGCTCGATTACTGAGCTTTAACCGCTGATATTGCCCACCTATAAAGCCCAATGCGCGTACTTGGTCTGTATAGTTTTGATTTTCACTAGCTATGGAATCTGCTTTGAGGGCATATTTTAAAACTTTATCATGGTCTTTAAGCACTGCATACGCATTGGCAACTGTCAATAAAGCCGAAACTTGCTGTGATGGGTTATTTTCTGAAAGGCTAAACAACTCCAATCCCCTTTCAACGGCTCGCTCAGGGTTGCTGTATGCCAAGACATTGGCCTCTTGGCGCAGGCTGTCTATCAATGCTTTGTTTTGTGCGTTTACTATATGGCTTAAAAGCAACAAAGCAAACATCAATAAACTGAAGAGTATATTTTTACGCAAAAACACTTTTTTTTGGTAATATACTAAAAAGATTAAGACGCTACTTTATCATCTTTTTTCAAAAAGGACACAAACTGTTTTGGCGTTATCCCAGTAATGGATTTAAAGACCACGGTAAAAGCGCTATGAGAGGAAAAGCCACTTTCTTCAGCTAAATAGCTTACTTTATAATTTAGATACTTTTTATCTTCTTTCATTAACTGAATAATATGGTTGATGCGCAATTCGTTTATATAAGTATTGAAGTTTTTATTTTTATGCGTGTGGATTATTTCAGAGATGTATTTAGTATTGGTATCCAACTGCTTGGCCAATACGGGTAATGACATATTTTGACTGGTGTATTTGGTTGTTGTTTCAAAATCTTCGAGTCGTTGCAGAATGGCATTCTCTGTTTCTTTAGGAATCGTGATTCCTTTGGGGCTTTCACTTTCTTTCTCAACCTTTTTAGGAGCTTCCAACTTTTCTTTGTTTTCAAGTTGTTTAATGACTTTTTCAAATTGCCGATATTCCTTTTCCAGTTGTTTATTATAAAAGTAATACCCTATTAGTGATACTAATAAAACAAGGGCGATAATCCCTCCTATGTAGTAATAACTTTTTTTATCACTGTGGATAGCTCCCTCCTGTTCTGCTTCAATATGTGAGATAATAGTATTGCGAAGTTTTCGTTCTGAAGTCAAAACAGAGGCATTAAGCGTCGAACTTTCTCGATAATATGTTTGGTAGGCTTCTATACTATCCTGTGCCTTATATACATTTGATAAGTTGCGTAAAATAGTGACACGAAGCGGAGCTTCAGTAATAGGAATGTTTAAGGCTTTTTTAAAATTTGCTTTAGCACCTTCAAAATTAGATGTAACAAATTGAACCTCCCCTATTCCTTTTAAGGTTTCGGCTTCAAGGGATGATCCTTCAAGTCCCGCTGTTGTTATAAGGTCAAGACTTTTATTAAAATAGCGAGTAGCAGAATCTAATACTTTATCGGTCAAGTGAATTTTACCCTGTAGCACATAGTTTTTAATGACTAGTGCCGGTACTATCGTTTTAACATCTTCTAATTTATTTTCTGAAGATTTAGCAAATTGTTTTGCGGTAGCGATACTGTCCTTACTTAGACTTTTTTTGGATTGTTCAAACAATAAAAAAGCACTGGCTATAATAAGCTCTTCTTTTTGGCGTATCATGTTAACTTGACGGGTAGCTTTCCGAAAGTATTCTTCCGAAATATCGTTAATTCCGGTCATTTGGCACCTTTCTGCTATTGAAACTAATAGCAAACTGTTTAAAAAGTGATCTTTTGAAGGGTTTACCAATCCTTTTGCCTTAAAAAGATTTTCTATGCTTTCTATATAATCTCCTTGCCTTTTTTTACCTTCTGAAAGCAAGTAAAGGGCTTCGGCTTTTTCTAATTGTGTATTAGCGTTTTTATATAAGTACTCAGCAACTCTTTCAGCTTGAGATGGATTTTTATAAACGGTATTTAAATTTTTGAAAAAAAGAAAGTCACTTTCGGCTGCTTCTTGACAAAAAACGCCAACCGAATTAAAAAAAAGAGCAATAAAAAAGTATAAAAATACTTTCATAAACAAATAGGTTATACCCTACAAATATAAGTTTTTAGTAGTGACTTATAAGATACCTACTATTATAAAAAGCATAAAAAAACACCTAAACGGTTTGCTTAGGTGTTTTATTCTGTTTGTTTAAAGCTGTTTATGCTTCTACAGCCTTTTCAGTTTCAATAGTCTGTAAATAACGTTCTGCATCTAAGGCAGCCATACAACCTGTTCCAGCTGCTGTAACAGCTTGACGATATTCTTTATCTTGTACATCACCACTAGCAAAAACGCCTGGTCTATTAGTCTTGGTACTTTTCCCTTTGGTAATTATATAACCGGTAGGATCCATATCTAACTGATCTTTGAATATTTCAGTGTTTGGTTTATGACCAATGGCGATAAACATACCAGTTATCTTAATATCTTCTTTCTCGTTTGTTTGGTTGTTCACCATACGTAAACCCTCTACTACTTGTTCTCCCAACACCTCATCTACTTCGGTATTGTAACGTAAGTCAATATTCTCTGTATTCTCAACACGGTGTTGCATGGCTTTTGAGGCTTTCATATAGTCTTTACGAACTAACATAGTCACCTTGTTACAAATATTGGCAAGATAGGTCGCTTCTTCGGCAGCAGTATCTCCTCCACCTACTATGGCAACATCTTGACCTTTGTAGAAAAATCCGTCACACACGGCACAGGCTGAAACTCCGCCACCACGTAATTTTTGTTCGCTTGGTAAACCTAAATATTTAGCCGTTGCTCCAGTTGAAATGATAACTGTTTCAGCTTCAATTTGCTTTTTATTATCAACTGTTACCCTATGAACACCACCTTCTTCATTGCTAAAATCTACAGCAGTAACCATTCCTATACGCACCTCTGTTCCAAAACGTTCCGCTTGTTTTTGTAGCTGAACCATCATGGTTGGACCATCTACTCCATCAGGATAACCGGGGAAGTTATCAACCTCGGTAGTTGTTGTTAATTGCCCTCCAGGTTCCATACCCGTGTACATTACAGGTTTTAAATCTGCACGTGACGCATAGATTGCTGCTGTATATCCTGCTGGACCAGAGCCAATAATCAAACATTTGATTTTTTCAATAGTATCTGCCATAATAGTTTAATTCAAATTCATTGCCCGAAAAGCGGGTAAATTTAATTTCTAAATGTAAAAGTAGTAACTTTATGAAGAACCTTACAAGGAAAGTTATTAAGAAACGTTATTATTTTATTAGCAATTCCTATTTCTCAGTTTTGGAAGGAAACGACCCGTTTTCTGTTTATAGATTCTGTACTGTTCGTACTTTTTAACCATCCAGTTTTCTTCGTTATCAGATTTATAATAAAAAACGACCCCCATAACCAAGGTTAAAATAAATTTAAATACTGAGACTGTAAAGAGTGCATAGGCTATCATACTTAAAAGTATTCCTGAATATATTGGATGGCGCACATACCGATAAATACCATGGAAAACCATAGGCTTTTCTTTTCTTGTATGTATTACACTTAAATCATCATTAAGATTTAAGATACCTAAGAAAATAATTACAAAACCACAACCTACAATAGAGAGTAAAATATAATTCAGCCAAGACGGAATCGAATAAGAAATTACCTCAATATCAATGAAATATAATGAAAAAAGTACAAATTGGATAATTAAGAATGTTACTTCTTTTTTCAAAATTAAAGCCGTGTTATTGTTATATTAATAATAAAATCATCCAAAAATAACATAAATTAAAAGGTTTTTACAAATTTATTTCTCTAATTATTTGCTAATTATTGAAAATACTCCCTGATAATTAATCTTAAAATGATAAAACATATACACTATTAGCTCTTATAAATAAAGTTCATTCAAATCTATAAACAATTAAAAAAAAAGACCACCCTAAATAGGTGGCCTTTTAAAGTATTAACTTAAATCTAATTTACTTACTACTTACAATCTTTTTTTATTTTTTTAATCATATAATTACGATTCCTTTAATGCTACCACCCTAGTTTGCTTTTAATAAACGCTTAGATAGGGTTCCTTTCGCAGTTTTCACTTTCACAATATATAATCCGTTAGCTAAATCACTAATATTTATTTCTTCATTAACCTTGGCTACTTTCTTAACTTCTTGTCCTGCCATATTGTAAATAGCTATTGCTTCAACTTTATCATAACTATTTATTGAAAAACTATTTGTAGCCGGGTTAGGATACAATGCAATTGTTTTCTTTTCTAAAATTTCAGAAGTTATTGAAAGCGTGGTAAGATCGATGTTATACTTTACCAACCCTAAATCTTGTACGCCCAAATAAACATCTACAGCATCTGCTGTAAAAGTGAAGGCTGATGTTTCAGTAACAGGATAGTTTAGCATCTCTGGTGTTATTTCTTCCCACGTTTCTCCCATATCTTTACTAAAAATAATCTTTGTTTTTGCTACTGGAAGGGGAATATTAAATCCATCAGAATAATGAGTAACGGCTACAATGGCATCTTCAGTTACTGTTGAAAAGGCAACGTCGTTTGTAAATTCTGAAGAAATAAGACTCCAAGAATCCCCTTTATCTTCAGATAAGTAAATACCATTTGTCGTTGCTAACATTAATTGGCTGGCGTTCAACGGATTTTGCTCAATATCTATTATTAAATCATCACGAGAAACTAAATCTTCTAAGCCAGTAACAGCAAGCTCCCACATAGCGCCATCATTCGATGATTTATAAAAACTAACGTCTTGCGTTATATAAATTGAAGTTTCGTCTTCACGATCTACTTGTACGGCTGTAACTACTTCTCCCGTTTGCGGTACTGGAATATTCGTATCTACAATATTCTCCATATCGGTAAGGTCTATTTTATGTGCTTCTATACCGGTTGACAACCAACTTATGTTCGGGTTGGTAACGGAAGTAGATACATCTTCAAGAATTAAGAAAAACATAGAACTAGCAATTTGCCTTGAATCGGCTCCGTGATCGGCACTTACATTTAAATATGAGGTATTAACTACTCTATTATTAGTAAACACACGTCCAGGAACTACAGGGTCTGCATGTACTTTTAAAGGGGAACCAAAGCCTTGCTCTAGTGACTGTAAACCATAGCCTTCTTCTGTTCCTGTTTGCAGGTCTTTATGAATATAGCCTGAGCGTAATCCATAATACACGTGATTTTCATCTTCTGAAGTGAAAGAGGCTACCGTCCCTGAGGAGTTAATGAAAGGATTTTTTAACTTAGTTAATGTAGCCCCTCCATCTTCAGATAAAAAAGGATAATAATTTGTACTAATTAATACTTCGCGAGATACAAATGGGTTGTATGATGCTGTTAAACCATAGTAATAGGTTTCTGGATCTATATCGTTGTATACATAGTTTTGCCACGTAGCTCCATTATCTGAAGAAACTACTATTTCATTTTCTTCCAATACCATAATCTCGTTTGTATTGGCCGGGTTAAATACTATTTCATTTATATTATCTTGAGACATAGTTGTCCAAGTTATCGGAACTATATTCCAAGTATCACCACCATCCATTGAGCGGTATAGGTTTTCTTGGTGGGTATCATAACCATATCCCGTACCTAATAAAATATCATCTGTATTATCAGGGTTAAATGTAATAGGATCGTACATATTCCCTGGAATTTTCTCTTCCCAAGTTTGGCCAGCATCATTAGATACAAATAAACCTCCAATTACGCGAGATGTAGATCCGCCTCGCATTAAAAATAGGGTTTCTCCATCTGCTGGTGAAATAGCTACATTATTAATAGCTACATTATCATATACTGCACTGTAATATACCGGGAACCAATTAGCACCTCCATCGCTGGTATAAAAAACCTCGTGGGTATAAGCGCCCCCTAAGGAGTACGTAGTATGCATTAACGCAATATCATTATTAGACTCAAGGACATCGTATGATTCTATTAAAATATCCGTTTCAAAAGAGTTAGGCGGTGAATAAGTACGTGTAATTGTTTCGGTTGCAAGATCAAAGAACACGATAGCATTATAGTCGGTTCCTTCAGCAGAAACTATAAAGCTTAAGGTCGTTCCATCATTTATAAGTTTAAGGTCTTTAAGGGTAGCATAGTTATCTAAAGGTTCGGCATATAAAATACCCCAAGTTTCACCACCATCTGTTGATGTAACAATATGGTTTGTAACTGTTCGCGCATAGACAACATCTTCTTCTGTTTCGCTATACGTAACATTATATAATTGTCCGTAGTCTGTTGCTCCTTCCAATTCTACTTGAGCTGTGATGTTTTGTACAATTATTATATAAAAGAAAAGAAATAATAGGGTAGTTAGCTTTTTCATCGTATCTATTTTGAGATTATGTTGATAAATATAGATACAAGAGGGGTTTTATAGCGTATTAGTAGCGTGACATTTCGTGACATTTTCTTCTTAAAAACGTGACTACCCCCTAAACCATTGATAAATAAGTGTGAAGCGTTGTGTTATTTGGTATGCCCATTTTCTTTGAAATTCGTTCTTTTCTTTTTCTACAGGACTGAGGAGTGATGTTTAAGAGCGATGCAATTTCTTTATTGCTCAAATTCATATACAAATACGTGATAAATCGAATGTCACTTGAAGTCAATTTTGAATGTTTACTACGAAGCCTATCAAGAAAGCCTTGATTGATTTCTTCAAAGTGGGTAAAAAAGCTATCCCATTGTGTATCTTTTTTTAGGTGTTTTTTTAATTCGGTAATTTGCTTTTTCAATTGTGGATTTTCAGCTATTTCGGTATGAAGCGATATAGACTGGACCACTTCTTCTATAAGATCATTTTTACTGGATAAGTACAATGCTTTTGCAGTGAGCTTTCTATTCTTTACTTCCAATTCATTTTTAAGGCGTTCTTGCTCTAAAGATGCTAACGCTTCTTTTTCGCGTAATTGCTTTTCAATTAGTAAGTGATCACTTTTTTCCTTGGCCAACTCTAATTCTACAATCTTTTTGCGTTGTTTGTGTTTTACTGAATTACTCCTGTACATCCATATTATAAACCCCATACTTAGAACGGCTATCCCAATTATACTATAAAAGAAGCGACGCTCTTGTTTAAGCACTTCTTTGCTTTCAGAAAGTTCGTGTTGGTAGTTTTGAAGTTGAAATTTCACTTTTTCATTTTCAAACAACTTTCTATTTCTTATTGTATTTAAAGAATCTGCCGCGATAATCACGGAGTCTTTATAGGCGATTGCCTTTTCAAAATCGCCTGTTTTCCCGTAAAGTTCAGATAGGTAATCATAAACCTCTGTTTGGTTTTCCAAGCCTTTTTGAACTTGACGAGCTTCTAATGTATAGTCTAATGCTTTTGATGATTGGTTGCGTGCTTCGTTAATTTGAGCCAACACCAATAGAATAAATACTCTGTTCTCTAGTTGGGATACTCCTTGTAATTCGGGTAGTAGGCTTAAGGCTATTTTTTCAGCTTTGGTATATTGTTCTTTTAAGAGCAACATTTCAGCTTGTGCCATTTTACCCTGCAGTAATACATTGGGAGCTTCTTTTAAAAGAGGCAGTGCTTCGTCTATATAATACTGAGCCGAATCTACCTCCTTCATTTTGTTAGAGACCAATGCTAGGTTTACAGCATAATATCCTACTTTCACCTCATCTTTTACTTGTTTCGCTTTTTCGTATGCTTTGAAAAAGTATTTTTTTGCTTGCGAGCGTTCTTCTTCTTGAAAATAGAGAATTCCTATATTATTGAGTACGGTCATTTCTTGCCGTGACCCCAAATGTTCGATGGCTATTTCGTAGGCTTCTAAATAATGCTGAAGGGCTTCGCCATAATCTGAGAGTAAGTAATAGTTTGAACCTATATTAAGTGTGGCTCTAAACGCTTGCTCATACCATTGGTTTTTTTGAGCCATGGCTTGAGTTTCTACCAAAAGCTCTAATGATTGAGTATGTTTTTTTTCAAACATTAATTCAATACCTTCTTCAATACGATCGTCTGCTTGCGTAGCAGTTTCTATCTGTGCAAAACCAGACATAGAAAATATCATTAGTATAAGAAGTATGAGGAGACGTTTAGAAATAAGCATTTATTTTAACCTTTTTTCTTTTAAAAGCTAAAAGTAGTAAAAAAGTTAGCGCCTTTACGAATAGATATGCTTTATAAAATGGCTAGAAAAAGTCACTACGTTAGTTTATTTCTAATATGTAGGAAAATATTCTCAACATTTAGGGGGGTTAACCCTTAAAAAAAAATTACTTTTATTCTTTATTAAACCTACAACATCCCCCTTTTTTTATTAATAAATTAAAATGCTTTCCTATTTTTAGGAATTTACATTGCTATGAAAAAGTAACACTCCATATTTATTAATTTAGTTAAAAACAGGCTGTCGAATTATTTTCGCAGCCTGTTTTGTTTTTGCTTCCTAATATCAATAAAAAACCACGAACTTATCAATTTAAGATTCGTGGTTTTTAAAATGATAGTAATGCTACTATACTATTATTTCGATAAAGTTAACTCATCAATAATATGTGTTGCTCCAGCAAATTTATCTATCAAGAAAAGTACATATCTTATATCTACATTTATAGTACGTTGTAGTTGGTCATCAAAAATTACATCACCAGCCATAGCTTCTATATTTCCATCAAAAGCTAAACCAATTAATTCTCCTTTTCCATTCAATACAGGCGAACCTGAGTTTCCTCCTGTTATGTCATTATCAGTTAAAAAGTTTACCGGTAAGTAACCATCCTCATCAGCATACTGTCCAAAATCTTTTTCTTCGTAAAGGTTAATAAGCTCCTTTGGCATATCAAACTCATCATCACCAGGTTGATATTTGGCAACAGTTCCTTTTAAAGTAGTATAATAATTTTTATCGGCATCGTTGCGCTCATCGACAGGAAGTGCTATCACTTTTCCGTACGTTAATCGCAATGTACTGTTAGCGTCTGGATAGTATTTTTCGTCAGGATTCTGCAAACGCATTCCTTGAACCATCATTCTATAAGCACGCTCAAAGTCGTCCTCTAACTGCTTTTCTTCTTCCGTTTTGGCGCGGTAACGATTCAATAAATCTGTGGAAAGTTGAAATAAAGGATCGTTTTTAAAAACCTCAGCATCTGGATTTTCAATAAATGCTTCTAACTTATCTTTAGTTTCAAATATACTATTCTCAAAAGCAGTATTTACATAATCATTCCACCCAGCTTCACTTTTATTATTTGCTTTTGCAACTTTAGCAACCATTGGTGCAACATTCTCAGCCTTGCTTGAGTATAGTTTTAATTGAGCAGCTAGAACATCTTTCTCTAAGGGAAGGTAAAGCCCTTCGTATAAATCATTAATTTGAGCATCCAATTCAGGTTTTAACTCTGCTTGTTTGGCTTCGTTTTGTTGTAAATAAAAATCTATTGTTTTCCCTAAACGGTATGGAAGTGTCGCCACTTTAGTTCTAAGTAACAAACTTAAATAGTTGTTATGACGGCTTATTTCATTCGTGTTTTTGTAGTAATTGTTGATTACTGGAATTACATCGGTATACTTTTCATTACCTTTTTTTGACGCCCATTTTTTAAAGGACTTTTCACCTTTTCGTTTCGTTTTTGCAGTTTTGTGTTGCTTTAGCGCATCAATCATTCCTTGGCGGTTTTTCCAATAATTTGCGATAGAAGCATAACTTGAAGCATAATCAAGGTTCACTTGTTGATCCTTATCCATATATTTCTTCATAACATCCATGGATGTTTTTGAAGCCTCAACCCAAGCTGGATATGCATATCCTACATTCTGCTCAATGCCTCCAGCGGGCATCCAACGATTGGTTCTACCTGGATAACCCATAATCATAGCAAAGTCATCTTCTTCAAAACCTTTTATACTGGTGGTTAAATGGTGCTTTGGCTTAAGAGGTACATTGTCTGTTGAATATTCGGCAGGATTTCCGTCTTTATCGGCATATACTCTAAAAAGTGAAAAATCTCCCGTATGTCTTGGCCATTCCCAATTGTCTGTATCTCCACCAAATTTACCAATGCTTGCCGGAGGAGTTCCTACTAAACGTACATCGTTATAATCTTGGTACACAAAATAGTAAAACTCGTTTCCTTGGTAAAAAGATTTAACTGAAACGGTATATTTTCCACCTTCGTTATTTTCTTTTTCAATTTTAGCTATCTCACGATTAATAGCAGCTTCGCGCTCAGCTTCAGACATTGAATCATTTACCTGCTCCAAAATTCTTTTTGAAACATCGTCCATTCTCACAAAGAAACGTACCGATAGACTTTTAGGTTTTAACTCTTCTTGGTTATTCTTAGCCCAATATCCGTCGGTTAGATAATCATTTTCAGAAGTAGAAAGCTCAGCAATTTTACTATATCCACAGTGGTGATTAGTAAGTACCAATCCTTTATCTGAAATAATCTCAGCAGTACAACCGCGGTTAAACTGTACAATTGCATCCTTGAGACTAGAATTGTTTATACTGTATATTTCTTCGGGCGTAAGTTGAAGGCCCATTTTTTGCATATCACGATAGTTTAATCGTTCTATGTGCATTAAAAACCACATACCTTCGTTGGCCTGTATAGGCATTACAAATGTGGCAAGGAGAAAGCAAATAATTAATTTTTTCATCAAAAAAGAGAGTTTTTATTAGTATTAAACCTGATAAACAAAAGCTTGAGAGCCTACAGTTTTATCAATTGGTAAATATAAACGGATTCCCTTATTTTTTCTAGTTTAGTGCATCTGAAAAGGGTCCTACCTAAACAACTTTAACTTTTTATTAAGACAATACCGTTGTATTCAAAACCGATGTAGTAATTCCCGCAAAAGATTATAACAGTATTCAGATAAAATCGTAATACTTGTTACATTTTGTATCGAGTTTCGTTTTCAGCAATACTTATGTACCTTTATAGAAAAAGAGCTATGGATACCTTAAAAGTGAATAAGGATTACGATTTAATTTGTGTTGGTGGCGGCATTATGAGTGCTACGCTGGCATTAATGGCTAAAATATTAAAGCCCGAATTAAAAGTATTAATACTTGAAAAATTAGGTAAAGTAGCTCAGGAAAGCTCCGCTGCTTGGAATAATGCCGGCACTGGCCACTCAGCATTGTGTGAGCTTAATTATACTCCTGAAAACGAAGACGGCACTATTGACATAAGCAAAGCCATCTCCATTTGTAATCAGTTTGAAATATCAAAACAATTTTGGTCGTATTTGGTAGATACCGGACATATTACAGACCCAAAGTCATTTATTAACAACGTTCCACACCATAGTTGGGTTACAGGAAAAGCCAATGCAGATTATTTGGAGAAACGATACCACGCTATGAAAGAACATTATATGTTTCAGCACATTGAGTTTACAAAAGACCAAGAGGTTATGAGGAAATGGTTTCCGCTTATTATGCAAAACCGAAAGGATGATGAACCAATGGCTGCCTCCCGAATAGACCGAGGTACCGAAGTAAACTACGGTGTATTGACCAAAAAGCTTTTCAATATTCTAGAAAAAGATTATGACACCTGCGTTCAGTGTAATGAAGAAGTATTAGACATAGACCCAGATGAAGGCGTAGATTGGTCAGTTAAAGTTAAAAACACTCAAACCGGAAATACACAACACTTAGATGCCGAACACGTTTTTATAGGTGCTGGTGGTGGCAGTCTACTATTGTTAGAAAAAGTAGAAATAGACGAAAAAGACGGCTATGGAGGGTTTCCTGTAAGCGGACAGTGGCTGGTTTGTAAAAATGAAGATGTTATTAATCAACACCATGCCAAAGTGTATAGCAAAGCAGGATTAGGCGATCCGCCCATGTCTGTTCCTCATCTCGACACCCGTTATATTGATGGCAAACGCGAATTATTATTTGGTCCTTTTGCGGGGTTTAGCCCTAAGTTTTTAAAAGAAGGCTCTAATCTCGATTTGTTTAAGTCTCTTAATTTTAAAAACATTCCATCTATGCTAGGTGGTTTTTGGCATAATTTACCTCTAACCAAATATTTAATAGAGCAAGTAGCCATGTCTTTTGATGACCGTATGGACGATCTTCGGAAATTTGTAAAAGATGCCAAAAATGAAGACTGGCATGTTATAATTGCGGGACAACGCGTACAGATAATAAAACGAGATGAATATGAAGGCGGCCGCTTGCAATTTGGCACCGAAGTGGTAAGCAGTAAAGACGGCAGCATTACTTGTTTGTTAGGTGCCACTCCCGGTGCTTCTACAGCTGTACATATTATGCTCGATGTATTGGACAAAGCCTTCCCTGAAGTAATCCATTCTGAAAAAGGAAAAGAATTATTACAGAAAATGGTCCCTACTTGGAACACCCAAGTAGACGGAACCACTTTCAAAAATCAATTAAAACAATCAACGCAAGCATTGCGATTGTAATCACTTCAATCCTCAAATAAGCGTTGTTAGTTACTATGAAAAAGCAAACTGAACTAATAATTCCAGCCTTTAAAAATATAACTTATTTTATAGGAACACCTTAACCCTTAAAAAATTAACCATTAATAAAAATATAACGTCATGAAAAAAATACTTGTTTTACTTATTTGTACTTGCGCATCCTTTGGAATTAAAGCACAAAGTATTATTGGCGCTTGGGAAACTTTTACTACTTCTAAAAATGGAGACCAATTAAAAAACGTGGTCATTTTTGCAGATGGTTATCAAACATCAACTACTTATAATGCTACAACTGGCGAATTTATTCAAACAAAAGGCGGTAGTTGGAAGTTAGAAGGAAATGTGATGACAAAGAAAGTGGAGTTCGACACTAACAACACAGAACGTGTAGGCACTAAAGAAAGTTTTAACGTACTAATTACCGATGATAAAATTGAAGTTGTTGACAAAGACATCAAATTAAGCAGAATAGATAAAGGTACGCCAGGCAAGTTACAAGGCGCTTGGTTAATGTCTGGCAGAATTAGAGATGGTGAAACGCAGTCACGCGATATAAGTAGACCAAGAAAAACAATGAAAATTTTATCCGGAAGTCGATTTCAATGGATAGCGTACAATACAGAAACTAAACAATTTATGGGAACGGGTGGAGGAACGTACACTACTAAAAATGGTGAATACACTGAGAATATCGAATTCTTTTCCAGAGACGATTCAAAAGCAGGGCTTAGCTTACAATTTAATTATGAACTTATTGATGGGGATTGGCACCACTCAGGTTTGTCCAGTAAAGGAGATCCCATCCACGAAATATGGAGTATTAGAGAATAAAATTTCACGAATTATGAAATCTAATTAAACGACTGTATCATATATTTCATTGAATTTGTTTTTCATTTCAATGTTTCCAAGCATTACTATTTCAGCACCTTGGGGCAGCAATGTATTGGCCGATAATAGTGTAATGACTTCCGAGTTTTCTTTTATAGCAATAACAGAAAGCCCTGTTTTAGCACCTATACCAGATTCTGCTAAAGACTTTCCTTCTAATGATGCTGGTATCGGGATAATAAACAAGTTAATACCTTCACCAAGAACGGTTAGTTCTTGCCCTTTAGAAATTGATAAAACTGCTTCAGCACCTAAAGTAGAATAGCTCAATACAAAATTAGCTCCTGCCCTATGAATTATATCAATATTTCGAGCTTCAGATATTCGGCTCACTATTCTTACCTTTTTGTTTAATTGACGGCAGTAAGAGGCTAGAAATATATTCATGGTATCATCGTGGGTAGTAAGTAATACCGAAGGGGCTTCCAGAATTCCAGCCCTTTTTAATAGTTCGTAATCTGATGCCTTTCCAGCAAAAACTTGATTGCAAAACGAACTTACCTTCTTGCAAATCCCCGGATCTTTGTCTACCACATTCACTAAAATTCCATTTTTATGTAACGATTCGGCAGCAGCCGAACCTACCCTACCCCCGCCAATTAACAATACTGGGTTAGGGTTTACATTGTAGTCAAGAAAAATCTCATCAACACTATGTAACTGTTCTTTGTTTCCTATTATAACCAGAACGCTATCGTTTTCTAGTTTTTCATTACCGTTTATAGATTGTAACCTACCCCGTTCCCAAATACCTACTACACTAACTCCAAATTTTTTCCTTAACCCAGCCTCCTTAATGGTTTTAGAAACTAGAGGTGTATTATGTACAGGCAGTTCTGCAATTAATAAATCTTCATACTGCCCGATGGGTTGAGATTTTGCATGTTGTGCATTTACCCTGTTGGCTAATTGTTCACCTAGCCATTTTCTTATGGGTAACACATGGTCTGCACCGCTAAGTTGTTGTACATCTACCGATTCAATATCTGTGGCTATGGCAACAATAGGTACTGTAGGAGCAATATTACGTATGGTGAGAATAATCTTGGTATTTATAATATCATCCCTATTCACCAAAACCAGTTTCGCATCTTTAACATTAGCGCGTGCAAAAGTATCTTCGTTATCTAACTCCCCATATAGCTCAGGAACGTGGTCATCATGAATCTCAAGTGCTTTCTCTAGATTGTTTTCAATGATGTAATAGGGCGTATTTTCTTGTTTTAATCGCTCCATAAGGTCTCTCGCTATAACATCATATGAACAGATTAATACATGGTCTTTTGTTCCACTAGGAACTTGACGAGGAACTTTGTTTTTCTTTTTAGATTCTAATAGAGGGACATAAAAGTGCCTTATAAAGGCAAAGGGTAATACAATTAACAACATGACAATCCCGGAGAGTAAGACTACTATGCTGAAAGCACGACCAATATCTGATGCAAATGTAATGTCTCCAAAACCAAGGGTGCTCATAACGGTAAGTGTCCAGTAAAAACCTGTAACCCAAGAATGATGCTGCCCTTCGAGTTCCATTATAAAATGAAAAAGAATAGAATACACTATGACGACAATGCCTAATAATGCTAAATATTTTAGTAATACCTTGGAATTTTTTTTAAACTCTCTATCCCTCAAATAATAGGCTAACTGGCTACCGACAAATTTCATAATCTTTCATTTTTAATAGGATTTACAATTTCGTCATTTTAGACTCTTAATCTATACAATTTACTTCACCTTTTTCATATTTTAAGAAGCAGATTTCAATTAGAATAGTATATAAGCGGTAAAATATGCTGTTATCGTATTGAGAAAAGAAACGCCAAAACCCCATTATCAAGTTGTTTTCTTCGAGTTTGCCCCTAGTTTCCTTCGAGTTTTATACGTAAAATGGGGGTTTTGTCGAAGAATACTCGAACAACACTCGAAGAAACCTGCAACCAAACCCGAGCACGCCTTCTATACTACACCGTAGATTTTTCTTGAAATAAAGTATAAAAACCCTACGTATAAAAGTTGGTTTGTATATTACAGGGGGTAATAGTACTTTAGTAGTTTATACCTCCCCTTTTAAAGAAACCATATAATGTATATAAACGCAATTGTGTTTATACGTATGTTAGGCATAATTTGAAAAAAAAATGAGAAATACATTAATAATTCTGATTTCAATATTGTTTTTTGGCTGTGGAGCGAAAAAACAAACTGCAACCAATTCGAATGATATTTTTAAGGAAGCACAAGAAATGATTAAAAATGAACAATGGAAACAAGCGGAAGAAAAGCTAAACACATTGATAACTTTATATCCAAATAATGCTGACTTATATTTTCAGCGTGGATACGTTCGAGAAATGGATTTGAGATACGAAGAATGTATTCCTGACTTTACAAAAGCTATTTCTTTAAAGCCAAGTATGCACACAGCTCGAACCAATCGTGGATTTGCATATCGAAATTTGGAGCAATACGAAAAAGCTATTGCAGATTTTACTGCTGAACTTGCTGTAAATCCAAACGCATATTCTTACGAACATAGAAGTCACGTTTACTATTTGACGAAAGAATAAGGAAAAGCTTTGACAGACGTAAACAAATCAATAGAAAAAGACCCAAATAACTCAATTTCATTTAAGACCAGAGCATTAATTTACAAAGCGACTGATTTAAAAGAAGAAGCCTGTGCCGATAAACAAACTGCGTTAGAACTAAAAATTTTAGAAAAATATCCGAAATACGAAACAGATATTTCGGAATTGGTTGAATATTGTAGCGGATAAAAAATAGCGCGAGCATTTGCAAACACAAAGGTTCGGGCACTTTTTAGAATTCGCCAAATTTTTAAATTTGGCTATTTAAGATAAGAAAGATAAATAGAAAAATTTAAAAATTCGGCTTGAGTATAATCCGAAACGAAAGCGTCTTTTTACACGCTACTTTTCATATACGGAGCCGTTGCCAGTAATTTAAGAAAACATTGGAAGTCACAAAAAAAGATGTAGAAAAACTAATTGAATTGCGGAAAGAAAACACCTTTCTTAATCATTTGTGGAATATATTTTCTCGTGATATGACAGCTAAAGGCGAAGTTTCCAGAAATGAAATAAAAGTATGGCGTCAGAATATGTGGAATCTAACTTTCTACCCAATTTTCACCTTTGAATTTAATGCTAACAACCATCTAATAAACATATCTACTAAATTAAATTCGGTGGGAAAAATGATAATTGGATTTATCATAATCGGATTGATATGGCTGATTTTCCCTAAAAATTTATCCGATTTTGACATTTTTGAAAAATGGCAAATGGCCACTTTTCTTCTTGTATTTTCTTTTCTGGTTGTATGGGTGGCCCGTAAGGTTTACCGATTTGAAAAACAAAACCAACTTGAACAGATTTTTGAAATTTTAGATATAGAAGTTGAAGAAAAGGAACCAGAAAGAGAATGGTCTCTAAAAAATGTTCTGATTAGATTATTTACATATCCTTTTTCACTCTTTATAGTTTTCATCAGTGTATGGTTATTATTTGAAAACGGAATTAGAAATATATTACAATCAGTAATTGGAATTGGTGTTTGCGGAATGTACCTATATGCGGATATTAAAATGATAATGCGAGCGAAAAAAACTACTGGCAACACTGTATAACCGCAATTACGGCGGATTCGACTGCGTCCGAATCCACGCGCAATTGCTACCGTAGGTGTTTATCCGAAAAACATTAAATTTAATCCCGTAACTGCGGTTATACTAAACGTTGTAACACATTAAAGCAAAAGATAATATAATGATGGAAAATCGAAATAATTCAATAGAAATCAACAAAGAAGAATTTCGAAAAATCGGACATCAATTAATAGATGATATTTCTGACTTTCTTTCTGCTATTGATAAAAAACCTGTTACTGCAAAAAAAAGCCCAAGCCAATTACAAAATATATTGGGAAACACTTCCTTGCCAGAACTAGGAATACCAGCAAACGAACTGATTTCTAAAACAACGGACTTATTACTTAACCATTCATTACTTAATGGACACCCCAAATTCTTAGGCTATATTACTTCATCTGCTGCGCCAATTGGAGCCTTAGCTGATTTATTAGCAGCCTCTGTAAATCCAAATGTTGGAGCGCATATTTTAAGTCCAATGGCTACTGAAATTGAGAAACAAACTATTCAATGGCTAGCAGAATTCATTGGTGTTTCACCTAACTATGGAGGAATTTTAGTCAGCGGAGGAAATATGGCAAATTTCACAGCATTTTTAGCAGCTAGAACAGCTAAAGCACCTAAAAACATAAAAGAAGATGGACTCTCAAACACATCCCAAAAACTAACAGTTTATTGTTCTAAAACCACACACACTTGGATTGACAAAGCCGCAATTTTATTTGGTTTAGGTACAAATTCTGTTCGTTGGATTCAAACTGATTCATCTAATAAAATGAACAATAAATTACTAGCAGAAACAATTAAAGAGGATATAAAAAGTGGTTTTAAACCAATAATGGTTATTGGAACCGCTGGCGACGTTAGTACTGGTATAGTTGATGATTTGAAAGGTATTTCGACTATTTGCAATGATTATGATTTATGGTTTCACATCGATGGAGCTTATGGTGTTCCAGCTACAGTTATTCCAAAATGTAAGAACTTATTTGATGGTCTTTCAGAAGCTGATTCTATTGCTCTTGACCCACATAAGTGGTTATATAGTCCACTTGAAGCGGGTTGTACTTTAGTTAAGAATCCTCAGCACCTAATAGATACCTATAGTTCACATCCAGAATATTATAACTTTAGTAACAGCGAAAACGAATTTGCTCAAAATTTTTACGAATATGGACTTCAAAATTCACGTGGCTTTAGAGCTTTAAAGGTTTGGTTATCATTACAGCAAATAGGTCGAAGTGGTTATGAAAAACTAATTAGTGAGGACATTGAACTCTCTGAAATGCTATTTGGTTTAGCTGAAAAAAATCCTGAATTAGAAGCAGTTTCTCAAAATTTAAGTATTACTACTTTTAGATATATTCCATTCAATTGCAAAAAAAATAACGATTATCTGAATAAACTAAATGAAGAATTATTGAATGAATTACAAACTGGTGGTGAGTTATTTTTATCAAATGCTGTAGTAAATGAAATGTATTGTTTAAGAGCTTGTATTGTTAATTTTAGGACTTCAAAAAAAGATATTAATTAGATTATAGATATCATAATTAGAGAAGGAAGAAAGACTCATTCGAAATTACAAGAATCAAAACTGAATTAATAACGTGTTACAACAATGTGTATAATTCACTGCTAGTTATAGCCTACTTACGAAGTCCTCGCGGACTTTCTATCTGTGATTTATTTACTAAATTTAGTGCTTAAACACGCAACTACTCATAGTCGAGACGTTAGCATAAATACTGAAAATGAATCCGTCTGAAATTGAACTTATAGATAAAAGAAATGAAAAGTTGTGGAATGACCTAAATAAAACTCATTCTATAGATATTGAGTTGTCCGATTATCCGAATTATGCTTGTGATTCATTTGAAAATAATTCGATAATACTAATTCCAAAAGATGATATCTGTATTGACTCATTTACTCACGAACTACTTCATATTCTAATAAGACAAAAAGAGCTTTATTTTGGTTCAAGTTTGGAGAATCTAATTCAAGGAAATGAGATTTTAAACCAAATACTATCTGATAATTTAATCGAGCATTTTGGAAATTGCATTGACCATATAAAAATGTTACCTATTTACTTGGAGTTAGGATTTGACAAGAAAAAATTTAAAACTGATTATGATGTAAATAAATGCTCAAAAGCTGAAATCCAACAACTGAAAGACAATTTCAGAATTGGACGAAACTATTATGGAGAAGCGGTAGATTTCTACATCGGAAAATATATTGCCATTAAGGCTGATCCAAAACAACATATAAACTATTCAAAATCTTTGAATGAATTAAAAAAATTGGACTCAAAGCTATATGCGATTCTAGATAAATGTATTGAGGACTGGAAAAAAATGCCTCTCGAAAAAGAAAATATTTGGGACGATGATTATCATTCGATTTCATTTGAATTTTATGAAAGTCTGACTGAATGGAGTGATGGAAAAATATTCGTATGAAAGTACTTATGCTAACAATGTATAATCTCAATTACGTCAGGTTTTTCTCGGAATTGCTAACATTCGTGCTAAACCAAAATTTAAGTAACTTTAAAACCGTAGCTGACGACTAGACCATACGACATGGTTAGTAAAATTTAAGAAAACCAACAACATGCATAGTAAAAACCCCTTATTATTATTATTAACCCTATTAGTTTCTATTACTTTTTATCAATGTAATACAACCCAAAAGGAGAATACGGTTAAAAAAGTAATTTCAAAAGAAGATAAAAACTTTACAGAACACTATATTTCAGGAAAAATTAAAACTGAGGGTCAGTTTTTAGAGAATAAAAAAACTGGAGAATGGATTTTCTATTATGAAAATGGTGACGTACAATCTATCAGAAATTATAAAGAAGGAGCTCTAAACGGATATCAAAAAATAGATTATTCACAAGTTTTATATATGGAAGGATATGCTAAGAATGGACAAAAAATAGGAACTTGGAAAAGCTATTTTAAAGAAAATAACCAGCTAAAATATTTAAAGCATTTTGATGATTATGGAAATTCAACTGGCACATGGAAAAGCTATTATGATAGCGGAGAATTACATCTTATTGAGAATTATTCAAATAATATGGCCAATGGCAAAGAAATAGAATATTATAAAAATGGTCAGATTTTTACAGAAGGGAATAAACAAAATTCTATAAAAACCGGAACTTGGAAAACATACAATGATAAGGGGCTGTTATTAAATACTGAAATATATGATAATTAGTAATTATAAAGTTCCACAAAAGATAGAAATGAATAAAAAGCTAAAATGGACTTTTAGAATGGCGCTAGCAAGTTTCGCGTTGTTGTTTATCGCTCTACTCATTAACTACTTTCGTGAACCATTACTCGGAATTAAAGAAGGGTATGCACCTCATAATTTTAGCTTCAATTTTTTATTCTTTCTTCCTGCGATTCTAACATCTCTTGGACTTGGAGTTGCTGTCATTGGACGAACAATAAAACATTGGAAAAAATGGAAAAACTTGATTAAAAAACTACTCTTTATTGGACTTTCAAGTCCAGTAATTTTATTATTTATTTTTCAGATAATTAGAATACTAACAATTGAATAAAACACGTTTTACAACAAAGAACTGGTAGATAAAATGTCAAACTTAAGTTACATAACCGCAATCTGACCATTATACCGTACATTTATAAGCAAATAGAGATTTGAAAAATATTAAAACAGGGAGTAACTGAAAATCCTAAAGAGTAAGAAAACTTTTAAAAAATGAAAAATAAAAAAAATGTTTTACTTATTACTTGTATCCGTCTTAATGGTTTCTTGCGGAATGAAAACTGATAAACTTGAATTTTCCGAATTTCAAATTAAAGATGAAAATGGAAAAGCTGGAATAACCGTTAGCGAAAACGGAATAATTAAAATTAGCGGAGAAGATTTTGGATTTATCTTCTAAAAAACATTAGCGTCCGTGAATAGTATATCGCCCCGAAACACATACTATGCTTATATAGGATTTTATTTCTAATTAAAACCCACCAAATAGTATACAACATCTGAAAATCTGTATAAGGAAGGAAGTCTACTTCTGCCCGACCTTTGTCTTATTCTTTTAATCAAAAAAAAATAGACAAAATGAATGCAAATCAATTTGGTAAAAAAGGTTGGACACCAGACAGAATTGACAATTTAAATGGTAAAACATACGTCATTACAGGTACTACAAGCGGTACAGGTTTTGAAGCAGCAAAAATATTGCTTTCAAAAAGTGCTAAAGTGGTCATGCTTAATCGAAACCCAAAGAAAGCAGAAGACACCATTAAAACGTTAAAACAGGAACTTGGAAACCACATAGACGTTTTAGCTATAAAAATGGATTTGGCAGAACAAGCCTCTGTAAAAAAAGCGGCTGAAGAAGTTTTAATAACTGTGCCTCAAATCGACGCACTTATCTGTAACGCCGCAATTGCCCAAGTGCCAAAACAAACCCTAACTGTGGACGGTTGGGAAAGCCAAATGGGAACAAACCACTTCGGGAATTTCACGCTGCAAGCTTTATTATTTCCACTAATAGAAAAATCAGAAGGGAGAATTGTAACCGTTGGAAGTATGGGTTATAATTTAGGGATTAAAACCATACAGTTTGACGATTTAAACTGGGATAAAAACTACAGTCCAAATGGTGTATACAGTCAAAGTAAATTAGCACAAATTATGTGTGTTTACGAATTACAAGACCGCCTACAACAAGCAGGTAAAACAGATGTGAAAGTGTTTGCTTGTCATCCAGGTGCTTCTAAAACTTCTTTAATTAAAACCAGTGGTAGCTTAACGACTCGATTTGTTTGGCAACTAATGAAATTATCACCGTTAGTACAATCGGCTGAAAAAGGGGCTTATCCACAGTTGATGTGTGCTACAGAACCAAACCTTGACCAAAGTGGTTTTTATGGACCAACAGGTAAAAGTAATTGGACAGGTCCTGTTGGAGCACATACATTAGAACCACACGCTAAAGATAAAATTATTTCTAAAAGACTTTGGGAGCTTTCAGAAAAAGAAACAGGTATAACATGGAATATTTAAAATCTAAATTAACAACAATTACATATAAGCCACATGAACAACATAAAACTCATCTGTATAATTGCACTACTATCTTCTTTCTGTGTGTTTTCACAAGAAAGAAACTGGATTACTGAAAAATCTAAGGATGGAAAATCAACTGTAAAATACGAGCTAGTAAAGGAAAATAAAGGAACACATTTTTATTACATTGCACAAACTACAGCTAATGTGTCACTAGAAGAATTAGATGCCTATTTCTCTAACACTAGCAATCACAAATATTTTTTAGAACGAACCACGACAACTGAAGAATTTAAAAAAATATCTGATAACGAATGGTTAGCCTACTATTTTTTTGATGCACCTTGGCCATTACCTAACAGCGATATTGTTATAAAAATTAGCCGAGTTATAGAAGATAATAAACTAACCTTTACTGCAGCTTCAATATCTAATGATTATAAAAAATCTGATGTGGAAAGAATGACTACCTACAAAGTAATTTATGAATTTAAAAAAATCAATAATTTTACAACTAAAATCACCTACAACGCTAATTATATCCCTGTAGGTTCTATTCCTAGGTTTTTAATAAAATCTTGGTTTCCTGAAGGACCAGCTAATATTGTTACTAACTTAGGAGAGATGAAAAAAAAATAAAATAGTAGTATGCAACATTTTAAAACATTATCATCCTATTTAAGTTATTTAGAACTCCCAGAACCAGAGCATCCTATGTTGAGTGTGTTTAACTCTAAAGGCGACGGCTACTTACCTTGTCCAAGAGAGAGCTCGCCACCAATTATGAATGATTGCTATTCTATAAGTTTTAAAAAATATGTAGCCGGAGATTTAAACTACGGACGAACAAAATATGATTTCACTAATGGCGCTTTGATTTTCATTGCACCAAGACAAGTTTTAAAATGGGATGAGAGTGTCGTTTTTGAGCAAAAAGGTTTTTCGATAAACTTCCACGAAGATTTTTTGAAAGGAACTGAATTAGCGCTACAAATAAAGAAATATGGTTTCTTTTCCTATTCAGTAAATGAAGCCTTGCACCTTTCCCCAAAAGAAGAAAAGCAGATAGAATCGATAGTAGAAAACATTGAAATTGAATATCAGAATAACCAAGATGTCTTCAGTAAAAAAATTATTATTTCTCAATTAAATACCTTGTTAAAGTATGCCAATCGTTTCTATGAAAGGCAGTTTTTAAATCGGAAAGAACTATCTAACAATTTGTTAGAGCAATTTAATTTGCAACTATCAGAATATTTTGAATCAGGGCAACTGCAAGAACAAGGCATTCCAAGTATTGAGCAAATCGCAAATAAAATGTTTGTTTCACAACGTTACTTGAGTGATACTCTTAAAAAGGAAACAGGTAAAACAACAACCGAACATTTGCAATTACATCTAATTGAAGAAGCAAAGAATATTTTATTGCAACCAAATAAGAGTATTTCGGAAGTGGCTTTTGATTTAGGGTTTGAATATCCGCAGTATTTTTCGAGATTATTCAAAAAGAAAGAAGGTATCAGTCCAACCGAGTACAGAGAAATATATAAAATGAATTGAATTATGGATATATTAAAAACAGCAACAGATTGGGCAAAGGCCGAACTTTTTTCGACCCCATTTTTTATTCTTTTCGCACTTGTGTTTATAGCGGCAAGTCTAGGGTTTTGGCAGTTAGGGAAAACAGATATGGCCAGAGCGTACATAGTTCCTACCTTGGTGGCAGGTGTTCTACTTTTAACCATAGGTCTTGGATTGTTTTTCACCAATAAGTCAAGGATTACACAGTTTGAAACTGCATATAATACCGATGCCCCTGCGTTTATAGCATCTGAAATCACTCGTGCCGAAGCAACTCTCAAAGAATATAATACAATCGTTTTTAAAGCTATTCCAATCATAATTATCGTAGCAGCGTTACTAGTTTTATTTGTAAACACACCAAATTGGCGTGCAATTAGCATAACAACTATTGCCATGTTGATAGTTATCTTGTTAGTCGACGGAACTGCCTATGCAAGAATGGATGCCTACTACAAGGAATTAAAAATGGTGGATATAGAACAAGAAATTAAAAAATAACGACACACAACAGGATATATAATTTATTGTCAGGCATAGTCCACGTATGAAAATTCTCTCAGTTTTGTATCTATTTTTATTTGCTAACTTTAATGCTTAAACTAAGCTACTAAATCATACACGAGACTATTAAAACTCATTCAAGAAATGAAACATACATTAATTTACACATTTTTAGTTCTATCAACAATTTATTTAGTCTCCTGTGACCGTCCTAAATGCAACAATGAAAATCCAATATTTGAAAACTACGAACCTAATTCAGAAAAATATAAAGATGAATTAGCAAGACAATTAGGTACTATTGATCAAAAAGAATTGACATACTGGCTTCAGAAATATGAAAAAGAAAATAAAAATGAATCCCTGTACTTCCATATTCAAGGTGAAGGATTGTGTGCTATATTACATCTATCAATGAATCATTGGGATAAGATGGAAAATATAAGAGAGAAAAAAGGAGTTGGTCGCAGAGGGGCAGAATTTACTAATCTGAAATTTGACATTGTTCAAGACTCATTATCAACTAAATTTATTTACTCAACATTCGATAGAATAATTGATTAAAACGCGTTATAATAATGGCTATAAGCAATTGCTTGTTCTCCCCTACTTGATAAACCCGTAGATTTTCTGTTTGGTCTGTGTATGCTAGATTGGTTTAAAAACAATATCCCACAAATAAAAAAAATACATTTACTACTATTTATATTTTTGGGTTTTAATTTAATGCAAGCTCAAGATTTTGATCAAAAAGACCTTCTTGAAAAAAGAGAAACTGCCAATTGGCTTTTAAATTATGATTTGGCCGCTTGGTATTCTACCGATATGCTAATCACAGAAGACAAAGAACGGTTAGGAGAACTAGGAAGAGAATGGTTTTGTTTTCAAGACGCAACAAATACTTGGCATTCCGTATATGGTAAATATGAAAATGGAAAATACAATCAAGTTTTTCATTTTATTATAAAATCTCAAACAGAAATAATCGAAACAGATGCACAAATTGATCAGAAGTTTCTTAATAAACACGGCCAAGCATTGTCGAAAGCTTTTAATGAAATGAAGTCGGTTAGAGACTCGACATCAATACGATTTAACCACTACATAAAGGAAAATGAAAAAGGAAATTTAGATGTTTTTGTTTTTCCAGCCTTTCAACCAGACGGCACAGCAATTTATGGTGGAGAATTTGTTTACGAAATATCATCCGAAAACGAAATAGTAAATGACAAAAGCTATTATCAAGGCAAATTCTTAGGATTTAAAACGGACAAACCAAGAGAGATTTGGCTAAATTATAGAGAAAAAGAAAAACCGACTTTGGGCAGCGTTTTCTTCGTATGGTATTATAAAGACTATTTTACTAATATCTATATTGACAACAAGACAAGCTTTACAACCCTCATAAATGATGAAACGAGCTTACATTGGACAACTGTTATAAAAGACCCAAAAGAAGAAGCTAAAAAGAAAAGGCAGAAAGAACGTGAAGAAAGAAAAAAGGAAGATTAGATAGGTGTGATAAAGATGGGAAAACTAATAAATCTACATAACCTACCCTCAAAAACATCTCCTATTATATATGTGAAGTTAAAAATAATTTGTCCATTTAAAAGAAACCTGTATATTGACAAGCGTTAGTATGTAAGCTTTCATGTTCAGGAAACCGTTTTCATTTAAAGGCCGAATACGCCGTACCGAATTTGCAGTAAGTTATCTACTGCTTATGGTAGCAGTCTTCTTTATTTCTCTTTTAAATGAAATTGTTGATATTGGTACCTTAAACGTTTTTATATACTTTATAGCTTTATACTGGTTTTTCTTTTCACAAAGTACCCGCCGTTGTCACGATTTGGGACAAAATGGGTTTTACCAATTAATCCCTTTTTACTTTTTTGTTTTATTGTTCAGTGAAGGTGAAAAACGAAAGAACAAATACGGTCAAGACCCTAAATTAACCGAACTGGAGGAGCAACAAAAATCAAAATTTTCTACAAAAGAAAAAACTGTCCTTCCTGAAAAAAAGACGCTCCAAATAATAGGAAGTGAATTGCTTGCAGGAGTTTTACTTACTACCTTGTTCCTTGCTTTAACCGATGTATTTATTAATGAAGGTATTTTAATTTTTATATACCTCGCTGAAGTTTTTGCCATTACCACAGGCTATTTTCTGCTTTTATACTTTTCTAACAGTGGAAAACCACAACCCAAACTCCTCTACTACAAATTAATTTACAGAGCACTGTTCTCTGTAGCATTAATGGTTTTTATAGGATTATTCCGTTACTTTTTCCTCAACAATATAGAAGTTGACGCTCTTGAAATAGTACAACAAGTGTTTTATGCTGGGTCTCTTTTTTGTTGTACATATATTTCCTCATTAATCTATTCAGCTTCCCGAAAGCGTGTCGTATCGTATGTTAAAGCTTAAATACAATTTATTAATATCGCTTGTTTTGTTGGTCATTTTAATAGCCTTTGGTTGGTCATTTAAAACAGAAGCAAAAGAATTTATCAACTGGAATGACCGTGCCTTAACTTGGGATGACTTTCCTGAAGTTACAAGCATAGAAGGTGGTTATGATGCATCTGTCTATTCTAACTTTATATATGATGTTGATATAGACAACAAGTATTTTAAAGTATATGCGTATATGAACCCCAATAAATCGGGGCATAAAAAGATTGATACTATTGGGAGTGAGCAATTATTAATACACGAACAGTATCATTTTAATATAACAGAATATTGCGCTCGCAGGTTAAGAAAAGACCTTATAAAACTTGGAGAAAATCAATTAACACAAGAAAAGCTTGAAGATCTAGTTGATAAATACAGCACCCTTCGCGATAGCTTGCAATATGTTTATGATACCGAATCTGATCACAACGTAATTCAAGATAAACAACGTTATTGGGAGTTATACGTTGATGGTCTACTACGCGAAACCGCCTATTATGAAAATGACGACATCTATAGCTATCAAGCTTTTACAGGAAAAGAAGAAGATTATTATAGATCACTTAATTATACGATTACTTGTAAGCTACAATCTGCAATTCCTGAATCTAAAGCTAAAAGCAAGTATGGCGCTGTTTATCATATAGAAAACAAAAATGACAGTACGATTGTTTCATATTACAACAATGGAAAGCTTACCGAAGGAGGGTATTTTGAATCTCCTATTACAATACTCGTTAAAAAAGACAAACATCATTTTGAATCTCATTTCTATAATGAAGATATGGTGTATAGAAACAGTAAGGAACATTGCATTGTTAAAACAACTTTTGATGAAAAAGGAAACATACTTACAAAATACTATAATGATCAAGGAAAATCTGTAGAAAGAGATGACATAGCTATAATAAAGCGTGAATTTAATACAGAAACAAACAGTTATTTTTCTTCATATTACAATGCTCAAAATAATCAGATAAAAAGAGAAGAAGGTTTTTATTACGAAAAACGAATATTAGATAATCTAGAACGTACTAAAAAAATATCGTATTTCAATTTTCACAAAAAACCAACCTACAACACCGATTTTGTTTCTACATATGAATATGAATTCAATGAAAACCATAACATTAGCAAAATAACATGTTATGATACAAAGGGAGAGTTGGCTTTCCATATTGATGGATATCAAACTGAATATCTTTATGATGAAAGAGGATACTTGCGAGAAACAAAGTTTTTAAATAAGTTCTCTCAACCAACTTCCGATATGTATGGAATAGCCCGATATCAATATACCTACGATATCTATGGAAATGTTACAGATACCAGAAATTTCAATATAAAAAACAATGCAGCAATAGGCTCGTATGAAGCTTTTCAAAACGTACAATTATTTAATAGCGATGGGCAAATAACCTTTGAAGCTGACTATTTACCAAACTACGTGCTTCAGTTTAATGAAAACAAATGGGGTGCTACCAAATACACGCACATAAACGATACTAAACGTATTCGGCATAATGTAGATGCCTTCGGCGATGAGTTCAATAGCACTATGGGCATTGGTTATGTAGAAGAATCGATGGACAGTAAGGGCAATCTACTCGAAGAAACGTATAGAGATATTGATGGAAGTTACGCAATAACACAGGATAGTATTATACAGTATCGATACAAATATGATGACCACGGAAATAATATTGAAACAACATCATATAGTTCACGTTTAGAAAAACACCCTTTTGAAAACGATGTAGCTACTACCAAATGGGAATACGATAAAAACAACAACAAAATAAAAACAACCTATTACACAACCGACAACAAGTTGGCCAATGCACTTCAAAATGTAACATACAATATATTTAAATACGATAATACCAACACTCTTATCGAACGGACAAATTATGATCGGGATATGCAACCTGCTTTATGGGATGGTGTATTTAAAACTCATTTCCAAGTAAACCGTTTTGGAAAAGATTCTTTAGTAACATACTATAATCAAGATAATAATTTACAAGGGATAGCTAGTAAGGTTTTATCTAAATACAATGAGTTTGGCACCTTAATTTCCGAACAATTTTACGATAAGTACAATCGCCCAACTTACAATGATTTTAATGCCCACCAGATAGTATATCTGTATGATAAATATCAACGTGAGATAGGATACGAATACTACGGAAAACGCGGAGAGAGAATAAATAATACGTATGGATATTTTAAAGAAGAAAAAGAGCTCACGAGTGCTGGCTTTGTAAAAAATATATCTTACAAAGATAAAAACGATAGAGCTGTATTAGGACCCGATGGGTATCACAGTATAGAATATCTTTGGAATAAAGCTGATGAAGTAGTGCGAATAAGCACTTTTGACACTCTTAAAAATTTAATAAACAACAGTGATGGTATTGCCGATATCGTTTTTCAAAAGAATAAATCTGGAATGAGTACCCGCATTTCTTATTACAATGCAGACAGAGTCTTAACAGAAGACGTTGATGGTGTCGCAGAATACTTTTACACCCCATCTCGCAATGGATTATATTATCTAGAAGAAATGAGAGATGCGTCTGGCAATCTTGTTAAAGAAGCCATTACCGAAGATGAGTTTTTAGAATAAACACTTAAAGAACGGCTAATATCGCTAGTCTTTATTTTGAGAGAGAGAATTCAAGCTTCTCAATAAAAAAGAGCCAAGTACAATTGTAGACACTATATTTTGAGCTAATTGGAATCACACTACGAAAAATACTGTGGGCAAAAATGTTGCCTTAAGAAAAGCATTGGTTTAGTTCTTTAACGGTACTACACAAATAAATAAAACACTTTTACTATTACACTATTGGTAGTAGTTTCCCGTGCTTAATAACATGTAATTTACAAAAAGAGGCGACACAAAATACAATCATCACCTTCCCTCCTTACCCGAAAAAATTCATATTATCGCTGTGATATTATATATAGTTAATGTTTTCCTCTATAAATGATCAAAAAAAGGAAAGTTTCCCTAAAAATTTGTGACTATCATAAATATTTTTATATTTGGTAAACCAATCTGGTAAACCAGTTTTATATACTGCACATTATCAGAAAACTACACCATATATGTCTTTAAAATCCCTTATTGTTATTTATTCATCACTTGTTCTTTCTTTTGTTTCTTGCAATACTGAGTCGGAAAAAGGAATCTATGTAAAAGACTTAGCAGAATTTAATGAAGCAACTGCTAATGCGGTTCCTGGTGATCTTATTGTTCTAAAAAATGGAGTTTGGAAAGATGTTGAACTACTTTTTGAAGCAGAAGGAACTGCAAAAAACCCCATAACATTAACTGTAGAAGAAAAAGGAGAAGTAACTTTAGAAGGATCTTCAAACTTACGAATCGCTGGAAATCATCTTGTAATTGATGGACTTGTTTTTAAAAATGGGTTTACCCCAACTAACGAGGTTATTACATTTAAAAAAGACAACGAAACACTTTCAAATAACTGTCGGTTAACCTCATGTGTGATCGATAATTATAGCAATCCTGAACGCCACGAAGCTGATACTTGGGTTGCCATATATGGTAAAAATAATCGCATTGATCATAATCATTTGGCAGGTAAGAAAAATAGAGGTGTAACGATGACGGTTAGGTTAAACACCGAGGAAAGCCGTGAGAATAATCACCGGATTGATCATAATTACTTTGGTCCTCGTCAAAATTTAGGCTCTAATGGTGGTGAAACTTTACGTATTGGTACAAGCCATTATTCTCGAACCAATTCAAATACTGTGGTTGAATCTAACTATTTTGATCGGTGTAATGGAGAACATGAGATTATTTCGAACAAGTCTGGGCAAAATACCTACAAAAACAATGTGTTTTATGAATGTACAGGTACATTGACAATGAGACACGGAGAAGAGACACTTGTAGATGGGAATGTTTTTATAGGAAACGGTAAACCTTCAACAGGTGGAATACGCGTAATAAACGGAAAACAAACCGTTACAAACAACTACGGCATTGGTTTAACAGGGTATCGTTTTAGAGGTGCATTTGTAATAATGAATGGCATCTATAATTCGCCAATTAATCGTTATGATCAAGCTAAAGATGCGGTAGTTAAAAACAACACGTTTATTAATTGTGACCATATACAACTTTGTGCAGGTGCAGATGAAGAGCGGAGTGCGCCTCCCGTAAATTCGGTTATGGAAAATAATATTTTCTATAATGAAAGTAAGGACAGCATCTTTACTGTCTATGATGATATAAGCGGTATTGCATTTACTAATAATATTTTAAGCAAAAACATAGCACCAATAACTCCCTCTGGATTTAAAAAACAGCAATTAACCTTGGTTAAAAATAATGCTGGATTATTAGTACCTGAGGATGCCCCTTCAAATACAGGCGCTACGTTACCCGAAACAATTCTTACAAAAGAAAAAACAGGTGTTACTTGGTACTCAAAAGAAATAACCAATGCTACACTAGGTTCAGGAAAGACTATTTCTGTAGCTGCGGGATTAAATACTTTGTATGATGCCGTTAAAACCTCATCCCCTGGTGATATTATAGAGTTGAACGCATCAAAAACCTATTCGCTGTCAAAATCAATATCTATAAAACACGCATTAAGTTTTGTATCCTCTTCCGAAGAAAAACCAACTATTTTATTTGAAAAGAGATCACTTTTTGAAATTGAAAATGGTGGAAGCCTTTCACTTAAAGGTATTCGGGTAGATGGTGAAGCCTGTCCAGATAGAACGGGTAATTCGGTTATAACAACCAGTAAATATTCTATGAATAAAAATTACAAATTGTTTGTAGACGATTGTGACTTCGTTAATCTAGATGTTAATCATTCGTTTGATGTTCTTAAAGTCTATAAAAATACGTTTGCAGATACCATTAGTGTTAAAAACTCCAACTTTAACACAATTAGCGGCCATGTCATGGCACTAGATAGGGAAACAGACGATATTGGTATTTATAATGCCGAATATATTATTATGAAAAATAATAAATATGAAGACATTGGCGGAGCCGCACTTCGTTTGCACAGAGGCGGTAAAGATGAAAGTACTTTTGGCCCATTTTTAGAAGTAGATCATTGTACTTTTAATAATGTTGGTTTTAATGAAAGGAATAAATACAATTCGGCAGTTTCATTGTATGGTGTACAAGTAATACAGATTCAGAATAATATATTTAATAAAACTAAGGGAATTAATATGCACTTAGTTGTGGGCGAACCTATTGTAAATATTGTAAATAACAATTTTTATGATTCTGATAAAACTGAAATTACAGGCGATGAGAAATTCACCATTAAAAACCGATGGAATCTTAAACCAGAATTTAATGATGAAACACATGTATTAGTTTCAAATTCAAAATTATCGGGTAAAGCAACAGATGGTTTAGACCTAGGTATTATTTCAAATAATCTTTAATGAAAAAGTTTAAAAGGTTTACAAGTCCTGCCATTTTATGTGCCCTATTGTTTGTTATTACTTCTTGCGATAATAAGGAGGAATCACGTCCAAATACGCTAAAAATAAACAACAGCACGCACCCTTCTCTTATTTTAACGCAAGATGGCGTTGCAAAAATAAAAGCTGAATTGGGAAACATGCCTATTTTTTCTAAAGAGTTGCAAACTGTAAAAAATGAAGTAGATGCCGAAATCGCTTTAGGGATCAATACTCCGGTGCCTAAGGATTATTCTGGAGGCTATACTCATGAGCGCCATAAAACTAATTTCTTCATTATGAGAAAAGCGGGCGTGCTTTACCAATTATTAGAAGATGAAAAATATGCCAAGTACGTGCGCGATATGCTATTTCAATACGAAGATATGTACAAAAACCTACCTCCGCATCCGCAAACAAGATCGTATGCCAGAGGAAAACTATTTTGGCAATGTTTAAATGATTCAAATTGGTTAGTTTATGTTAGTCAAGCCTATGATTGTATTTATAATTACTTATCTGCGGAAGAACGTGAAAAATTAGAAACTAACCTTTTTAGACCTTTTGCAGATTATATTTCCATAGAAAATCCTCAATTCTTTAATCGTGTACACAACCATAGTACTTGGGGAAATGCTGCTGTAGGAATGATTGGTTTAGTAATGGATGATGAAGAGTTAGTAAACCGTGCTTTATACGGAATTAAAAATGACAAATTAGATGCAAGTGCAAAGGATAACGATGGAGGGTTTATAAAAAATGAAGAGGGAAAAGCTGGATTTTTAGCAAATTTAGAAGAACCTTTTTCCCCAGATGGTTACTATACCGAAGGACCTTATTATCAACGATATGCTATGTATCCCTTTTTAGTTTTTGCTGAAGGACTTCAAAACTTAAAACCAGAACTGAAGATTTTTGAACATAAAGACAGTGTTTTAATCAAGTCGGTACATACTTTATTAAACCTTACCGATGCAGATGGCGAATTTTTTCCGCTAAATGATGCTCAAAAAGGTATGTCCTTTCACTCAAGGGAGTTAGTAACGGCAGTAGATATCGCTTACCACTACGGTGGAAAAGATCCAGAACTTTTAAGTATCGCCAGAAAACAAGGAAAAGTCCTTTTAGACGATACAGGGTTATCTGTGGCGCTTGGCATTAAAAACGGAAAAGACGAAGAGTTTAATAAAAAGTCAATAAAGTTAACAGACGGTTCTAACGGAAAAAAAGGAGGTCTCAGTGTTTTAAGATCTGGCAATCAAGATTTTTCTTTAGTCTTTAAATATTCTGCTCAAGGGCTTAGTCATGGGCATTATGACAAATTATCATTTTTACTTAATGAAGATGGTGATGAAGTAATTCAGGATTATGGTATGGGCCGTTTTGTGAATATAGAACAAAAAGGAGGCGGTAATTATTTAAAAGAAAATACTACTTGGGCAAAACAAACCATTGCCCATAACACAGTTACTGTAAATGAAAGTTCACATTTTAACGGGAAATATGAAATAGGAAGTAAACACCATTCAAACCTATATCTTTTTGATGCTAATGAAAAATCCATCCAGTTAGTGAGTGCTAAGGATACAGTTGCTTATCCAGGTACAGAAATACATAGAACTATGGTGGTTATTACTGATGAAAACTTCGAAAAACCTTATGTTTTAGACATTATGAGGTTAACATCTAATGAAAATAACCAATATGACCTCCCCTACTATTTTATAGGTCAATTAATAGACACAAATTTTGAGTATAATGTTCCAAAAAGCTTAAAAGCACTTGGAACTAAGAATGGTTATCAGCATTTGTATTTAGAAGGCTTAGGATCCCCTTCTGAAGGTAATACGAAAATTTCATGGCTTATCAAAGGGCGCTTTTACACGCTTACTTCGGCACTTAAAAAAACAGATGAGCTTTTATTCACAAGAATAGGAGCTAATGACCCAGACTTTAATTTAAGAAGAGATGCCTCTATCCTATTTAGACGAAAAAATACCAAAAACACGCTGTTTGTATCTACAATAGAATCACACGGAGGCTATAGTCCCGTTTCTGAATTTGCTGTAAATACCAAAAGTACTATTTCAGAAATAAAGATCCTACTCGATACAGAAGACTATATAGCGATTCGCATTGTAGATGTGTACGACAATACTAAAGACTTTATTATGGCAATTAACAATGCCTCAGAAAACGAAAAACATATATTAATCATAGATAATAGAGAATACCAATGGACAGGTGCCTATTATTTTAAATAAGTAAAGAAAGATGAAAACATTTGGTTCAAGTAAAGAATTTTTATTGGGTGACGAAATCCCTTGGGAAACCGTTGGAGAAGGCGTTAAGCGAAAAATTATGGGATATGATGACAAAATCATGTTAGTCAATGTACATTTTGATCAAGGAGGAATTGGTCCAATGCACGAACATCACCACTCTCAAGTTACGTATGTAGTCAGCGGTGAATTTGAATTAACTATTGGTGAAGAAACTAAAATAATGAAAGGTGGAGATGCATTCTATATTCCTCCTCATGTAATGCATGGAGCTATTTGTAAAAAATCAGGGGTATTAATTGATGTATTTAGTCCTATTCGTGAAGATTTTATGGAATAACCCCATTTTTTTTACCAATATTATTTGCACGTTAAGAAAAAGTTAATATATTTGGTAAACCAAATTGGTTAACCAATTTGGTTTACCAATAAAAAAAAGGACGGGTGCACGCCCATCCTTTTTAACAAATTACTCCTTGGAGGGAAGTAATAATACACGTCGTAACTTAATAAAACATGTATTGTAAAAGTAATAAAACTATTTTTTACTAAGGCACTGGATGTTGTTTAAAGTTATCACTATTGAAAATTCGAGTAATAATCTAAACAGCTAACTTATGAACTTCAAAACAAAGCTTACTTTAACAATACTGCTTTTTAGTAGTATTATTATGGTAGCTCAAGACAAATACCTTTTAGAAGGTAAAGTGGTTTCTGCAGCAGATCAAATCCCCATTGTAGGTGCAAATGTTATCATTGAAGGAACCTCTACAGGAACCTCTACAGATTTTGATGGGAACTATCAAATTCAAGTAAAAAGTGGTGATGCGTTACAATTCTCATATGTAGGGTATGTTACCCAAACGGTAAACATTACTAATCAAACAACGCTTAACATTGGTCTAGACGAAGACGCTAACACCTTAGACCAAGTAATTGTAGTTGGTTACGGCACCCAGAAAAAGAGTCATGTTACAGGTTCTGTTGCTAGAGTTGGAGGTGAAGATGTGGCGGCGATTCAAGCTACCCGTGTGGACGAAGCATTGGCAGGTAAATTAGCCGGTGTTTTAATTCAAAACCAGGACGGATCACCAGGAGCAGATCCTAAAATCCAAGTAAGGGCAGCTTCGTCTATTAATGGTAATTCTAACCCGCTAATAGTTGTAGATGGCTACCCTATTTCGGGAAGCTTAGCAACCGTTAATCCAAACGACATTAAAAGTATAGAGGTATTGAAAGACGCGGCTTCAGCTGCTATCTATGGCTCTAGAGGAGCAAATGGAGTTATTTTAGTTACAACCAAAAAAGGAAAAGAAGGCACTCCAAAATTCAGCTATAACACTTACACGAGTATCTCTAGTAAATATAAAAGTGACAGAATAAATATGACAGCTGGAGAATGGGCAAACACGTTAGAAGATGGTATTGCCAGTGGTAGATTTGATGTTTCTGAATTGGACCCAGAGTTTGTAAATTATAAAATAAGCGCCTACAGAAATTCTCCTGATGTTTTGGCTGTAGAAGATTGGCTTTATGGAAGTGGTTATAGCACAAACCATGATTTTAGCTATAGCGGAGGTACAGAAAAAGCAAAATATTTTGCTTCCATTGGTTATCAAAATACTGATGGTATCGTTAGGACGGAAGCTTATGAAAGACTTAATGCTAGGTTAAATATCGATGTTGACTTGGGAGACAAATTCAAAACAGGATTAAGTTTCAATGGTTTTGCATCGGATAGAGACATCATCGCTCATGACCAGAGAGACCTTTTAAGAGCTTATAATGTTAGCCCTATTTATCATACAGCAGCATCTATTGCATTTGTTCAGCAACTCGATCAACAAGCCCAGGCTTTAGGACTAGATCCTTTTGACGATGGTTATAGAGGAGGTAACGCACCATTTAACAGCAGCATTTATACATTAGAACCCGGCGATACCGCTCAAGACTGGCATTATGGTAGAAGTGGTAATGGTATTGGAGGAACTGGAGATGCAGGTCCCGCAACGAAGCTTGACAATACAGACCGATATCAAAAAACTTATTTCGCTAACTTAACTACTTTCTTTCAATACAACATCATCGATGATTTAAACATAAAGGCTGTTTTAGGAGCAGATATTCGAGATACTAAAGACTATTTTTGGAGAGGACTTGAATTTGATTCTCAAGCTCGTAGCAATCAAACTGCCTTAGATGAAACGAATGTAAAACAGAGTTCAACCTTAAGTGAAACTACGTTGAATTATGCAAAAGAAATAGGGAGTCATAATATATCTGCAGTAGCTGGAATTGAATTTCAAAAAATTCATTTTAAAGGTACAGCTCAAGCAGGTACAAATGTGCCTTTTAGCGATATTGCAAATTATAACCTATTAAAACCTGAAGATATCACAGTAACAGAAAGAGATGAAACTATTTCTAGATGGAGCTATTTTGGAAGAATTAATTATGCCTTTGACAATCGGTATTTGGTATCGGCATCACTGAGAAGGGATGGTGATTCTCGTTTCGGGGCTAATAATAAATACGCAACATTCCCTGCGTTCTCTATAGGGTGAAATGTGCATAACGAATCTTTTTTCAACATTGATTTTATAAGCTTATTAAAGCCAAGATTTAGTACTGGTTCTTTAGGGTCTACTTCAGATTTAGGAGCATACAATTCATTGAGTTTATTAAATCCTCAAGCTACAGTGTTAGGCACTGGGTTTTTAATCCCTTCAGATGTAGCAAATTCAAATTTAACTTGGCAAACTAATACAGAGACTAATTACGGTATCGATTTAGGATTTGCAAACAATCGTATTAGAATGGGAGTAGATTACTACACCTCAGATATTGAAGATATCTTAATTAATCAAAGTGTATCTGAAGTCTTCGGAACCCCTTCAATAAGACTTAACTCTGGTGATGTAAGAAGTTCTGGTGTAGAAGTTGAGCTATCAGCAGGCATTATAAGAAAAGAAAATCTAAGTTGGGATTTTAGCGCAAACATATCTACAGTAAAAACAGAAATTACAGATCTAGGGGGGCTAGATGAATTACCTCAGGCTATATACGGTCAAAGTGGTAGAGGCCCCGTATTTAGAAACTATGTAGGTGGAGAAATTGGTGAGATGTGGGGTATAGAAACTATTGGAATGGTTGAAGATAGCTTTATAGAAGATCCAACAAGAGCCATCGGTGTTAATAGTTCAGCATACTACGTGGTAGATCAAAATGGAGATGGTGTAATTGACAAGACAAAAACAGTTGAGGAAGGTGGCGATTTAGTAAAGATTGGTCAAAATACACCAGAATTTTACTACGGTTTTAATAGTACACTCAACTTTAAGGATTTTGATATGTCATTCCAATTTCAAGGAGCTCAGGGAGGCGATGTTTGGAACGTAGACCCCATTTATTATAATTCTGAATTTGGAGGAAGAGTACGTGATAGTTTTGATGCTAATAGTGATGGTATTGCAGATCACAATGGTGAATTTTATTTAGACTCAAATAATCAACTAGATGCACAACTACAAGATGCCTCTTTTTTAGCCTTGAGAAACTTGACTATAGGCTATACTTTTAAACCAGAGTTGACTAATAAAATTGGTATTAATTCAGCAAGAGTATATGTTGCAGATACCAATTTACTGTACCTATGGGGAGATGATTATACCTCATATAACCCAGAGGGTGTAGACACTACGCAAAGTGATTATCTAGGACCAACTACTTATGGGGTTCAAATAGGATCAAGTCCTATTGTTAGAAGCTTTACGTTTGGTTTTAATGTTAATTTTTAAAGTAAGAAAAAATGAAACATATATATATATTATTTTTAGGATCATTATTTTTAACACTATCATGTAGCACAGATTTAGATGAATCTCCACCAAATATTGCTAGTTCAGATTCATTGACAGATTTTGAGGGAGTTTTAAATGCCGCATATTATTATCAACTTGGTGCTGTTACACCAATGGCAGTGATGGGCGACTTTAGAGCAGATAATGCTTTAATGTTAGAATCTCCCTATACTGAATTTGATACGTACGGACCTGGTTTAACAGCAATGGAAGATCAATATTTTGGCCCCTTCTACACGGCTTTATATAGATCAGTATTAAGTGCCAATAACGTAATTGAAAATTCAACAAATACTAGTCAAATAGGTGAAGCTAAATTTTTAAGAGCGCTATCCTACTTTAAACTAGTACAAGTATTTGGTGATGTTACTATAATTCTAACTTCACCAGATATTGGCGACATCCCTACGTTTGATTTAACAAGACAACCAGCTGCAGAAGTATATAACAATGTAATCATTCCAGATTTACAAGATGCAATTAGTCTTTTAAATATTACAAATACAAATGGTAGAGCATCAAAACTTGCGGCGCAAAGTTTATTAGGTAAAGTCTATGTGCATATGGGCAATTTTGGTAGTGCGCAACCACATCTAGCTGATGCTGTAAACGGAGCTGCGGCTGGAGACGTTAGTTTACTAGAAAACTATGCAGACATTTTTGTAACTGACTTAAATTCTGAAATTATTTTTGCCACCCAAATATCTAGTTCTGTAGAAGATGAGTATGGTTTTTCAGACTTTTGGTCGTGGTATTTAGGAAATGACACAAAATCTCCTAGACCATTAGATGCAAGTTTAATTGCTGCTTTTGATGCAAGTCCTGGTGATTTAAGAAGAGCAGTAAATATAGATGAGGTAAACGCAAGATCTCCAAAATACCCTCAAGTGGGAGGTCCAGATCACGACTGGATAGAATTAAGATTAGCAGATGTTATCCTCTTATACGCAGAAACATTGAATGAAAATGGAGCCTCCCCTGAGAATGTACTTGATCTTTTAGATCCTATACGAACTAGGGCTGGATTAGCTCCATTAGATCACACTGTTATTAATACTCAAGCTTTAATTAGACAGGCTATTTATGACGAAAGAAGATTAGAGTTGGCCTTTGAAGGACAAAGATGGTTTGATTTGGTCAGAACAGGTACTGCTGAAGCTGAAATAGGAGAAACGATTAACCCTAATTACTATTTGTTTCCAATTCCAATTTCAGAAATCCTTGCTAGTGATGGAGTAATTACTCAAAATCCAGGCTATTAATAATACTTGGATAAATATGAATATTGTTGTGAGTTTTGATGTGAGTAAGTGAATTTATATAGTATTATAACTAGATAATAACTAAAAGCATCAAAACATCCCAATTAGAATTAAAATTGTAGTAAGAATATAATTAACAGATATTTAGTTATATTTTAAATATTTAAAAAGAATGAATGTTAACCTTAGGATCGTATTGAATTATTTAACTTTAAATCATATTAGTCTGGTTAACCAATTATTGAATATATAGTTTTATGAAAGTAAAAATCCATACTACAAATGAAAATCACATACTTCAAAAGGAAGTGATTGTTAAAATAAGGGAGCTTATAAATCACAAAAATTTAGAACCTGGAGATAAGTTACCCTCTGAAAGAATGTTATCAGAGAAATTTGGAGTTACAAGAAGTATTATTCGTAACTCAATTCAAAAGTTAGAATTATATGGGTTATTAAAGTCTATTCCACAAAGTGGGACTTTTATTGCTAACATTGGTGTAATTGCAATGAACGGAATGATCGATGACATATTACGTTTAGAAGATCCCGACTTTAAATCGCTCGTTGAAACAAGAATACTTTTAGAATTGAAGACCTCAAGACTGGCTGCAATACGTAGAACCGAGGAAGACATAATAGCAATGAAAGAAACATTAGATGCATATGCAACTAAAGTTGAAAAAGGTGAAGATGCGGTTCAAGAAGATCTATTATTTCATTTAGCCATAGCCAAAGCTAGTGGAAACACTACCATGAATACTTTTATGTTAATTATTACCCCAGAAATTATAACCAATTTTAAAAAGTACCATGTCTGTGATAAAGAGCTTGCTTATCTAGGAATTGAAGAACATAGGCTAATTTATGAAGCAATAAAGGAAGGTAATCCTCAATTAGCTAAAAAAAGAATGAAAGAACATTTTGGAGAACTTTATAAATACTGCTACAATGTAGAAATGTAATGTTAGATACTATGTTGCACGCTTGTATCTAAAAATCAAAATATAAATTGGAGGGAGTTAATATTCATGTTAAAGATTATTTCTACACGATATTAAGCTTTTCTACTTATTAATTATAAAACCTTTTCAACCTACTTAAATAGGTTGGAATAGAAACTATACGCCTTATAAAATATGATAGTGTGTATGGCACCTATAATAAAACGATTACGCACGATACCGACCACCTCATTGTTGATGGGGTAAAAATTAAATACACATCAATTAAAGAACCTGAATTATTACCTTGGGCAGCCCTTAATGTGGATGTAACAATAGAAAGTACTGGCTTTTTCACAAATATGAAGGATGCACAAAAACATATTCAAGCAGGAGCCAAATTTGTTATAATTTCAGGCCCTACAAAAGATACGCCCATGGTTGTTCATGGAGTAAATAATAGTAAGGATAAAATGACTGTTTTTTCTTGCGCAAGTTGTACTACAAATAATACCAGTCCGATTATAGAAATTCTAGGACGCCGTGTTGGTATAAAAAAAGCAATTCTTAATACCATTCATGCATATACTACTTCTCAGTCACTTGTTGACGGACCTTCAAATAAGAATTTTAGAATGGGAAGAGCTGCTGGAGTAAACCTTGCTCCATCTACCACTGGAGCAGCAATTGCAACTACTAAAGTAATCCCTATATATGAAGGTAAATTTGATGGTGTCGCCGTTAGGGTTCCCGTTCCAGTGGGCTCAATCTCTGATATTACTTTTATAACGGAAAGACCAACATCACTTTCTGAAATAAATTCAATATTAAGGGAAGAGTCAAAAACGAAAAGGTATGATGAAGTGATTGCCGTTACTTCAGACCCTGTAGTGTCTAGTGATATTATTAAAAGTCCATTTGCCGCGACAGTAGACTTGCAAATGACCAAAGTGGTTGATGGAGACTTAGTTAAAGTTATGGCATGGTATGATAATGAATGGGGGTTTACTAATCAAATGATTCGTTTAGTTCAAGAAATATAATTTATTTAGTGCTTAAAGGTTAAACAGTATAGAAGCTCACTTTAAATTACTTCGATGTCAACTAAGTAGGGACATTTAAAAACAGAAGAGTTTGAGTCCTTTTTTAGTAGAATAAAAAAGAAATTCATTAAATAGTTTTTACGCCAAGAATAGAAAAAAAGAGATTATCATTATTAGACAATCTCTTTTGTCGGGATGAGAGGATTCGACCCCTGCTCATTATACACTGTTAATCAGTTTGTTAAAACTTAAGATATTTCAAAGGTCACCGAATCGGACATATTTCAATTTAACGCTGCACTGACTTTTGTAGTTCTCTACGCAATTTCAAATTTAATGTTTTCTACTCATAAGGCTGTATAAAATCATTGATATTTTATGACAGTTAAAATCAATATTAATATTGCTATAACTCTAAGTTTAATATAATTATATTAGAGTCTGCTTCTTATTTTATTAATGTATTTGTCTTACTACCTCTATAGTATTTACATACCAAAAAACCTTTAAAAGTATTCACCTGTAATTAAATTCCTTACTTTTTTTTGCCAGCAAAACACCAATATTTCGGAGTTGACCGGACTGCATAAAGCCGGTCACAAGTTCCCTTTTTATAAGTCCTCTTCAATCCAAAATACTGAATACCTATCAGCAACAAAAAAAGGTAACGTGAAGGCGCTACGGGAAGTAAATCTAAAATGGTATATTATGAAGTCTTTACAAAAACATTCAAAAGGAAGCAGAACTAAAAAAACAAAAAAAGGCAAACGCTCTAGATACAATAAGTAAATCACTAAAAATACCTTCTACTTTTAAAAAAAAGAAAGCTATCTAAAAATTTGATATTAATATTATTGCAATTAGTTGTACCAAAAATAAATAGATAGTCATACAATTTTGACTTTCGCTGATTACTCCGTCCATCTAAAAATTTACTTTTTAAAATTTAATATTTCAAAAAAAAAACAATTAATGCTTGGCAAAATTGTACGAAATTTTTGTCCATTGGTCGGACGAAAATGATTTCCATGTTAAAACCAAGAAAAAATGCAAGAATATTTAGGCTACATTTTTGACATAGGGTTGCTGTCTATTAATGACGGCACAGATCCTACGGATAAGTTTGTTCCTTACGTTGTTGATGACAAGCATTTTATTCTTTCCCTCTTCGACTTTCCTCAGATAATACGCCCTAATATCGGGATCGTGGTTGATTGCAGCCAGGGCACCCATATGAAGGTGTTTTTTGAGCGTTCTGTTCGCCATCGGATGGATTCTGGATTTTCGGTTGATAGAAGACCCAGAGGTGTATTCAAATGGTACAACGCCACAATAACAAGCCAATTGTTTTGGATTATCATATTTGGTGAAGAAGCTAGTAAAAATCGTAAGGTGAAGTGCCGTGATCTGTCCTATTCCAGTAACAGAAGTAACCAATCCGATCGTTTTATTAAGCCTGTCATCAGAAAGGATCAACTTTTTGATATCCCCTTCTATTCGCTCAATCTCACAAGTAAGATTTTTATTGATTTTTTTAAGATTCTTTTTGGCAAGCTTTCCCATTTGTGGAGAAAAGAGTTCAAGTTCATTGGGATACTTATTAAAATCGGCTCTGGCATTAACCAGTTGCCTTCTGATCTTGAGCAGTATTCTCACCTTCTCAAGGATTTCCGGGATAGGTTTATAAAGGGTAAGTTGAGTAGCGTTTTTAAAAGCATAGCTTGCAATACGTATTGCATCGACCCTATCATTTTTACCTCTGTGAAGTCCTATGCTCTTGGTAATCTTGATAGGCATTTCTACACAGAAGCTCGCCTCTTTTTCAACAAGTTTGGCAATGATGAGCTTACCATAGACCCCAGTATGTTCCATACAGGTAAGGGTCTTTTCCAAAGGGATTTTTTGGTTTTTCAAAAGTCTGATAAAGGCATTGGTTCCTTTTTTGGAATTTTCAAAAACATAAGAGGTAGTCCTATCTTCATTCAAGATAGCTACGTCAAAAGTACTCTTCGATATATCTATACCGATAAAGTACGAGAAGTTCTGGTTTTGCATAATGATAAAAATTAAAGGGTTAAGACCAAAGTCCCAGATTGCCATCGAACCCCTGATAATAGGTCTAAAAACCTGAATTTCCATCTGATGCCGGTCCAGAATAACCGAGAAGGGCTTTTATCAAATAATGCATAAGCCCGAAGCTTTGAATAGCGTATAATTCGCCCTTATCGGTTTTGGTCGTTATTCATAATTACTGAGGGTATTCCCCGATGAAAAGTTAGATAATTAAATATAAAAATTCACCTTGTAAAAATCTCTATATAAATAACAATGCAAATCTAAGGGGGAGTAGCAAGAGGGTAACACGCTACGCGATGTTACAAGTTTTACTTGATATTTATCATTCTGACTTTCAGGTATTTAAGAGCTGGATGTGATATTTAATTTTATGTATTTGCGTCAAACAGCCTGTGAAGACCTGTTATTAGCAATGGATTTGCGTCAAAAACACTAAATCAAAATAAATTCTCATTGGATTAATTATTTAATATGATCTAAGTAAAGAATAAAAACACCGTTAAATGAACTATTACAAACTCAACTGATTTATAGCAATATAATTGAAGGTTAATTTTATAACATACCTATTTGCAACTAATTGAACTATAATTAAGTAATTCTTCTGAAAACTCCTAAAAGAATTTTTACTTGTAATTACCCTTATTGATGCATATTGAAATTTTATTTTTTATTAATAGTAAAAAAAGTCTCTTATATTATTCAACTGATTATTATTATTTCCATTTTTATAAACAAATATATTAACGTATTAAGTAAAGGATCTATAGTAATACTTTTAAAGATAATGAAATGTGTTATATGGTTAAATAATAATTTTTACTATGCCTATTTATAAAGAATTATAAAAAAATTTCCTTTTTCTAAAAAGGATAATAACTAATAGAATCAACAATATTAATAGTAATGCCATAACTAAAATTGTTTGTGTCCAAAATGGCTCTACAAAATGGAGGGGGGAATTGTCTCCTGAAAGCACAAAGCCTGCCCAGTAGAAAGGATGTTGTAATTTTTCGGTTCTGACGTTTTTCAAGTAGTCTAATTTAGCGTGTTGGAGGGCTTGAGCCTTATTTTGACCTTGTTTGAGGTTTTTATAAAAGGACACCATGATTTCTGGGGTTTCTCGATCGGGCGCAGGCCATAGGCTCATGACCGTACTTTTTACCCCAGCATATGTAAATGCTCTTGAAAGACTCTGCACTCCCTCACCTCTTTTTATTTCGCCAATGCCCGTGTTGCAAGCACTTAAAACTACAAGTTGTGCGGGAATTCTCATTTTATAAAACTCAGGAAGGTAAAGCTTTTCATTGTCCTCAAAAATGAGGCTGGACTTGTCGGGATTGTTCTCGTCCAAGACTGCGTGCATTGCTAGATGTATTACATCATAGCTTGATACATTTGTTACAAAATTGGTTTTTGTTGCTTCATCCGCCGAAAAAAGCGTTCCGTCAAAAAGTGCATTTATTGTTTTTGCTTCTCTTTCCGCGCCCAACAGCTCGTAATTTCCTTCTCGGACTAGCTCTTTGATGGTTTTGTCTTCTGTATTTGTAGCGAATGACATTTCATATTTTGGCGAAAAGGCCGTAAATTCGGTCGTGGAACCCTCATTACTTTCGTTTTGAATGCTCCAGAGTTTCAGGGATGAAGAATAACTTATTTGATAGTTTTCCAACAAAAAACTATTGTTTTCAGTGATTAAAGTTTCAAAAGGTAGGTAGCCCAAGAACCCATCATTAATAATAGTCAGTTTTTCAAACTTTTCGACAGACATAGGCTTAATCAATGCCGCAAATAACTTTTTTGATTTTTCAAGATAGGAACTTTTACGGTTTTTGAGATCTAAAAGGTAATTGTCAATGGATTTTCGTAATTCCACTTTGTCAATTGGCAAGCGATGCAGTAATAGATCGTTTTTTGTAATGCTATATCCAAAGACCATTGAATCTGTTACTACATAACGGAGCACCAATTCGTTTTCTCCAATTTTACTTTGAAGACTTTTTAAATCAAAACCCTTCTGGGAAAATTCATAAAAAAAGGGATGATTTTTCTCGATTTCTGTTTGTTTTGCAGTAATTGCATCGGTGAGTTCCTCCAATTTTATTTCCAAAGAATCTACTGTTGCCCCCGATTTTTTTTCAGCTGCGAACTTGGTTTTTTTCTTTTCTGTGATTAGTGAATCTATTTTAGCCTGAAGCCTTGTACCTTCTAACCCTAAACCTTTTTGATTATTTAAGAACCGCGACCAAAGTAAATCTGAATTATTGATTTCCACCCGTTCGGCGGTTTCTTGAAAATGTTCATCCAGCATAGTAGTACATAAAAGCATACCTTCGTTTATTTGACTCTGATAAGTCGCCAATCGGTCATTAAATTTTCCTCCCCGATAGAGTCGTGAGAATATCACCGAAGAAAGATGATAGGCTTTGTAAGCCTCTTCCAAATATTTACTGTCCGATTGCTTTTGGTGCATTTTCAAATAAACCCCTGCAATTTCATTAAGGTTTTGAATAGCATGGAAATTATTAATCTCCTCATCTCCAGAAAAATAATGCTTCAACACTTTGTTGAAAACAGCAAAAGCTTTGTCGTAATTTTCTTTCCCAAAATATGCGTGCCCTAAGTTCTTGCGCATCGTCATAGATTGATTGAATTTTTCAATTTCAGGGTTTTCAAAAGCTAAATCTACATACTGAATAACATCATCCCATTTTTGGTTGTCAGCTGCAGCCGTACTCAAAATCCAATAGGCCTGTAACACGCCGAAATTATAGTTGATGCTTTGGGAAAACTTTAAGGCATTAGAATAATATTTTTTTCCTTTCCTGTAATTCCCTGAACGGTGGAAAAGTGAGCCGGTTTCTAGACTGAATTTTGAAAGGGTATTTCGTTCTCTAGCAGAATAAGGTTGGAGCTCTTTCGGCATAACTTCCCTTTGAAAACGGGCATAGACCTGTTCGGCTTCATTAAAATCTTTCCGTGCGGTGGCATATTCCAATTTCCGGTATAAATAAATGCATTTGGCAGCGTTCAAGTTTGGAAAATCTTGATGCTCGTAATTAACAAGGTAGGTTTTATTCTTATTGAAATATGCTGTTAATTTCTCTATCAATTCTTCGGTCTTTTCCATGTCGCCATATTGCTTAAAACCAGATAAATTATTTGCATATTGCTGGAACAACAGAAATTTGTCTTCGGGTCGAACTTTCTCGTAAATTTCCTGTGCCTTAAGCCCGTAATCTAAACCGGTATTAAAATCGGGGGTGAAAGTGTACAAAGTAGAAAGCAACCTACAGTTTTTTGCAGTTTCTACCGAATAATAACCATAGACCTCTGTGGTTTTTTCAATAGCTTTTTTGAAATATGGAATTGCGGTTTCCCATTCTTGCATAAACCATTTAATATTTCCAAGGCCTTGAAAGATTTTGGCTAGTTGTGCTCCATATTTTTCGTCAATGTGTTGAGTGAGTGTAAAATCATAGGCTTCTAAAGCCACTTGCCATGCTTTTTTCAAATTCCCAGAGGGTATCAACACATTGAAATATTCAATATTTATTTCGATCTTTTCTAGGGCTGATGGTTTTTCTATGTCATTAAACACTTCGATAGCCTCTTCCACCAAGCTCAACATCTCAGTATAATCGGAAGTAAGGTAGGATTCTGTGATTTTTATTTTATAAAGTTGTCTTTTATAGGCATCTGAATCTTTGTCGTCAATGGATTTCAGAATTTCTTTCCGAACAGATATAGCTTCGGTATAAGCTTCATTGGAAAAAAGCAGTTCTGCCTTTTTATTTTTGGGGTTTTGAGCAAACAACGCCTGAAAAGAAAAGAAAAGTAAAAGGAGTAACGTAATTTTTTTCATAATGGGGCACCATAATTAGTATACCCAAAGGTAAAAAAAAGACGATGTTATTCTATTTTTTGTAGGATTTCTTTTGCTTGTTTAGCAAGGGGTTTACCTGAAACCTTTACATTTTTTAAATGTAATTTGGCTTTTTCCTTATTTTCCAGTTTCAAATAACCTAGGCCTACATACCATTGTGTAATGGTTTGGTAGTCTTTTGGCTCATTCCAGTTATGTTGCTCTAAGGTGGTTATAGCTTTGCTGGTTTTTCCTACTGCCATTAAACTTACCGACTGGTAAAAAAAAGCATAATCTTCACCAGTTTCTTTATATAATGTTTTAAACAGCTCGGCAGCTTTGGCATAGTTCTCGTTGTCATAATACTGAAAAGCCAAAGCCACCTTACTTTCTTTGGGAGCTTCAGGACCACGAACTGTAGGAGCTATTACATTGGGGTACGCTTCAAAGTTATTGGCGTACAAATCTTGATAATCCGGTTGCGAATTGTAAAAAAAAGAACCAATAACAATAAGGATGGTTATGGCGGCTGCATAAAGATACCACTTGGTTTTGGGGATAGACTTCTGGTTCAGCTGGTTAAATCGCTCTTTTAAGGGAGCGTTTTTTTCTTGGCCGATAGTTTGTTGAACTTCTAGCTGCGCGTAAAAATCTTTCTTAAACGCATTGTCTTCTTCCAGTAAGGTTTTTAACTGTAAAAAGCCCTCTTTTGAAATCTGTCCATTAAAATAGTGCGCTATTAATTCTTCCTTATTCATACCTCTTTTCCACAAGTTCTTTTAAATGTTTTAAACATCTTGATTTTTGGCTTTTCAATACATCTTTAGAGCTGTATTTCAAGTAATTTTGTATTTCATCCAGCGTCAAGCCTTCGTAAAAAAACAGCTCCAGTACTTTTTTACATTTCTTTCCTAAACTGTTAAATGCCTTTTTTAAAACCTTTTGGCGTTCATTACTTAGCGCTATTTCAAAGGTTTGTATTTCTTCGTCCGCATGAATAACTAATTCATCCTCGTAGCTTACCTTATTTTTTTTTGCTTGCTTGTAAATTTTAAACTTCCCGATAGCAAACAAGTACGTTTTTAAGGAGCTAGTCAATTGGTTCAACTTTCCTTTTTGGATGTTTTCATAAAAACTAATAACAGTTTCTTGATACACATCTTCTATATCTTCTTCTGAAATGGAAAACCCCTTGGCAAACAAGAAAAACTCTTCTTTATATGTAAGGTAAACCTTGTCTAAGGCTTTTAAGTCTTTTTGTTTGAGTTGCTTTATTAAATACTGGTCTTCAATCATTAATACTAAGTAGGTTGAAAAGTAAACAAAAACAAAGTTAAACTTTTTACATCTGATATAATGAGCCAACTTAGTAAAATGTATTTGCTACTATTTTTTTTTAAGTTCAACTTACTTATTAGTAGTGTTATAAGTCTTTATTCCAACAATTTTTACCAAAAATGTTTACTTCTCTTTTTTTGCTGTATTAATTGGTAGAGGGTTGAAAATCGAATAGGAAGTAGACTATAGTTTAATGACTACAACACTAATTTTTAACAAACTAAATAATATGAAGCCTAAAAATTACCCAACACCAAATAAAACAAATCGAAATTATGACATACCCGTATATACACAAAGCAATGAAAAAGTCAATTCTCCTTTTCGCTATCTTACTATCTATTGTAGCGTGTAAAAATTCAGACAAATCTTCTTCTGAAGAGGTCGAAATGTCTTCACATAAAAGCACCGAACAGTCACCGTGCCAATTGTTGACTGACTCTGAAATAAAAATTGCATTGGATATCCCTGCTGATGTTGAAACAAACAAGATAAAAAAAAGCACCACATACCCTGTTTGTTATTACAAATGGGAATCCATAAGCTTTCCTCATAAAGTTTTTAATGACCGTATGGCTGATCGCCCTGCCGAAATGAGCATTGTTTGGGCCATAAACGTAAACAAGAAATTATACGAGCAATCCATCTCTGTCTATAAGGATGGCGAGACCATAAATAACGTAGGCGAAATGGCAACGTGGAGCCAAAAAATGGGTCAAATTACCTTTTTAAAAGATGGAAATTTAATTCATGTAAAAGCAAAAACCTCTGCCAATGTAGGTTCTAATAAAACTAAGTCTATAAAAGTGGCCAAACTTTTTGCCAAGAAACTATAACTCAATTTTTAAACTAAATAACAAACTATTATGAAAACAAAAAAATTAATTATCGCTACTGTATTATTTTTTGCAGGCTTTATGGTTTCACAAGCACAGATCGACACCCGTATTGGTGCTGAACTTGCCTACGGTACCGAAATTGAAAACCTCGGGGTTGGCGCCAATGCAGAATTTGGCGTGCTCGATAACTTAAGTATCTCGCCAAGCTTTATTTATTATTTACCCAGAGAAGAAAGCTTTATTACGGTAAACTGGTGGGAAGTGAATGGAAATGTAAATTACTACTTCATGCAAGACGAAGGCTTTCAGCTATATGGCTTGGGAGGGCTTAACTATACCAACGTTAGTGTAGATGCAGATATTGATTTTGGTGAGTTTGGTGCCTTTTCTACCGATTCTTCCGATGGACGGTTTGGTCTTAACCTCGGTGCTGGAGCTAACCTAGATTTAGGGAGTAGCATCATGCCATTCGCAGAATTGAAATATGTTATTATAGACGGCGGACAGCTTGTGCTGGCAGCCGGTGTTAAATTCAACATTTAAGAAACAGTAAAAATTAAACAATACGATTGCAGAACTTCCCACAAACTTATTAAAAAATTAAATCATGAATTCGAAAAATTTAAAATCAACACTTTTAGCCCTTTTGGTAATAAGTGTATTCTCGTGTAGTAAAGACGATGATAATCCAAACCCAGGTAATCAGTCGCCTGACAGTTTTAACCTAATAACAGTGCCTGATGGCACTACCGATGTAGACTTAAACCCCACTTTTTCGTGGGAACCTGCAATAGATCCTGATGGTGATGCCTTGAGTTATGATGTATATCTTGATACTGAAAACCCGCCAGCAACAGTGGTTGCTTCGGATTTAAGTGACATTACATATACCCCAGTTGACAACTTGAATCCAGGAGACACTTATTTTTGGGCAGTGGTAGCTAAAGATGGTAATCAAGGTGAGACTATGAGTAATATAGCTTCCTTTACAACTGTGGGACAACAACCCGTTGTATTAGATTGTTCAATAATAACTGAGGCAACACACTTAGAAGATCGCGGTGAGGGGATAGACTATATTGCAACCTGTCTTTTAAAAGTTCATGCTCCGTTGACTATTGCTCCTGGTGTAACTATTGCATTTGAGCAGGGTGCCGGTATGCATATCAAAGATTATGGAGATTTAACGGGCGCATTAACTGCTGTAGGGACTGTAGATAAGCCAATTGTATTCACAGGTACCAATCAAATACCTGGTGCTTGGGACCGAATTTATATAGATTCGGGAGATTTAAATAATAAAATTCACCATTCCATTATAGAGTATGCAGGGGATACCGATGGTAGTAACCCATCATTAACGGCTATAAATGGTAGTAAAATTGAAGTGCAAAATACTGTAATACGAAACAATAAAGGAGATGGGGTTTATGTATCTGGAGGTGCAAACATAGAAAACTGGAGCACCAATACCATTACCGAAAACCAAGGTTACCCATTACAGATTGCCGCAAGAAAAATAAAATTTCTAGATGGTGTACAGAGTGTATATGCTAACAATGGCACAAATCAAATTTACGTAAACTCTGGCTCAATATATAATCGTGGATATATAGAAGATGAGATAGGAGGTCCAATACATACATGGCAGAATCCGGGGGTCCCTTATTTTATAGATGAAAACATATTTGTTATTAAAGATAGAGAAAATGAAAAACCGGGTCACTTAAAAATAACAGAAGGATGTCAAATTATTTTTGCAGAAGGATATGGTATTCAAACAAGCGACAATAATACCGTTTTACAGGTTTTAGGTACTCCTGATGAAAAGGTTAAATTTTCAGGACAGTTTGGAGCTGGAAGCTGGAGAGGAATTAATATTAAAGAAAGCAATAGCAATCTAAATATAATTGAAAATACAACTATATCTGACGCTGGAGAATCACACTGGAATTGGTTTACACACAAAGGTGGACTTTCTTTAGGAACTCAAACAGCCCGTATTATATCATTAAGCGTTACGAATGTACATATAAGTAATAGTGCAGGATGTGGAATTATTGAAAGAGGTGTTAAAGAAGAGTCAAGTATTACTTATACAAACGTAACCTTTAGTGATAACGTAGGGAACGATTACTGTGAGGAGTAGCATTAATTTTTAAGTATGCTACTCATTTCAGTAGCAACTCATAAGAAAAAGTATATATGCATACCGCATCATCATTTAAGATTAAATCAAATGCTACAGAATTGGATCAGCCTAATCTTAATGGTGATGCTAGTGCTATGATTAAGGTGGTACATAATCTATATAAAAGGTTCTTATTACAGTTCTACTCTATTTAGATGAATGGTTAGGCCTTAACCTCGGTGCTGGAGCTAATCTAGATTTAGGGAGTAGCATCATGCTATTCTCAGAATTGAAATATGTTATCATAGACGGGGGACAGCTTGAGCTGGAAGCCGGTGTTAAATTCAATGTTTAAAAAACAATAAAAATTAATCATTACGATCGCAGAACTTCCCACAAACCTATTAAAAATTAAAATTATGAATATGAAATATTTAAAATCAACACTTTTAACCCTTTTGGTAATAAGTGTTTTCTCGTGTAGTAAAGACGATGATAATCCAAACCCAGGTAATCAATCGCCTGACAGTTTTAATCTAATAACAGTGCCTGATGGGGCTACCGATGTAGATTTAAACCCCACTTTTTCGTGGGAACCTGCAATAGATCCTGATGGCGATGCCGTGAGTTATGATGTGTATCTTGATACTGAAAACCCGCCAACAACAGTGCTTGCTTCAGACTTAAGTGACATTACTTACACCCTACAGGATAATTTAAATGCTGGCGAGACCTATTATTGGGCGGTCATGGCTAAAGATGGTAATCAAGGAGAGACCTTGAGCAACGTAGCCTCATTTGTAACTTTGGACCAGCCAGCTCCTATTATATTGAGTTGTGACTCATTTCAAAGGAACAATGCTGATGCTATTACTCTACTTGGGAATAGAAACAGCGATGTAGATTATATTATTGACTGTGTAACTTCGGTAGAATTAGACCTAGAAATTGAACCAGGAGTAGTTATTGAGTTTGCTGATGGAGCAGGAATGAAAATTAGAGACGATGGATCATTGAATGCTGTTGGAAGCCAAAATGACCCCATAATATTAAGTGCAACTACAAAGATAAGAGGAGCTTGGAAAGGAATACTCTCTAGCAGTGAAAGTGTAAAAAATCAATTTGAGTATGTAAATATTGAATATGCAGGTGATGGTGGTTTAACCAGTAATAGTGAGCCAGCCAGTTTAATTTTAGCATCTGAAGCATATTTTAGATTAAATAATGTAAGCATAAAGAACGGATTAAATAATGGTATAGCTGCTACAGCTTCTAATTATAACGTTGAAATTAACAACAGTATTATAACTGGCTGTGATATACCAATATTTACTAATGTTAATACAGCCGAGAATATTTCTGGAGGTAGTTTTACGGGGAATACTACGGATGTCATAAGGTTAGTTAGTGGTTCGGGAGCAAATGTCATGGACGCTTCGACTACTTGGAAAGAACTAGGAGTTCCTTATAGAATGGCTAGTGATTTAGTTATTAATAATGGAGCTAAGTTCACCATTGAACCTGGCGTTATTATTGAGTTTGAAGATACAAAAGGTATTGAAATTGATAAACTGTTTGATGAAGGAAGTGCCATCATTGCCGTTGGAACAGAAGCAAAACCGATAACTTTTACAGGAGTCACTAAAGTATCTGGTGCTTGGAGCACAATTTCCGTTCGCCGCACTACCTCTGTTCAAAATAAAATAGATAATGTTTTAATTGAATATGCTGGCGGAGCAGGAGCTGGTGGTGCCATTGAGATGTGGGTAGATCCAGTGTTAAGTGTTACAAACACAACTTTTAAAGACATTGATGCCTGTGCATTATATAACCGGTATGGGCCAACAAATCCAAACCTTACTGAAGGTGATAATACCTTAGTAAATGTGAGCGGTGGCTATATGTGTCATGATTAAATAATTAAACTCATTACCTATAAAAATTCTCACTAAATTTTTAATCTGTGCCAATTTCAATTGGACTTGGCACAGGTTTTATGTTTTAACTCTCGTTGCATAGTTAATTATCCTTGATAATCAAGTGTTCATTATTAAGGTGCGATGGAGGGGATATAAGAAGTTATAAATCAAAATTAAATTTATTATTATGAAAATATTTTTTACATTTTTAAGTATGTTACTTTTTACAGTAGCAATGGCACAGGACAAAGTTTTTGTACACTTGGCAACAACAAGTAATATTACTAGTGATGCCACCGAATTGGACCATCCTGATCTCAATGGTAATCCCAGTGCTATGATTATGGTTGCGCATAACCTTAACTATGGTGGGGTACAGTACAATAACCATGTAACGGGTACCTTTTATAACACCGCTACATCTAAATGGATGTTGTACAATGAAAATAGTGATCCTATGGTAGAAGGCTCGTCTTATAATATTTATATCATTGATGGTGGTGAAGGGGATGGCGTAGTGGCGTCTGGAACTGATTATAGAGTTAGAGTGAATAATCCGAGCATTAATAGTAACCCAGATGCCATAATTCTATATACCAATTATTACAATACTTTTCAAGTACGTAACGATAATAATTACGGGGTGTATTACGATACTGCCGATGAGTATTGGTATGTATTTAATGAAGATACCGATGAAAATATTCCTGCTCAAGCTGCTTTCGATGTATTAATTGGTGAAGGCACTGGAGGGGCCACGGCTTTTAAACATACAGCTACAGCTGGGAACATATCTTCCAACTATACCGTAATAGACCATCCAAGCCTAAATGGAAAGCCGGAGGCCTATCCCATTATTACCCACAATTGGGGAGTAGCTGGAGATCCTAGTAATGTATTATTAGATCATACTATTGGGGCCTGGTACGATGGTAGTAAATGGAACATATATACCGAAGACAGCTCGGCAATGCCAGAAGATGCCATGTTTAATATATATGTTGCCGATGAAGTATTAGGAGTTAGTGATAACGAAATCATCGCTGAAATAACCTCATACCCGAACCCAACAACAGAAGAAGTTACTTTCAGTTCAAAAGAAATAATTTCAAATATTATTATTTACAATTTATTAGGACAAGAAGTAAAACAAATAACTGGAGACAACAGTAACAGCTTTACTATAAATATATCTGAACTTTCAGCAGGCAACTATATTGCAAAGGTTCAAGCCGGAAAAGCAGTTAAATCTATAAAGCTAATCAAACAATAGTTTGGTGTAATTTTTGGCCTGTGTCAACAACGCATGGGGTTGGCGCAGGTTTTTTAAATAAGAAAACATTTTACTTAGTGAAATGCTTTAATTATAGAGATATATTAATTAGGTCTAAAAATAAAACTATAATTACCTAAAAACTCAGATTTAAATGAATAATAATTGTCAAAATAACATACCAAAATAGCTAATATTAACTCTTCTTCTCTTGTAAATGGGATTATTTCATTTGAATATATTCTAAATACAAATTAATGTTATAATACTATTCTTATTTTACTTCTATATTAAATAATCGTTTTTTTAAAATCTCCATATCATCACTTACCTTTCGTTCTACTACACGCGCATAAATTTGAGTAGTAGATAGCTTTGTATGTCCCAAAAGTTTTGAAACCGTTTCTAATGGCACCCCGTTAGAAAGGGTTACCGTAGTTGCAAAAGTATGTCGGGCTATATGAAAAGTTAACTTCTTTCTTATGTTCAATATTTTGGCAATCTCTTTTAAGTATTGATTGATTTTTTGATTAGAGTAAACGGGTAGCAGTAAATCGGTTATTCTCTCTTGTTCTTTGTATTTAATTAAGATTTCTTTTGCTTTGGGAAGAATAGGAATTTTTACGGGGGTAGCTGTCTTTTCTCTTGCGGTATGTATCCATTGATTTCCATCTATTCCACGTACTATATTGGCTTTGGTAAGATGCTTTACATCAATATAGCATAAGCCTGTGAAACAGGAGAAAATAAATACATCACGAGTTTTGGCTAAAGTAGCTCTATTAGTTTCCAAATTGATAATTCTTTCTAACTCCAATTCATCTAAAAATTCACGCTCTACCTTTGTGAATTTTAATTTAAATTTGGCAAAAGGATCTTTTTGAATCCATTCTAGCCTTTGTGCCAAATTGAAGAGCTTCTTTAACCGCTCCAAATGTTTCATAACTCCGTTATTAGATGGTGTAGGACGGTGAGTTTTGGATTTGTACGTGCGTAAGAAGTGCTCAAAGTCCACTATAAAACTGTAGTTAATTTGTTTTAGATAAATATCATCGGTCTTTAGTTTACTCTTTAAAAACTCATAGAGATATTTTTCTGTTGTAACATAATTCTTAAGTGTTCCAGGCTTAAGAACAGTACCCATATTTGCTTTATGATAATTGAGAATATCAGAAATTTTTTTCGACACATCGTCAATACCTAAGTATCTTGCTTTAATAGCCTGTGCACTTAATATTTTATTTTCATCTTGTAACTGGCGGAAAGACTCATAGATTTGATTATAAGTCCTATCAATAGACCTGTTTACTTGAATGCTTTCAGCACTGCTACCAATTAGGCGATTCTTTTGTTCGTCCCATAGATCACGGGTAATTCTACGTTGTAGACTTAATTCTATACGATCACCGTTTAAAGTGATTCGTGCATAAAGTGGTGCAGTTCCATTTTTTGTTTTGCTCGTTTTTAGGATAAAGGTAATCCCAAAGGTCACCGGATTGTTCATAATTTATTCGTTTTCAAGTTAGACAACATGCGTGAAAACGAAAGTCAAATCAGCGTTTAGACAATATACGAACTTTTTTTGGAGGTCACCGAATAGGTCACCGAATCGGACTCATATAGGGTGGTTTTACACCAAATCTTATGATATGCCAAAAAACATAAAAACCTGTAAATCATAATATTAACAGGTTTTTGACACCATTTGATAATGGCTTGGTCGGGATGAGAGGATTCGAACCTCCGATCTCACGGCCCCCAGCCGTGCACTTTAACCGGACTAAGCTACATCCCGTAGGGCTTGCAAAAATAAGTAATTCCTATACCTGCGCAAATCAAACAGAGGGTTTATTGTATAAAAAAAGGGATACTGTTACATATCCCTTCAATATATTTTATGTAAAAACTACTGCTTTTGTGTAGTATTTGCCATCATCATCTTTTGAAAACGCTGTTGTAAACTTTTATCTTGTTGCAACGCGGTACCAATAGCTTGATAACGTTCTATAGTAATTCCAGAATCTGCTACTGCTTTTTCCATTTTTGCTTCAATAGCAGGCTGCATTTTTTTAATTTCAGCCATAATTGCACCGTGCTTTTTCATCTCTGCATCGGTTGCATCTACATCTTGATTTGGATTAGCTGTCGCTTGCTGGATAGTAGAAAAACGCTCTACTTCCATTCCATTATCAGAAATCACAGTTGCCATTTTTTGTTGCGCCTTTTGGTTTTCCATCTGTACTACCTGAAAAGCTTTAGCAAACTTCCCTAATTCAGCATCAGTTACTTTTGATTGCGGCTGCGGCTGCATTGTATCTTGAGCTTGTGCGAAAGACAAACCGCCTAATAGAGTTACAAATAATACTAATGTTGTTGCTTTAAATCTTGACATTATTTCGTTTTTTAATTTATAATTAATGTATAAAGCACAATGGTAACCAAACATATTCCGAATTAAAAATAATGAATAGTCTATCTATCTGTTTTTAAAAAATATTTAACAAAACAAGTCGCTATTACTAGCTATTTACTAATAAAATTAACTACAAACTAAACTATTTTACAATGGAATATTACCGTGCTTGCGTTTCGGTCTTTCTACTGTTTTAGTTTCTAACATTGAAAAAGATTTTAAAAGCTTTCTTCTCGTCTCTTTTGGCTGAATTACTTCGTCTATAAATCCACGTTGTGCAGCTTTAAACGGATTGGCAAAAGTTTCGGCATATTCAGCTTCTTTTTCTGAAAGTTTCAACTCTGGATCATCGGCAGCAGCGATCTCTTTTCTAAAAATAATTTCACTGGCTCCTTTTGCTCCCATAACGGCAATTTCGGCCGTAGGCCAAGCATAGTTCATATCCGCTCCAATATGTTTACTGTTCATAACGTCATACGCACCTCCATAGGCCTTTCTTGTAATAACCGTAACTCTTGGCACCGTTGCTTCGCTTAACGCATACAATAGTTTAGCTCCGTTTAAAATGATACCGTTCCATTCTTGATCGGTTCCCGGTAAAAAGCCAGGTACATCCACCAATACTAACAACGGAATATTAAAGGCATCGCAAAAACGGGTAAAACGTGCTCCCTTTTTACTGCTATCCACATCGAGAACGCCGGCAAGGCTCATTGGCTGATTGGCAACAATACCAATACTTCTTCCACCTAATCTGGCAAAACCGACAATAATATTATCGGCATAATCTTTATGTACTTCAAAAAAGGAATCTTTATCTATGATACCGCCAATTACCGTATGCATATCGTACGGCTTGTTTGAAGAATCTGGCACAATGCTTTCTAATTCTTCTCGCACCTCATCCCCCATTTCATAGGGAAGAGATTCGGGTGCAGTTTGGTTATTTTGCGGCAAATAGCTTAGTAATTGTTTTATCTGCTCTAAGCATACAATATCGTTACTCGCTGTAAAGTGCGTTACCCCACTTTTTGTTGCGTGAGTATGAGCGCCACCTAATTCTTCTGAAGTTACATTTTCATTCGTAACAGTTTTCACTACGTTAGGTCCCGTTACAAACATATAACTACTGTCCTGCACCATCATCGTGAAATCGGTCATCGCTGGGGAATATACGGCTCCACCGGCGCAAGGCCCCATTATTGCTGAAATCTGCGGAATCACTCCGGAAGACTGCACGTTTCGGTAAAAAATATCGGCATAACCACCTAACGAACGTACCCCTTCTTGAATTCGGGCCCCACCTGAATCGTTAAGCCCAATTAAAGGGGCTCCTACTCGTAAGGCGTGATCCATAATTTTACAAATTTTCTCAGCGTGTGTTTCAGATAAAGCGCCGCCAAAAACAGTAAAATCTTGAGCAAACACGTAAATAAGTCGGTTGTCTATTGTTCCGTATCCTGTTACAACTCCGTCACCGTAATATTTTTGCTTGTCCATGTCAAAATCGGTGGTACGGTGAGTAACAAGAATGCCCATTTCTTCAAAAGAGCCTTCGTCTAATAGATATTCTATTCGCTCACGCGCTGTGAGTTTCTTCTTTTCGTGTTGTTTTTCTATTCTTTTTTCGCCTCCGCCTAATTTTGCTTCGGCTATCTTTTTCTGTAATTCTTTATTCGTATCGCTCATAAACTCTATCGCTATTAATGTTTTGGTACTCGTAATTGCTCCACTTCTTTCAGGTAGGTTTTCAAGGCAATTTTAGCTGCTATTTCGGCTTCTTCTTTAATTTCTTCCTTAAGCAAATCTTCAGAATAAAATTTCTTTACAAAATGCGTGTCAAAATTCCCACTTCGAAAAGCTTCATGCTCGCAAACAAATTTCCCGAAAGGCAAGGTAGTACTTACCCCTTCTACTTCATAAGCAGCAATAGCTTCAATCATATGTTGAATGGCTTCGTTACGGGTTTTTCCGTAGGTAATCAGCTTGGCCAACATAGGATCGTATTGAATAGGAACTTCCATCCCTTCTTCAAAACCATCGTCCATTCTAATATGTTTTCCTTTTGGTGGTTGATACACATCTAATGTACCAACACTCGGCATAAAATTATCAAGGGAATCTTCTGCATACACACGCAACTCGAGAGCGTGACCGTTTATTTCTAAATCCTCTTGTGTAAACGATAGTTCTTGTCCGTCGGCTATTTTAATTTGCTCTTCTACCAAATCAATACCGGTGATAAACTCCGTTACGGGATGTTCCACTTGCAAGCGGGTGTTCATTTCTAAAAAGTAGAAGTTATGATTTTCATCGAGTAAAAACTCAACTGTTCCGGCACCCACATAATCACAAGCTTTAGCAACTTTTATCGCAGCTTCGCCCATTTTTTTTCGCAATTGAGGCGTTAAAACCGCCGAAGGTGCTTCTTCTACAACTTTTTGATGTCTTCGTTGTACACTACATTCACGTTCAAATAAATGCAACACATTACCATGTGTATCGGCTAATACTTGAATTTCAATATGTCGTGGCGATGCAACGTACTTTTCAATAAAAACGGCACCATTACCAAAAGCAGATTCCGCTTCACTAATAGCTCGTTTCATTTGTTCGGCCAGTTCTTTTTCCTCTTCTACAACACGCATCCCTTTTCCACCGCCACCGGCAGCGGCTTTTATTAAAATAGGGAAACCAATATCTTTTGCAATTTTTGTTGCTTTCTCTACATCTGTAATAGCTTCGTCTATTCCAGGTACCATCGGGATATCGTAATCTTTCACAGCATCTTTAGCCGCCAACTTGTCCCCCATTACTTTAATAGCGTACGATTTTGGACCCACGAAAATTAATCCTGCTTTTTCTATTGCTTCAGCAAAATCTGCATTTTCACTTAAAAATCCATAACCAGGATGTATCGCATCAGCTCCTAACTTTTTTGCTGTTTCAATAATTAAATCACCTTTTAGATAAGATTCTGAAGAAGGTGGCGGGCCAATACATACGGCTTCATCTGCAAATTTAACGTGTGGGGCATTGCGGTCTGCTTCCGAAAAAACAGCTACCGTTTTCAAGCCCATATTTCGAGCGGTTTTCATAACGCGAAGGGCAATTTCCCCTCGGTTAGCAACCAATATTTTTTTAATATCCATTAGTCTTCTAGTTCAATTAACAATGCATTTTTATCTACCGTTTCTCCGGTAGCAATGTGTACGGCTTTTACCACACCGTCTCTCGGTGCACCTAGAGCGTTTTCCATCTTCATAGCTTCTAGTACACAGAGCGAATCGCCTTCAGTCACCGAATCGCCTTCTTTTACGTTTACTTCTAAAATTAATCCCGGCATCGGGGCGTGAATTTCATTCTCAACGGAATCATTCCCAAGGGAAAGTCCTATTTCAGCAATAAGCGCATCGAGTTCGTTTTCAATTTTAACAGTATACCTATTTCCGTTTACTTTAATCGTATAGGTTCTATTAAGAAGGTCTTTGGAAATCACTTCGGCAGTGACCGATTTATTTTTTTGAAGTAGATGTACTTTGTTTTTAGTTTCAGAAACGCTATCTAACGTTTTTATAGCATCGCCAGGCATTGAAAACTCAAACGAGTCGTTAACCATGGCTTTATAAGTTGCACTCATAGAAAAGAATTTTCCGTAAATATACGGTTTTGAAAAATTGTTACAACAGAATGTAAAAAACCCATGTTTAAAAACTCATCTTTTCAGAAAACTTTAAGAGAATGTATTTTTAAGAAATTGAAAAAACAAGTAAGTTGTAAATTAACTCGGACTTCGGCTCACTTCGACTCCGCTCAGTGACCGCCACTCAGTCTCCATAAGAGAAATCTTTTTTTAAAGATTTAAAATTGATAAATAAACTTAATAACCTCAAAAATGGCAGGACATAGTAAATGGGCAAATATTAAACACCGAAAAGGCGCGCAAGATAAAAAACGAGCCAAGCAATTTACACGCGTTATTAAAGAAATTACTGTCGCAATAAAGGAAAACAATCAAAATGGCGACCCAGAAACCAATCCATCATTGCGTAATGCCATACAAAATGCAAAAGGTGTAAATATGCCTAAAGACACCATTGAACGAGCTATAAAAAAGGCTTCGGGCGCCGATGCTGATAGTTATGAAAAAATGACTTTTGAAGGCTACGGCCCTCACGGTATTGCAATTTATGTTGAGTGTACAACAGACAACACTAATCGTACAGTAGCATCGGTTCGTTCTATTTTCACCAAGCATAATGGTAGTTTGGGCACCAATGGTTCATTGGAGTTTCTCTTTGACCGAAAAGGTGTTTTTACTTTGAAAAAAGAAGGTTTAGACTGGAATTTTGAGGAACTACAGCTAGAGCTTATTGAAGCTGGCGCAACTAAGTTTGAAAATGAAGACGACTTTTTTGTAATCTATACGGATTTTACGGATTTCGGCAGCATGTCTGAAAAACTAGAATCTTTAAATATCGAAACTCATAATGCTGAATTACAACGCATCCCCTTAAATACAGAAACTTTACCCGTTGATGAAGCAAAGCAAATTGTTAACCTTATTGAAGCGTTTGAAGATGATGATGACGTACAAGATGTGTTTCATAACCTTGGAATGACAGATGAGTTGGAAGCCGCTTTAGAAGAGGATTAAAAAATAGTTTGTAAGATAAAACCGACCCTATAATTTTTCCGTATATATAATTGAAGTCAGAGATCCATCAATTAGAATGGTTAGGCTTTTAAAATAATGCCCCCCGCAGAGTCTCTTTGGTTAATTAACTAGGGGGACTTTTTTATTTTAAAAACCCCTTATAAGTTCCCTCTAAACTCATATGTTCTCATCTATTATTAAACCCATACTTTCAAATATCCTCAGTATTTTATAGTATCTTTTCAAAAAAAATTGGATTAGAAAAAACTACATGTCCGTAATGAATAAACTGAAATACTTTAAATAGGTTTATAAAAAATCACACGTAGTCAAAGTGCTTTTTCAAGTAAATAATCTACCTTATATTATTGATGCTAATTTAAAAACAACCTAACATTTCAGAAACTATGAAAAAAAGCGTACCCCATACTCTTGCAAAACGTTTTGTATATCTTTTAGCAGTAACTACCTGTTGTTTGACGCTTGTATTTTTGTACCAAAAATATGACTATGAGCAACAAAAACAAGAAGAGTTTGAGAGCCTTAAAAGTAACCTTATAACTGAACTAAAACTAAATTACACTCAACAGGTCCAGTTTGAGACCAATTATTGGCGTAAGTTTTATAAAAAATTTCAAAACCAAGATCGTTCTTTAAAGTATAGCATGACTAAGACTGAATTTAAGGAGCTATTTCTACACCAATCCCCACTTCCTGAGCCAGATCTTTTCTTTAAGGATTCCTATTGGAGGGTGGTCCAAAAAAAACCATATTTCATGAACCGTCTGACGGTAAATCAGTTAAAAAGTCTTCAACAGTTATATAGCGAACACAGAGCTTGCATTCTGTATTACAACAGAGTAAATGACGCTATAAAAACAGTGTTTCATAACCGAGATAGTGAGCAAGCTTTTGAAGAAATATACCAAAGGTTAGGTTCTTTTAGGGATAACGCCTTTCAACTTGATCTTATTAAGTCCAATAACCTAATGTATATAGAAACCATCATTAAAAATGATTTTGACATACCGTTGCCTGACTATTTTGAGTCTAAAAAACAAGAGTTTTACAACTCCATAGACCAAAGCAAAGAAATAATAGATACCATAAAACCGCAATGAAAAACCTAAAAATTGTTTGCGTACTTATAAGTTTGTTTTGTCTTTCTGCCTTACAAGCACAAGAAACACTTTCTCAAGCTGCCATACAGCTTACCCAACAAGATGTAACCTATGACCCCAGTTATTTTTCAATTGATTATCCCAATGGAGATGTTCCCGCAGACAAAGGTGTATGCACCGATGTAGTGATACGTGCTTACCGTATATTAGATGTTGATCTACAACAATTAGTACACGAGGATATGAAAGCAAATTTTCACAAATACCCACAAAACTGGGGCTTGAATAATACCGATTCGAATATAGACCATCGTCGTGTTCCTAACTTGATGACTTTCTTCTCACGTTTTGGAACAATAAAAACAAATACCAAAGAACCAGAAAAATTTATCCCTGGGGATATTGTGGCTTGGAATCTTGGTCGTGGTCTTACGCATATTGGAGTTGTAATTAATAAAAAATCAATTGACAAAAAACGAAATCTCGTAGTACATAATATTGGTGGCGGGCAAGTTATAGAAGATGTTCTGTTCAATTGGAAAATAATAGGCCATTATTCATTTAAAAAAATAGAACTTTAAAATAGTTACAATTAAAAACAAGCCCTTTTAGGTTTCAGCGTATTTTAGTATCTTTTCAGAAAAGAAATCTACTATGAAAAAACTCCTAGTCCTCCTACTTTCATTTACGGTTATGGCTTCTTGTGCACAACGTAAAAAAGAAAATGACGTAGTTCTAAAAACACAAAACACCCGAGACTATTCTACAGAAAAAGTAGTTAACAACCTCGACAACCCATGGGGGATGACCTGGCTACCCGACGGAAGCATGCTAATTACCGAAAAAGCTGGACAGCTCATTCACTTTAATGACGGAAACAAAACAGAAATAAAAAATGTGCCAGAAGTTTACAATCGAGGACAAGGAGGTTTATTAGATATAGAACTACATCCTAGTTATTCTGAAAATGGCTGGATTTATATAACCTATGCTTCTACCGAAGGGGAAGGTGACGGCGGAAACACAAAATTAATACGCTGTAAATTGGAAAATGAAGCATTAACAAATATTGAAGAATTGTATAAAGCAGGTCCCAACACAACAAGAGGACAACACTTTGGTTCGCGCATTGAGTTTGATCGCGACGGCTATCTTTACTTCTCTGTTGGAGAACGTGGTAATCGTGATGTAAATCCGCAAGACATTACCCGCGATGGAGGCAAAATATATCGTTTAAATGACGACGGAAGCATCCCTGATGACAACCCTTTTGTAAATGAAAACAATGCAAAAAAAGCAATTTTCACCTACGGAAATAGAAATCCGCAAGGAATGGCAAAAAACCCTACAACTGGAAAAATTTGGATTCACGAACACGGTCCCAAAGGTGGAGACGAAATCAATATTGTAGAAAAAGGAGCTAATTACGGATGGCCAGTAGTTTCATACGGTATAAATTACAGCGGCACAAAATTTACCGATATCACATCAAAACCCGGAATGAAACAACCCGAATATTATTGGGTACCTTCCATAGCACCTTGCGGGATGGATTTTGTAACAGGAGATAAGTATCCCGACTGGAAAGGACATTTGTTAATAGGCTCCTTAAAATTCAATTATGTTGAATTAGTAAAATTAGATGGCGATAAAGTAATAGGTCGCGAAAAAATTGCACAAGATATTGGTCGAGTTCGTAATGTAAAAATGGGCCCAGATGATTATATTTACATCGCCGTAGAAGGACAAGGAATATTCAAAGTTGTTCCTCAATAATTCTTTTCAATTAAAACAAGTATCAATCAATATTTTATAATTTAAATTATGCAAAAAATTGCTGTTATCCTATTCACTTTGTTTTTTTTAACCGCTTGCAATAATTCAAAAAAAGAAAAGAAAGAAGCTTTAAAAATAGGAGATTACACTGCTGAATCATCACAAAAAGATCAAACTTCACAACAATCCAGCAAAGAACGAGGAGCATTAATCTACACAGATTTCTGTATGCAATGTCATTTAGGGAACGGTAAAGGTGTTCCAAATACATTTCCCCCATTGGCAGGCTCTAATTGGCTAAGCGATAAAAGAGAGGAAAGCATTCATGCTGTAAAATTTGGACAACGTGGAGAAATAGAAGTTAACGGTAAAAAATACGACGGTGTCATGGTACCCATGGGATTAAGCGACAAAGAAGTTGCCGATGTATTAAACTACGTCATGACCTCTTGGGGTAATACCCAAGAAAAACCCGTAACGGAAGAAGAGGTGGCAAATATTAAAAAGTAGATAAAGACTTTTCTTTATTCTGTCCGCTATATTCTATATTCTTATTTAATCCCTACTTTTGTAAAAACTAAAAAAACATGCTCATAATTGGCATTGCCGGCGGTACCGGAAGCGGAAAAACAACCGTTGTGCAACAAATTGTTGAAGAATTACCAGCAGATGAAGTTTGCATCATCTCACAAGATTCTTATTATAAAGACACATCTCACCTATCGTTAGATGAACGGGTGAAAATTAATTTTGATCATCCACAAGCCATCGATTTCGACTTGTTAGTGAGTCACTTAAAAGAGCTAAAAGAGGGAAATAGTTTTGAGCAACCTGTGTACAGTTTTGTAGATCATAACCGCACCGGAGAAACGCTTACCACACATCCTCGAAAAGTAGTTATTGTAGAAGGAATATTGATTTTAACCCACCCAGATATTAGGGAGTTATTTGATATTAAAATATTTGTCCATGCTGATAGTGATGAGCGCTTAATAAGAAGGTTAAAACGGGATATCGCAGAACGGGGCAGAGATTTGGACGAAGTGTTAACTCGTTACCAAACCACCTTAAAACCCATGCATCAGCAGTTCATTGAACCAACAAAAGAATTTGCTGATATTATTATACCAACGAATCGATATAACACTGTTGCCGTTAATTTAATACGCAGTATTATTAATCAAAAATTAGCAAAAACCGAATCGTGAAATTTTCAGAAATAAAACAGAAAAAATGGTTCAAAATACTGAGCAACAAATACATGCTCATTGTTTTGGTTTTTCTGATTTGGATGGTTTTTTTTGATACTAATTCCTGGTTTATTCACGAAGAATTAGACGAAGATATTAAAGGCTTACAAGAAAATGCTGAGTTCTATCAATCTGAAATAGAAAAGGACAAAGCCTTTATCGAAAAAATGAAAGATAGTGACGAAGTAGAGAAGTTTGCGCGCGAAAAATACTATCTTAAAAGAGAAAACGAAGATATTTATATTATAGAACACGAAGACAGCCTTAAAAACAAGGAAGACGATGAGTGATTTATTTAAAGATTTTGATTCCGTTTCCGCTAAAGAGTGGAAACAAAAAATACAAGCCGACCTAAAAGGTGCCGATTATAACGAAACGCTCGTTTGGCAAAGTCGGGAAGGTATTCACGTAAAACCTTTTTACCATCCTGATGATTTTGAAGAAGCCTTCACCCCTATTCCCGGTCAGCCAACTACTTGGCATATTGCACAGCATATTTTTATCGATGATGAAGCAATTGCCAATAATTTAGCAATCGATGCAATAGAAAGAGGTGCAGAAGCGATTGTTTTTGAAGCAGAAAATGAATTTGATATTTATAAAGTATTTAAAAAATATCCTTTTGAAAAAGCCCCTATTTATTTCAACCTTACCTTTTTTTCAGAAGATTTTATAACCAAGTTGAAACAGTTTTTTTCAGAAAAAAAGACGACTGTTTTTTACAATATTGATTTAATAGGAAATCTTACTCGTTCCGGAAACTGGTTTCATAATTTAAAAGAAGACCATAAAATTTTAGAAAATATTCTTTCTGAAAACCCTTCCGAAGCAATTATAAGCGTTGATACAACCGGTTATCAAAATGCCGGAGCAACGATAGTACAACAATTAGCCTATGCGCTTGCTCACGTTAATGAATACTTAAATCATTTTGACAATGTCACCCTGAGTGCAGTCGAAGGGTCAAACTCACAGCAATCTCTTGAAATCACTTTCAAAGTCGCCGTAGGTTCTAACTACTTCTTTGAAATTGCAAAGATCAGGGCGCTTCGCAAATTATACGCCGCATTAGCTTCAGAATATAAAATTTCTGAAACGTGCCATATTATCGCAATGCCTTCAAAACGTAATAAAACATTATATGATTATAATGTAAACCTGTTAAGAACTACCACCGAATGTATGAGTGCCATATTAGGAGGAGCCGATACTATATGTAATTTACCGTACGATGCTTTGTACCATAAAAGCAATGAATTTGGAGAGCGTATAAGCCGTAATCAATTATTGGTTTTGAAAGAAGAAAGCTATTTTGATACGGTTAGCAATGCAGCCGATGGAACATACTACATAGAAAGCTTAACCGACGAACTCGCCGAAAAAGCATTAGAGTTATTTAAAACCATTGAAAAAGGCGGCGGATTTCTACAACAGTTGAAAGAAGGGAAAGTTCAACAAAAAATTAAAGAAAGTGCTGAAAAAGAACAGCAACTTTACAACGAAGGGAAACTTAAATTGTTAGGTACAAATTATCATACCAATCCTGAAGACCGTATGAAGGATGATTTAGATTTATACCCTTTTGTAAAAACAAAGCCAAGAAAAACAATTATTGAGCCAATTATAGAAAAAAGATTGGCAGAGCAAACGGAACAAGAACGCTTAAAACAAGAGTAATGAGTAGAGAAGCACTTGAAATAATCTTAGGCATTGGGTTTGCTATTATAGGCCTTGCCTTATTTTTAAGAAGGGACACCTTAAGCAAATCGAAATATTATAGAGTTATAATGATTATTGCCGCTATATTGTTTGTAGCATTTGCGGTCTATTTAGGAGTTAGAAGTTTTAATAGTTATGAGTAGAAAAAATGTTCAACATATTAGCTTAAAAAAAACGGAATGTAAAAATCCGAAACCGAGTGTAGTGAATAAAACGTACACCACTGCTGAAAAAATCGATGTTAAAAATCGGTATTCGGCTAAAGATTTAAAAAATTTAGATCATTTGGAGTTTGCAGCTGGTATTTCACCGTATTTACGAGGCCCCTACTCTACTATGTACGTTCGCAGACCTTGGACCATCCGTCAATATGCAGGTTTTTCAACTGCGGAAGAGAGCAACGCCTTTTACCGTAGAAACTTAGCTGCTGGACAAAAAGGGCTTTCGGTAGCGTTTGATTTAGCAACCCACCGTGGATACGACAGTGATCACGAACGTGTTTTTGGCGATGTAGGAAAAGCAGGAGTTGCCATTGATTCAGTTGAAGATATGAAAATTCTTTTCGACCAAATTCCGTTGGACAAAATGAGTGTTTCTATGACTATGAATGGGGCTGTTTTACCTATTATGGCATTTTATATTGTCGCTGCCGAAGAACAAGGCGTTTCACCCGAAGCCTTGGCAGGAACCATCCAAAACGATATTTTAAAGGAATTTATGGTGCGGAACACTTACATCTATCCGCCTACGCCATCGATGAAAATAATCAGTGATATTTTTGAATTCACGTCCAAAAATATGCCGCGCTTTAATTCTATTTCCATTTCCGGCTACCATATGCAAGAAGCAGGAGCTACTTGTGACATTGAATTGGCATACACCTTAGCAGATGGATTGGACTACATTCGCACCGGTATCGATGCTGGGATGGACATTGACACCTTTGCCCCTCGCCTTTCTTTTTTCTGGGCAATCGGGATGAACCATTTTATGGAAATCGCAAAAATGCGAGCCGCTCGTATGTTGTGGGCAAAATTGGTAAAGCGATTCAATCCAAAAAACCCAAAATCATTATCCCTTCGAACACACTGTCAAACCAGTGGTTGGAGTTTAACCGAGCAAGATCCTTTTAACAACGTAGCTAGAACATGTGTTGAAGCTTCGGCTGCCGCTTTTGGTGGTACACAATCATTACATACGAACGCGTTGGACGAAGCAATCGCTTTACCTACAGACTTTTCAGCAAGAATTGCACGAAACACACAAATTTACCTTCAAGAAGAAACTGAAATCACTAAAACTGTCGATCCTTGGGCAGGGAGTTACTACGTAGAAAAATTGACCGACGACATCGCAAAAAGTGCTTGGGCGCTGATTGAGGAAGTGGAAGAATTAGGCGGGATGACAAAAGCGATTGAAAAAGGGATTCCGAAATTACGTATTGAAGAAGCTTCTGCAAGAAAACAAGCTCGTATTGATAGTGGTCAAGACGTTATCGTTGGGACTAACAAATACCGACTTGAAAAAGAAGATCCACTTCAAATTTTAGATGTGGACAACCAAAAGGTACTCACCTCTCAAGTAGAACGCTTAGAGCGCATTAAAAAAGAACGAAACACTCAAAAAGTAAAAGAGACACTTCAAAAATTAATCGAATGTGCTAAAACAGGTGACGGAAATTTATTAGCTTTAGCCGTAGATGCAGCTCGGGAACGCGCTACATTAGGTGAAATTTCAGATGCTCTAGAAGAAGTATTTGGAAGGTATAAAGCACAAATAAAATCATTTAGTGGCGTGTATAGTAAAGAAATAAAGAAAGACCCATCCTTTGCAAAGGCAAGAGAATTAGCAGATAATTTTGCCGAAATAGAAGGTCGACGTCCTCGAATTATGATTGCAAAAATGGGACAAGACGGTCACGATCGCGGCGCGAAAGTAGTCTCTACTGGTTATGCCGATGTAGGGTTTGATGTAGATATTGGCCCTTTATTTCAAACACCTGCAGAAGCAGCCAAACAAGCGGTTGAAAACGATGTACATATTTTAGGGGTTTCCTCATTAGCTGCAGGACACAAAACCTTGGTTCCGCAGGTTATTGAAGAATTAAAGAAACACGACCGTGAAGATATCATGGTAATTGTAGGAGGGGTAATCCCTTCGCAAGATTATCAATATTTATTTGATGCTGGGGCTACTGCTGTATATGGCCCAGGGACTAAAATAAGTGATGCGGCCATTGAAATACTTCAAATTTTAATTGATGCATTTTCAGAAGAATGAATAACTATATCCTGAAAACAGAGCGATTAGGATTACGAAATTGGAAAGCTTCAGATATAGAACCCTTCATTGAAATGGGAAAAGACCCTGAAGTAATGCAATATTTCCCTAGCCTACTTTCAGGAGAGGAATCACGTAATCTCATTCAGAAACTACAAAACCATTTTATTCTACACGGATACTGTTATTTTGCTGTTGATATATTAGAAACCTCAGAATTTATCGGCTTTACTGGGTTTATGAATCAAACGTGGGAAAGTAAGTTTACACCTTGTGTAGATATGGGTTGGCGTTTAAAACGCAGCGCTTGGGGAAAAGGCTACGCAACAGAAGCCGCCAAAGCCTGTTTGGAAGCCGCTCTGCCAAAATTCAACCTAAAAGAAGTGTATGCTTTTACCCCAGATAAAAATATCCCATCACAAAAAGTAATGCAGAAAATTGGGATGAAATATACAGGTGATTTTCAGCATCCAAAATTAATTGGGGATGATCGGTTTAAATACTGTGTGGCTTATAAGAAAAGCTGGTAATTATTTTACTATGCACGCATACTAATTAAAACCGATTCCCTATTTTTACAAGACTAATAAAAAAAACAGCTATGGATACTTCAGCAAAAATGCTTCGTGACGATGCACTTAAAGGAAAAACAATAGTCGTTACCGGTGGTGGTAGCGGATTAGGAAAATCAATGACTACCTATTTTCTAGAATTAGGTGCCAATGTGGTAATCACTTCTAGAAATATTGAGAAACTAGAAACCGTTAAAAAAGAACTAGAAGAACAGACGGGCGGTACTGTTTTACCTGTACAATGTGATGTACGTAATTATGACGAAGTTGAAGCCATGGTACAAGCTTCGGTTAAAGAATTTGGAACAGTGGACGTTTTACTAAACAACGCCGCAGGAAACTTTATTTCCCCTACCGAGCGTCTTTCAGCCAATGCTTTTGATACGATTATCGATATCGTTTTAAAAGGAACAAAAAACTGTACGCTTGCCTTTGGAAAACATTGGATAGATAAAAAAGAAGAAAATAAAACCGTTTTAAACATTGTAACAACTTACGCGTTTACGGGATCTGCCTACGTAGTACCTAGCGCAACTGCAAAAGCTGGAGTTTTAGCCTTAACACGTTCGCTAGCGGTAGAATGGGCAAAATATGGTATTCGCTTTAATGCCATTGCGCCAGGCCCATTCCCTACAAAAGGTGCGTGGGATCGTTTATTACCAGGCGATTTAAAAGAGAAATTTGATTTAGCTAAAAAAGTACCTTTAAAGCGTGTGGGTGACCACCAAGAATTGGCAAACTTAGCAGCATACTTAGTTTCAGATTTTTCGGCTTATTTAAATGGCGAAGTAGTTGTAATTGATGGTGGTGAATGGCTAAAAGGTGCTGGACAAATGAATTTACTCGAAGATGTACCAGACGAAATGTGGGATATGCTTGAGATGATGATTCGTTCTAAAAAAAACAAATCTTAATCACTTACAATAAATAGCTTATCTATTAAAATCTCAAGTTTGTAATCTGGCAATCATTATAAAAACATAAAATGTTTACTTCCTGTTAACAAAAATGATTTTATGTCCGCATAATTAATCGTATTTTTAGCCTTTAAACCATAACTAACTTAATGGGTAAAATAATAGCAATTGCCAATCAAAAAGGAGGCGTGGGCAAAACCACTACCTCGGTAAATTTAGCTGCCTCTCTAGGCGTATTAGAAAAAAAAGTTTTACTTATTGATGCCGATCCCCAGGCCAATGCGACTTCGGGATTAGGTATTGATGTAGAAGAAGTTGAAAAAGGCACCTACCAAATTTTGGAACACACAATATCTGCTGCTGATGCCATTATGGAAACTTCTTCGCCAAATTTGCACCTTATTCCGGCGCATATAGACTTAGTGGCTATAGAAATTGAACTCGTAGATCAAGATAAGCGCGAATCAATGTTAAAAAATGCCATTATAGGCTTAAAAGAGCAATACGATTATATTTTAATAGACTGTGCGCCATCACTTGGACTGCTTACGCTTAACGCCTTAACAGCAGCTGATTCTGTTATTATTCCAATTCAATGTGAATATTTTGCATTGGAAGGACTAGGAAAGCTCTTAAATACGATTAAAAGTGTTCAAAAAATACACAACAACAATCTTGACATTGAAGGATTGTTATTGACCATGTATGATTCACGGTTACGTCTTTCCAACCAAGTGGTAGATGAAGTAAAAAAGCATTTTGACGAAATGGTATTTAAGACAATCATTATGCGAAATGTGCGTTTAAGTGAAGCACCAAGCTATGGCGAAAGCATAATTAGCTATGATGCTAGTAGTAAAGGCGCCAATAATTACTTAAGTTTGGCACAAGAGTTAATTGAGAAAAATTAGAAACGATCGATGGCGAAAGCAACTAAAAAACAAGCCTTAGGGCGAGGACTTTCAGCTTTACTGAATGACCCTTCGAAAGATATAAAATCTGCTGAAGATGAAAACGCAGACAAAGTTGTTGGTAATATTGTTGAGTTAGAATTGGAAACAATTGAAGTAAACCCATTTCAACCTCGTACCAGCTTTAACGAAGAAACCCTTCGAGAATTAGCTTCTTCTATTAAAGAACTAGGCGTTATTCAACCTATAACTGTTCGAAAATTAGGGTTTAACAAATACCAATTAGTTAGTGGGGAACGTCGTTATAGAGCTTCCAAACTAATAGGCTTAGAGCGTATTCCTGCATATATTCGAATTGCAAACGATCAAGAGTCATTAGAAATGGCTTTGGTTGAAAACATTCAACGCCAAGACTTAGATCCTATTGAAATTGCACTTTCATATCAACGGTTAATCGAAGAAATTGAAATTACTCAAGAAGAGTTAAGTGATCGCATAGGAAAAAATAGATCGACTATTGCTAATTATCTTCGCCTTCTCAAACTAGACCCAATAATCCAAACGGGAATGCGTGATGGTTTTATTTCTATGGGACATGGGCGAGCACTAATCAATGTTGATGATCCCGACCATCAATTAGATATTTACGAAAAAATACTTAGCAATAAATTATCCGTTCGAGACACCGAAGCTCTAGTGCGTTCGTACAAATCTGGTGATGAGAAACAAACAAAACCAGCTAAAAAAACTACACCTCAATTTGCCAATAAAGGCAGAAAGGAGTTGGAAGATCTCTTAGAAACTAAAGTTAATGTAAAAGTTTCAAAATCAGGCAAAGGACAATTGGTGGTTCCTTTTAAAAACAAAGAAGATTTTCAACGTATTCTCAAGGTTCTGAAAAGTGAACAATAAGCTTTTAAATATCCTATTTCTTATAATAGCAACAGCAGCTTTTGCACAAGAAGTTGATTCTACAGCTGTACAAAAAGATAGCGTGGTTCTTTCTGAAAAAAGGGAAGGTATTGTTATTAAAGACACCGTTGTAGACAAAAAACCTTATAATCCTCTAGCACCTTCAAAAGCTGCATTTTATTCTGCTGTAGTACCAGGTTTAGGACAAGCCTACAATAAAAAATACTGGAAAATTCCGATAATCTATGCTGGAATGGCCACAGGCGTATATTTTTATTTGAAAAATGACGATGATTATAATCAGTTTAGAGATGCTTATAAAAGAAGATTAGCTGGTTTTGAAGACGATGAATTTCAAGGCATTTCTACCGAACGGCTAATTGATGCCCAACGTAATGCGAAAACGAATAAAGATTACAGTATTATTGCCGTTGTTTTAGTTTATATGCTAAATATAATTGATGCCAATGTGGACGCTCACCTACAGCAGTATAACGTTACCGAAGATCTTTCAATTTCCCCCAATTTTGAAGTAAATTCAATTAATACACAAGCCAATTACGGTTTGTCATTTCGATTTAAATTATAATGAAATTAGCACTCTTAGGATATGGAAAAATGGGTAAAACCATTGAAAAGTTAGCCATTAAAAAAGGTCATGAGGTTGTTTATAAACTAGGCAGTGATTTTGAAGAAGGCACTTTAAAAGAAGCAGATGCTGCGATAGAATTCTCAATTCCTGAAGCTGCTGTTGAAAACATAACTCGATGCTTTAAAGAAGGAATTCCTGTAGTTTCTGGCACAACTGGATGGTTAGATGATTATAAAAAAGTGCTAAAAAAATGTGAAAACCGTAACGCACGTTTCATTTATGCGTCCAACTTCAGTGTAGGTGTTAATTTATTTTTCAGCATTAATGATTACGTTGCTAATTTAATGGCTCCGTGGAATGAATATGATGTTTCAGTAGAAGAGATTCATCATACTCAAAAAAAAGATGCCCCAAGTGGCACTGCCATTACCATTGCGGAAGGAATTATAAAACATACGAATAAAGAAAATTGGACGTTGGAGGAAACTTCAGAAAAAACAATACCTATCACTGCAAAACGAGAAGGTGATGTTAAAGGAACACATAGTGTGGAGTATAGTTCAAAAATTGATACTATTTCAATAAAGCATGAGGCACATACCCGCGATGGATTCGCTAAAGGTGCTATCCTTGCTGCTGAATGGCTTGCTAAAAAGGAAAGCGGTGTTTACACGATGAAAGATGTCTTGGGAATTTCGTAGTATTGCAAGATGTTTTTAAATTAAAAAGACTAAAAGAAGAAATACATTTCTTCAGAAAAATATAAAATATGAGTTGGACAGGTTGGTTATTATTTTTCCTATTAGTACAAGTAATCCACTTTTTGGGTACTTGGAAGTTATACGTTAAAGCTGGAAGACAAGCTTGGGAAGCGGCTGTTCCTGTATACAATGCAGTAGTTTTAATGAAAATTATTAATCGCCCTTGGTGGTGGACTATTCTACTCTTCATCCCCATTGTAAACTTAATTATGTTTCCAGTAGTTTGGGTAGAAACCTTACGTAGTTTTGGACGAAATAGCAATGCAGATACTTTTTTAGCTATCATCACATTAGGATTATACCTCTATTATATAAACTACACTCAAGATGTAACTTATATTGAAGAAAGAAGTTTAAAACCACGCACTGCTGCTGGAGAATGGGTTAGTTCTATTTTATTTGCAGTTGTTGCTGCAACCATTGTACACACCTATTTTATGCAGCCGTTTACCATTCCAACAGCATCTCTAGAGAAAACGTTGTTAGTTGGTGATTTTCTGTTTGTAAGTAAGTTCCATTATGGAGCTCGAGCGCCAATGACGCCACTTTCATTTCCTATGGTTCACGACACGATACCGGTAGTAAAAACAAAGTCATACATCCCAAAACCTCAAGTACCGTATTTTAGATTTCCAGGTTTTCAAGATATTGAACGCAATGACATTGTTGTATTCAACTGGCCAATTGATGAGTTTGAAGATATAGGTCCACCACCTAAAGGCCATGCCTATAAACCAATTGATAAAAAATCGAATTACGTAAAACGCTCTGTTGGTTTACCAGGTGATTCTTTAGAAGTTCGTGATGGTTACGTTTATATTGACGGAAAACTAAACGACTTACCCGATCGTTCTAAGATTCAGTTTTCTTATGCATTTAGAACCAAAGGTAAAATAAATCCGAACATATTTAGGGATCAATACGATATCACTGATGGCATTGGATATGACGAAGATTTAAAAGCATACATTTTACCCGCAGTTTCTGAAGAAGCGCTGAGCATGCTCAAGAAAAACCCAAATATTGCCGAGGTTTTTCGTTATAAATCTGATGTGGGAGAGTTTGACGCTGGGGTTTTTCCACAAGACGATCGTTACAAGTGGAATGCTGATAATTTCGGACCCATCTATATTCCGAAGAAAGGTGCAACAGTTGACATAAACCTTGAATCATTACCTTTTTACCGTCGTATTATCGAAGTATATGAAGGAAGCGAATTAGGGATTGACAATAAAATTACAACTTCTGGAAACCAAGTACTGCTCAATGGAAACCCTATAAGCAACTACACCTTTCAACAAGATTATTATTGGATGATGGGTGACAACCGTAACAACTCGCAAGATGCAAGAATGTGGGGTTACGTACCTTTTAACCACGTAGTTGGTAAACCTGTGTTTATCTGGATGAGCTGGGATGGAACCAAGCAAGGTATTATGAATAAAGTTCGGTGGGAACGCTTGTTTACAACCGTTGGTGGTAAAGGAAAGCCAGTCTCCTACCTTTCATATTTCTTAGTCTTATTAGTTATTTGGTTTGCTTTTGATTTTTTCAGAAAAAGAAGAAAGAAGGGCGCTAAAAAATAAGTGAAAAGAAAATTCTTCTGTATTTACAGTAGCTAATTTTGTTAGAATGGAATCCATTTTAGTACATCCTACTTACTTCCCTTCCATTGCACAGATGGTGGCTATAAGTCAAGCTGAAAAAGTAATTTTTGAAGTATCGGGAAATTACCAAAAACAATCGTATCGAACGCGGGCCTACATTGCACATAGTAACGGAAAACTATTACTGAACGTACCGATAAAACATACAGGCGAACGCCAAAAGTCTAAAGATATAATCGTTGAAAATGAATTTCCTTGGCAGTCGCAACACTGGAAATCACTTGAAACCGCCTACCGCACTTCACCTTTCTTTGAGTTTTATGAAGATGAACTGTATCCATTATTCAACCAAAAAGTTTCAGGTCTTTTAGATCATAACCTTCAAATTTTTGACACTATTTGTGAATTAATAGAGTTAGAACCTTCTGTTTCTTACACAGAAGAATATAGTAAACAACCAGAGAACGTTAAAAACCTACGGTATTTGGCAAAGGCTAAAAAAGAAAAGCCATTTCAATTAGCCCCATATTATCAAGTTTTTGAAAGCAATCATGGGTTTCTACCCAATTTATCCATTTTAGATTTGCTTTTTAACGAAGGGCCTAATACACTTAATTATTTACAGCAACAGGAAATAAACCTTTAAAGCTCCTTTTCTTTTTATTTCTTCTAACGTTTGCAGTTAATTTTTTACTAAATACAATTTCATAAATCGTAGTTGAATGTTAATTGTAGTAAATTTAATTACTATGATTTCACAAAAGCTAATCAACACCATCTGCAAAAATCTTGAAGAAGAACTTCCAGTCAGTGAGACAATTGCTGAAGGAGGAGAATTACACATAGACAAACTCCTTCCCTACATATGCGTGTACAGGTATAAAGAAAAAGACACTAATTTTTCAGGCCTTTTAAAAACACAAGCCTCCTATCTTGTGGTAAAGGATACTGTTGATGTTACAAACTTGTTAGAATGTATCTCAAAAACCATTTCTAAACAATTAAATGCTTTTTTAATTATTGAAATGTGGCCCTTACGAAAGGATCACGATGCAGAGTTTGAAATTTTCTGTCCTGAAGCTAAAGCTCCAGCAACCATAGCCGCTTTTAAAGAAGGGTTTGATGAACTTCGTGTTATTTACCCAGAAATATCTGCTACTGTAAATGATACGCATTCTCGGCACCCAGAACACTTGAATGCACTTATTGAAATTGATGAAAGTAAAGAGTCTGGTGCACTTATAATTGGCTTAGGCATTCCAACTATTTATGAACGTCCAGAGGAAAACCAACTGTTTTCTATTTTTTATAGGAAATTCAGTTCTCGTTTTTCAGAGATAGTAAAACGTGCGGTCTATGAGTTTATTCGGGTACAAACCTCGAATCCCTTTAATCATTACCTAATGCTAGGCAAAACCAATTTAGATAGAATTACGTTACAAGCAGATCAAGAATTAGCTGAAATTAGCGAACGCATGTCTTTTTTACTTCGCACCACGCCAGTAAATGCTACGCACGAATGGGAACGATTTAAAGAGAATAAATTTCAAGAAAAACCTGCTTTTAATTACCGGCTTATTGCGTTAGACCCCGAACAAGAAAAGCGAAAATTATATCAGCTACCCATTGATAAAGTAGACGACCCTACACTGTCATTTATTTTACGGGATAAGCGTCTGGAAATTGAAAAGCAATTGACAATGCTTGAAGAACGAGGCACCGATAATTTTCGTTTTATAGGAGAAAGCCTGTATGGTACTATTAAACCTGAAGTACTAGAAGGTGCCGCAGCTATTTTGAAAAAATTCCCAAGGTCAGATGATCGAAGTGACATGAATCGATTTGATTGTCACGAATTTGCTAAACATGCGCAAGAAGAAATTGATTACTACCAAGAAAAGTTCCCAAAACTTGAATTAGGTCTTGAAATACGAAAAGACGTTGCAGGAATTATGGTTTCAAAAACCAAATTATTAATTAGTGATAAACTCTCTATGGATGCTAGTCGCTGTGATGCTTTGGTTCAACACGAGGTAGCTACACATATTCTGACCTATTGCAACGGAAAAAGACAACCTTTACAACAAATGTATGCAGGTTTTTCTGGGTATGATAAATTGCAAGAAGGATTAGCCGTTTTAGCCGAATATTTAGTAAATGGGCTTACCATTAATAGATTACGCCTGTTGGCCGGTCGTGTGGAAGCCGCCAATTCATTAGTTAATGGAGCTTCATTTATTGAAACATTTTCTATGCTTCACAACACTTACAACTTTACCGAATACACATCCTATTACATTACCATGCGAATTTACCGAGGCGGCGGTCTCATTAAAGACGCTGTTTACCTTGCCGGATTATTAAACATTATGGATTACATCAAAGACGGTGGAAATATAGAAACCTTATACACCGGTAAGTTTAATACCAATCACGTGAATTTAATTGAAGAGTTATTACACCGAAATATTATTAAAAAACCTGTTTTACCACGCTTTTTAGAGCGAGATATCGCAAAAGAACGCCTTCAAAAATTAAAAGACGGAATACACTTAACCGAATTGCTAAATTAGAAACCTATGAAAATTGCATTTATTATTAACGACCATAAAACCGAAAAGCCTAATTATACAACTCCAGCACTAGGCTATGCTGCCTATAAAAGAGACCACGATGTATTTTTTATTGGCGTAGGCGAATTGGCATATGCCAGTGATGGTCATCTTTCCGCTCGTTGTAAAACTATAACTGGAAAAAAATTCAATAACCAAGAAACGTATTTTAAAGCTGTTCAAAAAGAAGAGTTTACTAAAATTACCTCAGCAGAATTAGATGTTCTTTTTCTACGTAATGATCCTTCTGATGAAATTGATGAACGTGAATGGGCACAGAATGCAGCCTTTATTTTTGGAGAAATCGCTATGCAAGATAAGGTGTTGGTATTAAACCATCCTAGTACACTAGCCAGTGCCGTAAACAAAATGTATTTTCAGCATTTTCCTGAAATATTACGCCCGAAAACTATAATTACACGTGATCAACAAGAAATAAAAGATTTTTTTAAAGAACAAAAGCAAAAAATGATTTTAAAGCCTTTGCAAGGTTCGGGAGGGAAAAACGTATTTATGATGGATAGTAAAAGTGAAAAAAATCTTTCCCAAACTATTGATGCTATCTGTCGTGACGGATTTGTAATTGCTCAAGAATATCTTCCAGAAGCTAAAAATGGTGACACTCGGTTATTTTTAATGAACGGCGTTCCGTTACAATCTGAAGATGGAAAATACGCCATTATGCAACGTGTAAATGCTAGCGGTGATATTCGAAGTAATATTCATGCCGGCGGAAAACCACAAAAAGTGAAAATGACAGATCAAATTCTAGAATTAGCAGAAATTGTTCGTCCAAAATTGGTGCAAGATGGTATGTTTTTAGTCGGTATTGATATTGTGGGTGACAAATTGATGGAAATAAATGTGTTCAGTCCCGGTGGACTTAATGTAATGGGCGAAATGTACAAAACCGACTTTGCTGTGGAAGTTATAAAATCAATTGAGAAGAAAGTACACTATAACAATACTTATGAAGATTATCTCTTTAACAGTAGATTAGCAACTATGTAATTTCAACACTATTCTTTTAATTATCATTTCAATAAGATTGTATCGAAGCCCTACAATTCCAACACTGTAAACTCATTCACCAAAGGATCTAAGTTTTCTTTAATTTCTGAAAGTAATGCATCATCATATTCCAGATAAAATTCTGAAAAGTTCATAGTGCGTTCCTGCAAACTTTGTTTTGGGAATAAGGTATCTTGGATATTTGTTAACCGTTCTAACTCATCAGCAAGTTTGCGTTTTTGAGCTTTTAATAAGCGTTTTTCAAGATTATCTAAACCGTTTAATTGCTTTTTTTCTTGAGCACCCACGGCCCCTAAAAAGGAGACATCTGTTTTTTCAGCTATTGAATATAAATCTTTAAATTGTTGCTGAAGATGCTCGCGCTGTTTTGAAAAATCAATATTAATTTCTGAAAGGTATTTTGTATGATTTGTTTTCAATTCGTGTTGTTTCAAAAATAAATTTTCTACTGAAACATCCAACTTTTCTAATTTTTCTGAAAGCTTAGAAGACATTAGCAATACAGAATTCCGAAGTAACAACATGGGAAACGGCACTTCCATTGCTTCAAAATAATCTTTTAACTGAAACCAATAAGCCAATTCGCCTCCACCACCGACGTAACACAAATTAGGCAATACCACTTCTTGAAATAGCGGTCGTAATAACGCGTTTGGAGAAAACCGCTCAGGATAATTTTCCAACTCTTCAAGTAATTCTTCTTTTGAAAAAAATATTTCAGTTTCGTTAACATAGAAAGTTCCATCTCTTTCAATAATACGCTCACGGAGTTCTTCTTTTAAATAAAATAAATTGATTTCTCGTGGGTGTACTTGTTCGGAGTAGCCTAAATCGGTTAGTTTTTTGGTGGTTTCTGTTACTTTTCTAAAGGATAAATTTTCGGTTAGTTCTTTTTCAGCATACGGAACAAAAGCCTTTTTTAGCAAAGTATCATTTCCGTCTACAATTACTAACCCATATGTTTTAAATAACTCATTAGCCAGATAACGAGTTGCTTGAGTCAATGTTTTGTGCTTTGTATACGCCTCCGTAAAAAGATCTATAAGGTATTGAGCGCTTTCACTGTTTGCTAATTTAGCCTGCACTACTTCTAAAACTTCGTCTAGTCCTTGGGTTGACAACTCCCCTACCGCACCAGAAGCATCTTTATTCCATTGTATTTTTTTTCCTTTGAAATTGAAATAATTAATTTCTTCAAAATCGTGATCTTCGGTTGCCATCCAGTAAACGGGCACAAAATGGTTTTCAGGATGTTCTTTGTTTAATTTTTCTGAAAGGTTAATTACTGAAAATATCTTGTACAAAAAGTAAAGTGGGCCCGTAAATAAGTTAAGTTGATGTCCGGTAGTAATGGTGAACGTTTTCTCATTTGAAAGCGATTGAATGTTATCACGTGTTTCTTTTGAAATGGAAACGTTTATATATTGCTTTTTTAAGGCTTCAACTAACATCTCCCTAGATTCCTGTGTAAAACCTTGCTTTTTTTCAATCTGTTTACCGAAATTTTCCAGTTTTGGGAAATTTCCGAAGAACGGGTTTAACGCATCTTTTTCAGCAAGATAATCACAAATTAAACTTGAAAAATAATTGGTTTCTTGGTACGGGATAGTTTTTGTTGGCATACAGTCTGTAACGATTCACACAAATGTAACTACTTTACATGAGTTGTGATTTTAAAGATACGTTAATGTTAATTTGGTTTTAAGGTATTAGATCAAAAATATATATTTTCTTAATCTGAAAGTCAATCCCTCAAGAAACTACAAAACTTTTGTTGTTTAATACATATTGAAATTGTACATTTAGTTTATGACCGAAGCTGTTATAGAAGCCGAAAAGAAACAACTCGCCAAGGAGTATAAGAAACTGCTTAAAATTAGTTACCGCAACCTTACTGCGGATGATAAAAAACTAATTAGAAGTGCTTTTGATGTAGCTGTAGATGCTCACAAGGATCAACGACGTAAGAGTGGTGAGGCGTATGTATTCCACCCGATAGCCGTAGCGAAAATAGTAGCTGCCGAAATTGGACTGGACGCAACCTCTATTGCTGCAGCTTTACTTCATGATGTAGTAGAAGATACCCAATACACTTTAACAGACTTAGAACAACTGTTTGGAGAAACTGTGGCTCGTATTGTAGATGGTTTAACTAAAATCTCTAATATGCCGTACGATAAAGACGTATCGTTACAGGCTGAGAATTTTAGAAAAATGCTACTCACGCTTAATGAGGATATCCGGGTTATCATTATAAAGATTGCTGATCGTTTGCATAATATGCAGACAATGGATAGCATGCCAGCACACAAACAGGTTAAGATTGCTTCGGAAACATTATACATTTATGCTCCAATGGCTCACCGCATTGGATTATATAATATTAAAACTGAACTCGAGGATTTAGGCTTAAAATACACAGAGCCCGAAGTTTACAATGATATTCATAGTAAAATAAGGGATAGCAAGGAAGAACAAGATGCTTACATTGAAGCTTTTTCCAAAACTCTGAAAGATTCGTTTGATGCTGAAAATTTAAATTATGAAATAAAAGGGCGCCCAAAATCAATTTTTTCAATTCGCAGAAAAATGATTGCTCAAAACGTAAGCTTTGATGAAGTGTACGATAAGTTTGCTGTGCGTATTATCTATAAAAGTGATCTTGAAAATGAAAAATTCCTCGCTTGGAAAATATACTCAATTGTAACCGATCACTTTAGACCTAACCCCATGCGATTACGAGATTGGATTTCTTCCCCAAAGTCTACTGGTTATGAAGCACTTCATATTACCGTAATGGGACCAAAAGGCAGATGGGTAGAAGTACAGATTCGTAGTGAGCGTATGAATGAAATTGCTGAAAAAGGGTATGCTGCACATTATAAATACAAAAACAAAGAAAAAGAAGACGGCGGTCTTGATGATTGGTTAAATAAGTTACAAGAAACGCTTGAAAATTCTGAAATCAGTGCTGTAGATTTTGTAGAAGAGTTTAAACTAAATCTGTACGCGAAAGAAATATTTGTCTTTACACCTAAAGGAGACTTATTTTCTTTACCCAAAGGCTCCACAGCTTTAGATTTTGCTTTTCAAGTACATACCGAAGTAGGAATGCACACTAGAGGGACAAAAGTAAATGGAAAGTTAGTCCCATTAAGCCACGTGTTAAAAAGTGGCGATCAAGTAGAAATTATTACTTCAGAAAAAAGCAACCCCTCTGCTAACTGGCTTGATTATGTAACCACGGGTAGGGCTCGCTCAAAAATAAAATCATCTTTAAAAGACGAGAAAAAGCAAATTGCCGAAGAAGGGAAAGCTGTATTAGCACGTAAATTAAAGTCGCTAAAAATTACTTTAGATGAAAAAACCATTAATCAATTAGTTGTTTTCTTTAAAGTAAAAACTAGTTTAGACCTCTTTTATCGCGTAGGTGCTGGTATTATTGATAATCAAAAGTTGAAAGATTTTGCTGCATCGCGAAGTAATGCTTTTGTAAATTTCTTTAAAAATAAAATACGGAAACCAGATAAACCTCAAGATGTAAACAAAGAGGAAATTACCGAAAAATATGATCAACTCGTCTTTGGCAAGGAAGAAGAAAGGTTGGATTATAAAATGGCAAATTGTTGTAACCCCATTCCTGGAGACGATGTATTTGGTTTCGTTACCGTAAACGAAGGCATAAAAGTACATAAACAAAACTGTCCCAATGCGCTGCAACTGCAAAGTAACTACAGTTACCGTATTATGAAAGCCAAATGGATTGACTCTACCCAACGCGAGTTCAAAGCTAAGTTGGTGATAACAGGAATCGATGCCGTTGGACTTGTTAATAACGTTACAAAGCTAATATCAAATAATATGAATATAGATATGAGGGGTGTCCATTTTGATAGTGATGACGGGGTTTTCAACGGAAAAATAACTGTCGTGGTAAAAAATAAAAATGTATTGGACAATCTAGTCTTGAAATTGAAAAAAATAAACGGAATAGATAAAGTTACACGAGTTTAAAATGAGTAACTTTGCATCTTTGATATGAGCACCAAAACTGAGAAAAATAACCAGGCAATAGTTAAAAATGTGTTTACGGCCTACCTTGAAGAAAAAGGTCACCGTAAAACACCAGAACGCTATGCCATACTTCAAGAAATTTACGACCACAAAGAACATTTTGATATAGAATCCCTTTATATCAACATGAAAAATAAAAACTACCGCGTTAGTCGTGCAACATTGTATAATACTATTGAGTTGTTACTAGAGTGTGGTTTAGTACGTAAACATCAGTTTGGCCAAAATCAGGCGCATTACGAAAAATCATATTTTGATAAACAACACGATCACGTAATTTTATCTGATGGTGAAGTGATTGAATTTTGCGATCCGCGTATACAAACTATTAAGAAAACAATCGAAGAGGTTTTTGATATTGAAATTACAAAGCATTCTCTTTATTTCTACGGAAACCGAAAACAGACCAATCAATAATACATTATGGCAGTAGACTTACTACTTGGATTACAATGGGGCGACGAAGGAAAAGGAAAAATCGTCGATGTTCTCACCAAAAACTATGATATAATTGCACGTTTTCAAGGTGGCCCAAATGCAGGTCACACACTTGAATTTGACGGTATAAAACATGTTTTACACACTATTCCCAGTGGTATTTTCCACAAAGATGCCGTAAACTTAGTTGGTAACGGAGTAGTTATAGATCCTGTTATTTTCAAAAAAGAATTAGACAACCTCTCTCAGTTTAATCTTGATATTAATAAGAAACTGCTTATTTCACGTAAAGCACATCTTATATTACCAACACACAGATTATTAGATGCTGCTAGTGAAACTTCAAAAGGAAAAGCAAAAATAGGTTCTACACTTAAAGGTATTGGTCCAACTTATATGGACAAAACTGGACGTAATGGAATTCGCGTAGGAGATTTAGAATTAAGTGATTGGAAAGAAAGATATCGTACCCTTGCTAATAAGCACGAAGCGATGATTGATTTCTATAATGTAGACATACAATACAATTTAGCCGAATTAGAATCTGAATTTTTTGAAGCAATCGAAGTTTTAAAATCATTAACCTTCATTGATAGTGAAGAGTATCTACATAAAGCTCAAAAAGAAAATAAAACCATTTTAGCCGAAGGAGCCCAAGGGTCATTATTAGATATTGATTTTGGCACCTACCCGTTTGTAACCTCATCAAACACCACAGCTGCTGGAGCTTGTACAGGTTTAGGAGTTGCACCAGGTAAAATTAAGGAGGTTTATGGAATTTTTAAAGCCTACACCACGCGTGTCGGAAGTGGTCCCTTCCCTACCGAGCTTTTTGATGAAGACGGTGAGCGAATGGCCAAAGTAGGAAACGAATTTGGTGCTACAACTGGTCGTCCTAGACGATGTGGTTGGCTCGATTTAGTAGCGTTAAAGTACGCAGTGCAAGTAAACGGAGTCACCCAACTAATGATGATGAAAGGTGATGTGTTAAGTGGTTTCAAAAAACTAAAAGTATGTACTGCCTATAAATACAAAGGTGAAACGATTGAACATTTACCGTACAATATCGAAGCGGAAAATATAACTCCGGTTTATACCGAAATGAAAGGTTGGAAAGAAGATTTAACTAAAATGAACGATGCATCACAGCTTCCAAAAGAGCTAAATGACTACATCGAATTTTTAGAAAAAGAACTAGAAACTCCAATTAAAATTGTTTCCGTAGGCCCTGACAGAGTACAAACAATTGAGCGATAGTATACTTTTTCTAGGTTAAGGCACGTTACGTAAGCGTATAAAAGCAACTACATATTGAAAGTATCCATAAACATACTACTTTGTTTTTTCTTCGGAATGACACTATATGCGCAAGAGGAACCTGAGAAAACAAAAGTGGACATAGAGTCTGGCTACCTTGAAATCAGACCCGAACTACCCGATGCTGCTATTTACACAAAAGATGATACTGGACAAGTGTATATTGTTCATGAAGGAGTCGAAATGTGGTGTGACCAAGCGTATGTATACTTAAAAGATAATTTTGTAAAAGCTTATGGTAATGTAAAGATAAACCAAGCTGATACGGTTACACTAGACAGTAAATATGCTGAATACAATGGTAACACTCAGTTTGCTTTTGCCAGTGGAGATGTGCTCTTCAAAGACCCAAAAACAACATTAAAAACAGATACTCTTTATTTTGACCGTATAAAACAACAAGCGTATTACCGAACAGGTGGAACCGTTAGAGACACTTCAAGTACCTTAACAAGCCAAGTTGGACGTTATTATGCCGAGACAAAAAAATATCAATTTCTTTCAGATGTAGTAATCAATAATCCTGATTACACAGTAAACTCACCCCAACTAGATTTTTATTCTGAAACGGGAGGCGCTTATCTATATGGTCCTTCAACAATAAAGACTGAATCTAGTACCATATATTGCGATCGTGGCTATTATGACACCCGTGCAAAAACCGGTCATTTTGTAAAAAATTCTCGTGTAGATTACGAAAATAGAATTTTATACGGCGATAGTATTTATTTTGACCAAAACAAAAGTTTTGCTTCGGCAACCAACAATATTAAGGTGCTCGATACTGTAAACAAAAGTATTATTCGTGGGCATTATGCGGAAGTGTTTCGTGAAAAAGATTCCGTTTTCATTACAAAACGTGCTGTGGCCGTTACGCTACGGGATCAAGACTCCATTTACGTACACGCCGATACATTACAAGTTACAGGAAAACCCGAAAACCGAATTATAAAAGGATTTTACCGGGCGCGATTGTTTAAAAGAGGTGCAGAAGGAGAACAACCTACTAGTGGCAAAAGTGACTCTATCTATGTAAACCAAAAAAAAGGTATTACCAAATTACTTCGAAATCCAATTTTATGGAGTGGTGAAAATCAAATGACGGGTGATACAATTCATATACTTTCCAATAGTAAAACGGAGAAATTGGATACCCTAAAAGTTTTCAATAATGCGTTTTTAATTCAAAAAGACAGTGCGGGATACAACCAAGTAAAAGGCGAACGCCTTATAGGGTTATTTACAGATAATGAATTAGACACTGTCAATATTCATAAAAATGCCGAGGTAATCTTTTTCTCTAGAAATGAAAAGGATGAATTAGTAGGCATTAACAATACGCTTTCTAGTGATATACAAATGTATTTGGAAAGTCAGGAAATTACTGGGGTCCGTTTCTTAAAGAATGTTAACGGAAAATTATATCCTCCGTCTCAATTCCCAGAAAACGCACGTATTTTACCAGGTTTTAACTGGCGAGGTGAAGAGCGGTTACAAAAAGTAGAAGACCTTTTTAAAGACAAACCTGCTCCTATTCTACCAAAAATTAAAGGAATTCGTTTGCCTGAAGACGAAGGTGAATTTTTTGATGATGTTCCCGAAGATGAGATGGAGATCCCTGAACAATCTAAACTTAAAGCGAAAGACTTTCAAAATCGAGAAGACGACCCGAAACCAATGACACGGGAGACAGATAGTATTCAAAACGATTTAATACGAAAACCTCCCGATCCTAAAAAGGATGCACAAGACAACTCTTCCGAAGAACAAGAGAATTAAAAAAGATGCAGAAAGACCATGAAAGAAGACTTTTTTAAATATCAAACCCAAACCACACCACATCCGTTGGCCGTCGAAATTTCCCATGCCGAAGGAAGTTATATTTTCGACAATGACGGCAACAAACACTTAGATTTTATTGCAGGGGTTTCAGCTTGTAGTTTAGGACACCGTCATCCACGCATTATAAAAGCTATAAAACACCAGCTTGACAAGTATCTGCATGTAATGGTATATGGCGAGTATATACAACAACCAGCAGTAAAGTTAACCAAACTTTTAGCAAACCTATTACCCGTTCCTTTAGAGACCACTTATTTAGTTAACAGCGGCGCTGAAGCTATCGATGCTTCTTTAAAGTTAGCACGCCGAGTAACTGGGCGGTCTGAAATTTTATACGCCCATAATGCATACCATGGAAACACGTTTGGCGCTTTGAGCGTAATGGGCTACGAAGATCGAAAAACCCCATTTGCACCTTTAGTACCTGATTGCCTCCCGATACGTTTTAATAATATTGACGACCTTGATAAAATAACACAAAAAACTGCGGCGGTAATTCTGGAAACCATTCAAGGCGGTGCCGGGTTTATTTTCCCTGAGAATGGGTACCTACAGGAAGTCCGTGAGCGTTGTAATGAAACAGGAACGCTTTTAATTTTAGATGAAGTTCAACCAGGCTTTGGTCGTACGGGTAAACTTTTCGGATTTCAGTATTTTAATATAGTTCCCGATATTTTGGTCATGGGAAAAGGTATGGGCGGCGGATTGCCTATTGGTGCATTTACAGCTTCACAAAAACATATGGCTCTACTGAAGGATAACCCAAAATTGGGACACATTACCACATTTGGCGGAAATCCTGTTATTGCCTCTGCTGCTTTGGCAACCTTGCAAGAAATAACCGAAACTGATTTAATTCCGAAAACTCTTCGGAAGGAACAATTATTCAGAAAGTATTTAACACACTCTTCAATTAAAGAGATTCGCGGTAAAGGGTTAATGCTGTCTCTAATAATGGACTCTGCTGAAATCGCTTCCGAAGTTATTTTACGCTGTAAAGACAATAATTTGATCCTTTTTTGGCTCCTTTTTGAACCACGAGCTGTCAGAATCACCCCACCTCTAACCATTTCAGAAGAAGAAATTAAGCAAGGCTGTGACATTATAACAGGCATCCTTAATGAGATCTCCAAACAACAAATCAAACTCAAGTAGCTGTTTTTTAGATGTTTAAAAATAAAAACAACTGTTAATAAGCCTGTTAACAACAAACACGGCATAACTATTGAATAGCCTATTACATTAGTATCTTTAATATAGAAGAAACTGTAAAACGTTCCGTATGCAATTACCTCCAAACGAGCACGACAACTTCTCCCTCTCCCGCTTTGAATCTATGTTGAAGACAAACAGTGTCTTTTTTTTCGATTCGGAAGAGTTTGAGGACATTATTCAATTTTATCTTGAAAATGGAAAAATAGCCCTTGCAAAAAAGGCTACCAAGTTAGGATTGGAACAACACCCTTCTGCGACCAATTTGAAGTTATTTCAGATTGAAATGCACATTTTTGAAAATGAACTGGACGTAGCAGAATCAATGTTAGACGAACTGTATTCCTTAGAACAGTCTAATCAAGAGGTCTATATACAAAAAGCGAACATCTTTTCGAGACGTGACGATCATAAAAATGCCATCCAATTATTGGAGCAAGCATTAGAAATCACGAATGATGAAAACGATGTTATGGCCCTCATTGGGATGGAATATTTGTTTTTGGAAGATTTTGAAAATGCCAAGCTATTTTTCATGAAATGTCTTGAAAACGACGAAGAAGATTACTCGGCTTTATACAATATTATTTACTGTTTTGAATTTTTAGAACAACATGAAGAAGCGATAGATTATTTAAACGATTTTCTAGATAAAAACCCTTACAGTGAAGTCGCTTGGCACCAAGTAGGAAAACAGTACTACATTTTAAAAGACTTTAAAAAAGCGTTGGCAGCTTTTGATTTTGCAATAATTAGCGATGATCGTTTTATCGGTGCTTATCTTGAAAAAGGAAAAGTTCAAGAAAAATTGAAGCAATATGAAGACGCCATTGAAAGCTACACCATAACATTAGGATTAGACGACCCTACTTCCTTTGCTTTATTACGAATTGGTAAATGTTATGAAAAACTAGGAAATAGCGAGTTAGCACTTCAGTTTTACACAAAATGTGTAGAAGAAGATGGGCTACTCGATAAAGGGTGGATAGCGATTACCGATCACTATTTTAAGAAGAAGAACTACAAAAAATCCCTTTATTATATTGAAAAAGCAATCAATATAGACAGTGAAAATGTACGATACTGGAAGCGGTATGCCCGTATTAATCTGAGGTTGCATTTATTTGAAGAGGCAGAACACGGGTATCGTAGAACTTTAGAACTTGGAAACTATGAGCTAAACACTTGGCTTAGTCGTTGTGACCTCTTGTTGAAATTAGGTGAGTTTGAAGCAGCTGTAAAAAATCTCTTGCAAGCTTCTGAGTTTTATCCAGAAAATGCCGAAATAGAGTTTAGGTTTGCAGGATTGTACAATATTTTAACTGAAGAAAGAAAGGCGGTCTATCACTTAAAAAATGGACTGAAGTTCAACCGGGAATATGTAATCATCATAGAAGAGTTGTTCCCTAACTTTTTTCAGCGACCTTCCGTGCAGCAAATAATCGAAAAACACAAAAACCCTTCTTTGTAATTTACGTATTTTTGGCATTCAGTAAATTTTTGCTATGCCAAAACGTAATTTTATACAATATCTAGTTATCACTGCAAAAGGCCTAGCTATGGGAGCTGCCGATGTGGTACCGGGAGTATCGGGCGGTACCATCGCTTTTATCTCGGGCATTTATGAAGAGTTAATTGAAACCATTCACAAACTCGACCTTGGTTTTTTCAAACTTTGGAAAAAAGAAAGCTTTTCAAAAGCTTGGAGAGCCTATAATCTTCCTTTTTTGGTTGCTTTGTTTGCAGGAGTTGCAATCAGTATTTTATCGCTGGCCAAAACAATTACTTGGTTATTAAGCAACCACCCTATTTTGGTCTGGTCCTTCTTTTTTGGTTTGGTAATAGCAAGTATTTTATATGTAGGGAAACAAGTTACAAAATGGAATGTAATCGTCAGTATCGCACTAATTATAGCCGCTGTTGCAGCCTACGCTATCACCTTGGCAGAACCTTTGGGAACAGCAGATAGTACCTGGTTTTTATTTTTTGCCGGTTTTGTAGCAATTATAGCTATGATTTTACCCGGAATTAGTGGTGCTTTTATACTGCTGTTATTAGGAGCCTATACGGCTATTATTGGTACTATTTCACAATTGGGAGAAGGCATTGCCAATTTCAATTGGCAGCTTATTTCGCAAGCCTTATTGAAAATAGGAATATTTGCAGTAGGTGCCATTGCAGGCTTAAAAGTGTTCTCTCGTGTATTAAATTGGATGTTTAAAAACCATAAGAATTTAATTTTAGCTGTCTTAACAGGTTTTATGGTTGGAGCGCTAAATAAAATATGGCCCTGGAAAGAAGTTTTAAAATATCGATTAAACTCTCACGGGGAAGAAGTACCTTTTATTGAACGTAGCATTATACCCACACAGTATCCTGAAGATCCACAAATTCTATATGCTCTTATTTTTATGGTCTTAGGCTTTTTGAGTATTTTTATATTGGAGCGTGTAGCCGTTTCAAAAAACAAAAAATAAATGTACGAAGAAAGGTCGTTTAGCGATAAAATGTGGCTAATTCTTAAAGGACTAGCTATGGGTGCTGCCAATAAAGTTCCGGGTGTTTCTGGTGGGGTGGTCGCTTTTGTTGCAGGCTTTTACGAAGAGTTCATCTATTCTCTTCAAAAAATAAACCGAAAAGCTATTGGTTTACTATTTGATGGTCGCTTTAGGAGTTTTTATCAATATATAAACGGACGTTTTTTAGGACTTCTTTTACTGGGGATGATAATCAGTTATTTCAGCATCTCTATACTGCTAGATATGTTATTATTACATTTCGAGCTATACGTTTGGAGCGCCTTTTTTGGTATGATTATCGGTTCTATTTATTATATAGCTAAGGATTTTGGTGACTGGAACCGAAAATACGTCGCCTACCTTTTATGCGGTATTATCGCTGGAATTAGCATTAGTTTTCTAGAACCTGCCAAGGAGAATAGCAATTTACTTTTTGTATTTTTTTGTGGTATTATAGGAGTTTCCGGTATGACTTTGCCCGGACTTTCGGGCTCTTTTATACTAATCCTCCTAGGTAATTATGTTTTATTATTAGTAGACTCGGTCAATGCTTTATACGATACGTTTATAGATTTGGCACAGTTAGATTTCAGTTTTGTAAACAACCCAGAGCGTATTGAGTTGCTTAAAGTCTTAGCTTCTTTTTCATTTGGTTCCTTAGTAGGTTTGGTATCGCTTTCACATCTCTTGGCGTATGTACTAAAACGTTTTAAAAAAGCTACCTACGCTGTTATCATTGGTTTTATTTCGGGCTCTTTAGGGGTAGTTTGGCCCTGGAAAGAAAAAATATATGCACTTGATGCCTTCGGAAAGATAAAATACGATGCCAATGACCGTGTAATAATCACTGGATACGACCGCTATTGGCCATCAGAATTTTCTTTCGATACCTTTTGGGCTATTTTCTTTATTTTCGCAGGCATACTAATCGTACTAAGTTTAGATTGGTACCATAAAGCAAGAACCAAAAATAATGGCTAAATACGGACTGATAGGAAAAAACATTTCCTATTCTTTTTCAAAAACTTTTTTTTCTGTAAAATTTGAACAAGAAAACAGAGCAGACACTTACCAAAATTTTGATATTGAAGACATTAATGAGTTTCCAAAATTAATTTCTAATACTAAAGATTTAAAAGGCTTAAATGTTACCATTCCGTATAAAGAAGCTATTATCCCTTTCTTAGATAGAATTGACAAAGAAGCTTCAGAAATAGGAGCCGTAAATACCATAAAATTTCAGAACGACGGAAGCCTTAAAGGCTTTAATACCGATCACTACGGCTTTGCAAAATCTCTTGCCAATTTTTTACCTATTGAAGAAAAAACAGCTTTAATACTAGGTACTGGCGGTGCTTCAAAAGCTATTAAATATGTCTTAGAGACTATGGGTTTTCAGTATAAAATCGTCTCCCGTAAAAAAACTGAAAATACTATTACATATCAAGAGTTAACAAGGGAAGTACTAAATAAATACTTTTTAATTATAAATTGCACCCCTCTTGGCACGTTCCCGAACGTATCAGAATACCCAAACATTCCCTATCACTACATCACTGACAATCACGTGCTTTTTGATTTAATCTACAACCCGTCGCAAACAGAATTTCTAAAATTAGGGCAAGCACAAGGTGCACGAACAAGTAACGGATTGAAAATGCTGGAACATCAAGCAAAAAAAGCTTGGAAAATTTGGCGATCGTAAGTTTCTACTAAATCTTTTCAAAAAAAAGACCGAACCTTTGTCGTTTGCTTAGTTGTTAGTATCTTGACCCTTTAAGGATAACGAACCTAAACATTGAAAGATATGTCTGACAAAAAAACGGCAAAAGAAGAAGAAACAGTTTCAGAAAACAACGAAACAATCAATTCTTCAAAAAAAGAAGTAGAAAAAGTTGAAAATACTGACAAAGCAGATTCTAAAGAGGATACCGAGGTATTAGAAAATGCACTAGTTGATGAATCTACTAAAACTAAAGCACCAACAGAAAAGCTTTCTGCAGAAGAAAATTCTTCCGAAGAACAAGTAGAAAAGCCATCCGAGGAAAGTTCAGAAAAAGAAATTGCACCTGAAGAAGAAGTCACTTCTGATAAAGCTGAAACTGAAAAGGTTTCAAATGAAAATACTGATGAGGAAGAGGAAGAGGAAGAAGAAATCACTTCTTCAGATGAGGAAGAAAAAGAAGATGAGGAAGAAGACGAGGGAAAAGACTACAGCGAACTTTCTAAAAAAGAGCTGATCAATGAGTTTAAGTCGTTACTCAAAAACAATCCGGTTCAAAAAATTAAAAATGAAGTTGAAGAGATAAGATCAGAATTCAACTCAAAATTTAATGAGCTTTTAGAGCAAAAAAAGGAAGAGTTTTTGGCCGATGGTGGAAACATAATCGACTTTCAATATACCACTCCACTAAAGAAAGATTTTAATTCACTTTACTTTGATTATAAAGAAAAACGCAATAAGCACTACAAAAACTTAAAGCGCGACCTCCACGCCAACCTTGAAAAAAGGCAAAATCTTATTGAGGAATTAAAAGGGTTGTTAAATGCTGAAGAAAGCATGGGCAAAACTTACAATCACTTTAAAGATATACAAAAACGTTGGCACGAAGCGGGAGCTATACCAAGGGATAAGTACAATTTAGTATGGAATAATTATCACCATCACGTTGAAAATTTTTACGATTTTCTACATTTAAATCGTGAGTTCAGAGATATGGATTTTAAACATAATCTGGAACAAAAACTTAAGCTAATAGGCAGGGCCGAAGAGTTAGCTCAAGAAAAAAACATTAATAAAGCATTTAGAGAATTACAAATGCTCCACAAAATGTGGAAAGAAGATGTGGGCCCTGTTGCTAAAGAATACCGGGAAGATGTTTGGGATAAATTTAGTGAAGCTACTAAAGTTATTCACGATAAACGCCACGCACACCTAGAAGAGCAAGAAAAGGAATATGAAGCTAATTATGAGGTAAAGAAAGACCTTATTAACCAGATAAAGCAAGTTACAGAAAATACCAAGCCTAGTCATCAAGCTTGGCAACATGCCATTAAAAAAGTACAAGAATTACGTGATGCCTATTTTGCCGCTGGAAAAGTACCAAGAGCTTTAAATAAAGGAATTTGGAATGCATTTAAAGACGCTACTCGTACTTTCAATAGGACTAAAAATGCTTATTATAAAGATCAGAAAAAAGAGCAATATGCTAATTTAGAAAAGAAACGTGAGTTAGTGAAAATTGCCGAAGACAATAAAGACAGCGACGACACAGAGACCACGACTCCGTTAATGAAAAAAGTCCAAGCAGATTGGAAAAAAATTGGTCACGTACCACGAAAATACAGCGATAAAATCTGGAAACAGTTTAAAGCAGCATGCAACCATTACTTTGATAGATTACACGCTCAAAAAGACGAAGAAAAGGAAGAAGAAAAAGAACATTTTGCAGCTAAAGAAAGTCTGCTAGAAAAAATGAACAACCTTGATCTTTCTGGAGATCATAAAGAAGATTTAAAAACCATTAAAGCAAATATAAGCGAATGGAAAAAAATTGGTCGTGTCCCTTATAAAAAACGAAACATTGAACAAAAATTTAATAAAACCTTGGATGGTTTGTTCAATAAATTAGACCTGAGCAAAAAAGATGCTGAGCTTATTAAATTTGAAAATAAGCTTAACACCCTAAGTAACCGGGATGATGAGCGAAAACTTAAAAATGAACACTTCTTTATTTCGAAAAAGATAAATGAAACTAAAGATGAGATTAGACAATTAGAAAATAATTTGAGCTTCTTTAAACATGTTGATGACGATAATCCTTTGGTGAAAGAAGTACATAATAACATTGCCAAACACAAAGAGCAGTTAGAAGTTTGGAAAGCCAAACTTTCTAAAATAAAATCGGTTAGAGATGCCTAACCACCCAATTTGCCCATTATGTAAGCTTAATGATAATTTTGAATACTATAATGGCAATGAAGGTATATTTTACAGATGCAACACTTGTGATTTGGTTTTTAAAGCAAGTATCCATTACCCGTCTCAAAAAACTGAAAAGGAACGTTATTTAACGCATAATAACGATATAACGGATATTGGGTACCAAAACTTTGTTTCCCCTATTGTTGAAGCTGTAGCCACAGACTTTCCTACCAATGCTCTTGGGTTAGACTTTGGCGCCGGAACCGGCCCTGTTATTACCAAAATGCTATCCGATAAAGGGTATTCTTTAACCTTATACGATACTTTTTTTCATCCAAATCGAGAAGCATTAAAGCTATCATATAATTTTATAGTGTGTTGTGAAGTGATGGAGCATTTTCACAATCCAGATAAAGAGTTTGCACTTTTAAAAAGTTTGTTGAAACCGAATGGAAAGCTCTATTGCATGACAGATCTCTTTTCTACCACAACCAATTTTGAAAATTGGAATTATAAAAACGATAAAACACACGTAGTATTTTATTCAGAAACTACACTCAAATGGATACAGCAGACTTTTAATTTTTCTGAAGTAAAAATTGACGGAAGATTGATTGTTTTTACTAGTTGACTTTTAAAGAATTATAACTGTTTCGCTTCTTCCCAAAAAACATCCATTTCGGATAGCGTCATATCTTTTAGAGCTATTCCTTTTTCTTTAGCCTTACTTTCCAGATACTGAAACCTAGTAATAAACTTTTTATTAGTTCGTTCTAAAGCATTTTCAGGGTTTATATGTAAGAAACGGGCGTAGTTAATCATAGAGAATAAAACATCCCCAAATTCGGCTTCTATTTTATCTTTATTGTTATCTGCTACTTCATGTTGTAGCTCTTCTAGTTCTTCTTTTAGTTTTTCAAAAACTTGCTGCGGCTCTTCCCAATCAAAACCTACTCCAGCTACTTTATCTTGAATCCTATTCGCTTTCACCAATGACGGAAGCGATTTCGGCACACCCTCCAGCACACTTTCTTTACCTTCTTTTAGCTTTAAGTTTTCCCAGTTTCTTTTTACTTCTTCTTCATCAGCCACATCAACATCACCATAA
>Ga0209344_10000049_pt1 | contig 251671 bp, 230 predicted proteins | sample Cruoilmetagenom6_FD_187293 | JGI IMG/M metagenome (GOLD analysis project Ga0209344, IMG submission 187293) | Oil polluted marine microbial communities from Coal Oil Point, Santa Barbara, California, USA - Santa Barbara Oil Seep Sample 6 (SPAdes)... | ecosystem: Environmental > Aquatic >...
CGCCGGTATTGCCTCCGGGTTCGGTTTTTTCTCTGAGCGAGCCGGGTTCGATATTGGCCAGACGCTGGTCCCTTACACAAATGATGACAGCTATCTTCGCGCTTTCGTGGTGGGCTTGCTCAACACTTTGCTGGTGGCAGCTATCGGCATTTTTCTTGCTACGATTATCGGCTTTATCGTCGGACTGGCGCGGCTGTCACGAAATTTTCTGGTTCAGAAAATTGCCACCGTCTACGTCGAGACATTGCGCAACATACCGTTGTTGCTGCAATTGCTGTTTTGGTACAAGGCGGTGCTTTCGGTTCTACCTTCGCCGCGTCAACAGGGGCTGGAGCCTGGTCTCGAAGTTGCGTTCGCACTGAATAATCGCGGTCTGTATATCCCACGCATTATCCCTGAAGACGGCTCCTTGGTCGTTTTGATTGCATTTCTGGTGGCAATTGTCGCGTGGTTCGCTATTGGGTCGTGGTCCAGACGCAGACAGATGCAGACCGGACAACAGTTCCCGGTCTTTCTGGTCGGGCTTGGAATATTCATCGCATTGCCATTATTGGCCCTTCTTGCCTCCGGGATTCCGTTCGGCCTCGAATATGCAAGCCTGCAGGGCTTCAATATGGCCGGTGGCATGGTGATTCGCCCAGAGTTCATAGCGCTGTTGCTGGGTCTTTCCCTCTATACAGCTTCGTTCATTGCCGAGATCGTCCGCTCGGGCATTCTTGCCGTGGCACGTGGCCAAACCGAGGCTGCGTATGCATTGGGCATTCGTCCCAACCTCACAAGCCGGCTGGTGGTTATTCCCCAAGCGATGCGGGTCATCATTCCTCCTTTGACAAGTCAGTACCTCAATCTGACCAAAAACTCGTCACTTGCGGTGGCCATTGGCTATCCCGATCTCGTCGCAGTTTTTGGCGGGACGGTGCTCAACCAGACAGGGCAGGCGGTAGAGGTGATCTCGATCACCATGATTGTTTACCTGACCATATCGCTGCTGACATCAGCGTTCATGAACTGGTTTAACGCCCGTGTCGCATTGGTGGAGCGCTAAGATGCCTGGTATTGAAAACGCAAATCCATTTTCTTACGTCGCCACCGACATGCACCCCCAATTGTCCCCTCCCGCTACGGAGACCGGGGTTTTGGGATGGTTCAAACAAAATCTGTTTGCCACGCCACGTGACACGGTGTTGTCCATACTCGTTCTTTTGTTCTTCATCTGGCTGCTGCCGCCAACCATCAACTGGTTGTTCATCAAGGCGGTCTGGAGTGGTGAAGACGGGTCTGCCTGTCAGGGAGCTGGTGTTGGTGCCTGCTGGGCATTTGTTGATGCCAAGTTCGGCCAGTTCATTTATGGCCGCTACCCGCTTGAGGAACGCTGGCGGGTTGATCTCTCCGGGCTCTTGTTGATTATCGGCTTGGTAATGATTGCCATTCCGCGGATTCCCTACAAACGCGAAACGGCAATCTATCTGTTGGTGGCGTTCCCGATCATCGCTTTCATTCTGCTCACCGGGCAGCTTGGGCTTGAACCGGTGGAAACATCGCGTTGGGGCGGATTGCTGGTCACCCTGGTGGTGGCAATCGTTGGTATCGTGGTCTCTTTCCCACTCGGCATCCTGCTGGCACTTGGAAGGCGTTCCGAACTTCCGATCATCCGAACCTTCTCCGTGATATTCATCGAATTCTGGCGTGGCGTGCCGCTTATTACGGTGTTGTTCATGTCATCGGTGATGCTGCCGCTTTTCCTGCCGGCCGATGTCAGTTTCGACAAGTTGCTGCGTGCGCTTATCGGGGTGGCATTGTTCTCGTCAGCTTATATGGCAGAAGTGATACGCGGCGGTTTGCAGGCCATACCAAAGGGTCAGTATGAAGCTGCCAGCGCAATGGGTCTGACATTCTGGCAAGGGACGCGGCTTGTGACTATGCCGCAGGCGCTGACCCTGGTTATTCCAGGCATCGTCAACACTTTCATCGGATTGTTCAAAGATACAAGTCTGGTGCTTATCATCGGTATTTTCGACCTGTTGGGTATCGTCCAGCAGAACTTTACCGATGCCAAGTGGATTACGCCGGTTACCCCGGCCACGGGCCTGATTTTCGCGGCCTTTGTCTACTTCCTCTTCTGTTTCGGTATGTCGCGCTATTCCGCCTATATGGAGCGGCGTCTCGATACCGGTCACAAACATTAATAAAGGGAACAGCAAGAATGGCTGACCAATCAGTGGCCGCGAAGGCCGAAACATCCAAAATGCAGGTTTCTGACACAGAAGTTGCCGTCGAGATCGTCAACATGAACAAGTGGTACGGAGAATTTCACGTGCTGCGTAATATCAACCTCAAGGTGATGCGGGGCGAGAGGATCGTGATTGCCGGTCCGTCAGGTTCCGGTAAGTCGACCATGATCCGCTGCATCAACCGCTTGGAAGTGCATCAAAAGGGTAAAATCCTTGTGGACGGGATCGAGCTTACCAACGACCTCAAGAAAATCGATGAAGTGCGCCGGGAAGTCGGAATGGTTTTTCAGCACTTCAATCTGTTCCCACATCTGACGATCCTCGAAAACTGCACACTTGCTCCGATCTGGGTTCGCAAGATGCCCAAGAAAAAAGCCGAGGAAATTGCCATGCATTTCCTCGAGCGGGTCAAAATTCCTGAGCAGGCCAACAAATATCCGGGTCAGCTTTCGGGTGGTCAGCAGCAGCGTGTGGCGATTGCCCGTTCGTTGTGCATGAACCCGCGCATCATGTTGTTCGATGAGCCGACATCGGCACTTGACCCCGAGATGATCAAGGAAGTGCTCGACACCATGGTGGGGCTTGCCGAAGAAGGCATGACAATGCTCTGCGTAACCCACGAAATGGGCTTTGCGCGGCAGGTTGCCAACCGGGTGATCTTTATGGATCAGGGCCAGATCGTTGAAGAAAATGCACCAGACCAGTTCTTCGACAATCCTCAGCATGAGCGGACAAAACTGTTCCTCAGCCAGATCCTGCACTAGTCAAGCGCGTCGCCGATCATGCGACGTCTGGTAAGAATCGCGAAATGGGCCGGCCTTTTGGTCGGCCTTTTTGCTTCAGCGTTGGTGTTCGGTGTGCTGGTGCCGCGACCGCTTGTTCATTCGGTCACTTCGTCGTCTGAGTCAGCAGGCGACATTGGCAGGCGTTCGGTACTTCTTCTGGCCAATCCCATTCATACCGATATTGCAATTCCCGTGGATGCGGACGTCCTCGCAAGTTTTGGGTTCCTCCAAACTGGCGGTTTGGACCCTGTCTTGAACGGAGCCGAATGGATTGTACTGGGATGGGGCGGTAGGCAATTTTACACCGAAACACCGACATGGTCTGAACTCAAACCGGGACCGGTATTCAAAGCATTGACGGTTGATAGCTCGGTGATGCATGTGGCGCTTGCCGGTCCCATTGCCCCTGACCATCCCGATGTTCGTGAAATTTTTCTCGATGAAAACCGTTTTCGGGCCCTGTTGGCACAAGCCCTGGCAGGGTTTGCCCGGGATGGCGCAGATCAACCCATACAAATTGTCGGCAGGGACTACGGAGCGTTTGATCGGTTCTATGAAGCTCAGGGATGGTTCAACGTGTTTGTCGGGTGCAATATCTGGACCGCCGGTGTTCTGCGGGCTGGCGGTTTGCAGACAGGCGTTTGGACGCCACTGCCGTTTCTGCTGGATTACTCGTTGGATTTTCACAACTAGTTGAGTTTGCGTCCGGTTTGTGACCCTACAGGCCGGTTGCACGCCAGCCATAGAGCCAGTCAAGATCAGCTGCGACATCTTCTGCTTTGCGCAGTGACAATATGACATCGCGTCCGAACCGGAACGGTCCGCGGGCATGATAGGCAAAGCGGTTGAAAGCTGCACGATTTCGCGCTTTGCCGATGCGGGCACGGCGTGTTTTTTCCCAGTTGAGGAGCGCCAGGCGACCGAGTTTGTGGGCCGCGGCCAGTTCCCATGCGTCCTCTATCGCCATGGCGGCACCCTGGGCTGCAAACGGCGCCATGGCATGGGCAGCATCGCCAATAAGGGCCACCTTTCCGCCGTCATGATATCGACCATCAGACAGCTGAAAAATCGGCCAATAGCTCATGGTTGGTGCGTTCGACATCAGCTTGCGCAAGTCCGGGTGCCAACGGCGGAACCGTTCCAGCAGTCGGCCCCTGTTTTCCTGCGATGTCGCGAAGGCCCAGTCATTGCCTGGTGCGTTTCCGGCGGTGATGGCCACCATGTTCACCGATGTGCCATTTCCGACAGGGTAGGCGACCAGATGGCTGTCTGGCCCTAAAAATGCGGTGACATTTGAGGGGTTGAGAATAGGCGCTGCTTTTTCTGCATCAACCAGAAAACGCCAGGCAACCTGACCGGTGAAGGCGGGTTTGCCTGCGTTGGTGATAATTGCGCGGGAAGTTGACCACACACCATCGGCAATCACCGTCAAGTCGCCTTCAAGCGCGGAAATGTCTTCGGGCTCAACGCGGCAACCCAGTTCAAGCGAGCAGGCAGGATTGGTGTTGACCGCATCTAGCAGGATCGATTGCAAATCGGCGCGGTGAATGACGCCATAGGGCGCACCCCAGCGCGAAAGCGCAAAAGATCCTGCAGGAACATGGGCAATGGGTGCCAGGCTCGTTCCGGAGTTGAGCGCAACGACCGACGGGCGATGCCACTTGGTTTCAAGCGCGGTTTCGAGGCCTAGTGCAAACAATATTCGCGTGGCATTGGGGGAGAGTTGAAGTCCGGCACCAACTTCGTTCAGAGTCTCGGTCTGCTCGCGAATGACCACTTCATGGCCTTTCTGAGCGAAAGCGAGCGCAGCAGTCAGACCCGCCATTCCGGCACCTACAATATCAATCCGGCTTTTGGTCATGTCATCCCGTTATGATCAGGCGGCAACTTCCTTGAAGCTGCACCCGGCGGGGATTGTTGTTACGCTGTCAAGGATGGCATTGTATTTGTACAAAGTCGAGCAATAGGGGCAAACCTTCTCGTTGTCGGCGCCCATGTCGAGAAAGACGTGAGGGTGATCGTGAGGCGGGTTTGCGCCCACACACATGAACTCTTTCACACCGATCTCGATGTTCGCATGCCCTTTGTCATTGTGGAAATGCGGAATGTAGTGCCCGGCCATTATCGTCTCCGTCGAAACTGTGAATTCGGGCCGGACCTTATACGCGGTGGCTGTAAATGTGTAGGCCCAAAAGGGGCTAATGGCGAAGTTCATAACAGGGGAAGATCAATTTTCGCCGCCTTTGCTTTTGGTCTCAATTCGGTTAGTCGATATATCGAAAGGAAGCGCCATGAATCTCGATAAGCTACAAGCCAGCCGCACCCGCAACGGTGAGGTTGAGATTGCCTGGTATGAAGGCGGTCATCCGAATGGGATTCCAGTGCTTCTCATTCATGGATTTGCATCCACGGCCCACACCAACTGGGTGTTTCCCGGTTGGTTTAAAACCTTGGGTGAGGCCGGGTATCGTGTGTTGGCGCTTGATAACCGGGGCCATGGTTTATCGGCCAAGCCCTATGATGAGGATGCCTATTCGCCTGAACTGATGGCGTCTGATGCGGCGGCAGTACTTGAGGACGCCGGCATTACATCAGCGCACATTTTTGGTTACTCGATGGGTGCCCGCAACACCGCGTTTTTGGCGTTGTCTCGACCCGGTCTGATCAAAAGCGTTGTTTTTGGTGGTTTGGGTATGGGGATGGTCGATGGCGTTGGTGACTGGGATCCGATTGCTAAAGCGCTTTTGGCTCCTTCTCTTGAAGAAGTGACCGACAGGCGTGGGCGGATGTTTCGGGCTTTTGCCGAGCAAACCGGTAGTGACCGCAAAGCGCTGGCCGCATGCATCAGCAAGTCGCGCAAATTGGTTGCCCTTGATGATCTGGAGTTGATCACCCAACCTGCATTGGTGGGGGTTGGCACCACCGATGACATCGCCGGTTCTGGTGAAGAGTTTGCCGCGTTATTGCCCAATGGTCGGCATTTCGCCATCAAGGGCCGCGATCATATGCTTGCGGTTGGTGATAAAACCTTCAAATCTGCCGTCCTTGAATTTTACAAAGATGTTGAACGTGGAGAAGACTGATGAGCCATATCAGTAAAATCATGATTTTCACCGGTTCTGAAGGCAACAAGCTCGTTGCTGATTGCCATATTCCGCCGGATGGTACGGAACACGGCGCACCGGTAATGCTTTTGCACGGCGGAGGTCAAACCCGCTATGCATGGGGAGGTGCCGCCTACAAGATCGCAGAGTCTGGCCATCGGGCCTACACGATCGACCAGCGCGGCCATGGTGACAGCGGCTGGGTAGAAAGCAGAGCCTATGCGTTTGTTGACTATACCCATGATGCGCTGGCCATCGCTCGGCAGATCAGAGACATCACAGGAAAAGCACCTGTGGTGGTCGGTGCTTCTCTTGGCGGCATATGTGGATTGGCCGCCACCCGGATGGGCGAGCGGGGTTTGTTTTCCGGTCTTGTTCTCGTCGATGTCACACCTCACATGGATCCAGATGGTGTCCAGCGAATTCAAGGCTTCATGGCGGAGCGGATGCATGAAGGTTTTGCAACCTTGGGTGAGGCAGCTGATGCGATTGCTGCTTATCTGCCAAACCGCAAGCGCCCGAAATCGTATGATGGTCTGGCAAAAAATTTGCGGCAGGGCGACGATGGTCGGTATCGTTGGCACTGGGATCCCGCCTTTATCGATGGACCGCGAACGGTCAATACTGATGAGGAAAATGTTCAGCAGTACCTGATTGAGGCAGCAGCGGAGATTGATGTGCCTGTGATGTTGGTCCGCGGCCAGCAATCAGAACTGGTAACAGAGGAAGCGGTGGCGAAGTTTCTTGCTCTGGTGCCAACAGCCCGGTTTGTGGATGTTTCCGGTGCAGGTCACATGGTCGCTGGCGACAAGAATGATGCTTTCAATGAAGCCGTATTCGGGTTTCTTGAAAGCTTGCGTTAGAAAATATTGGCTTGGATATTGTAATCAACATGTGGCTCTGTTTCATCGTCAATAGAGCTCGCTATGTGTCAAAAATCTTGTCGGCTAGTTTTAAATACGCTATCAAGAAACCAAGCGGGGAACCATTTGATCCCCCGCCCGCTTCTTAGTTCTTCAATATGGTGGTGATTAGCTGTGCTAGGGCAATCACCACCTGAAGAACCAACATCCAATCATTTCAGGACATTGGATTCCTCTTGCGCTCGTCAGTCAAAGGCACCTATTGCCCTGTAAACACTGGTTTTCGCCGTTCGCGAAACGCGGCTCTTCCTTCGGCATAATCAGCGCTTTCGAAAGTCACGCTGCCAAAGTCAGCAGCTTTCGCCAATGCTGCGGAATCATGGTTGAGTGCTGCCAATATCGCTGCGCGAGAGGCGCGCACCGAGAGGGGCGCTGCGGCTGCAATTGTATTGGCCAACTCCGAGACATGGGTTTCCAGATTGCCGACTTCAGTCAATTCGATAATGAATCCGGCCTCATGAGCCTCTTCGGCGGACATTTCCGATGCGGTCAGCAGCAGGTGCCGGGTTTTTTGAGCGCCGAGGGTCGCTACCAGATCGGCTACAGCATCTGCAGGATAGGCCAGACCTAGCCTGCTGGCGGGAATGGCAAAGCGAGCCGTGTGGTCGCAAAGGCGCAGATCACACGCAGCCGCCAGACCGAATGCGCCGCCAAAACAAATACCCCGGATTGAGGCGATTATCGGTACAGGAGCGGTTCTGATCGATGCAAACGCGTCTGAATTGGTTTTTTCATAATCCCGAGCGGTAACTGCATCCTTGCGGACTTCGTCAAATTCGGAGATGTCCGCGCCAGCGGAAAAATCACTGGTGCCGCCACCTTTCAGAACGATGCAGCGGGCTCCGGCATCATCTGCCAGCCAATGGATTGCTTCTGGGATCGCGCACCACATTTCACGGGTTATTGCATTTTTCCGGATCGGATGATCGATTGTCAAATACCCGGTTTTTCCAAGCATTCGGGCATCAATCATATCCTTTGCAAATTTTTTTGAATTAATCATAAGGATAAGTCCATTTGTAATTTGGCTGCATTGGCTTATCTTTGGAGACTATAAGGGTAAACGGTCAATAGCCTGTTTGCCGTTTTGCAGGCCGAAAAACCACAATCATCGGGAGATGGTCATGATCGCGAAATTCAACGCATCCGCTGAAAGCCGGATCAATTCGATTGATCCCATCTGGGACAGTGTGCGCAGAGAAGCCGAAGTGGCCGCGACCAAGGATCCAATCCTGACCGCGTTTCTCTATTCGACGATTCTCAATCAGGAATCGCTTGAGCAAGCAGTGATCCAGCGGATTTGCGAACGGTTGGACCATGATGACATTCCAGCCAACCTTCTGCGGCAGACATTTCTTGAGATGTACGAAGGAGCCAACGATTGGGGCAAGACACTGCGGGTTGATATGCAAGCGGTTTACGACCGCGATCCAGCCTGCACGCGGTTCATGGAGCCGTTGCTGTATTTCAAGGGTTTTCATGCCATTCAGACCCACCGCTTGGCCCATTGGCTGTGGAACCGCGGCCGGCAGGACTTTGCCCTTTATCTGCAAAGCCGCTCTTCGGCGATTTTCCAGACTGACATCAATCCTGCGGCTCCCATCGGCAAGGGATTTTTCCTCGACCATGCCACTGGTGTAGTCATTGGCATGACAGCACGCATCGGTGACAATGTATCGATCCTGCAAGGCGTTACACTGGGTGGAACGGGCAAGGAAACGGGTGATCGGCATCCCAAGATCGGCGATGGAGTTCTGATTGGCGCTGGCGCCAAGGTTTTGGGTAACATCACAATTGGCCACTGCTCGCGGGTTGCTTCGGGTTCGGTGGTTCTCAAATCGGTTCCGGCAGGAAAAACCGTCGCTGGTGTTCCTGCACGCGTCGTTGGCGAAGCAGGTTGCAGTGAGCCGTCGCGTTCGATGGACCAACTGATCAACGGCGAAGGTTGATACGGCGATAGCGGCAGGATTTTTCCATCCATCGCTTTGTCGGGTTTGCATTCGAGTTGCGGGCATGGCAGAAGCCGCACGTAAACCAGAGTCGGGAGAGCCAACGTGAATCAAGAAGAAATCCGCAAGCTAGAAGCCTATTTCAAACGCGTCCTCAATCCGATGCTCGTCGTCCGTGCCCGTCCGAAAAAGGACGATTCGGCTGAACTGTATCTTGAAGACGAGTTTCTTGGCATCATCTATCTCGATGATGAAGATGGCGATCGTTCCTATAATTTTTCGATGGCTATTCTTGAAGGCGATATTTAATTCTGAGATCGGCGAACGGCAATCCCTACGCTAGAGCGATGCTGAAAGCGCCGCTTCGAAGCGAGCGCGAACATCCGCCTCAATGCGCTTCCAATCTTCCAAAAGATTGATTGAAAACCGATAGGTGAGGGAGAGATCCTCGCCTATCGCGATGTCGCGTTGGCAGCCGGTCTGGGTGGTGAACCCGCTTTCTGACGGATTATCAACCAGACACCGCACTACATAAGGGTGTGTGCCGCCTGTGGGGTCGGCGTATAGCAGTTCACTTGCGTATCCTGTTCCGGACTTGATCCGGTAGGACACAAGGCCTCCCGGTCCAGCAATCGGAGAACCTTCCACCAATCGCTTGTAAATAGGTCCAAACCGACCTGTCATGTCTTTCGACATCGTGGCTTGATTGAGATGAGCGAAAATCAGCCCATCCGCCGAATCGGTCTGATTGAACAGGTCGCGGGTTTGTGTGGTGTAGCCTGTCATGCCAGGCCAGGTGAAATAGGTGTCTATGGTATCGTGAATGCCGCTGCGGCGGGATTTTTCAAAACGGATCACATTGGTGGGCAGAATCAGGACATCATTGCCGATGATGATCTCCACCGGCGTTTCATCAATGGTATGACCAGCCAACAGCATCGACTGGCCGAAATGGCGGCCAGACAAGCTGATTGCCAACGTCAGGAGGCACAATATGGCGATCGCACCGGTCAGTTTCCAGACGAACCGGGGGGAGAGAAGAGGGGCTTGGTCAATCATCTCTGTCTGTTGTTTCATCATATCGCGCCTATAGCGTCCCGAAATTGCACATAAATTTGCGGCACGGTTCTTGCACCAGTTCAAGCTGTTGGAACAGTGATGGAACATGGTTAAGCGATGGTAAACTGGTTAGGGTTTGGGGTTGTATTTGTGGTGGTTTTTACAGGAATTTGCCTGTCGTGGCTGGTATCGGAAGTCGCCCGGCTCATCGGTTGGCGATTGCCGCAACATGCTGGCAGTAAATTCCAGCGTTTCAGCCTTTCCGATTGGCTGATGGCCATCTTTGCTGGCCCACGCTATCTCCTGCGTGTGTCCTGGATCGGTTGGCGGCATGGCGATTTTGCGCCGGGATTGGCCGCACTCACCTTCATCGTGGCATGTGGTTGGGCCGCCTTGTTAGGCGTTGTCATACTCGAATTGGCATTTCTGGGCGGCTTTGTTCTGACCTGATCCTCCTGTATAGACAAGAAAAAATGGAGAATGACGATGGCGCTGTATGAACTTGAAGGAAGCCGACCGCAACTGCCGGACGGTTTCTGCTTTATCGCTGACAATGCAACCCTGGTTGGCAAGGTCGTTATCGGTGCAGACGTTGGCATATGGTTCAATGTGGTGCTGCGTGGTGACAATGAAGCCATCGTCATTGGTGAGGGTTCCAACGTTCAGGAAAGCACGGTGATGCATACAGACATGGGTTTTCCGTTGACCATCGGCACTGGGTGCACGATTGGCCATAAAGCCATGCTACATGGGTGTACGATAGGTGATAACAGTTTGATTGGCATGGGCGCGACCGTATTAAATGGTGCGGTTATCGGCACCAACTGTCTAATTGGCGCAGGCGCACTGATAACTGAAAACTGCATCATTCCAGATAATTCACTGGTTGTGGGCGCGCCTGGCAAGGTGAAGCGCGAGCTTGATGCGGACGCCATTGAAAGGCTTCGGTGGTCAGCGGCCCACTACGTGGCCAATGCCAAGCGCTTTGCCGCCGGCATGAAACGAGTTGACTAGACAAGAAAAAGAGCCGGTCCCAGGGGACTAGGGACCGGCTCAAAACCTGGAAGGGACGGGGAAGTCTAGATCTTTCCAGGTTAAACGAAACAAGGTCGGCTTGGGGAAGCGTGCCATGTTCCCGGCTCAACGACTGGGACAGTGCCGTCGCGCCGTTTGATGCAGTAGGCTGGCGGGAGGAGTGTCACCCGACCGAATTACTTGATCGAACCAACCTTTGTGATGGAGCCAGGTCCGAGTTTGGTCCATTTTCCTGCATCAACTGATGACTGACGCTTTACAAATGTGTAGCCAGTTTCAGACCACAGACGCACATCGCCACGCATGTTGTCGAGAATGTAATCACCATAATCTGTTCGCACAGTCAGAACCGCGTGTCCTTCGCCATTGGGCTGAAGAACAACAGTGATCAGCAGGTTTGATGCTGAGAAACCCTGTTCAATCAATGTCTGTCGCTTGAGCAAAACATAGTCTTCGCAATCGCCTACAGTGCGCGGATAAACCCAGAGTTCAGGCACGCCATAAATGCGTTGATCAGTGTCTGGTGCGATTTTCTGGTTGATATTTTCATTGACCGCCAAAAGTGTTGACCACGCCTTGCGCGTTAGTTTCATCGGTCCCTGGTCGCGACCGATCGGCGCGCATTCATTGGGACGTGCACGGCAGAATTCATAATGTCCTACCGGCGGATTGGTGGCGCCTGCGGCAACCAGATTGACTGGTGCTGCGGCGTGGGCCCCAGTTGTAATGGTAAATAGGCTGATCAGAATAGCTGTGTTCTGTTTGATGAATTTTTTCATGTTGGTTCTCCCCGTTACAGGTTGAACTTTGCCATGGACAATTTGATATAAAGTCGATTTGGGAAGTAATATTAGAGTAAAAACAAATCTGTATTTACAAGAAATTAGAATAAATATAGAATAAAATAAGTATAAAAGTATACGAAATCGAGTAAGGCTCTGGTAAGCATGTTGCTGCTGTTGTCAGCGCTCGATTGCTGGTTGGCAGACGAAAAAAGCCCGGAACTCCAGGCTTTCTCAGCGTTTCAAAGTGGTGTGGATTGTGCGATCGGGCGGGTAATTGCCGGTTCAGGCAACCCGGTCTTGGCGTGCCGAAGCTTCATTATATGCTTTGCCATGCGCCCGAGTTGTCGCAGAAGGCCGATTCTGGAAAGGCTTGATTTACCATGGGGTAATCAGAGGGAAAAAAAGTTCAAACTGGCGCTGTGCAGATTCGGCGACGAGATCTCAAAATGCAGAAGGAACTGGTGTCGATGGGTCCAATGCGGGAGCTCGGCGGTACTAGACAAGCGCAGCCGCCAGATCTTTGGCCGCTAAATGCCTGATCCCGGATTCCATTTCAAATCATAACGCCGCTTCACTGGGTAAAGCGGGTAATCGGTTCAGATTGTGGGAATTGGATCAAGAAGCAGGTTTTGAAGTTTGTCCAAGCGTGTGGTCTGGCTGATTAAGTCAGCTGACTGATTTGGTCATAGGTGTACATGGTAAGGAATTCCATGGCGATTCCCTCTTGGAAGTGGCGAACGACCCGTCCTCGCATCTGTCCAAGTGTAATCATGTTTCCGATTGCCGGACGCACATCAATTTCAATTGCTGCACCCGAGAGTGACAGGTCGATCACCCGGCAAGGGTAGCGACGGCCATCGTCGAGTTTGATTTCCGATTTCGGACTATTGGGCGCCAAACGTTCATGGCGCCGATCTTCCGGCAGGCCAAGTTCGTGCTTGTTGGCAAGCCAGGTCAATTGTGCCGCCAGTTTATCGCGTTTGCGTTCAGTTGCGACGATGGACAGGGTAAAAGTTGTTGGTGTCTTTTGAAAGACCCGACCTTCCACACGGCCAATATGTTCGAGATAGGCCACAATGCGCTCATCGTGAGCAGGCAGGGATCGGCAGGAAATTATTACGTCGCCGGGTGACATCATTTCAGTCACGCATTCGTGTTCACTATGGTCAGCCCGCATCATACGGCCATGAAGCTGGACAGAGACACGGTTATATTGGCCGGGGCTGGGCAATTCCGGGGTGGTTCCAGAAGCTCTAGGCATAGCATTCAACATTGCTGATCCCGTTTGATGGTCAAATCGGCTGTGATTGATGATAGGATTTGCGCGTTAACAAGCGGTTAGTTTGAATGCAAAAATTTGCATGATTTAACTTCGGGTTGTATTGCGCACTCTATTCCTTGCGGCCACCGTCGATTACCACAAATGGTGTTCTGTTGCGGCGATCGTAACCAGCGTGATGCTGGTATATCAAGCCTGGGTGCATGGACGCCACATTGACTTTGCTGGCAACGAGGGCATTCAGTTCCTCTGGATCAATCAGGCGGAACCCTGTGGTTGAAAAGCCAGCCAGTGAATCGTGGCCCACCCAATAGGGTGGATCAAACAATGAAATGATGCCCAAGAGTCTGTTGCATTTTCCATCGGGCCCGCCCAGTGGCAAAAACAAAGCTTCCGCTTGAAGCACGCGACCGCTTTCAGACAAGCCATCCATTGTCAGCACTGCTGGAAGCCCATCGCTTACCGCTCCCAAAATGCCTGATGCGTTGCGCCGGTTATCTGGTAACCACAGATTACTGATTTCTGCGCCCTTGAGCTCCTTGCCGGCCAGTGCGCAAAGTGAGGTGCCTGCAAGCCGGACACGGCGCACAGTGTCACTGACTGTCTCTCCAATTAGAATGTGTGGAAGCAGCCTGGCAATATCTGCCGGTTCGATCTCATTGCGCAACGGGTAGGGGCGTTGGCCCCGGCGGCTGTTCCAATATGTTAACAGGCTTGTCGAATTTACATGGCGCATGGTTTGTTTCCAGCAGTTCTTGTGTCAAAGCGGTACAGATTGCCCGGTTTTTTTGGGTTCTGCTGGTCACCAAGCGAGCTTCATGCCGCCACGGGCGCGTTAAGGTTAATCAAGTCTTTCGGTTGCCAATATGGGCTTAAACTGGCAGTTTGGGATCACAGCTTCACGAGGGGTTTCCTTCGGCACTGAACTTGGGACGGGGATGTCTCACCAGAGCCGCTCACACATGTGGGCGGCTTTTTTTCGTCCTGAAACCAGTTCTCCGGCATTTGAGCAGCTGATCTCCGATGGGTCCCGGCCTCCGGTTGTATTTCGGACTCCAAACCTTATTTTGAGGAAGGCGCAGACAGCCAAAACATATTTGCCCAATTTGTCCGGCCAGTTCGAGAGCTTGAATTTATGGAAGATCATTCCGGCAATTTGCCGTCACCAGAGCCCAATGACCCGCGATTGGGCGGCCCGGCAAACGAGCCATTCTTCAATCTTCCAGGCGTTATAACCCTGGCTTTGGCCTTGATGGTGCTCATTGAGGTGGCCAAACAATTTCTGCCAGGTGCCGTAATGGAAGCTTTCATCCTGGAAGCGGCATTCATTCCGGCTCGATACGGAGCTGACGGCACCGCAGTTGACGGTGCATGGATATGGAGCCCGCTGACATATTCCTTGTTGCATGGCGGATGGCTTCATCTCATTGTCAACGGTTTTTGGTTGGCAGCATTTGGATCCATTGTTGCCCGTCGAATCGGGTTGCTGCGGTTTGTCATGTTCTGGATTGCTTCAGCGGTTGCAGCGGCAGCATTCTTTGGACTTTTCCATTTGGATGAATTCGTGATCATGGTCGGTGCATCCGGTGTTGTATCTGCGTTGATGGGGGCAGCAGTGCGGTTCGCATTTCCCCGATATGGTGGTTTCAGCAGGGCGGACGCTCATCTGAATGCGCGTCTTTCGATTGGTGATGCGCTTTCAAACCGGACGGTGTTCACGTTTCTGGCGGTTTGGTTCGGGATCAATATTCTTGCGGCATTCGGTTTGGCACCGGGAGCCGGGGGAACTGCGATTGCCTGGGAGGCACATGTCGGTGGGCTTTTGTTCGGCTTTTTTGCCTTCCCGCTTTTTGATCCGCTCCCCCGTGGCGGACGTCCCGAGATGCCAAACTTTTATCAATGGTCCTGATTCAGTAGAATTCGCAGGCTTGCGCGTTTGCGCGTTCTGACGCACCATGAAAATTCGTGAGGAACCATACTCGAGCGCGTATAAGGCGCATGATGTGGCTTGGTGCGGACTGAGGAGAAAATCACATGACAGTCAAACAAATTCTGGATGTTAAGGGCCGTGAAGTCGTAACCGTTCCTTCCTCGATGACGACTATTGGAGCCGCACGGTTTCTTTCAGATAAAAAAATTGGTGCGGTTGTGGTGAGTGACAACGGGCAGGATATCGCCGGAATATTGTCCGAACGCGATATTGTGCGCGCTGCAGCGTTGCGCGGTGCTGATTGTCTTGAAGCGCCGGTTTCATCGATCATGACCAAAAAAGTCATTACCATCAGCGAAGATCGAACCATCAATCAGGTCATGGAGATCATGACGAAAGGTCGGTTCAGGCATTTGCCGGTCGCAGAAAAAGGCAAGTTGGTCGGGATTGTCTCAATTGGTGACGTTGTGCGGCGCCGGATTGAGGATGCCGAACGCGAAGCTGAGGAAATAAAAGCTTACATAGCCAGCTGATTGATATCTCGATGAAGGACTGCATCGTGTGCTGGCAGCGAGCTATGATGAGTGTGGGATTTGTTAGCCGCAGAGAACGCTTGCAGTCTGCATGCGCTTGATTTCATCTAGCTTTACCATTGTTTCCTGATAGCCACGATCAATGAGTTCGGAAGCACGGTGAAACTCGGACAGACCGATATCAGCAAGCCGGGGCCGCAGAGACATATCGGGCGGGTCGCCAGCCAGTCGGGCGCGTGAAATGCGATCCTGAATAATGTTGAATGCTTGCACCATCGTTCCGGTCATGCCCAATCGGCTCTTGCGTGTAGCGGCGGGTTTTTCAACATGAAGCAATTCCGGTTCGACTTCCCGCGCTGTGTGTTTGACCACCGCTGAACGTCCATAGAGATCGTAGTGCAGGTTTACTGCGACGACGAGCGGTTGCTCGAATGCCCGGCAGACGCTGACCGGTACCGGATTAACGAGAGCGCCATCGACCATTGTACGGTTGTTGCAGTGTACCGGCTCAAAAATACCGGGCAGGGCATAGGATGCGCGCATCGCGGTAATCAGCGAACCTGAATTTATCCAGACTTCGTGACCGCTTTTGATTTCGGTGGCGACCGCGACAAAAGGTCGGTCAAGCTCTTCGATATCGATGCCCTTCATGTGTTGTTGCATGCGGTCATTGAGGCGCATGCCGCCAAACAAGCCGCCGCCGCCGATAGCGAAATCCAATAAGCCGGCAATTCGGCGCATGGTCAGGGAACGGGCAAATTCTTCGAGTTCGTCCAGCCGACCGGCAAGATAAGAACCGCCGACGAGAGCACCTATTGACGTGCCTGCAATCATCGAAATTTCTATGCCAGCTTCATCAAAGGCGCGTAGAACGCCGATATGGGACCATCCTCGGGCAGCGCCGCCGCCAAGTGCCAGGGCAATGGGTTGGGGTTTCAGCGTTGATTGAGGTTTGGTCACGGGAGGAGTTTTCGCGGGGGTGAAGGCATCCGCAATCTGACCTTGTGAACTCTTTACCCAGTTCAGCATACCAACTTCTTCCTTTGGCTGAACAACACAATCAATCAGCTAGTAAAGACCGGTTTGCACTAAGAAAGCGTAAACCTGCCGCACGCTGGGCGAAAATCTGTCTCAAGTTGTTACAGATAAACGCTTTTCGGATCGAAAAGTTTCACGCTATTTTTTTGAAGAGTGATATTTCCGGCAGAATCTTTTGCAACTTTGCGGAAAAAGCAGCTGCGTCTGCCTGTATGGCAGGTCGCGTCGTGGCCACGGACAGAGACGCGGAGCAGAATGGCATCCTGATCGCAATCGACAAGAATTTCGGCAACATCCTGAAGGTTGCCAGAGGTTTCGCCCTTTTTCCAAAGTGATTGGCGTGATCGACTCCAGTAGTGTGCAATCCCAGTGGAAATCGTTAGCTCAAGAGCCTCGGCATTCATGTAGGCGAGCATCAAGACTGCACCATCGGCGGCATCAACGGCAATGGCAGTAATCAAGCCGTCTGTATCGAATTTGGGCGCAAGAATATCGCCTTCTTCCTGTTCGGTTTTGTTGGAAAGGGGAGCAGGAAAGGTCACGTCGATCTCCGGATGTCGTGCAGCGTGGGTTTGTGATTGGTCAGCTTACGGATTATTTTGTTCGTTCGCCCAGCATTGTAAAGAAACGGGCTTGTTCTGCAGCCTTGTCTTTGAAGTCGCCGGTAAAGGTCGTCGTCATTGTTGTCGAACCTTGCTGGCGCACACCGCGCATGGCCATGCACATGTGTTCGGCCTCGACCATGATGGCGACGCCTCGGGGGCGTAGCGTGTCCTCAATGGCGCGTGCAATCTGCGCTGTCATTGCTTCTTGTGTCTGCAATCGATGGGCAAAGGTTTCCACAACCCGGACGATCTTGGACAGACCGAGCACACGATTGTCAGGCAGGTAAGCGATATGAGCCGTGCCAATGATGGGCACCATGTGATGCTCACAATGGGAAAAAAATGAAATGTCACGCACGAGAACGATGTCATCATAACCCGCGATTTCTTCAAATGTCCGACCGAGATCGTCTTCTGACGTACGCTCGTAACCTGCAAACATTTCGCGGTAGGCATCCACAACCCGGCGCGGTGTATCAATCAGGCCTTCGCGATCGACGTCTTCGCCAATCCAGCCCAACAGCGTGCGAACTGCCGCCTCGGCTTCCTGGCGCGAGGGGCGGCTTTGCTTGGCCGCGTTGTTTTCGGTGCGATTGATCGCGTCCATGGTCGTCTCCGGTTCATTTTCGGCGTGGCCAATCTTGCTTCAGTCCAATTATTGGTCCGGATGGCAGGATCGGCAATTTCCGGTTTTCAGGATGGATTGTATCATCCTCTTTCCGGTAGCGCCGTGGGTCGTTTTGGCGGTGCGCTTGTTTTTTGCGAGCCGCGTTGACACATTATATAGTAATGGAAATGCCTCGCGTCGAGATCGAGTTTTCTCAACGCGGTTCGAATGCTGGAAACTTATGCGATGATTGATGACGTTTACAATGCCAGAATACTCGATTTTGCTGGCAATATCCCTCTGTCAGGCAAGCTGGATGATGCTGATGCCGAGGCGGCTGCACACTCGAAATTGTGCGGATCGAAAGTCCGGGTCTGGCTGAAAATGGATGGCGACATCGTATCCGAATTCGCCCATGACGTAAAAGCCTGCGCGTTAGGGCAGGCGTCTTCGTCAATCATGGCGCGCAATGTGATTGGTGCTTCGGTGGATGAACTGCGAATAGTTCATCAACAAATGAAAGCCATGTTGAAAGAAAATGGCCCTGCGCCTGATGGTCGTTTTGCAGATTTGAAGTTTCTCGAGCCGGTGCGTGACTACAAAGCCCGCCATGCTTCAACAATGCTGACATTTGATGCCGTTGTTGATTGCCTTGACCAGATTGCTGAAAAACGCGGCAGCGGCGAGGCTGCGTGAGCGGCGGGGCCGATAGCAAGCATGTAAGTCCTGCTGGAAGGAATTTCTCCGGTCCATGGCGAAAAACCCCCGGTCGGCTCCTGGGCACATCACTGATCCGGCTGTATCAACTCACACTTTCAGGTTTTATCGGTAATGGCTGTCGCCATGCACCCACTTGTTCTGAATATGGCTATGAGGCGGTTGCGCGTTTCGGCCTGTGGAAGGGTGGATGGATGGCATTGTTTCGGTTCATGCGCTGCGGTCCGGGAGGAACGCATGGATATGACCCGGTTCCCGAAACTCTGGGTAGTGACCTGAAAGCTTGGGCGCCTTGGCGTTTGTGGCGGGTGGCAGCCAAGAAAGATGAGCCATCTTGATTGGCCCCGTGGCGATTGACTTGCCCGGCCGGATCAAATCGCCTAAAGACCGCCTTTCCAAACACCATTTCAAGCAACCACCCGCATTCGTTGGCGGGACTGGATAGGAGCAAAACAATGGCTGAAGCCGTTTCCCTTATTTTCCCCGATGGTTCGAAACGTGAGTATGACGCGGGCACGTCCGGTCGCGATGTCGCTCAATCGATTTCCAAATCACTGGCCAAAAAAGCGGTCGCCATCGCCATTGACGGCGAGTTGATCGATCTCGCTGATCCGGTTCACGACGGGCGAATCGAGATTGTGACCCGCACTGATCCCCGTGCGCTTGAGCTGATCCGTCACGATGCCGCCCATGTGATGGCTGAAGCAGTACAGGAATTGTGGCCCGGTACACAGGCGACCATTGGTCCGGTGATCGAAAACGGCTTTTACTACGATTTCAAGCGGGTTCATCACAATAGCGGTGAGGATTGGCCGTTCACGCCTAAAGATTTGACGGTGATTGAGAAAAAAATGCGCGAAATCATCGCTCGCAACGCACCTTTCACCAAGGAAGTCTGGACCCGTGATCAAACCCGCGAAGTCTTTGCCGCCAAAGGCGAGACCTACAAGGTTGAACTTCTCGATGCCATTTCCGAAGATCAGACCATCCGTATTTACAAGCAGGGTGACTGGTTTGACTTGTGCCGTGGTCCACATATGGATTCCACCGGTCGAATTGGGAATGCATTCAAGCTGATGAAGGTCGCAGGTGCCTATTGGCGCGGTGATTCCACCAAGCCGATGCTAACGCGCATTTACGGCACCGCCTGGGCCGACCAGAAAGAGCTGGATGCCTATCTCCACATGCTGGAAGAGGCTGAAAAGCGTGACCATCGACGGCTGGGCCGGGAGATGAACCTGTTCCATTTTCAGGAAGAAGGCCCGGGCGTGGTCTTCTGGCATTCCAAGGGCTGGCGGATGTTCCAGTCGCTTGTATCCTACATGCGTCGGCGGCTTGAAGGCACTTACGAGGAGGTCAATGCGCCGCAGATCCTCGACAAGAGTCTTTGGGAAACCTCAGGTCACTGGGGCTGGTACCAGGAAAACATGTTTGCGGTAAAATCGGCTCATGCATTCACCAATCCCGATGATGAAGAAGCAGATCATCGTGTCTTCGCGATCAAGCCGATGAACTGTCCTGGTCATGTGCAAATCTTCAAGCATGGTCTGAGGTCTTACCGCGAACTACCTGTTCGACTTGCGGAATTTGGTAATGTTCATCGTTATGAACCGTCGGGCGCATTGCATGGTCTGATGCGTGTTCGCGGCTTCACCCAAGATGATGCCCATGTGTTTTGCACCGATGAGCAATTGGCTGAAGAATGTTTGCGGATCAACGATCTGATCCTGTCCGTGTATCAGGATTTCGGCTTCGAGGAAATCGTGGTCAAGTTGTCAACGCGGCCCGAAAAGCGGGTGGGATCAGATGAGCTGTGGGACCGGGCTGAAAGCGTGATGATGGCGGTTCTCAAAACCATCGAAGAACAATCTGGCGGCCGCATCAAGACCGACATTCTTGAAGGTGAGGGCGCCTTCTACGGTCCAAAGTTCGAATATACCTTGCGAGATGCTATTGGTCGTGAGTGGCAATGTGGAACCACACAGGTCGATTTCAACCTGCCGGAGCGTTTCGGCGCTTTCTATATCGACAAGGATTCGGAAAAACGCCAGCCAGTGATGATTCACCGCGCCATTTGTGGTTCGATGGAGCGCTTCTTGGGCATATTGATTGAGAACTTTGCCGGGCACATGCCGTTGTGGATTGCGCCTTTGCAGGTGGTCGTAGCGACAATCACCTCTGAAGCTGATGGTTACGGCGAAGAAGTTGCTGATGCGTTACGGGATGTAGGTTTGCAGGTATCAACCGATTTCCGTAACGAGAAGATCAATTACAAGGTTCGCGAACACTCGATTGCCAAGGTTCCTGTTATTTTAGTGATTGGCAAGCGCGAAGCCGAGGAGCGTTCGGTCAATATGCGCAGGCTCGGAAGCCGTGATCAGACTTCTTACACGCTGGACGAAGTTGTTGAGACACTGGTCAATGAGGCAACACCGCCTGATGTGAAGCGAAAACAAGCCGCGCGCGCAGCCAAGGCTGCGCATTGACAAAATCTCGATGAAACCAGCGCTTCGGCGAAGGGGCGACCATTATCGAGTTTCTGCCGATGGGGTGGCAGGAGCGAAAACGGTTTTGGCTGAGCCGAAGATTTGCCGCGGAAGATGTTTCCGGCGCATTTCGAACGCCAGAATGGGCGTCTGTTTCATCGGGCTTTGCGCATACGCTGCTCAGTCGCCTATATCGCCGGTCGTGCGGCTCAACCATTTCAGCACATGTGGGTGAGATCATGCCTGCTGCGACGTTGGGGTTATTTGCTGACCGAAGGGGTTAGTTGGCAGAGCTGCGCCGTGCTGTATTCTAGATATTGACGGGAATCTGCGGTTGGAAAATTGGCGTAAATCAGCCGTCTCGGGGTGAATTTCCGGTTGTGTTGGTCAAATCGAGCAAAACTTCAACATCCGAGTTCCTGCCTGCAACCACTTCGAAATCCCGGGAAAAGGTTTGATCTTTATTGCGGGCAACCGCGGAATACTGGCCCTCTGCGAGGACCAGACTTGGAAATGCACCGACGGACTCGTACACTACGTCACCGCCGGAAGTCAGCACCGACCATGCGGTGTCAGCAATAGCCTCGCCGCCTTTTTCAGAGACCAGCTTGAGGGTGAGTTCTGCAGCCCTGTGCTGGATGATCGCTTCAGTGAGTTTGCCAGCTTCAACACGGATATCGGAACGAATGATGGCATTGTTGTCGCCGTAGTCGGACACAATGTGATAAGTGCCGGCGTTCAGGCGGACGATGGTGTCAGGCTCGGCGTTCTGAACCACAAGCTGCTGCTCGCCATTGGAACTCTCGCCAGCCAGATAGATGTTGAATTTCAACAGATCCCCGGGGATGCGGACGTCGCTGCCTGAAACCGCGTTGAGAACCAACCCGCCGGCATTCAAAACCATTCGTTGGGTTTCGACAGGCCCGGAGTTTGGCACATTCAGCTTTTTGGTCACGCCTGCGCGTCCAAAGGCGACGTGAATGAAATAACTGCCCGGTTCGAATTCGAAAGTCGCTGAACCACCTTCAGCAGTCGCCAGCAATGGTAGTTTGCCATCCTGGCCCGGTATCGGGTGAAAGATGCGCCATGTCAGCCCCTGCTTGAGGGGCTCGCCGTCTTCCGTCAGCACCGCTTCCATTGTGACATTGCGGATGGTCGCTGCATTGTCTGCGTTGTTGGTTGGGGCATAGTTGCTCAGACCCGGTAGTTTGATGCCGGTTCCGGTTTCCTCGTTGCCAAAAACAGGTGAGGCTGACTGCACACCAACGGGGCTGGAATCCTGAGCCGCTGCGATCGTCGACAGGGCCACAAACAGCGTCAAAGCGATTATTCCAAAGCAGTGGGATGCTGAGCTTGTGCGCATGTGCGGTTGACTTCCGATCATTGGAAGGTCACTTGAAGCATGAACGGTGTGGCGAATTCAAGACCAAACAGTCTTCTTGCCAAACGATGTGCCTTAGATGAATTACCATTGTCGAATTGAGCGGAAAATTGATGCAATCCAACAACGCACTGAAAATCTATCTCAAAACCCGTCGGTCTATTCCTGCTTTTCAGATGGGAGAGCCCGCACCATCCACAGAGCAGATTGTAGAGATGCTGGAAATGGCCAGCAGGGTGCCTGATCACGGCAAGTTAGCGCCTTGGCGGTTCGTTGTTTATCGCGGAGCGGAACGAGAACGGCTTTCGCTGGCATTGTCGGAAATTGCAGTGCGTAACAAACCTGACTTGTCGGATGAAATGAAACTGGTGGAGAAAACTAGATTGACCCGCGCGCCAGTGGTTATCGCTGTGGTTTCACGCGCTGCACCGCATTTCAAAATTCCCGAATGGGAACAGGTTATGGGGTCTGGTGCGGTTTGTCTGAACCTGTTGATGGCAGCCAATGCGCTGGGGTTTTCCTCCAACTGGCTGACCGAATGGTATGCATTTGATCCAGAAGCTTACGAGTTGCTGGGGATCGGCAAGGACGAAAAAATATCCGGTTTCATCCATATCGGAACCGCGCAGGTGCCGCCAACCGAGCGGGCACGGCCGGAACTGAAAGATATTGTGACGTTTTTCGGAGAAAGCGATGTTTTATGAGACTGAGAATAATAACCACGGACTGCCCCATGACCCGTTCAAGGCGATCGTTGCACCGCGACCAATTGGGTGGATAGGTTCCAAAGGGGCTGATGGTTCAATCAATCTGGCACCATATTCCTATTTCAATGCTGTCTCCGAAAAGCCAAAAATCGTCATGTTTTCGTCCCTCGGCCGAAAAGATTCTTTGCGGAATATCGAGGAAACCGGCGTCTTTACAACCAGCCTCGTGAGCCGTGATCTGGTCGATGGAATGAATATGTCGTCAATTGGCGCTCCTTATGGCAACAACGAGTTTGAGATGGCTGGTCTGGAGATGGCACAGGGCCGAATGGTGGATGCCTGCTTTGTCGCCAAAGCCTGGGCGGCACTGGAATGTAAAGTGACCGAGATCATCCAGCCCAAGACCCTCGATGGAAGCCAGAGCAGCAACTGGGTTGTTTTTGGTCAGGTGGTCGGTGTCCACATCCGGGATGAAGCACTTAAAGACGGAATGATTGATGGTCAGGTCACCGTGCCGGTCGCGCGGTTGGGTTACATGGATTACAGCGATGCGTCTGAGGTTTTCTCCATGCGCAGACCGGTTTGGAACGACGACTGAGGCAGTTTTCGGTTCTAAATTCCGTCGGGATCGAGACCGCCTTGGCGCAACACCCGTTCAGCTTGGCGCAAGTGCGGTTTGTCGATCATCTTGCCATCAAGTGACAGGACGCCAGCACCGGGTCCCGCATCCGCAAAAAGCTGCAAAATGCGTTTGGCCCGTTCGAGATCGGCTTCCGGCGGGGTGAATGCGGCGTTGATGATGTCAACTTGTGCCGGATGAATGGCCATTTTGCCCGAGAACCCGTCGCGGACCGCCGCACGACATTCCCGGTCCAGACCGTCAAAATCCCGAAAATCGGTATAGACTGTATCGATCGGTTCCACGCCAGCATCGGCTGCTGCCAACAAGGTCAGTGTTCTCGCCAGTCGGAACACGTCGGTGTAGACCCCATTCTCATCGCGATTGGCAGATGCTCCAACATCGACGGCAAGGTCTTCAGCACCCCAGGCGAGTGCTTCAAGGCGACTGGATTTTCCTGAGAAGCTGGCTGCACCCAACAGCCCGCGCGCAGTTTCGGTCATCAACGCATGGAGTTTGATTGAGCCAGCCGTCAGCCCGGCTTCTGCCTCAAGTACACTGATGCGATTTGATATGTCCTGCACATCAGCGCCTGATCTGGCTTTGGGAAGCAAAATGGCATCGGGCCGCGCGGAAATGACAGTCTCCAGGTCCTCATCTGTCCAATTGGTATCCAGCGCATTGACGCGGACGATCATCGTCGGGACTTGGTCGCTGCGCTCCAGTCCGCCCAGAAACTCTGCCACAATTTTTCTAGCGTCACCCTTTCGCGCCTCCGATACTGAATCCTCCAGATCAAGAATTACCGCATCTGACCCTGATCCGGTGGCCTTGGTGAGCTTCTTCTCCGAATCGCCGGGGGCAAACAGCAGTGAACGCAGCATCATACGGGCCTCTTTTTCATCATGGCTTGACGAACGCAGCGTGCAACCAGCACTTCGTTCTGGTTATAGGCGCAATGTTCAAACTCTATGATTCCGCGATCAGTTTTTGATTCGGACGGTCGGGCTGACAATACTTTGGATTTCACATGTATCGTGTCGCCATGGAAGAGTGGGTACGGGAAGGTGACATCGGTCATGCCAAGATTGCCAATCGTCGTTCCGATTGTGGTGTCATTGACCGATATTCCAATCATCAATCCAAGTGTAAAAAGCGAATTGACCAGTGGCTTGCCCCACTCGGATTTAGCAGCAAAATCATGGTCAATATGCAGCGGTTGCGGATTGAGAGTGAGGTTGGAGAAGAACATGTTGTCCGCTTCAGTTATGGTTCTGCGAAGTTTGTGTGTGACTTCTAAACCCGGCGTCAATTCTTCAAAATACAGTCCCGCCATATCTTCTGTCTCCTCCAATTGAAGACTGATTGTCGGTGTTTGATTTCGCCGGTGCAAGTCCTTTTGTCGGGCCGGCAAAACCTTGTCACCGACTTAATAAACATGGTGAAGGGATCGTAAACCATTTGGCGTTAGCCTGTGATTACCAGTTTTGAGTGGTTCGGGGATTTTCATGTTAGTACAGTCATTTATCCGGTGGAGCGAAACAGCTAAAGCGTCAGAAAGGGCACAGGCTGCCAATGCGCTGGCGCGAGCTTATACCGGTGGTCACATGCAACAGGATGAGCGCCGCGCCGCCGAGGCCGCCATGGCAATGCTGGTGGAAGATGCGTCTCCGAAAGTTCGAATTGCACTTGCCGACGGATTGGCATCAGTTGCCCACGCACCGCGCGCACTGATGCTGTCGCTCGCTCATGACCAGATAGAGGTTGCTGCGAGGGTGATTGCACTCTCGCCCGTGTTGAGTGACAGCGATCTGGTTGATATCGTTGCCTCCGGGCGGACCACGCTGCAACAATTGACCGCTTGTCGACAGCCGCTGGGCGTTGCGGTCTGTGCTGCGATTGCTGAAGTCGGCGCCGATGTGGCAATTATGGAAATGCTCGACAATGCCCACGCCCATGTGGCCGGGATCTCGCTCAAGCGGTTGACAGAACGGTTTGGCGACCATCCTGAAATACGCGCGCAATTGCTCGATCGGGCGGATTTGCCCTGCACGTTGCGCCAACACCTTGTTGAAAAAATTGGAGCAGCATTGGCCGGATTCGGTTTGGCGCGATCCACCATGGGCGGCGAGCGGTTGAAAAAGGTCACAGAGGAAGCCTGCCGGGACGCAACATTGCGGTTGACCGAGACCGTGCCCGCAGTTGAAATCCCCGCACTTGTTGAGCATCTTCGTATGGCTGGTCGATTGACTCCGGCGTTTTTGATGCATGCCCTTTGTGGCGGGAATGTCGATTTTTTTGCTGCCTCAATGGCATCGCTATCAGGGGTGGCCGATAAACGGGTTCACGGGATTTTGGTTGACGGACGCGAATCTTCCATGCGGGCGCTGTACCGCGAAAGCGGACTGTCGGCCAATCTCGTGCCGTTGTTCATCTCGGCAACGCTGATGTGGCGCGAGGCATCACGTTCTTCCAAAGGTGTTGACGCTGGGCAAGTGGCCGAGCAGCTCATTTTCAAATATGCCGAACAGGCAGCCAACGACCCGGCAGTAGGCGACTTGTTGCGGTTGGTGGAGAACATGCACATCGCCTGGCAACGCCAGGCAAGCCGCGCCTTTGCTCAACAACTTGCGAGCGTCGCCGCCTGATTCGATTGAACTGGCCGCTGATCCTTGGTCGGTCAATCAAGGCTATTTACCAACTTTTATTCTTTTGATTTCGATGCATTGGACGCCTTTAGCTTGCATCTTGTACCGCTTTGCTGTGAATTCTTTGCAATACTTTTCAGCAAATGTGGCGGCGTGGGCAAAAGACCTGACCGACCAGCCCCAACCACATCCAGCGGGACCATTCTTGTAGGCGTAAACCACTCCATACTTGCCGCCATTTTTCTTCACCCTTGCCAATAGTTTGGCGCTGGTTGACGAGCAAGAAGCTGCTGCTTCAGCGGTTGGTAAACCCAACTTGCCATTTGAGGGAACGTCGATATTTGCCACAATCACCGAAAAAGCGATGATTGCAGTCCATTTTAGCAGTTTCATAATTTTCATGATTCAATCCCAATAATTTTTGCACGTTAATACATCGGAAACCCGAAGTTCAAATTGAACTGTATTTAGCAAAACTATGAAATTCTGCTTGGCAACCTCACTCAGCCATTGCAATCAATAGGGCGGCTGATTTTCGTTAAATATCCAAATTGTCAGCGAATTCCGCATTTTCCTGAATAAAGCGAAACCGGGCATCTGCCTTGGTTCCCATCAGGTTATCGACAGCTTCACGTGTTGATTCAGGATCGGTAAGATCCACATCGACCTTGAGAAGAGTTCGCTTGGCGGGGTTCATCGTGGTTTCTTTCAGCTGAGCAGGCAGCATCTCACCCAGGCCCTTGAATCGGCTGACTTCGACTTTGCCACGGCCAGTGAACTCGGTTTCCATCAATTCAGCCCGATGGGCATCATCTCTGGCGTAAAACGTCTTGGAACCCTGTGAGAGTTTGTAAAGCGGGGGCACGGCCATATACAGGTGGCCGTTGCGGATCAGCTCGGGCATTTCCTGATAGAAAAAGGTGATCAGCAGTGAGGCAATATGGGCTCCGTCAACGTCAGCATCTGTCATGATGATGATGCGCTCATAACGCAAATCATCCTCACGGTATTTGGATTTGGTGCCGCATCCCATTGCCTGAATGAGGTCAGCAAGTTGTTGATTGGAAGCGATCTTATCGCGCGTGGCGCTGGCGACGTTGAGGATTTTGCCGCGTAGCGGAAGAATGGCCTGATTGGCCCTGTTGCGGGCTTGTTTGGCCGAACCACCAGCTGAATCACCCTCAACGATGAAAAGCTCTGCACCCTGCGCCGCAGTCTGGCTGCAATCGGAAAGTTTGCCTGGAAGACGCAGTTTGCGCACTGCGGTCTTGCGGTTGACTTCTTTTTCCTTGCGGCGGCTGACCCGCTCTTCGGCCCGGTCAATGGTCCAATCAAGGAGTTTGTCCGCCTCAGCAGGTGAATCTGCGAGAAAATGGTCAAAAGCATCACGCAATGCGTTTTCAACAATCCGCTGTGCTTCAACCGTTGCGAGCTTGTCTTTTGTCTGGCCAACAAATTCAGGCTCCCGGATGAAAACCGAGAGCATTCCATAAGCCGAGATCATCACGTCATCAGTGGTGATCTGTGCGGCGCGCTTGTTGCCTGTCAGTTCGCCATAGCTCTTGAGACCGCGCGTCAGCGCCAGGCGCAGGCCCGCTTCATGGGTGCCACCTTCGGGTGTTGGAATGGTATTGCAGTAAGACGATACCGCAGCGTCGCCGCCATACCAGGCGACTGCCCATTCCACGGCACCGTGACCGCCGGTTTTTTCAGTCTTGCCTGCAAAAATTTCTCGGGTGACCCGGTGTTCCTTGCCAAGTGAAGTTTCAAGGTAATCTTTCAACCCCCCGGGAAAGTGGAATACTGCTTTTTCGGGGGTTTCGGTTCCAGCAACGAGTTCTGGCGCGCAGGACCACCGAATTTCGACGCCTCCAAACAAGTAGGCTTTTGAGCGTGCCATTCGACAAATGCGGCCCGGATCGAAACGGGCAGACGGACCAAAAATCTGTGCATCCGGATGGAAGCGCATCCTGGTGCCGCGCCGATTTTGCACGTCACCCACTTCGACAAGCGGACCTGTCGGGATTCCACGTGAAAAGCACTGGCGATAGAGTTTTCGGTTGCGTGCAACTTCAACTTCGAGGTCATCCGACAGTGCGTTGACTACTGATACGCCGACACCATGCAGGCCACCGGAGGTCTCATAGACCTTTGAATCGAATTTCCCCCCTGCGTGAAGCACAGTCAGAACAACTTCCAACGTGGATTTTCCGGGATATTTCGGGTGGTTTTCGACAGGAATTCCGCGACCGTTGTCGGTAACTGTCAGATACCCTTCAGCATCAAGTTCGACTTCAATGAAATTGGCGTGACCTGCAACTGCTTCGTCCATAGAGTTGTCGATGACTTCGGCAAACAAATGGTGAAGTGCCCGCTCGTCGGTGCCGCCAATGTACATGCCAGGGCGTCGACGTACGGGTTCAAGGCCTTCAAGCACCTCAATTGATGAGGCGCCGTAATCGACACCTGAAGTGTCCGGTTTGTGCGTCGGCTGAGGTGATTGCATCTTCTTCTCGCTGACGACTTTTGGAGGGGACGACGTTTTGACAGCCGGAGATGTCGCCGCACTGGTATCCGCGGATGAGGCACCAGTTGCGGTGTTTTTGTCCGGTGTATCGCCGAACGCTGAGAATAGGTCGTTTGAATCGTCCATAAACCGTTCAATCTTGAATTGGCTTCGGGTAAGCTCGAAACATCTCTCGAATCACTCCGGAGTTTGCCAGAATCATCGTGCGCAAGCGACATCACCACGCAAGAATTCCGCGAATATTATTATTTGCGGCTGCATCCCTGTTGATATCGGGTGTGTTGGCCGTTGTTCCAAAGTGGTCTGTACCGGTTGCGGCATTTGAGATTGCCGGCCACAAAGACTCATTGTTCGCGTTGCCGCCGGTTCTTGAGAAATCGGCCGACGGAGCTTTCCAGATCATTGATTACCGCGAGATGCGTGACATCAACGGGCGTGATCAGATTGTCGAGCGCAGGGTAAAGCGCAATTATGTCGATCTTTCGGTTCGGCGCAAAACGCGCTTGCGAATGTTTTCAGGCGATGGTCGGCGATTGGAAATCGGTGAGGCGGGGCAATTTGAAGGAGCCCGTTTCGCAGTCATCTTTATTCATGGTCGAAATGGCGATCGGCGATTGGGAATGGATGACTACCGCTTTGGCGGCAATTTCAACCGACTGAAAAATCTTGCTGTGAAAAACGGCGGTGTCTACATCGCGCCCAGTGTGCGCAGTTTTGATGACAACGGCGTGGCTGATATTGCCGCGTTGATCGCCGTGTTTAAAAGGCAATCCGTGGGTGCGCCCGTTATTCTGGCCTGTGGCTCAATGGGTTCGATTATCTGTTTGTCGCTGGCGCGTGATCGTACTGCTGCCAAAATGATCTCGGGCATGGTGTTGCTTGGCGGCAGTCCGGATGAAGGATTGCCCGCGTCTGCCCTGGCGAAAGCCAGGACGCCAATTACATTCATGCATGGCAGCGCAGATGCGGTCTATTCGCATGAAGCGCAACGGGCTGTTTTTGATGCGTTACGGGCAAAATACCCTGGTTACCCGACGCAATTCCTGTTGCTCAATGGCGGCTCGCACGGATCGCCAATTCGCATGATCGATTGGAAGTCCATACTTTCCGATATGCTTGCTTCCCATTAAGTCGGCAAAGGCAAGCTGGCGTCAGGCCGCTTTAACGTGGCTGTTTTTTCCAAGTCTTAACCATAGGCCATGTTTTGCTTGGGCAATTCCGGCTCTGTTTGCAATTTTGTAGTGTCTTTCCCGCATAAGTACCGAAATTGGACGAAACCGGGGACCAAAATGGACGCTCGTACAGAAATTCGCCATGTTCCGCTTTGCGTTGATCTTGACGGGACACTGTTGGCAACAGACAGCTTGTGGGAGGGCTTGGCCGTTCTTGTCTTACGTCGGCCATGGCTTTTGTTCGCCGCTGTCTTCTGGATGCTTCAGGGCAAGCAGGTTCTCAAGCGCGAAGTTGCCATCCGTTCGGAACGCGAGGCCACTGATTGGCCCTATCGCGACGAAGTGCTGGCGCTGATCACGGAAGCCAAATCGGAAGGTCGCCAGATATGGTTGGTCTCGGGTGCGGCTGAAAAAGTCGTCACCGAAGTGGCCAAACATCTCGGTCTGTTTAACCGTGTATTTTACTCCACTGACCAGATTAACCTGACATCCGGGCGCAAGCGCGATCTGTTGGTCGCCGAATGCGGCGAGGGTGGCTTTGATTATGTTGGAAACAGCCGTGATGACGTCAAGGTTTTTGATGTGGCCCGTCTGGCATCGATAGTTGCGCCGGACCGGTCTGCGAAATCTTGGGGCCTGGCCAACGGTGGAAATTTTGTCGAAACCAGCAAGGTTTCTGGTCTCGCGCCTTTGAAGGCGATCAGGGTGCATCAGTGGCTCAAGAATGTGCTGATAGCGGTGCCGCTCGTTCTCAATCATGAGTGGGCCAGTTTGCCCTTGATCGCGTCGGTCGTGTTCGCATTTTTCTCGTTCAGTTTCTTTGCTTCCGCGGTTTACGTCGTTAATGACATCATGGATCTGGGCAATGATCGTCGCCATGCGCGCAAGCGTTTCCGTCCGCTGGCCTGTGGCTCGATCTCCATCCCGACAGCGCTCGCCATGGCAGGCGCGTTGCTTGCATCTTCATTCCTGCTTGCCAGTCTTTTGCCGCCTCAATATTGGGCTGTACTGGCACTCTACGGGTTTGTGACGACTGCTTATACGTTTGTTCTCAAGCGCAAGTTGCTGGTCGATGTTTTCACGCTTGCCGGGCTTTATACAGTTCGCATTATTGCCGGTGCTGCTGCGACCCAGACTGAGCTCTCTTTCTGGCTATTGGCATTCTCGCTGTTCTTTTTCCTCAGTCTGGCTCTGGTCAAGCGCTATGTCGAACTTGATGAGGCCGAAATTGCCGAGGGCAAGAAACTCAACGGACGCAGCTATTTTGGCTCGGACAAGGATATGGTTGGCCAGGGCGGCATAGCCTCGGCGTTCGCGTCTGCCATGGTTTTGGCGCTGTATGTCAATTCCACCGAAGTGGTCGGAATGTATACGGCTCCTTGGCTGCTGTGGCCGCTTTGTCCGCTTATTCTCTATATGCTGCTCAGGATCTGGATTCTTGCCAGTCGTTCGCAGATGCATGACGATCCTGTGGTCTTCATCATGCGTGATTGGCGCAGTCAGGTCGTCACTGTTGTTGGTGCAGTCTTGATGTTTGCAGCAGCGGTGCACTGATGTCCGAAGCTCACCAACACAATAGCTGGGGCAGGATCAATCGCGTCACCCGTTCGATTGCTGATCAAAACATGTTCATCTCCGATGATGCTCCGGACGATGGTTTGCTGCCCTTTGGCAATGGCCGCTCCTATGGCGACAGTTGTCACAATGACGCCGGACGGTTGATTCCGATGCGAACGCACGCGCAAATTTTCGGGTTTGATCCCGCGACCGGGATACTGACTGCCGAACCAGGGATTACCTTGCAGGCAATATTGGCCGAAGTCATGCCCCATGGCTATTTTCTTACCGTGACACCGGGTACGGCCCTTGCGACACTCGGCGGCGCGATTGCCAATGATGTGCATGGGAAAAACCACCATCGCCGTGGTTCTTTTGGCCATTCAGTCATTTCTCTTGATTTGTTGCGGTCGGATGGCGTGACGTATCATTGCAGCCGCAGTGAAAACCCCAAACTGTTTCGTGCCACCATCGGTGGTATGGGGCTGACCGGGCTTATTCAGTGTGTTGCGCTGCAATTGATGAAAGTCCCTTCCGCCAATATCCAGCAGATTGCCCGGCGATTCGATAATATTGATGGTTATTTTGACATTATCGGTGAGCTTGATGACAAGCATGAGTATTCGGTCGCATGGATTGACCAATTGGCAACAGGGCAGGCAACCGGACGGGGTGTTGTCATGGCCGGTGATCATGCAGAGGATGGCGGAGAGGGGCTCAAGCCGAAGCCTGCAAGGCTCTCAGTACCGTTTCAACCACCAATCAATCTTCTGAACCGGATGACTTTGACCGCGTTCAACGCGCTCTATTTTGGACGCGCGCCCAAGCAGTCGACTACCAGCCTGGTCAATTGGGCCAACTATTTCCATCCGCTTGATGCCATTGGCAACTGGAATCGCCTTTATGGTCCCAAAGGTTTGTTTCAACATCAATGCGTTTTCCCCGAACAGGGTGCGCGCGAAACAACTCTGAAATTGATGGCTTGTGCCCGTTCCCACGGGCATGCGTCTTTTCTGACGGTTCTCAAACGGTTTGGCATGGTGCCTCAACCGGGACTGTTTTCATTCGCCAGGCCGGGTTTCACTTTGACCCTGGATTTTGCCAATCTGGGACCCAAAACCCTGAAAATGCTCAACGCGCTTGATGAGATAGTGCTGACAGCCGGGGGCGCGCTCAATCCCTATAAAGATCAGCGCATGGGTCCAGACATGTTTTTGGCGACATTTCCCAATTGGAATCAGCTCGAAGCACTGCGCGACCCCAAAATAAACTCGGATTTCTGGCGACGCACTGCACTGAAACTACCTGTTTCCGGCAAACCTTTTGTTGCAGCGCATAAAGATATTGCTAACCAAACCTCGAACCAAAGCGGGAATGCCAGCAATTTTAATCAAATTCGCGCGCAGGTCTGAACGGTTTCTTGGTGATTGTAGATTAGAACTGTTGGTAACTTACGGAGCAAGCTCGATGAAATATATCGTCTTCATTCTATTTACAGTTCTAACCAATGCTGCGGCGCAGTTGATGCTCAAGCAGGGCATGATCAGTATCGGCGCACTCAACTTCACACCTGAATCTGCCATCATCCGGATTTTCCAGATCATTTTCAATCCTTGGGTCTTCGCCGGCTTGACGACATTTGTCATCTCCATGGCGTCACATCTTTATGTGCTTTCGAAGGTTGAATTGTCGTTTGCCTATCCGTTCTTGAGCCTGGCTTATGTTGCCGTCGCAATTTTTGCCTATTTTCTATTCGCTGAAGACCTCAATGCATGGCGGATAGCCGGCATCGGGTTCATCTGCGTAGGCACAGTGCTCATCGCCCAGTCGGGTCGGGACATGCATGCCGACGGTCAGTCGGAAGCAGTCGAAGTCACTTCTTTGAATACACCAACAAGCGAGATTACACGATGAAACATATCATTTTCGGAGGCGACGGTTTCGTCGGTCGCCATCTTGCCAAAAAGCTGATCGCCGATGGCGAAGAAGTGGTAATCGCAGATATCGTCAATGAAAACCACGCGTTCTATCGCAAGGCCGCGATTGTTAATTGCGATGTCACCAAGCCCGAGTTGGTGGCCAAGGTTCCAATTGCTGCTGATGACATGGTCTATAACTTGTCGGCCAAGATGCTGTCACCGTTACAGGTGCGCGCCAAGCGGCATGAATTCTTTTATCCAGTCAATTATGATGGCACGAAGCACATCATCGAAGCGATGGACAAGGTTGGAGCCGAGAAGCTGGTGCATTTCACCACCGACATGATTTACGGCCACACGGTCACGTTTCCTATGACTGAGGAACATCCTGTTTCGCCATTGGGCGAATATGGCCAGTCCAAGCTTGATACGGAAGTTCTGGCGGAAGAGTGGCGTGCGCGCGGGATGAACATTTCGCTGTTTCGTCCACGTCTCATCATCGGCCCGGGTCGGCTTGGAATTCTGGAAAAACTGTTCAAGTTGATTGATGCCAACCTGCCGGTCCCGATGATCGGATCTGGCAAAAACCCATACCAGTTCATCTCAGTCTTTGACTGCGCTGAAGCTGCGCGACTTGCGTGGAAAGCAGGTGTGCCGAATGAAGCCTATAATCTTGGCTCAATCAATCCGCCACCGGTACGCAAGCTCCTCGGGGATCTGGTCAAGCATGCCGGTTCAAAATCGTTTCTGATCCCGACACCGGGTTGGGCGGTAAAACGCACATTGGATCTTTTTGATCTGATCAACATGCCGATCATGGACCCTGAGCAATATCTCATTGCTGATGAAAACTGTGTTCTGGATGTTGGCAAGGGCGAGCGCCAGTTGAACTGGGTCCCGCAGTATCGCGATGAAGATATGCTCATTGCTGCCTATGACGAATACCGGGCCAAGAAGGCCAGTGGCGCAGATGTTGCTGCCCATACCGCACCCGCCGAATAAGGATCAAAGGGATGACAACGATGCTGGATGTACCAACGCGCATGACAACCGAGACGCCTCCGCTTTCAGACGACCGCTTGGCTTCGAAGCCCAATCTTCTGAGTGTCAATGATGCGAAGGCGATGAGCCTTGCCACAATGACAGAGTTGTTCAAGGATCACATCAATCCGGGACAATTGCATTTCATGAAGTTGCTCGGCTTCCACAAAGTCAAGGTGGAAACAGCCAATGGCATGTATTACACCGACCAGAACGGCCGCCATATTCTTGATTTCTTTGGTGGATTTGGTTCTTTGGCATTTGGCCACAACCACCCGCGGATCATCGAGGCGCGCAAGACCTTCCAGGATGAAGACCGGCACGAAATCGCAATTGCCTTCATGAGCCAGTATGCCACTGCATTGGCGAAGAACCTCGCAGAGATTGCGCCCGGTGATCTGGACATGGTCTTCCTTGGTTCTTCGGGATCAGAAGCAATGGAAGCAGCGATCAAGGTTGCCGAACGTGCCGCGGGTCCGAAGAAGCCGAAAATCGTTTACGCCGAGAACTCTTTTCATGGCAAAACCAAAGGCGTGCTGTCGTTGACAGACTCACCGCTTTATCGCGGTGAATTCCGGCTCACCGACAATGGCGTTCGCGTGCCATTCGGAGATATCGAAGCTATTCGCAACGCTTTTGAATCTGACCCGGAAATCGGCGTCATTGTTCTCGAAACCATTCAAGGTGGCGGCGGGATTGTTGAAGCACCGGTCGAATTCTGGCGTGAATTGCGCGCATTGTGCGATAAACATGGCGTCTTATGGATTGCTGACGAAGTACAATGCGGCATGGGTCGTTCCGGCCGGTTCTTTGCGTTCGAGTTTGCCAATGTGGTGCCCGATGTGACCGCACTGGCAAAGTCTCTCGGTGCAGGCAAAACAGCAATGGCTGCCATGATCGCGCGCCGCGAAGTTTACATGAAAGCCTATGGTTCGCCGAAAACCGCGATGATCCATGCACAAGCCACATTTGGCGGCATTGGCGAGGCGTGCGTGACTGCCATTGAAGGTCTCAACATCATGTATGATGAAGATCTGATCGGAAACACCGAGCGGGTTGGCGGTTATCTCATCGAGCGCCTCAATGGGTTGAAAGACAAGTATCCGCAGATCATCAAGGATGTTCGGGGACGTGGCTTCATGGTCGGGATGGAATTCCATGACTTCAGCCAGACGCTTCCGGCGCTATTGCGTCCAATGGTGGCGCTGCTGGATGAGAAGTTGAAAGGCTCACTGTCAGGCTTTGTGGGCGCAGAACTTCTGCGCGATCATAACGTGCTGGTGGCATTCACGGAATACAATCGCAACGTCATCCGGCTTGAGCCGCCGTTGGTTTGCGAAGAGCGCCATGTTGATGAATTCATTGCCGCACTCGATGCAGTGCTTGGGCGTGGAGTTGCCCGGATCGTGCGTGACTTCATCGGTTCGCAGGTTGGCTGAACTTCCGATAGTGCAAGATTTGAAAAAGCCCGGGTGTTTCATCCGGGCTTTTTTCTGTCTGTGCTTTCAATGCTTTCTGATCATGCTGAAATATTGCTTCCAGAAATGGGCAAACGGGTGCGGAAACAGGGTTAACTTGTTGAATCAGAACTGATTCAACAGTGTAGCGTGCAACAAAAAACCCCGGCGTACTGGACGCCGGGGTTCTAATTTGTCGATCGGTTAAGAACTAGACCGAGTAGTACATATCGAATTCGACCGGATGAGGAGTTGTCTCGTAGCGCAAGACCTCTTCCATCTTCAGCTCGATGAATGCATCGATCTGGTCATCGTCAAATACGCCGCCAGCTGTCAGGAACTTACGGTCCTTGTCGAGGCTTTCAAGGGCTTCACGCAGCGAGCCGCAAACAGTCGGGATGCGCTTGAGTTCCTTTGGTGGCAGGTCATAAAGATCCTTGTCCATGGCCTTGCCAGGGTGGATCTTGTTCTTGATACCGTCGAGGCCAGCCATCAACAGGGCAGCGAATGCCAGATATGGGTTGGCTGTTGGATCCGGGAAGCGGACTTCGACGCGCTTGGCCTTTGGGTTGGATCCGAATGGAATACGGCAAGAAGCTGAACGGTTGCGTGCGGAATAAGCCAGCAGAACCGGCGCTTCGTAACCTGGGACCAGACGTTTGTAGGAGTTGGTCGACGGGTTGGTGAATGCGTTGATGGCCTTGGCATGCTTGATGATGCCGCCAATGTAGAACAGGCAGGTTTCTGAGAGGCCAGCATATTCGTCACCGGCAAATGTCGGCTTGCCGTTTTTCCAGATCGACTGGTGAACGTGCATGCCTGAACCGTTGTCGCCGAAGACCGGCTTGGGCATGAAGGTCGCTGTCTTGCCATAGGCATTGGCAACCTGATGGACGCCATATTTGTAGATCTGGGTCTTGTCGGCTGTACGGGTCAGTGTATCGAAAACCATGCAAAGTTCGTGCTGTGCAGAAGCCACTTCGTGGTGGTGCTTTTCAACCGTGATGCCCATTTCGGCCAGAATCGTCAGCATTTCGGAACGCATGTCCTGAGCGCTGTCGACTGGGGGAACCGGGAAGTAACCGCCCTTGACGCGTGGACGGTGGCCGAGGTTACCAGTTTCATAGTCGGAATCGTCGTTGGATGGCAGTTCGGACGAGTCGAGCTTGAAGCCTGTGTTATAAGGATCAGCTTTGTACTTGACGTCATCAAAGATGAAGAATTCTGGCTCGGGACCAAAGAAAGCGGTATCACCAACGCCGGAGGCTGCGACGTAGGCTTCAGCCTTCTTGGCTGTGCCGCGCGGATCGCGGTTGTAGGATTCACCAGTGACCGGGTCAAGGATGTCGCAGAACACGACCATGGTGGACTGCGCGAAGAACGGGTCCATGTGGATGGTGGCAGTGTCAGGCATCAACACCATGTCGGATTCATTGATGGCCTTCCAGCCTTGAATCGAGGAGCCATCAAACATCACGCCATCGGCGAAAAGGTCTTCGTCTACGCACGAGACGTCCATCGTCACATGCTGCATTTTGCCCTTCGGGTCAGTGAAGCGCAGATCAACAAACTTGACGTCGTTGTCCTTGATTTGTTTCAGGATGTCAGTTGCAGTCGTCATTATTAGATTCCCTATTTCTCATGACTTTAGTGGCCCGTATGCAAGGGCAGTGAGCCAAACGAAGTTTAAATGGCTTCGTCGCCGGTTTCGCCGGTGCGAATTCGAATAGCTTCCTCAATGCTGGATACAAAGATCTTGCCGTCTCCAATACGGCCAGTCTGTGCCGCATTGCGGATAGCTTCGATTGCTGATGCCGCCTGATCGTCTGGCAACACGATTTCAACCTTAACTTTCGGGAGGAAATCGACCACGTATTCAGCACCACGATAGAGTTCGGTGTGGCCCTTTTGACGTCCGAAGCCTTTTGCCTCGGTGACAGTGATACCCTGAAGCCCGACTTCCTGAAGGGCTTCCTTCACTTCGTCGAGCTTGAATGGCTTAATGATCGCTTCGATCTTCTTCATTTTGTAGCATGCCTCCGCTAACTGCAGTCGCGAGCCGATGTCGGCGCTCATCTGCTCGTCCTTGATTAAGCACAAGCCGTGCCAAATTGACCAATATCGACCTGAAAGGGAACCTTCGGGTCAGAAAATCACCCTGAACAGGCCAGCTTGTCCCTGTATTTATCGATTTGCGCCCAAAGCGGACTGAAAATCAATCAGTCATATATGCCATAATTTAAGCATCTGTCCCCTCTGTTTTCGAGGGGGCGGCAATCGATCGCACAAATATTGCGCATATTGCGCAAATAATAGGCGAAATGCCAAATACTTTGCTTATTTCGGAGTGATTGGAACGGGATTGACCTTCATGATATCCCGTGGCACCCCGGTTGAATGGCTATTGAGCAAAAGAAATTGTTTACACCTGCCGAAATGCAGGCTGTTGACCGCCTGGCGGTCGAAAGCGGGATCGATAGCCTTGCATTGATGGAGCGTGCGGGAGCCGCGGTATCGGCGGCAGTCTTGAAGTATTGGCCTGAAATCAGACGTGCAGCTGTTTTGTGTGGTCCCGGAAATAACGGCGGTGACGGCCACATTGCCGCCCGGCATCTGGCAGCCTGTGGTGTGCCCGTCGTTCGGTTTGGCCACACGCCGAGAACCGGTACAGATGCAGCCTTGGCATATGCCGCCTATCCGGGGCAAATCCTGTCGCTCGGGGATTATCAGCCTGATGCTGGTGATGTGGTTATTGACGCACTGTTTGGCGCCGGTCTTGATCGGCCTCTGGGGCGTGATGTTGCGACCATTATGGAGCGGGTTTCCCTGGCAAAGATTCCGGTTTTGGCTGTTGATCTGCCGTCCGGGCTGAATGGGCGAACAGGGCGGCCAACAGGTGCCTGTTTTCAGGCAAACCGCACAATCACATTTGCCGGCCTGAAGCCCGGTCATGTTCTCATCCCGGGGCGACAGTTGTGCGGGCCGGTGGAGGTGGTTGATATTGGCATTCCGGCACGGTTGCTCACCAGTGAAGAGCAAGTCTGGATTAACCATCCGGCACTTTATGAGGAATTTATTCCCGTTGTTGATGCTTCCAGCCACAAATATCTGCGCGGACATTTGGGTGTCTTTTCGGGGCGGCTGATTTCCAGTGGAGCCGCCAGGATGGCTGCTGAGGCCGGCTTGCGCGCTGGAGCCGGTTTGGTGACCATGGCTTGCCCGCCGGGCGCGGTTTTAACCCAAGCCAGTCACCTGACTGCAGTTATGCTGCGTCCGATAGCGGACCGATCTGAGTTGGAAGCGTGGCTCGAAGACCTCCGTATATCGGCTTTTGTGCTGGGGCCCGGTTTCGGGGATGATGAACGAGCTATTGCCTATGCGCAGGCCATCGCTGAGCAGGCTCGCGGCCTCGTGTTGGACGCCGACGGGTTGAGGGCATTTGCAGAAAACCAGGACTTGCTGTCTGAATTGGGCGAGAAGACAGCTCTGGTGCTGACACCGCATGAGGGCGAGTTTCAGCGATTGTTTGACCATTTGGCTGCTGACGACGATCTGTCGAAAATTGAGCGGGCGCAAATGGCAGCGTGTTCGATAAACGGGGTTGTTGTGTACAAGGGTGCGGATACGGTAATCGCGGCGCCAGACGGGCGGGCTGCTGTGAACACGGATGGCGCGGCGTGGTTGGCAACTGCCGGATCGGGTGATGTGTTGGCGGGAATTATCGGTGCTTGTCTGGTACAGGGCATGCCTGCATTTGAATCAGCTTGCGCGGGCGTAGCGCTCCACTCGATGGCTGGTATGAGGGCGGGGCCAGGGATGACCGCGGAAGACCTGATCGTGAATGTCCGACCATACCAGGCTTAAAACGCGTCACGTTTGAGCTATAATCGCCATTCCGACAGGCCCAGCCCGGTTTCAGCGCGGAAGGCAGGGGTGAAACTTCACGGGGTCAAATCGGCTGCGAGTGCTCAGTCATCAATCCGAACTTCACTGAACGGTTGCTCTGGGCACTGACGGCAGAGGTGAGGCAGGTGCTGTGAGGCGGGAAGCAGCAGTTGCAACGGCAGTTCATGCAAACGCAACTTTTCCTGAAAGATGGTTCCGACAATAAATGACAGCGCCCTGGATATGTCGCGGTAACAAACACTTCAGCCTCAACGATCACCGTCTGTCGAGACCGACACCATGCCGTAGATTGGAAGCAGAAGCGGCGATCTGTTGTGTTGGTGTGTATTGATGTGTGTGGCCGCCTGAAATTCCATCGATTGTGTAATCAGTTCGAATTGGGACGCTTTGATACTGGGCAGTCGGCTGGGATACTGGGCAGTCGGCTTTGATACTGGGCAGTTGGCTGGCAAGCTGTTTTTCCGGCAATGCAGGTACGAAGTGTGCTGGTTTGATTGCTCTATCATATCGGTTTGCCAAAACAATTTCCTATCGGCCACCAATAGCCTGATTACGTAGGAAATTGACTTTTTTGCGAAAGTGGGTCGAATGCAACCGACGCATCTCGGGGCATTCCTGTGATACTAAAAAACTGATTGGGTTCCGTTATGAATGTGAATACAGATCCTCAATTGAGCAGCAGCTCCCCAGTTACTGCCGGAACCGCCAGTTTTGGCATCGTTTTGGCGCTCAGCGCCGGACATTTTCTCAACGACACGATGCAGTCGATGATTTCGGCTATTTATCCGATGATCAAGGAAAATTACGGGCTGACTTTCGCCCAGATCGGTTTTCTCGGATTTGCCTTTCAGGTGACAGCATCAATCCTGCAGCCGGTCGTCGGCATTTACACAGATAAACGCCCGGTTGGTTACTCGCTGCCGATTGGCATGGGCTTTACATTAATAGGTCTATTGCTTCTGGCCAGCGCGGGTCATTACTGGCTGCTGGTGGCCGCCGCCTGCATGGTCGGGTTGGGATCGTCAATATTTCATCCCGAATCTTCACGCATCGCCCGGCTTGCTTCCGGTGGTCGCCATGGTACCGCGCAGTCTGTCTTCCAATTGGGAGGTAACTTTGGAGCTGCCGTTGGTCCGTTGCTTGCGGCTTTCATCGTGGTACCGATGGGACAGGCCAGCGTTGCCTGGTTTGCGCTTGCTGCATTGGTTGGCATCGTGATTCTGACTTGGGTCAGTCGTTGGTACGGCGAATGGCGGCGGGCAGCCGCAAGCAGGCCAAAACCCGGTCCGGTGCCGCTGCGTGATCGCAAGCAGGTAAGGGCCGCACTCGCAGTGCTGATTTTGCTGATTTTCTCAAAATTTGTCTACACTTCCAGCTTGAGCAATTACTACACGTTTTTTGTCATCGACAAATTCGGATTGGGAATACAGCAAGCGCAATTGATGCTGTTTCTCTATCTTGGTGCCGTGGCGTTCGGCACTCTGATTGGAGGACCAATTGGCGACCGGATCGGCGCACGAACAGTCATTTGGGTATCGATCCTCGGTATTCTGCCGTTCACACTGATACTGCCTTATGCGAATTTGTTTTGGACTGCGGTGTTGTCGGTGATCATTGGCACAACGCTGGCATCGGCCTTTCCAGCCATCATCGTTTTTGCTCAGGAGCTTGTGCCTGGACGGGTGGGTGCAGTGGCTGGGCTGTTCTTTGGTTTTGCTTTTGGCATGGGTGGTATTGCGGCGGCAGTTCTGGGGCAAGTTGCCGATATCTGGGGCATAGGAACAGTCTATCATATTTGCTCTTTTCTGCCGGTCATAGGGCTGGGTGCCGTGTTGCTGCCCAAAAACGTGCGCTAGGCAGAAGCGGGAAAGTTACAGTCTTGCCGTTTGCAATCTTTCATCCATATAGTCGCCAATGAGAAATCGAGTGCGCGAGTTTGGATTTGTAAAGCGGTTTGCCGCTAAATTCATGCGGTTGACCCAGCTTGATGCTATCTGGACCTGGTTATCAGGCAGATTGTGGCTGCGGCCGGCATTTTTCTGTCTGGTTGCGGTTGCGGTGGTTGGATTGGCTACTCTGACGGACAGGATTTTGCCTGGTGATGTCTGGTTTGAAGTCTCGCAGCAGGCCATCAAGGATTTGCTGTCAATCATCGCTTCCACGATGCTTGCTGTGGCAATATTTTCTGTTTCGGTGATGAACTCATCCTATGCATCGGCGATCAACTCGACGACACCGCGCGCTTTCGAAATTGTGGTCGCAGACAATTCGACCAAGCAGGCCTTGTCGAGCTTCATCGGGGCTTTCATCTTTGCCGTGGTCGGCATTATCGGGATCAATTTTTCATCCTTTGGCGACGCCGGGCGTATGGTCATGTTCTTGATGACACTTTGGGTTTTCGCCTGGGTGATCGGCACCTTTGTGTATTGGATCGACTACGTCACGCGCTTGGGTCAGATGCGCAGCGTCGTGCAGCGGGTTGCAACGGCGGCAGAGAAATCGCTGTTCACATATTTGCAATCGCCCGCAGGTGGTGGAAAGCTGGTCGAGATGAACCGGACTCCACCCCTTGGAGCTGCGCCGATATTGGCCGAGCGCGGAGGGGTCATCAGGTTCAACCGGGTCGATGACCTTCTTCATATCGCCGATGCGCATGGCGTTGAAATAGATGTGGTCAAGCGCACAGGCTCGCTTATTGGCGCCAATGATCCTCTTTGTCATGTTTCCGGGCTTGTGCCTGATGAGGCACTGACAAAATCAATTCGCAGTTGTTTTGTGATTTCCGGTGAACGTGATCCGGTACAAGACCCGGATATGACGTTGCGGCTCCTAGCTGAAATTGCGGACAAGGCGTTGTCACCTGGCGTCAATGATCCAGGTACAGCAACTGATGTTCTTGATGCCATGGTGCTTGTTTTCACGAAGGCTTTCACCCGTGCGGCAGATTCTGAAAAGTCGGATGAGGATGATCGTGTCCGGATACCACCGTTTTCGCCGGAACAGTTGATTGGCGCTGCCTACGAGCAGATCGCGCGGGATGGTGCCGGATTGGTGGAGGTGGCAGTGCGGTTGCAAAAATCACTTTCCGCCATCACGCAGGTGTTGCCGGAGGACTGGAAGTCAGCCGCCCGCCAGCACGGTAAATGGGCGCTCGAGCGGGCAGAAACGACGCTCAAACACGAATGGGAGCGCGAGCGCGTTCGCCAAGCAGCGCGTTGGACTGAGGGATGAGCGTCTCGCCGTTTACTCCGCTGCTTCAACCTGCTTGCGGCCCGGGCGTCGCTGTAAAAGCTCCTTGAGAAATTGGCCGGTATAGGAGCGTTCGACTTCGGCCACTTCTTCCGGTGTTCCTTCGGCAACGATCTCGCCGCCGCCATCGCCACCTTCGGGTCCCAGATCAATCACCCAGTCAGCTGTTTTGATGACTTCAAGATTGTGCTCGATCACAACCACCGAATTTCCCTGTTCGACCAACTCGTGAAGCACTTCCAGCAGTTTCGCCACGTCGTGAAAATGCAGGCCAGTGGTGGGTTCATCGAGGATATAGAGCGTTCGCCCGGTGGAGCGTTTAGACAACTCCTTTGCCAGTTTGACACGTTGAGCCTCACCGCCCGACAGGGTGTTGGCTTGCTGACCGACCTTGATATAGCCAAGGCCAACTTGTTTGAGTGTCGCTAGTTTGTCGCGCACAGCGGGAACGGCCGCAAAGAAATCCACGCCTTCTTCGACTGTCATGTCGAGAACGTCGGCGATCGACTTGCCCTTGAAGGTGACATCAAGAGTTTCGCGATTGTAGCGTTTTCCGTGGCAGACATCGCAGGTGACATAAACATCGGGCAAAAAGTGCATTTCGATCTTGATGACACCGTCGCCCTGACAGGCTTCGCAGCGACCGCCCTTGACGTTGAACGAAAAGCGACCTGGCTGATATCCGCGGGTCTTGGCTTCGGGAAGGCCCGCGAACCAGTCGCGGATGGGGGTGAAGGCGCCGGTATAGGTTGCAGGGTTGGAGCGCGGTGTGCGGCCAATTGGCGATTGGTCGATATCGATGACCTTGTCGATATGTTCAAAACCCTCGATGCGGTCGTGTTCGGCGGGATTCTCACGCGCACCCATGATCCGGCGTGCAGCGGATTTATAGAGTGTCTCGATCAGGAATGTTGATTTGCCACCGCCGGAAACGCCGGTGACAGCGGTAAACACCCCGAGCGGAATACTGGCTGTGACATTCTTGAGGTTATTGCCACGGGCGCCAACGATTTTGAGAGCCTTTTTCTTTTTCGGCTTGCGGCGTTCGGCGGGAACTGCAACTTCCAAATCACCTGACAGATATTTGCCGGTTATGGAACGGGAACTGGACATGATGTCGGCAGGTGATCCCTGAGCAACAATTTCGCCACCGTGAATGCCTGCCGCCGGGCCGATATCAACCACATAATCGGCGCTCATGATGGCATCTTCGTCATGTTCGACAACAATAACCGTGTTGCCAATGTCGCGGAGATGTTTCAGCGTCACCAACAGTCGTGCATTGTCGCGCTGGTGAAGACCAATGGATGGCTCATCGAGCACATAAAGAACACCAGTCAGCCCCGAACCAATCTGCGAGGCCAGCCGAATGCGCTGGCTTTCACCACCCGACAAACTGCCGGAATTGCGCGAAAGGGTGAGATATTCGAGGCCAACATCATTGAGAAAACGCAAGCGTTCGCGGATTTCCTTGAGGATGCGAACCGCAATCTCATTTTGTTTGTTGTTCAAATTTGCCGGCAGCTCTTCAAACCAGTCGCAGGCCGCCCGAATGGACATGTTGGTGACTTCGCCAATTTGCAGCTTGTTGATTTTGACGGCCAGTGCTTCCGGCCTGAGCCGAAAACCGTCGCAAGACGGGCAGGGGGCTGCTGACATGTAGCGCTCGATTTCTTCCCGCGCCCAGGCGCTATCTGTCTCCTTCCAGCGTCTTTCGAGGTTGGGTATTACGCCCTCAAATGTTTTGGCTGTCTTGTAGGACCGCAATCCATCATCATACCTGAACTCAACCTTTTCCTTGGTGCCATAAAGAATGGCTTGTTGGGCTTTTTCCGGCAGATCGGACCAGCGATCGCCCAGTTTGAACTTGAAATGACTGCCCAGGGCCTCGAGCGTTTGGGTGTAATAAGGCGAAGAGGATTTGGACCATGGCGCTACTGCTCCATCGCGCACAATCGCTGTGCTGTTGGGGATCACCAGCGCTTCGTCAATTTTCTTTTGGCTGCCAAGCCCATCGCATGTGGGGCAGGCGCCATGAGGGTTGTTGAAGGAAAACAGGCGCGGTTCGATTTCAGAAATCGTGAAGCCGGATACAGGGCAGGCAAATTTCTCCGAAAACAGCATCCGCTCATGGGTTTCGTTCTGGGACTTGTTTGCGGAACCGCCGGCTGAAGTTTCTTCCGTGGGCAAGGGCTTGTCGGCAAATTCGGCTACCGCAAGGCCATCGGCAAGCCGAAGGCAGGTCTCAAGGCTGTCGGCCAACCGTGCTGCCATATCCGGGCGAACCACCACACGATCGACCACGACGTCGATGTCATGTTTGAATTTCTTGTCGAGCGTTGGCGTATCGGCGATTTCATAGAACTGGCCATCAATCTTGACGCGCTGAAAGCCCTTTTTCATCAGCTCTGTGAGTTCTTTGCGGTATTCGCCTTTTCTGCCGCGCACCATCGGCGCAAGAATGAAAAGTCGCGTGCCTTCTTCGATCGCCAAAACCCTGTCAACCATTTGGCTTACTGTCTGGCTCTCGATGGGCAATCCGGTGGCAGGCGAAATCGGCACGCCAACGCGGGCAAACAACAGCCGCAAATAGTCGTAAATCTCAGTAACGGTGCCAACTGTCGAGCGCGGGTTTCGACTGGTGGTTTTCTGCTCGATGGATATGGCCGGGCTCAAGCCGTCAATCTGGTCGACATCAGGCTTTTGCATCATTTCCAGGAACTGCCGCGCATAGGCGGACAAGCTCTCGACATAGCGGCGCTGACCTTCAGCGTAAATTGTGTCGAACGCCAACGAGGACTTGCCAGAACCCGAAAGCCCGGTCATGACGATGAGGCTGTCGCGGGGCAAATCAAGGTCGATACTCTTGAGATTATGCTCGCGTGCGCCGCGGATTGAGATGTTCTTGAGTTCGCCCATGCGTTTGCTCTTGCTGTCCGCTGTCTACGTCGTGTCTGGAATGGCCCTCGAGTGGCTCGGTCATAGATAATGTCTTTGTCGGCAATGTCGAGGGTAGTGTTTATGTGTCTTGTGCCGATTCTGTTGACAGAGGCTAAATCAATTTATAGAACAAAAAAAGAACAAAAATCCATTGTGGATTAATTTTCTGGAGTGCCGACGCGGGGCGGCATTCCTGTAGAGTGTCCTCAAAACAAGCAATGGCGCTGCGGGGTTTCGGGTAAACCGGTTTCGTGCAGGCCTTAATTATATTGGAAGGCAACAACGATGGCAGGAAGTGTCAACAAGGTGATCCTGGTGGGAAATCTGGGTGCGGATCCGGAAATTCGCCGGACGCAGGACGGAAGGCCGATTGCCAATCTCTCGGTTGCGACATCAGAGACCTGGCGGGACAAGAATACCGGTGAGCGCAAAGAGCGCACGGAATGGCATCGGGTGGTCATTTTCAATGAAGGTCTTTGCAAAGTAGTGGAAAACTACCTGAAAAAGGGTGCGAAGGTTTATCTTGAAGGCCAGTTGCAAACCCGCAAATGGCAGGATCAGAACGGCCAGGACAAATATTCCACCGAAGTGGTGCTGCAGGGCTTCAATTCGACGCTGACCATGCTTGATGGTCGTGGTGATGGAGATAGTGGTGGCGGTGGTCGCGGTCGATCCGGCGGTGGCGGCGGTGAATACGGTGGAGACTATGGCGGCGGTGGCAGCGGTTCATCCGGTGGTGGCCAATCAAGTGGTGGCGGGTTCTCCCGCGATCTCGATGATGACATTCCGTTCTGAGGGTGACTGCCAAAGGGAGCGGTCGGATGGAATCTGAGGATATGAAACCTCCTCAGATTTCCCACTGGCGGATTATATTAGCTGCCATTCTGGATTTCATCACTGCGTTTGTCTTGTTTGGTTATCTTGTGGCGGTGGTTACAGGTGCGGTGACTGAGAGTGGCTTTCAGCTCAGTGGTCTGCCGGCACTGGTTTGTTTTGCTTTGATTGTCGGCTATTTCTGGATTGGCAGGAAATATCTCGGTGGCACTTTGTGGCAGCGGATTCTCAAGGCTCGGTAGGTCGGTTTGTGGTTTGAGGCGAAACGCGGTTCGGACAAATAATTAAAAGGTGATTGATGGCCCAGCGAATCGCTCACATTGCCTTGGTTGTCGCTGATTACGACGAAGCGATTGCCTTTTACTGCGGCCGCCTCGGTTTTGAGCTGGTTGAGGATGCTTACCAGCCTGAGCAAGACAAGCGCTGGGTTGTCGTTCGTCCTGCCGGTGGGCTATCGGGAGCGACAATTTTGCTGGCACGCGCGTCCAAGCCGGAACAACAGCCATTTGTTGGAAATCAGGCCGGCGGACGGGTTTTTCTTTTTCTCGCCACGGACGATTTCGTCAGGGATTTTGCGCACTTTTCATCTGTTGGCGTTGAGTTTGTTCGCGAACCCAAAACAATGGATTATGGACAGGTTGCCGTGTTCAAGGATATCTATGGGAACCTCTGGGATCTGGTCGAATTCGCCCGAGGACATCCGATGGCTATTTCAAGTGACGATCAGGCTGATGCGCCTGGTATTGCGTTGAAACCATCGTGATTGGCAATGTTTCGGGCTCAGTTCTAATTTAGCCGGATGACTTTACGGTTTGCAGTTTCGCCCTGTATTCTTTTCCTAGCTCTGACATGGCAGGCGGTGCCTGCGGATGCTCGGCTTGCAGATGTTGTTGGTGTATCCTGTCGTATGGAATCGGGCGGAACCTTTCTGTTCGATGTAACAGTCGCTCACAGTGATGACGGTTGGGGTCATTTTGCCGATATCTGGCAAGTTCTTGGGCCGGATGGAGTGGTTTTGGGTGAGCGCATACTTGCCCATCCCCACGACACCGAACAGCCATTTACCCGGAGTCAATCGGGCATCAAAATACCTTCTGATATCAACAATGTAACGGTTCGAGCTCATGACAAAAGCCATGGCTGGGGTGGCCAGGAGATCACCATTGACCGCAGCCATTGTTCTGGAGGGTGAGGCGACCTCGTGCCAAGCTCGGCTGCTGGCTTAAATGAAGAACCTGGTAATGCCATCCATCACGAACTGCACCGATAGGGCTGCCAACAGCACGCCGAGCAGCCGGGTGAGAATTGCCCGACCGGTCAAGCCAAGGAACTTGTCGACCCGGTCGGCCAGAATTAGGGTGCCCAAGAGCACCAGAGATGCGGCGACGAGAACACCGATCAAACCCAATCGCTCGACCGGGCTTTCAAAGGTGCCGGCCAGCAAAATTGTTGCTGAAATCGCACCTGGACCCGCCGTCAGCGGTATGGCCAGTGGAAAGACGGCAATACTGGCGACATGATCTTCAGTGACAGCGCGTTCGGCACTTTTTTCGTGACGTTCCTGCCGTTTTTCGAAGATCATCTCGAAAGCAATGACAAAGAGCAGAATTCCGCCTGCGATCCGGAACGCTTCAAGCGATATGCCAAGTGTTGACAGGATCGCCGATCCGGTGATCGCAAACACGATCAAGATGATCGTGGCGAGTGATACTCCGCGCAGCGCAGTCTGAATGCGCTGACTGCGCGACATACCGCCGGTCAGGCCCAGAAAGATCGCCGCCATGCCGGGTGGGTCGAACATGACAATGATGGTGACGAAGGCACTTATGATGGTGTCGATTGTCATTTACGATCCATTGCGAAGCGTTGCGGGCTGGCGCGATTACCCTCAATACGCTACCGAGTTGACCGACGGAACCCTGCGTTTGCAAAAACGGTGGGTAATCGGCCTGAAAACGGGCGCAAAATTGGCGGTTGAGTGTTCGATCAGCTATACAGAGCGCAGTGATTCTGAAACGGAATGTGACCGAATTTGACTGACCAAACAAAAGGTGGCGGACCAGCCTCCACGCCGGGTATTGAACCGGTTTCAATCGTGGCCGAAATGCAGCGTTCTTACCTCGATTACGCGATGAGTGTGATCGTGTCGCGGGCGTTGCCGGATGTGCGTGATGGGCTCAAGCCGGTACATCGTCGCATAGTCTATGCTGCCCATGAGAGCGGCTATCACTGGAATCGCAAATACGTAAAATCGGCTCGCCCGGTCTCTGATGTGATGGGTAAGTATCACCCTCATGGTGACTCATCGATTTATGATGCCATGGTTCGCATGGCGCAGCATTGGTCGATGAGTGCGATGCTGATCGACGGGCAGGGCAACTTCGGTTCCATCGATGGCGATTCACCGGCTGCTATGCGTTACACCGAAGCGCGCTTGAGCAAGCTGGCCCATGAACTGATTGAGGATATCGACAAGGATACGGTCGACTTTCAGGAAACCTACGACAACTCTGGCCGCGAGCCGAAGGTGTTGCCGGCGCGTTATCCCAACATGCTGGTTAATGGTGGCGGCGGTATTGCTGTGGGTATGGCCACCAATATTCCGACCCATAATCTGGTAGAAGTTTGCAATGCGGCAATAGCATTGATGGATAACCCGGCCATTGAGTTGTCGGAATTGATGGAGATCATTCCCGGTCCGGATTTTCCAACCGGCGGCATCATTCTGGGCCGTGCGGGCATTCGGTCCGCCTTTGAGACCGGACGTGGTTCTGTGATGATGCGCGGCAAAGTGCATGTCGAGGAAATGCGTGGCGAACGTGAGGCCATTATTGTCACTGAAGTTCCCTATCAGGTGAACAAAGCCTCGATGATCGAGAAGATGGCTGAATTGGTGCGTGACAAGCGCATTGAGGGCATTTCGGATCTGCGCGACGAGTCCGACCGTCAAGGCTACCGGGTGGTAATTGAGCTTAAGCGCGATGCCGTGGCTGACGTGGTGATCAACCAGCTTTATCGCTACACCCCGCTTCAGACCTCGTTTGGCGTCAACATGGTTGCGCTCAACGGTGGCAAGCCGGAGCTGATGAATCTGCTCGACGTACTGCGTGCATTTGTGACTTTCCGCGAAGAAGTTATCACACGACGTACCAAGTATCTGCTGCGCAAGGCGCGGGAGCGGGCTCATGTTCTGGTTGGCCTCGCCATTGCTGTGGCCAATATCGACGAAGTCATCAGTGTTATTCGCAAAGCGCCAGATCCGGCGACCGCGCGCGAACAACTGATGACACGGCGTTGGCCGGCCATGGATGTGGAAGCATTGATCCGACTGATCGACGATCCACGCCACACCATCAATGAAGATGGCACGTACAACCTTTCCGAAGAGCAGTCCCGTGCCATTCTTGAGTTGCGCCTTGCCCGGCTGACCGCACTGGGCCGCGATGAAATCGGCGATGAACTCAATGAGATCGGCGTCGAAATCCGCGATTTCCTCGATATCCTTGGATCACGTGAGCGGGTTCAGCAGATTATCAAGGATGAGATGATTGCCGTTCGTGATGAATTCGGTGTTCCGCGCCGAACCATGATCGCCGAAGGCGGTCTGGAAATGGACGACGAGGATCTGATCGCGCGTGAAGACATGGTGGTGACTGTTTCTCATGCCGGTTACATCAAACGCGTGCCATTGGCGACCTATCGTGCCCAACGTCGTGGCGGCAAGGGTCGCTCAGGCATGTCAACACGCAACGAGGATTTTGTAACCCGCTTGTTTGTGGCCAATACCCACACGCCGGTGCTGTTCTTCTCTTCACGTGGGATTGTCTACAAGGAAAAGGTCTGGCGCTTGCCCATCGGTACGCCGACTTCCAAGGGCAAGGCGCTCATCAATATGCTGCCATTGCAGCAGGGCGAACGGATTACTTCCATCATGCCTTTGCCTGAGGACGAAAATAGCTGGTCGGAACTCGACGTGATGTTCGCCACAACTCGTGGCACCGTTCGGCGCAACAAGTTGTCAGATTTTGTTCAGGTCAACCGCAATGGCAAGATCGCCATGAAGCTTGATGATGAGAATGACTCCATTCTCAATGTCGAGACCTGTAGTGAAGACCACGACATATTGCTGACAACGGCACTGGGGCAGTGCATTCGCTTCTCTGCGGGCGATGTGCGCGTTTTTGCGGGTCGTAATTCGATCGGTGTTCGCGGCATGTCACTGGCCAAGGGTGATGAGCTGATTTCAATGACCGTGGTTCATCATGTCGATGCAGAGCCTTGGGAACGTGCAGCCTATTTGCGCCGGTCTATCGCCGAACGCCGTGCGTTGTCAGATGAAGAAATTGATGATGTGGTTCTGACAGGCGAAGAAGAGGTGGAGGGTGAACTGAGCAATGAACGCTTTGAGGAACTCAAGGAGCGTGAACAGTTCATTCTCACCGTCACCAACAAGGGCTATGGCAAGCGGTCTTCGAGCTATGATTTCCGGATTTCAGGTCGTGGCGGCAAGGGAATACGTGCAACCGACACCTCAAAAACCAGCGAAATCGGTCCTTTGATTGCGTGTTTCCCGGTTGAGAGCGCCGATCAGGTGATGATGGTTTCCAATGGCGGACAGGTGATCCGTACCCCGGTTCATGATATCCGGATGGCAAGCCGTGCAACCAAGGGCGTGACCATCTTCAATACGGCCAAGGATGAGCGTGTGGTTTCGGTAGACCGCATTCGCGAGCCGGACGAAGATGGCATTGACGAGGACGTACTCGCAGGGGCGGAAATTGTTGAGGGAGCAGAAGTTGTTGCCGCAACTGATGCGTCTGCGCCAACAGGTGAGCCTGCAGCAGATGGTGATGGCGGGGAAGATCCTGTGCCACCTGATTCTGATGACGACTGACCGGGTGTTATCGAAAAGTTGAATGAAGGCCGGGATATCTCGATATTCCGGCCTTGTTCTTTTGACGGCGCTGCCACATCAAAAAGCAGCGTTGAGCAAATGCAGGTGACGCGCCTAATCGGCTACGCACTCGTTGCACACTTTGCCTTCGTTGACAGCGGCGGTATTCTTGCAGCTAAAGCCTACGCCACAGTCGGCATTTTGGGTGCATTGACCGCAAAATGCCAAAGCTTTGGTTGAGAGAGTTGCAACCGGAATGGAAGCGGCAAATCCAATCATTGCTGCCTTGACTGTCCAAGCGAGAGCCGCCCGTCTCGAAATTACAATCGGATCGGGCTTTTGCCGGTTGCGATAGGTAAACGCGACAATATTGGTGAGCCAATTAAGCGTCAAAGTGACTGCCACCAACATCAGGATGACGGTTGCATATTGTGGTGCGTTTATTAGTGCGGCAGTTGCGGCCAAGGCCGAAGCTGCCAGCGCGATGCCGGCGGCTGCGCGCATGCAATGGGCGCATTTGCCGATCCTGGAGTTATTCAGAAGTATCAGAACGTTCATTTCTCTACCTCCTTGCTGCCAAAGCAGCGTTCCAAAGGTCGAGAATACGCCCGTCAGTCGACGAGGTCAAAAATCGGTTCAGCCACGCTCATTCCACGGATTGACGGGGACAGTCCGGAGCTCATTGCGCAGGGCTGCATATGTCAGGCTGGCAAATAGCAGTACAAATATGGAAATTGTTACAAACATTGCACTTATCATCGTCTGCTCCCCCTTGTTTTGAGCTTCGGGAAATTTTAGCAACTCCTTGCTGAATGAAATCTGAATAGGTTGTAAAAACCTTAGTCAGCGTTAACGTCGTCTTGATGCCCGCCAGATAGTTTGGCGGGAATACATATGCCAGGTAATGAGGTTACAATGCGGATAGGATATTACCCCGGTTCATTCGATCCGATGACAAATGGCCATTTGGACGTCCTGGTTCAGGGATTGGGTTTGTGTGACCAGGTTGTTGTGGGTGTCGGTGTTTCGCCGACTAAAGCGCCGTTTTTCAGCTTTGTGGAGCGCGAACGCTTGATCAAGGCTTCGTTGTCGGCCGTTTTGCCGGACCGTTTGAATGATATTCGCGTGGAAACATTCTCCGGTTTGGCAGTTGAGGCCGCGCGCAAGGCAGGCGCCAACTCGATGCTGCGGGGGTTACGCGATTCCACCGACTTTAACTATGAAATGCAGATAGCCGGTATGAATGATGCCATGGCGCCTGAGATTTTGACGGTGCTTTTCCCTGCGAAAACAGGCAACCGCCACATCACTGCCACGCTTGTGCGCCAAATCGCGATGATGGGCGGTGATGTCAGTCATTTCGTACCAGAAGCCGTCAACAAGGCTATCAAGGTACGGAAAGCGAAAAGCTGAAATTCCTCTCTAGCGAGTGATCAATTACCGCGATTTGTTGGCGGCCATTGCAAAGTGCTGCCCCATGTGCAAAACGCAAACGCCTTGTCCGGGCGATATCCAGGGAGTTTTCATGTTCCTCAACAAGTTTTCAGCAAATGCGGTGTTTGGCGCAGGTCTGTTGATGGCCGGTATTTTTGCGGCTCACCCGGCATTGGCCGGTGAAAAGATCACAATTGAACTCAAAGATGGTCCGGTTGTTATTGAAATCAACGACAAAGCCCCCAAACATGCTGCCCGCATCAAGGCGCTGGTTGAAGGCGGCGAATATGACAATGTTGCCTTTCACAGGGTGATTGAAGGCTTCATGGCGCAAACTGGCGACGTGGAATTCGGCGACCTCGAAAGCGGGTTCAATGCTCAGCGTGTCGGTACCGGTGGTTCGAAGTTGCCAGACCTTGAAGCAGAATTCTCCAAGGAGACCCCGTTCAAACGTGGCACTGTTGGGATGGCACGTTCAGCAAGTCCGAACTCGGCCAATTCGCAGTTTTTCATAATGTTCGCACCCGCTCCACACCTGGAAGGTGAGTATACTGTGGTAGGCGATGTCGTTTCAGGCATGGAACATGTTGACGCCATCAAACGTGGCAATGCTGCGGCAAACGGTGTGGTCAGTGAACCGGACCGCATGAAAAAAGTAACTGTCGGCGAAATGGCTGAACAAAAAGAAGCAACCAAGAAATAGGAGACAACCGTGGCCGAGATCAAGGACCCCGAAAACACCCTCATCATGGAAACCACCCAAGGACAGGTGACCATTGAACTGTTCCCGGACCTGGCACCAGGCCATGTCGGGCGCATCAAGGAACTGGCGCGTGAAGGGGCCTACGATGGCGTCGTATTTCACCGCGTGATCGACGGCTTCATGGCGCAAACAGGCGACGTGAAATTCGGCAAGTCCGGTGGCAAGGATTTCAATGCCAGCCGTGCTGGCATGGGTGGATCGGACAAGCCTGATCTGAAGGCTGAGTTCTCCAACACCAACCATGGTCGCGGCGTTTGCTCGATGGCGCGTTCGCAAAACCCTGATTCGGCGAATTCGCAGTTCTTCATCTGCTTTGACGACGCCGGTTTTCTCAACCGTCAATATACGGTATGGGGCCAGGTGAGCGAAGGCATGGACAATGTCGACAAGATCAAACGCGGCGAGCCGGTTGTTGATCCCGACAAGATCATTTCGATGAAAGTGGCGGCTGACGCCTGATTTGACACCTTGAACCGGCGGGCTTCAACACCTGCCGGTTCGTTTTTATATGGATCCGGCAAGTGCGCGTTGACCAGTTCGACTTCGAGTTGCCTGAAGACCGTATCGCGCTCAGGCCTGCAGCACCGCGTGATAGCGCGCGGATGCTGCGTATTGGTGATGATGGCCAGTTGAGTGATCATGTAGTCAGGGATCTGGCTGCACTGCTTGAGCCGGGTGATGCGCTGGTTTTCAACGATACCAAAGTCATTCCTGCCCAGTTGGAGGGGTTTCGGGTTCGTGGCGAAAACCGCTCCCGGATTTCGGCCACACTTCACATGCGTTCAGGCTCTGATCGCTGGCTCGCATTTCTGCGACCGGGAAAGCGGGTGGCAGAAGGCGATCGGCTTGTGTTTGGCGGCGACGGCTCGGTCTGCCTGACCGGTGTTCTTGATGGCACCGCCGGAAAAAGCGGCGAGGGCGGTGAACGCGAAATCTTCTTTGATCTTTCCGGCCCACTGCTTGATGAAGCAATCATGGCTGCCGGGCACATTCCGCTGCCCCCATATATCGCTTCAAAGCGCGGGGAGGACGAGCGCGATAGAGCGGACTACCAAACAATTTATGCGCGTGAAGATGGTGCAGTTGCTGCCCCTACTGCCGGTTTGCATTTTACCGATGCAGTTTTTGCAGCGCTGGATGCACGCGGCATTTCTCGGCATTTCGTGACCCTGCATGTGGGCGCCGGGACTTTCCTGCCTGTCAAGGTTGAAGATACCGACGATCACAAGATGCACTCGGAAATCGGTCATGTCAGCTCTGAAACCGCTGAGGCCCTGAATGCGGTTCGGGCACGTGGTGGACGTGTGGTTTCAGTCGGAACGACATCGCTGCGTCTTCTGGAAAGTGCTGCAGATGAGACAGGCCAGATCAATGCCTGGTCAGGGCCCACCGACATTTTCATCACGCCGGGTTATCGATTTCGTGCGGTTGATGTGCTGATGACCAATTTCCATCTGCCGCGTTCGACCTTGTTCATGCTGGTGTCAGCCTTTAGTGGGGAGAAAACCATGCGTGCGGCCTATGAATATGCCATTAAAACAGGCTACCGCTTTTACTCTTATGGCGATTCCAGCTTGTTGTTCAGGACCAAACCATGACCAAGAATCCAACCGAATTCGGTTTTGAAGTTCTGGCCACCGATGGTGCTGCACGACGGGGCACAGTGCGCATGCCGCGCGGCGAAATTCGCACACCCGCCTTCATGCCTGTAGGGACTGGCGGCACGGTGAAGGCCATGTATATGGATCAGGTCCGCGATCTGGGCGCCGATATCATTCTGGGCAATACCTATCATTTGATGTTGCGCCCGGGAGCCGAACGCATGGCGCGAATGGGCGGATTGCATGAATTTGCCGGTTGGTCGGGTCCAATTCTGACAGATTCTGGCGGTTTTCAGGTGATGTCACTTGCGGGATTGCGAAAGCTGACCGAGCAAGGCGTGACTTTCCAATCGCATATTGATGGCCGGAAATACGAGATGAGCCCGGAACGCTCAATCGAAATACAGGGTTTGTTGGGTTCCGACATTCAGATGCAGCTTGACGAATGCGTACGGTTGCCGGCAAGCGTGACCGAGATCGAGCGCGCGATGGAAATGTCGGTACGCTGGGCTGACCGCTGCAAGGTTGCGTTTGGCAACCAGCCGGGAAAAGCGATGTTCGGCATTGTTCAAGGTGGTGACAATGCAGGTTTGCGCGAAAAATCAGCGCTGGCACTCAAGGGACTGGATCTGAAAGGCTACGCTGTTGGCGGTCTGGCGGTTGGCGAACCGCAGCAAGTCATGCTGGAGATGCTTGAGGTTACGTGTCCGCTCCTGCCTGCGGATAAACCGCGCTATCTGATGGGCGTTGGCACCCCTGATGATTTGTTGAAGTCGGTGGCGCGCGGGATCGACATGTTTGACTGCGTCATGCCAACAAGGGCTGGACGGCATGGCTTGGCTTTCACCCGCTTCGGCAAGATCAACTTGAAGAATGCGCGTCACGCGGAAGATCACCGCCCGCTTGATCCCGAAAGCAATTGCCCCGCGGCACGCGATTATTCCCGCGCTTATCTGCACCATCTGGTTCGCTCAAACGAAATTTTGGGAATGATGCTGCTGACCTGGAACAATCTTGCCTATTACCAGCATCTGATGAGCGGCATCAGGAGTGCTATCGAAGCGGGCCGGTATGCTGATTTCAGTACAGGAACACAGAATGACTGGGCTACTGGTGATATCGCACCGCTTTAACTGCAGCCAAGTCTATCGTTAAATCCCCGAAGTCGTTGATTTCATCATCGAAACGCCGCGTATTTTCATCGAGCCGTCCAGTTGGCGCTCCATGATGTAGATTGCGGTCCAGTCGGTGTTGTCTGGGCCGGAGATCAGCACTTCCTGAACCACGCCGCCATTGGCGGTATCCCTCCCGCGTCCGAACGCGTAATTGCCGGGGCGATAAACCGGACCATAGCCTTTTCGGACCATCTCCCCGAATTTCTCTTCCGTCGGGTAAAGTGCTTTGATGTCAGGGGCTGCGTAAGAGTACGCTTTTGCCATGTCGTTGGTCAGGAAAGCCTTGATCTGGTTTTCGATGACTGTTTGAGAGGGTGTCAGTGGTTCGCCGGCGCGTGCTGGCAGTGCCGCCCATAAGCAGATCATCAGAAAGACCATCGATTGGGAAATGCGCGTGAGAATTGTACGGATCATGGTTTTGACCTCCCTCTTGTCCACCATAATACGGTTCTGACGATTGAAAAGTTTCAAAACTGCGTGATTGAACAGGACTAGTCGACAGATCGTGCGTCGATGGCATTGGCGATATCATCAGCATCGCGCAGGGTTCGCAGGATCAAAGGCACGATCAGAGCGCGTATATTGCGACCCAGGCCACGGGCGGCCTGTGCAGAACGGATATCCGCGACATGGCTGCGAATGCGAGGAATAAAGCGAAATGCCAGCGCAATGGCCAATGCAATCTGTTTTCGCGGAACCCAGGATGGGGCGTGCTTGAGCGTGGTCATGACCGCGTCCACGAACTCACTGGTTTTTGTTGTCATTGTCACTACGCTGGCGGCGAGGATCAGAGCTATGAATCTGAGTACAACGAAAGCGGCAAGATCGACGTCAGCGAAATAGAGCTGGACCAAAAAGATGGCGACCAATATCGGTATGACCGGGCGGATGGCCAGCCAGGCCAGGCGCGGGGTCAGCCTTGCAAACGAGTAAGCTGCCGCCACCAGTGCCAATCCAGGCAGCAGCGTCCACCAGCCTTCGAAAATGAAAAGAACAGTACAGAACACGAAAAGTGCCAGCAGCTTCTTTCCCGGTGTAGCCCTATGCAAAAGGCTGTCGCCAAACACGTAAGTGTCGATAATCATGGCTGGTCTTCGCAATAACGTGCGATGATATCGGCGGGTTTGCCGTCTGCTGATATCTCACCATTATCGATCAATAACGTGCGGTCAAAATCGCGAATCAAATCAAGGTTATGGGTGACCATGATCACTTGTTGGCTGAGCGTATTGACAGCTGCCATAAAGCGCCGGGTGTTCCATAAATCAAGCAAGGTTGTCGGTTCATCAAATACTATGATTTCCGGTTCCATGACCAGCACGCCAGCCAACGCGATGAGTTGTTTTTCACCGCCGGAAAGTTCGTGGGTGAACCGGTCAGCCAAGTGGGTGATCTCAAAGCGGGTGAGAATGTCTGCAATGCGACGCCGACGCTCGATTGCGGGCAGTTTGAGGTTTTTTAATCCGAACTCGAGGTCTTCATTGACGATCGGATATACAATCTGGTTGTCAGGGTTTTGAAAAACGAAGCCGACTTTGCGGCGCAAAGCTTTGATGTCCTGTGCGCCGCCAACAAAAACCGACCCGCTTGACGGCTTTTCAAGTCCGTTGATCAGTCGGGCAAGAGTGCTCTTGCCCGACCCATTGCGTCCTATAATGCCCAATCGGTGGTCGCCGAGTTCGACTGAGATGTCTTTAAGGATGACGTTACCGGATTTTTCGACTGTGACATCCTTGAAAGTGATCATTGCTCAGTGTTCTGGTTTTGCAATCATGCGGCAGTCGAAGCAGTGTTTGCAGGCCGGATAAGCGGATAGGAGCGCTTGACGGTTACCATTACGAAAGCGGCAATGGCGGCCTTAAGAATATCACCAGGAATATAGGCAAGTGACCCGGTCGCTGCCTGGAGCAGCGTGATTTTGGCGCTTTCGGCAACCCAGAGCAACCCGATGGCATAGAGCACGACAACACCGCCAGTAAAGGCGATCAGAAACGCGTTGATCAGACCAAGGCGATCCCAGAAACGCTCAGTCAACCATCCAATGACAAAGGCTGCGACAACCCATCCAAACAGGAAGCCGGCTGTCGGGCCGAAGAAAACGCCCATACCACCGCGTCCGCCTGAGAGAAGAGGAAGACCGAGTGCGACGAGTGCCAGAAACAGCACCAACGCCAGTGATCCGCGTTTTGCACCCAGCACGCCACCGGCCAGCATGACACCCAGCGATTGGGCCGTAATCGGCACGCTAATCAGCGGGACGGTTATTGGAGGAAATAGAGCAAGGGCAGCAACGATGGCTGCAAACAAAGCGATGTAAACGATGTCGCGGGTTTCCATTCAGTCAAGTCTCCCAGAGGCGGTTGAATTCATACCCGAAGAGCAAGCTGCAAAAATGCCATGCCGCCTGCAAACGGCGGCATGGATATACGAAGAAGTCGCTCCGCTTGTCACCCCAAAAACAAGGATGCAGCAGATGTTTTATTTGACCAAACGGAAAGTAAGAGGTCGATTTACGGTTGTTTCGCTCTGTAAATCAAGGGATTAGAATTGATTTGCCGATCGCGCTGCGCCCGAGAATTCGTTCGAGAACTTCCGCTGCCTTTTCCAGGGGCCATCGATCTTCAATGACTGGTCGCACCAGACCCTGCTCATACCATCCGAACAGCTCCTGCATGTTCTGCGCGAAGAGTTTTGGATCATTGCGTGTAAACGCGCCCCAGAACACGCCAACGAGGCTGAATTCTTTCAAGAGGGCCAGGTTGACCGGGAATTTGGGGATATCGCCGGATGCAAAACCAATGACGAGATAGCGGCCATTGCGCACCATGGCTCGGCATGCAGCGTCAAATGCCTCGCCGCCGACAGGATCGAAGATGACATCAGCACCCTTGCCGCCGGTAGCTTCGCGAATGCCGTCCTTGAGGTTGTCGTAACCGATAGCCAGATCAGCGCCCGCGTCGAGACAGGCTTTGCGTTTTGCCTCGGTTGATGCCACCGCCACCACCCGTGCGCCCATGGCTTTGCCGCACTGGATGGCGCCGATGCCGGTGGCTCCGGCCGCACCCAGAACAACCAGATTTTCACCGGGCTGGATATTGGCGCGCTGCTTGAGGGCATGATGGGCAGTGCTCCAAGCACACAGCAATGCGCAGGAATCCTCATAGGTCATGGTGTCAGGCAGTGGAATGACAACACGTGCATCAGCGGCAATTTTTTCCGCATAGCCACCGTTGCCACATTTCACGGCCACCCGGTCGCCGGGCTTGAAGTTGGTGACACCGGCGCCGACGCTTTCAATGACGCCAGCTGCTTCCATTCCCGGTGAAAAGGGCGTTTCCGGCCGGGCTTGATAAAGGCCTTGAACCAACAGTCCATCAGGGAAATTCACGCCTGCTGCTTTGATTTGGACGACAACGCCACCTTCGTCGGCCACTGGGTCAGCTACATCATCATAAACGAGGTTGGCGATGGGACCGTATTCACGGCATAGGATTGCCTTCATGGTTCAAACCTTTTCCTGGGTGTATTTTCTCAATTCGTTGCGGGCCACCTGACGACGATGAACCGCGTCGGGACCATCAGCCAGCCGGAGCGTGCGCAAGTGGGTCCACATGTGCGCCAATGGTGTATCCTGGGAAATTCCCTGAGCGCCAAACATCATTGAAGCTTCATCTGCGATTTTGAGCGCAACGCGCGGTGCCACAACCTTGATCTGGCTGATCCATGGTGCGGCCGCTCTCGGATTACCCTGATCCATCATCCATGCCGCTTTGAGGCAGAGTAGACGTGCCATTTCGATTTCCATGCGCGCTTCGGCGATGATGTCATAATTGGCACCAAGTTGGGCCAGTTTCTTGCCAAATGCCTCGCGCTGAAGCGAGCGGGTGCACATCAGTTCAAGCGCGCGCTCAGCCTGACCGATGGCGCGCATGCAATGGTGAATACGTCCGGGTCCAAGCCTGCCCTGGGAAACTTCGAACCCACGGCCTTCGCCAAGGATCATGTCTTCGGCCGGTACGCGCACATTTTCAAACCGCATATGCATGTGGCCGTGTGGTGCATCATCATCGCCATAGACCTGCATGGCGCGCAATATGGTGACGCCTTCGGTGCCAGCAGGCACCAGAACCATTGAATGGCGGCCGTGACGCGGGTCATCCTCGGATCCGGTACGGACCATGACGATATAGATCTTGCAACGTGGATCACCGGCACCCGAAGCCCACCATTTTTCACCATTGAGCACCCAACTGTCGCCATCTCTGACGCAGCTCATCGAGATGTTTGTGGCATCGGATGAGGCCATATCGGGTTCGGTCATCAAATAAGCAGAGCGGATCTTGCCGTCGAGCAGAGGTTCGAGCCATTTTTTCTTGTGCTCAGGAGAACCGTATCGATCAAGCACTTCCATGTTGCCTGTGTCAGGTGCCGAGCAATTGAATACTTCTGCGCCAATGAGGGACTTGCCCATTTCTTCAGCCAGATAAGCATATTCCACTGTGGTCAAGCCGCCTTCCGCCTGGGTGCGCCACAGGTTCCACAGACCGGCTTTTTTCGAGCGTTCTTTCAGTGTTTCGAGAATTTCGGTTTGGCGCTCTGTGTACTCCCAGCGATTGCCGGTTTTGCCAACTTCGGAATGAAATTCATCTCCCAACGGGATGATTTCATCGCGGATCATGGTGCGTACAGCATCCAAAATCGGAGCGAGACGTTTGGTTACACCAAGCTCCATCCCCATGGGCATTTCGGAATTCTTTGTCATTTGGTCCTCCTTCAAGGAAACAGTTGGGGCAAATCGCCCGAATATCCCAAGAGACGCATTGCGTATGCTGCGCATTCGTCGACAAGCATCTCGATTTCTTCTTCTGGCTGGCCTTTTCGCGGTGAGAACCAGGTTATCGGGCCGTTCATGCACATAAATAGCTGATTAAGTGCGATCTTGCTGTTCTTGTAGCTGATATCGCCATCAGCACGCGCAGCACTCATGAATTCCATGAAATGCTCGGAATAGGCATCGCGGAGACTGGCCAATTCTTCCAAGATTGCATGTTCAGTGGCTGGCATCGATCCACGGCGCATCAAATCCACGCCCTCGCCAACTACCTTTTGAAATGGTCGGGTGTGAATGACTGATTTTATATGGGCACGGACCATTGAAATGAGACGATCAATTGGAGGCTTTTCACCTTCAAGGAATGGTGCAATGGCAGCGAAATTCTCGGTCATGCCGGTTCGGTAGACATCGAAGAACAGTTCGGCCTTGGAAGCATAGTGGTGATATATTCGGCCCTTGGTCGAATGAATGCGGGCAGCGACCTCATCAAGACTGGTGGCCGCGTAGCCGCGCTCTTCAAAACACAACGCAGCACCCTGCACAATTTCCATGCGCGAGAGATCAGTATCAGGCTGACGGCGGTATTTTGAGGTATGTGCTTCCGTGACCATCTGGTTTTTACTCTTGGCAAAGGCCAATACGCGGCCTCAAATGGCAAGTCACGGACAAATATTCGCATATACTCGAATTTCTGCACCGATGGTCTTGCAGTTCACCACAAGATGAACATACTAATGAGTATGTTGTCAATTGGCGTTGAGGTGCGACGCAATAATTTCCTGATTGGAGAAGGTCACATGAGTATCAGTGGTGAAGCATATCTGGGTGAATTGTTCGGCCTTGGCGGAAAAGTCGCGCTGGTCACTGGCGGTGCAACCGGAATTGGACGGATGGTTGCCACCGGTTTTGTGCAGGCTGGCGCCAGAGTATTGATCGCTTCGCGCAAGGGTGCGGACTGCGAACATGTGGCGGCAGAAATCAATGCGCTTGGTGCCAGTGGTACGGCGGAGGGATTTGCCGGCGATGTTTCCACCGAAGAAGGTGTGGCTGCGTTGGCGCGCGCGGTTGGTGAGCGGGTTGATAAACTCGACATCCTGATCAACAATGCAGGAACTTCATGGGGTGCGCAGTTTGAGGATTTTCCCTACAAGGCATGGGCGCGCGTCATGGATGTGAATGTGACCGGGCTGTTTGAACTGACAAAATTGCTTGCTCCGAAGCTGGAAGCCGCGGGCTCCATGGGTAATCCGGCGCGGGTGATCAATCTGGGTTCGATCATGGGTGATGCGCCGCTGGCCGATGGTGCCTATTCCTACTCTGCCTCAAAGGCTGCTGTTCATCACTTGACTAAAATTTTGGCCAATGAGTTTTCAAGTCGTCAGATTACCGTCAATGCGTTTGCGCCGGGGCCGTTCCAGTCCAAAATGACCGCCTTTGCCACAACATCAGATGAACAGGTAAATATAGTATCTGCTGGTGTGCCCCTTGGCCGTATTGGCACGCCGGAAGATGTGGCAGGTGCTGCAATTTACCTGTGCTCGAGGGCAGGTTCCTATATAACTGGTGCCATTCTGCCGATTGATGGCGGCATGTCAGTTCAACATGGAATTTCGCTGTTCAAGGATGCGCATTGATGGAACCTGATATTCTTCCTTTTGATATTGAGGCGCTGGCGGGTGAACTCCATGAAATTGTTCCTGGCTTTTCAGGGCTTCATGTTGTCGAAAAGTTTAATACAGGCCAGTCCAATCCGACTTACCGGGTTAAAGCTGACAGTGGCGTTTATGTACTCAGGGCCAAGCCGCCGGGCAAATTGCTGAAGTCAGCCCATCAGGTTGATCGCGAATACCGGGTCATGAAAGCTCTTGGCGAGCAGGGCGTTCCTGTACCCAAAATGCTGGGATTGGCAGGTGAAGACAGTTCAATCGGCCGGATGTACTTCGTCATGGAACTGGTGGAAGGTCGTATTTTTTGGGATCCTGATCTGAGTAAGCTCGACAATCAGGAACGCGCCGGTATCTACGATGCGATGAATGAAACGCTGGCACGGCTGCACATGGTGGACCCGGAAGCAGCGGGCTTGGGTGATTTTGGCCGACCTGGCAACTACTTCGCGCGACAGATCAGCCGTTGGAGGGACCAATATATTGCCTCCAAGACTGACGAGATCGAAGCGATGAATCGGCTTATGAGCTGGTTGAACGATAATGTGGCAGAAGACGACAAGGTTGCGGTAGTTCACGGCGATTACCGCCTCGACAACATGATTTTTGCTGTCAAAGAGCCAAAAGTGCTGGCTCTTATCGATTGGGAGCTCTCGACACTTGGCAATCCGCTGGCCGATCTTTCATACCAGTGCATGCAATGGCGGCTTCCCCATGATAGTGGCTTTCGCGGTTTGGGCGGACTTGATCGTAAAGCGCTGGGCATTCCTACTGAGGAAGAATATGTGGCCAAATATGTCGAGCGCACCGGCGCGAAAATCGACAACTGGACATTCTATCTGGCATTTTCTTTTTTCCGGTTGGCATCAATCCTGCAGGGTGTTTACAAGCGCTCACTCGATGGCAACGCTTCAAATCCGGAACGTGCGCAGGTCATGGGAAAGTCAGTTCCCATGATGGCTGAAATGGCAGTCAAGATTATAGATGGAAAATCATGATATGAGCAGTTTTGCTGGTAAGGTCGTGCTGATTTCCGGCGCAACCGGTGGATTCGGGCGCGCGGCGGCTGAAATGTTTTCCGGTGAAGGAGCCAAGCTGGTTCTGACAGACCGCAGTGCTGATGATCTGGCAGAACTTGCCAAGGGGCTTTCGAAGGACGTGCGCTGCCTTGCTGGTGACGTTACCGACGAAATGCTTGCCTCAGATCTGGTGGCTATGGCTTTCGATGAATTCGGCGGTCTTGATGTCGCAGTCAACAATGCCGGAATTGCCCAGCCGATGTTGCCAATTTCCAAAACACCGACGGAATTGTTTCATCAGGTTTTGGATGTAGATCTTTATGGCGTTTTTTACGCAATGCGCGCGCAACTCAAGGCAATGGATAAACAGTACAAGGTCAGCGGACGGTCCAGCGTGATCATCAATGTTTCCTCCATTGCAGGTGTGGTTGCCGCTCCTTTGCTGGGTGCTTATGCGGCAGCAAAACATGCCGTCGTCGGCTTGACCAAAACCGCAGCTGTCGAACACGCACGACGCGGTGTTCGCGTCAATGCGATATGTCCATCTTTTGCGCGCACGCCGATGGTGATGGGCGATATCCTGAATGAAGGTGGTGAACCTGCAGAAGCACGTTTGACTGTAAATGTTCCCATGGGTCGGTTGGGTGAGGTTTCGGAAATCATGGCAGGGTTGCGCTATCTTGCTGATCCCGCCAACACTTTCGTCACGGGACAGACCATTCAGATAGACGGAGGCATGACTGCAACATAAAAAGTCACCATCGTTGCTATAATAGATGCACAACGGTTGACCAAATTCGCGTCTTGAATTGCGCAAACAGCCATTGCACTGTGCCCCCATCAGTTTCGGAAGGGCCAAATCCTGGTCCCGACTGCTTTGGGAGGACCACATGAGCGAACTTACCCATTATATCGGTGGCAAGCATGTGAAGGGCAAATCTGGCCGCTTCGCTGACATCTACAACCCCGCTACCGGCGAAGTGCAGGCCAAAGTGCCGCTCGCCAGTAAAGAAGAGCTTGGTGAAGCCGTTGCCAATGCTGCTGCTGCACAACCGGCTTGGGCCGCAACAAACCCGCAGCGCCGCGCCCGCGTTTTGATGAAGTTTGTCGACCTGCTTCACCGCGATATGGACAAGCTGGCCGAAGCGCTCTCGCGCGAGCACGGCAAGACCATTCCGGATGCCAAGGGTGACGTTATCCGCGGTCTGGAAGTCGCCGAATTCTGCATCGGCGCGCCGCATCTTCTAAAAGGTGAATTCACCGAGGGTGCTGGACCCGGTATCGATATCTATTCACTGCGCCAGCCACTTGGCGTGGTCTCGGGCATTACGCCATTCAACTTCCCGGCGATGATCCCGATGTGGAAATTCTGCCCGGCAATTGCTGCAGGCAATGCTTTCATTCTCAAGCCCTCCGAGCGCGATCCTTCCGTGCCGATGATGCTGGCTGAATTGATGAGTGAAGCTGGTTTGCCGGACGGTATCCTCAACGTCGTCAATGGCGACAAGGAGGCGGTGGACGCCATCCTTGATCACCCCGAAATCATGGCGATCGGCTTTGTCGGATCAACCCCGATTGCCGAATATATCTACGGTCGTGGTTGTTCCAACGGCAAGCGCGTACAGTGTTTTGGTGGTGCCAAGAACCACATGATCATCATGCCGGATGCCGATCTCGATCAGGCGGCCAATGCGTTGATCGGTGCGGGTTATGGTGCAGCCGGCGAACGCTGCATGGCAATATCTGTTGCAGTTCCGGTAGGTGAAGAAACGGCTAACCGTTTGGTCGAAAAGCTGACGCCGATGGTCGAATCTCTCAAGATTGGACCTTATACGGCAGGTGATGATGTAGATTTCGGGCCATTGGTGACAAGCCAGGCGCGTGATCGCGTTCTGGGACTGGTCAATTCCGGTGTGGAGCAGGGTGCCGATCTCATCGTTGACGGTCGCGATTTCAAAATGCAAGGCTATGAAGATGGCTATTTCGTTGGCGGCTGCCTGTTTGACCGGGTGACCACTGACATGGACATTTACAAGCAGGAAATTTTTGGTCCTGTGTTGTCGGTGGTTCGTGCCAAAGACTATGAAGATGCCATTCGTCTGCCGATGGAAAATGACTATGGCAATGGCACTGCGATCTTTACCCGCGATGGTGATGCGGCGCGTGATTTCGTCTCGCGCATCAATGTCGGCATGGTCGGCGTGAATGTGCCAATTCCGGTGCCGCTGGCCTACCATACTTTTGGTGGCTGGAAGAAATCCGGCTTTGGCGACCTCAATCAGCATGGTCCGGATGCCTTCAAGTTCTATACCCGGACCAAGACAGTGACGTCACGTTGGCCATCGGGCATCAAGGATGGTGCGGAGTTTGTGATTCCAACAATGAAATAGGATTTTGATGCGGTTGCTGCTGCATGTAACAAGAATTGCGAGTATCGCCGGGCCTTGATTGAGGCCCGGTATTCGATCAGTTCGTATTCGCAATGTCGCGAGCAGGGGTAGGATGTGATCACTACGGCGCCCTGAATAGCGCCCTGATCCAGTCAAAACATGCGGATTTATTCAACCCGCCGGAGGAGAACGAGATGGATTTTGCTCTGACCGAGGAACAGGAAGCAATTTTCGAGATGGCCCGCGATTTCGGTGCCGAGAAGATAGCGCCCTTCGCACAGAAATGGGAAGCCGAGGGGACAATTCCCCGTGAGGTTTTTAAAGAGCTGGCAGCACTTGGCTTTGGTGGCATATATGTGTCCGAAAAAGACGGTGGTTCGGGCCTTTCCCGGTTGGATGCAACATTGATTTTTGAAGCGCTTTCGATGGCATGTCCTTCGGTTGCGTCATTTCTCTCAATCCATAATATGTGCGTCTCGATGATTGCCAGCCAAGGCTCGGATGACTTGAAGGCAAAGTGGCTTCCAAAGCTGGTGACGATGGAATCAATTGCTTCATACTGTTTGACAGAGCCCGGGGTAGGCTCAGACGCGGCGGCTTTGCGTACAAAAGCTGAGCGTACCAATGAGGGCTACAAGCTTAACGGAACCAAATCTTTCATCTCTGGCGGCGGCTATTCGGATGTTTATCTGGTCATGTGCCGGACGGGCGAGGATGGTCCGAAAGGCATATCCGCCATGCTGGTGGAAAAAGATGCGCCGGGAATTTCCTTTGGTGCGCCTGAGGAAAAAATGGGGTGGCGCTCGCAACCAACAGCGGAAGTGCAATTTGATGATTGCCTGATTGACGCATCTAATTTGCTTGGCGAAGAAGGACTTGGTTTCAAATATGCCATGATGGGGCTGGATGGCGGGAGGCTGAACATATCGGCATCTGCACTAGGAGGCGCCCAATCTGCTCTGGTTAAAACGCTCGATTACATGGGCGAACGCAAGGCTTTCGGCAAAACCATCGATCAGTTTCAGGCGCTTCAGTTTCGGCTTGCCGACATGGAAACAGAACTACAGGCGGCGCGGACATTTCTGCGTCATGCAGCGTGGAAGGTCGATCACAAGACAGCGGACGCCAGCAAGTTCAGTGCAATGGCCAAGCGGTTTGTCACCGACACTGCTTTTGGGGTTGCCAACAATGCGCTGCAGCTTCACGGCGGTTACGGTTATTTGGCCGATTACGGTGTTGAAAAGATCGTGCGGGATTTGCGGGTCCACCAAATTCTTGAAGGCACCAATGAAATCATGCGGCTGATCGTGTCGCGTGCACTGTTGCAGGAGCGTGATCAGTGAGTTCTGACGCAGACATTCTCATCCGGGTTTCCGGGCGGGTAGGGCACGTCACACTTAATCGGCCCAAGGCGCTTAACGCGCTGACTTATGACATGGCGATTGCGTTGGAGAATGCGCTGGATGATTGGGCGACGGACGACACTGTTGCCATGATTCTGATTGATGCCGTTGGCGAGAAGGCATTTTGCGCGGGTGGCGATATTCAGGCTCTCTATGAAAGTGGCAACGCGGGTGATTTTGGCTTTGGCCGGCGTTTCTGGGCGGACGAATACAGGTTGAATGCCAAGATTGCCGACTATCCCAAACCCTATGTGGCGATCATGCAAGGCTTCGTTATGGGTGGTGGTGTTGGGCTGTCGGCCCACGGCTCTCACCGGGTTGTTACCGAATCTACGATGGTGGCGATGCCTGAGTGTTCGATCGGTTTGGTCCCTGACGTGGGTGGCAGCTACATACTCGGCCATGCACCCGGGTATTGCGGCGAATATCTTGGTCTGACCGGCACGCGGTTAAATGCCGCTGACGCTATATATGCAGGCTTTGCCGACAGTTACGTTCCATTGGATCGGATTGAATCGCTTAAAGCAGCCTTGCTGGAAACCGGTGATAGCAATGTAATTGCTGATTTTTCAGCCCCCGCTCCCGAGGGCAGGTTGGCCTCACTGCAAACGGAAATCGATGCCGTTTTTGCCGCTGATACTGCTTTGGGCTGTCGGCAGGCTTTGGCTGAGAACAACAGCGATTGGGCACAAAAAACACTGAAGGCCTTTGACGCCGGATCCCCGATATCGCTGGCATGCGCATTTGAAATGATCCGAGCGGCACGACAGGATTCCACGGTGAAGACAGCGCTTCAGCGAGAATACCGGTTTGTTTTTCGCTGTATGGAACATGGTGATTTTCTGGAAGGTATTCGTGCTGCGGTGATCGACAAGGATCGGAATCCGAAATTTGCAAAGCCGGATATCTCTGCAGTCAGTGCAGCAAATGTCGCGGCGATGCTGGCAGAACCGCCGAATGGCGACATTAATATTTAGGCGGCATGCCGCTTCCAATGGGAGGAATATCAAATGAGTAATATCGGCTTTATTGGACTGGGGAATATGGGCGCGCCAATGGCTGCAAATCTGGTCAAGGCCGGTCATGTGGTGACCGGTTTTGATGTGGCAGGCGTTTCGATTGATGGCGTGAAGATAGTGGATAGCGCTAAGTTGGCAGCTATCGGTCAGGACATTGTTATCACCATGCTTCCGAATGGCGCGATCCTGCGCACGGTTTATGCCGATATTACCCCATCTGGTGAAAACGGTGCGGTTTTTATCGATTGTTCGACTGTGGATGTGGAAAGCGCGCGCGCTGCCCATGAAATGGCTGCAAGCAACGGACTGTTGTCGGTTGATGCGCCTGTTTCAGGCGGCATTGGTGGGGCCGCCGCTGGTACGCTGACCTTCATGGCCGGCGGTTCAGATGCAGCGTTTGCCAAAGCTGCACCGCTGTTTGACATCATGGGGCAAAAGGCTGTTCATTGCGGCGAAGCCGGTGCCGGACAATCGGCAAAGATCTGCAACAACATGATTCTCGGGATCTCGATGATTGGCGTATGCGAAGCTTTTTCGCTGGCTGACAAGCTGGGCCTCGACCGGCAGAAAATGTATGATGTCGTTTCGACGTCTTCGGGGTCCTGCTGGTCGGTCAATACATATTGTCCTGCGCCAGGGGTTGGCCCCACTAGCCCGTCTGACAATGACTACAAGCCCGGATTTGCCGCGGAATTGATGCTCAAGGATCTCAACCTGTCGCAACAGGCCGCAGAAGCTGTTGATGCGCCTACGCCGATGGGCAAGCGGGCAACTGAACTCTACTCTGAGTTTACCGCAGGCGATGGCATGGGGCGTGACTTCTCCGCCATGTTGCCCTGGTTCGTAGGAAAATCCCGTAATAGCTAATCCGGCTTACAGCTTGCCAAGATAGCTTTCGACCTTGCTTATGAATGCGGTTCGGCTGGTCTGTGTTGAAGCGTCCATCGAATAATGGGCGAGAAACAGTGTTTTGCAGCGGGGAGCACATAGCGATCTGATGCCGCGCAGAATTGTGCGCCGTCCGGGATGGCCAACCAGATTGGACCACAGCCGGGAGGCGCCGCATGTGGTGATGACGCCTAGGAATTTCACATGCGTCATTTGTGGTTTGATCCGACCGTTTTCCGGCATTGAAAAGGTCAATTCCGGCGTCCATACCCGGTCGAGCCAGCCTTTCAGCATGGCTGGCAAACCGTACCACCAAGTGGGATAGATAAAGATGATGCCATCGGTGTCTTGCAGCCGTTTTGCATGATCCGGAAACGGATGGTCGTTCAGCGACATTTCATTATATCGGCGGCGTTCGTCACTTTGCATGACAGGATCGAAGTTTTCTTCATAGAGATCGAGCAAATCAACTTCGTGGCCACCCAGTTTGAGTGCAAGGATAGTAGTCTCGCGCAATGCTGCACAAAAACTCTCAGGAACGGGATGACAGTAAACCAGCAAGATGCGCATTACACAGTTTCCAGCAGTTTCGCGGCTCTGTCCATAAAGGCGTCGCGCGTGTGTTCGGTCGATCGATTCATGTCGTAATGGGCAAGGTAGCGGACCTTGGCGCGCGGGTTGATTGTGGCGCGCAGCATCCGCATGACAATTTTGCGCGGTGGATCACCGGCCAGGAACGACTTGAACCGGGTGCCGCCATAACTTGTCAGGACAATGAGTTTGGTGATGTTGCCGAGGTTCGTTCTTACCTTGCCATCGACCATGTCAAAGGAAACGCCGGGCAGGAACACGCGATCAAACCATCCCTTCATGATGGCCGGGAACCCATAGTTCCAAACTGGATAGACCAGCACCAGGGCATCAGCAGTGAGCAAGCGTTCAACGTGGTCCTCCACCGGCAAACGATTGATATCCGTTTCATGGTAGTTCTCACGCTCTTGGCGGCTCAAGACTGGGTCAAAACCTTCTTTATAGAGGTCTGCGGTAATGACTTCGTGCCCAGAAGCGGTGAGCTTTTCAAGAGCCAAGCGATAAAGACTGCCGGAAAAGCTGGCAGGTACCGGATGAGCGTGGACGAGTAGGATGCGCATTCACTTCAACCTCAAGCAGATTTCTGCAGACCTTTGAACAACCAGACCTGACCTGACTCAAAGTCATAGCCGGGATCATCCCAGGCAATCATTTTACCTGGATTGAGAAGCCCTTTGGGGTCGGATTCGCGTTTGAAAGCCAACTGTATGGCATCAGTCTGCTTCATGCCGCCTTCTTCCAGTGTGAACCGATGCGGATTGAAAACAGGACATCCGTTTGTATTGTGGAATTCGACGATTTCATCAAGACGCTCTTCGGTGGTGTAGCGCAGCAGTGGCAGGCCAAAACAGGTTATATCACCATCAAGCCGGACAAATTCCAGGTGGGAAATCAGTTCGCCCGAAAAAGCTTCGTCCATCTGTTTGGTGAGAGCCAATTGGTTCGGGAATGGATAGAGCACCTGGAGATAGGTCCAGGCGGGATCAACCCGAAGTGCACGAAGTGTGGTGTGGTTCCAGGATAGCTCGAATACCGGCGGCAATCCTTTGAGATCGTCAGTGGTTGATGCATCAAAGGCAATGCGCCCGCCGGTTCTGCGGGTAAATGCCAAAAGCGCATCGTAGGAGTGCGGCGCGACCATGACGAGCACCACGCTTTCGGAGTCTTTGAAGAACTTCTGATGCCGTTTGAAATAGTCTTGAGGGCAGGGATTGGCCACTACTGACACCAGCTTTGTCAGAATGCCATCTTGCCGGGCCAGCGCGTTGGCATAGCTGGCAGCTTCAGTGAAACTGTCAAACCCCACAATCATATCCTGCCAGTCATATGCGGGAGCAAGCGGCATTTCGACTTCTGTGATGATGCCGTTGGTACCATAGGCATGGGTAACTTTGTGCAGATCTTCGCCGGTCAGTTCGAGTATGCGGGGGGTCTGTTCCATGGTGACGACACGCAGGCGGATGATGTTGCCAAAGTCGCGCAGTCCACCAAAGTTGATCGAACCAATGCCACCTGAACCACCAGCGATAAAACCGCCAATTGTCGCCGTGTGGTATGTTGATGGGTGCATCCGCATTTCCTGGTTGGAATGGGCGCGGGTCGCTTTGTCGAGGTCAGAGCAGATGACGCCAGGACCACAGACAACACGGCCGGGTGCAATTTCGCGTATATCATTCATGTCGGCCAGGCTGAGAATCACACCGCCAGACAAGGGCATGGCCTGACCGTAATTGCCGGTTCCTGTGCCGCGTGGTGTCACCGGAATATCCAAACTGAAACATGCGGTTATGACTTTTATGAGTTCGGCTTCATTTTTTGGCGAGACGACCAGATCGCCGGTCACATGGTCGAGGCGGTTTTTGAGCACCGGGGAATACCAATAGAAATCGCGGCTTTTCTGTTGCACGATTTTCTCGTTTTCCTCGGTTTTGATGCCTTCGAGTTTGCTTTTGAGGGCGGCAATGTCCATGGGTTTCATCTCTCCGTCAGTTCGTCGAGTTCTGCATAGTCAGGCAGGTGGGTGGCAACAGGTCGACCATCCCGAATAACGATGCGGTCACTTTCTGGCCGGGACAACAATTCAGTAAATCTGCGACCACGAAACAGATTGAAATCCGCGGTTTCACCATTTGCCAGATATCCTGCGCCTGCGAGCCCCATGGCGCGCGCCGGATTGGCTGTTACACTGGCCGGCCAATTTGCCACCGGGTGATCAAACTGCAGAATTCGGGTTGCTTCGCGGTAGACTTCCACCATGTCGAGATCGCCATAGGCATAAAATGGGTCGCGGGTGTTGTCGGAGGCGACAGAGACGTTGATGCCGCGATCCGCCATTTCATGCACCAATGTGACACCGCGCCATCGCGGAGTGGTCTTGTCTATTCGGCGGTCTTGCAGATACATGTTGCACATCGGCAGAGACACCACCGAAAGTCCGGCTTTGGCGACTTTGTCGAGCGTTAGCAGCGCGGTTTTATCGGCTTGCCGGGCCAGCGAACAGCAGTGGCCGACAAGAACCCGCCCTTCAAAATTGTGCCGCAAGGCAGCCTCGGCAATACGATCGAGCGCGATGGCATCCACGTCATCCGTTTCATCCGCGTGAAAATCGAGATCGAGGCTCAGATCGTTGGCTTTGGCAAACAATCTGTCGAGCAAAGCATCCAGATCGGGAACCATATAGGCGACTGCGCCCAGAATGCCGTCTGCATCGGCGACAATTTCGGCAAGTTGGTTGAACCAGGATTCGTCCTCAGCGGCATCGATGCCGAACAGACAGGCGGCTTGCAGTTCAATCCGACCTTTCCACTTTTCCCGCATTTGCTTGAAGATTGGAAAGGAGATTTTTTCCTGCGGGGGAATGGAATCTATATGCGTACGGACCGCCTTGGTGCCGTGCGCATGGGCACAGCGAAGCGCAAAGTCCATCCGCGTTTCCACGTCGCTGGCGTTCCAATTGGCCGAACGATCTCGCTCGACGGCTGTTAGAGCTCCATCGAAGCTGCCATCGGGATTGCGCTCCCGGGGCCAGATGTGACCTTTGTCGAGGTGGGTATGGCAATCGATGAAACTTGGCATAACGATACCGCCACGGCCATCGATCACTGTTTCGTCTGTCACTCCATCACAAGGAGTAACTGCGCCAATGATACCATTTTCGACTGTGATTTGTGCAAGCGCCAAACCATCAGAATTATATGTCAGACCTGCCTCTTTTGTTTGCGATCGGTGCAAGCGGATATTGGCCAGCGTGAAAGTTCCGCTTTGGGGAATAGTGATTTGCTGGTTCATCATTGCTCTCGACCCATCGCGCTTTCGTGCCATCGCCTCAAAATCAAATGGCTGAGGAGGGATGTCATCATGAAGATGGCAATGCCGGTCATGGAAATCATGAACAGCGCAGCAAACAATCGTGCCGTACGCAAGCGATAACCCGCTTCAATGATCCGAGATGCGAGGCCCGATTCCTGACCTGCGGCGCCGGCAACAAATTCGGCCACAACCGCACCGATCAAGGCCAGACCACCGGCAATTTTCAGTCCACCGAGGAAATAGGGCATCGCCGCGGGTAATCGCAACTGCCACAGGGTCTGCCAGCGACTGGCACCGTTTAGGCGAAAATAGTCTATCAGATTGCGGTCAACTGAATTCAGTCCAAGTGTCGTGTTGGACAGGATTGGGAAAAAGGCAACAATCCAAGCGCATAGCAGCAGCTTTGTGGTCTGATTGTCGACATAGATGTTTATCAGCGGAAAGATCGCAACGATCGGAGTAACCTGGAGAATGATCGCAAAAGGGAAGAACGACATCTCTACCCAGCGTGATTGTGTGAACAAGATTGCGAGGCCAACGCCGCCAATAACTGCGAGCAGCAGGGAAAGAAATGTAATCTTGACGGTTACCAGAAGTGCTGGAAACAGGATGCCGGCGTCCTGGTACATGGTGGCGACAACATCTGTCGGGCGGGGCAGGATGTAGTGGGGGATGGCGTACCACACGCAAATCCGGTCCCAGAGGAGCAATGCCAATACCATGATCAACAGTGGCATGAACCAGCGGCCAATTTTCTCCAGCCTCTGTTGGCGCAGGCGGCGGGCTTCTTCCGCATCCATGATCTGGATTGACGCGGATTTGGGGGTGGAAGGGCTACTGTTGGCCATCACCCATCTCCTTTCCCATTGCCTGACCCAGGATGTCAGAAACTTCACGGCAATGTTCGGCATACTGTGTTGTCGTGCGAAAACTGTCATCACGCGGGTAAGGCGCATCAATATCGAGTTCGGCGAATACTCTGCCCGGCCGGGCGGCCATGACGGTGATGCGGTTGGATAGAAATACGCTCTCGAAAACCGAATGGGTGACAAAAATGACGGTAAATCCGCGATCTTTCCAGAGCTCCAGCAGATCGTTGTTCAGTTTGAACCGGGTTATTTCGTCGAGTGCGGCGAATGGTTCATCCATCAATAAAATGCGGGGCCGGGTGACCAGCCCGCGCGCGATTGAGACCCGCATTTTCATACCGCCGGATAATTCCCGTGGTACGGCGTTTTCAAACCCGGTCAGGTGAACGCGCTGTAGTGCATCAACAATTTCGGGTTCGGCTTTTGTTCGAGAGACTCCGCGCAGTCGCAATGGCAACCAGACATTTTCGAAAACTGTTGCCCAGGGCATGAGCGTGGGTTCCTGAAAAATGAAGCCAATATCACCTTGATGAAGGATCGGTCCGCGCCAATCGACCACCCCGTTGGTGGGTGTGGCAAGGCCGGATATAATGCGCAAAGCAGTGGACTTCCCACACCCCGATGGACCAAGCAGGCTGAGAAAGTCGCCCTGTCTGACGGTCAGGTTGACGTCATCAAGTGCAGTCACGCCGTTGGCAAATGTCTTGCCGATGTTACGCAGGATCAACTGCGGTCCGGGTAATTCAGCCATAATCCACCAGTGGGAGGTGAGAAGGGGTCGCCCGGGGGCCGGGCGACCTGTTTCAGCCTATTTTTTCAGATCGAGTCCGACACCCTTGTTGACGTAATCGAGCGTGTAGGCGGTTTTGATGTCGAGACCAGCCTTGATGACTCCCGCAGCGACCATCTTGTCATAGAAGCTCTGCATGCGCTCGTCGGTCATGGCTCCGATGCCGAACGTTTCCGTGTCACCAGAATCAACGATGCCGTATTCCTTGAGCTTTTCGATGGAGAATGCAATTTGCGCGTCAGACATGTCCGGATTGTCTTTCTTGATCATGTCGTTGGCAGCGGAATTGTCGCCGTAGAGATAATTGTACCAACCTTTGATCGTCCCATCGACAAAACACTGGACGGCTTCAGGTTTGGCATCAAGGGTTGCCTGCATCGCCTCAATTGTTGTTGAGTATGTATCAAAACCGAAGTCAGCCAACAGGAAAAGGTTCGGTTTGAAACCGCCTTCTGTTTCGATGGCAAACGGTTCTGAGGTGATGTAACCCTGCTGAGCTGATTTCGGGTCGGCAATGAAGGGGGCCGAGTTGAATGTGTATGGAACGCGTTTGGATGCATCAAAACCGAACTCGCTGATCATCCACTGAAAATAACTCTGGAAACCGGCGTCTCCCAAGATGTATTTTTCGGCAGATTTGAGGTCTTCCCAGGTCTCAAGACCTTGATCTGGATGGGTCATCAGAACCTGTGGTTCCTTCTGGAATGATGCCGCGATGACACGGATGGGGATCTCTTCAACGATCGCATCAAATGGCTCAAGCATGTTGCCGCCCATGTAGAAATCGATCTTGCCAGCCAGCAACAAGGCCCGGTTGTTGACTTGCGGACCACCTTGAAGAATTGAAACTTCGAGGCCGCATTCGGCATAAGTGCCGTCAGCAACGGACTGATAAAAGCCACCATGTTCTGGCTGGGCCAGCCAATTGGTGCCAAAGCTGACTTTCTCTGCCGCCGAGGCAGAGAGTGCAGCAGCGGACAGGACGAACGTTGAAACGCTCGCACGGAGAAAAGCAGTCATAATCACCATCCCTTGTTTTGTTTCAAAATAATTGGCCTGTGATTTCGGCCTTTGGATTCGTTTTTCATGTTTATGGCCCGCGGGGTGAACAGTATGGTTATTGCTCTTTCCGACTGCCCACAAGTACGCCATTGACGACAACTCTTTGAACGAGCAAGCTTTATGCCAAGCGGAGATTGGCCAATTGATCCCTATTTTCTCTGGTTCAGTTTTTTGGGGTGGCAGGTCCATTGGTGTATTGCAAGGCGTTTTGTCTAAAATTTCACCACAGTTTGTTGAACCACCTGTTTTTTATTTTCGCATCGACCTGGTGTGAAAGCAGCCGGTTTGAAGCACTGATATCAGAGGCGAAAACATGAAGTACCATACACCGGGATCTATAAGATCACCATTTGCCAGTTATAGTCACGGCGTGGAAATACCCTCTAACCACCGCTTGATTTTTTGCTCCGGACAACTGGGGATATCGCTGGACGGTGAGATACCAGAGGATGCCGGTCTACAAACCGAACTCTGCTTTGCAAATGTGCGGGCCATATTGCGGGAAGCGGAGATGGATGTTGCAAACATAATTCGCATCAATGCGTTTGTGACAGATCGGGCTTGGCTCAAACCCTATATGGCCGTGCGAGACCGAATTGTCGGGTTGCCTGCGCCTGCATCGACCTTGATGATTGTTTCCGGATTTGCCAATGAGGCATTCAAGGTTGAAATTGAAGTGGTTGCGGCTGCAGCTGACTAGAGTAATGCGCCTTGGCGGCAGCGCAACAAGGACGAGGATGTTTGGTAATGGTGCGTAAAATCTGGTGGGGTGATTTCACCACCCTGGAATTTCAAGACATAGACGCTAACGCTACAATTGCAGTGCTACCTATCGCAGCTATTGAGCAGCATGGCCCGCATTTACCGGTTTCAACTGATACATCGATCATGAATGGCATGCTGGAAACGGTGATACCGCTTTTGCCTGCAGATATCGATGTACGAATTCTGCCTGTGCAAGCTATTGGCAAATCAAATGAGCATCTGCATGCTCCCGGCACATTGACTATTCCGGCCACCGGTTTGATCGACCACTGGGTCGAGATAGGCCATTCGATCGCTCGGGCAGGTATCCGCAAACTTCTTATCGTCAATTCGCATGGTGGCAACGAGGAGATAATGGGCATCGTTTCGCGCGAACTCAGGGTGCGTGCGCGGATGATGTCCATCAAGTCGAGCTGGATGCGGTTTGGTTTACCGGAAGACCTCTTTAGTGAGGATGAACGCAAATATGGAATTCACGGTGGCGATGTCGAGACGTCACTGATGCTGCACTTCAACCCTGAACTGGTGAATATGGAGAAGGCCGAGAATTTTGTTTCGGCAGTCAAGCGGGCCGAGTCCGAGTTCGATCTCATCAAACACACCGGGACATTTGCTTTTGCATGGATGGCAGGTGATTTGAATGCATCAGGAACTGTAGGCGAAGCGGCCAAGGCAACGGCTGAAAAGGGTCGTTTGACGGCTCTGCATCAGGCTGAGGGATTTGTTTCGCTGGTAGAGGAATTTCGTCGCGCTGATATTGATGACTGGCTGGCATAAAAACCAGAATCCAGCGAAGGTTCAGCCGGTTGATTACTTGTTTATCCGGGCGATCCTGTTCACAATACGGGTCGGCAATTCAAAGTTGAACCGGACATTGATGGTGTAGTCACCCTGATTTTGAACTTTGCCCTTGATCTTGTCGCTGAGACCAGGAAACAGGATGCGGATCTCGTAGGCTTTTTTCGGGAAATTGTCACTGGATACCATGCAGCTGTCTTCGCTGAGGTTGATCAACCACGCTGGCGCTTGGACAAATTTTCCTTCATTGGCACGCCGGATAAACACGATTACCGGGCAATGGGTATCGCGCCGATAATTGACGACCAGCGCTTGCTCGTTGCCGATCTGGGTTAACCCGTGGCGTTTTTGCTTTGTCGTGTTCATTTCGCTGAACCCAATTTTAAAGCATATTGTTTCGCGAATGTATTGAAGAAATGATTAAGTTTGGATCTGCAAAATTATGCCTACCGCAAATTAAATTGGTTCAGTTCGTGTATTAAATATGATTATAAGTATTACAAATTAGAATAAAATTTAAATTAATTTGAATAAGCATAGTAATTATGTGGAAATATTTGTTTTGGTTTCATAATATTCTGTATTTATGGTGACGATTGGTCGGTTTCCTTGGCAATATCAGCTTGGGGCAGGTTTCTCAATGGCCGGTAAATCGAGACTTTCCAGAGGCTTAGGCAGAATACGCATCAGAGCGGGTTTTTACCGAACCTTTTTGGAGTATCACTGTCTCGTGGACAAATCTTCGTAATACTGTGCATCTGCTCGAATTTTTGAAGCGATGACTGGTCTAAAAATTGTGTTTGTGCTCTATCCCGGAGCGGAACCAGCTGGGCTCGATCATGCCGCAGCGGTAGATGTTTCTCTCAGGAATCGAGCGCTTGGGTGCTGCAACAAGCAGCGGCAGCCGATATAGCCAGTCCAAACAAGGGCAAGGTATCAGATTTATGAATGCGAACGTGGCACATTGTCCGGCGTTATATCTGGGCATCGACACCGGCGGGACTTACACCGACGCGGTACTTTGGTCTGAAGAAAACGGCATTGTGGCCAAGGCCAAATCGTTGACAACCCGTCATGATCTGGCTCACGGAATTGCCGGCGCAGTTGATGCTGTCATTGCTGATGCGCGTATTTCGCCAGACAAGATCAAGCTGGTTTCAATGTCGACCACCCTAGCGACCAATGCGCTTGTTGAGGGGCAGGGAGGTCGGGTCGGGTTGGTCATGATTGGATTTGATCAAGCCGACTTTGATCGGCAAGGCTTGTCGCAGGCGATGGGGTTGGATCCGGTGATTTTTTGCCCGGGCGGGCATGATGTTCACGGCAACCCAAAAGAGCTTCTGCTTGATCACCTTGCTGGCGCAATGCCGATGTTTGAAGCCCGTGTATCGGCCATTGCAGTGGCAGCTTGTTTTGCCACGCGCAATAGCGAACATGAAATCGCCGCCCGCGAGATGATTCATGCTGTGAGCGAATTGCCCGTGACCTGTTCGCACGAGCTTTCAACCCGACTGGGTGGGCCAAGACGGGCGCTGACCACCGTTTTGAATGCACGGTTGGTTTCAATGGTGGATCGATTGATCAATGCGTCAATTGGTTTCCTCGAAAAGCGGGGAATTACCGCGCCATTGATGGTAGTGCGTGGAGACGGAGCGCTTGTTACGGCTGATTTTGCCCGTGCCCGACCAATTGAAACCATTTTGTCAGGCCCGGCGGCCAGTCTGGTCGGTGCGCGCCACTTGACTGGCCTGGATAACGCCGTTGTGTCCGACATCGGCGGCACCACGACGGATATTGCTGTGCTCAACGACGGGCGGCTGAGGCTTGATCCCGATGGGGCGACTGTGGGCGGAATGCGTACAATGGTTGAAGCTGTCGCCATGCACACATTCGGACTTGGTGGAGATTCGGAAGTCTCGTTGCGCGAGCAGTCGCTCATTTCATCCATTGTTCTGGGACCACGACGGCTGGTGCCGCTTGCGCTTGCGGGGATGAAACATGGCGCAATCATTCATGGTGAACTGGAACGGCAGCTCAGCGCACCGAATGGGGGAAGGCTGGATGGGCGGTTTGCCATGCAGACCGGCGTTCCGGATGCGCTGGCAGTTGGTCTGACACAATCGGAGTCCCGGCTTTATAGCCGTATTTCAGAGACGCCCATAGCACTCGATCGTCTTGTTGTTTCGTCAGCAGAAATTGCCACGCTCAATCGGCTGGTCATCCGGGGGCTTGTTCACATTGTCGGGCTGACCCCGTCCGATGCGGCCCATGTGCTTACGCTGCAAGACAATTGGGATCGTGTTGCTGCAAATATGGGCGCTCAATTGTTTGCCCGCAAGCGGGATGGCCGAGGAAACCCGGTGGCTGCAAGTGCCAATCAATTGTCGGAAACCATTCTTGACGCAGTAAAACGCAAGTCGGCGGAGGCCATATTTCAGACGGCTTTTGACGAGGATGGGCTTGACGGTGCTGCAAGCGTTGGCCACCCTCTGGTTCAGAGAGCCATCACCAAACAGAGCGGTATGGCCGGGCTTGCGATAACACTTGATCGGCCGGTTATTGGTCTTGGGGCTTCTGCGTCGCTTCATTATGGTGGATTATCGGAACTGGTTGGCAATGAATGCCGGATCGCCGAACATGCCGATGTCGCCAATGCATTGGGTGCAGTGGTGGGACAGGTGCAGATGTCCGCCACAGCGCGGGTCAGCCAGCCTGAAGTCGGAATTTTTCGCTTCAATATGGGCACTTTGATCAAAGATTTCAGGTCAGAAAACGAAGCAATCGCCGTGGCGGAAACCCATGTCAGAGCCATGGCTGGTGATCTGGCCAAACATGCGGGAACCGATCAGCCGCATATTGAGATTGCCTGCGATTTTACGGTTGCAACAATTGAAGGTGAGCGGAACTTCATCGAAGCAACCATTTTGGCGACAGCAACCGGACGTCCGCGTATCGCCACATGAATACCGGGCTGGTCGGCCCCGGATGTTGTTACTGTTCACAACCGATTTAAAATTTCAGGTGAAGGATATGTTATGGTATCCGGAAATATGAGATACTCGAGCCCATCCGCCTTACGTAATCGTGGGCCTATTTCAGAACAATTGGCTGCGGTTCTTCTCGCTAGTGGGGAGGTGTTGGAGATTGCCAGTGGTTCGGGCGAACACATCATGTATTTCGCTGGTCAGTTTCCCGCACTGATATGGCAACCGTCTGATCCGTCGCCGTCAGCACGTGCCTCGGTGCAGGAGTGGATTGACACCGAAACTGTGACAAATGTTTTGCCGCCCCTCGACATTGACGCTTCAAGCACCGACTGGCCGGTAAAGCGGGTTGATGCGATTATCGCGATCAATATGGTTCACATCAGCCCGTGGGCGGCAACGCTTGGCTTGCTGAAGGGCGCTGGCAAATTTTTGCGAAGCGACGGTTCGCTGGTGCTTTACGGCCCGTATCAACGACACGGACATCCGTTTGCGGTCACCAATGCGGCTTTTGATGCAAATCTTCGGGCACGAAATCCGGATTGGGGCATAAGACAGTTGGAAGATGTTTGTGAAGCCGCCAGATTATCCGGACTGGTCATGGATTCAGTAACTGAAATGCCCGCCAATAATTTGACAGTGGTATTTCGCCGCGGATGATTGCTTTGGCTAGTTGTTTTCCCCCGTAACAGTGAGGCCCAGAACGCGCCAACTCTGCATGCCGCCGCGATAATAAAAAATTCTGTCGACCGGGTATCCAGCCGCAATCATGGCGCGGATGGCAGTCGGGGATTGCCCGCACCACAAACCGTTGCAGAACAAGGCCACACGTTTGGCCTCGGAACAGTCCCAGCCATCGAAATCGGGTTCGCACCCGAGAAGGCTCAGTCGATCACCAACTTCGGTGTAGGGCAAGCTTATGGCGCCAGGTATGGAGCCACCCTGAAACCAATCAACCGTGCGGCTGTCAACGACCAGTGTATCAGGGTCGGTCAGCATCTCGATCAATTCAGTTTCACCAATCGTGGTCACACCATCAGCCGGTGACATCGGTTGAATGCAAAAAGGTGGGCATGCGCGCGAAGTTTTTGCGTATTCTCCGGTAATTTCGTGGTTCTCATCCTGAATGCGTCGAATGACCTTTGGCCCAGTCTCGGTTTCCACCGTCACGCTCTGCATCTCGGGTGTGATTCCAACCTTCAACTCTTCGGTGGTCCCGGTTGCGACGAATGCAAACATGCCGACGCAAGCTGCAATGATACCCAATGAGCACTGTCTCATCATTTTGAACCTCTCTGGTAGAACCAAGACATGGCATATTTTGGATGTATTGTGCGTCGGTTTTCGCGAAAAGACCATGGGCGAGGTGGTGGATACGTCACTGATCGTTAAATGCTGGTGGTGTTCTGCCTTGCCGACATGAGGGCATGTGGCCCAAGTCAGATTGCGGTTGGAGTGCCGCAATTTTGATGATTTTACAGGCTGCCAATCGCGGGATTAGAAAATCGAGATTTCGTTTGCCAATGCAACGAGGAGATCGGCCGTGCTTTCGATGTCGGGTTGGGTTACTGCCTTTTCCAAGCCTTGAATTCTTTGAATGGACGGACATGTAAGGTCGTCGATAGCGTTTTCATCAATGCCGATGACCGGATCAGAAATATCTGTCACTCCAACCTGCTGTCCGCTCGTTGAGACGCGGGATGAAGTTTTACTGATTTTGTCGAGTTCCTGATTCAGCAACAGAAGGTCGGATTTTGTTCGGTTCACCCTTTGGGGGTTAATCGCGCAATGGCGCTTAGCAACTCCTTGCACCGACCCTTTTCCTGATAGGCAATAATGTTTTCCGGAACCTGTTGTCGCCGCATCCTGGGTGGCGCTGTCCACAGGACGGAAGGCGCCACGCGGAACCTCCGCCATTATCTGGCGCGGCACCCGGATATGGCCGATAGCGCAATCGACAAAATGGTCGCCTGGTGCGCAGCCGGCAGAAAAACGGAGCGGGGCTTATGAGCGACTTCGATCATTCGAATGAATTCTCGCCGTATCAGTGCCAGGTCGTCGATGGTTTCAAGACCGTGGAATTTACCACTCCGGTGCGGCGGGATCGCAAATCCAATGCCGATGCTTATGCCCGGGCAATAAAAATGCCTTACGCCAGAATCACCGCATTGCCAGTCCGCTACATCGCGGAAACCAACCCAACGGCGTCTTGGGTGGATATCTTGCGGAAGGAAGCCCATGCGACCGAAAAATCGCACGAAAGTCGCACGTTCCGCACCGGTTTCCGAAGGCAAAACGCCAAACGACTGTTATTTCAAGTGAATATATGGTGAGCGCGCGGGGGTTCGAACCCCGGACCTACTGATTAAAAGTTTGAGGTTCCTGTGAATCTGGGCCTTTCCCTAGCGTCTCTGATCGAAAAAATTAACGATAAAAAACATATGGATAATCAGATTAACATTCCCTGAGATTCTTGCGCATTCCTGCAGAATTGCTTACTATGTGCTTACTGGAATTCCTTTAGTAAGCAGGTTGCGCCATGCCAAAGATCACCAAACGACTGATTGATGCCACCGAAGCCACCGGCAAGGATTTGTTTCTTTGGGATGATGAATTGGCGGGCTACGGGATGAAGGTCACGCCTTCCGGGCGCAAGGTTTTTGTTTTGCAATACCGGATAGGGCGACGGTCACGCCGCATTACCCTCGGTACGTTTGGGGCATTGACTGCTGATCAGGCGCGCTCGCATGCACAGGCCGCGTTACGGCAGATTGCCCGTGGCGATGATCCTTTGGCCGAACGAGATATGAAGCGGTCAGAGAAGGCAACAGGCGAGCTTCTGGACCAGTTCCTGAAAGAGCATGCCGACGCAAAGCTTAAAGGTCGCTCAAGTGCTGAATACAGGCGATTGGTTGAAACCCTTGTGCCATCCAAATTGCGCAGACTGCCGATAACTGAGCTTGGCCGCTCAGATGTTGCCCAAGTTCACAACGGATTGGCGAAAACACCTTATCAAGCGAACCGGCTGCTGGCGGTCCTGCGCAAATTCTTTAATTGGTGTGAAAAGAACGGTTTCCGGGCGGATCACAGCAATCCCGCTTTGCATGTTGAGCCTTTCAAGGAGCGTAAGCGCGAACGGTTCCTTTCGCCTGTCGAGATTTCCCATCTAGGGGAAGTGCTTGCTGAAATTGAACGGGAAGGTGGGCAGAGCCCCTTTGTGATAGCTGCCGTTAGGCTTCTCATTCTAACCGGAGCGCGACTGAGCGAAGTTTTGACCCTTAAATGGGAATGGATCGATTTCGACAATTCGTACATTCGGCTTCCGGACTCCAAGACCGGTGCGAAAACGATCTATCTCAGCCCACCTGCTATGCAGGTCTTGGCTAGCCTGCCGCGTTACGAAGACAATTCTCATGTTATATGCGGGCTGAAAAAGGGCGCGTGTCTGGTTAATCTGCAAAAGCCGTGGCGCGCAATCCGGACGAGGGCGGGGCTGGAGAATGTGCGTATTCATGACCTGCGCCATTCTTTCGCATCCATAGCTGTCGCAAGTGGTATGTCACTACCAATGATTGGGAAGCTTCTGGGGCATTCGCAACCACAAACAACGGCACGCTATGCACATTTGGCTGATGACCCTATGAAGCTTGCAGCTGATCAGATTGGACGGAAGATCGACATCATGCCCGGCTTTAGTGTCGCGGCTAGCTGAACAATCATATGCTGTAACCTTAATGCGAAACCGGTGCGAAAAGTCCGGTGTTCTAGGCGCGCGGCAGGTAGTTTTTATGTTTCGGAATAGCCGAAGGAAGATGTGTGCACGGTCCCGCTAGACATATGTCACAAAGAACCCGTCGCCCTCATACCCTTTTTATCGGCGCTAAAGAAAATCCGCTAGGGTTTAACCGACAATATCACCACCCTTGGTGTAACCTTGTGGTTCCTTAATCTTGTCTGCCTCTCTTGCAACTTCGTTTTGAGACCAATACGCGCGCGTAGAGACTTCCAGAAAATCTTCGTGGACACTTAGGACGAAATTCAGCCTGAATTTCTTGATTGTTTTTCAAAGTCGACGCGGACTGCGATGTTGATCTATTCCTCCCTACATTAGGCCGCTCGGTGCGTCCCTTTAGTTCGCTAGCGGCACGCCACTGCTAGCGATTGGGGAATTTCTAGCTCGCCCATGTTTGATCCGGCAAGTGTTCAGGATGGCAGGGAAAGAGTATGGCGTACCATTGCACAAAGGCGGGGTCAGAAGGCATTCCGCGATAAACTGCGCTAGGTCTATGGTGACGCTTGCGTCTTTTCCGGATGCAAGGTCGTAGACGTACTTGAGGCAGCCCATATCTCACCATATCGCGGACCAGAAACCAATCTGGTGCCAAATGGGCTTCTTCTTAGAGCCGATCTCCACACGTTGTTTGACTGCCTGAAGATGTCGATTGATCCAGAAACCATGAAGATTTGGGTTTCGCCAGACCTGCGCTCTTCGGAGTATGGCGATTTTCACGATCAACCAATCAGCTTGCCAAGCAGTTTGGCAGATCAGCCTAGCAGTTTGGCTATTAGTGATCATTATTCTCAGTGTATTTCTTGATCTAGCCTTGGATGAGCAGCCTGACAAAACCTGACAATTGCAATCCATTTCGAATGGGCAGCTTAGCCCATGGAAAGCCAGGTATTCTGGGGATAACTGGCAAGAAGTTCTCTCTATGTACCCTAAAGTGGAAGCTGTTACCGCCTGATTCCTGTATAGTAGTTTCATACCCTCCCAAGGCTGAATTGCAATAGGAACCAAACAATCATGGATCAATTGATCAGTTCTGAAGATGCCGCAACTGTTCTCAATATTTCAAATTCTACACTTGCCAAGATGCGCCTGAGCGGCAAGTCGCCGCGATACATCAAGCTCGGTCGCAGGGTTGCTTATCGTCCATCGGATCTTGAAGCCTGGATAGAAGCGCAAAGTTTCAATTCGACTTCAGAGTATAGCCAGAATGGAGGCGCTCATGGGCGCTGATTCTCATGAATCTGCCAAGCGTGGATATAAGCGCGCCCCAGGAAAACGCCGAAAATACCATGGTCCGCCTGCCTCGGAAGCATGGTGCTGGTTCACGCGTGAAATGGCTAACAGTCCTGCCTTCCGCGCGCTATCGGGTAATGGATTGAAAATCATCTTCCGATTGCTGGAAGAGCATATGGCGCATGGCGGTGAAGCAAACGGCGAATTGATCGTTACCCATCATCAGTTTGCTGAATATGGCATCCGGCTCGCCTCCGTGGCCCAAGCCATACGCGAGGCTGAGTACCTTGGCTTCATCACAGTCGACCGTGGAATTGCCTATAAGGGCGGGCATGAACCAAATACCTATCGTCTGACATGGATTGGCGATTTTCGCGATGCGCCTCCAACAAACAACTGGAAAGGGATCAGCGAACCTCAAATTTCGGTTTGGAAGGACAGAAACAAGCAAGAGGCAGAACGCAAGCGCCATTTCAAGGCGAAAAAGCGTCCAATCAGTGATGGCGTTGTGGTTCCTATACGAGCATGAATTAGCCCCAGCATTCGGGGAGATATTATAGGTATACGCATTATCGCGTCCCCAAAACTGCACTTTGGAGCGGCACAAATGGGGATCATGACACGCGTTTTCGCGTCCCGGATGAGACGCGCTTTCGCGTGTAATTTCTAAATGTTGATAATAGCTGGCTTGATGCGGTGTTATTGCACGCCATAGGTTGTGAGCAGCTTGTGTTGCGGCTACCAATGGCATCCACATTTTGGGTATCTCTACATGAACGCTGTTGAAATCGAACAAGCCATTTCCGAACTCGCTGAAAAGCCATTCGACGCAAGTGAGTTCCCCTATGCATTCCTCCAGGCGTTCGGGAACAAGGAAACCACACTCAAGCGGCTGCGCTCGGGTTCTTCGAACAAGTCTGACTTTGATGGCCCTTGGGGCGGCGTGCTGCAGACCGACAACATTCACATCGCTGTTTGTGCTGAAGGCGAGGCAACGAAAACACTTGGTGCGCTGAAGGTCAGCCCGGCAACCGCGAAAGCCAAGGCCAAGTTTATCCTGGCAACCGATGGCGTGGATCTGGAAGCCGAGGACCTGACAAGCGGTGAGACCGTTGCTTGCCGGTATCCCGACTTTCCCAATCATTTCGGTTTCTTTCTACCGCTGGCAGGCATCACCACGGTCAAGCAGATCCGTGACAACCCGGTTGATATCCAGGCGACCAGCCGCCTCAACCGGCTCTATGTCGAATTGCTCAAGGAGAACGAGGAGTGGGCAACCGAAGAGCGCCGCCATGACATGAACCATTTCATGGCGCGGCTGATCTTCTGTTTCTTTGCCGAGGACACCGACATCTTCAATGGCGATGACCTGTTTACCAAGACCATTGAGCGGATGAGCAATCGGGATTCATCCAACACCCATGATGTAATCAGCGCCTTATTCAAAGCCATGAACACAAAACCTGCCGACCGGGCAGGGTCTGGTCTGCCACGCTGGTCGGATGCTTTTCCCTATGTCAATGGCGGGCTGTTTTCCGGCTCGACCGATGTGCCGAAATTTTCGCGGATGGCACGAAGCTACCTCTTGCATGCTGGCAGTCTGGTTTGGCGAGAAATCAATCCCGATATTTTTGGGTCTATGATCCAAGCGGTGGCGGATGACGAAGAACGTGGTGCACTTGGCATGCACTACACTTCTGTGCCCAATATTCTCAAAGTGCTCAATCCGCTATTTCTGGACGACCTGAGGGCGTCGCTGGAGGAGGCGGGAAGCAGTTCGCAAAAGCTGTTGAATCTGCGCAAGCGCATGGCGAAGATCAGGGTGTTCGATCCAGCCTGCGGCTCGGGCAATTTTCTGGTGATTGCCTACAAGGAAATGCGGGCGATCGAAGCGGAGATCAACAAGCGCAGGGGCGAGCCTGACAGGCGCACTGATATCCCGTTGACCAATTTTCGTGGCATCGAACTGCGTGATTTCCCCGCAGAGATTGCGCGATTGGCGCTGATCATCGCCGAATACCAGTGCGACGTGACTTATCGCGGCCAGAAAGATGCGCTGGCGGAATTCCTGCCGCTGGATGCCAAGAACTGGATCACTTGCGGCAATGCGCTTAGGCTCGATTGGCTGAGCATCTGCCCGCCAACAGGGACAGGGGTGAAACACCATGCCGACGATCTCTTCATGTCACCTGTCGATCAAGCCGAGATCGATTTCGAGAATGAAGGTGGTGAGACGTATATTTGTGGGAATCCTCCTTACCTAGGTTCCACATGGCAGAGCAAAGAGCAGAAGGAAGACCTCGGGAGCATTTTTGAAGGTCGCACAAAGACGTGGAAAGCTCTGGACTATGTGGCGGGCTGGTTCATGAAGGCCGCAGACTATGGTCTGCGCACTACAACTGTGTCGGCTTTCGTGTCAACCAACTCGATTTGCCAAGGGCAGCAAGTTCCTTTTCTTTGGCCACTCATTCTTGCTACGGGGCATCGGATAGGGTTTGCGCATACGAATTTCAAATGGGCTAATCTTGCGAGTTACAACGCGGGTGTGACGGTAGTGATCGTCGGGCTCACAAAGGAAAGCGGACTCGCGACTTTGTTTACCGAAACGGCCGACGGAGAGACTGCAAGAAAGAATGTGGACAACATTAATCCGTATCTAATTGGAGGAGCAAATATCATTGTTGAAAAAGCGATGAAACCTCTCACCCAGGTTAGTACAATGGACTTTGGGAACAAAGCTGATGACGGGGGTCACTTGACTCTAACACCGGTTGAACTGGAACAAATTCAACTCAGTAGTGAGCAGAGAGCTAAATTCATTAGGCGGTTTCTCGGTTCTAGAGAGTTGATCAATGGGGAACCTCGATATTGTATTTGGGTCAAAGATGAACAGGTAGACGAAGCCAAAAAGATCGCATCGCTTGCATCGCAGATCGAAAAAGTTCGAGAAGCCCGATTGGCGAGTAAGGACGCATATGCTCGCGGACTTGCAACGCGCCCGCACCAATTTAAAACACCACGCAGTGCCATTTCATCGGTCATAGTTACACCGCGTGTAAGTTCGGAGAACCGTCCTTATCTTCCCGTGGAGTATCTTTCTGAGGGAGCGATTATCGGCGACCGAAACTTCGCCCTCTACGACGCTCCGCTTTGGAACATGGCGCTGATTGCATCGCGCCTCCATTGGGTCTGGATCGGTACAGTTTGCGTTCGATTAGAGATGCGTTTCAGCTATTCCAACACCCTCGGTTGGAACACATTTCCTGTCCCCAAGCTCACCGAAAAGAATCGAGAAGACCTTACACATTGCGCCGAAGAAATCCTTCTAGCGCGCGAGGCGCATTTCCCTGCCACTATTGCCGATCTCTACGATCCCGAGGCCATGCCCGCTGACCTGCGTGCGGCGCATGAGCGCAACGACGAGGTACTGGAGCGGATCTATATCGGTCGTCGCTTCCGTAATGACACCGAACGGCTGGAAAAGCTGTTTGAGATGTACACCAAGATGACCAGTGGCAAGGGGGGAGGTATTCGTGCCTGAATTTCATCCCTTTACGATCGAAGCCGCCTGCAAAGTGCTTGCAACATTCTACAAGACGAATGACGCTATTGAGGCCTTAGTCTTCGGCTGGGGTTGTGACGGAATTGCCGGAAGCGGCTATATGAGCAGCAAATTCCTTTCAATTGCTCGGGCGGCAGCCAGCGACGATGTACCCCGCGCAAGGACGGAATCAGGTGACATGTCGCTTGCGAGGGCTTTGGTCGAAGAGGCGCTGAAGGCCCCCGAAGCCCACCAAGAAACTCCGTCATGGGTCAAGTTGGTCGCTGGGCTTAAGTTCGATGGCTTCGAACTTGAAAAGAAAACCGTACCCGACCCAAGAGGCAGGCAATCGCTATTTTCGGAAGAAAAGCCGACCAAAGTGGTATGGAAAATCCGACGGATGTTGCCAGAGGATATTCCGGGTGTGGATTTTCGTGAAGCTGAGAGTGAGGTCGTATCGTTATTGGGTCGTCACGGCTTCACTGTTGCCTTGGGCCATCTTGAACAAGCTTTGTCTGCTTTTGGGAGAGGAGAATGGTCATCGGCCAATGGCGAGTTCCGTAAGTTCTATGAGAGCTATCTGAACGAAATTGCTGATCGGCTTGGATACGACGGATCTGGTGACAGCAAAGCGAAGCGCGATTTCCTAGCTGCAAGTTTGAATCCGCCATTCCTTTTAGAGAAATACAACGAATGGCACCCTAACAAAACACAGTTTGTACAGGGACTTATGAATCGTATGCATCCTCATGGTGGGCATGCAGGATTATCCGAAGAAGAGGACGCGACATTTCGTCTTCAGATAATCTTAGTGACCGCTCGGCTGTTGCTACGTCGTTTCGATAACAGGTTGTCCAGTGTTTAGTTTCGTCAGCTTTTTCAGCGAGGACATACGAGAAGGACAACCAAGGGATAAGCGCTATGAGTGATCTGTTTCGCATCGAGAACGGCGCGCTGGTGCGCGCTTCACGTGCGCAGCTTTCCAATGAGGCGATCATTGAAGGCTGGGTGAAAGACAATCCTGGCCTTGTCGGCATCAATGGCATCATTATCGGTCAGCAGGTAACGATCGAGAACCGGGGCCGGATTGACCTGCTGGCCTTGGACAAGGATGGCTCGCTGATTGTCGTTGAACTGAAGCGTGACCGCACACCGCGCGATATTATTGCGCAGACCTTGGATTACGCTTCCTGGGTGGTTCGGCTGACGACGAGCGACGTGCATGATCTCTGCCGCAAACATAATGGCCGTTCGCTGGATGAGATCTACCGCGAGCGCTTCTCCACCTCGCCACCGGATACGCTGAACGCCACACATCAGATGATGATTGTCGCCGGTTCCATGGACGAGACCACCAAGCGCATCATCGAATATCTTTCGGAAGAGCACGGCGTTGGCATCAACGTGGTGTTCTTCAACATTTTCGAACAGGGCGGAATGCAGTTTCTGGCAACCGACACTTTGCTGGAACAGGAAGAAGTGGTGGAGCGGGCGACCCGTAAGGCGCGCGCGCCTTGGTCGGGTTACTGGTATTTGACCGCAGGTGCGGAAAGCGATGTTGCTTGGGAAGACCTGCGGCAAAACGGTTACGTCGTCGCATCGGGCGGCAAATGGTATTCCGACGGTCTGGCGCGGCTATCAAGTGGCGACCGGGTTTTCTTCTATCAGAAGAATGCCGGATATCTTGGCTACGGCGTTGTGACGACCGAAATGCAGCCCGCCAGCGAGTTCGTACTTGCGGATGGCCGCGCCCTAACCGAAGGGGTGCCTCGCCCCTATTTTACCGAGTATGGCGATGATCCGGAAAAACGCGCCTATGTGATCGGCGTCGACTGGAAGAAAACCTTCGATCGAAACGACGCCAAGACTTTCGCCGGGATCTTCGCCAACCAGAACATCGCCTGCAAGATCTACGACGAGAAGACCGTCGATTTTCTGGTGAGTGAGTTCGGGGTAAGCCGGTTTGAGGAGGAAGGGCGGTGAGGGGGAAATACTGGATGAAGCACTTTGGATTAGTCTCCTTTTCTTTGGCATGGGCGCGTTCTGAATCTATTTATGAAGGCTGGCTAAATGTCACATCGGGGGCAACATCATGATGACGCCACGCGCAGCGATCACTGGTGGTGAGGTATGGCTGAGGCCATTCGGTCATTTTGCACCGAAGCACCAAGGATTTATGGGGTTCTCAACCGCGAAAATCAGGGATCAGTTCTTATCGCAAATCCGCGATGGAGCAGTTGTCTTGATCTGGACTCGGCAGCGTGGTGGGGAGACTGGGTGGAAGGGATGCTGTCGCGGCATATTGCAATTAACCAAGCGGCCAGCCTTGGCCAGTGCTCTCAGTAGTATAAATGGCAATAGATTGCGAAACGACAGCGACAGCGATTTCAGTCATGGAGTCGTTGCGGTCCGTGCATGGGAAATGGATAGCCGTGACAAACACTTAATGAAAACGATAGCACCGAGCATTTGGCCAGGGCAAACCCAGCACATCGGCCATTTTTCTATGCGAATGAAACCTTCGGAGTTACCCAATATCGAGCATTTGCGAATTCGTGAGGTTTCTGTTTTCGGACAAATTCCAGTAGTTCCCGGTGCCTTTGGAGAAATCAAAAATGTGTTCTAAAGGGTCAATAACGAGGAAGTCAGTCCCCTCCGTTTCCGTCACTTATGCCCAAAATGGCAGTTCTACCAAATCCAATGAGCTTGGAATGCGGGCGATGCAGGAACGCGCCTATGAAAAGCGTGGTGAACAATATCTGCTGATCAAGTCGCCACCGGCCTCGGGCAAGAGCCGGGCGCTGATGTTCATTGCGCTCGACAAGCTGGCCAATCAGGGTCTGAAGCAGGCGATCGTGGTGGTGCCGGAAAAATCGATCGGTGCGAGTTTCAACGATGAACCACTGTCGAAATATGGCTTCTGGGCAGACTGGGCCGTGAAGCCCAAATGGAACCTGTGCAATGCGCCGGGATCGGATGGTGGCAAGGTCAACGCTGTTGGCGTATTCCTCGCAAGCGAAGACCAGGTGTTGGTCTGCACGCATGCGACGTTCCGTTTTGCAGTCGACAAATTCGGCGCCGAAGCCTTTGATGACCGGCTGATTGCGGTTGATGAGTTTCACCACGTTTCCGCCAACCCGGACAACAAGCTCGGTGCACATCTAGGCGATTTGATTGCCCGTGACAAAGTGCATCTGGTAGCGATGACTGGATCTTATTTCAGGGGCGATGCCGAGGCAGTGCTTGTTCCTGAAGACGAAGCCAAGTTCGATACCGTCACCTACACCTATTATGAGCAGCTTAATGGCTACAGCTTTCTGAAGTCGCTCGATATCGGCTATTTCTTCTATTCCGGCTCCTATGCTGATGACATTCTCAAAGTGCTTGATCCAGACGAGAAGACCATCATCCACATTCCGAACGTAAATTCCCGCGAAAGCACCAAGGACAAGCACAAGGAAGTCGAACACATTATCGACGCTTTGGGAGAATGGCAGGGAGCTGACCCTAAGACAGGTTTTCAACTGGTTAAGCGCGCCGATGGCCGTGTACTGAAGATTGCAGATCTGGTCGACGACGAAGCGGTCAAACGTGACAAGGTTTCTGCGGCATTGAAAGATCCTGCTGAAAAAAACAATCGGGATCATGTCGACATCATCATTGCGCTTGGTATGGCCAAAGAGGGGTTCGACTGGATTTGGTGTGAGCACGCGCTGACAGTGGGTTACCGCGCGAGTTTGACTGAAATCGTCCAGATCATTGGCCGCGCAACGCGGGATGCGCCTTGTAAAACACATGCGCGGTTTACAAACCTTATTGCGGAACCTGATGCATCGGAAGCGGCAGTAACCGAGGCAGTCAACGATACGCTCAAGGCGATCGCCGCAAGTCTGCTCATGGAACAGGTGCTTGCGCCACGCTTCAATTTCGCACCCAAGACGCCTACGAGCGGCCCGATTGAGGGCTATGACTATGGCGAGGACGGTTATCGGCCGGATAATTGCAATGTTGGTTTCAACGAAGAAAGCGGGCAATTCCAGATCGAGATCAAGGGACTCGCTGAACCAAAAAGCAAAGAAGCCACACGCATTTGCCAGGAAGACTTGAATGAGGTGATCACCGCTTTTGTTCAGGACAAAACGGCAATCGAACGCGGCCTTTTTGATGGCGAATTGGTGCCTGAAGAATTAACCCAGGTACGGATGGGTAAAATCATCAAGGATAAATATCCAGAGCTTGAAGATGAAGATCAGGAGGCTGTTCGACAGCACGCAATTGCTGCATTGAATTTAACGCAGCAAGCCAAGGCTGTTGCCCTCTCAACCGAGGTGGAAACAACCTCTGGAAATACGGCGTTGATTCAGGGGGTTCGAAAATTCTGTATGGATGTCCGTGACCTTGATATCGATCTAATTGACAGAATAAATCCATTTGGCGAAGCCTATGCCATTCTAGCAAAAACCATGAGTGAAGAGAGCCTAAAACAAGTGGCGGCTGTAATTTCGGCGAAGAAAATCAACCTTACGCCTGAAGAAGCTCGCGACCTTGCAAGACGAGCCTTGAGGTTCAAGCAGGAGCGCGGAAGGATTCCGTCGATTACGTCACAAGATCCTTGGGAAAAGCGGATGGCCGAAGGCATTGCTTACTTGGCCTGCATGAAGTCCGAGGCTGCGAATGGTTAAAGAATTTACAGATGCAGATGACGAGTTGCTGGCAGAGCTTGGCGTTGAGGTTGAGGCCAAGAAATCAGCAAGTCGGACACCGCGCGAGGAGCGCATCATTGCGGGCTTCGAAGAGATCCAGCGCTTTGTCACAGAGCAGGGACGCATCCCTCAGCATGGCGAGGAACGCGACATCTTTGAGCGGCTCTACGCCGTGCGCCTGGACCGCTTACGCGAACAGGAAGAATGCCGCCTGATTTTGGAGCCAATGGACCATCAGGGGCTTCTGGGTGAAAGTAAAGCCTATGACATTCAGGGATCAGATGAACTTGATGATGAAGCACTTCTGGCTGAGTTAGGTGTGGAACCGGTCGCGCCTGAAATAACAGAACTGCGCCACGTTCGTTCGAGTGTTGAGAAACGTGCAGCTGAAGAAATTGCCAATCGCGAAAAATGCGAGAACTTTGATAAGTTCAAACCATTGTTTGAGCAGGTTCAAAAAGACATTGATACCGGCAACCGATCCACAAGACCTTTTGTAAAGGATGCGGGATTTCTGAAGGCTGAAATCAAGGCAGGTCAATTCTTCATCTTAGGCGGACAGACCGCTTATGTCGCGGAAATTGGCGAAACATTCAAAGCGCCTAATGGTGAGTCCGACTCGCGATTACGGTTGATTTACTCGAACGGCACAGAAAGTAACATTCTGCTGCGTTCGCTGCAACGGGCGCTTTATAAGGATGAGGCTGGGCGGCGTATAACTGATCCAACTGCAGGTCCACTATTTGCCGATCAAACTGCCGATGGCGATGAGGCGAGCGGAACCATTTATGTGTTGCGCAGTAAATCAGAACACCCGTCGGTGACGGAGAACAGGGGCTTGGTTCATAAGATCGGCGTGACAAACCTGAGCGTAGAGAAACGCATCGCTGGCGCTCGACTCCAGCCAACGTTTCTGATGGCTGATGTGGAAGTGGTTGCGACTTATGAACTCTTCAATATCAATCGAACGAAACTTGAGAATCTGATCCATCGCGTATTTGAAGCCGCGCGCCTCAATATCGAAATTAAGGATCGCTTTGGTAATCCAGTGGTTCCACGGGAGTGGTTTCTAGTGCCATTGTTCGCGATTGATGACGCCGTGAAGAAGATCCGCGATGGCTCGATTACGAACTATCGTTATGAACCCAAAGAAGGCCGCTTGATCAGTGATTGATTTGGTCGCTATCAATAGGCGCTCCGGGGATTCAAACCTAGACCGATAAATGCTAAATTTGCCACAAGATTTCGGTAAAATCGGAGCAAGCTATGGGTGGTATGGGATCGGGAAATCGGTGGCGCTACGGTGCTCGCGATATTTGCGAAAGCAGTTTGCGTATTGATATTCGCTATATGCGGACCAAGGGACTGTTGACGCCAGGCAGGCAGGGAACCTTATCTTGGTCGCGGGGAGGGGAAACCACCTCCTGGATCAATTACAAATGCCACGAATTAACTTTGGAACTTGACTACAAGACTAGACCAATTGGTGGCGAATGGACGCCTGTGAATGAGCATATATCTATAGAGCGAGTTGCACAGCCATTTGGCGGCACAAGACGCTACTTTCACTGCCCTCGTTGCTATGGGCGCTGTCTGGTGCTTTACGGCGGTTCCAACTTCCGTTGTAGAAAGTGCCAGAACCTTGCCTATGCCAGCCAAAACCAGGACTTGCACGATCGCGCATCTTCCAAGGCTCGTAAAATCCGTGAGCGTTTGGGTGATGATGGTGGTTTCGATGATCAATTTCCATCCAAACCCAAAGGTATGCACTGGCGAACCTATGAAAGGCTGGAGCAGCAATGTGAAATGTATGAAAACCAAGTCGCAGTTTAATTCACACATCTACTAGCTCGACTGGAGAGCCGAGTCGGTTCAGTCTGACATGTGAATTGTCGCTGGTTTGCTTACTATGTGCTTACCAACTTCATATCCAATAAGCGTTTTGTGAGCTATGTCGTTGATTTTGTTGGTGAGCGCGCGGGGGTTCGAACCCCGGACCTACTGATTAAAAGTCAGTTGCTCTACCAGCTGAGCTACGCGCTCCCGAAGCGGCCGACGCGTGATGCACACTAGCCCGGGTGGCGCGGAACATAGGGACGGTGATGGCTCTGGTCAACAGACAATCCGTGCTTTTTTTCGAGTTTTTTACACCTTTCTTTCGCAGGTTTGGATGTCGCCCGAACGTTCGACGGAGAACTCAATTGTTGGCGAGGTTAACCAGCTTGATGCATCGCAACATGTTTCGCAGGTTTCCGCGGCTATATGTCTGCGCCGGAAAATGTGACTGGTCTTGATCGGGCGCACGCGCTACGTCGGTGAATGTGGAACTGCCATCTGGGAGAATTGCTTGAACATCGCCGACATTTCGCTGTTGACTGCCATTCTGGCTGGCGCATTATCGTTCCTCTCTCCCTGCGTCTTGCCGTTGGTGCCGCCATATCTTTGCTATATGGCCGGGGTTTCGTTTGAGGATTATAACGCGGCGGATAACAAACAGTCCGGGGTTCAGCGGCAGGTTTTCTTTGCTGCGCTAGTGTTCACGCTGGGTTTTGCGACCGTGTTTGTCGCACTTGGTGCCGGTGCTTCCAGTGTCGGTGCCATCCTGCGCCAGAATATTGATTTGTTTGCCCGCATCGGCGGGGTAATCATCATCATAATGGGTCTGCATTTTACGGGCTTGTTCCGTATCCCGTTTTTGGCCCGCGAAGCGCGGTTTTCCGGCAATGGCAAACCGGCAACCATTTCAGGCGCTTATATCATGGGTCTGGCGTTCGCTTTTGGTTGGACACCCTGTATCGGTCCGGTTCTTGGCGCCATATTGGGCGTGGCAGCCTCTCGCGAAACTGTCGGCTCAGGGGCCATGTTGCTGGCGTTTTATTCTCTGGGTCTGGCAGTGCCATTCTGGATTGCTGCGTTGTTTTCCGGAGCGTTCATGCGGTTCATGACACGGTTTCGCAAACATTTGGGAACTGTCGAGAAGATCACTGGCGGGTTGTTGGTTCTCACCGGTATCCTTTTCTTGACTGGCGGGATGGCCACCATGTCTTACTGGCTGCTGGAAAATTTCCCTGCGCTGGGAACAATCGGCTGACTGTCTGTCAGATCGGTGGTTTGCGTACCGGTCGTTTGAAAGTTGCCAATATCAAGCCAGCCAGCACGGTAATGATGCCGATCATGTGGAAGTGCTCAAATGGCTCACCCAAAAAGAAAACTGCCAGCGAAACGCCGTAGGGTGGCATGAGATACATGAAGGTTCCGGCGGTTGACGCGCCGAGGCGGGCAATTCCGTACTGAAATCCCGAGAATGCCAAAAGCGATGCAAAGAAAATAATGCCTGCAATACCCGACCAAGCTGTGAGTGTGACAGGCATGCGGGCACCGGAAAAATATTCCCAAGCTGCCATGGGAGCGAGTAACAATGTGCCGGAAAAAGCGTAGAGCCCGAAGGATGCCATGGTTCCCAGTCCTTCGACCGGGCGTGCTCGCAAGAGAACTGAATAGGACGCCCACGAAATGGCTGCGCCAAGGATCAAAATGTCGCCAATATTAAAGTTGAGCGCCATCAGTGCCGCCATGTCGCCGCGCAAGACGATGGTGGCGACACCCAGAAAGCCGATAATGATTCCCGCCAGTTCGCGGTTTCCAATCGGACGACCATAAAACAATCGTTCAATGATCAGGATGATCAATGGAGATGTGGTGTATATCAGCGTGGCATTCGTGGCGGTGGTATATTGGAGGGCAACATAGACCACGCCACCGCACAGCCACATGCCGGGAAATCCCAATAGCAACCAATAGCCGGTGTGGTTTCTGATGAGTTGGCTGGCCGGTCGACGGGCGGCAATGACCCATGGCAGAAGCAAAATACCAGCGCCCAGCCAGCGTAAAAAGGCCAAAGTAAAGGGGGCTACTTCCGGAATTGCCAGTCGTCCGAAGATCAGGTTTGTCGAGAAAAACAGGGGCGCAACCAGCATAACGGCAACTGGAATGGCGAGGGAATGCTGGGTTGTTTCGGCTGATTTTGTGGACTGCAAGATTTTTACCCGGTAATTGGCGGTGCCTGAAACGGCAAGAACTTCAAGCGCAGTTCATCATGACGGCACCATCTTGAGAGTGCTATAGGGTGAATCGTGTGCCGACGGAACGGCTAAAACGGAGACTTGTGATGAAACGAACATGTTTGGCGGTCATTCTGGCCGCCGGTGATGCAACCCGGATGAAATCATCACAGTCAAAAGTTCTCCATCCGGTCGCCAACCTTCCGATGATTGCCCATGTCACCAAAGTCGCGGCGGCGGCTGGAGTCGACCACATCGCATTGGTTGTCGGTCGGGACGCTGACAAGGTCACTGTGGCGGCAGGAAGTGCGGGCATCCCTGTCACTCCGGTCGTCCAAAATGAGCGCAAGGGTACCGGACACGCAGTGCTGATGGCCCAGGATATCATTTCGCAAGGCTATGATGATGTCATTGTCTTGTATGGCGATGCACCCCTGATAGATCCCGCCAGCCTGAAGGCAGCCAGTGCGGCGCGCGCGGAAGGGGCGGACATGGTTGTCATCGGTTTTTCAGCGGCAGACCCGACCGGATATGGCCGGATGATCGTAGAGAACGGCGAACTCATTGCCATTGTGGAAGAAAAGGAAGCTGACGAAACCACAAAACAGATTGATTTCTGCAATGGCGGCATCATTACCATGGATGGGTCCGCGGCAATTTCCATCCTTGAAGCGATTGGCAACGACAACGCCAAAGGCGAATATTATCTGACCGACGCGGTGACTGTTTGTCGTGATCGTGGCGGCAAGGTTATTGCACTTTCAGCCCCGGAAGCGGACATGATGGGCTGCAATAACCGCGCTGAGTTGGCCTTGATCGAAGCAGAATGGCAGCGGCGCAAACGCCATGAAGTCATGGTTTCAGGCGTCAGCCTGATTGATCCCGGTTCGGTGTTTCTTTCCCACGATACCGAAATTGCTCGAGATGTAGTGGTTGAGCCAAATGTCTGGTTCGGGCCCGGGGTGCGGGTAGATGAAGGTGCGGTGATCCATGGTTTTTCGCATCTCGAGGGCGCTCACGTGGGCGTCGGTGCTTCTGTCGGACCTTTCGCAAGGCTGCGGCCTGGTGCAGACCTTCGAGAAAAATCCAAAGTCGGGAATTTCTGCGAGGTCAAGAAGTCGGATATCGGAGTGGGAGCCAAGGTCAATCATCTGACTTATATCGGTGATGCAACAGTCGGTGCAGGCGCAAATATCGGAGCAGGGACAATCACCTGCAACTATGACGGGGTGAACAAGCACCGCACAAATATTGGCGAGAACAGTTTTGTCGGTTCGAATTCGTCTTTGGTGGCGCCTGTCACCATCGGCTCAGGGGCCTATATCGGGTCGGGTACCGTCGTCACGCGCAATGTTGAAGCTGATGCGCTGGCGTTGAGCCGGTCGCCGCAGCAGAACCTCGCCGGAAAAGGCAAAGTTCTCAAAGCGCGGGCGCTAGCCTTGAAGGCCGCGCGCCAGGGACGTGAGACTGACAAGTCTTAAAGTGCGAGATTAACTGTTGTCATGAAATGTGAGACCACGCGACCCTTTGGGCAGTGGTCTATTGGCGATGGGGTGCTATAGCAACAATACCAGTTTGTCGGGATTCGGGGGTTCATCTTTTATGTGTGGAATAGTCGGGATTATCGGCAGCCGTGATGTTGCGCCACTATTGGTCGATGCGCTCAAACGGCTCGAATATCGGGGCTATGATTCCGCCGGTGTGGCGACACTTGTGGACGGCAAACTCGATCGCCGCCGCGCAGAAGGAAAGCTGGGCAATCTCGAAAAAAGGCTGCAAGCTGATCCACTTCCCGGCAAGATTGGTATTGGCCATACACGCTGGGCCACACATGGCGCTCCTACTGAGAACAATGCCCACCCACATTTTTCTGGTCAAGTTGCAGTTGTTCACAACGGCATAATCGAGAATTTTTCAAGTTTGCGTAAGGAGCTTGAAGGAGAGGGCGTCGAATTCGTCAGCCAGACTGATACTGAAGTAGTGGCCCATTTGGTCAACCACTATCTCGAGACTGGCAAGACTGCGCGGGAAGCCGCGCACGCCGCGCTGGCGCGGCTGGAAGGCGCCTATGCATTGGGCATTCTCTTCGGTGGTGAAGAAAAGATGATAATAGGTGCCCGCCACGGTCCGCCGTTGGCTGTGGGCTATGGCAATGGTGAAATGTATCTGGGATCAGATGCCATTGCCCTGGCGCCCTTTACCGATGAAGTTGCCTATCTCGAGGATCATGATTGGTGTGTGGTTACCCAGAATGGTGTTGAATTTTATGATGAAACCGGTAGTCGGGTAGAGAGAGCCAAACAGATCAGCCGGGGTGCCGCCCATGTCGTGGACAAGGGCAATTACAAGCACTTCATGGAGAAAGAAATCCATGAGCAGCCTGAAGTTGTCACCCAAACGCTGAGCCATTACCTCGATTTCTCAAGTGGGGCAGTCAAGCAGAGCGTGACGGGGCTTGATTTTGCCAATCTCGATCGGCTGGCAATCTCTGCTTGTGGCACTGCCTATTATGCCGGATTGATCGGCAAATACTGGTTTGAGCGCTATGCCCGATTGCCGGTGGAAATCGATGTGGCATCGGAGTTCCGTTATCGCGAATTGCCGCTCACAGGCAAAATGGCTGCTCTTTTTGTGTCTCAATCCGGCGAAACAGCTGATACTCTGGCTTCACTGCGTTATTGCAAATCTTCCGGTATGAAGATCGGGACTATCGTCAATGTGGTCGAATCAACCATGGCGCGGGAATCCGACGTTGTGTTTCCAACACTTGCGGGGCCGGAAATTGGCGTTGCTTCAACCAAGGCTTTCACCTGCCAGCTTTCGGTTTTGGCATCACTGGCCATCGCTGCTGGTCGCGAACGGGGCGTCTTGAGCGTTGAAGACGAAAAAGAGATGATTCAGTCTTTGGTCGAAAGTCGACGGCTGATGAGCGAAGTCTTGGAGCAAATTCAACCAGGGATCGAAGAACTTTCACGCGAGTTATCCCACTTCAAGGACGTGCTTTACCTTGGTCGCGGCACCAATTATCCGCTTGCCCTGGAAGGCGCGCTCAAGCTCAAGGAAATTTCCTATATTCATGCTGAGGGTTATGCTGCGGGTGAACTCAAACACGGGCCTATTGCGCTGATTGACGAGGATATGCCGGTTATCGTGATCGCGCCGCATGATACGATTTTTGAGAAAACTGTCTCCAACATGCAGGAAGTGGCAGCCCGCGGTGGGCGCATTATTTTGATCACGGATGAAAGGGGTGCGGCACAGACCACACTCGAGACGATGAAAACAATCGTGCTGCCTGATGTGCATGATATCGTGACGCCGATCCTTTATGCGCTGCCCATCCAGATGATTGCTTATTTTACCGCGGTGTTCATGGGTACTGACGTCGATCAACCACGCAATCTCGCCAAGTCAGTAACGGTGGAATAGGTGCGTAATGTTCGGGCAGTAAATATCAATCCAATTTGAAATTGGATTCGTCCGAAGCCTTGCCGAATGCTGCAGTGCAATCCATATTAGACGTGTTACCGGTTCAATCCCGCAACCGGTGCGTTTGACGGGCATATTGGAATGAGTGACGGCCAAAAATCGCAAACCGGCGGAATGCGCTTAAGGCGGTACTTTCTGACTGGTTTGATCGTGGTTGCCCCAGTGGCAATCACTGCTTACCTGACATGGTCCATTGTTTTGTGGGTTGATGGATGGGTCAAACCCTATTTGCCCGCCACTTACAATCCCGATACCTATTTGCCGTTCAGCGTGCCGGGTTACGGTTTGCTGGTTGCCTTGTTCCTCATCACCATTGTTGGATTTCTTGCTGCCAATCTGGTTGGACGCTCGATTCTGGGTTTCGGCGAGTCGCTGCTAGACCGGATGCCGCTGGTGCGAACAGTCTACAAAGCGTTGAAGCAAATATTTGAAACGGTTCTGGCTGAGCAAAACAGCTCTTTCAAACAGGCGGGCCTGATCGAGTATCCGCGCAAGGGTATCTGGTCTATTGTCTTTATCGCTACGGAGACCAAGGGCGAAGTGGATAAATTGCTGCCCGAAAATGAAACCATTGCGGTTTTCCTGCCGACTACGCCAAACCCCACTTCTGGTTTTCTGCTTTTTGTACCGCGCAAGGACATCCAATTCCTTGATATGACAGTAGAAGAAGCTGCGAAAATGGTAATTTCAGCCGGGCTTGTTGCACCTGAGTATCCCAAGGTTCAAAAAACCTGATCCTGCTGCTTCTTAGAAGAAAGACAAGCCGCTGGTTTAGGTATTGAATCGTCAGCCGGCGCGCAAAAAGCGGATCGCTTCGTCTCTGCGCATCAGGTAAAGCAGCATGCGGATTGCCTTGCCCCGATCACTTGAAAGGTCTGGGTCGCTGGTCGTAATGTTTCGGGCATCATTCCGAGCCATTTCGAGCAAATCAGCGTGGGCGGATAAATCAGCCAGTCGAAAGCCGGGCAGGCCGGATTGTTGTGTTCCGAGCAAATCACCTTCACCGCGCAGCCGGAGGTCTTCTTCGGCGATCCGGAACCCGTCTTCGCTTTCACGCAATACGGCCAAACGCGCATGCGCTGTCTCACTCAACGGGCCGTGATACATCAGGATGCAGCTTGAAGCTTCCGAGCCACGTCCGACACGACCGCGTAACTGGTGAATCTGGGCGAGGCCGAAATGTTCGGCATGTTCAATGACCATGATGGTGGCGTCCGGGACATCTACTCCCACCTCAATGACGGTCGTTGCTACCAGCAATCGTGTTTCGCCGCTCTTGAAAGCGGCCATCGCCGCTTCCTTTTCGTCGCCAGGCATGCGTCCGTGAACCAGCCCGATCAGTGGTGCAAGGTGTTTTCCGGCTGCTTTCTTCAAGTCTTCGAATCGAGATTCAACGCTGGCGAGATCGCTTTTTTCACTGTCTTCCACCAATGGGCAGATCCAGTAAGCCTTTTTGCCGTTTGTGATCGCAGATGTCAGTCGCTTGATGATATCGCCAATCCGCTCATCGGGAATTGTGACCGTGGCAATGGGTTTGCGGCCTGCGGGCTTTTCAGTCAGTTGAGAAACATCCATATCACCAAAGGCTGCCAGAACCAGTGTTCGCGGAATGGGCGTTGCGGTCATGACCAGCATATGGGGCGCATTGCCCTTGGCTGTCAGTCGCAATCGCTGATGGACGCCGAATCGGTGCTGCTCGTCGACCACTGCATATGTGAGGTTCTTGTAAGTCACAGAATCCTGGAATAACGCATGGGTGCCCACAACGATGTTTGCTGTGCCGGTCGCAATTCGATCAAGAATTTCCGCTCGTTCCTTTCCTTTGGTGCGCCCCGTCAAGATATCAACGGAAATACCTGAAGATGCTGCCATATTAGTTATTGATGAATAATGTTGCCGGGCCAAGATTTCGGTCGGTGCCATCAGCACGGCCTGTCCGCCGGCTTCAACAGCTTCGGCCATCGTCAACATTGCGACCGCAGTTTTACCGGAACCAACGTCTCCTTGCAGCAGGCGGATCATGCGATTATCGCTTGCCATATCAGTCAGAATTTCGTCAATCGACTGGCGCTGACTTGAAGTCAGTGAAAACGGCAGTGCTTCGAGAACGGTCTGGCGCAGCTCACCATGTGCCTTGATGGCATTGCCGGGCAATTTACGCAGGCGGCTGCGCACAAGCGCGAGTGAAATCTGGCCAGCCAGCAATTCATCATAGGCCAATCGACGTCTGGCTGGGGCACGCGGGTCAATGTCAGCAGGGTCTTCCGGCGTGTGGAGCCTTTGTAATGCCTCCTTGAAAACCGGAAAGCCCGTCTGAGTGACGAGATGTTGATCTGCCCATTCGGGTAACTTTGGCACCAATGGCAGAGCTGTAGCAATGGCTTTGCGCAGCAGTTTGGGCGACAGTCCGCTTGTCAGAGGATAAACCGGTTCGAACAAAGGCAGATCGTCGCGGTCGGCTTCGCGTATGACATGGTCGGGATGAACCATTGAGGGTTGACCGTTGTACCAACTGACCTTGCCGGAGACGATAACTGTCTCGCCAACTGGCATCTGGTTTTCGAGCCATTTTTGCTGGCCGTTAAAATAGACCAGCGACATTTCCCCGGTCTCATCATGGACATAGATACGGTAGGGCACGTTTTTTCGCCCCCGCGGGGAAGGTTGATGTCGGTCGACCGTTACGGTGAGAGTTACAATTGTGCCTTCCGGGGCGTGAGCAATTCCGGGATTGTAACTGCGATCGATCAGATTGTAAGGGGGCAGAAAGACAAGATCGACCACGCGGGTATCTGAAGCGTCTTCGCGTCCTGTAACCCGCGCCAGTGCTTCCGCCGATTTCGGGCCTATGCCGGAAAGGCTTTCAACGGGAGTAAACAGCGAATCGAGTTCGAGCGGGCGCATTGTCTAAAAAGAAAGGTAAAAATACCTCTTGGCAAGGCTGACAGGAGCGGTTCCTTGAGTTATTGAAACCGGCTCAAGCCGAGGATGAACATGACCGGAACAACCCGTAGCAGTGCCGATCTCGATCCGCGCCGTCGTCGCCTGTTGGTGCGCGCCTGGCGGCGAGGTATTCGCGAAATGGATTTGATGCTCGGCGGGTTCGCTGATGCCGAGCTTGCGGGGCTATCAGATGGAGAACTCGACCAGCTTGAAACACTGATGATCCAACAGGACGCAGATATCCTCAATTGGATTACGGGTGAAAAGCCCACTCCGGCGGCATTCGATACAGCGCTGTTTCGCCGAATTGCCGCTTATCGTCCAAAGTTTGATGGCAGTGGCAGCCTGTTGGCGGAGCGGTCAGACCGCACATGATGAATGTCATTCCTGCAGCAAAAGTGACCGGTTTTACCGGGCCTTCGACCATTTCCGCCGTGCCGCCGGGTATGGAAGCTTTTGTGTTGGTCGAACTTGCGCGACAGGGTGCGCCGGTTGCATGCTTCCTTTCGGACGGCCAGCAGGTGAGCGATCTTGAACAAAATCTGGCGTTTATTGCGCCGGAAATTCCGGTGCTGACGCTTCCGGGTTGGGATTGTCTGCCCTATGACCGGGTTTCGCCCGGAGCCGATGTTTCGGCACGCAGGCTCAATTCACTGGCTGGATTGGCTGCCATGGCAGGTGATGAACAGGGGCCGCACGGTGCCATCGTTCTCATAACAGTCAATGCGGCACTTCAACGGGTCCCGCCAATTGATGCGATTCGGGGATTGGGGTTTTCAGCGCGTGCGGGCAGCGTGTTGCGGATGGAAGAGTTGTCCGCTCGTTTCGAGCGGCTCGGATTTGACCGTGTCGCCACCGTTCGCGAAGTGGGCGAATATGCGGTACGAGGCGGTATTCTTGATGCCTGGTTGCCAGGTGATGAGGAGCCGGTGCGGCTCGATTTCTTCGGCGATACGCTGGAAAGCATTCGCGGCTTTGACGCTGCTAGCCAACGCACAACTGGTCGGGTTGAAGAACTCAAACTCAATTCTATGAGCGAAGTGTCGCTGGATGCAGAAGCCATCAGTCGGTTTCGCGCGAACTATCTCAAGACCTTTGGTGCGGCTACGCGTGATGATGCGCTTTATGTTGCTATTTCCGAGGGCCGACGGTTTGCAGGCATGGAGCACTGGTTGCCACTGTTTTACGATCGGCTGGCAACGGTGTTTGATTATCTTGAAGGTTTTCAACTGGTTATGGACCATGCGGTTATCGATGCCGCTGGCGAACGATACGAGCAAATTGAAGATCATTACGAAGCCCGCGCCGATCAATTGGCATCGTATAAACCCGGCAAGATGCAATCCGCCCCGTACAAACCTGTTCCGCCGGATTTGCTTTACGTCGATAAAGCCTCATTGGCCGAAGCCTTTGATCATGCTGGTGCAATTCGGCTGACACCATTCAGTGAGCCTGAAACCGGTGCGCGCAAAGTTTTTGAGCTTGATGCCCATGTTGGTCCGCGATGGGCTGCAGATGTTGAAAATCGCACCGGCGAAACCCGCGTCAACCTGTTTGAAAAAGCGGTCAGTTATATCGCGGAAAAGCGCGCCAAGGGTTCGCGCGTACTGATTTCCGCCTGGACCGAAGGATCTCTTGACCGCCTGTTGCAGGTGCTTGATGAGCACGGACTGGGCAATCTTCGCCGGATTGAACGATTTGCCGAGGTAGAAAAGCTGAAGCCCGGCCAGGCGGCTGCCGCGGTGATGGCACTTGAGGGTGGATTTGAGGCCGGTGATACTGTTGTCATCGGCGAGCAGGACATTTTGGGCGACCGGCTGGTGCGCAAGTCCCGCCGGAAGAAACGTGCGGCTGATTTCATCACCGAAGTCGCGGGGCTGGATGAAGGTTCGCTGGTGGTGCATGCCGAACACGGCATTGGGCGTTTTATCGGTTTGCGGGAAATTCAGGCCGCAGGGGCGCCGCATGCCTGTTTGGAATTGCACTATGCGGGCGATGCAAAACTGTTCCTTCCTGTCGAAAACATTGAGCTGCTATCACGTTATGGTTCGGACAGTGAAGGCGTTCAGCTAGACCGTTTGGGTGGGGTGGCGTGGCAATCGCGCAAGGCCAAGCTGAAGAAGCGCCTACTGGATATGGCAGCAGGCCTGATCCGGATTGCTGCTGAACGGCACATGCGCAGCGCACCTGCACTGACGGCACCGGACGGGCTCTATGATGAATTCTCAGCCCGTTTTCCCTATGATGAGACTGAAGACCAGATGGCTGCGATTGATGCGGTCAAATCGGATCTGGCAGCGGGCCAGCCTATGGACCGTTTGATTTGCGGCGACGTTGGTTTCGGCAAAACGGAAGTGGCACTTCGCGCAGCTTTTATTGCGGCGATGAACGGCGTGCAGGTTGCCGTGGTTGTTCCCACGACCTTGCTGTCACGCCAGCACTACAAGACATTTTGTGATCGGCTGCGTGGTTACCCAATCCGGGTGAGCCAGGCTTCACGACTGGTAGGCGCCAAAGAGCTGGCGCTGACCAAACAGGAACTGGCATCCGGAAAAACTGACATTGTTATCGGCACACATGCACTTCTCGGCACGTCGATCAAATTTGCCAATTTGGGCTTGTTGATTGTCGACGAGGAGCAGCATTTCGGCGTCAAGCACAAGGAAAGGCTCAAGGAGCTCAAGAGTGATGTGCATGTGCTGACATTGTCAGCGACGCCCATCCCGCGGACGCTGCAACTGGCCATGACCGGGGTGCGCGAACTCTCACTGATCACCACGGCACCTGTTGACCGGATGGCGGTGAGAACTTTCATCACACCGTTCGATGGGTTGACTGTTCGAGAGACGCTGATGCGTGAACACTATCGTGGCGGTCAGAGTTTTTATGTCTGTCCGAGGATTTCCGATATTGAAGAGGTGGCAGCCTGGCTGCGCTCGGATGTTCCGGAGCTGAAGTTTGCCATAGCCCACGGCCAGATGCCGCCAGGTGAACTCGATGACATCATGAATGCGTTCTACGATGGGCGTTACGATGTGCTGTTGTCGACCACGATCGTGGAATCGGGTTTGGATGTTCCATCTGCCAATACGCTGATTGTGCATCGGGCTGACATGTTCGGACTGGCGCAGCTTTATCAAATCCGTGGCCGGGTCGGGCGTTCCAAAGCTCGCGCTTTCGCCATTCTGACTCTGCCGGTCAACCGCGTACTCACTTCGACCGCTGATCGTCGTCTCAAGGTTCTTCAATCTCTGGACACTCTTGGTGCCGGGTTTCAATTGGCAAGCCATGACCTTGATATTCGGGGTGCCGGCAATCTACTCGGTGATGAGCAATCAGGTCACATCAAGGAAGTCGGTTTCGAACTATATCAGCACATGCTTGAAGAAGCGGTGGCAGAGCTCAAGGGTGGCGATGAGATTGTTGACAGCGGATGGTCGCCGCAAATCACTGTAGGCACACCGGTGATGATCCCTGAGAATTATGTGCCCGACCTGCATCTTCGGCTTGGGCTTTATCGGCGGTTGGGCGAAGTCACCGAAATTGAAGACATTGACGGTTTCGGCGCCGAGTTGATTGACCGCTTTGGGCCGATGCCTGTCGAAGTCGAGCATCTTTTGAAGATCGTTTTCATTAAGTCTCTCTGCCGCAAGGCCAATGTTGAAAAGCTCGATGCGGGCCCGAAGGGCGTTGTGGTGCAATTCCGAAACAGCGAATTCCCTAATCCTGCAGGTCTGGTGCAGTACATTTCCGGACAATCCAAATCTGCGAAAATCCGGCCCGATCAAAGCCTGTTTCTGGCTCGTGACCTGCCTACCGGTGAACAGCGGCTTGCAGGTGCAGCCGTGACCATGAGCAAACTGGCAAGCATCGTGGACGCCGCCTAGGTCGAAGAACTTTCCGGCATGTCTTTCTGTGCTGCGATTTCGCGAATGGCCTGGGCAATTGTGTCAGCAGATTGCGCTCCAACAACAGCATATTTGCCCGCCAGTATGAAACAAGGCACGCCTGTCACACCCATTTGCCGCGACACATCAATTTCAGTTTCCACCGCTTCGCGGTCAGCGCCATCGTCGAGCAGTCTGCGAACGACGTCAGGATCGAGTCCTGCCTGGGTCGCTGCATCAACCAGAACATCGTCATCACCGATATTCTTGCCTTCCACGAAATAGGCGCGAAACAGGATTTCGACCATGTTATCTTGGGTTTGGGTGCCTTGTGAGCCTGCCCAACGGATCAGGCGATGGGCATCCAACGTGTTGGCCGAAACTTCAATGGCGTCGAAATCAAAAGCGATCTTTTCTTCTGCACCAGCATCACGGATGGTCTGATAGGCGCGGTTTGCGCCATCGGGGCCGCCAAATTTCTCATCGAGATACTGCCGCCGATCCTTGCCTTCTTTTGGTAGGGTCGGGTCCAGTTGATAGGGACGCCAGCGGATATCAAGCGGGACTTCCCCGTCCAGACTGGCAAGAGCCGCCTCCATGCGCCTTTTGCCGATATAGCACCAAGGGCACATGACATCTGAAACGATATCAATGGTCAGGGGCTCCAATTGGGTGGTATTGGCCATGTCCTGCTCCGAATTACTGTTTTTGATTGGTCCAACGGCAACTCCACGCCGTGGGTTCAGTTTTTTGCTTCCTTGTCCCACCACGAAGACAGGAAATAGCCATAGAGTGGCGTCATTCCCGAGGGACCGGTGATGCGGTTCCAGTAAGCGAGATAGCTTTTATCCAAGTGGTAAGCAGGCACAACATAATACCCTGAAAGCAATACCCGATCAAAAGCACGAACTGCGGCCTGGAATTCTTCCTGAGTCCGCGCATTCAGCATCGCATCAATCATTGCATCCGCAGCCGGATCAGCCAGGCCGGAATAATTGAAACTGCCGGGCACCTCTTTTGCCGCTGATCCCCATCTCCCCAGTTGCTCAAAACCCGGTGAAAGTGAAGAGGGGTAGGACTTGACGATCATGTCATAGTCGAACTCCTGCGAGCGTTGCTGATACTGGGCGTCATCAACTGTTCTGATGGCCAGTGTAATGCCGAGGGGGGCCAGCGACCGCTGATAGGCAATCGCCATTTTTTCCTGACCTTCGTTCTGGGTCATGACTTCGAATGCGAGTGGTTGACCATTTGGGCCGGTCATGACGCCATCCTGAATTGCATAGCCGCCTGACTGGAGCAAATCGAACGCTGCGCGTTGTACGCGCCGGTCGCGGCCGCTGGCATCGGTGATCGGCAACCGGAATTTTCCATCCATGATTTCCTGGTCAACAGCATCCGGGAAAGGCGCCAGAAGCGCGCGCTCGATAGTGCTGGCCGAACGGTTGAAACTTGAGAGTGTGGAGCCCTGCCAGTAGGATTGTGTGCGGGTATAGACGCCCTCATAAAGGTTCTTGTTCATCCACTCGAAGTCGAAAAGCATCGTCAGTGCTTTGCGAACGGTGCGATCCTGAAAAATGGGGCGACGCAGATTGAACACGAAACCATACATGCCTGATGGGGTCTGGTTTTTGAAAACCTGCTTTATGACCTTGCCGTCCTTGACGGCCGGAAAATCGTAGCCGCGTACCCAATTGGTTGCAGAGCCATCGGGATAAATGTCGACGACGCCTTTCTTGAAGGCTTCGAATAAAGTGGTTTCCGACAGGAAATACTCAATAGCGATTTGGTCATAATTGTCGATTCCGCGTTTGATCGGCAGATCCTTGGCCCAGTAGTCTGAATTGCGGCGGTAGGTTATCCGCTCACCGGGTTCGATTTCTGCAACACGATAGGGACCGCTGCCAATTACCGGGTCCAATGTCGATTGATCGAAGGTTTCTACATCGACCATATGCTTGGGGAGTATAGGTGTCAGGGCCAATATCAACGGAAATTCGCGGTTGGATTTATCATTGAAGGTGAAGCGAACGCTGTTTTCACCAATCTTTTCCATTTTTTTCACGCGGTCGAGGCGTGAAGAATAGGGTGGACGGCCTTTGTCGCGAAGAAGCTCAAAGGTGAACATGACGTCGTCAGCGGTTAAAGATTGGCCATCAGACCAACGGGCCTTTGGATGGATATTGAACTGAATGAATGTGCGGTCATCATCCATCTCGACGGATTCAGCCAGTAAACCATAAAGCGTAAAGGGCTCACCATTGGTGCGCATCATCAGCGGTTCATAAACCAGATTGCCATATTCGCCGTCGATCATGCCGCGGGCACTGGTGCGCATGCTTTTGAGAATGAACGGGTTGGCACTGTCGAAACTGCCAACCACGCCATAGGTAACTTCGCCGCCTTTTGGCGCGCGCGGGTTGGTAAACAACAGGTGGGTGAAATCAGAGGGCAGGGCGGGTTTGCCATGCATGGCAATGGCGTGGACAGGGTTTGGTTTGTCTGCGCTATCCTGCGCCAAAACGTCGACTGGCGCGTTGACGAAAGCCAAAAAAAACACAGCGACAGGCATCGTCAGGTTTCGAAACACGGCCCAATATTCCGCGATTGATTTCATTCCTGTCCTGCCTCCGGCTTGGTATTGCGATTCTCGCGTCAAGGTAACATGGCCAACCAACTCTTATCCACATGGTCTGGTGGCGGTATTTTTTCTGTTTGGCTACTCATTGTGGTAATTTGGTGGGGAATTGAGCGATGGTTGACTGGTCTGATCAAGACTGTTTTTTTGGTACAGGCCCATTCGGGGGGGTGGCATTTAAGTGTGTCACGGTTTAACAGGTCTGAAGTCGGTCATTGTGTCGCCTCAATTGGCGAACAAAAGCGCCGCAAGACGAACAGGAGACGAGAGCGCGCCAGAATTGGTCGCACCTTACTCCGACAGGGGCGTTTGCAGGAGAATCAAAAAGGCCATGAGTATGAATTCAAAGAACATTGTTGCGGCACTTGTGACTGCCGGTTTTGCAGCAGCAGGTTTTGCCATTTCGCCGGCCGCAGCACAGCAGGCCCCGGCTCAGCCACAGGGCTGGTACAAAGTCTGCACAAAGCAGGAAGACAATGATGTCTGCATCGTTCAGAATATCATCTCTGCACCCTCCGGGCAGTTGCTGACAGCCATCGGGCTGATTGAAGTGACGGGTAAGGTCAACCGCAAGATCATGCAGATTTCAGTGCCGTCTGCGCGCATGATCCAGCCTGGCGTCAATATTCAGGTTGATGGTGGCAAAGCCCAACGGGTCGAGTACTCTGTCTGCATGCCCGACAAGTGCATTGCCGAGGTGCTTTTGACTGATCAGGTTATAAGCAACTACAAAAAGGGTGGCGAACTGGTTCTGACTTCTGTCAATTATCAGCGCACTCCTAATCCGATCAAGATTTCGCTCGAAGGTTTTACGCAAGCCTTTGATGGTGAGCCGATCAAGCAGTCTGAGTTGCAGGAGCGTCAGCGTTTGCTGCAGGAGGAAATGTCGAAAAAGGCTGAAGACGCCCGCAAGAAGCTTGAAGAGGCCCAAAAGGCTGCCAAGAACAACTGATTGCATAAATTGCCGAACTGAAAAAACCCGCAGGCTGTGTCGCATGCGGGTTTTTTGTTGGATTATGCTTGCTGATTGATTGCAGGATTCTAGTGGGAATTTTGTTCCAGGGGCGTATAGACGCCGTTGATCTGTGGTCCGAACAGCTCGCTTAGTTGCGGGTGGCGCAACGGGACATCGCTGTCATCGGATAAAAGATTTTGTTCGGATACATAGGCAACATATTCCGTCTCATCGCTCTCCGCGAGCAAATGGTAGAATGGTTGGTCCCGATGCGGACGAACATCTTCCGGAATGGCGCTGTACCACTCTTCAGTGTTGGCAAAGACCGGGTCGACATCAAATATGACACCGCGAAATGGAAAGAGGCGGTGTTTGACGACCTGACCGATACCAAATCGTGCTGATCTTTCGGTCATTTGAGTTCCTTTCATCATCCAAACATGGGTACGTTGGCGCAAAAAATCAACTCGCATGGCTTGACTGTACACACTCTGCTGACTAGCGACGTCACCTGTCGGTAAATACGGGTGGACTACAAAGCCCGGGAGTGGAGTGAGAGATGGCAGAGATAGCTGGGCTGGTGCTGCCTTTTTTCGGCTTGATCCTCTTGGGATACATCGCAGCCCGAATTACCGGCCAGTCACAGGAAGCTCTTGGTTGGCTCAACACTTTCATTATTTACGTTTCCTTGCCTGCCCTGTTTTTCAAACTGCTTTCTCAAACCCCGATCGAACAATTGGCACGTTGGGACTATGTGCTGACCAGCATGATGGTGACTTACGCGATTTTTGCTGTTGTATTCGCTTTGGCAATTCTGGTGCGCAAGGCGGAGATTTCTGTCGCAACGGTTCAGGGGTTGGCCGGTGCTTATGGCAATATCGGCTATATGGGACCCGGCATCGCAATTCTGGCATTTGGTGAAAAAGCAGCGGTACCAGTTGCTCTGGTCTTTTGTTTTGAAAACATCATGCACTTTACCATTGCGCCAATGATGATGGCACTATCGGGTGGCGACAAGCGGGCGCCTTCGAAGTTGGCTCTGGATGTGGTCAAGAAAATTGCCTTGCATCCATTCATCATGGCGACCGTGGTTGGTGTCGCGGCGGCTGCCATAGGATTTACACCTCCAACACCGTTGGCGCGATTGATTGATTATCTTGCGCAGGCAGCGGCGCCATGCGCCTTGTTTGCCATGGGCGTCACGCTCGCATTGCGGCCTCTCAAGCGAATGCCGCTGGAACTTGGCTATATTGTGCCGATCAAGCTGGTAGCACATCCGGTCCTGATGTATCTGGCCATGAGCTGGGTGGGTGATTTCGACCGGATATGGATATTTACTGCGGTGCTGCTGGCATCTCTGCCTACTGCAACCAATGTCTTTGTCATCGCACACCAATATCAGGTCTGGGTGGAGCGAGCTTCAGCCAGTGTGTTGGTTACCACTGTAACTTCTGTGGCCAGTGTGTCGGTGCTTTTGTGGTTGATTACGTCCGGTACACTACCGGCTGACCTTTTCCCGTAACATCTTTCGCAACGACGGGCGTTCTGCCGTTTTGCGCCAGCCCGGAGTCATGCCTTCTTTCATCGCCAGAATTTTTAGTGGTTTGATGGCGCCAAGTGCAGTCAAGCCGCCGGCCCGCAATAATTGCGCTGGGAGGAACGAAGTAAGCAATGTCCGGTTGAGCATATCAACCCCAAAAGTTCGACTGGAGACGTCCAACCGTCGCTGTTGGTCAAAAGACAGGCCCGCAGCTTTGGCATTTTCAGGTCCATTTGCCTGGCTTATGCAGGTAATGGCTTGTTCGACGTCGCGGATACCGAGATTGAGCCCCTGAGCTCCAATCGGTGGAAATGCGTGGGCCGCTTCACCAATCAGGAAAATGCGCCCTTTGGCGAAGTTCCGCGTGATGAGGCCCGACATGGGATAAGACTGAAAGCCATCGTCAATTTCAACTTCACCCAGCAACGAAGACATGCGGGCTTCAACACGGCGATTGAGGTCTGCACGGGGCAATGCCAATACGTCATCGATCCGTGCCGGATCCATTGACCAGACCAGGCTTGAGCGATTGCCCGGCAACGGAACTTGGGTAAATGGGCCTTCTTCGGTGTGGAATTCGGTGGAAATGTTGTGATGCGGACGTGTATGGGCGAAGTTCAGCACCAACGCTGTTTGATTGTAAGACCAATGGCGCGCCGAAATGCCTGCGATCTCCCGCACGCGTGATTTTCGTCCGTCAGCGCCAAATACGGCGTCGGCTGCAAGTTGTGTTCCGTCAGCCAGTGTCAGTTCCACAGTGGTTTCGGTATCACGAGCATCGGCCAGCAGCGTCTCGATAGTCGTGATTTCGGCAGTCTGGTTGATGCGTTGGCGCGCAGCAGCCAGAAGTGGCGCATTGGGAATATTGAAGCCGAATGCATCCATGCCGATTTCCGATGATCGAAAACTGACTGGCGGAGCACGAAACATGCGTTTTGTACCGTCCAGAATACGCATGGTCGAAAGCGCTGCCGACTGGCTTTGCACCGTTTGCCAAATACCGAGCCGATCAAGGAGAGCAATTGATTCTGACAGAAGCGCAGTCGTTCTGCGGTCAGGTCCCGGCGGATCAGGGGCGATGAAAGCTACGCTCCACCCTTCTGCGGCCGCAGCAAGTGCAGCCATGCTTCCGGCCAGCCCGCCACCAACAACTGCTATGTCAAATCGGGTTTTCACGCTGTAAGCTCCCTTGATTATCCAAATGGCTATTGCTTGCCAGCCTCTCCATCCCGTAAAATCTTCGCTACGTGTTAATGTTCGTTTATACCGATGATGCCGGTTTTTCCATGGGGTGTTTTGGCGCATGGTCACTCACGGCAATATACGCGAGTGGTGAGGTGCGTGGTTTGTTATGAAAATACCCTTCTTCAAGTATCGTCGGGTGCCCTATGCTGAAATTCGTGCATTTTCAGTTCATATCCTGACAGCCAGCGGTGCCTATCTGGCGTTTCTAGCTGTTGTTGCGGCAGGCGAAGAGCGGTTTATCGATATGTGGTGGTGGTTGGGTCTTGCACTTGCCGTTGATGGCGTTGACGGGCCAATCGCGCGCAAGCTGAAAGTCACTGAGGTTCTGCCAAACTGGTCAGGCGTCATGCTCGACAATGTGATTGATTACGTCACATATGTGCTGGTTCCGGCCTATGCGCTTTACGAAAGCGGCATGATTGGCGAACCGTTATCGTTTGTCGCAGCAGGGCTGATCGTGGTCTCGAGTGCCATTTATTACGCTGACACAGGCATGAAGACCGATGAAAATTTCTTCTCCGGGTTCCCCGTGGTCTGGAACATGCTCGTCTTCAGCTTCTTTGTGATCAATCCGGCTGAGATGACTGCATTCATCATTGTATTGTTTGCGGTGTTTGCGACATTTTTGCCGATCAACTTTTTACACCCGGTTCGGGTCATGCGCCTTCGTACAATTAACCTGACAGTGTTTGCAATCTGGTCGTTATTGGGTGCGATGGCGCTTCTTATGCATTTCGATACGCCTGAATGGTTGAAATGGGTGATGATGGCGGCAGGCTTCTACCTGCTGGTTATCGGTGCTGTTTTGCAATTTTTTCCGAATCTTGGCCGTGACAAATCGGCCCAACAAGCAGGGAGTGACAAATAATGTCCAAAGCAATCATGGTCAGGAAACCAGGTGGCCCTGAGGTTCTCGAGCTGGTGGATCGGACCGTCGGCAGTCCGGGTGCCGGTGAAGTCCGGATCAAACAATCTGCAATCGGGCTGAATTTCATTGACGTATATTTCCGTACCGGACTTTATCCAGCGCCTGCCGGGTTGCCATTTGTTTTGGGCAATGAAGGCGCAGGCATTGTCACTGAGGTGGGCGAAGGTGTTACGAGCCTGAAAGAAGGCGACCGGGTGGCCTATGCGACGGTGATCGGTGCCTATGCCGAGGAACGGCTCATCGCAGCAGACTGTTTGGTCAAAGTGCCGGATGGCGTTTCACTGGAAGTGGCCGGTGGCGTCATGCTCAAAGGCATGACAGCGGAATATCTGGTCAAGCGTACCTGGCAGGTCAAAGAGGGAGAGACTGTGCTCATCCATGCCGCCGCTGGCGGTGTTGGTTCGATTGCTGGCCCTTGGGCCAAATCGCTGGGCGCCCGGGTAATTGGTACCGTGGGTTCGGATGAAAAGGCTGCTTTGGCGAAGGCCAATGGCTATGATGAGGTCATAAACTACCGCAGCGACGACTTTGTTTCAGTCGTCAAGGATCTCACGGGAGGTCGCGGGGTTGATGTGGTCTATGATTCGGTAGGCAAGGATACATTTCCAGCATCGTTGGATTGCATAAGGCCACGCGGGATGTGGGTCAGCTTTGGTCAGTCTTCGGGCAATGTTGAAGGATTCAATATCGGCATATTGAGTCAGAAAGGCTCGCTTTATGCGACGCGCCCAACGCTATTTACCTACACATCGGCGCGGGAAGACCTTGAGCGCTCCGCTGCAGCACTTTTTGAAGTGATCGCCAATGGTGCAGTGGTCATCAATATCAATCAGAAGTATGCTCTGGACGATGTGCGACAAGCCCATGAAGACCTTGAAAGTCGTAAAACTACAGGGATGACAATTCTGCTCCCTTGAATTTGTTTGGGAATTGGTGAAGCTTGTTTTCTACGCAGGTGTAACACATGCCTGTTTTTTGTTCAGGGGGTCCAGTGCAGGGCGACGTCAAAACAAAGATTCTTCTGGAAACGCGCGGTCTGACGAAAGTGTTTGGCACGCTCAAAGCCTGTGATGAAGTCGAATTGAAGATTGCTCCTGGTGAAATCCATGCGTTGTTGGGTGAAAACGGCGCTGGAAAATCCACTCTGGTCAAGATGTTGTTCGGTGTTCTGGATCCGTCTGCAGGTGAAATTCTGTGGAATGGAGAAGCTGTTCGCATTTCAAGTCCGAGCGAGGCCCGGCGTTTGGGTATCGGTATGGTTTTTCAGCACTTCTCGCTGTTTGAAGCTTTGACCGCAGCTGAAAACATTGCTCTTTCACTTGAGGGTGATACCCCGATTTCAAAAATCGCGGAGACAGCGCGGGCATTGTCTGTGGAATACGGCTTGCCACTTGATCCGCAAGCGATGGTGGGAGATTTATCGGTTGGAGAACGCCAACGGATCGAGATTATTCGATGCTTGTTGCAAAGGCCTGATCTGATCATTCTCGACGAGCCAACTTCGGTGCTGACACCGCAAGAAGCCAACAAGATGTTTGAAACGCTGGAGCGCCTGAAGTCAGAAGGCAAATCCATTCTCTATATTTCTCACCGACTCGATGAGGTTCAGCGTCTTTGCGACACGGCGACCGTATTGCGACACGGGAAGGTGGTTGGCCATTGTATTCCACGCGAAGAAACTGCCACATCACTGGCCAACATGATGGTCGGCAGCGATATTCACGCTGTCGAGCGACCGCGTGGCGAGATCCAGGTTGGCGCGCCCTTGATTGAAATCAACCAACTTGACCGCGCGCCAGCCACGCCATTTTCGATCCCCTTGCGTAAAATTGATCTCTCCGTTCGTGCTGGCGAAGTTGTCGGCATTGCCGGGGTGGCAGGTAATGGGCAAGGCGAATTTTTTGAGGCGGTTTCCGGCGAGGTTCGTCAAGGCCGTGGCGATATCGTTCGCCTCAACGGCAAGGATTGCGGGTTGCTGGGCATTTCCGGGCGGCGGCTTTGCGGAGCGGCGTTTGTTCCGGAAGAGCGGCTGGGCCATGGCGCTGCTCCTCAACTCAGCCTGACTGACAACATGCTCTTGTCACGGCACGTTACCGACAAATCGACAATGCTCGGCGCATTTGGTCGGGTCAAAATGAGTGCGGTTAAATCAGCGACCCAGCGGGTTATTGCTGAAATGGATGTGCGCAAGAGCGCTGAAGACCCTGAAGCTGCCGCCCTTTCTGGCGGAAATTTGCAAAAGTTTCTGATCGGCCGGGAATTGGATCGCCAGCCTTCAGTCTTGATTGTCGATCAACCGACATGGGGTGTGGATGCGGGGGCCGCCGCGCGTATTCGACAAGCTTTGATCGCGCTCGCGCGTTCAGGCTCAGCGGTACTGGTCATCAGTCAGGATCTTGATGAGTTGTTCGAGATCTCCGATCTGATTGCTGTAATGCATGATGGCAAACTGTCGACCCCAACTCCCATTGCCGACATGAGTTTTGAAAAAGTTGGCCTGTTGATGGGGGGCGCGGATCCGGGCCATAAAGCCCATGAGCATGCCGCAGATGGTGTTGGAGCGGTGCGCTGATGCGGGTGGAACTTATCAAAAGGCCGCAACAATCTGTCTTTTTCGCCGCCATATCACCACTACTGGCATTGTCGCTCACTTTGATAGCAGGTTTCTTGATTTTTGCGGCACTCGGAAAGCCGCCGCTTGAAGCGCTGTACACCTACTTCATCGAGCCGTTGAGCCAGGTTTGGCAACTGCATGAGTTGGCTATCAAAGCAGCACCATTGATTATGATCGCTGTTGGCCTGTCGGTCTGTTTCCGGTCCAATAACTGGAATATCGGCGCTGAAGGGCAATTTATTTTCGGCGGCATTGCCGGGTCGTTGATCCCGATCATGCTCCCGGGATTTCAAAACGCGTTGACACTGCCGATGATGTTGTTGTTCGGCTTTATTGGCGGCGCTGCCTTTGGAGCCATTCCGGCGCTTTTGAAGACCAAATTCAATACCAATGAGATTTTGACCAGTCTGATGTTGGTGTACGTCGCCCAGTTGTTTTTGGACTGGTTGGCGCGCGGGGTGTTTCGTGACCCCAACGGGAATAATTTTCCCGGCTCCATCCGCTTCCCTTCTGCTGCCCGGTTGGGTGAAATTGCACCCAGTCAGGGTGGAGCCCATTGGGGGATCGGTCTTGCCATTTTGGCAGCCATAATTGTTTGGCTGATGATGCATTATCTGATGAAGGGGTTTGAGGTCAAAGTGCTTGGCGGCAGTCCCCGGGCCGGGCGCTTCGCCGGATTTTCCACGGGCAAAATGGTGTTCTTCGCGTTTATACTTTCAGGTGGATTGGCCGGTTTGGCCGGTATTTCGGAAGTTTCCGGAGCGATAGGTCAACTGCGTGAAACGATTTCGCCCGGTTATGGATTTGCCGCGATCATTGTCGCGTTTCTTGGCCGATTGAACCCGCTTGGGGCGGTTGCAGCCGGGTTTGTGCTGGCGTTGACATACCTTGGTGGCGAAAGCGCACAGATGTCCCTGGGAATATCTGACAAGGTCGCACGGGTTTTCCAAGGTTTGTTGCTGTTCTTTGTCCTTGGGTGTGACACGCTTATTCATTATCGCATTCGGCTCGTGTTTGGCGACCCGGCGAGCAAGTCGGAAGCGAGATAACAATATGGATATGTTCCAAAACATTCTGCTGACAATTGTGACTGCCTCTACACCATTGTTGCTGGCGGCAATTGGCGAGTTGGTCGTCGAGCGATCCGGTGTTTTGAACCTCGGCGTCGAAGGCATGATGGTAATCGGGGCGGTTTGCGGTTTTGCTGCGGCCTTCGTAACCGGCAATCCCTGGATCGGTGCCTTGGCAGGAATCCTCGCTGGCGCGCTGCTGTCGCTTTTGTTTGGTTTTCTTGCCTTGTCACTGGCTACAAATCAGGTGGCTACCGGCTTGTCATTGACACTTCTGGGTCTAGGCTTGTCGGGGATGATCGGTGAATCATTTGTCGGACGGGCCGGTATCCGGTTGCCGAACCTTGACATACCGTTTCTCACAGATCTGCCATTGGTCGGTCGGTTACTGTTCGGTCAAGATCCGCTGTTTTACGTTTCGATCGCGCTGACGGGTGCCGTGATGTGGTTTTTGTTCAAGACCCGAACCGGGCTGACATTGCGCTCTATTGGTGACAGTCATAAATCGGCTCATGCGCTCGGTATCAATGTCCTGAAATATCGCTACCTTGCTGTCATGTTCGGTGGTGCCTGTGCAGGTCTGGCGGGTGCACATTTATCTCTCGTGTACACACCGCAATGGGTTGAAAACATGACAGCCGGGCGTGGCTGGATTGCTCTGGCGCTGGTCGTATTTGCTTCCTGGCGACCTTGGCGGGTTATCGGCGGGGCTTATTTGTTCGGCGCGGTGACGATAGGCCAACTTCATGCGCAAGCGCTTGGCTTCGGCATTCCCTCACAGCTATTATCTGCGCTTCCCTATCTGGCCACGATCGTGGTTCTCGTCCTAATATCCCGCGATCGGAGGTTGACGGTCATGAATACACCGGCTTCGCTCGCACAGCCTTTTGTCCCTGATCGATAGGGATGGAAATTACGACAACAAAAACCGCCGGGAATCCGGCTACCCATCAAAGAGGTGAACCATGAAAAAATTTCTGTTCGCATTGACAGCCAGTGTGTCGCTGGTTGCAGCGTCCGGCGCATTTGCCGAAGACAAATTCAAAGCCTGTTTCGTGTATGTCGGTTCAAAAACCGACGGCGGCTGGACCCAGGCCCATGACATTGGTCGTATGGAAGTTGACAAGGCACTCGGCGAAAAGGTCGAGACGGTTTTTGTTGAAAACGTTCCTGAGGGTCCTGATGCCGAGCGCGCGATTGAGCGTTTTGCCCGTTCTGGCTGCGGCATCATTTTCACAACGTCCTTTGGTTTCATGGATCCAACTCTTGCGGTCGCGGCCAAGTTTCCTGATGTGAAGTTTGAGCATGCGACGGGTTACAAGACGGCCGACAATGTGACGACCTACAATGCGCGCTTTTATGAAGGCCGCTACATTATTGGTCAGATTGCCGGCAAGGTGTCGAAAACCGGTGTTGCCGGCTACATCGCATCTTTTCCAATTCCCGAAGTTGTGATGGGGATCAACTCGTTCCTGCTTGGAGCGCGCTCGGTCAATCCTGACTTCAAGCTCAAGGTTGTCTGGGTCAACACATGGTTTGATGCCGGCAAGGAAGCTGACGCTGCCAAGGCGCTGATCGACCAAGGCGTTGACATCCTGACCCAGCATACAGACTCCACCGGTCCGATGCAGGTCGCTGAAGAGCGTCGTATTCAGGCGTTCGGTCAAGCATTCGATCAGATTGAAGCTGGTCCAAAGGCTCAATTGACAGCCATTGAAGACACTTGGGGGCCTTATTACGTCAAAGCCGTGACCGCTGCGATGGATGGTACATGGAAGGGTGGTCAGTCGACCTGGGACGGTTTGAAGGATGGCATCCTGTCGATGGCGCCATACACCAACATGCCTGATGACGTGAAGGAAATGGCGGAAAAGACTGAAGCCGCGATTATTGACGGTTCATTCCATCCCTTCACCGGTCCAGTGACCAAGCAGGATGGGTCGGAATGGTTGAAAGAAGGCGAGGTTTCAGATGACGGCACGCTTCTCGGCATGAATTTCTATGTTGAAGGTGTTGATGACAAGTTGCCACAATAAGCGGAAATTTATCCGGCAAGGTAGAAGGGCGCTCCAACAGGGGGCGCCCTTTTTCATTCGAATGCGATGGTTGATATCATTCGGCTGGTGCCGGGTGATAACCGTGTATTCGCAACCAAAGTCTTTCGAGACAGCGAATGGAGAAATCTATCATTCGTCGTCCAACGGGCTCCGTAAACCGCCAGATGCCCCATGCGACAAGAACAACGACAATTGTTGCAATCATGGCCGCTGGCCACTTGCCAGTTGCAGGCGAAAGCCAGTTGATGATGATGTAACCGGCATGTTGATGGAAGAGATAAAGCGGGTATGAAATGCCTGCGGCCATGGAGATAAACCCGGCAATTCCCGGATTGGTTGCCACCCCGGTTTTCCATCGAGGCAGATAGGAAATCCCGATGGCTGCGAGGAAAACTCCGACGGTCGCAAGCTGAGCCAAACCCAAGTCCTGTGCCGTCGGAGCGATACCAAGCGCTTCCAGCGACATTTGTCTTTCGCTCTCGGCACCCAGCAGGCTGAGTAGCAGAGCCAAAATGATTAGGGCCACACGGATTTGGCCAAATCCGTGGCGTGTTATCTGGTAAATCAGAATGCCGATGGCGAAATTTCCACCATGACTGGTCAAGAAAAGACGTTCGACAATTGAATTTTGTAAAAACAGATTGTTGATCAGAATAATCGCTAACCAGCAACCGGCGAAAAGATCGGTCCGGCGCGGTACGATGCCCACAAGTATTGCCAGGGCCACCCAACCGTAAAAGATGATTTCGACCACAATCGACCAATAGGCGCCATCCATGAAAGGATGCCCGAACGCAGGCGCCATCATTGTCAAGTTGGCCAGCCATCCACCAAACGTGGCGACAAAAGGAGTTGCCGACCAAGTTGCCATGATCAGGGCGGTCAGGGTCATTGCCACAACGTGCGCGGGGTAAAGCCGCTTGAACCTAATGACACCAAATTCCCAGGCGGAGCGATCTGCTGCCGACCGCATGATGACGAAACCGGAGATCATGAAGAACAGATTGACGCCAAGGTATAGAATTGCAATCAGGCCACCGGAAACGCCGTAAGAAACATTGAGATATCCGTCTGCGATGCTTCCGCGATAGAAAAAATGGTAGAACAGCACGGCAAGCGCAGCCAACAGGCGCAGCGCATCAAGGCTCTCAAGGCGAGTGGGTGAGGTGGTGTTTCCCACCTTTTGTCCTGATGTTTCCGTCCGATATTGTGTTCTTGCAGGCACACCACTCTCCCCAACCTGGAGCGACAATAGCGCCAAGCCGAGGGGCAGGTGTTAATGGCGAAAACTTGTTGGCGTTAAGCTTAGCCATTAGGCTTAACCGGCAAAATTCGAATTTTCACCCGGTGCGAATACTCAGAGCAAACCGGCTGTTTTCAGTGATGACCAAGTGTCATCGAGGGTTTTTTTGGCTGTTGTGACCAACTGAACTGCTTCTTCTTCGCTCAAAACAAGCGGCGGCGAAATGATCAGGCTGTCACGTACCGCGCGCATGACCATGCCGTTGGAAAATGAATGATCACGCGCAATTGTGCCGACTTGGCCGACGTTCTCAAATCGTTTGGTCAACTTGGACTTGTCAGGCACCAGTTCCAGTGCACCCAGGAGACCTACCATGCGCGCCTCGCCCACCAGGTCGTGGTTTCCGAGTTCTGCCCAGAGCTTTTGCAGAATTGGCCCGATATCGGTTTTGACGCGCTCGACCAGCTTTTCCTTTTTCATGATGTCGATATTTGCAATTGCTGCAGAACAGGCTGCCGGATGTCCGGAATAGGTGTATCCATGATTGAAATCGCCAGATTTTTCATCATGGAAAGCTTGTGCGACACGATCAGAAATCACCACACCGCTGAGCGGCAGATATCCTGATGTCAGGCCTTTTGCGATGGGCATGAAATCGGGCGTAGTTCCGTAGTAGTCGCAACCAAACCACTCGCCAGTGCGTCCAAAGCCGCAAATCACCTCGTCGGAAACAAACAGAATGTCGCGTTTATCGAGGATTTTACGCACCTCGGGCCAGTAGCTATCTGGTGGGATGATCACGCCACCGGCACCCTGAATTGGCTCGGCGATAAATGCTGCGATCTTGTCTTCGCCAATTTCCTCAATGGCGCGGTCAAGTTCCTGGGCAGCCCAGATGCCGAACTCGCTTTCGCTCATGTCGGTGAACATGCCTTCACCAAACCAATAGGGCTGGTCGATATGGTGAATGCCGGCAATTGGCAAATCACCCTGGTCATGCATTCCGCCCATTCCGCCCAGAGAGGCGCCAGCCACTGTGGAACCGTGATAGGCGTTTTTTCGCGAAATGATGATTTTCTTGTCCGACTTGCCCATGAGGTCCCAATAGGTCCGTGCCATTCTCAACACCGTGTCATTGGCATCCGAGCCGGAGCTTCCGTAAACAGTCATGTTCATATGCGGTGGAGTTATCTCGGCCAGACGAGCGGAGAGCTCTATCACCGGTAAGTGGGATGTCTTGAAGAAAGTGTTGTAATAGGACAGTTCGCCCATCTGGGCGCGCACCGAATCGGCAATTTCCATACGCCCGTGGCCAACATTGACACACCACAAGCCTGCCATGGCATCGAGAATGCGATTGCCATCGGTATCCCAGAGCCAGACTCCATCAGCCCGCGAGATCACCCTGCGTTCATCGATTCCCAAATGTGCGTGATCAGTGAATGGATGGAAATGGTGGGCGTGATCAAGGACCTTGAGGTCGTGAGATGAGAGATTGGCGCGCATTTTCAATATCCTGAAGGGACGTGGACCGAAACGAATGGGTTCGGCATTTTAAGCATGTGGGAATGTGTGCACAGAATTGACGCTTCCACAAGCGTGGCAGACCAGCCTATAACGGCATTTCAGTAGGCAAACCGGATTGACCGGTTTTCGCAGCCAAAGAGTATTGATATGCGTGATCAACCCAACAGCGAAATTGATCTTTCGGTGAACAATGACGATCCGAATATCACTCTAAATGCCGAAGCCGAAACATTTCTTGCTGCCAATCCGGATATCGAATCGGTGGATTTTCTGATCGCTGACATCAATGGCGTTTTGCGGGGCAAGTGGGGGCCGCGTGAAGCGCTTGCCAAGGTTTTTCAGCCGGGCATCAATCTTCCGTTGTCAATTTTTGGTTTGGACATTTGGGGCAGGGAGGTTGAAGCCACCGGGATACACATCGAGACTGGTGATGTTGATGGCTATTGCCGCGCGATTTCGGGTCGACTGAGCAGGGCTCCCTGGTCGAGCCGTCCGGGCGCGCAAGTGTTGTTGTCCATGTATACCGAAGGCGGCGTTCCTTATGAGATTGATCCGCGCAATGCGCTTCAGGCAGTTGTGGACCGGTTTTCATCCAAAGGGTTGACCCCTGTTGTGGCTTTTGAGTTGGAGTTTTATCTGGTCGATCCGACCGCTTTTCGTTCATCTGGCCGTATGGGCAAAGACGAAGGCCCGGGTCCTGACAAGCAGCATATGTATTCGCTCTCCGAACTGCGCGGGCAGAGTGATCTGTTTGCCGAAATTCGTGGTGCAGCTGTTGATCAGGGCCTGCCCATCGATACCATCATCAAAGAAGCTGCACCCGGTCAATTTGAGGTCAATCTGAAACATCGCGACGACCCGATGGCTGCTGCAGATGATGCAGTTTTGTTGCGTCGGGTTATATCTGAATGTGCGGAAAAGCATGGCCTTAAAGCAACATTCATGGCCAAACCGTTTTTGGAGTGGCCGGGTAACGGCATGCACGCCCATGTCAGCTTGCTGGACACCAGTGGTGAGAACCATTTTGGCGGTCCGGAAGGTGACATACGGCTTCAGCATGCCGCGGCTGGCCTGCTTTCCTCGCTCAAGGACACATTGCTGTTCTATATCCCGAGTTTCAACGGTTATCGGCGGTTGCAGCCTGGTTCCTATGCTCCGACACGCATCGCATGGGGACGAAACAACCGTTCTGTGGCCGTTCGGGTGCCTGCGTCCGAGGACGAAGCGAAGCGGTTGGAACACCGGATGTCGGGCGCTGATTCCAATCCTTATTTCGTACTTGCGGGCATTCTGGCAGGTATACTTGAAGGGTTGGAAGCCGGTCGGTTACCGCCCCCTCCTGTGGAAGGCAACGCCTATAATGTTCCACTGCCGCAACTTTCCGATGACATGGATGACGCGATCGAGGATTTTCAGCGGTCGGATTTCATTCGGCGCTATTTCGGTGCCGATCTCCGGCGAATCTTTGCTGAAATCAAGCGGGCTGAACTTGCAGCTTTTGACAATGAAATTACGCCGTTGGAACGATCTACCTACCTTTAGGAGCCGTTCGGTGGCGGAATTGGAGTGCCGGTTGCGCAATTTGCCGCAGCATTGGGTTATTTGAACCATTCGGGTTGACCCGAAAATTTTCTTTGCGCATGATTGTGGGGATATATAGGGTTTTTGCTATGGAATTTGACGCGTATTTCGAGGCAAGTCTTGAAGGCTTGCGGGAGGCCGGAAACTACCGTGTATTTGCGGATTTGGAGCGCCAAAAAGGCCAATTCCCAACCGCAACGCGGTATCGTGAGGACGGTTCATCCCAGGAAGTTACAGTCTGGTGCTCGAATGATTATTTGGGTATGGGGCAGAACCCGATCGTCATCGATGCGATGAAAGAAGCGATTGATCGCTGTGGCGCTGGTGCCGGTGGTACGCGTAACATATCGGGCACAAATCACTATCACATCAAGCTTGAGCGGGAACTTGCCGATCTCCATGGCAAGGAAGCAGCCCTGATATTTACCTCGGGCTATGTCTCGAACTGGGCAGCCCTTGGTACGCTTCTGTCGAAAATTCCTGACATCATCGTCTATTCCGATTCGCTTAATCATGCCTCGATGATCGAGGGTATTCGTCATTCACGCTGCATCAAGCGTGTGTTCAAGCACAATGATCCTGACCATTTACGCGAACTCATGGCCAAGGATGATCCATCCGCTCCGAAGTTGGTGGCGTTTGAGAGTGTTTATTCGATGGATGGCGATATCGCGCCGATCAAAGAGATCTGCGATGTGGCAGACGAATTCTCGGCCATGACCTATCTCGATGAGGTTCATGCAGTAGGCATGTATGGTCCGCGCGGTGGCGGTGTTGCCGAGCGCGAGGGCCTTATGGACCGGATTACGGTTATCGAAGGCACTTTGGGCAAGGCGTTCGGCGTCATGGGTGGGTATATTACCGGCTCAGCAGCTCTGTGTGATTTTGTCCGTTCATTTGCGTCGGGCTTTATCTTTACAACAGCCTTGCCACCTGCACTTGCGGCTGGTGCAGCCGCATCCATCCGGCATCTCAAGTCCGGTGAGATGGAACGCAAACGTCACAAGGACGCAGTGGCAAAGGTCCGCGCCACCCTGGATCGGCTGGGCATTCCGCATATGGACAATCCAAGCCACATCGTTCCGGTGATGGTAGGTAACGCCTCCAAGTGCAAATGGATTTCAGATGTGCTGATGGAAAATTACGGCATTTATGTTCAGCCGATCAATTACCCTACGGTCCCTGTCGGCACTGAGCGTTTGCGTATCACTCCCACTCCTTTGCATGATGATAGCGATATCGAACGGTTGGCCCATGCGCTCAATGATTTATGGAGCCAATGTGCGTTGGCACGATCTGTAGCCTGATTTTCCACTGGTTCAGTGCACAATGAAGCCCGGTATCAGCCGGGCTTTTTTGTGCTTTCGGATTGAGCTTGTCTTGGCGGGGCAATTGCAATGCCTCATTGACCGGAATTGGTGTGGCTGCGATAATATGCAATAATAACTATGTGGGAGATGCCAGATGGAAAACACAAGAATGCCAGGCCGGCGAAAACTCCTCAAAACCGGTGTTGCTTTCGGTGCGATGGCATTGTTGCCGTTGCCACGCTTCCATCGGCAGGTTTTCGCTGCCGGCACGTCTGAAATTACGGTTTTGAGCGATGGAAATCTGGTTTTGCCGCTGGATTTTTCCTATCCGGATATTGCTCCTGAAATTCTGGCGCCATTTGTTGCCGTGGATGGCGTGATGCCCGATGTGTTAACCCCGGATTGCAACGTCACGCTTTACCGGGACGGCGACCGTCTGGTCCTATTTGATGTGGGAGCAGGCGACAACTTCATGGCATCGGCGGGCCAACTCGGTGCATCGTTTGAAGAGGCCGGAATTGATCCTTCAGAAGTCACTGATGTGGTATTCACCCATGCCCATCCCGACCATTTGTGGGGATTGGTTGACGATTTTGATGAACTGGTTTTCAGCGAAGCAAAATTCCATATCAATCGCGTGGAATGGGATTTTTGGTCCAATCCGGAAACTGTTGATCTGATGGAGGATGCGCGCAAGTCATTTGCGGTTGGTGCGGCGTCCCGACTGGAGCGGATCGGTGATGGGATCACCTTGTTTGAGCCTGGTAGCGAAGTGGTGCCTGGCGTTGAGGCTGTGGCGAGTTATGGGCACACGGCGGGGCACACCAGTTTCATGATCCATCGTGGATCTGATCCGGTTTTCATAACCGGTGATGCCATTACCCATCCGAACATCTCGTTTGCCCATCCAGAGTGGCCCACTGGCTCAGATCATGACCGTGACTTGGGTGCGGCAACCCGAAAGGTGTTGCTTGATCGACTAGCAAATGAGAAGGCAATGATCATCGGGTATCATTTACCCAATCCGGGTGAAGGACGGGTTGAGACCGAGGGTGCTGCGTTTAGATTTGTTTCCAACTGAACTAGTTCTTGCGCGACAAGCCCAGTGGCAACAGAAATCCCAGGGGCGAGCCCTCGATAAGAAAACCGAGGCCGATACGTGCGCCCAGGACAATAGACAGTATCGCAATGGGCGCCGTTGCCGCCAACACTGAAAAGGCGCTTACCCCTTCGCCGATTGTGCAACCGAGCGCATAGACACCACCTGTGCCCATCAAGAACGCGCCAAGTAGGTGACGACCGAGTTCGCGGGCATCGTCACAGGCCTCCCATCTTATGTCATCGGCTTTCCAGGCGGCAAAAGCTGCACCGAAGGAAACGCCAATAACAAGGCCAACCCCATAATCTGGAATAACACCGGTGACAGTTATGATCTGCATGATCGTGTCACCAACCGGCATGACGAAGGATCCGGCCTCGACCTGCACGGGCTGGAAGAGAACGCGGGCGTAAAAGCTGGTTATCACCCATCCGGCCGCAATCGACAAACCGATAGCCGCACCGGCTATGATTTTGCCCTGGTCTTTGCGGAAATTGGCATTGCGAAATACCCACCAAAACAAGATTGCAGAGATTAAGAGTCCCAGTGGGGCAGTCATATCCATTCCGGTGAAGGCATTGAATGGAGCTGCAAGTGATTGGCCATCGCCGCCAGGAAATGTGAATGACAGTGGATCAAGGAAGGCAACCCGAAAATGTCCGGTAATGCCCCGTTGGGCCGCAATCGCTGAAAGCCCGATGCCTGTCAGGACAACGAGTGCCCGCAAGTTCCCGCCGCCCAGTCGAACTATGGCACCAAAGCCGCAGGTTCCGACGAGCGCCATGCCCACGCCAAACGCAAGACCGCCAAGGATGGCTCCGGCAAGGTGCAGGGGTTCGATGAGATAAAAGCTCTGTTTGACATCTGCCAACCCGGTTGAGACCAATATTTGGGTTGCTGCCAGGGCAATTGCGCCAGCCAAAACCCATGATCGCAAGCCGTTGGCATCATTGGCGAACCAAAACCGCTCCAGAGCTGACATCGTGCAGAAATGGTGGCGGCGGGCAAAAAAGCCCATCAGGCAGCCGACGCCTATTCCAGCGGCGGGCAATGCCCAGGCGGATTGTAGAAAGGCCATGCCGTTTCCTCCCGAAACGAAGTACCACGAACTACTTTCTGCTTGTCAGGGTTTGGTGCCTTCCGGACGCACAGGGCGACAAAACAGCTCATACAAGGTGCCGACAATAGAAGTGACTTCATGATTGACGATTGAATAGTGGATCATCCGACCGTCGCGGCGGGTCTGGACCAACCCATCCATTCGCAAGCGCGCCAGTTGTTGTGAAACAGCTGCTTGCGGCATGGACAATATTTCTTCTAATTCGGAGACAGACTTTTCGCCTTCAGACAGAATACATAAAATGAGCAGCCGGGTTTCATGGCTGAGGGCTTTGAGGAGATCGCTGGCCTTGCGAGCCTGAACGACAAGCTCGTTGAAATCTTCGACTTGCATTTCGGATGTGAGTTTTGGCAGGTTCATAAACTTTTTTCTTGCTTTGCTTCGGGTTTGTTCAAAAGGTTATAAAGTAGTGTTTGGACGAGGAAAAGGCTGTTTTTCCGGTAGTTTGGCAATAAGGCCATCGACCAAAAACCAGAAGAATTCATCGCCGGGATAACCCCGTATCCGGCCAATCTCTTTACCGTCATCTACCAGCACAAATGTTGGTGTAAATCGGTCGATTGCAATATCTGCCAAATCTTCGGGAATGGCTTCGTGTATGTCGACCCGCCGCAATGGGGCAACACGCCCCTCATCGGTATTGGCATAGGCCGGCGCGATTTCAGTATTGAATTTTGCACACCAAGCACATCCCTTCTGCTCGAACATGATGAGTTCCGCTGCATTTGAAGGTACGGTTGCCGCAAAAGCGTTCATGGCCAGCAATACCACCGCGAAAACCATTGCTTGCGGAAACGAAATCATTGTGAACGTCCTGATTGTGTTTGCAATAAATAGCATAACTTGCATACATTACAAATCCGCCGAAAAAGCGGCTGATAAGGGAGGAGCATTATTTTGCTGGATATTGGGTTTGGTGCTGCTTTTCTGGCAGGGCTTTTGAGCTTCTTTTCGCCCTGCGTCCTGCCGATTGTGCCGCCTTATCTGGCTTGGCTGGCCGGACTTAGTTTCAGTCAACTCCAAGATGACGATATCACTTCGCAAGCTCAACGCAGAATCATCGTCGCGGCGGTATTTTTCGTGTTGGGTTTTTCAACGGTGTTTATCATGCTTGGCGCGACTGCAAGCGTGCTTGGTCAAACATTGGCACGTTATTTTGATACGTTGGCGATAATCGCCGGCGTGATCATTTTTGTAATGGGTCTGCATTTTATCGGCGTTTTCAAGATCGGTTTCCTTTACCGAGAAGCCCGGGTGAATGTGGACCAGAAACCGGCAGGTGCGCTGGGTGCTTATATCATGGGGTTGGCTTTTGCCTTCGGCTGGACACCCTGCGTAGGTCCGATACTGGCGGCTATTCTGTTCGTGGCAGCAGGACAGGATACGGCAATTCAGGGCGCAGGGCTGCTGGCGGTTTATGCGGCCGGAATTGGCATCCCGTTTTTGGCCGCGGGAATATTCGCCAGTCGGTTCATCCGTTTTGCGACTCGGTTTCGAAAGCACATGCGCAAGATTGAAATTGCGGTGGGTGTTTTACTCGTTGTAACCGGAGTTCTTTTCATGACCGGACAGATGTCCCGTATCGCTCAGTGGTTGATAGAGACGTTTCCGACTCTGACAACTATAGGGTAGGCCGCATTTGACGGCGTTTATTTCGGGGAGCTTAGCCCGAAGAGGAGATTGAGATGTTGAGAAAAATATTTCTTGGTTTGGTCCTTGCCGGAGTTGCTGGATTAGCAGTCCCGTCCACCCGGGCTGCGGTCTTAGGCGAGGATGGACTGCACAAACAGGAGTGGTTCTCCATGACTTTTCGTGATGTCGCCGAAGACATCATTGCAGCCAAGGAAAGCGGGAAAAGACTGGTCATGATTTTTGAGCAGCGTGGCTGCATATATTGTGCCGCCATGCATGAGAAATTGCTCTCAGACACCGAGATCCGCGATTATATCAAGGAAAACTATGTTGTTGTTCAATATAATATGTTCGGCGATGAGGAGGTCACAGATCTTGATGGAGAAACGCTGACCGAGAAGACCGCTGCACGGAAATGGGGTTACATCTTCACTCCGACGATCGTGTTCCTTCCCGAAGATGTGCCGGAGGGCACGACTGTCGCGGAAGCTGCAGTGTCCACAATGCCCGGCGCGTTCGGCAAATGGACTTTTCTCAACATGTTCCGATGGGTAAGGGAAAAAGGATATGAAGGAGACGAGCATTTCCAGAAGTATCACGCCCGAATCATCAACGAACTGCGTCAACAAGGACGTCTTGGAGAGGAATGATCTCTTGACGGCAATCAGAAGTAGGGCAAGGTGCCGGAAACTGTAATATTCAATTTATTGCATTGATTGTGATGGGTAGTCGATATAAGCTCTGAAGCTGGGAGAGGGCAGGTGGTTCAACCACTTGCCATCATATGAGGAGGAAAACACCCGATGAGATGGTGGAAGTCCACAATAGCAGCCATTCTTTTGGTCCCACTGGTCACGGTTGTGGCCCATGGTGCGGAAGTCGCGCCGGATGATGTCGTGTTTGGCGATGAAGGCGTTGAGGGGTCACTGACAGGGTCAACTGGTGATCCGGTGGCCGGTGCCGAAATCTTCAAGAGTCGCAAGGAAGGCAATTGCCTTGCCTGTCACGCCAATAGTGGCATGCAGGACGAGTTGTTCCACGGCACCGTTGGGCCTGCGATGGATGGTGTTGCTGATCGCTACGAAGCGCCAACGCTGCGGGCTATCGTCGTCAATGCCAAAAAGATATTCACCGACGAAACGGTCATGCCCGGCTTCTACAGCCTGGATGTTGGTTTGCATGTTGCGGAGAAGTTCGCTGGCGAGACAATTCTGAGTGCACAGCAGATCGAAGATGTGGTGGCCTATCTGGAAACCCTCAAGGAATAACAGCAATTCGACGAGTCCCAGGAGACAAAACCATGGAACTGACCAGACGACAAATGTTTGCACTGTCAGCCAGCGTGGCTGGAGTTGCAGTATTCGGCCTAGGTGCCGAACCCGCTGCCGCCACGGCAGAAGATACTGAAAAGGCTATTGCAGAATTCGCCGGCGGCGCTACGCCGACGGAGGGAAAAATCACTCTGACTGCACCCGAAATTGCCGAAAACGGGAATACCGTTCCGATATCGATCTCGGTCGATAGTGCAATGTCTGGTGATGATCTTTGTGAGTCGGTGCTTATTCTCGCCGAAGGCAATCCCAATCCCGCCGTCTGCACTTTTTACTTTACCGAATTGTCGGGAGCGGCAACTGCCACAACCCGGATGCGTCTGGCCAAAACACAGAACGTTGTGGCGGTTGCCAAGATGAAAGACGGTTCGGTTTTCATGGACAAGAAGCAAGTCAAGGTGACCATCGGCGGCTGCGGCGGCTGATCAAGAGACAGGACAATTTCAATGGCTAGCAACAAACCGCGCATCAAACTGCCCAAGAAGGCTTCAGCGGGTGAAATCATCACCATCAAGACGCTGATCAGCCACACAATGGAATCCGGACAGCGCAAGGGTAAGGATGGCGAAACAATACCACGCCAGATTATCAATAAATTCACCTGCGAATTCGACGGCACGAAGGTGTTCGGGTGTGATCTTGACCCGGCTGTTTCTGCCAACCCGTATTTTGAATTCAATGCCAAAGTCGAGAAGAGTGGGACTTTCAAGTTTATCTGGAACGATGACGATGGTTCGGTCTACGAAACTGAACAGGCGATCGAAGTAAGCTGAGGCGCCGGCTGGGAGAGGCCGGATTAGCGTTCCCGAGGAGGAGAACCCGTGAGCAACAAATTCAAAATGATCGGACTGCTTGTTGCAGTGGCAACCTTTGGCTTCACCGGTAGCCTGTTTGCCGAACCTGTCGAGGAAGATCTGACAATCGACGGCAAGCCGATGGTTGTTCGTGCTGCCCCGCCGGAAGGACATCCTCTCGAGGAGGTGCGTTCGGGCTGGTTGTATCGTACGCCAGAAACCCGTGCGCTGGAGCTCGATTCGTTTGAAAATCCAGGCATGCTTTTTGTAGAAGAAGGCGAAATTGCCTGGAACACCGTTGAGGGCACCGAGGGCAAATCCTGTGCTTCTTGCCACGGCAATGCGTCCGAAAGCATGAAGGGCGTTGGTGCCAACTATCCAAAATGGGATGCTGACGCGAAACGGCCGATCAATGTCGAGCTGCAGATCAATAAATGTCGCGAAGAAAACATGGGTGCCGAGCCTTATGCCTTCGACAAGAGCAAACAGAAAGAGCTGACTGCCTTTATCAAGTACCAGTCACAGGGTGACCCGGTATCTTTGGACTTGACCGAGGGCGACATGCAGGCGTGGTGGGAAAAAGGCAAGAACATCTACTACACCAGAACCGGTCAGTTGAACCTGGCTTGCGCTTCCTGTCATGAGGCGAATTCCGGCAAATACATTCGCGCCGACCACCTCAGCCAGGGCCAGACAAACGGCTTTCCAACTTACCGTCTGAAAACAGGTTTGACTTCGGTTCACAATCGGTTCCGAGGGTGTGTTCGTGATACCCGCGCTGAAATTCCCACAGCATTTTCAGATGACCTGATGGCGCTGGAAACATATGTCGCTTGGCGCGGCAGTGGACTTTCCGTGGAAACACCAGCGGTTCGTCAATAGCTTCGATCTGACCGGCTGTTGACCGGGCAGCAATCATTCGCCCGGTCATTTGAACATCATTTCAACGATATCTGCCTCGGGTTTTCAACCCGTGACGAGGAAGCTGTATCTGGAGGCCTGAATGATCAATCGGCGCGAATTCTTGATGGCGAGTGTGGCACTGACTGCCATTGCTGGCGGCGCAGGTGGCTGGACCCGAGCCGCAGCCCAACAATCGCTGAGCCAGGATGCCCTGCTGGATATGGATTCCACCGGATCGCTAACGCTGATCCACATCACCGACATTCATGCGCAACTGATGCCGGTCTATTTCCGGGAGCCATCAATCAATCTGGGTGTGGGGGAAGCCGCTGGACTGCCGCCCCATGTGACTGGCGCTGATTTCCTGAAACTCTACAACATTGAGCCGGGCACACCTCAAGCCTATGCGCTGACTTCAGAAGATTTCGTGTCGTTGGCAAAAACTTATGGCAAGATGGGCGGGCTCGATCGGGTGGCGACCATCGTCAAACATATCCGCGCCGAACGTGGTGATGATAACGTGCTGTTGCTTGATGGTGGCGACACGTGGCAAGGCTCATATACGGCGCAGCAAACACTCGGCGGCGATATGGTCGCGGCGATGAATGCGCTCAAACCGGACGCCATGACAGGCCATTGGGAATTTACCTATGGCACTGACCGGGTACGTGAAATCATTGAAGACTTGCCGTTTTCGTTTCTTGGCGGAAATATTTACGATGCCGAATGGGACGAACCAGCTTTTGAAGCCTGGAAAATGTATGAGCGCGGCGGAGCCAATGTTGCCGTCATCGGACAAGCATTTCCTTATACACCGATTGCCAATCCGCGTTGGATGTTCCCTGAGTGGTCGTTCGGAATTCGCGAAGAAGATATCATCAAGAATGTAGCCGAGGCGCGCGACGCCGGTGCCGATGTCGTGGTTCTGCTTTCGCATAATGGTTTTGATGTGGACCGAAAACTAGCAAGCCGTGTCGACGGCATCGATGTGATATTGACCGGTCACACCCACGATGCATTGCCCGAACCTGTGGTGGTCAACAACACATTGTTGATTGCGTCCGGTTCAAACGGGAAATTCCTGTCACGCGTCGATCTGGATGTGGGTGCTGGCAAGGTCAATGGTTATGCCCACCGGCTCATTCCGGTATTTTCGGATGTTATCGCGCCTGACCCTGATATGGCGGCACTGATCGAAAAGATACGTGCACCTTACGAGGTTGAACTGGCGCGCGAACTCGGGCAAGCCAACTCGTTGCTTTACCGTCGTGGCAATTTCAACGGGACCTTTGATGATCTGTTCTGTCAGGCGCTTATTTCTGAACGTGACGCGCAGATATCTCTGTCGCCGGGCTTCCGTTGGGGGGCGTCGCTTATTCCAGGCCAGACAATCACCGTTGAAGACCTGCACAATGCCTGCGCCATGACTTATCCGGCCGCTTATCGCTCTTCCATGTCTGGGACGTTGATCAAAGGCATTTTGGAGGACGTGGCCGACAATCTGTTCAATACCGATCCCTATTACCAACAGGGCGGCGACATGGTTCGTGTCGGCGGCATGGGTTATTCGATCGACATTCACAAGCCCATAGGGCAGCGAATTTCAGACATGACCCTGCTTGGAAGTGGTGAATCCGTGGAACCTGACAAAGACTATGTCGTGGCCGGATGGGCGTCGGTGAATGAGGAAACTGAAGGGCCTGCGATCTGGGATGTTGTTGAATCCCATCTGGCCAAACACCCGGTTGTGGAGTTCGAAGAAAGTCATTCAGTCAAGGTTACAAACTGATACCGCGGAAGCGCGCGCTGACACGCGGTTCAGGGCTTCCACTCAACGGAACCAATCTCCCGGAGAATGATATGACGGGCAATAAAATCCTCACAAACCCGGTTTCTGCGTCGCGACGCTCGTTTTTAACGTCAGTGATGGCGGGAGGGGCTGCTGTTGTTGCGGGCTCAGACGTTGCGCGAGCTGCAGGCGATCCGCTGATTACCGAGATTCAGGACTGGAATCGCTATTCCGGCGACGGTGTGGATGCGGCACCCTATGGTGAACCTTCGGAATTCGAAGCCAATGTAGTACGCCGGGATGTACCCTGGCTGACTGCCGATCCTGTTTCATCGGTCAATTTCACACCCCTGCATGAGCTCGACGGCATTATCACCCCCAACGGTTTGTGCTTTGAGCGCCATCACGGTGGTGTCGCCATAATTGATCCGGCTGATCACCGCATCATGATCAATGGTCTGGTCGATACACCGCTGGTTTTCACCATGGAAGATCTCAAGCGCTTCCCCCGTGAGAACAAACTCTATTTCCTTGAATGCGCTGCCAATTCGGGGATGGAGTGGCGTGGTGCGCAACTCAATGGCTGCCAGTTCACTCACGGTATGGTTCACTGCGTGATGTATACCGGTGTGCCCCTGAAATATTTGCTGGAAGAAGCTGGCGTGAAGTCGACGGGTAAATGGCTCCTGGCAGAAGGGGCGGATTCCTCAGCCATGTCGCGCTCAATTCCGATGGAGAAAGTGCTTGATGATTGCCTCGTCGCTTTCAAGATGAACGGCGAAGCGTTGCGGCCCGAGCAGGGTTATCCGGTGCGTCTGGTTGTGCCGGGTTGGGAAGGCAATATGTGGATCAAGTGGCTCAGGCGGCTTGAAGTGGGCGACAGGCCCTATGGCCAGCGGGAAGAGACCTCGAAATACACAGATCTATTGTCTGATGGCATGGCACGCCGCCATACGTTCATGATGGACGTGAAGTCAGTGATTACCAGTCCGAGCCCGCAAATGCCGGTAACCCACGGCAAAGGCCCATTAGTTATCACGGGTCTTGCGTGGTCGGGCAACGGTCGTATTTCAAAAGTAGATGTGAGCCTTGACGGTGGCAGAAATTGGAAAACTGCGCGGCTTTCGGGGCCGAGCCTGCCGATGGCGTTGCACCGCTTCTATCTCGACATCGATTGGGACGGATCTGAGTTGTTCCTGCAATCGCGCGCAATTGACGAGGCCGGGATGGTGCAGCCCAGCAAGGACATGCTGCGGCAGGCGCGCGGGGTCAATTCGATCTATCACAACAATGGCATCCAGACTTGGCAGGTTAGAGCGGACGGAGTGGTTGAAAATGTTGAAGTTTCCTAGATTGTTTAGCGAGAATGCATTCGGTCTGGCGTTGCTTTGCATAGGCTTGGCTCTTGCGCAGCCAGCGCAAGCCGCAGATGTGGATCAGGGCAAGAAGGTGTTTAACAAGTGCAAGGCCTGCCATGCGGTTGGTGAAGGGGCCAAGAACCGCGTTGGTCCGCAGTTGAACGAGGTGTTTGGGCGCAAGGCTGGCGGGCTTGAAGGATACAAATATTCCAAGGCCATGACTGAGGCGGGGGACCAGGGCCTGATTTGGAATGATGGCACATTGGCGGACTTTCTTGCCGCTCCAAAAGCCATGGTCAAAGGCACAAAAATGGCATTTGCCGGGCTCAAGAAGGAGGATCAAATCGCTGACCTTCTGGCTTGGCTGAAACAGGAAGCCGGTGGTGATGTCTCCGAAACACCGGTTGTTGAGGAAAAACCCGAGGAAACAGAAGAACCTGCCAACGAGGCAGTGAAGCCAGAAAAACCTGCTGAAAAAGTAGCCATTGATGCCACGCCTCATGGCGTTTTCAACTTGGGTCGCCGGGCTACTGAACATGAAGTTGCTGCCTGGGATATCGATATCCGCCCCGACGGGGCCGGTTTGCCCGAAGGCCGCGGCACAGTTGGACGTGGCGAGGAATTGTTTGGTGAACAATGTGCGGCCTGTCATGGCGTATTCGGCGAGGGTGCTGGTCGTTGGCCGGTGCTCGCTGGAGGACAAGGCACGTTGAAAGACGAACGCCCCGTCAAGACCATTGGTTCTTATTGGCCCTATCTTTCGACGGTTTATGATTATGTTCGCCGTACCATGCCATTCGGCAATGCGCGTTCGTTGTCGGATGATGATGTCTATGCGATTACCGCCTATCTTCTCTACCTCAACGACATTGTGACCGACGACGAGTTCGAGCTCTCGAAATCGAATTTCAACGACATGGAAATGCCGAACGCTGGTAATTTCAAATCGGATGATCGGCTGTCTGAGCCAAATTATGCAAAAAAAACAGAGGTTTGCATGAGCGATTGCAAGGCTGAACCTGCGACGGTGAAAATGCGGGCAGCGGTTCTCGACGTTACACCAGATGCTGAAAATGGTGACGATGTGGGCGCAGGTGCCGTCGACTGATAGCTGATTGCTGAAGGGATTATTCGGACCTGCTTCCGCCTTCCGGTTTGTTGGTTGCAATGAAGTATTTTCATCGGGCACGACAATCGCGGGTTGACGGGCTTTCTTTTGCCACATCCGTTGCGCTATCTTGTTGGCAGACGGAGAATGGGGCTTCTCCGCCAGTGAAATCAATGCGGGACCGGGTCAGACCCGGAATACGGGTCTGTTCACTGGTAGATGGAGGTCTGTATGAAAGCCTGGTTTTTGCCGGTGTTCGCCGTTTTCGTTGTTCTGAGTACCAGTGTTCAGGCACAGGATGCCACCCGACGAATAGAAACCCAGGAAAATTCCGACTATTTTGGTTTCGACCTTCGTACGGTCCAAAACATCGGACTGGAAGACTGCAAAGCGATTTGCCTTGGAGACAACCGTTGCAAGGCCTTTACCTATAATGTGAAAGCTCAATGGTGTTTTCTCAAGTCTGATTATAACAAGATCAACGACTTCGCTGGTGCCATAGCAGGCCGAGTGGTCACAGGCCAATCCGTTCCTGAAATCGGCGCTGCCCCGCCACTTGGTTTTTTGCCCGCTTCCGTTCTTGATGACGCCCGCCAGTATCGGGAAAACAATGCTGCTCGCAACGCAAATTCAGCAAGAAAGGGGGCCGATGTCCTGATTGGTGAAGCCGAGCGCGCGCTTAATGAAGGTAATCCTGACTCTGCCTTGCGCAGTTACGCCGCTGCTGCTGCCGCTGATCCTGCGCGCAGTTCGACTTGGTTGTCGTTGTCTCACACGGCCATGGATTTTGTGACCAAAGAGGACAAGCTGGCGCGGGCGCTGAAATCCCTGTCGGTTTCCGCAGCACTTACAGCATATGAAACTTCGCGGACCATGAAATCGCGCGCCGATGCGCTGGGTTCACTCGCCTATGCACTTGAAGCAAATGGGAGCTGGCGGCCGGCGTTGAATGCATACCGGGCAAGTCTGAAACTCATGGAATCGCCAGGTATGCGGTCGGCCTATGAGGATCTCAGGGAAAGAAAAGGGTTTCGTGTACTTGACCACACGGTGGATGCTGAAAGCGCCACGCCTCGGTTTTGCGCCCAGTTCTCCGAAAATCTGATGACGGGTGCGGACTTTTCAGGGTTTGTTTCTGTCCAGAATCTTCCTGATGCAACTATCAGCGCTGAACAGCGTCAGATTTGCGTGGATGGGCTGACCCACGGCCAGCGCTATCAAGTGACATTCAGGCCTGGATTGCCTTCAGCGATCGAAGAGAAACTCGAAGCACCTGTTCAACTGGATATCTATATCCGCGATCGGCAGCCTTTCGCCCGGTTCTCCGGGAACGCCTTTGTGCTGCCAGCGAAAGGGCGTCAGTCAATTCCGCTTGTATCTGTCAACGCTTCAAGCGCGAAACTGGCGCTGTTCCGTGTTGGCGAGCGGGCATTGTCGCAAGTGATGGGGCGTCATGATTTTCTCACCCAGCTTGACAGTTACAGCCTGCAGTCCATTCGCGATGATGCAGGTGAACCTGTCTGGACCGGGAAGGTCGATATCGCCAGCCAAGCCAATCATGAAGTGATGACTGCACTGGCCGTTGAAGAGATGTTACCTGCGCGCCAAGCAGGAATTTACGTGCTGACGGCTATCCCTGAGGGTGACAACACAGAAAACTGGGAAGCCAAGGCGACCCAGTGGTTTGTCATTTCTGATATCGGGGTTTCAACATTTGCGGGGTCAGACGGGTTGTCGGTTTTCTTGCGGTCGCTGGAAACCGCGCAACCGTTGGGCAACGTCTCATTGACATTGTTGGCGCGAAACAACGAAATTCTTGCTAAAGCCACGACCGATGGACAGGGAAGAGCCGATTTTGCTGCCGGGTTGATGCGCGGCGTTGCAGGTTTGGCTCCGGTCGCGCTGATGGCGCGACAGGGCGAGGATGACTTTGTTTTCCTTGATCTGTCGCGCGGTGGCTTTGATCTTTCAGACCGTGGCGTAACCGGCAGGCCCGCTCCGGGTGGTATTGATGTCATGGCGTCAACCGAACGCGGCATTTATCGCCCAGGGGAAACAATCGAACTTTCTGCCCTGGTGCGCGACGACACGGCCCATGCTCTGGATGATTTGCCACTGACAATCATTCTGCAACGGCCAGATGGCGTTGAAGATCGCCGAATCGTTTCCAACGGTGAGGCGCTTGGAGGGCATTCGGTCAGCATGGCTTTGCCGCTCAATGCGATGACAGGTACCTGGACAGCTTATCTCCATACTGATCCAGACCGTCCTGCCTCAGCCGAGAAGGCTATACTTGTCGAAGATTTCCAGCCCGACCGCGTGGAATTCGATTTCGATATTCCTGACGTCGCACTTGGTGTTGGCAAACAAGTGAGCGTTGGAGTTGATGGTCGTTATCTTTATGGCGCGCCTGCTGCCGGGCTGAAGATGAACAGCGAATTGGTGATCCGGACGACGAGGAACCTGAAATCAACGCCGGGTTTTGTATTCGGGCTGGAAGACGACAATACGGAAAGTCTGCGACGCGACGTTGAGAACACGGCTCCCCTCGACGCCGATGGTCGTACTACAATCAATTTGGAGATCGATGAATTACCCTCGTCCACCCGTTTTCTGGAAGCTGAACTGACTGCGCAACTGGTTGAATCCGGTGGCAGAGCTGTTGAACGTAAAACAGTCATGCCGGTGGTCAGTGATGAAAACCGAATCGGTATTTCACCCTTGTTTGAAGATGATCAGGTTGCTGAAGGTGGCACTGCGAATTTCAAGGTTATTGCCGTCAACGGCGAAGGGACCCGCGTCCCGATGAGTGGTGCCAAATGGTCATTGGTCAAGGTTGAACGGAACTACCAATGGTACAAGACCGGCTCTTCATGGCAGTACGAGGCGATTGAATATTCAACCAAACTTGCTGACGGGACAATTGATCTTGACCTAGGCACTGCAGCCGCTGTTGAAGTTCAGGTCGATTGGGGACGTTACCGGCTTGATGTCAGTGGGCCCGACGGTTCGGAAAGTTCCTATCTGTTTGATGCCGGCTGGTATGTTGAAGCCGGTGCCACCGAAACGCCTGATGGGCTGGAGATGGCGCTTGACAAGAACAGCTACAAGGTTGGTGAAACTGCGAAACTGCATATCGCGCCGCGGTTTTCAGGCGAAGTTTTGGTGACGGTTGGATCTGATCGACTGATCGATACCTATGTCGCCAATGTACCAGCGGACGGCGCAACCATTGATTTGCCCGTAACTGAAAAATGGGGTGCAGGTTCCTATGTCACAGCAACGCTTTATCGCGGTGCCGCGGACACTGACTCACGCATGCCGATGCGCGCAATAGGCGTCAGGTGGCTGTCTGTCGATCCAGAAGACCGGGTGCTGTCGGTATCTCTCGATCTGCCTGAAAAGACTGTGCCGCGCCAAGCGCTTTCCATCCCGGTCACGATTGACAATTTACCCGTTGGAAAAGAGGCCTATGTTCAGGTCGCTGCCGTCGATGTGGGTATTCTCAATCTCACACGTCACAAGAGTGCCAACCCGCAAGAGTGGTATTTTGGCCAACGCGCATTGGGGCTGGATATTCGTGATATTTATGGCCGTCTGATTGATGGGTCGGCAGGAATTGCCGGGCGCATTCGTTCTGGTGGTGATGGTATGGAAATGCGGGCGGAAGGCAGTCCGCCAAAGGAAAAGCTGGTCGCGTTCTTCGAAGGGCCAGTCAAAGTTAATAGCAATGGCACTGCCCAGATCACTTTTGACATTCCGCAATTCAATGGAACGGCGCGAGTTTCCGTAATTGCCTGGAGTGCCGACGGTGTGGGGCAGGCGGAGCAGGATGTAGTTATCCGCGACCCAGTCGTTTTGACCGCTTCCATGCCGCAATTTCTCGCACCCGGTGACCAATCGCAGCTGCTTGTAGAGCTTGCCAACACCGACGGACCGGCGGGAACATATCAGTTGAATGCCAGAAGCAGCTCCGGCTTTGCTGCATTGGATGAAAACCGCGAGATTATCCTTGGTGAAGGTGGGCAAAAATCAATTGCACTTACTTTGGCCGGCTTCTCGCCGGGTGAGGACGCCATTGAGCTTGAACTGAGCGGACCTGACGGTCTGTCGATAACACGGAACGAATTCATCGAGGTGCGGCCTGCCGCAATGCCACTGACAACCAAACGCGTCATCAGTTTGGCCGCCAATGGCGGCAGCTTGCGTGTGGACCGGGAACTTTTGGTAGGCAACATGTTGGAGGGCGCTTACATCAATATCGGCGTCACACACAACGCTGCGTTTGATGTTGGAGCGCTATTGATGGCGCTTGATCGATATCCTTATGGATGTGCGGAACAAACTGCCAGCCGCGCACTACCTCTGCTTTATCTCAGCGAACTTGATACTGCTGATCGGTTTGACAGCGACGAGATCAGCAAGCGGATCGACGATGCCATTACGCGGCTTGCATCGTTCCAGAATGCATCCGGCAGTTTTGGTCTTTGGGGGCCAGGTTCGGGCGATCTGTGGCTTGATGCCTACATCACTGATTTTTTCACCAGAGCGGCCGAAAAAGGTCATGCAATTCCGCCGAAAGCCCGTGAACTGGCGCTTGGAAATCTGCAAAATACACTTGCCTATACCACGGATATTCAATCTGACGGCGGGGGCATTGCCTATGCACTTTACGTGTTGGCGCGCAATCGTCAGGCCTCAGTCAATGATCTGCGCTATTATGCTGACACCCAGTTGGCCAATTTTGCCACGCCGCTGTCGCGCGCGCAGATTGGTGCTGCACTATCACTTTATGGGGATCAACCGCGCGCCACACAGAGTTTTCGGTCAGCCTTTGGTCAGGCAAGCTCTACAAGCACCATTCTCTATGGTGGTGAGGATTATGGCTCATCATTGCGCGATGGGGCAGGGATGCTGGCACTGGCTGCAGAATCCCAACCGGTACCTGAGGTTGTTGATGATCTGATCGGCTTTGTCAGCAATGCTTTGAGCAGGCGGCAAACCACCAGCACCCAGGAGAATGCCTGGATGGTGCTGGCGTCACGCGCATTAAGCGAGGCAAATGCCACAATCTCGCTTGAGGTGAATGGTCAATCAACACTGGGTAGTTACAGCAAACGGATGTCGGGTGATGAATTGCTGGCAGATCCGGTAACATTGATCAACAAGGGCAGCGAGCCGGTGGATGTGGCCATCACCACGATTGCAGCACCGCGTGATCCGCTGCCTGCAGGCGGAAACGGGTTCACGATTGATCGGAATTATTTCACACTTGATGGTCAGCCAGCGAGTATTTCGTCAGTGGATCAAAACGAACGGTTCGTGGTGTTATTGTCGATGAGCGAGGCGAATACCTGGCGCTCTCGAGTCGTTGTTACCGATCTGCTGCCTGCGGGACTTGTCATTGATAATCCGCGCATCGTGAGCAGTGCAGATTTGCAAAACATGCCCTGGTTGGGTTCTGCGACAGCGGTTCACGCGGAATTCCGCTCGGACCGGTTCGTGGCCGCCTTTGACCGCAATTCAGGTTCAAGTCGCAATTTCACGGTCGCCTATGTCGTGCGTGCGGTAAGCCCCGGTGTCTATGCGCATCCGGCGGCGGTCGTTGAAGACATGTATCGACCTGAATTTTCTGCGCAGTCCGCTGGCGGAGTGATGGAGGTTACCGCACCATAATGAAACGCTGGGCGTTGACGTTTCGGGCTGGATTTGCCGTCGTTTTGATCGGGCTGGTAGCCTTGCCGGTTGGTTTTGTTACGCTGGCATTGTGGGCTGACAAGGCCTATCCTCCGCGACTTGAAAATGCTGCCGGATTGTCCCGATTGGTGCTGGATCGCGATGGCAGACTGTTGCGCGCCTATTCGGCACCGGATGGACGCTGGCGGCTTCCTGTCAGCCTCGATGAAGTTGACCCCCATTATATAGACATGCTGATCGCCTATGAGGACCGGCGTTTTTATGACCATCACGGAGTGGATCCGCTTGCGATGGCACGGGCAGCCTGGCAATTCGTCAGCCACGGGGGGCGAATAGTGTCCGGTGGCTCCACCTTGTCGATGCAAGTGGCGCGTTTGGTTGAGCCACGAGAGCGACGCTCGATTGGTGCCAAATTAAGGCAGATCGGGCGAGCAATCCAACTTGAAAGGCGTATGAGCAAACGCCAGATTCTTGAGCTCTATCTTACGCTTGCACCCTATGGAGGAAATCTCGAGGGGGTGCGAGCGGCCAGTCTGGCGTGGTTCGGGCGCGAGCCCAAAAAGTTGAGTTTGTCGCAATCGGCGCTGTTGGTGGCTTTGCCGCAATTGCCGGAGTTTCGGCGACCTGATCGATACCCCGAAGAAGCACGCGCTGCGCGAAATCGGGTACTCGTTCGGATGAAAACTTTTGGTTTGCTTCCTGAATTCGAAGTGATCCGGGCCAGCGACGCCAAAATGCCAACCACTCGTCATGCCCTGCCGGATTTGGCTCCGCATCTGGCTGATCGAGCGTTGGCCGCAAATCCGGCAACAGGTGAAATCAGATTAAGCCTTGATAGCGATATCCAGTCCCGCCTGGAGCAATTGGCACTGGAGGAAGGCGATCGGTTGGGCCGCAGGCAATCCCTCGCGATGGTAATGGCTGATGCTGCGACAGGACAAATTCTGGCGTCAGTCGGCTCTACCAGCTATCTCGATTCCCAGCGTTTTGGCGGCATCGACATGACGAGGGCGGTGCGGTCACCTGGTTCCACGCTGAAGCCGTTCATTTATGGGCTGGCCTTTGAAACGGCTGTCGTAGCGCCTGAAACACTAATCGATGACGCACCAGCAAATTTTGGCGGTTATCGGCCGAAGAACTTTGACATGAGTTACCAGGGCGAAGTGAGTGTTCGCCAAGCATTGCAGCTTTCGTTAAATGTTCCTGCGGTGCGGCTGTTGGAGGCCGTATCTCCCTCCCGCTTGCTGGGCCGGTTCAAGCGTGGCGGGGTCGATATTGAACTCCCGCCTGGCGATGCGCCGGGGTTGGCAATCGGGCTCGGTGGTGCAGGGCTAAGCCTGCGGCAGCTGGTTCAACTTTATACAGCCCTTGCCAATGGTGGCCGTGCGGTCGAGTTGTTTGACGGGATTGATGCGAAATCGGGTGCGGGTGGCCAAGCACCGGTTTTGGAGACCAATGCTGCCTGGCAGGTCAGCGACATTCTTACGGGATCGCCTGTACCGCGAACTGCGCCGAGGCTGGCGATCGCCTATAAAACCGGCACCAGCTATGGATATCGCGATGCGTGGTCCATTGGTTTTGACGGCCGTCATGTGATCGGGGTGTGGGTCGGGCGTGCTGATGCGGCTCCATCGCCGGGTATCTCCGGTCTGGAAACTGCTGCTCCGATATTGTTCAAGGCGTTCGCGCGATCAGGAGTGAAAATCACGAAATTTGCCCAGCAGCCGAGAGGGTACATCTCGCTTGACCGGGCAAATTTGCCTTTCGCACTCAAGAAATTTCTACCGAATGGGAGTTCGAGTTCCCAAAGTGTCAAAGGTCCCGAGATTGTTTATCCGCCGGCTGGTGCGCGGGTTGATCTGGGGCAAAGTGCTTGCTCGGATCGGAAACTGCCCCTCATTGTCAAACTGCAAGGCGGAAAACCGCCATATCAATGGATTGCCAATGGTCGCTCGCTTGCGGGACAAACCCGCAGACGAAAGCTGACCTGGCAGCCCGATGGTCCTGGCGCATCAAATCTGACGGTGATTGATGCCGTTGGTCAGGCGGCTAGTGTCAGCGTGTTTATCGACTGAGCCAAATAATCCGCTGTGATCAGTTCAATGGAATCGCATTGTCATTTTTTGAATGCTGGTAAATATCCGACAGCTCTTCATAGGTTTTTCGGATCGCGGCAGCACGTGCTTCGAGAGCCTGTGCTTTTTCGGCGGGGCATTTGCTGATGAGGTCCGCAACGGAAGCTGAATGCCAGAACGCGTTTTGACGGTGATAACCACCCGGTTCCAAACCGTACAATTCCTTGAGGATTTTTAGATCGTGGGGAATGGCAAAGGCATCGCGGGAATCTTCGTGGCTGAAGAAGTAGTAGTAATTGTCAAAACCGGCCCAGGTTATGGCTGACATGCACATGGTGCAGGGTTCGTGGGTTGTCAGAAATATCAAATCGCCAGTGGGGATTGTTCGCGTATCGTCACGCTCATAGAACTGCTTGAGAAGATGAATTTCACCGTGCCAAAGCGGATTGTCGGTTTCATTATTGGTCGCCGCGAGCACCAGGGACAAATCGGATTTCCGCAATACCGCGGCTCCGAATATCTTGTTGCCGGTGGCGACGCCTTCACGCGTCATCGGGATGATATCGTCTTCCAGTACACTGAGAAGCCGGGCGGTGAGATTGGCGGGGGTTTCGTTCATGTCGGAATCCTTATTGTGCCCGCACTTTAGACGGGATGACGAAAAACTAACAAATGGGTTTTGACGCTGGGTCGCGGTTTGACATTCTCAATTGCAGTCTTGAATGAGCAAAACAATACCAGCGTTCGGGTTTGGCGAACATCATTGTTTCTTCAAGCCGGTCCACAAAGCAGCGACAATGGGTCCAAATTGAATGAGGACTCGCACCATGCTGAAAGACAAGGAAAAATTGACGGTATTCCCGGCCTTTGTCCGTGTTGAAGACCGCAAGGTTGCGATTTTCGGTAATGGTGCGGAAGCTGTGGCGAAAACCCGGCTGTTATCCAACTGTGCTGCAAAAATCACGGTTTATGCAGACAATCCGTCTCTTGAGTTGTTTGAAGTTCTGGCCGATCCGGCAATTTCCCATATAGCCCAGCCGTTTTCTCCCGAGCAGGTCGACGGTGCGGTTCTGGTATTTGGCGCAACCGGCGACCAAGCACTGGACCGCGCCGTTGTGCTGGCGGCGCGTGCACGTGGGATTGCGGCCAACGCAGTCGATCAGCCGGAATATTGCGATTTTCTGACACCTGCTCTGGTCAATCGTGCACCTGTTGCCATTGCAATCGGAACCGAAGGGTCGGGTCCGGTTCTGGCGCAGATGGTTCGTTCCAAGATTGAGGCGATGTTTGCGCCTTCGTTGGGTCCATTGGCCAGGATGGCAGCATCGCTGCGTGATCGGGTGGATGCTGCATTGCCACGCGGGGCGGTGCGCAGGACCTTTTGGCAAACATTTTTCAGCGGTGCCGTCGCTCAAAGCCTTGCTTCAGGAAATGAACAAGCAGCGATTACTGAAGCTGAGAAATTGATCAAAGGCAGCGCAGGGAAACACGGCCATGTGGCTTTGGTCGGGGCGGGGCCGGGTGCAGAAGACCTTCTGACATTGCGCGCCCAAAGGGTGCTGATGGAAGCTGATGTGATCCTTTATGATGCGCTCGTGCCGCAAGCAGTTGTCGACATGGGCCGACGCGATGCTGAACGGCTATTGGTTGGCAAGCGCAAAGGGTGTCACTCAAAGAAACAGAGTGAGATCAACAACCTGCTGGTCGCTTTGGCAGGTCAAGGCAAACGTGTTGTTCGGTTGAAAGCTGGCGATCCACTTATTTACGGTCGTGCTGCGGAAGAACTCGATGCCTTGCAAAGCGCCGGCATCAGCTATGAAATCATTCCAGGAATTACCTCTGCCGTTGCCGCCGCCGCCGATATGGCTTTGCCGCTGACTCTTCGGGGGGTCGCCTCATCGCTGGTCTTCACCACCGGTCATGATTTGACGGGCAAGACGCTGCCAGACTGGGCGCATTTGGCTGTCTCCGGTGCCACGATTGCCATTTACATGGGCCGCAGTGTTGCAGCATCTGTTGCTGCGCGGTTGGCGGAGGCTGGCGTTGGCAGTCAAACCACGGTTGCCGTCGTTGAAAACGCCAGCCGCTCGTCCAAACGGATGTTTCACGGGACTTTGGCAGATCTGCCTTTGATAGAAGCTGCCATCGAACTTGACGGTCCTGTGATGGTGATAGTTGGCGAAGCAGTTGCTGCTGCCGATTTGAGCCGTTCCATACCGCTTATAAATGCTTTTGCCCGCCGGGCGCCAACTGCTGTTGCCTGAGGAGAATATCATGATCGCGAAAATTCTGACTGCAAACCGCCTGCTGGACGGCATGTCTGTCTGGTACACCGTCAATGGCGAGTGGGAGGAAAGTATCCGAGATGGGCTGATCGCCCGGCATGATGAGGCCGTCAAAGCCCTGGAAACCGCTGGTGCGCAGGCTTTGGCAGACAATCGGGTGGTTGATGTCGTTTTGATTGATGTCGAGGAAAATTCCGACGGTATTCGCCCGCTGCGCCTGCGTGAGCGTATTCGCTCTGACGGCCCATCCATTGCATACCTGCCTTTGAGCGGGAAAATCACTGAATCTGAAACTGCCTGAGGTTGCCATGTATCGTTATGACGAGTTTGACCGCGATTTTGTTACTGCGAGGGTATCGCAGTTTCGTGACCAGGTAGAGCGCCGGATCGCTGGCGAAATCAGTGAGGATGCTTTCAAGCCTCTGCGCCTGATGAATGGCGTTTATCTCCAGTTGCATGCCTATATGCTGCGGGTGGCTGTTCCCTATGGAACGTTGTCGTCACGACAACTCCACATGTTGGCTCATATTGCGCGCAAATATGATCGCGGATATGGACATTTTACAACGCGGCAGAACATTCAGTACAACTGGCCTGCACTTTCGGATATTCCAGCTATCCTAGAAGATCTGGCCAGTGTGGAAATGCACGCCATTCAAACTTCAGGCAACTGCATTCGCAATGTGACTGCAGATCATTTCGCTGGCGCTGCCGCCGATGAAGTTGCTGACCCAAGACCCTATGCAGAAATACTGCGCCAATGGTCGTCACTTCATCCTGAGTTTTCTTTCCTGCCCCGGAAATTCAAAATCGCCATTACCGCAGCAGAAAATGATCGCGCGGCCATTCAAGTGCATGACATCGGTTTGCAGCTGAAGCGCAATGAAGCCGGCGAACTGGGATTTGCGGTCTATATCGGCGGCGGGCAGGGACGCACTCCGATGATTGCCAAGAAGATCAAGGATTTTCTGCCTGAGCAAGATCTGCTGTCTTACACGACGGCGATTGTCCGGGTGTATAATCTGCATGGTCGACGTGACAACAAGTACAAGGCGCGGATCAAGATCCTTGTTCATGAAACAGGTACCGATGAACTCACAGCGCAGATCGACAAAGAGTGGGCTGAAATCAAAGATGGCGAGTTGAAACTGCCAGACTCCGACATTCAGGCAATCAATACCTACTTCGCACTACCGCCGCTGGTTGAGCGTGGTGAAGGCTGGGGCCAGTTGGCAGCTTGGAAAAAGACCGATCCGGATTTTGCCGGTTGGGTGAGCCAGAACGTGCGTCCACATCAGCACCCTGATTATGGCATGGTAACGATTTCGCTCAAACCGATTGGTGGCATTCCCGGGGATGCATCAGCCGATCAGATGGATTTGATTGCTGATTTGGCTGAAGAATATGGTTATGACGAAATTCGCGTCACCCATGAGCAAAATCTGGTTCTGCCTCACGTGGCACTCGCTGATCTGGAGCCGGTTTATCGCGCGCTCGTATCATCTGGATTGGCGACCGCCAATGCAGGCCTGATTACTGATATCATCGCTTGCCCGGGTCTCGATTACTGTGCATTGGCAAATGCGCGCTCGATCCCGGTCGCGCAGGAGATCTCCGAACGCTTCGGCAGCGTTGAACGGCAGCGTGAAATCGGCGAACTCAAAATCAAGATATCAGGCTGCATCAATGCCTGTGGTCATCACCATGTTGGGCATATCGGGATTCTCGGCGTTGAGAAAAAAGGCGCTGAGTTGTATCAGATCACGCTTGGTGGATCGGCTGACGAGAACACCACGATTGGTGACATTATCGGTCGTGGTTTTGAGCCCGAGGACCTTACCGATGCGATCGAAACCATTGTCGACACCTATCTGGCCGGACGTTCCGGGCCGGGCGAGATTTTCCTCGATTATTATCGCCGGGTAGGGGCACAACCATTCAAAAGCGCGCTGTATGGCGATGCGACCAAAGCCGCTTGAAGGAGCCTTTAATGTCACTGATCTGGAATGAAAATGGCGTCGTGACTGACGACCGCTGGCAGGTGGGCGAGGGCGAGGGCCCTTTCCTGGGCCTTGAGGAGGCATTGCAGGCCGCCGAAAATGGGACCAACGAAATCGCCGTTCAAATCGAGCCTGGCGATAATGTGGCGGAGTTGGAGCCGATTCTTGATCGACTGGCGATTGTTTCCGTGAATTTTCCGGCATTCAGTGACGGACGCGGATTTTCCCATGCCAATCTGTTACGCGACCGGATGGGCTTCGCCGGTGAAATCCGCGCACGCGGTTCGGTGCTGTTGGATCAAGTTCCCTTCATGTTGCGGGTTGGATTTACAAGCGTAGAGACTGAGCATAGTCCGACCGCCGATCGTTTATCGCAGATGCGGCTGCCAGGTATTTCGCTTCACTATCAACCAAGTGTGACCAAAACTCGCGTCGAAGGTGGCTATTCCTGGCGCCGTCGGACAGTTGCGCCGGGCTGAGGGGTAAGAAATGCATATTTTCGTGACTGATAGAAAAGGCGATCGCCATCAGCTTGAAGCGCTTGAGGGGTTTCGTGTGATGGAAATTATCCGCGATTGGAATCTCGACATCAAGGCTGAGTGCGGTGGTGCCTGTGCATGTGCGACATGCCATGTTTATGTAGGGCCGGACTGGATCAGCAAGTTGTCTCCGATGGAAGACGAAGAAGAAGATATGCTCGATAGTGCTTTTGCCATCGAGGATAATTCCCGTCTTTCCTGCCAGATTCTCATGAGTGAGGAATTGAACGGTCTGGAAGTTATCCTCGCTCCCGGGACGAGCAAGGAAGACGAAGCTGCTGCTGCCTGAGTTTCATAGTGTTTGCCGATCTTCAGTTTCCCCAGCCAAGCGTTTTGCTTGGTTGGCGACAAGCTGTGAGCGGCGCACTGGAATCCATATTATTGGCTGAAAAGTCATGATGTTCGGTTTGCCTACCGCTGGTCTTATCTCACCGGTTTTCTCAAGCATATCCACTTAATACGCGTTTTTGCCGCAAACAGATAAATAACCAGGCGCATTCTGTCGTATGTTAACCATTGGTACCTTGATTGTGGCCCTGGTTTGCTCACAATCAGGTTAAATGGTTGGGGAGGTGGCATGCCGTTACAGGGTTTGGATCCATCAGCATTTGAAAAACGGGTCAAAGAGATAGTGGACAGCCATTTGTCTCTTGAGGGTCCGTTGCTGCCAATCCTGCATTCGATACAGAGCGAATTCAACCACATACCCAAACTCGCCATTCCGGTAATCGCTGCAACGCTGAATTTGTCGCGTGCGGAGGTGCATGGCGTGGTGAGCTTCTATCATGACTTTCACGAAGAGCCTGTGGGCCGCCATGTCATAAAGATTTGCCGGGCCGAAGCGTGTCAATCCATGGGTGGTGATGAGTTGGCTGAACGATTGTTGAATGCGTTGGGACTGGAGTGGAGCCAGACAAGCGAGGATGGCGCTGTCGTTGTGGAGGCGGTCTACTGTTTGGGGCTTTGCGCGTGTGCACCTGCTGCCATGGTGAATGGCAGTGTGATCGGCCGACTGGATGCGGGTCAGCTCGCTAAAGTTGTCAGAGAGGTTCATCGATGATGTTCACCATCTATGTACCTGGCGATTCCGGTGCAGTGGCTGTGGGAGCGGACAAGATTGCCCTTGCAATTGCTGATGAAGCGGCCGCACGCAACACGGACATCCGGATTGTGCGCAATGGTTCGCGCGGACTCTACTGGCTTGAACCCATGGTCGAAGTTGTGACTGCAAAAGGCAGGGTGGCCTACGGTCCGGTTAGCATGGCAGATGTCGAGGGCCTGTTCGAAGGTGAGTTCCTCGAAGGTGGCCAGCACCCGCTTTGTCTGGGACTGACCGACGAAATCACCTTTTTGAAAAGGCAAACGAGGCTCACATTTGCCCGGTGTGGAATAACCGATCCGCTATCGCTCGATGATTACCTCGCCCATGATGGGTTGAACGGTCTGAAGAGGGCAATCTCAATGGCGCCCGGTACAATCGTCGAGGAAGTCACCCGCTCGGGCCTGCGTGGCCGCGGTGGGGCTGGGTTTCCGACCGGTATCAAATGGAAGACAGTTGAGGAAGCCAAGGGGCCTGTCAAATATATTGTCTGCAATGCTGATGAGGGCGATTCCGGAACTTTCTCCGACCGGATGATTATGGAAGGCGACCCATTTGTCTTGATTGAAGGGATGATCATCGCAGGCATCGCTGTGGGTGCTGCAAAGGGCTATATCTATCTTCGTTCTGAATATCCTCATGCAATTAATGTAATGCGGAAAGCAATCAATATATGCACAAATGGCAATATATTAGGTGAAAAACTCCTGGGATCAGATTTTTCATTCGACATTGAGGTCCGGGTTGGTGCCGGAGCTTATGTCTGTGGTGAAGAAACTGCGCTGCTTGATAGTCTTGAAGGCAAACGGGGCATTGTGCGTGCCAAGCCTCCGTTGCCTGCTCACCAAGGGTTGTTCGACAAACCGACGGTCGTCAATAATGTCATTTCGCTGGCTTCCATACCGATCATCCTGAACAAGGGTGCAGAATATTTCGAAAATTTTGGCATGGGCCGCTCGCGTGGCACCATACCAATCCAAATTGCAGGCAACGTCAAACACGGGGGGTTGTTTGAGGCTGGTTTCGGGTTGACGCTAGGCGAAATCGTCAATGAAATCGGTGGTGGTACAGCCAGCGGCCGACCGGTCAAAGCGGTGCAGGTTGGCGGGCCCCTGGGTGCCTATTTTCCGCCTGCATTGTTTGATACGGTTTTTGACTACGAGGCATTTGCTGGCCGCGACGGCCTCATTGGTCATGCGGGTATTGTGGTGTTCGATGACAGCGTCGACATGCTTAAGCAGGCCCGCTTTGCCTTTGAATTCTGTGCAACGGAGAGCTGCGGAAAATGCACGCCGTGCCGGATCGGCTCGACCCGTGGTGTCGAATTGGCTGACAAGGTGGCAGCAGGCGTTGAGCCAGAAAAGCAGATCGAGGTGATGCGCGATTTGTGCAACACCATGAAATTCGGCTCGCTATGCGCACTTGGCGGATTCACGCCTTATCCGGTGATGAGCGCGCTCAATCATTTCCCCGAGGATTTTCGCCCGAAGCAGGGGCGATCCAGTCCTCGCCAGGATGCAGCGGAGTAGACTGACATGACGCTGATTAAAGAGATCGATTTTGGAACGCCGCGGTCGAAGTCGCTCGAGACTGTCGAATTGACGATAGACGGTAACCGGGTTGTGGTTCCAGTTGGAACCTCGGTTATGCGAGCCGCCAAAGATGCAGGCATTCAGGTTCCCAAACTTTGTGCCACCGATATGGTCAAAGCATTCGGGTCTTGCCGAATGTGTCTGATCGAAATTGAGGGGCGACGAGGGACGCCGGCTTCCTGCACCACACCTGCCGAAACGGGCATGGTCGTACATACCCAGACCGATCGGCTCAAAGATATTCGCCGTGGCGTGATGGAGCTCTATATCTCGGATCATCCGCTTGATTGCTTGACCTGTGCCGCCAACGGTGACTGCGAATTGCAGGATATGGCCGGTGCCGTAGGTCTGCGCGAAGTGCGGTATGGCTATGAGGGTGATAACCACGTTCAAGTCAGGGATACTTGTGGAGAATCCAATTCCCGCTATATGCCGAAAGACGAGAGCAACCCCTATTTCACTTACGATCCCTCCAAGTGCATTGTCTGTTCGCGTTGTGTGCGGGCTTGCGAGGAGGTGCAGGGGACATTTGCGCTGACAATTGAAGGAAGGGGCTTCGGGTCGCGCGTGTCCCCGGGCATGCATGAGGATTTTTTATCGTCTGAATGCGTATCTTGCGGCGCCTGCGTTCAGGCCTGTCCGACAGCAACCCTGCAGGAAAAGTCCGTCATCGAAATTGGTGCGCCCGAGCATTCTGTGGTTACCACCTGCGCTTATTGTGGCGTGGGTTGTTCGTTCAAGGCGGAAATGCGTGGCGAAGAAGTGGTGCGCATGGTGCCGTGGAAAGAGGGGCAGGCCAATCGCGGCCACTCCTGCGTCAAAGGCCGGTTCGCCTGGGGCTACGCCACCCACAAGGATCGGATCCTCAATCCGATGGTCCGCGAGAAGATCACCGATCCGTGGCGGGAAGTCAGCTGGGATGAGGCGTTTGCCCATGTGGCCAGCGAATTCAAACGGCTGCAATACCAATATGGGCGCGGTTCGATTGGTGGTATCACGTCGTCGCGCTGCACCAATGAAGAGACCTTTCTGGTTCAGAAACTCGTCCGTGCCGGTTTTGGCAACAACAATGTCGATACTTGCGCGCGGGTTTGCCATTCGCCGACCGGCTATGGACTGGGCAAAGCTTTTGGCACCTCTGCCGGGACGCAGGATTTTGACAGTGTTGAGCTAACTGACATTGTGATCGTCATCGGCGCCAACCCGACCGACGGACACCCGGTCTTTGCGTCGCGGCTGAAAAAGCGCTTGCGCCAGGGTGCGCAACTGATCGTTATCGATCCGCGTCGGATCGATCTGGTCAAGACGCCACATGTCACGGCTGCCCATCATCTGGCGCTCAAGCCCGGCACCAATGTCGCAGTACTCACTGCACTTGCCCATGTGATTGTCGAAGAAGGGTTGTTCGATGAAGCGTTTATTCGCGAACGATGCGATTGGTCCGAATTCGAAGATTGGGCAGACTTTGTGAGTGAGAAACGTCATGGCCCGGAAGCAACCGAGGCATATACTGGTGTGCCAGCGGATAAATTGCGGAAAGCTGCTCGTCTGTTTGCCACCGGCGGGAAGGGTGCGATCTATTACGGGCTCGGTGTGACTGAGCATAGTCAAGGCTCGACAGCCGTCATGGCGTTGGCCAATCTGGCCATGGCGACTGGGAATATCGGTGAACCTGGCGTGGGTGTGAATCCACTGCGCGGCCAGAACAATGTTCAGGGCGCCTGCGACATGGGTTCGTTCCCGCATGAGCTTCCTGGTTATCGCCATATATCTGGTGAGCAAACCAGAAACATATTCGAGAAGCTGTGGGGTGTGGAAATAGACAGCGAGCCGGGATTGCGCATCCCCAACATGCTGGATGCTGCGGTGGAAGGCACATTTCTGGGAATCTACATTCAGGGCGAAGATATCCTGCAATCAGATCCTGATACCAAACATGTCGCTGCAGGTCTGGCGGCGATGGAATGCGTGGTGGTTCATGACCTTTTCCTCAACGAAACGGCCAATTACGCTCATGTCTTCCTGCCGGGGTCCACATTTTTGGAGAAAGATGGGACTTTCACCAATGCAGAACGGCGGATCAATCGGGTCCGCCGGGTGATGACACCCAAGAACGGGTTGGCGGACTGGGAAGTCACCATGAAGCTGGCTCACGCCATGGGGCTTGACTGGCACTACAACCATCCTTCTGAAATCATGGATGAAATAGCTGCCACGACGCCAAGTTTTGGAAATGTGAGTTATCGTCTGCTTGATGAGAAAGGTTCAGTACAATGGCCTTGTAATGAAGCGACGCCTGAGGGCACGCCAATCATGCATGTGGACCATTTTGTACGTGGCAAAGGCAAGTTCATCCGCACCGAATATGTGGCGACAGACGAAAAAACCGGTCCACGTTTTCCGCTTTTGCTGACCACGGGTCGAACTTTGTCGCAATACAATGTCGGGGCGCAGACGCGGCGCACAGCGAATTCAGTCTGGCATCAGGAAGACCGGCTGGAAATTCACCCGCATGATGCTGAACAGCGTGGGATCAACAATGGCGACTTGATCAGGCTCGCCAGCCGCTCTGGGGCTACGGCCCTCAAAGCCCTGATTACTGATCGCGTATCGCCGGGCGTAGTCTATACGACTTTCCATCACCCGGATACGCAGGCAAATGTGGTGACAACCAATTATTCCGATTGGGCGACCAATTGCCCGGAGTACAAGGTTACGGCGGTGCAGGTATCGCCAGCCAACGGACGAACGGAGTGGCAAACCGACTACGATAATCAGGCCCGTCAGTCGCGCAGGATCAGTGCCGACAGCAGCGATGCAGATCAGTTGGAACCGGCGGAGTAGGGCGGTGATTGACCGGTTGTTACCTCAGGAATCACCCGTTGCCCTTTCCTTTAACGGCACCACCGAGGCCGTGATGATGGCCACACCGGAAGATTTGGATGATTTTGGCGTCGGCTTTGCGCTTACAGAAGGTATTGTCGAGTCAATTCAGGATATCACCGGGTTGAACGTAGTTGCACTGGATGATGGCTTTGATGTGCAAATGCATCTGGCTCCGGCGCGTGAATCAATTCTCAAGCAGCGGCGGCGAACGGCATCCGGTCCTGTAGGATGTGGTTTGTGCGGTATCGAATCCATTGAAGCTGCGCTGCGCGAACTACCTCAATTGATTGGCAAAGGCTTTGCAATATCGCCCGAGCAAATCAGCGAGGCTGTTGGCGCGCTTTCAAACAATCAGCCACTGCGCAACCGGGTTGGCGCTATCCACGGTGCGGGTTATTGGCATGGGAGACGTGGACTTGTTGCGGTTCGTGAGGATGTCGGTCGTCACAATGCATTGGACAAACTGGTAGGTGCTCTGGCTCAAGAAAACGTCGAATTGGGTGAGGGTGCACTGGTTATCTCCAGCCGTGTTTCTGTCGACATGGTGCAAAAAGCAGTGCTTGCAGGTGCACCGATGCTGATTGCTGTGTCTGCTCCTACAGACCTTGCGGTCAAAACCGCTGCATCTGCCGGGCTAACTCTGGTGGCATTGGCTCGTGGTGACACCTTCGAAGTTTTCTGTCATCCGAAACGTGTTTCTGACAGTCTCGCTGATGATGGTGATAAGCAAGTTCAAAGGGAAGAAAACTCCAATGTCGCCTGACAAACTCATTTACATGACCAACCAGATTGCGAAGTTCTTTCACAGCCAGCCTGAGGCTGAAGCCAATGCCGGTGTGGCAGAACATATCAACAAGTTCTGGGAGCCGCGTATGCGGGCGCAATTGTTTGCGATGACGGATCAATCAACAGAAGGTTTTGACCCTTTGGTGATTTCAGCGTTGGCAGCTATCCGCCGGCCGGAAACAACCGTTTGATCATTGTATCAAGCCCGCGCGGGTATTTCTGCGTTCACTGCTTGGCTACGGTAGCTGATCCGGTTCCGACAGAAGTTCGGTGAGAATGGGGCAGGTTTCATCGTCATTGACGCATAGCGTCACAAGTCTTTCCAACGCGGTCTGCATTCGCTGCAGGTCGGAAATCTTGTTTTGCATCAATTGCAAATGTTGCTGCGCAATTATCCGAGCTGATCCGCAATTGGGTCGCGATTCATCTGTCAAACCGAGCAGAGATTTGATTTCTGAAATTGGAAAGCCAAGGTCTCGACACCGTTTTACGAACCGCAGTCGGGCAATGTCTTCCATCGTGTAGCTTCGCCTGCCAGCCGCAGTCCGTCCCGGCTTGGGAACAATGGATTGGCGTTCATAGTATCGGATGGTTTCGATTTTTACGCCGCTGCGTATAGCGGCTTCTCTTATGGCATACATCTGGCCTTGCTCCTGTAGTGGCTACAGGAGCTAAACAGGTCTGGCGCTGCAGTGACAATTCAACTCCGCGTGTACCGACAACCGGATGAGCGAAGAAAGGATAGGGCGCATGACAAACAAAATTCTCGGAATTGGGATCGGAGGGAGCTTGGTTACTGCCTTGTGTTGCTTCACTCCGATCATGCCGATATTTCTTTCCATGCTCGGACTGACGAGCATCCTTGGAGTTCTCTATAGCGATTTAGTGCTTCTGCCGGCATTGGCGTTTTTCTTACTCATGACAGGATATGCGATATGGCGAAAACAGCAGCAATCTCGTTGAAATCGACACTCACTTGTCCGGAATGCGGCCATGCAGAAACCGAGACAATGCAGACGAATGCGTGCGAATGGTTCTATAATTGCAAAAATTGTGGCGCGCTGCTGAAACCCAAATCGGGCGATTGCTGTGTATTCTGCTCATATGGTTCAACCGCTTGTCCACCGATCCAGGAAGGCTGCCATTCTTGTTGTTAGTGGCTTCTGCGCCGAAAGTGGGTGGTGACCGCTGGTTTCGGGTGTGAAACGGGAAGTGCTCACGACAATGCTCGCTCCAAGAACTGGCTACATAAAGATTGCATAAGATAGATTATGGAACTGGAAACAAATATAAAGCTAAGAGATCAAAGCAACAGCGCTAAATCCTATTTGTGAGCAAACTCCATTAAATTATTGCTTTAGCGCTATTAAAAGGCATCCGTTGAACTTTCTTGCCAAAAAACCGCTTCAACTTGAATGACCGTGGCGACCCATTTTACGACATCTACTTTTCTGAAATGGGTTCCTATCTCAGCGACCAATGAATAATGGCGTTCTTAGAGCTTATCACCGAACCCCGATAATGGTCGCGTTGATTTTCTCGGCCAATGATTTCGGATCAACGCTGAATACGCTGTCCGGCCGGCCGGCCGCAGCCCAAACCACATCATATGCCAGCAAGGCCTTGTCGATATAGACAGGAATATCAATCTTGTGGCCGATGGGCGCGACGCCGCCGATGGCGAATCCGGTTTCGTCACGTACACGGCGTCCGTCGCATCGTTGGAGTTTTAGCCCATGCCGGGCTTCCACATGCGCAAGATCGGCATCGTGAGCACCTGATACCAACAACAATGTCAGCGCTCCGGTTTGAGCATTCTCAAACACCAAAGATTTGACAATCTGGCCGACAGAGCATCCACAGGAGTCGGCTGCTTCCTGGGCCGTGCGGGTAGATTGCTCCATGCGGACTATCTCGATCAGAAGACCCAATTCGACAGCCTTGTTTGCCACCCGGGCGATCGAAGAACCGGTCGGCAATTGATCATGTTCAACAACGTTACGGCTCATATTTCGACCTCACACTCAATCATCAGCCCGTCATATCCGGGTTCAACATTGGAAGGCGTTTCGTCGAGTACCGTTTGGTAATCGAGCGGAATATGCATATGGGTCAACCACACCTTGTTGGGGCTGAACTTTTCGATCCACCAGAGCGCTTGGTCAATAGAAAGATGGCTTGGATGCGGTTTGTATTGCAGGGCATCGACGATAAAAAGGTCCAAACCGCCAAGTTTTTCAATTGTTTGGGGTGGGAAATTACTGACATCGCAGCAATAGGCAACATCGCCGAAACGGAAGCCCAGCGAATTAATTGAGCCGTGATCCTGCAACAATGGGGTGAGGGTTATCGGCCCCCCTTCCCCATTAATGATCAGTGGTACATTGAGATCACGAATGACATTGGGTTCGATGATAGGAGGGTAAAAACTTCCCTTTGGCGTTTCCAGACAATAGCCAAATCCGGCCCGAATTCGCGCCATGGTTTCTGCATCGGCATAAATCGGAATTTGTTTGCGCTGACTTAGCGCAAAACCGCGCAAATCATCAATTCCGTGCACATGGTCGGCATGGGCATGGGTATAGAGAACCGCATCAACATTGCGAACAGAATTGGCGATCATCTGTTCCCGGAAATCCGGACCCGTATCAACAATGACAGTCGTCTCGCCGCCATCTGCAGCGAACTGCCGGACCATGAAAGCAGCCCTCGTGCGGCGGTTTTTCGGGTTGTTGGGGTCACATTTGCCCCAATCACCATTGATCCGCGGAACACCGGGCGAAGAAGAGCAACCAAGGAGCGTGAACTGGCGGCGAACGAGAGTCATGAACGGTGAGTCATCTTCGAAAACAATCTGTATGCATTGGCCGTGGTCAGATCGCGGGTGTCGGCTTCGCTCAGACCGATTGTCTCGGCCAGAACGCGTGCTGTGTTGACAACGTAAGATGGTTCGTTGCGTTTGCCGCGAAAAGGCGGTGGTGCGAGATAAGGCGCGTCTGTTTCCACCAGCAAACGTTCGTGCGGCACGGACTTGGCAATATCCCGGATTTCCTGAGAATTCTTGAATGTCAGAATGCCGGAAAACGAGACGTAGCCACCCAATTGAATGCCGACATCAGCCAAGGTCTGCCGTGACGAAAAACAATGCAGAATGAAGGGAAAAGCGCCCTTCCCTGTTTCTTCTTCAAGGATCGAGATCATGTCCTCGTCCGCGTCGCGGGCGTGAATGACCAGCGGCAAGCCCGTTTGGCGGCTGGCAGCGATATTGGTGCGAAACACCGTAGCCTGAACATCGCGGGGAGCAGTATCATAATGGTAGTCGAGACCTGCTTCACCGATCGCAACGCATTTGCGGTGGGCTGCCAGCGAGACGATGTCTTCGGTGGTAACGTCTGTTTCTTCAGCGGCGTTGTGCGGGTGCGTGCCCACCGAGCAAAAAACGCTGTCATAGACATCAGCCACAGCTTTGACGCGGTCGAATTTTTTCACCCGCGTCGAGATGGTAACCATTCGCTCGACGCCGACGTCATTAGCACGCTTGATGATGTCGTCACGCTCTGGCGCAAAATCGTCAAAATCAAGATGACAATGGGTGTCAATCACCGGGTGGTTGGTTAAATCCATCAGTCTCAGGCCTCTGGCTGTTTATCTACATACCGCGGGAAAACACCTTCGGGCTTGGGCAGTTCGGTGCCAGGTTTGATAGCCGTCTCAAACGCCGCAAAGTTGCGGTCATCTTCACTGACTGCCAGTAGATCCAATAGCTTGGCTGACGCATCAGGCATGAAAGCCGCCGTCATCAGCGCAATCCGGCGCACTGTCTCTGCGACTGTATACAAGACAGCCTTCATACGCTCGGGATCAGTTTTGCGCAGTGCCCATGGCGCTTGAGTGTCAACATAACGATCGCCCTCAGAGACAACATTGAAAATGGCCTCAAGCGCTTTGTGAATCTGTTGTGCGCCCATGGCTTGGCGAGCGGTTTCAAGCGCTGGCCTTGCGGTTTCGATCAGTGCTTCATCTTCAGGCGCAAGCGCTGAGAATTCCGGTACCTTGCCTTCGCAGTTCTTGGCAATCATCGAGAGCGAACGTTGGGCCAGATTGCCCAGTCCATTGGCCAAGTCTGCATTCGTGCGATTGACGATTGCTTCATGGCTATAGGAACCATCCTGACCAAAGGGTACGTCTCGCATGAAAAAGTAGCGGACAGGATCGAGGCCATATTCATCAATGAGCGCAAAAGGATCGACAACATTGCCGACTGACTTCGACATTTTCTCGCCCTTGTTGTTGAGAAAACCATGGGCAAAAACGCGCTGCGGCAGCGCAACTTCCGCCGACATCAGAAAGGCCGGCCAGTAAACGGCGTGGAAACGAACAATGTCCTTGCCAATGATATGTGCGGCGGGCCAGTAAGCCCATTTTTCAGAATTTTCATTGGGGAAGCCGGCTGCAGTCAGATAGTTGGTCAGCGCGTCCACCCAGACATACATCACATGCTTGTCGTTGCCAGGAACAGGTACACCCCAATCGAATGTAGTCCGCGAGATCGAAAGATCGCGCAGACCTGAGCGGACAAAACTTGCCACTTCATTGCGCCGCTCGGCAGGCGCGACAAATTCGGGCTGGTTTTCATAGAGTTCCAACAGCTTGTCGCCATAGGCTGACAGGCGAAAATAATAACTCTCCTCCTCTACCCATTCGACGGGGGAACCCAATGGTTCGCGACGCACCCCATCCTCACCCAACGTGGTTTCACTCTCGTCGAAATAGGCTTCCTGACGAACAGAGTACCAGCCGCCATACTTGCCGAGATAAATATCACCTTTGGCTTCCATCCGACGCCAGAGTTCCTGCACTGAAAGGCGGTGACGCTCTTCAGTGGTGCGAATGAAATCATCATTGGAGCAGTTCAGCCGGGCCAGCATGTCGCGGAATACCGCGGAATTCCGATCAGCCAATTCAATGGGCTTGATGCCATCTTTCTCTGCGGTCTGCTGCATCTTCTGACCATGCTCGTCAGTGCCCGACAGAAAGAATACATCCTTACCGTCCAGACGCTGAAAACGAGCCAGCACATCGGTCGCGATCGCCGTATAGGCATGGCCGATATGGGGAACGCCATTGGGGTAGAAAATCGGCGTGGTAATATAAAAGCGCTCGGAACTCATACGGACCTCGGTTGGGATCATTTCCTGGTTTGCCTGCAGAATGCAAACCTTTGGCGTCGTCATAAGATATAATGCGCGTTGATGCCATGGCTGCAAGCAATGAATTCGTCATCAAAAACAATCAACCGAGCAGGATAGAGAACAGGTTGATGACGGTCTGGGTTCGGTCGAGATTATAGGTTTCTGCCCGACTGAAATGCTCGGCAACCGCCGTGGCCTTTTCTGCTTCTTCCGCTGCCCGGCGCATATCGCCAATCATCGCCAATTCAGCAGCTTGCGTGCGCACATGTTCAATGACGTGTTCGACAAAGAAATGATAGGCCACTTCACGGTCTTTGGATGCCAGTGCCTGGGCCAGTTTGTGTATCTCTGCGCGGTCGTTGATCGCTCTTCGATCCATCAGACTGTCAAAAGCTGCCGCGATGTCGATACCGCCATAATTTGCCATGACCAAGGCGCGCGCTGCACTGCCTTCGGTGTTTTCATAGCCGCTATCGAGGTCGAAGCGAACTCCAAGATGTTCAAGTACGCGGGACATATCTGGTTTATCGAGCGGGTTAAGCTCAAGTTTCATGCAGCGCGAACGAATGGTTGGCAACAAGCGGCCCGGCGCATGGGACAATACTAGAAAAATCGCGTGCTTCGGGGGTTCCTCAAGAACCTTCAGAAGTGCGTTTGCGGCATTGCGGTTGAGATCGTCGGCCGGGTCAATAACAGCAATACGCCAATTGCCGGATCCGTCTGTCTGGTTGAAGAAACGACCCACGCGGCGCACTTCATCGACAGTAATGGCGCTTTTGACCTTGCCGGACTTTTCGTCCAGCGGCCGCCTGATGTGCAGGATATTGTGCGACGCGCCTGAAGATATCTGCCGGCTGACTGAAGAATCGGGATCCGGATCGGATAACCGGTCCGGCGCTTCGGCAGGATCAGGATGGGAGATGACATGATTGGCAAATCGAAATGCCAATGTGGCCTTGCCGATTCCTTCGGGGCCTTCGATTAGGATAGCGTGATGAAGGTGATTATTACGGTAGCTCTCTGCAAGAAAATGCTCGGCACTGGAGTGGCCAAACAAGGTTGTGTTGGCTTCCGGTGGAATCGCGCCATCAAGCATGTCCGGTCGATCAGCCATGACTAATGCTTTCCGGTTTTTTTACCCGAATTGGGCAATTCCGGCAGTGCATTATCGACCAGTTCGAGGATGGAAAGGGCTACGTTTTCCACTTTGCCTGTTCCATCGACCAGCTTGCAGCGATCTGGCTCGCTCTGGCAAAGTTCATGAAAGGCATCGCGACGCTTTTCGTGGGTGGCCAGCTCCTCCTTTTCGAAGCGGTCCGGTCCCGAAGCAATGTTACTGCCGCGTTTGCGAGCGCGCTCCAAACCGGTTTTGGCGGGAACATCGATGATAATGGTCAAATCCGGCATTACGCCATCGACTGCAATCCTCTCCAGATTTTGTGTGAAAGCAGGTTCCAGATTGCCGGTAACACCCTGGTAGACCCGTGTTGAATCCATAAATCGGTCGCAGAGCACAATTGCACCTTCTTCAAGTGCCGGTCTGATGAGTTGCTCAACATGGTCATTGCGTGCTGCTGCAAACAAAATTGCTTCCATGCGGACACCGAATTCTTCGGCCTGTCCTCCGAGCAGGACATGGCGGACAGCCTCGGCCCCCTGAGAACCGCCGGGTTCGCGCGTGACCAGAACATTATGGCCACGCTTCCGCAACAGGTTTGCAAGGCGGTTTATCTGGGTGGATTTACCTGCCCCTTCCCCACCCTCAAATGTAATAAAAATACCCGATGCCTGATTCACGACTGTTTCGGTTCCTGTTTCACCATTGACTGCCCCTGATCAGTTCCAGAATTGGACCAGTTCGAGCAATGCGTCCAGTGCTTGTGTGTGAATTGGGCCTTTCTTTACTGGTTGTGCAGCAAAGAGCGGTTCTTCCAGGCTTAGGGTTTCACCAATGAAGACTTCAAGTCTGCCAAGTTCCTCGCCTTCCTCTACCGGCGGGCGAATAGGCCATTTGTAATGGACGCGTGCCTTCAAACGATCTGGGTTGCTGATCGGCAGGAAGATGTCTACTTTTCGCGCAGCCTTGAGTGAAACCGGACCGACGCCACCATAAGTGTCAGCAAAAGCTACAATTTCATCATCATCAAAGAGAGTTTTACGCTCGAAGGCACGAATTCCCCATTCCAGCATCTTGCGCGCCTCTTCGCGCCGGGCATCCTGGCTTTCCAATCCGCTCATTGCGAGAAAAAGACGCCTGCCCTCACGATTGATTGAGGAAACGATGGCATAGCCAGAGGCCTCGGTGTAGCCGGTTTTCAGTCCGTCAACGCCGATATCAAGTTTAAGAAGCGGATTGCGGTTACGCTGTGTGATCTTGTTCCAGGTAAAGTCTTCCTGGGAGTAATAATGATAAAATTCGGGATAAGTTTGATAAATATGGCGGGACAGCAATACCAGATCCCGCATGGTAACGGCCGAATCTGGGTGCGGCAGACCGGTTGAATTTCCGAATGTGGTATTTTGCAAACCGAGTGCAGCCGCACGCTCCGTCATCAGCTTGGCGAAGTTTTCTTCAGATCCAGCCATCCCTTCTGCAATGATGATGCAGCCGTCATTGGCTGACTGGACAATCACTCCCTGAATAAGGTCACGAAGTGCTATTGAGGATTTCAGTTCGGCAAACATTGTCGATCCGCCGGACATAGCGCCGCCATTGCGCCACGCGTTTTCGGAGACTGCGAACTCATCGTCGAGGGTGAGTCTTCCGGATTTGATGGCGTTAAAAACCACTTCCATGGTCATGAGTTTTGCGAGGGATGCCGGTGGAACTTTTTCGTTCTCATTGAGGGCGAACAATACTGACCCGGTGTCGGCTTCCACCAAATATGCCTGCTGTGCCCGGGTTTCGAACAATTGCGCCCAAGCAGATGGCGCGGTCAAAACAATAAACGTGGCAAACAGGGCCGCGAGAACACCGTCGACGTTCAATCGCACCTCTAACCCCTATCCAATTTGACTAAAAACAGAACGATTTCAGAACTTAATGGATCATTCTGGAAATTGGAACAGGCGGACTATCTAAATATCAATTGCGACGCCCGGTCAGAATCAATTCGAAGGGATTGCGTTTGATGGTTACACGGTTGCCGCGATAGGCCAAGCCGATATCCCGGTAGCCATCAAGTGTTGAACTTCCATCCGAAGCCTTGGCCATTGAGGTGCCGGAAGGGGCAACATTTGGTGTGCCGCTGAGGTAATTCGGGCGCAATTCCAACACTGGTCCGACGTCAGGCAGAGCAAAGCCGATCGGGATAATTGCAGGACTTTGGGCGTCCGATTCTGACGTGAACGCCGCTGTTGCAACTGGCACCGATGTTTGCGGCAATGGTGCCTGAGGCTGGCTGCCGAAAGCTGAAGCAGAACCAATACCGGGCAAGCTTGAGGTCGGCGTTGGGCCATTCATCGCAAGCATCACTCCGTTGGAGCCATATTGATCCTGTGGCGCAGGCGCCTGTCCAGGGCCTTGATAGGAAGCCATCAAGTAGGGCATGTCGTCACCGTCAATCGGCGCGCGGCCGACATATTCCACCTGCACGGCTGCAACACCGTCATTTTTCATGGTCAGCAGATCAGCGGCTTTGCTCGAAAGGTCGATTATGCGCCCATGTGCAAACGGGCCGCGATCGTTAACCCGGACAATCACCGAATGACCATTTTTTTTGTTTGTCACCCGGGCGTAAGACGGCAATGGAAATGTCGGGTGGGCTGCGGACAGGTGATACTGGTCATAAATCTCGCCATTGGCGGTCAAACGACCATGGAAGTTCGGCCCATACCACGAAGCCAGACCCGATTTATCGTAGTTCGGATCCTCCTTCGGTGTGTACCACTTTCCACGCACCTTGTATGGCCGACCAATCAACTCGCGACCGCCACCCTTTTTGACGGTTTTGGATGTGGTCATGCGCGGTGATGCTTCGACGCCATATTCTGAAGATGAAAATTTGGTGATCTCGTTGACTTCAGCCTGCTGACTGTTTTTGGTGCCTACTTCGGATGTTGAATTGCATCCTGCCAATGTGGCCACCGATGCGAACAGGCCCACAGCTATCGAAGCCCGGACCGCACCAGGTTTTTTCACCAAAAATGTCATAATGTAAATGCGCCCCACATTTGCCGAAACGGAATTTTAACGGCTATGAATTGCCACTGAAACCGGGCTGAAGACGAAAGTCAATCTGACCACGCGTCCTGCCTTTTTCGAGGGGCTTCAATTCAGACAACAAGATGGCAGAAATAGGGACAAGCTGCATCATTTGATTCAAATGATCTCCAAAATGGTAAAGAGATAGCTGATATAGCGCCAATCGTGCCGTGATTCTGACAGTGGGCGCCTGCTGATTCGACCCTGCCGACCATGATTCGAGAGGTTTGCTTTCGTGTTAAGACTTGACGACCATTTGCAAACCAAGGTGATTCACAGTCAGATTTGAATGAATGAAAGCTGCCTGTTTCCCATGTTCGGCATGGCGGCAACAATCAATGTCACCGTACCACCAAACAAGGACACAATCTGTTATGCAGCCAGCCTGGGCCATTGGATTAATGACTGGAACCGTACTCGACGGTTTCATCGATATTGCCTTGATCAAAACAGACGGGGAGCATATCGAGGCTTTTGGACCGTGGGCACTGGCACCCTACCCGCGCGAAATCGGTCCGCTCATGCGCAGGACTTTTGATGCGGCATTGGAGTGGCAGTTTGATGGTGCTGAACCTGAAATTTTCGAGGAAGCGGAAACCGCTATCACGCGCGCGCAATCCCTTGCGGTAAATGAATTCATTTCGAAACACGATCTCAAAGCTGCCGATATTTCCGCCGTTGGCTTTCATGGCCAGACCGTGCTGCATCAAGCGCCAAACAATGGTGCGCGCGGTCATACAAGGCAGTTGGGCAATGGCAACTTGATGGCCGAAATCACCGGTATCGATGTGGTTTACGATTTCCGATCCGCGGACATGGTGGCAGGAGGCCAAGGCGCACCGCTGTCTGCCATTTACCACAGGGCAATGTTGAACAGGATTGGCGCCGGCAGTGACACAGCCATCCTGAATCTGGGTGGCGTGGCCAATATTACCTGGTTTAACGGTGAAGACATGATTGCATTTGATACCGGCCCGGCCAATGCGCCCGTCAATGACTGGGTTCGGGCGCATACCGGTGCGGAAATGGATGTCGACGGTAAGATAGCCGCAAGTGGCAATGTTGACGAAGCCCGATTGGCAAGAATGCTGGACCACCCTTATTTCGAACTGGCCTATCCCAAGTCACTTGACCGGTTTTCATTTGCGGCTGCCATGGCTGATGGCTTGGGACTTGAAGATGGTGCTGCAACATTGACTGCGTTTACGGCTAGTGCAGTTGCCAAAGCGTTGGAGAGCCTGCCAAGTCGACCTTCAAAGTTGGTTGTTTGTGGTGGTGGTCGGAAAAATCCGCACATGATGCAGGATTTGGCTAAACATACTGGTGCCGAGATCCGGTTGGCCGAGGATGTCGGGCTTCGTGGTGATGCGGTGGAAGCTGAATGTTTTGCATTTCTGAGCATGCGATCAAAACGCGGACTGCCGCTCAGTTTTCCACTCACGACCGGGGTGAAAACACCGCAAACAGGCGGTCGGCTTGCTGAGCGTCCCATTGGCTGAGTGCACTTGTGATAGCGCTAGACAGTTTCGGTGACCTTCTTTAGCAGGCGGGGTGAATCCGGGTTGAGGTTTAACTGACCAGCCAATTGTTCAGCGAACACATAAAAAGATGTGATTTGCGAGACCGGATCGAGCATGGGATCGAGCGTGTTGACACAAGGAAGGTAGCTCACATTTGCCGCCAAAACTGGTCTTTCCCCAGCAGGATCAGTGACGAAGACATCCATCCCACTGGCAGACATACGTTCTATGGCTTCGACAAGTCCTTTTCGGGAAGCATCGCGGCTGAGAAAAACCAACCCCGCCAGGCCGCCCGCTGCCAACTGGATGGGTCCGTGTAAAACCTCGGCTGAGCTGTAGCTTTCAGCATGAAGTTCGCAAGTTTCCTTGAATTTCAATGCTGCCTCTTGTGCTATTGAAAATCCCGGGCCTCGCCCAATGACATAAAGCGACTGACCAGTCTCCAGTGCCAAAGCCAATCGGCCCCAGTCACATTCGAGCGCTGAGGTGAGGCTGTCCGGAAGTGCCTTCAGAGCTTCGATCAATGGATCATTTTGGGTAAACGATGCTGTCATCGCTGCAATGGCCGTCAATGAGAGCACAAACGATTTGGTCGCCGCAACGGCCATTTCGGCACCACTTCCGACTGGTAAAACACTGGCAGCACCCTGCCCCAACGGACTGTCTATGGTATTGAGCAAGGCAAGATTCAAAGCGCCAGCATTTTTCGCCATTTCCTGAAAAGCCACCAAATCAGGACTACGCCCCGACTGGGAAATCGTCAAACAGGCTGCACGATCCAGCTTCATCTTTGTCTCGTAGACCGAAGCAATCGACGGCCCTATGGAGGCAACCGGAATGCCGGTCGTCATTTCCCAGAGGTATTTGAAATAGAGCGCAGCGTTGTCAGACGAACCGCGCGCTGTTGTCACAACAAATGCCGGATTGAATGCCTTGAGCTTTTCTGAGGCTTCTCGATATGCATCGAGATGCAAGTCGCATTGGCCTGCTAAAAGTTGAGGGATTTCTCTCGTTTCACGGCTCATGAGGCTGGACATCAGTTTTATTCCTTAATCGCTCGATTTTTAAAGTTGCAGCGAGCTTGTCATTTTCAATAACGCGAATTGCACAGTTGAAGCTTCGAATTGTGCTGATGCGGTGTGTGCTGCACATTCTTGACTGGTTTTATATTGGTCTGCAATGAAAGTTTTCTCGTGTCGTAATCGCTTAGGCTACCTGTGCCCCCCGAACTGACGATAAACAGGGTATTATTTGCTGATCCTCTGGCAAATTTGCCGAGAAAACAGAGCATGTTGTTGGCGTTGCCATAGTCCGGATGAACTTAGCCTGCTGTCGGAATATTTGTAGTGCATTGGTATTTATGGGGCGGCATCGATGGCAACATATACCCCATTGCCGGATTTTGCAGATCCCAAATCTGGATCTCAGCAACACGCTCCGTTTGATGAGCTCGGTGATGCTGGCTGGTGCAATCGGTTATCGGAGGGTCAGCCCAAGGCATTCAACGCTGTGGCCGCCGCTGAATATCTGCTCACCGACGCCGTAATCGAAAGTCTGCGTGACTGGATCAACCAATCTATGGACGGACGTAGGCGTAGCCCTGACCTTGCAGTTCCATTAATCGAACGACTCCGGATGGGACGACTTTGGCTTCGCTCAGCAGTGGAACTTTGCCACCTGATTTTTTCTCCATGGCATCGAGCGTATTTCCGCAAGCAGAGAATACAAGGTTCTCAATTTCGAGTGACATCGCCGAAATGCGGTCTTTGACCGGGCTGTCTTCAGTGTACATTTTCAGCCCGGGTCCGTACGCAACAATTTCGATTTCGACGCTTTCTCCCTGGGCATCGTAATAGGCTCTCACATTGGCAGCATTGTTGAGCGCCATGTTCATGATCTGCGGATTGTTCTCATCAACATGAATGGCAAGTTTGTTCTCTGCGGCGAATGCTGGTGCAGTCATCGTGACAACAGCGATTACGGCGGCAAAAATGGTTGTCAGGCGGCGCATGGTTTCCTCCCTCATACATATTGAAATTCGAATACAATGATATGCCTCTTGTTCAGAAGTGCAACAGGTTTCGGTTTCCTCGGTGATAAGGGAAAGATAAAGCGTAATAGAAGGCATTGAAGTGGTTGACGAGCCACCCATAGGACAGATAAATGCGGGTCCGCTATGCAATCGGAGAGGTGGCCGAGCGGTTTAAGGCACCGGTCTTGAAAACCGGCGTGCGGGAGACCGTACCGTGGGTTCGAATCCCACCCTCTCCGCCATTTGTTTTTGTAACGCACTGCTTTTAAAAATCTAATTTGGAATATAGATTTTAGCCCCACACCAAGTCCCACAATCGGAAAATTGTAAGAACCTGTATGGTTGCACGCTTCTTTGAGGCAGCATGAGCCGGCAATTGCAAATATGATCCGAATCGGCTGATAGTTTGCCCAGCACATGACGTTGCTAGTCCTTCCCCTCGCTCAAAAAGACACGGTGCACCTTGGGGCGGAGGGAATATTCGAGTGTCATCCGATTTGCCCTTACAGGGATCGATGGGCCCTATACAAACCCTCACCAGATCAGGCACACGATCGCGCAGCACTTCGCAGCTTCCTTATTGACTGAAGAGGGAAGCCTCGCGGTAGAGGTCAATTTCGGTCACGACGCGTCCTCCATCATCGACCGCTAATACGCAAAACCGGACACCGAGAAGCGCGGCAGGATCATTCGCAACATCATCCTGCTTGGAAGCGCCGACCTGTCCACTGCGTTACGGGTTGACCTGCTTGTAGAGCTCAAAAGGCGATTGGCATGAGGAATGCGCATTAGGGAGCTGTCAAAATTATGAGACTTTCAAAACACAATCGGGCTTAGCGGAAAGCTAGGGTCCCCAAGTCTTGCCACCAAATGCAAATTCTATTCAACAGGCACCCTACCCGCCGCCTAATAGTTTGATGAGGCGGAGTGACCGGGCATACGAGGTACAGGGAATTGTGTTTGCGTCAACATGAATTGGCATTGTAGCCGTCAATAAATGGCTAGGCTATCCTTTGAGTTGAGGTAGAACGCAATTGCATTGAACGACACTGGGTCTGTTTCTGGAAAATCTACATGGTCGCGCGTGCACCCCGGAACAACTTATCCAATAGAGGCCTCGTAATTCTCAAGGACCGTATTTATAGGCCCAAACATTTTTACTTTACCATGCTCCATCCATAGTCCCTCGGTGCACCAAGCTTCCAGCAGTTCATTGGAATGAGACGCCATCACCAGTATGCCGGCCGAACCGATAAAGGATTGCATTCTTTCACGCGCCTGCGCAAAAAAAGCAGCATCTCCCGCGCCGATGCCTTCATCGATGAGAAGGATTTCCGGCTTAAGGGATGTTGAAACCGCAAATGCAAGCCTAGTCGACATACCATTGCTGTAGGTTCTCAGCGGCATATTGAGGAACTCGCCAAGTCCCGTCAGAGCCGCGATTTCATCAGTACGAGCTTCAATCTCGCTGCGAGTGTACCCCAAGAGCATGCCGCGAAGCACTATGTTTTCCCAGCCGTTCGCATCCGGATCCATTCCGAAGCCCATATCAAACATCGTAGCGATTTCGCCATCGACAGTCACTCTGCCGTGCGTGGGTTCATAAATGCCAGCCATCACCCGCAGGATCGTAGATTTTCCGGCACCGTTGTGCCCTATGAGGCCTAATCGCGAGCCATGTTCAATAGTGAGGGATAGACCATCAACCGCACGAATTATTGCACGCCCCGCATTTTCCCTTGGCCTGATTTGTCCCCCCGTAGCCGCCGATATGATATTGTTCTTCAGAGATCGGCTGCCTGCATCATAAATCGGAATATCGATAAAAACATCCGTCAAACATAATCTCGCCACCTGATCAGCTCCAATAAACAACACGCGCACGAAAGCGTGCAAAGAAAGCGACTGCAATAACGCCTGTGAGTACTGTTATGGCAATACAGGCAACCCAGTTCTCTATTGTCGCAGTTCCACCGAGTAACGGATCACGCACAATCTCGATAAAATGGAAGAACGGGTTGGCATTTAGCAGCCAAGCGCGCTGTGGCATGCTGTCAGCGCTCCAAATGATAGGTGTCATGAAGAAAACGATCTGCATAACACTGCTGATAATCATCGGGACATCACGGAACCGAGCGCAAAGCGGACCAAGGATCAAAGACAAAAAGAAGCCATTTAACAAGATGAGTAGCAGCGCAGGAGCAAACAGCAAAATGTTCCAAGTTGGCCATATTTGAAAAACCAACACGATTACCAGATAGATAAGGAAATTGTGCGCAAAAATAAGAAGCTGGCTCCAAACAAACTGGTAAACATGAACACTCAACGGCAAACGAATTTGCCGCAACGATGACGCAGCCGATGAGAAAACCCCGCACGAGCCGATAACAAGGCCGTTTATCAGGCCCCACAAGATTAAGCCAATTGCAAGTTTTGGCAAATAGGTAGCTACGTCCACCTGGAATATTTCGGAATATAGTAACCCAAGGCCAAGCACCATCATACCCATCGATAGCGTAAGCCAAAACGGACCAAGAATAGATCTGCTATATTGTTTACGAACACCACGCCAACCGAGGAAAAACCACAACTCGCGTTGAGCTACTCCTCTACGCAAATCCGATATTACCTTACCTATATTGCTTGATTTTTCCAACTTCATACTGTCGTTTCATAGACCTATCTGGCTGCGTTAATCTGCTGCGTCGTCAAAGGCAGATATAGACAAGCTTCGAGGACACCGCTCCACGTTTAGCTCCGCACATATCCTCGAAACCGAGCCTACAAGGGATCACTAACGTTACGCGGCGAGCATGCAAAGCGAAAATTCGATTCCGCAATAAGATTAAAGCGATGCGCAGGATACGCATTATCTTCGATTTTCAGCGTAAACTGGCACGGTAGATATGGTTTACTCCTTCCACCCAATTCTGGGAGGCTAAACGAAATGTCCCGTGAGTAACGGCTATCGACACTCGGAAGGTTTCGGGCGAAGGAGGCTGTTGGAACGCGATTAAACGACAGGGTAGACAAAGTCCAAAAGCCTGCGTACGCGCGTATCCTGGTCTGCCAAATCGTCGCGCGATGTTTCCAGAATGAATTCGATTTTGGTCAACACGGTTGCAACACGTTCATCGCCGTTCTCCTTCACCGAGCGAACTAGAGCCTGCATAAGGCTAGGTGCGTCACCTATCAAATTGGCCAATGATATAGGTTCAACAACCAGTTCTTGTGACGGCGCCTCAAAAAGTGTCGATTCTGTAAGATGATCCTGTTGCCCAATCAGATCTTGAGACGGTCCGACCGCATGGTCCGAAAAGGTTTCGGTAAACATTTCCATCAAGGTTAAACTATCAATCGGCACGATATCTTGTCCTTCCAACCTTGGCATGAGCTTCTGTCGTCTGTGCTGCTTTGATTGCAATGTAGGGCCCGATTGCCAATACATCGATATGGGTGTTCAGATAGCAGTCGATCGCATCTTTGGGCGTGTTGACAATCGGCTCGCCTCGCACGTTGAATGACGTGTTCAGCAACATCGGGCAGTTGGTTTTGTCAAAGAAAGCGCGCAAAAGCCTGTAGGCTCTGGTGGAACTCGTCTGGTTCAGTGTTTGCACCCGTGAGCTGTAATCGACATGGCTGATTGCGGTAAATTCCGACGTCACGGCCTCCTGCAACTCGGCCAGATTTCGTAGACCCAAACAGCGCGCTTCGTCCATTGAAGGACCAATTCGGCTTTGTTCCCGCAGGTGCGCGACCAATAACATATAGGGATTTTCAGTCGATCCGTCGAAAAACTTGTCGGATTCTTCAGCAAGAACCATAGGCGCAAAAGGTCGCCAGCCTTCCCGGAATTTAATCCTCTTGTTAACCCGTGTCAGCGTGCCCTTTGGCCTTGGGTCCGCCAAAATTGACCGGTTGCCAAGGGCCCGCGGCCCGAATTCCATTCGCCCATCGAAATGCCCGACGATTTGACCGGCAACAAGCGCCGCGACCACCACCTGGCAGAACCCTATGTCATCAGTGTAGGTGTCGAACTTGATACCGTTCGCCCGTAAAGCCGCTTCGATTTCCGCGTCCTCATAGCCGGGGCCTAAAAACGCGCCCTGCATCTTATCAGGTTCGCCCTGGGCCTTGGGCCGGCGCACTGATTGCGCGCCAGATCGCATTCGCGAGACCTCAAGCGCCGCGCCAAGCGCGCCACCTGCGTCACCGGCTGCTGGCTGTATCCAGATACCGTCCATTTCGTCTAATTCAGAAACGACGCGGCTATTTGCAACGCAGTTCAATGCAACACCGCCAGCCAGACAGAGATTGCGCGTGCCGGTGGATTCAAGTGCTGTCCTGGCCAGCGCGATCATGACCTCTTCAATTACAGTTTGGGCAGAGGCTGCCACATCCATGAAATGCTGGGTTATCGGGTCACTTGGCAGCCGGGCAGGCTGGCCGAGAAGATATCCAAACAGCGGGCTGATTGTGCTTTTTCCAGTGTGAAACTCGAAGAACTTCATGTTCAGCGCGAAGGACCCGTCCGGTTTGATTTCGATCATTTCGTCGCGAATTAAGGCCCGATGGATCGGCCGACCGAAAGGTGCCAGGCCCATCAACTTGTACTCACCTGAATTCACACTGAAACCGCAATATTGCGTAAAAGCACTGTAAAGTAGGCCCAATGAGTTCGGAAAACGGAGTTCATGAACCGGCGTCAGGCCGGCGTCAGTGCCTGACCATATCGAGGTGGTGGACCATTCACCCACGCCGTCAACGATCAAAACTGCGGCGCGATCAAATGGGCTTGGGTAGAATGCCGACGCCGCATGTGAGCGATGATGCGACAAGAAGAAAATTCGCTCTGGGTCGTCCAGAATTGACCGCAGTGAGCGGGGGAGATTTTCGTTAAGTTCCAAAAGCGTCCGCAACGTCTGAGGCCAAAGTGGCGCACCGCGCGGAGCCATTGCCGTCGCGTTGCGGATAATTCTGTCCATTTTCAGAGTTGGGTTTTCATAGAATGCCAGCGCATCAAGGCAGTGATCTTCCGGGATCTGGGCAAGACAATATTCGATCGATTGCGATGGAAATGAACAGTCGCCTTTTTTCCGTCCAAAGCGTTCTTCCTGAGCAGCGGCAAGAATGTTTGGCCCTTGAACTAATGCGGCCGCCGAATCATGGAACAGCCCGGAGATTCCTAGGATGGTCTTGGGATCGCTCATGCCTCCCCCTGTACGGATTTCGCGAGCAAATCCTCTACATGGGGCAGCAGCGCCTCCGCGAACCGCTGATTTGCGTAGGCATTCGGGTGAATATCCTCCGGCATGAATGTGTGTTCGCCGTCATGCGGCAGTGAGACATCCACAGTCTGGGAAAACTTGCCGGTCATGAGAAGATTGAACTCCGCGTCCAGTTGATCGAGTAGCGCGAAAAGGACCGGGACAGCATGCTCCCGAGCAAGGCCCAAGATCGCGTCGATGACACCTATGGTTGCTTGGTCGATCATGTGATCGTTCGGCAGAAAAGCCTCAAAATCTTTCCGAAGCAGACTGGGCTGCCAAATCGGTACAAATTCCACGACTATGCGCCCGTCCCGGTCTTGACGCGCCACTGGGACATGTTCGATTCCCAGATCGTACCATTCTTGGTGCAGATACTGCTGCATCCGCTGAGGATGGGCAATATTGCGGAACCTGTGGTCGCTGATTATGCCGAAGACCGCCGCGTGAACCGTTTTCGCCTGCACATCCTGTCGGAACCGCAGATAATTTTGCAACGTCCCGTGGCCACCGATCCCTTTATTGAGGACCCGCACCCCAGGCAATTTCGACTGAAGAAGCGATGAATAAGTCTCTGTATCAGCAAGGCCAGTTCCGTAGGTGTAAGAGCAGCCATAGATTGCTAGCTGACGTGCAGCGTTTTCGTTTGCCCCGGTGCTGACGCGGCATCCGTCCGGGCCAATAGTTTGAACCACGTCAGGTCGGAATTTGACCTCGACCCGGGACATTGGCGAAAGCCGCCAGCCAAGGACTGGGTCTGGCTGGAACGTTCGCCTTGGTTTGTGAACAACCTTCATTCGTATATCTTGCCCATATCCGGCTTTGCAACGAAGCGGAATGCCGAAGGTGTTATGGAACCAAAATAGGAAACGGTCTGTCCCTTGGCTGGTTTGTATTCGGCTCCATGTATCCGGGTGTATTCGTCCTGAAAACTCGCCAGTGGTTGCTCAGACAACGCAACATTTGTCGAGACACCTCCGTGCATCTGATGGAAGACACCTTCGCCCAACAGCACAATCTGGGAAAAAGTCCCAGACGCCTGTATCCGTTTCAGAAAATCGTGATTAACAAGGCCTCCACCTGGAGATTGAAACCGCTCATCAAAGCCGCCAGCCTCCAAGAACTGTGCCTTACACATCGCGAACCAGCTGCATTCGCTTGGCATGCCGTTTAGGAACCCTTGCCTTGAGGACGGTGCAATGGTTGATATCTCAAATAGTCTGTATCCGTCGTCAGGCCAGTCGACACTGTCCAGAAGGCTGTCTTCCTGTTCGGTATCGTAGCCGTTCTCAATGAGGACGTTCTGGATGTCATGCCCCAGATGCCAAGACAGCGCGCAGACGAATGGCTGGTCGAAGAGACGCAAAGCCCGTCGTGTTGCGTTGACAAGTCCCGGGGTTGCAATTCTGGCTCCGTCGACAATGACTGCCACCTCATCTCCGCGCGCCAAGCCCACGCCGACATTCACCGCTTTGGCGGGGGAGACAGACGTGGTGTCATGATAGTGATAACGGAAGTTGGGGCCTAGTCCGGTTACAAAATCCCGGTCCAAAGGCTCTGGCGATCCGTTGTCGATTACGATGACCTCGTAATCCTTGCTGGATACGCCTGTCTGATATTCGGCGTCCAATGAAAACAGTGTACGCTTTGCCTCTCTGTGCATGTTGTAGACGATGACGACAATTGAAATCATTCTATGTTTTTCCCTGCAAGCCGGAAGCAGACGAAGCTAATGTTGCCTCCGTTGCGCGTGACTGAAGCGCAGTGTAGATCGCCAGACTCTCATCGTCGATCGGTCCGTCGTCGACATAGCCGGACGGCCCGGTCCGCATGCTGGCCTCGTAAAATAAGGGTGGCGCAGAAAGCGCGGGCAATCCGAGGCTGACCGCGACTTCTGAGACCACTTGATTATATGACTCCTGATCCAGATCGAAATTGACCAGCGGAAACTGGAGCAAATCATGCGCTTCCAAAAGATTGAGGTTGTAGTGTTTCCACAGATCTAGCGGAGACGATTCGGGTTCTAAACCTTTGCGGACCATCAGTGAACGAACAACAGCTCGGGGATGGCGAAATGTCCCGACGAATCGGAAGTTCTGACCCGCTTCCCGCCAGAACGGGAGCGTTAACAGTGTTCTTGGATCTTTGAACCCCCAAATCTGAAATGTGGCATAGGCCATCATATGTGCATCGCGGCGTCGGCGCAGTGAGTCGTTCCAAATAAGCGCTTCGGGTGGTTTGTCCCACGCGCCGCCACTTTGAGCTAGAACATCGTCATTGATGGAGCGCAGGTCGATGTTTTCTTTGTTGCCCTTGAGATTGTGCGGCGCGGCGTTCACGACGTCGCCAAGTACCAAACCGCGCTCTTCAAGAGATCCCGCAAGACAACTGGTGCCGCTCCGATGCATTCCCAAGATGCAGATGGCGGTGTTGGGATTCGTCAATGTAGATTGCCCCTAGGCCGGTTCAAGTTTCAGTGTTGAGAGCAACCGCACATTGATAAACCCCGCAACGTGCGTAAATAATACTCACAGTTATCAAAATTGTTGTCAACGCGGCGAGCAAAAATTACAAAAACGTCCCCGAGACCGTGAATGGGCGGCGTTCGAGGAACCGATGCAAGTTTTAGAACTGAGGGTCAAAACCAAGTGAAGATTAAATCCAAAAACCCTAACGTTGCACCTGTTGCAGTCGGGGGAGTAGGCGGTAGTGGCACGCGATTGGTGCAAAATATTCTTGAGCGTCTCGGTTTCTTCATGGGCAGTGACCTCAACATCGCCAGCGATAATCTGTGGTTTACCTTTTTGTTTGTCAGGCCGGATTTGCTGACCGAGCACCGAACGAATTTTGAGAAACGGGCAGCGATATTTAGGAAAGCGATGTTGGCGACCGGTGCCTTTGCCCAAGAGGAAAGTTCGTTGTTAGACCAACTGGAAAACATTCCAGTGCACCACGGGCCAATGATGCAGTTGTCCTGGCTGCGGGACCGGGCAGACTCTCTGAGAAGAGCTGTGGTTGAGACAAGACCAACCCACACCGGAAGGTGGGGTTGGAAGGAACCAAACACACATATTGCATTGGATAACCTCATCCAGGTTATGCCAAAAATGCAATATATTCACGTTATAAGAAACGGTCTGGATATGGCATTTGCCGATAAACAACACCAACCTTTTCTTTGGGGGAATGCGCTTTTTGGAATGCCCAAGAAGGTCGTTGATCCAAGATATTCTTTAGAATACTGGTGCAGAGCAAATCGCCGCGCAATTCAAATTGGTGATGAGATGGGTGACCGGTTCTTTCTTCTGAATTACGATGATCTTTGCGTTTCTCCTGAAATAACCCTAGCTAAATTGTTCGGATTTTTGGATGTTAACGTCGAAAGCGGCACCTTCAATTCTCTCGTCGCGCTTGTCCAACCGCCAGACTCAATCGGGCGCTTTAGAGGACACAACCGCGATGAGTTCGATCCTCAAGATATCGAGTTTGTGGCTAGCTTGGGCTTTGACACCAACTGGGCATAATTGCGCGACGGCGTAAGTTCCCCCGTGACCTGCCCCCAACGTTCCTTCATTCACAGCGAGAGTTTGCGGTTGATAGGATGAGGCATGCCCTTGTGTTCGTGTTGCTCGATCAGATCACTGGAGTTGTACCATGGCCTGTTAGCCACATCACTTAGTATGTCCGGACACTTTCCCAAGTGAAATTGGGAAAAGAGAAGCCCTTCGAGAGCAACAACTTGGAACTCGAACAACGAGCGTGTCTATTGCGATTTCCTGATTTATCGCGGTCAATACAACCCAAAGACGATTATGCATTGATGATTTCTGTCCGGGAATTCTGACTTCTTTTTTGAAGCGCTGTGTGATGACTTATGCTGGAATTGTCCGCTTCAGATAAAGTTTGCTGGCCAATTCAATTTCTCGTGGAAGGCATGTAATCTAAAGTTTTGCGGCGCGGATTGATGCTTTCATCCAATTGATCATATTTATGCGAAAGCGCCTCATAAAGCTCTCAGGCAGCCAGCTTGCGCAACTCTTTGAACCAACCAGCGAGACTTTCTCCATCGGCTTCGAGTTCTCGTGAAATGTCGCCTGCGAATGCTTCAAAAGCCTCCTGGTTGAGCTTGTTGACGCCGAGCAGCACCGGAATGCCGCGCACGAGCGCTTCAGCGATCAGTGGACGAAAACCCCGCCCCTCGCCTTCATGTTTGCCAAATTTGTTGATGATCAGCAGGTCAGGCGATTTATCAAGCGCGGTCTCCACCAGCCCCACAGCTTCCTCCAGTGCAGCGGGGTTAAGGCGGCACCCTTGAGACTCCTCGCCCAGGACTTGATTGATCCGGATTACTTTGCCGTCTGGCAAAACACGGATATCCATGTCGCAATGATGAGATCCCGGTCGTTCGCTGTTGGTCTGCACCACACCGGCCAATTTGAACCCGCCTTTCAGAAGCATGTCGGCAAAACTCCACAACAACCGGTCAGTCAATCCGCGGTCTGTTGTTCTGACAAAAACCAATGTCATGATACATTTCCCGACCTTTGTTCCGCTCTCAACGAGATTCCGGTCACGTTGGCATTTGCAGCGAGTCTGTCGACGAAAGCACGGCTGGCGCGGACCCATGCCGATTTTTCAAGTGCTGAACAAAGCGCTGTTTGGACCGATTCAAAGGGAAGTATTTCGCCTTCCGCTTTGGCGTCGAGTCGGATGATATGAAAACCGTATCGGCTTTCCACCGGCTCAGGTGCTATTTCACCTTCCGCCAGGATCGCCAGTGCCGCTTCGAATTCTGTGACGGTATCGCCAGCCGATATTTGCCCCAGCCTGCCTCCATTGGCGCGTGAGGAACATGCGGAGTTGTCTCGCGCCAGCGCATCAAATGCTTTTGGTTCCAGTTTGATTTTGGCGAGCACTGCCTCGGCTTGGTCTTTTGCAATTTTTCGAGCGACCACATCATCAGGGCGCGCGGCAAACAGGATGTGTGCAGCCTCGTATAGCGATGGTGCCCGGTGCCGTTCCGGATTGGCGTCATAGGCCGATCGAATAGCTTTTGTTGTCGGCGTTTCGATCTTGACGGATGTGTCGAGAACCGCACGGATAACCGCCTCTTCGTCGGTTTCCCACAGTCCCGGCGCCAACTCCATTGGATCGGCCACAAGGTTGTTACGCTTTGCTTCTTGCAGGATCAGTGCGCGAATTGCCAGCGCCCTTGCAGCCGCCATCCATGCTATGCCCGGTTTGCCTTTTGGTGCCGGGTGGTTTTGCGCTTCTGTCGCAATAAGTTCTGGCGAAATGGCTTCGCCATTGACTGTGATATTGGTAAACGACTGTTTCATGGCTTTTGCCCCAGAACTGTCTTGTGTTTTCGGGTTCGCACGATTTGAAACCCGGAACGGAAAATGTAACGCACAGGAACCGAGAACATGTGCACCAGCCGGGTAAACGGGAACAAGATGAAGATCATCAACCCAAGCAGTATGTGCAGCTTGTAGATCCAATGCACTTCGGCAACCAATTCCCAAGCGCCCGCCTGCAAAGTAAAGATGCCTTGCGCCCACATCATGAATTTGATCATCTCGCTGCCGTCCAGATGCTGAATTGACGCGAGAATGGTGCCCAAGCCGAGCAGCAGTTGGGCAACCAGTAGCACCAGAATGCCAGTGTCTGAAAACGATGAATTTGCACGTACCCGTTCGTCAAACAGCCGCCGATGCAAAAGCATTGCACCCCCAACCAACGCCATGACGCCAGCCACGCCACCGACACCAATCGCCAACACCTGTTTGAAACCATAACTCATGCCAAGTACGTGGAAAATTTCGACCGGTGTCAGCATCCCAACCAGATGGCCAAAAAACACGATCAACACGCCGACATGGAACAATATGGAGCCCCAAACCAGTTGCTTGCGTCGCAAAAGCTGGCTTGATGAAGTTTTCCAGGTAAACGGATCTCGCTCATATCGGGCGATTGAACCGATCACCAACACAGTCAGCGCCACATAAGGAAGAACTCCGAAAAGAAAGTAATTCATGACAGTTGTCCTCTGGTGTCAGGCGTTTGTTGGCCGAAGCGGTTCATCCATACGGGCGAGAATATCGCGGCTGACCGGGCAGCCAGCATCGAGATCGGGGCCAAAGGTCACCATGGCTTCTTCATAAACAGCGTCGAGCGCTTCCAAATCTTCGGGATTGTCATCCTTCTCGGCAATCAACAATTGCGCTTCTTTGGTCTCAACAGATGCCTGCGCGATTTCTGATAGGGCTGCGAGTACCGTTGCATAAGGCGTCTCTCGCCGCGTCAGCCGTTCGGCAAGTGCTGCAATGATATGGCCCGCGTCAGCCAACAGTTCACGCGCCGCCTCCAACGATAATGTCGACGCGAATTCGAGCAATACCGGCAGATGATCTGGCAGTTCCGTGGCGACAAGTTCAAAACCTTTGGCTCGATAGGTTTCAAGGAGATCAACCATCGCCCCGCCCCGGTCCCTGCCCTCACCGTGAATATGTTCAAACAGATTGAGCGAGAGTGTTCGCGACCGGTCAAACAGCAGCACGTAACGCTCCTGCAAATCGAAGATATCGCCGGTTTCGAACTCGAGGAGTAATGTTTGGATGGCTTCAAGTGCTTCCGCTGAAACGATTGCTTCGTCAGTAAACACAGCCCGAATAGCCGGAACGGCCTCCTGTAGTTCGTATGATGGGTATGCCAGCAAGGCCGAGAATGCTTTGAATGTCCGGGTCATGACAGAAACTCCGCAGGTGAACGGAAGCTTTTTCCACCACCGAATAATTTGCCTGTGGAAGTGCCTGACGAGCAGCCATTGCCGTCGGTAAAGCCGCAACCGTTCTTCAAGTCATAGGCATCCTCGACCTTTTCCCGGTGGGTTGTTGGAATAACGAAACGATCCTCGTAATTGGCAATCGCCATCAATTGGTACATTTCATCAATCTGCTGCGGGGTCAGCCCAACGCGCTTGGTGACGCCGAGATTGACCACACCATCAACTGTCTTGGAGCGCATATAGGCGCGCATCGCCATCATCCGTTCAAGTGCATTGACGACTGGCGGTTCATCACCTGCTGTCAGCATATTTGCGAGATACCGAACTGGAATGCGCAGCGAGCGAACATCAGGCATGTTGTCGATGGTGCCGATAGCGCCGGCTTCTGCTGCATTCTGGATCGGAGAGAGCGGTGGTACGTACCAGACCATTGGCAAGGTGCGATATTCGGGATGGAGTGGAAATGCTATCTTCCACTCCATTGCCATTTTCCAGATTGGTGAATTCTGCGCGCCCTTGATCCAATCTTCAGGTACGCCTTCTGCACGCGCTGCAGCGATCACCTCAGGATCATTGGGATCAAGGAATACGCCAAGTTGGGCGTCATAAAGCTCCTTCTCGTTCTCGGTGGCGGCAGCCTGTGAGATTTTGTCAGCATCATACAACATGACACCCAGATAGCGGATGCGACCAACACAGGTTTCCGAACATACGGTCGGTTGGCCGGATTCCAGACGCGGATAGCACAAAGTGCATTTCTCCGATTTTCCGCTTTCCCAATTGTAATAAATCTTTTTGTAGGGACAGCCGGAGACACACATGCGCCAACCACGGCATTTTTCCTGGTCGATCAGTACCACGCCGTCATCTTCGCGCTTGTAGATCGCTCCTGAAGGACAGGACGCGACGCAGGAAGGGTTGAGGCAATGCTCACATAGGCGCGGCAGGTACATCATGAAGGTGTTTTCGTATTCGCCATAAATTTCCTTCTCGATGCCCTCGAAATTGTAATCCTGACTGCGCTTGGCGAATTCGCCGCCGAGAATTTCCTCCCAGTTTGGACCCCATTCGATCTTTTCCATCCGGTTGCCTGATATTTTCGAACGCGGTCTGGCTGTTGGAAATGCTTCCATTTCAGGCGCCGATTTCAGGTGGTCGTAGTCAAAGTCGAATGGTTCGTAAAAGTCGTCAATTTCAGGCAGATCCGGATTGGCAAAAATATTGGCGAGAATTCGCCATTTGCCGCCTTGCTTTGGCTGAAGTTTACCGGATTTTGTCCGGGTCCAACCGCCATTCCAGCGTTTCTGGTTTTCCCAATCCTTTGGATAGCCAATGCCTGGTTTTGTTTCGACATTGTTGAACCATGCGTATTCAACACCCTCGCGGCTGGTCCAGACGTTCTTGCAGGTGACGGAGCAGGTGTGACACCCGATGCACTTATCGAGATTGAGCACCATGCCTATTTGTGCACGAACTTTCATTGAGCTGCCTCCACGGTGCCGATCGGGCCATCGAGCCAATCCACCTTTGTCATTTTGCGTACGATGACGAATTCATCGCGATTGGAGCCGACGGTTCCGTAGTAATTGAAACCGTAGGAAAGTTGCGCATAACCCCCAATCATATGCGTGGGCTTCAGCGTCGTTCGGGTTACCGAATTATGGATGCCGCCGCGCTTTCCAGTGATCTGTGATCCCGGCGTATTCACGATCTTTTCCTGCGCATGATACATGAAGAGTGTGCCCTCCTTGATGCGCTGACTGACCACCGCACGGGCAGTCAAAACACCATTTGCGTTGAAGACTTCGACCCAATCATTATCGACCAAGCCGGCCGTGCGGGCATCAACCTCGGAAATCCACACTACCGGGCCGCCGCGGTTAAGCGTCAGCATCATCAGATTGTCTGAGTAGGTGGAATGAATGCCCCATTTCTGGTGTGGAGTGATGAAGTTGAGCACCACATGCGGCTCGCCATCACGCTCGGAGATATTGGTAGACGGGCCGACGGTCTTGAGATCCACCGGTGGCCGCCACGTGACGAAGAATTCGCCAAACACCTGCATCCACTTGTGATCCTGGTAAAGTTGTTGGCGGCCTGACACGGTTCGCCAAGGGATCAACTCATGCACATTGGTGTAGCCGGCGTTGTAACACACTTCCTCGCTCTCAATCCCCGACCACGTCGGTGACGAAATGATCTTGCGCGGTTGTGCGGCAATATCGCGAAAGCGGATTTTTTCATCTTCCTTGGCTTCAGCCAAATGGCGATGGCTGATACCGGTATGCTCAGCAAGCGCATCCCAAGCCTTGACCGCAACTTCACCATTGGTTTCGGGCGCCAACATCAGGATGACTTCGCAAGCGTCGATTGCTGTTTCGATCTTGGCCAGGCCCTTGGTCGGCCCCTGCTCAGTGACCACCCCATTGAGCGCCTTGAGATGATGGACTTCGTTTTTGGTATCCCAGGTTATTCCCTTGCCGCCATTACCAGCCTTGTCCATGAGTGGCCCAAGCGCGGTGAACCGTTTGTAGACATTGGGATAGTCACGTTCGACAGCGATGTAGCCCGGAGCCGTTTTACCCGGAATGAGATCGCATTCGCCCTGCTTCCAGTCGAGGACTTCGGGCTGTGCCAATTCGGACGGTGTGTCATGGTGGAGCGCCAGTTGAACCACGTCGGTTTCAACGCCCAGGATTTCAGGTGATATTTCGGAGAATTTCTTGGCGATTGATTTGAAGATTTCCCAGTCGGTCTTGCTCTCGTAAGCAGGGTTCACGGCAGCCTGCAACGGGTGGATGAACGGATGCATGTCGGACGTGTTCATATCGTCCTTTTCGTACCAACTGGCGGTCGGCAGCACTATGTCGGAATAAACTGCAGTTGTTGACATCCGGAAGTCGATGGTCACGAGAAGGTCTAGTTTTCCCTCGGGGGCATCCTCATGCCATTTGGCTTCCATAGGCTTCTGCCGCCCCTCTTCGCCAAGATCCTTGCCCTGTACACCATGATCGGTGCCAAGCAGATGCTTGAGGAAATATTCATGTCCCTTGCCAGACGAACCAAGAAGGTTGGAACGCCAGATGAACAGGTTTCGAGGCCAATTCTCCGGCGCATCCGGGTCCTGGCACGACATTTCCAGTTCGCCGGACTTCAGCTTCTCTCCAACATAGGTTGCTGCGTCCTTGCCTGACTCCTTGATGGCGCGACCTACCTCGAGCGGGTTGGTCTTGAGCTGCGGCGCCGATGGCAACCAGCCCATGCGCTCGGCCCTGATATTATAGTCAATCAGGCTGAGCGCTTTCCAATCGCCTTCCGGAGCAGTTGGTGACAGAATTTCAGCGGCTGTTACCGTCTCATAGCGCCATTGGTTGGAATGGGCGTACCAAGCTGATGTCGAATTCATGTGACGTGGAGGACGTGCCCAGTCCAGCGCAAAGGCCAATGGCGCCCAACCGGTTTGCGGTCTGAGTTTTTCCTGTCCAACATAATGGGCCCAGCCACCGCCGGATTTTCCGACACAACCACACATCACCAGCATGTTGATGACGGCACGATAGTTCATGTCCATGTGGTACCAATGGTTCATCGCAGCACCGATAATGACCATCGATTTGCCGTTGGTTTTCTCCGCGTTGTCAGCAAATTCCCGCGCAACCTGAATGATCTTGTCGCGATTTACGCCGGTGATTTTTTCAGCCCAGGCCGGGGTAAACGGCACATCATCATCGTAAGAGTTGGCAACATTGCCGCCACCCAAACCACGATCAAGGCTGTAGTTTGCGCAGAACAGATCGAAAACCGTAGCGACCATTGCGGTTGTGCCATCAGCGAGTTTGATCTTCTTGACCGGTACATTGCGTGTCAGCACATCAGGATGGTCGCATACCTCGAAACCATTGGTGGCTGTGCCACCGAAGTATGGAAATTCAACTCCAACCACTGCGTCGTGATCAGTCTCGAGGACCTGACTCATGAGAAGCTTTACCGGTGTATCGTTGGATTTCTCTTCAAGGTTCCATTTGCCGTGCTCGCCCCAGCGGAATCCAATTGATCCATTGGGAACGACAACATCACCAGTGGCTTCATTGATGCCGACAGTCTTCCATTCGGGATTGTTTTTCTCGCCCAGCTTTTGATCAAAATCGGACGCTCGCAGTTGGCGACCCGGAATATAGGACCCACCGCGCTTGTCGAGCTGTACCAGCATCGGCATGTCGGAATATTTGCGGCAGTAATCTTCAAAATATTCAGCCTGCCGATCGAGATGGAATTCTCTCAATATGACGTGGCCAAAAGCCATGCCCAAGGCTGCATCGGTACCCTGCTTGGCATTGAGCCAGATATCGCTGAATTTTGATGCTTCCGAATAATCCGGGCAAATAACTGCCGATTTGGTGCCACGGTAGCGCGCTTCAGTATAAAAATGGGCATCAGGTGTGCGCGTTTGTGGTACATTCGATCCCCACAGTATGAGGAAGCCGGCATTGTACCAATCGGCTGATTCCGGCACATCTGTTTGTTCGCCCCAGGTCTGCGGTGAAGCCGGTGGCAGATCGCAATACCAATCGTAAAATGACATGCAGGTGCCGCCGATCAGGCTCAGATAGCGTGTGCCGGCCGCGTAGGAAACCATCGACATGGCCGGTATCGGCGAGAAGCCGAAAATTCGGTCCGGACCATATTTTTTTGCAGTAAAAGCATTGGCGGCGGCCGTAATTTCCGTGGCTTCTGCCCATGATGCTCGTACGAAGCCGCCCTTGCCACGTTTGGTGACATAGTCGGCGCGCATCGCAGGACCAGACTGGATCGTTTTCCAAGCCTCGATTGCAGTCTGTGTCTTGCGCAATTCGCGCCAGATCTTCATTAGCCGTGCGCGAACCAGAGGTGTTTTGACCCGGTTGGCTGAATAGAGATACCAGCTGTAGCTGGCGCCGCGGGCGCAACCACGTGGTTCATGGTTGGGCAAGTCCGGCCGGGTCCGCGGATAATCGGTCTGTTGGGTCTCCCAGGTTACGACACCGGATTTGACATAGATTTTCCAGGAGCAGGAACCTGTGCAATTTACGCCGTGCGTTGAGCGGACAATTTTGTCGTGGCGCCAGCGGTTGCGGTAGACGTCTTCCCAGTCCCGGTTTTCATTTGTGGTTTCACCATGACCTTCGGAAAACGTGTCGACACGCTTGGTGGCGAAGAAGTTGAGGCGATCGAGTAGATGACTCATTTTGCTTTTCCTTTTGGCTCAGGCTGTCATGGGGGCGGCTGGAGCATTGCGTTCAACTTCGAAAAGAAGTCCGCCTTGCCGGGTGTAAAATCTCCAGGTCAGCACCGCACAGATGACGTAAAAGGTGAGAAATCCCCACAAAGCCGCGGCCGGTCCGCCGGTCAGGGCGATCGATGTTCCGTAGGCTTTTGGAATGAAAAATGCGCCGTAAGCAGCGATTGCTGACGTGAAGGCTATAATTGCCGCACTTTCACGCCCGGATTGCTTGAGCAGTTCGTCGTTGGACAAACCCTGCATCAGGCGAGGAATTTCCCGCGCCATGATCACTGGGATCATCTGGAATGTTGAGGCATTTCCGACCCCGGTGAGGAAAAACAGTGCCATGAAGGAAGCAAAGAAACCCCAGAACGCGCCCGGCTGATCCTTGATGCCGATGAAGAAAATGACGCCGAACACCGCCACGATCATGGCGAGGAAAGTCCAGAATGTGACTCTGCCACCACCAAACTTATCGGATACCCAACCGGTCCCTGCGCGAGACAGAGCGCCCACCAACGGTCCGAGAAAAACCAGCTGCAGTGCGTTGACTTCCGGGAACTGCAGCTTGGTCAGAAGCGGAAACCCAGCCGAGTAGCCAATGAAACTGCCAAAGGTACCAGTGTAGAGCACGCACATAATCCAATTGTGCTTGCGGCTGAAAATGATCGACTGTTCCTTGAAACTCGCTTTTGCATCAGCGATGTCGTTCATTCCGATCCAGGCTGCGACGGTTGCTGCAATGATCAGCGGTACCCAGATAAACCCGGCGTTCTGCATCCATAATTGGCCGCCGTCGGAGATCGTTTGCGGCTGCCCGCCCATGACACCAAAGACGCTGGTGGTAATAGCGATGGGCACGGCGAACTGCATTACCGAGACACCGAGGTTGCCCAATCCTGCGTTCAGTGCCAATGCGTTGCCTTTTTCCGCTTTCGGGTAGAAGAAGGCGATATTGGCCATTGAGGAAGCGAAATTGCCGCCGCCGAACCCACACAACAATGCGAGTACCAAGAAGATCAGATATGGCGTGCCGGGATCCTGGACCGCATAGCCAATCCCCATGGCCGGCAGCAACAGCGAAGCCGTGGACAAAGTGGTCCACAACCTGCCGCCAAATATTGGCACCATGAAGCTGTAGAAAATCCGCAAGGTCGCGCCGGACAGGCCCGGCAATGCCGCCAGCCAAAATAATTGGCCCTGGGTGAAGTCATATCCAATTGCCGGGAGTCTGGCTACGACGACAGACCAGACCATCCAGACTGAAAAGGCCAACAGCAGAGCGGGAATTGAGATCCAGAGATTTCGATTGGCGATGCGCCGCCCTCTACTTGCCCAGAACTCTGCGTCCTCAGGTTTCCACTCTTGCAGTATCCGGGATTGAGCTTGTTTCTCCGGATCGTGGATTTCCTGCATTTCCGGCAGTTCCGGCAGTCGATCAAGCTCTGCGCCTTGTGCTGCACGCTCCATAGCTCGCACAGAGAGGTGCATCCAAGCCAGTGAAATGGCAACGATGACGAAGAGCAATGCAAAGCAGCTTGTATATATTCCTGACAAATCAAGGAGCGCGCCAAAACTGATCGGCAGTATGAAACCGCCGAGGCCGCCAATCATGCCTACGAGGCCACCCACAGCGCCGACGTGATTGGGATAGTAGACCGGAATGTGTTTGAACACGGCAGCTTTGCCCAGGCTCATGAAGAAGCCCAGCACGAACAAGGTTATGACAAATGGCCACTGACCCATCTCGGTGCTGAAGGCGATCGGCCCGTCCTTGCCCGCAATCACATAATCTGTCGGTGGATAGGAAAGCATGAACAACAGGACCAGTGAGAACCCAAAGGTCCAGTACATAACGATCCGTGCGCCGAAGCGGTCGGAAAGATGGCCACCATAGGCCCGGAACAAAGATGCAGACAGGGAGAATGCCGCAGCGGACATGCCGGCTGTGCGAATGTCGAGTTTGTAGACGTCGACAAGATAATGCGGCATCCACAATGCCAACGCGACAAAGGCACCAAAGACGAAGAAATAATAGAGGGAAAAGCGCCAGACCTGCAGGTTTTTCAGGGGAGCAAATTGCTGGGCCAGTGTCGGAGGTTTCTTGCCGGATTTACGCTGGGCTACCAGCTTTGGATCATCCTTGGCTAACACAAAGAATATCACAGCCATCAAGGCCAATGCGCTTGCCCAAATATGTGCAACGCCCTGCCAGCCATAGGCCACCATCACAAAGGGGGCTACGAACTTGGTGACCGCAGCGCCAACATTTCCGGCGCCGAATATTCCCAAGGCAGTTCCCTGGTGACCGGCATCGTACCAGCGGGAAACGTAAGCCACGCCGATTATGAATGAGCCGCCAGCCAGACCAACGCCAAGTGCAGCGATCAAGTACATCTCGTAGGAACTGGCCCAGGTAAGCATCCAGGTCGCTGCGGCTGTCAACAGCATTTGCGCAGAAAAAACAATGCGTCCGCCATACTTCTCTGTCCAGACGCCGAGTATCAACCTCGTCAGTGAACCGGTGAGAATGGGAGTGGCGACCAACAGGCCAAATTCGAACTCGTTGAGAGCCAATTCAGCCTTAATTTCAATTCCTATGATTGAGAAAATGGTCCATACCGCGAAACACGCGGTGAAAGCAATTGTACTGAGCCCGAGAGCCCGATTGCGTTCACTGTCGGATATGTTCACCTTGTCCAGCATCATTTATCCCCGCTTAATGTGCCGGTTGAACCGACCGCAAATGTGCATCCAACAACGATTTGGATAGCTCACGGAGAACGAAAATCATGGGAAGCCCTGCACGCCGTTGATGCAGATCAACTCGATTGACTTGGTTGCGCCCAATCGAACCGGAATTGCATTCCATCAAAAGTCGACGACAAATCCATCATATGGCCAAATGACATATATCAAGTCATGGCCTGACAATTGTTGGTATCATCTCCGGGATATTTGCTTTAACCGGAGGAACAGGACATGCGGGAAGTAGACAAGACGGAAGTTCGGGCACTTCCGTTGTTTCGAGATATCAGCGCTGAAAATTTTGATATCCTGACTCAAGCGGCTTATGCGCAAGCTTTCCCGGCAAAGTTGGAATTGATCCGCCAGGGTGAGTCTGCCGATTTCCTGCACATCGTTGTTGAGGGCGCTGTCGAAATGTATTCGAGATGGCGCGATCAGGAGACCACGATGGCAGTGGTGCGACCGGTTTCCACTTTTATCCTTGCTGCATGCATCAAAGATGCGCCGTATCTGATGTCCGCACGCACGATGGAAAAGTCACGGATCATCATGATACCATCAGAAGATCTACGCGCCACTTTTCGCAGCGATCCTCAATTTGCGATGTCGGCAATAACTGAATTGGCCAATTGCTACCGCTCGGTGGTCCGTCATGCCAAGAACCTGAAGTTGCGCAATTCACGTGAACGGGTCGCTGCCTATATCCTGCGTCAGTCAAATCAGGCCGGTGGTGTTGCCAGTTTCAATCTAGAAACGGAGAAGCGGTTGCTAGCTTCCTATCTCGGTATGTCTGCTGAGAACTTTTCGCGCGCTGCAAAGGCACTTCAATCGGACGGCGTTGTGATGGATGGAATGCGCATTATCATTACAGACAAAATGGCGCTGGAAGCCGTTGCAGGGGCTGACGTTCTCATTGATAGTCTCGATGCTTGACTGTCCTACCATTTATTTAGTCCGAGAGCTTTTTTGCCGCCCCTATTGTTGCTTTACCAATCCGACCGCGTCACCTGGTATGCTTACCATTACCGATAGCCGCACTTGGCTCGATCTGGAACATTGCAATTTTTTGCCAATACCGCTCATGGATTCAGCCCCTAAAAGCTAGAAAGCCAATGTGCGGAGCCGCAGAAATTTTACAAACTCTCAAACAACCGCGCTACGGCTTCGGCGCCCGGATCGGAATGACCTTCAAGCTGCTGAGCGTTGATGTAGGTTGCCCTGCCCGCCTTGGCTTTGGTCAGGGTCGCTGTATGGTTGGCGCCTTCGCGCGCGGCTTTTGCTGCAGATTGTAAGCTGTCATCCAAGGCCTCCAAGGCCGGATGCAGCGCATCCACCATGGTTCGGTCTCCAAGGTTTGCGCCACCGATTTCCTGCATTCTCGCAAGGCCTGCCTTGAGCGAACCGGTCATGGATAGACCACTTGAGGCGGCGTCTCCGGCGGCTGCGAAAAAGATCGCCAGCAGAACGCCTGACGAACCGCCCATTGTCTGACTTAATTCCTGTCCGATAGCGCGATAGAGTTGCGTATGATCTGCCAATGGAAGGGTGTCCATTGTCGCGATCAGCGCGCGCGCTGCACCGGCAAGCGTAGAACCAGTATCTCCGTCACCTGATTTGGCATCAAGTGCGTTGAGGTCAGCTTCCGAATGAATGAGAACCTCGCAGCATTTGGTCAAAAAGGCGCGTGTTTCTTGATGTTCTGAGGGAAGCGGCTTTATAGGTGCAAGTCCATCTGGAAGATTGAGAATGGTAACTGGCGTGATTTCAGAAACGCCAGGCCAGGCGGCCAATGGCGTGGGCTCTGAAAGCGCTTCAAGATCCTGAGCATCGGCTGGATAGACTGAGACCGAGAAGCCTCGCATGTCCAGCGATGTAACCATCGCTGCCGGACCGACAATCCATTTCAGCTTGCTTGCGATAGGAGAATTGGTCAATTCATTGGCCAGTACCGCCATTTCGAGAACTGAAGCACCACCAAGATTGTTCAGCAAGGCGACGTGATCACCCACGCCCATATGTTTGTCGAGCTTGGCAACGACTGCATCCATTGCCTGTTTGGCATTGGTATACTGAATTTGCTCCACGCCAGCTTCACCATGAATACCCAGTCCCAGTTCGGCCATACCTTGTGGAATACGGGTTTCTTTCGGAGAACCCGGAACAGTGCAAGTGTCGAGCGACATGCCAATTGTTTTGGTGCCGGCAATGACTTTCTCAACGCGCCGGGTGATTTCATCCAGCTTGACTCCACGGGCAGCCAGTGCACCTGCGACCTTGTGCACAAACAGGGTTCCGGCCACACCGCGTGCCTGCGGCAGGTCCGGAAGCGCCACATCGTCATCGACGACAACCATGCTGACATCGAGGCCGAAGGCTTTCGCCCGTTCTGCGGCCAAGCCGAAATTCAACCGGTCGCCGGTATAGTTCTTGACGATCAGCAGACAACCAGCCGGACCAGTGACTGCCAAAATTCCCGCCAGAACAGCATCCACCGATGGGGATGCAAATACATCGCCACACACAGCAGCGGTGAGCATCCCTTCCCCGACAAAACCCGCGTGCGCAGGTTCGTGGCCAGACCCGCCGCCCGATACCAGAGCCACTTTCGATTTGTCCCAATCGTTGCGGACCACGACGCGGATGTGCGGGTATCCATCCAATCGGGCAAGCTTTCCACCAGACGCCGCAACAACACCGTCGACTGCATCGGTGACGATATCTTCTTTGTTGTTCATAAACTGCGTCATGCTACCTCCTCCAAGGCAATTCGTGCGCCGTTGGCATCAAAATAATACGGCTTTTCGGGTCTGATTTTCAGGATGTCTCCTGCGCTCAAGACCGTATGGGCATCGGTAACCGACACCAGATTGTGGTTCTTGAACGACAGGTGCAATCTGGTCTGGTCACCCAGATGTTCAACGCGCGTCACCAGACTGTCTTCGCCCTCGCCCTGTATTATTTGCTCGGGTCTGAGACCAATGGAGACAGCATTTTCCGGAGCACCGCTGAACAGGTCTGCGGGTAAGATATTGACCCTTGGCTGACCAAGTCGGCTCGCTGCATAAATGCTCACTGGATTTTCGTAAATCTCACGCGGGCTACCGAATTGGACCAGTTTACCGTCATCGAGCACACCCACATGGGTCGCCATGGTCATGGCTTCAATCTGGTCGTGCGTCACATAAAGCAAGGTCGCACCAGACGTTGACTGAATACGCTTGAGTTCAATCCGCAAGTCAGCACGCAGTTTTGCATCGAGCGAACTCAATGGCTCATCCATCAGAAAGATGGATGGGCTTCTCACCAAGGCGCGGCCGATGGAAACCCGCTGCATTTCGCCGCCTGACAATGCTGTCGCCTTGTTTTCCAGTTTGTGGGAGATTTGCAGGACTTCGGCTACCTCATCGATCTTGCGTGCGATCTCATCGGCAGGTGTGTTGAGCAAAGGGGATTTTAGCGGAAATGCCAGGTTTTCGCGAACAGTCAGATGCGGATAAAGCGAATATTGTTGAAATACCATTGCGACATTTCGCTGAGCAGGCGTCAGCCCGGTCATCGATTGGCCACCGATGAGTATCTCACCGGAATCAGGCTTATCCAGCCCGGATACCATCCGCAGTGTGGTGGTCTTCCCCGCTCCTGTGGGGCCAAGGAGGACCACGAAGGAACCGTCCGGAATTGTCATGCTCACATTGTCGAGCGCTGTATCGGAACCAAATGTCTTGGTTACATTTTTCAAGATGACATCAGCCATGTCCCAAGACCTCCTGATTTGCCTGCGACACCAGTGCCCTGCCTGTATCTTCGTTGAAGATAGTGATGGTGCGTTGATCGAACTCCAGTCCGACAACTTCGCCTACCTTGATCGAACGAGCGGCAGTGAGACGCGCCTTCAATTCACCATTCGGTGTGGCAACAGTGACAATCTGGGTGGTGCCGAGATATTCGGTGGCCAATACCTCACCTTTGTAGGCGCTGGCATCTGAGAACTTCACATGTTCCGGGCGCACGCCAAAGGCCAGTCTGCCTCGGGCGCTTTCAAGCGATGCAGGAACCTGAAAACTGGCGCCAGCCAATTCAACACTGTTTTGATTTTTGCCGACCAATCCCTCATACCGCAGAAAATTCATTGATGGGGAGCCGAGAAAACTGGCGACAAACATGGTCGACGGCCAATCATAGATTTGCTGTGGCTTGCCAAATTGCTCGACAACGCCATGGTTCATCACAACGATCTTGTCGCCCATCTGCATGGCTTCCAACTGGTCATGGGTCACATAAACCGTTGTTGCGCCCATCCGGTCATGCAGGGCGCGCAATTCTTCCGACATATGCTCGCGGAATTCGGCATCCAGTGCACCCAGAGGTTCATCCATCAGGAAGGCTTTCGGGTCGCGAACGATTGCCCGGCCAAGAGCCACGCGTTGCCGGTCACCGCCTGACAATCCACCAACCGGGCGATTGAGAATATCGGTAATTCCCAAAATCTCGGCGACTTCTCCCACCTTCTTTTTAACCTGTGCCTTAGGAATGCCCTGGCTATAAAGGGGGTAGGAAATGTTCTTTCCGACATTCATGTGCGGATAGAGAGCAAACATCTGAAAGACAAAGGCAATATCGCGCTGGCTGGCGGGCTTCATGCCCACCTCTTCGCCATCAATGTAAATTTCGCCACTGGTTGGCAGTTCCAGCCCTGCCATCATCCTCAAAGTGGTCGTCTTACCGCAGCCCGAAGGGCCAAGCAGCATGAAGAATTCACCATCTTCGACTGTGAAAGTGGAGGATTTGACTGCGTTGAAGGTGCCGAAGTCCTTGCGCACATTCTTGATCATAATCTGTGCCATGGGTTACTCCGGGAAATGGCTGACGATGATGAACATCACCGTGCCAATCAACGTTATGATGAAGGAATAGGTGTACAAGGTGAGTATGAATGGCTGCATGAGCATGAACACGCCCAGCGCAATCAGAACAGACGCAAGCATTTCCCAGGAACCGCGTTTGAAATGCAGCAAGCCGTTGAAGAAGTTTGTCATTTGCGAACCGCTCCAAAAGTGATGCCGCGTAGCAGATGCTTGCGCAGGAGAATGGTGAAGACCATGACAGGGACAAGAAAGATTGTTGCGCCTGCGGCAACTGCCGGCCAATCCTGACCGCCAACGCCGATGATCGTTGGAATGAAAGGTGGGGCTGTCTGTGCCGTGCCGGAGGTCAGCAACACGGCAAGTGCATACTCGTTCCAGGAAAAGATCAGACAGAAGATGGCCGTGGATGCGATGCCGGTGGCTGCTTGCGGTAACACGACCTTGTAGAAAGCCTGAAACCGGGTGTAACCATCAATCAAGGCTGCCTCTTCGTATTCAATTGGAATTTCATCAATGAACCCGTTGATCAACCAGACAGCGAGCGACAGATTGATCGCCGTGTAAAGCAGGATCATGCCGGCATGGGTATCGTTGAGACCCAAATTGCGGAACATAAGAAAAATCGGGATAGCCACTGCAATGGGCGGCATCATGCGCGTCGACAGAATGAAAAACAGCAAATCATCCTTCAACGGTACCTTGAACCTTGAAAATGCATAGGCCGCTGCGGTGCCCAAGACGATTGCGAAGAACGTCGAACCAAAGCCGATGATGACGGAATTGAAAAAACGCTCTGAATAACGCGAAGCTCCGACAATCGTGTTGCCCTTGTTGCGCACCAGTTCCTCATACCAAGGGAGATTTTCACGGGGCTCTGCAGCAAGTTCGGCGCTCATTCGCGTCTGCGTGGTGAAGACGTTCACATAGCCTTCCAGCGTCGGCTCAAACACAACCTTCGGCGGATATGCAATGGAATCGGCAGAGGACTTGAAGCCGGTTGCGACAATCCAAAGCAGCGGCAACATCGTGATCAATGCATAGCCAATCACCAGAATTCCGGCGATCCATTTTTGGCGTGCAGAGGGCTCGGTTACTGAATAGCTCATCTCTGTTTTACCTTGTTAAGCGCCTTCACATAGATGGATGCGAGACCAAACACCGTGACGAACAAGATCACCGCATAGGCTGATGAAAACCCGGTGCGCCATTTCTCGAATGCTTCTCGTTTGAGATCAATCGAGGTCAATGTTGTCGTGTTGCCCGGTCCGCCACCGGTCAATTGGACGACCAGATCAAACATCTTGAAGTTCTCGATGCCGCGGAACAGTACGGCCAGCATCAAGAATGGCAGGATCATCGGAATTGTGATTGTCCAAAATTGTCGCCATTTGCTGGCCCGGTCGCATTCTGCCGCTTCGTAAATGCTGTTGGGAATGGAGCGAAGTCCTGCCAGACAGATCAGCATGACGAATGGTGTCCACATCCAGGTGTCAACAATGACAATCGACCAGGGCGCAAGCGATACTTCGCCTATCATTGAAAAACTTGAGGGATCGGCGCCTGTCAGAAATCCGACCACATAATTGAACAGACCGATTTGCGGCTCGTACAAAAAGGTCCAGAAATTGCCGACTACGGCGGGCGAAAGCATCATCGGGAACACGATTATCGTCGTCCAGAGATCATTTCCGCGAAATTTCTTGTTGATGAGATAGGCAATCGAGAAGCCAATGACGACCTGACAAACGATAGTCCAGATCAGGAAGTGGGCCGTTGCCTGCATCGTCATCCAGATGTCGGCATCACCAAGTATACGCTGGTAATTCCTCAACCCCACCCATTCGACATCATTGTTTGGGCGGTTTACCCGGAAATTGGTGAAGCTGAGATAGACTGTCCAAATCAGCGGGAAAATATTGATCGCCAGCAAAATCAGGATTGTCGGAGCAACAAAGATCCAGGCTATCGCTCGGTCAGAAAGCCCTTTTACCTTTTGCGCCATAGCGCTCGGGGTCGCCTGAGCTGCGCGGTCTATCACTGAATTTGACATAGAATTATCACCTGGTTCCCATGTGTGAGGTCGGAACCATAGTCCCGACCTCATTGTTTATTGGGAAAAACACATGGGGTTTTGCTTACTTTTTGCCTTCGTCTTCGAAGACCTCGTCCCAGTCTTTGACCAGACCATCCAAGGCTTCCTTGGCGGTTCCGCTTCCTGCAACCACGTAATTGTGGATGCGTTCCTGCATCGGCAGAAGCAGTGAAGCATATGAAGGTTCTGCCCAGAAATCCTTCACGATTGCCATTGAATCAAGGAAAGTCTGCGCAAAGGGCTGACTGTCAGCAAAGCCTGGGGCTTCAACAACTGCACGCATGGCCGATGCACCGCCAACGTCCCACCATTTCTGCTGAACGTCCTTTTGGGCAAACCACTTGATGTATTCCAGGGCGGCATCCTTGTTATCGGAATTGGCGACTACCGAAATGCCCTGACCGCCCAACTGGGCGAACTGGCCAGCAGGACCGGCAGGGTTGGCAAAATACCCGGATTTACCACCACCAACGTTTGGATCAACTTCGACACCGGGCCATATGAACGCGAAGTTCATTTGCATGGCGACCTGCCCGGACTTGTAGGCATCAATGTTCTGGGACATGTAGGCATCTGAAGCGCCTGGAGGCGTGCAGCAATCATACAGCGCCTTGTAATATTCAAGACCAGCGATTGCGCCGTCAGAATTCACGAAACCTTCCAGATCGTAAGGCTTGTCTGGGTTTTCATAGAGGAACCCATAGTTATAGAGGGCGTTTGTAACGCCCATGGTAATGCCTTCAGAACCACGTTCGGTGTAGATGGCTGCACCATAAACCTTTTTGCCATCGATTTCACGGCCCTGGAAAAATTCACCAACTTCCTTGAGCTCCTCAAGGGTCGTCGGTGCAGCCAGATCGCGGCCGTGCTTTTCCTTGAATTCGGCCTGAAGCTCAGGGCGCTCGAACCAATCTTTCCGGTAAGTCCAACCAACAACATCCGCATAGGCGGGCAATGCATAATAGTTTGGTGTGTTTTTCGGCCACTCAGCGTATCCGGTAACTGTTGCGGGCAGGAAATCGTCCATCTTGATGCCTTCTGCATCAAAGAAGTCGTTCAATTTAACGTATTGACCATTTTCAGCAGCGCCACCAATCCACTGACTGTCACCGATCAGCAAATCACAGAGTTTGCCGCCCGAGTTAAGCTCATTGAGCATACGGTCGGCAAAATTTGGCCAAGGCACAAATTCGAAGCTCATCTTGTGCCCGGATGCGGCTTCAAAATCCTTGCTCATCTCAACGAGAGCGTTTGCCGGGTCCCACGCTGCCCAGCATAATGTGAGGTCTGCGGCCTGTGCCGAGGTTGCACCTGCGGTCGCGCCAAGGATCAGACCGAGTGCAGTCGCGGAATTCAATATATTCAATTTCATTTTGGATATTCCTCCCGTTTATCAATCCCACCGGCATGGCAGGGCCTCCGAAATCAACCAATAATGAGGTGCGCACCTCATTGCAAGCATTTCCTGAGGTGCGCGCCTCAAAATTTGCTTTTTTTTCAGATTTAATGAACAAGATGATCAAAGGGTGCCATCAAGGATGCTCTGGACAGGGGACGCTTGAAACAGATGAGACCGACAGCAAAAGACTTGGCGGCTGCGGCCGGCGTTAGCCTGGCGACGGTTGATCGGGTACTCAACGGTCGTCCGGGGGTAAAACAGCGCACGGTAGACAAGGTCAATGAGACGATCGAGCGGATCGGCTTTGTCCGGAACCTGTCAGCCGTCAATCTTGCGCGCAAAAAAAGCTATCATTTTCAATTTCTTCTGCCGGAACACGGTGATCAGTTCCTAGGTGTTCTGGCCAAGCATATCGAAGAAACCCGAAAGGCGTTTGGTGTCGATATGGTTGACGCAACGATGATTCGTCTTCCTACCGAAGATCCTTATCGGTTGGCTGGTTACCTCAGCAAGCTGGATGCGAACCTGATCCATGGAATTGCGATCATGGCACCGGAATCACCCCAGGTCCGCGATGCGATCAACCGGCTCTTGGAACGCGGTATCGGTGTTGTTCAGTTTCTTGCCGGACAGCCCAGAGCCGACAGTATCGATTTTGTCGGGATCAACAACCACGCAGCCGGAGCGACGGCTGCGCAGTTGATCGGCCGTTTTCAGGGGGGCGCACCTGGCAAGATTTTGATTGTTTCGGAGACCATGCAATCACGAGACAGTATCGAGCGCCGATTGGGCTTTGACGATGTTATCAACCGTGAATATCCCAATCTACAGTCTCTGCCATCAATCGAAACGCACGGAGATATGCCCAGAACACGGCGGATAGTAGAAAATGTTTTGGCTAATCACCCAGATATCTCAGCGCTTTACGTTTTGAGCTCGGAAGCGCGCATACCCATCGAGGAAATTTCCCGGGTGTCCACGAAACCGATGGTCAAAATTGTCCACGAACGCACACCGTTTACTGAAGCAGCGTTGAAGAATGGCCAGATTGATGCGGTTATCGCACAAAATCCTGGGCATCTGGTGAGAAGTGCAATTCGAATTCTCAAAGCACGCAATGACCGACGAGAGCCCCTCGCCTCGCAAGAAAAAATCCGCATCGAAATTTTGCTGAAAGAAAACCTTTAGGTTTAGCAGCCAGGCTTTTAACCGCGGCGATAGATCCGATCAGTGGTGTTGCAGAAAATATCGGACTGTATCGCGAAATCATATTTCTCAAAAGCTTGGCAATGTGGTCTCACCAGTGTCGGACGATCTGTCCATGGTTTTTCGTTCTGGAAGTTCGGGTTGAGCATCAGGCGGTGGCTGCCATGAACTGGTTTTTCTGCGGGGAACTCACCAATTCAGCCCCCGGAGTCAGCCGTGGTGGCCCGTCGAGCAGGCGCAAGAAATGGGTCCGTGAAATCCCAATATTGCGCGCAAGATCGTCAAAGCATATCCGTTCATGAATTTTCTGCTTCATCTACTTGAACGCTTTGCGCACGGTGAAATCCAACAAACCGGATTTTCGGCGTGGTGGATGAGACCCCACTGTTTTCGGTTGCGAGGCTGACGTCAAACAGTTGCTGATTGTCGAGGTAGTGGGACGGTTGCAGGACCGGCGTGGAAAGCTATTCACTTCCAGCCAAAAGAACTGCGCAAACTGAGTCCGATTTGCCGACCGCGAATTCGATCTTTCGGCAACAAACCACCGATTCTGTAGCCCTCATAATCACGTAAAGATTGCAACGACTCTGCAAAGGTGTATCATACCACCCTAGTACCATTAAAATTTATGGGTTTCCTAGGAGTACGCTCTTGCTTGGTCATGCGCCGCAACTTCAATTGGAAAAAAAAGCTGGTCCTGAGGCTTTAATAGGCTCGGCTCGCGGGATGCGAGCGGTGTTGATGGAACGCTATAAAGATGACGACAGATTGTGTTCGTTGTCACCTGACACGGTGGAAGAATTCAAGAGGGCCGGGTTCTTTCAGATTCTACAACCAGCAGCCCTCGGCGGATTGGAATTACCTGCGGCAACGCTTTTCCAATTGGAAATCGCGCTTGCTGAAGCGGATATGTCAGCCGCATGGGTTGTCGCCAATATGGGGGTGGCGGCATTTCACGTGGCGCTGTTCGGCCCACGGGCGCAAAACGAGGTTTGGGAACAGACACCTGACGCGATCATTTCTTCAGCCAATATGCCAGGTGGAAAACTGGTGTCGTGTTCTGACGGCACCTACACACTATCGGGCAAATGGCGTTTTTCCAGCGGCGTTGAATATGCCGATTGGGTTTTGCTGGGTGCCGCTGCCGAGATTGAGGGAAAGCCGGTAGTCGGGGCATGTCTTGTGCCGCGGAAGGATATCCGAATTATTCCGGACTGGGATGTTGTCGGCCTGCGAGGTACCGGCAGTCATGGTATTGAAGTCAAATCCGCCACGCTGCCGCGTTACCGATTTCTGCCTCATCAATCACGCTTTGACGGCAGCAGCCCCGGGTTGGGAGTAAATGGTGCTCCCCTCTACCGCCTGCCATTGCCGCAACTTCTTTTCAGATCAATCTCTTCTGCGTCGATTGGCGGGCTTCAGGGCATGTTGAATTGCTTTATAGAGACCAACGCGGGACGCACATCGATGATGGCGCAGAAAATCGCTCAGGATCCACATATACATTCACTATGCGCCGAAATCAGTGCTGATCTCGTAAAGCTTCGGGGCGGGGTGGTACATGAGTTTGAGATGATGATGAAACGTGGATGCAATGGAAATGCAGAAGATATTGAATTACGACGGAGATCACGGCTCAATGTAACGAGAATTCCCGAACACTGCTTCTTGCTTGGGTCCAAATTGCACCGAGCAGCGGGAGCCTCGGCACTCTACCAAAATAGCCAAATTCTTCACTATTTCAATGATTTACTTGCAGCGCGCCAGCATGCGGCTTGTCAGTATGAAGTGTATGCGCGCAACGATGGCGCGGCGCTGTTTGGTGAGAAATCTGAGGATATTTTGTTGTGAGCGAAGCGCCTGGTCCACCGGCGGTTCATGCCAACAAGGCGGGAGCCCCTGACCTTCCGCCGCTCCCGTTTTCAGTGGCGTTCGATACGCGCGATGAAGCGGAGATCTTGTCGCGTTGGCAAACCGTTCTGCGATCGAACCGGTGGAGTGACGGAGATCAAACACGGGAGTTCGAGGCTGTTTGGGGTCATTATTGCGGGCTCGAAGCAGTTGCGTTCGACAATTGGTCAGGCGGAGCGATGGCGGTCTTTGATTTTATCGGGGTTGCCGGAAAGACCGTACTTTCACCTTCCAATACCTTTTTGGCGACACCTCGAACCGCACAAAAGTCCGGTGCGAATGTGATCTTTTATGATTGTAACAGGTCCGATTTATGCGGTTCGGCCGATGACTTCATAGCCAGAGCCGAGCGCCATCGCCCCAAAGCTGCCTGGATTGTCCATGTTGGCGGCCATATTGCATTTGATATCGAGCGCATTGCCGATTACTGCAAAGGCGCCGGCATCTGGTTGATTGAAGATTGCGCCCATGCGCACGGCGCCCTCTGGAACGGCCGCCGGGCCGGAAGTTTTGGTGATGCGGGTATCTACTCGTTTTATCCCACCAAAACAATTTCAACCGGTGAAGGGGGCATGGTTGTCAGTCAAAACCCTGACTTGCTCAAATATGTACGCTCATACCGTGATTATGGCCGAGGATCGCGATACCAGATTGAAGGGCTCAATCACCGGATTCATGAATTCACCGCAGCCCTCGGTATCGTGCAGACCCGGCGGCTGGATGATATTGTGCAATGGAAAAACAACTACGCCGAAACCGTACTTGATGCGATCCATCCGAACCGGTTGCGGCTGCCGGAAGGCATGGTCAGCGGCTTTTACAAATATGTGGTTTTTGACCCAGTTACTCCGTCGACAGGCAAGGTCTACGAAGAACCTTGTCATCAAATCATGAAGACTGGGGATATCCTTCCAAACACCGAATGGGTGTCAAAAAACCATTGGTGTGTGCCAATTTATTACCCTCGCTCCTAAAAATTCGAAAAATTTTTGGTATTATAAAGGTATTGTCTAATCGGTTTGACTGTGCTGGAATGATTGCCACTGAGACTGTCATTCCGGCTCGATAATACGTCCGCTTGGAGGTCACATGAACGTTAGTTTGCTTCAGAGGGAAGATGCTTCGGTGAAGAATTCACCGGTCTGGCTATGGCTTGATCCGACCACCCGATGCAATCTCGCCTGCCGACTTTGCTATACAAAAGCCAGCCACGGCAAGGACGACATGCGACCTGAAGATCTGCATAAGATGCTGACAGATCTGGATCAGAGTTCGGCTGTATCAGTTCAAAGCATTCACCTGAATTGGCGCGGCGAACCGCTGATGAACCCACGATTCAACGAATTGCTCCAGGTGACTGCCGACATCATGCCTGATTGCAAACTTCAATGGCATACCAACGGTACAATGCTGACGGACAAGCGCGTCAAAGAAATCATGGCGGTCAAATTTCCGCACAAAATCTTTGTATCGCTGGATGGTGGCAACCGGTTTTCTCATGACCTCAACCGCGGTGAAGGTAATTTTGAGAAGTCGTTGCTTGGCCTTGAAAGGCTGCTTGAAGCAGCACAAGACCGGCCTGACCTGGTAATTGGTGTTTATCAGATCGACCTCGGCGAACCGATTGAGGAATATGATCCGCGCTTTCTCAAGCTGCTCGAACGTGTTGGGCATTATGAGAAAGTAAAGCCCTTGTTGCCCGGCGGCGCCGAACAATCAGTCAGCGATGTAAAGTCACTTGAAAGCGATGGCACGCTCGACCGCATGCTGTCCGAAGAGGTGCTGCCTTATCTGCCGGTTCCGCAGCTTCCGTGTTTTTGGGCGGGGCATGTGTTCTGTGTCGGACCCACGGGTGATGTTTCGATCTGCGTTATCAGCCATGGAGCTGCAGGCATTGTCGGTAACCTGTTGACTGACGGTGTCGACCGCGTTTTGGCGGGCGCTCTGGCCTTCCGGTGCAGGCTTGCCGACCAGGGACGCGGTGCGGTGAGCCATTGCGCCACCTGTCGCAAACCCGCGGGCAGAATTTTCCCCCAACACCTAAATTCGAAACAAGTTGCCGCATGAACCCAGGGAGCAAATCAAGATGAAGCCAGAATGGGCAATTGGACTTATGACAGGAACCGTGCTCGACGGCTTCATTGATATCGCGATGGTGCGAACAGACGGCGAAACCATCAATGCATTCGGTCCATGGGAGCTTGCACCCTATCCTACCGATATTCGTGAACTTCTCGGCAAGACTTTCGAAGCTGCATTGGAGTGGCGATTTGAAGGACCGGAGCCGGCCATTTTCAGGGAAGCCGAAATTGCGTTGACGGAAGCCCAGGCTCAGGCAGTAAACATTTTCCTCGACAAGCATGGCTATAAAGCTTCCGACATCTCGGCGGTGGGCTTCCATGGCCAAACTGTCTTGCATGTTGCTCCTGAGAAGGAAAATCGCGGCTACACACGCCAACTCGGTGATGGCCAGCGCATGGCGAATATTATCGGAACTGATGTCGTGTTTGATTTTCGCTCAGCAGACATGGATGCCGGTGGCCACGGAGCACCGTTGTCGGCGATTTACCATCAGGCGATGTTGAGAAAGATCCATTCGGGCCCGGACACCGCTATTCTGAATCTTGGTGGTGTCGCCAATATAACCTGGTGTGATGGCGACCACATGGTCGCTTTCGATACGGGGCCAGCAAATGCACCGGTGAACGATTGGGTGGGCGCGCATTCAGGCGCGGAAATGGATATCGACGGCAAGATTGCCGCCAGCGGAACGGTTGATGAAGACCGTTTGAAAGAGCTGCTCAAGCACCCTTTCCTTGCTGCGCCCTACCCCAAATCGCTCGATCGATTTGATTTCCTTGCATCTATGGCCGATGGGCTTGACCTTGCCGATGGGGCCGCAACGTTGACCGCATTTACTGCCGGTTCTGTTGGCAAGGCACTCGATATTTTGCCTCAACGCCCCAAACGCATCATTGTTTGCGGAGGCGGTAGAAAGAACCCCTACATGATGGAGGAACTGGGTAAGCGGACCGGGGCGGAGGTCGTTCCTGCGGAAAGCGTTGGACTGCGTGGCGATGCAGTAGAGGCCGAATGTTTTGCCTATCTGGCCGTCCGCTCAAAACACGGTTTACCATTCAGTTTTCCACTTACAACCGGCGTGAAACAACCACAGAGCGGCGGAAGATTGGCCGCAAAAGAGGCCGCGTAAACAGGCGCGGTGCGGCAAATTCAGAGGCTTTTTTGACCATATTCCGTAGAGGGAGGCGATGACCACGATACCTGACTATCTCGCCGAACTTGGAGTTCGCTTTGCATCCGGTGGGGATTGGGGCGACAGTTTACGCAACCTTCTGGCAATGGAAGCCGAGCTGCCGTCCATGAGTGAAACACTGAAAACTGAAGAAACCCGGTTTCACGGGTGCCAGTCGCAGATCTGGCTGGTTATCACGTTGAATGGCTCCACAGGTAAAGTCGAGATTTCCGCCAATTCAGATTCGCGGATCATGCGCGGCTTGCTCGCAGTAGCCCACGGCTTTTACAACAATCGTACCCCTGACGAGATTGCCGCCAACCCGCCAGCGCTTTTGCGCGATACGGGATTGCTCGATGCCATGGCCCCAAGCCGCGCAAACGGTTTTTATCGACTGCTCATGCATGTTCATCAATATGGCGCGAGTCTTTGCCACAGCACCAAGGGAGACGTCGCATGAGTGACGGACTTTCTCCGGCTGAACGTCAGCATTACATCCGACAGACAATCGTGCCGGATTGGGGAGAAGCTGGCCAATTACAGCTCAAAGCAGCGCGGGTTCTTGTAATCGGCGCCGGAGGATTGGGCGCACCGGTTTTAATGTACCTTGCCGCAACAGGCGTCGGTACCATCGGGGTTGCTGACGGAGACTTTGTCGAGATTTCCAATTTGCACCGCCAGGTCATCCATATGACAGACGACCTCGACGTGCCGAAAGTCGAAAGTGCCGCCCGCAAGATGCGACTTTCCAACCCGCACATCAAAGTTGTTGAACATCTGTTTCCTGTGACACGCGATAACGTTGCCGGACTGATCAGCCAGTATGATTTGGTTGCAGATTGCACCGATAATTTTACCACAAGGGAAGCAGTTGCGACTGCCTGCAGCGATGCCCGAATTCCGCTCATCAGCGGTGCCGCACAAATCACGGATGGAACGGTAACAACTTTTGCACCCTATCTCGGTGCGGGTCACCCCTGCTTCAAATGCCTCTATCCAAAAGCGCTTGATGCCTCAGTTACACCATCATGCGCGCAGATTGGTGTCGTTGGTCCGGTACTCGCAGTAATCGGAGGTCTTCAAGCAATGGAAGTGGTGAAGGAAATCATCGGGTTCGGTGAAAGTCTGTCTGGCCGAATGCTGGTCTACGATGCTCTTTCAGCACGATTGAGTGAAATACAAATCAACAAACAATCCGAATGCGGATGCGGTGCCGCCACATCAGGAGGCAATATTGACCAGCATGTGGTCAGCCACCGGTGATCGGTGGATAAATCTCGATGGCATCAACGCCTGTCAAATCATGTTCGGGGGTCACATATCGACGGTCAACTACATAGCGAAGCGCTTCGGGAAGTTCGAAAACTGCTGCAGCCTCTTCATGCTCTGATGCAAGAAAGGCTGCCAAATCTGAAATAGTAATGACGCTCTCAGGAAGAATTAACTCTTCCGAATTGCTGCCGATTGTGTTTTTCAACCATGAATGGAATGTAACTTTCATTTCCTAACCTTTCTGTCTTCAGGAGATCATAGCAAAATGGCTGATCAGATCAACGCGTCCATGAAGAATACTGCTCTTGATGGCATAAAAGTTCTTGATCTATCCCGATACATATCCGGACCATTTTGCGGCCAGATCCTTGGCGACCTCGGTGCCGACGTCGTAAAGGTTGAACGGGTGGATGGTGGTGAGGAAGGGCGACGGGTGGGAGAGATGATTGACGGCGAAACCCTGTTCTTCCTCGGAGCCAACCGAAACAAGCGCAGTCTGACAGTGGACTTTCGCCATCCTGAAGGACAAGCATTGCTCCAGCGCCTGGCAGCCGAAGCCGACATTCTGATCGAAAACTTCCGGCCAGGAACTTTGGAGAAAATGGGGTTAGGCTATGACGATCTTGCGCGCGTCAACCCCGGGCTTGTCCTGGTGCGTATCACCGGCTTTGGTCAGGAAGGACCGATGGCCTCCCATCCCTGTTTTGATGGTGCAGCCCAAGCCCACAGTGGGCTGATGACGTTGACCGGCCCGGCTGATGGACCGCCAACAATGGCTGGTGTGTTCGTTGCAGACTATTCAACCGCGCTTTACGGTGCCATTGGAGCACTTGCGGCATTGCAGGCCCGCCAGAAAACCGGACGGGGTCAAGTTGTTGAATCCACTTTGATGGATAGTGCCATGTCGATGTTGACCACAGCCGTCGGCGAATCCCAGTTATCGGGCGTGGAGCAATCCCGTCTTGGCAATCGCGACCGCTATCTCTCGCCTTCCCATTGTTTTAAAAGCGCTGATGACCGCTGGATTTATGTAGTCGCAGGTAACAACCAGCATTTTGATCGCTTCTGTGAAGTCATGGGGAAGCCGGAATTGGCGCGTGACCCAAGGTTTTCAAATCCAATTGTACGCAACCGCAATGTCGCAGAGATGGAAATCATCATCAACGAATGGGGCCTTACGCTTAAGGGCGATGACATCCTCAATCTGCTGCACGAAGCGGCAATTCCTTGTGAGCCGGTGGCCACAATTGCCGACGTCATCAAGAACCCGCAAGTCGTCCACCGCCAACAGATTGTTGACATCCCGCATCCCCACACGGGTACGGTACCGGTGCCGGCGCCAGCCATGAAAATGTCTGCAACACCACCGGCTGTACACCGTGGCCCGCCCGGCCTTGGCGCCCATAATGCCGAAGTGTTATCAGAGTGGTTGGGCATGCCAAAGGATGAGATCGAGAAGGCTGCGCAGAGTGGTTATATCTGAACATCAGAGGTTGCGGTATGGTATCATTCGCGCTCAAGGGAGCCGTTATTGATTACTCCCAGATCGAGGCCAGGGCACGTTATCTCAATCATGCCAGATTACCGCTACAGCTGGAATTGCACACCTTCGGGCCTCGAGATCTCTATGATCAGGACTGCCGGAAAACCTGCCTGAACAACCTTTCACGACTGGAAGGTGAATTTGGCAAAGCTGAATTGACCGTCCATATCCCGTTTCAGGATGTTGAAACTGTAACGTCGGAAAAATTCGATGCGGATCAGGTGGCAGACACCTTGGAGTTTGCGCAGCAATGCGGGGCTGGCCGCATCGTCATGCATCGTTATTGGGGAATGGTTTACGGGAACAAGCCACCACGCAGCGCGCGCGCGGAAGCAACGGCTGGGTTCAACGAGACGATCAGGCAACTGGCGCCATTGGCACCGGAAATTGCGATACTGGTCGAGAATATGGGGCACTATTTTCTGGCATCGCGAAAGGCGGGGGACTATCTGGCCGGGCCATTAGACCACTTTTTTCCCTGGGAAATTGCGGAATTTCGGACCTACCTCTTATCGCAGGGGATCACCAACGTTTATCCATTCGTCGATGTCGCCCATGCAACGCTCACCTCAAACCTGTTCAATCATCGTCGGAAACTGGCCTCCAATGTTGAGCTACCGGCCTGTTATTCAGGCATAACCGACGATGATCTTGATCATGCCACCAAATTGCATCCATTTGAGTTTGTGGACAAGGACATGCCCTGGCTGCATATCAGTGACAGCAGGTTGACTGACTGCCCTGCTGATCACGATATCGCCCAAGAAGCGCTGACCTGCGAAGGTCTTGAGATCGGAGTGGGAAATCTGCCGTTTTCAAAGCTGCCGGATCGTCTGGCTGGTGGAAAGGCAGACACGGTTCTGCTTCTGGAAATCGAACCGGGAGACGGCGAGACATATGTCAAAAACGGCGCGCAGTATCGCTCGCTGGAACGGCTTCGTCACTGTTTCAGCTCCCAAACGATCTAGGTCAAAATTACAAAATCTGCCGCGCAGGTTGCCAATGGTCGGGAACCGCGAATGGAGCAAGCGCCCTGCCCGCATCTCCCGATCCGCGCGATGATCGACAATTGCACTGCGGATCATGTTTTTGTGGCCGATTGGTGACGTCAAGACAATCCGCAACGAGGTTCATCTGCATGCGCTCGAAGGGTGGGTCAAATCGGCCGGTCAGCCAGCCGATCGCATAGCCAGCGGCCAAAGTGCCACTGACAGTGGTGATATAACCAACCGTATCAATTTGCGGAATTTCATGGGCTTCGGGTGGCACTGATCCCTCACCCGCGGCGCGTTTGATTGCAGCTCTTTCTTCTGGCGACACCAATTCCTGGCTAACCCTGACCGGATCAATCATCCCGCGACAGATCGGACAGGGATCGTCGGGTCGAAAGACCACAAGCTGAATTATCTGACCGGTAACCCGTCCGTCTGCACCCTCGATCAATCCGCCGCAATCAATTGCTGGAACCAGATAGCGCCGCGCCATATCGGCGACGGCCAATCTGCTGGTGTGTTGGTCGGTGCAGCCCACAATGACATCGGCTTTGGCAATTTCCGCGACAATTTCGGGTTGGGGAAGACGACCGGCATAGGCAACGACGTCTATGTCCGGATCAATGGCGCGGACATGATCGCGGGCGAGTTCCGCTTTCAAAGTCTGTGCTTCGACATGCTCAGGGAATGACGCATGTGTTCTTTCCAAATTGGACGGCGTGATGTGATCGGAATCGACGATGACAATCCGGCCTACGCCGGCGCGTGCCAACATCGGTATTGTCACAGAACCAGTACCACCTGCGCCGATGACGACTGCAGTTGAACGCCTCAAGCGTTGCCACGCCTCAACACCGAAAGAACTGGTAAAACGGGCGACCCGTTCGGGCGGAAGATTGGGGGTTTTCGGGGGGCTGCCGCCGGCCCAAACGCGCGAGGCCGGGGCTTCCTCCAAAAAGGCGTGATCGGCAAATTTCCATCCGTTGGCATCATGCACGATGGCGACGAATTCAAACCCGTCATCGGATGCAGGGCCTATCAGGATTTCGATTCTGTTCCCTAAGGTTACAATCGCTTCCACACGGTCGCGCCATTCAGCAATTCCCTGTCGAAAGTCGCCACGACATAGTGTAATTCCGGCTGGAACTGAACTAATGCCACAATGGTCAGTCCGATCGGTGGTGCACAGATAAATGCGCCAATCGCCCTGATCAGCCTTGCAGAATTCCATTCCCAGTTCCGGAGTTGAGGTTTGATCATCCAATATCGCAGTCCGGATTGCGTCCAGTTCAGGCCGTGCCAAACGGATCGAGATAGATCGGTTGATTGCATCAGCAACCATGGTGATCTCCAATCAATTATCAGACAACTATACGTTTAAGCTTCGTGCTAGCCGCCCATGACGAAATGGCGTGTGACGAGGAAATGCATGCCGCCTGCAATTTTCATTGCCGTCGTATGTTCCAACAATTCCAGTTCGTTTTTGGCTGTTTCCCGTTCCACTACCGCATTTTGCGCGGGTATGCCGACAAGAGCGGCAATCTGTGCTGCAGTCATTTCCAAACCAACCCCGTCTGAGTGATCAAAGCGGCGACGGTTTACCGTAATTTCCAACCCGTTACTCATTTACTGGCTCCTGTGAAAGCTCATTCAACCGACTGGAGAAGATCGTGTTGCTATGATTGCCTCAGTCTTGGATCAAGATTGTCGCGCAGTGCATCGCCGAACAGGTTCAAAGCAAATGCAACGATGAGGATGGCCAAGCCTGAAAATACTGCTGCCCATGGTGCGAGGAAAAGAAAATTCCGCCCCTCGGACAACATCATTCCCAACGATGGTGCAGGCGGCTGGGTGCCAAGCCCCAGGAATGACAATGATGCCTCGACCAGAATGGCCGAAGACAGCAGCAAGCTGACCTGAACAAGTATGACGCTGGCGAGGTTGGGCAGAATGTGAAACACGATTATACGCAGATCAGAAGCGCCAATTGACCTTGCGCTGGTAACATAATCACTCGATGCGATAACCAATGCCGGTGCTCTGAGCAAGCGGGCGAAGATGGGTGTATAGACGACTGCGATGGCGGCACCTGTTGGAAAGCCGCCTGGCCCCAACAGGGCGATAACGCCGATTGCCAGAAGCATCACCGGAAACGCAAAAAATACATCCATCAACCGCATGATGACGCGATCAATCCACCCTTTGTAATAGGCGGCAGCCAGGCCCAGTACACTGCCGAACAGAAGTGCGATGGACACAGCACCTGCGGCAATCGAAAGTGAAGACCGCAGCCCGTGAAAGATCCGCGAAAGGACGTCGCGGCCAAATTGATCAGTCCCCAGCCAATGGGCCGCTGATGGCCCTTTCAGGCGCTGCAAAATGTCCTGATGCAGCGGGTCGTAGGGCGAGACAATGGGTGCGGCAATGGCGATCAAGCACAAGATGACGGTCATCGCGAATGAGACGTTGAACAGCGTGAATTTCGCGTCTTTTTTGTGCGCGCGTTTCGAAGCAGACGGTTTTGGCTTGATGGCGAGCGCCTGTAGCGGGTCCGAACTCATTCGGCAATCCTCGGATCGATCAGGGTGTAGATGACGTCAACAACAAAATTGACCAAAACGAAGCAGCAGGTAATCAGCAAGATTGTCGCCTGCAGCAAAGGATAATTGCGCTCGGCAATTGCACCCAGAATTAACCGGCCAAGCCCCGGAATGGCAAAAACCTGTTCAATGACGATGGCGCCGCCGAGAAGGTAGCCAGCCATGATGCCGACGCTGGTGATGAATGGGATGATCGCGTTACGAAGGGCGTGGCGATAAAGGATCCGCCTTGCTGGCACACCCTTGGCACGCGCGGTGCGAATATAGTCTTGCTGCAGCGCTTCAAGCAGTGTTGAGCGCAGCAGGCGTGCAAGATTGGCAGTAATTGGCAATGAAAGTGCAAAGGCAGGTAAAATCATGCGTTGCATATTGCCGATCGGATCCTGCGTGAATGGGACATAACCAAGCATCTGCATTCCGGGCGCAATGGTGGAGAGAACCAGTATCATGATGATGCCCAGCCAGAACGGCGGAACCGTCAAACCAATCACCGACCCCGCCTGCACGAAGGCGTCGCCGCGCGCTCCGCGAATACGCGCCATCAGGATACCCAGAGGGATGGCTAGTACAATGGCGGTAAACAGCGCCAGAAAGGTCAGTTCAAGTGTGGGCCAGACATGGCTGCCGATTTCCTCGATGACTGGACGACCGGTCCAGATGGACACGCCGAAATCGCCTTGAAAAACCTTGCTGAGCCAATCCCAATATTGCTCATGTATGGGAAGGTCGAGTCCGAGCCTGCTTCTCGTGGCGGCAATGCGTTCGGGCGTAACCTCAGCATTGGCTCCGAGCATGATTGCGACGGCATCTCCGGGAATCATGCGGATAAAACCAAAGACGAGCACGGATACGCCAGCGATGACGAAGAGCAAGTCAACCAAACGTCCGCGCAATCGCTTTAAGATGGGCATGAATGTTGTCGGCTCAAATTGTGTTACGTCCATCGTGGGGCAAAGATCCCTGCCCCACGACATTTCTTGTTATCGACCATCCCTACTCGGCCATTGTAACTCCGCCGAGCGCTGAGAGCGAACGGTTCGGGCTGATCGTGTAGCCTTCGACGTTTTCGCGCATCGCGGTATATATCTGGCCGTAAGTCAGGAATGAAACCGGGCCATCACAGGCAAGAGTCGACTGAACATCTGCGTAGATCTTCTTGCGGGCTTCAACATCTGTTTCCTGACGCCCGGCATTAAGCAATTCATCGAGGGTTTCATTGGAATATTTGAAGACGTTTGTTGATCCACCAGTCCGGAACGTCCGGTAGAAATAGTCGTCTGGCTCGATGGTCCCTGAATTGAGTGATACGAACATGTCGAAATCCGAGTTCTTCCAGTTCTGGACGAACTGGCCGATCTCGGGAATGTCGAGCGTCACATTGATCCCGATTGCACTGAGCTGCTGTTGAACAACCTGGGCAATCCCCTTTGTCGCATCGCGTGGCAGCACCAGAAGGGTTGCTTCAAAAGGGGTGGCAATGCCTGCTTCGGCCAACAGTGCTTTGCCTTTTTCAGCGTCGGGCGTAAAGCACGCAAACTCGCTGACAGGGGTGGCGTAGTTGGTTAGCGCCGGAGAAATCGGTCCACCTGGAACACCGGCTCCGAACAGGGCTGCAGCCACAATGTCATCGCGATTGATTGCGTAGTTGATGGCTTCACGGACCTTTGGATTGTCAAAAGGTGGTCGGGTGACATTGATTCCGATCAGTGAATAGGCGAGCTCCAGCGTGTCCTGAAACTTCACACCCGGCTGCCCCTGAAACTGTTGAGCGGTCACGCCGTCAATATTGGGCAGCATATGGTATTGGCCGGAAACCAAACCAACCTGCCGGGTGGCAGCTTCAGGCACTATATTGAAGTTGACGCCATCGAGTTTCGGCATGTCACTTTGCCAGTAATCGGCATTGGCTTCGAGCTTGATAGCAACATTTGGTTGCCATTCCACGAATTTGAAGGGGCCTGTGCCGTCCGGTGCGCTTTGCAACGTCTCTTTGTCAGTGGCGTATTTGGCAGGCACAATGGCGATGGTGGTCAGCGAAGAAATGAGCGGTGCCGATGGGGCCGAAAGTTTGACCACAACAGTCATATCATCGGGTGTCTCAATGCTTTCCACCGCAGCAAGACGACTGGCGAGTGGTGAGCCGGTTTCAGTGTCGAGGACGCGCTTGAGACTTGAAGCGACATCGGCAGATGTCATCATGTCGCCGTTGTGAAATTTCACCCCTTCCTGAAGCGTGAATGTATAGGTCTTTTTGTCTTCGGAGATTTCCCACTTTGAAGCAAGGCCAGGCACGATGTTGAGGTCGCCGTCAAGTGCAGCCAGCCCTTCATAGATGGTGCCATCAATAATCTGGAATGAAGAGAAGGCTGTAACGATGTGCGGGTCGAGCCCGGAAGGTGACTGTTCAACAGCTACTTCCAGCGGTGCGGCAAATGCCGGATTGGCGACGAGGCAGGCGAGTGCCACACCGCATGCTAAAGCATATTTGTGCATTGATTTCATGACTTGCGATCTCCCAAATCGTATTCCCCTGGAAACATGGCATATTGACATACCCGGGTCGAGTTTGTGACATAGTCCACCTCAATACCATTTACGATCAAAAAGGCATTGTCAATGTAACCAATACAGGACAAATTGATCCCAACCCAGATTTTTGGAACCAACAACCATTGGGCGACAAAGGAGCATTCTTTTTGAACGTATCTGGAAACGGCGAATTTGGAAATCAGCCGCTCCTTCACATCGAAAATCTTAACCTGGAGACTTCGACGGTTGCCTTGGTTGAAGCGATATCGATCACTGTCGGACGTGGGGAAATGGTGGGTTTATTGGGGGAATCGGGGTGCGGCAAAACCATCACGGCTTTGGCAGTGCTCGGTTTGTTGCCGCGTCATGCGGTGCATGTTTCTGGCGGGCGAATTCTCTTTGAAGGCCGTGACATTGCAAACCTCGATGAAGAGAGCCTCAATCAAATTCGGGGCAATCAGATCGCAATGATCTTTCAGGAGCCCATGACTTCACTCAATCCGATCATGACGATTGGTGATCAAATCGGCGAGCCACTGGCAATCCATCGCAACATGAACAATGCTGAGCGAAGGACCGAAACCAAACATTTGCTCGAAATCGTTGGGCTTCCCTCCGATGACGCACAACTCGACCGATATCCATTTCAGCTTTCAGGCGGCCAAAGGCAGAGAGTGATGATTGCAATCGCGTTGGCCTGTGAGCCTTCGTTGCTGATTGCCGATGAACCAACCACAGCGCTCGATGTGACGATTCAGGCGCAAATCCTTGAATTGATCAGCCAAATGCGGAAGCGGTTTGGCATGGCATGCGTTCTGGTAACCCACGATCTGGGGGTTGTCGCTGAGACGTGCGACCGAGCGGTGGTTATGTATGCCGGGCGGATTGCAGAACAGGGTCCGGTGGACAAATTGTTCTCAACGCCGATTCACCGTTATACAGAAGCACTGATTGGAACCATCCCAGCTGTCAATGAACCCGGCGCCCGGTTGCCTGCAATATCAGGCACGGTTCCTCCCCCCGGAGAACGCCCGGCAGGTTGCGCTTTTGCAGGCCGCTGTGCCCATGCCCTCGAAAAGTGCTCTGATACGCCGCCTCCCGCCGTTACACGCGGTGATCACATTGGTTATTGCTGGAATCCTGCAACATGAATGCCCTGCTTTCCGTCCGTAATCTGGTCAAACACTATCCCCTCCCCAATGGCGGGAAGGTTTTGGCACTTGATGATATTTCATTTGACCTCGCCGCAGGCGAAATTCTTGGAATTGTTGGTGAATCTGGCTGCGGTAAAAGCACACTCGGCCGAACGATCATGCGGCTTGATGATCCCACTGCAGGCGAAATCCGGTATGGCGGCAAGGATCTCGCCCAACTCAAAAAGCGCGACCTGAAGCAAGCGCGCGCCGAAATTCAGATGGTTTTCCAGGATCCATTTGGTTCGCTTAATCCGCGCCACAGCGTCGGGACCATCATCGGCGAACCGTTGGCTGTTCATGGAATTGGCAATCGTTCCGCGCGGGTGAGCGAGCTTCTCGATCTGGTAGGATTGCCTCAAACCGCGGCCAAACGCTTGCCCCACCAATTTTCCGGTGGCCAACGCCAACGCATCGCAATTGCGCGCTCACTTGCCATCAATCCCAAGATCATCATCGCGGACGAAGCAGTTTCTGCGCTGGATGTCTCGATCCAATCCCAGATCATCAATCTTCTGGCTGATCTCAGGCGGGAGCTAGGCCTTTCGATCGTGTTTATCAGCCACGATCTTTCAGTGGTCAGACACATCAGTGACCGGATCGGCGTGATGTATTTCGGCCAAATCGTCGAGTACGGACCCGCGGCATCAATTTTTCAGAACCCGCGGCATCCCTACACACGGGCATTGTTGTCGGCCGTTCCGCGTATTCCGGGGAAAACCGGCGGCGTGGCGCCAATCGGGCGAATTGTTCTCACCGGGGATGTTCCCAATATTGCGCACCGTCCCGGCGGTTGTTTGTTTCATCCACGCTGCTACGAAATGCACGATCGCTGCAAGACAGAGGTTCCGGCGCTGAGAGCGGTGGAAGGAGATCGATATTCAGACCGGCGATGTGCCTGCCTTTTTGCCGAATCCGCAAGTGCTGAAACGGCCTGAGAAAACTATTTTCCAAGAAGTATGACGCGGTCTCGAGGGTCAATCCAGATCCGAAACCTTGTCCCCGCCGAGCCAGATTGATTGCAGTTCCAGATCATTGTTCAACGCCAGAATATCAGCGCGTGCGCCCGGTGAAAGACGGCCATGAGCTGGGAGCTTGAGCATATCAGCAGGGTTGCGGGTGGCCATTTGCAGTGCTGACGCCAGCGATACGCCACAATGTCCAACCGAATATTTTACTGCCGACAGCATGTCGAGATCGGAACCGGCGAGTGTTCCGTCGGCAACGGTCAGGCGGCCGTTTTCCCGTTTGACCATACGGCCATTCAGCAGGAACGTATCGGATGGGGAGCCAACTGACGACATTGCGTCCGTCACCAGCGTCAATCGCGACAGTGGTCCGGTTCGGCAGATCATCCGCAATACGGCCGGGTGAATGTGATGGCCATCTGCTATCAACCCGCACCATATGTCCGGGTTTTCCATAGCTGCGCCAACCAGTCCGGGCTCGCGGTGATGAAGGGGCGCCATTGCATTGAAAAGATGCGTTACTGCACTGGCACCGGCGGCAAAGGCAGTCCTTGCGGTCTCATAATTTGCTTTGGTGTGGCCAATGCTGACGGTCACCCCGGCTTTGACAAGCGACCCGATTTGGCTGGGTTCCACATTTTCGGGCGCTGCGGTTACAACCACTGCTCCCAACCCCGGCTGGGTAAATCGCTCCAAATCGCCGGGTTCCATCATCCGGATGAAATCTGGTTCATGGACACCACATTTTTCTTTTGACAAATGCGGGCCTTCAAAGTGAATGCCCACAATGCCGGGAACTTCTGCCAAAATTGCTTCCTGAACGGCATGAGCCGCGGCATCCGTGACCGCCGGTGCGTCGGTTATAACCGTCGGCAGCAAAGCGGTTGTCCCAAACTTGAGATGCGCTCTGGCTATTGCGCGCGTGGCTGCCACAGTCGGTGTTTCATTGAAAAGCACACCACCACCGCCATTGACTTGCCAGTCAACAAACCCTGGTACGAGATACGCAAAACACCGCTCTGCGCTCCGCTCATTTTCCGGCAGATTCTCCTGTGGCAATATCGCATGGATATACCCATCCCGGATCAGCAATGCTGCATTTTGATGAAACTCTCTACCATCAAAGATTCTGTCTGCAGTCAACACGGTTTGAATGGTCATCGGGTGTTCAGCCACTTTGTGTGTGATGGAAATAGAAGTTTGCAGTCATGCATCGCGATTGCGGGAAGGCAGCGTCAATTCAACGACAAAATCGTAGCGATCTCCTCGGTAATATGAGGATGTGAACTCAATTGTGCGGCCTGATTTCAACCGCGAAACACGTTCGATATAGAGCGCGGGATCACCAACCTCTGACTCCAGCAATCCGGCTTCAAATGCTGGCAACCGACAGGCATGCATCCGTTGCAATGCCTTCTCAGGCAACATGTTTGCTGTTGTCAGGGCGACATAGAGGGAATCACCAATTTGTTCAGCATCAGGAAAAAGGTTGGCAGGAACCACCGCCATTTCCACGGCGAGAGGCTCGCCATCAGCCAATCGCAGACGGTGCAGACGCAACACTTTTTCGCCCGGCGAAAGACCGAGCATCATAGTCTCCGTCGAAGATGGGTTTGCCACCTCCCGTTCGATCCACTTGGCTGACGGAACATGTCCGAGTGAAAGCATATCCTCGCTGAATCCGGTCAATACGTTGAGCGATTGTTCAATCCTGTCGTCCTCATCATTGACATATGTGCCTGATCCGTGGCGTTGCTGGAGAAGGCCTTCGCGGACCAAAAGTTCGATTGCCTTTCGGACCGTTACCCGTGACAAACTGGTGGCAGCCACGATTGAACGTTCGGACGGCAAGGCATCACCACCTTTCCAACTCCCCTCAAGGATCAGATTTCTGATCCAGTTGGCAAGCTGGATATATCGTGGCGTCGGATTTGCACTGTCAATCGGCACCTGATCGAGAAAGCTTTTGGCTGTACTGGTCGCGGTATCTGTCATCTTGCTTGCCTTGTCTGAATTCTTTCCGGCTTGGGGAAAGGCTGGTGTAGCCTGCAATTATCACCTCCGATATTCATGGCGATATCCTGCGCGGCGGACGGCCGGCCAGGATTGCGGCTCCGTCGAGTGAGTCACCCAATTGCGGGCTTAATTTGCTACGTAGGTCTGGCGCAAGCCATTTCTCCATGACGCTGGCCAAACCACCAATCAGGGTGAGCCGCGGAGCGCCACGGTCGAACAGTGCGCGACAGATCGCGTCAATTTTGGAAGCTGCATCCTGCATGATACGGCGTGCGGTTGGTTCACCCTCATCGCCATGGCGGACGACAATGGGCGCAAATGTGGCGTAGTCGGTTGCCGTCGACCTGTCCATCCATTGGACCACTTTGCGCGGATCATGCTCAAACCGATCAAGAACTTCCGATAACAACGCTGTCTTTGGCAATCGGCCATCATGGGCCAGCATTGCCTGTCTGATGGCGCGAAGCCCCAGATATGCTCCGCTTCCCTCGTCAGAGATCGGAAACCCGTATCCACCGATCTGAATACCCTCGCCGCCGATGAGCGCTTGGCCGCAACTGCCGGTGCCGACAATGACAATTGCGCCATCGCCACCATTATGGGCGCCAAGGCAAGCGATTTCGCCATCGCTGGCAAACTTTACAGACGCAAAAGAATGGCTTTGGGCTTCAAGGGTTTTGCGCGCATTTTCCCGCGAAATGCCCGCAACGCCGATTCCCGCACTGACATTGGATGTTTTGGCAGGATCAAGACCAGCCTCTGAATATGCATTTTTGGCGGCCAGACTGATTGCTGCCCAGGTTTTGTCGATCCCGAATCTTGTTGCCGCCGGCCCCGCCAGGCCGCGACCAAGAATGACGCCGTCAGCAGTTTCAAGCCGGGCGCGGCATCCGGTTCCACCGCCATCAACCGCAAGAAACAGCGGTGGCGCATCGACGGCGACCGACGCTGTCATTCCGACACCCTTTCGATGTGGGCGCCACACCGGCTGAGCTTTCCGTCAATATCCTCAAAGCCGCGATCAAGGTGGTAAACACGATGTATCGTTGTTTCCCCATCGGCCACCAGCCCCGCCAATACCAGTGACATCGACGCACGCAGATCAGTCGCCATGACTTCGGCGCCATGAAGTTTGCCGACACCACGGACTGTTGCTGAAGATCCATCGTGGCTAATATTGGCACCCATGCGCATCAACTCCGGGATATGCATGAAGCGTGACTCAAAAATCTGTTCCCGGATGACCGATACGCCATCTGCCATGCACATCAGCGCCATGAATTGTGCCTGCAAATCTGTAGGGAATCCTGGGAACGTTTCAGTTGTCACATCCACACTGCGCAAATCACCATGACGCGCGGCAATCAACCCGCGATCACTCGGAAAGATCGATATTCCGGTTGCTTCAAGAATTTTGCAGGCTGCGCCGAGATGCTCAAGCCGGCCGCCGATGATTTCCAACTGACCACCGGTTATGGCAGCAGCCATCAGGTAACTTGCAGCTTCGATCCGGTCAGGCACGATTGAATGCTCTACTTCGCGCCAGGCTTCGACCCCCTGTACCCGGATGCGGTGCGTCCCGGCACCTTCTATCTGCGCGCCCATCGCCGAGAGGAAAGATGCAAGATCAACAACCTCGGGCTCGCGCGCCGCATTGTTGATTTCTGTCTCGCCTCGGGCGCCGGCGGCCGCCATCAGAGCGGTATGCGTGGCACCAACAGAAGGTGCAGAAAACGTTATCCGGGCCCCGGTCAAGCCGTTGGGAGCGCGCACCTCGATGATGCCGCCATCCGGTTCCACACTGGCACCCAACGTCTGCAATGCCTGGAGGTGCAAATCGACAGGTCGATTGCCGATTGCACACCCACCGGGTTGGGAAACGCGTGCCTGTCCGAAACGAATCACCAATGGTGCCAACACCAAAAAAGAGGCACGCATCCGTCGCATGATATCATAGGGCGTATCTGTTCCCGCCAATGATGCGGTTGAAAACGCCAAATGGCCATTTTGGAAGTTCGGCATCTCTGCGCCGTGAAAATGCAACAGATCGATCATCGACCTGACATCTGCAACATCGGGAACATTGGAAAGCGTGATTTGCTTACCGCTTAGAACGGAAGCTGCGAGAATGGGTAACGCTGCATTCTTGGCACCAGCTACCTGCACAGAGCCCGAAAAGGGGTAGCCACCCTGTATGACCAGCTTATCCAATTCCGCCTCTATGACAAATCCTACATGTTAAAGTCATAGGGATAATTCCAGTTATTGTCCACTTTAAACGGAAGGTTGTGATTTTACGCAGGAGACCGGTGATTTTATGCGATTACTGGTTGAAATTCCTCATATCTCTAGTACAAGAATCTGGTCGCATTGCGCAATATTGGTTTTATTTTGGTATTAAGTGGAGCTTCCGAAATGACGGATTCCAGCAGGTCCCCTCTTCTGAAAACTGAGGCGCTCGATGAACATGATCCTGTTCTTGACAAACTGTCAGATGAAGCTCTTTACGATTCACTTTTAAGTAGCCAAGCCAAAGCGATCAGTGCGCTTGAATCAGCGTCCGCGGAATTGCAGGCCGCAATCAACGCAGCGCTGGAAATCTTGAAACAACCGGGTTCCCGGTTGATCTATTGTGGTGCCGGAACATCCGGACGGGTCGCGCTGCTGGATGCTGTGGAGTTGAATCCGACTTTCAGTTGGCCGGACAGCCGCATGAAGATTTTGCTGGCCGGCGGGGAAGACAGTCTGGTCGAGGCACAGGAAGGTGCTGAAGACGATGGCGAAGCCGCACGCAAAGCACTGAATGAGCTTGATCCCGGAAAAACTGATATTCTTGTTGGTATAGCTGCCAGCGGCACCACACCTTTTGTGTTGGCTGCCATCGAGGAAGCCCGGTCGTCCGGGAGCCTGACAATAGGGTTTTCCAATAATGCCAACACGCCACTGCTTGAACGGGTCGACTTCCCTGTTCTGTTGCAAACCGGAACAGAAGCTTTGGCCGGATCAACACGACTGGCAGCCGGAACAAGTCAGAAAATTGCTCTCAACATATTTTCCACGGCGCTGATGGTGCGCTTGGGCAGGGTATATGAAGGCCGCATGGTCGACATGCGGGTAACCAACAAGAAATTGGGTTCCCGGGCGATCCGTATCGTGTGCGATATTGTCGGATGCTCCGAGGATGTGGCTCAGGACGCATTGCGAGCGACTGGCGATGACATCAAATCAGCGGTGCTGGTGGCTCGGGGCGCCGGTCCTTTGCAGGCCAAAGAGGTGCTGGAGCAAACCGGCCGCAATTTGGGCGACGCCCTGAATCTTCTGTTTTCGGACACCCTTTGAGCGACATCTGCTTATATTAATCGCAACTGCTGAATTCTTGCGCGGGGTCAGCAGAGACTATGCGTTCCAGAAAGATTTGGCGAAACTGAAAATAACATGCGAAGTCTGGCCTTCGACAGAAATAGCGCGATGGCTTTCACGGGTATCCGCTTCAGGCGCCAAGTGCTCCGCTCAACATAGATTTCGAACGTGACTATCGAGGCTGGCTGATCAGCAGACTAAACCCAGCGCAGTTGTCATCGGCATTAGGCCAATTTCATGCTGTCGGCGCTACAGAGCTTATCGCAGGTCATCAGGTAACAGTTCTTCGGGCAAATTCTGATAGCTGACAGGCCGCAGGAATCGGCGAATTGCCATGGTGCCGACTGAAGTCGCGCCGAAATTGGTTGAAGCGGGATACGGCCCGCCATGAACCATCGCCTCACACACTTCGACGCCTGTCGGGAATCCGTTGACCAAAATGCGACCAGCTTTGCGTTCAAGAATTGGCATCAATTTTTGTGCATCAGCCAAGTCATTGTCATTCATATGGATTGTGCAGGTCAGTTGCCCTTCAAGGGACTTGGCAATGGCGGTCATCTCATCAAAGTCAGCGACGGTTACGATGATGCCGAGTGGGCCGAAAACCTCGTCGCCAAGTGCGCTATTGGCCAGCCAGTCACTTCCTGAGACCCGATAAAGGTAAGGTGTCGCATTCCGTAGATCGCAGGTCGTCGCAAGGATCTCACGCACGCCACTGGTCGCTGCAATCCGTGAACGTCCTTCGCGGTAAGCATTGGCAATGCCGTCAGTCAACATGGTCTGCGATGCAACAGGTTGCAGTGCTGCAACTGCGTTCTCAGCGAAATTTTCTGCATCCGGACCTTCTGCAACAATGACGATACCCGGATTTGTGCAGAATTGGCCCGCACCCATAGTCAATGAACCGGCCCACCCTTTGGCAATGGCTTCACCGCGCGCACCAATGGCATTGTTCAACAAGAACATCGGGTTAACAGAGCCAAGTTCACCAAAAAATGGAATTGGCTCGGGTCTGGCAGCGCACATGTCAAACAACGCGCGCCCGGCACCAAGCGAGCCTGTAAAACCAACTGCCCGGATCAAGGGGTGTTTGACCAGCGCTTCGCCGACTGCAAAACCATTGGACTGGATAAGCGAAAAGACGCCTGGATGCACATTGCATTTTGTGATTGCCGCATGGATGGCGTGTGCCACCAATTCTGCTGTGCCGGGATGAGCCGGGTGTCCCTTGACCACGACTGGACAACCGGCCGCCAAAGCAGACGCGGTGTCACCGCCAGCAGTGGAAAAGGCCAGCGGAAAGTTTGAAGCACCAAAAACCGCGACCGGGCCCACCGGGCGTTCAATCATCCGTATTTCAGGCCGCGGCGCAGGTTTTCTGTCCGGCAAAGCCTTATCATGGCGTCGGTCGAGATAATCGCCTTCAAGAATATGGGTAGCAAACAACCGAAGCTGACCGGTGGTTCGGCCACGCTCACCCTCAAGTCGGGCTTCAGGAAGACCGGTCTCAGCACAGCCAATTGCTGTGAGTTCAGAACCAAGAACTTCGATCTCATCGGCTATCGTGTTGAGAAATTCGGCACGACTTTGGCGACTTGAATAGCCAAATGTCCAAAACGCATCTTCAGCGGCTTTAACCGCCACATCCACATCATCAGCCGTGCCTATGGAGACGCTGAAAGTTTTGCCTTTGGCCGGGCTCGATGTGAAAGTGTCCTCGCTACCAGTCCAATTGCCGGCAAGAAGATGTTTTCCATTCAACATGTTGTTTCCTTCAGTCTTGTTTTTGGTGTCTGGAATTCAGGTAAACCGGAGCTGCGGGACGTCCGCGAAAACCACCATTGATCTTATAGGTAAAACCCGCGCCGGGATCAGCCATTCGCTCATCAACGCCGTACCCTTCCCAAGCGGTGGTAACCAGCATTTGGTCGAGTTTGTCGCCGACAAAGCAGGGACAACTGGTCTTGCTTGCAGGGACTTCAAACGTTGCAACCAGTGCACCATCAACAGGAGAAAACCCTGAAACGGACCCTCCGCCCCAGCTGGCATTCCACACTACACCTTCTGCGTCTGTGACCGAACCATCGAAATGGCCGTTCAGGGGATGGTTTTTTGCGGTCAGAAACACTTCCGGCTCACCCTCCGGTTCAGCACTTATTGGATCGAGCGCCACACGCCAGATCGTGTTCAGTGCGGTGTCAGCGAAATAGCCGGTTCGTCCATCGGGTGAAAAACATATCGAATTGGGAATGGTAATTTTACGGAACAACGGACGGATGGTTTCTCCGTCAAACAGATATATCGCACCTGCCTGCCGTTCAGCCGCTTTTCCCATTGTGCTGATCCACAACCTGCCGGAAGGATGGGTTCGCCCGTCATTGGTCCGGTTACCGGTATTGTTTTCCTCCAGTGCTACAATCTTGCTCAGATTTCCATTCGAAATCTCTCGCAGATAGAGGCCGTCCTCCATGGCGAGCAGTTGTCGTCCGTCGCCAGCATCCGCAACGAAAGAAGTCATCTGTGGTAGATCGTGAATGATCGTTTGATCATCGGGAAAGCGGTACTCAATCAGTTTCTTGCCAATGATATCAAACCACCAACCGGTATTGGCGGAAGGGTCGTAATATGGCCCCTCCCCCAATTCGCAACAAGTCGAACCTATCCGTGTCACAGCCGCTTGATCCATCATCAATGCACCTTATCGCCTCAACGTCATTTTCCCCAACGCAAAGCAAAAAATAACAGTTCTTGCGCCAGTGATGACAACCGCTCTCGAGTCCGCCGAGACATCGGTTCGAGCGGATGGCGGACGTGATCGGTCCCAATCACACCACCTTCCATCGGTACAGTTTCTGCCGCGCGCAAACCTTATTGGCTGTTCTCATGGTAATTGGCGAGGATGCGGTACGCATCGATATCCTGATCCATCATGCAGTTGACCACCTGGCGCATTCCATTCCTGTCAACCTGCCCCTCAGCGTGGGATGGAGGGCGACGGGTAGGATGCCGGTCAGAGCCGTTTTCATTGATAGAGCTTCAGCATGGGCGTGTGTGCGTCACAAGCTGAAATTCGCTGATCTGCCGGTACGTTTCGCCCGGATGCAGCACGATTGATGGATATTCAGAGTTATGTGGCGCGTCCGGCCAGCGCTGTGGTTCGAGTGCCAACCCGGCGTATTTGCCGTATGCTCTACCGGTATGGCCAACATCAGGTTCGGTACTGAGTCTGCCAGCATCATAAACTTGCAGGCCAGGCTCGGTTGACCGCACGAAAAGGGTGAACTGGGCTGTTTCGAGCGTGCAGTGTTGACGCAAGGAACCTGGGCCATCTTTCACACAGAAGTTGTGATCAATCACCGATTGCCCATCGGCAAGAACCGGCTTTGAACCGCGAAAATCGAATTGTGTTTCAGAAACAGTTCTGGGGGCACCAAGCGGGATCAAATCTTCATCGACTGCCAGGTAGTGTTCGGCATTGATGGTCAGTCGATGGCTTGCAAGATCAGCGGTACCGTCGAGGTTCCAGAATGTATGATGGGCGAAATTGCAAAATGTGATCTTGTTGGCCTCTGCTTCAATTTCCAACCGAAGGGTCCCATCCCCGGTCAAACGATATGTCACGCTTGCTACCAGATTGCCGGGAAACCCGCCCTGCCCATCTGGCAATTGCAACGAAAGACGGCAGAAGTCTTGCCCGTGGTTCTCAATCGTCCAATTTTGTGCTGATGCACCATCCCGACCGCCATGCAAAATGGTCCGGCCGTTCTCATTGAACGCGAGATCAAGGAGCTGGCCTTCAAGCAGAGTTTGCGCATTGGAAATGCGATTGGCCACACGCCCGACGATGGCGCCGAAATAATTCATCGTTCCCAGATAAGGCTCGAAAACCGGACTGCCGAGGACAAAAGAATGTTCTATACCGTCCAGTCGGAAATCCTGCAGTGTCGCACCCCAGGTGAGCAAGCTGGCGCACGCACCGCCATTTGCAATTATCATTCGCTGCACTTGTGACCCATCAGGCGCGGTTGCAAATTTTTCCATGCTGGCGCTGGGTTTCACAGCATCACCATGTCGTAGGCGGCAACAAGTTCGGCCGCAAGTTTTCCGATTTCTTCTGCCGACCGTTTTGGCTTGTAGAGCCAGGTTCCAATGCCGAAACCTGCAGCGCCGGCTTTTGCCCAGTTTGCAAAATTGTCGGCACCGGCCCCACCGACTGCAAGCATTTCGACATCTTTCGGCAATACCGCTCGAAGCGCCTTTAGCCCGTGCGGACCAGCGACCGATGCAGGAAACAGCTTGAGCGTTTGCGCACCAGCTTTTATGGCCGAGAAACACTCGGTCGCGGTAAAGACGCCGGGCATGGAGATCATCTCATTATCGAGCGTATGGCGGATCACATCAGGATTGGCATTTGGAGAGACGATAAGTCGACCACCTGCCCCTTTGACAGCGTCCACATCGCCGGTTGTCAAAACCGTGCCAGCGCCGATCAGAGCATCATTACCAAACCGTCTGGCTAAAATGCCAATGCTATCAAATGGATCAGGTGAATTAAGCGGCACCTCGATTTTCGTGATGCCCGCAGCCACAAGTGCACCGCCGACAGCTTCGACTTCGCCGGGCTCTATGCCGCGCAATATGGCAACCAATTGTCGGCTCACGGCGTGATCTCCGAAATTTGATTTCTCACCTGACACAAACCAGCCAGCGCCAACGCCGATCCATCTTCAATCACTGGTTCAGCTCCCACGTGCGCAAGTGCTTTGGCGTAGAGAGATACAAGTGCAGCGTCGCCAACCAGATGAACAGTTTGACCTTGCCAATTGGCTATCTGGCCTGCCAGCTCGGCACCTATGAGAAGACCTGAGAGTGCAGCGCCCGCCTCCTGGTCTTTGCCCAACAGATCGCGTGCACGAATGGAAAACAGCGCCGCCGTCAGTTCGGCAGGCGTCCTGATCATTTGGTCAACAGCTTCAAGAAACGCCGAAGTTCCGGCTGGTTTGAGTGCTGCATCCACTGAATAGCGCAAGATCGAATACTGGCTGACAAGGGAGAACAACTCACCGGTCATGACGGTCGAGAATTCCACCACCTCACCGGCTTTGAGGCGCACCCATTTGCAGTGGGTTCCTGGCAGGCAAACAGTTGCATCACAGGTGCCGCGCGCCAACAGTCCCGCGATCTGGGTTTCCTCACCGCGCATCACATCAGCCGGGTCAGCCTGCGCCAAACCGGGGATAATCTGCACATGAATGCGTGCTTCACTGGTGGCAACCTCGGTCAGCATGTCACCGGAAACCGGCGCACAGGGCAGGAACCTGTAGGCAGCCTCCCGCCAACCTTGCCGGGCTCCGGCCATTCCACAGATAAGCACCGGTAGCGGTCGGGCAGTGCTTTCCGGCAGCCAGTCAGCTATAAGCCGCAGCAATGCCGGTTCGAAATCATCGGCACCGAGTTTGCCCATTCCGTTGTCCGAGTGAGCACTTGCCAGCACCTCGCCATGGTGATCCATGGCCTGAACTCTCAGCGTGGATGTCCCCCAGTCAACGGCGATCCAGTCGATATTTCCACGATTTTTTGAGCTTACATTCATTTGTTACTCGATAAAAGCTCGACAGTTTTACGGGAGCCAAACACAAACACGTCAGCAACATTGGTCATCGGCGAAAGGTCCAAATCGATGGACGTCGAGCCGACCAAGCCAGCCATCCGCAGATATAGATGCGGATACTCGCAAAGTGAGGCATCGGCTGCAGTTGGGATTTCTCTGTCCATGGGCAGTTTGGTGCCGCCATCAACACCACCGTGACGTGACACCGTAGTGGAGAGCTCCCAATGGCCCGACCCCATAGTGGCCGGCACAGGCGGATCGACAGCAATTTTGCCGAAACCGGCATGAGCAACTTTGAGGGTCATCAGTGTGAATCCCTGCCAACCGCTGCACCACGGCAGCCCTTGAGAAAGCTCAGATCTGCACCGGTATCTGCGCCCTCGACATATTTTTGATGCAGCCAAGGATAACCAGATTCGTGATTTTCGATCGATGGTTTGTAGCCAGCCAGCCGGGCAGCGATCTCTTCGTCTGACACATCCAAATGAATACTTCGCGCGCCAACATCAACCTCGATCATGTCGCCCTCGCGCACTGCGGCCAAAGGTCCACCAACAGCAGCTTCTGGCGAGGTGTGCAAGATGACAGTGCCATAAGCGGTGCCGGACATCCGCGCATCGGAGATGCGCACCATGTCGGTGATCCCTTTTTTCAGGATTTTGGGTGGCAACCCCATATTGCCGACCTCAGCCATACCGGGATAACCACGCGGGCCACAATTCTTGAGAACCATGATGCAGGTCTCATCGATATCGAGATTTTTGTCCTCAATCCGAGCTTTGTATTCATCGATGCTCTCAAAGACGACCGCCCGGCCACGGTGTTTCATCAGATGGGGTGAAGCGGCCGACGGTTTGACGACAGCACCGTTTGGCGCAAGGTTGCCCTTCAGAACGGCAATTCCACCTTGGTTGGTGAGCGCTTTTTCGACCGGCAATATCACGTCTTCATTGTAGTTGATCGCGTCCTTGACCTCATCCCAAATGGGACCACCGGACACGGTCAACGCATCCTTGTGCAGCAATCCGGCTTCGCCCAAACGGCGCAGTACCACCGGCAAACCACCGGCATAGAAAAACTCTTCCATCAGATACTTACCCGAAGGCATCAAATTGACAATTGTTGCCACATCGCGTCCGCAACGATCCCAGTCATCTAGTGTAACTTCTGTGCCAATACGGCCAGCAATGGCCAGCAAATGGACTACCGCATTGGTCGAACCGCCGATGGCTCCATTGGTGCGGATAGCGTTTTCGAAAGCCTGTTTTGTCAGGATGTCAGATGGCTTGAGATCGTCTTTAACCATTTGCACGATGCGGCGACCGGAAAGCTGCGCCATCATGCGGCGGCGGCTGTCGACTGCAGGAATGGCCGCATTACCGGAAAGTGCCATACCGAGCGCTTCCATCATCGAAGCCATGCTTGAAGCCGTACCCATGGTGTTGCAAGAGCCTGGCGCCCGTGACATTGCTGCTTCCGCCTCGACAAAGTCGGCCTGTTCCATCTCCCCGGCTTTGACTGCTTCGGAGAATTTCCACAGATGTGTGCCAGAACCAACCAGTTCGCCACGGAAATGTCCGTTGAGCGTGGGACCGCCAGTCACGACAAGCGATGGGAGGTCTGTTGATGCCGCACCCATCAATAAGCTTGGTGTGGTCTTGTCGCAGCCTACCAGCAACACACAACCATCCATCGGTTGGCCACGAATGGCTTCTTCCACGGCCATCGCTGCAAGATTTCGCACCATCATGGCCGTCGGACGGAATGAGCTTTCGGCGGCTGAGAAAACCGGAACTTCAACGGGAAAACCACCGGCTTCATAGATCCCGTTTTTAACCTTCTGCGCCAGCCCATCAAGGTGAGCATTACAAGGCGTGAGCTCTGACCATGTATTGAGTATTCCTATGACCGGACGGCCATCAAACATGTCGTGCGGAAAGCCCTGGTTCTTCATCCAGCCACGGTGGTAAATCTGATCTCGGCCTGTCCCACCGAACCATTCCTGCGAGCGCAATTTACGTGGCCATTCGGCTGGTTTGAAAGTCATGTCGAGCACTCCTTGGGTTTTCGTCGGTCTGGGGGATTTAATCCCGTTCAGCCCTGTTTGCGTTTATTGCAAAGCCAGCGGCTTCGAACTGCTCAACCATAGGGTGGTCATCGGAAATCCAGCAGGCAGATGATTTTGTTGACATGTCGATGCCAATATAACCTCCGGCAGACCAAACAGGCGCTGCAAAAACACGAGCGCTCCGCGCAAATCCCGCGAATGCGGAAACAAGTTTCTTCAAGCCGATTATCCTAGCAAAGATCTCAAGGCATTTTGGTCGCGTTGCGCAGGAATGCCATCAACGGATCCTCCCAACCCAGAGACTCAAACGCTAAGGGAAATACGACTTACCGATCAATTGAGATAATTGACATTCTACATATCATTTTTGATAACTTGTGCATGGAACCTCTTGGAAACAGACTGCGCCTCAAAGAACTCCGCCTGATTGATGCGATTGCGCAATCGGGTCAATTGGCGATTGCAGCGGAGCAATTGGCGATGACCCAACCGGCAGCGTCAAGGATGTTATCGGGCGTTGAAAAATCAATTGGGTCGGACGTCTTCATCCGTCACCCGAAGGGGATGAAACCGACAGCGATCGGAGAAGTACTTGCCCGCAGCGCGGCTTGGCTCATTCACGGTTTGGACCGCACAATTGAAGAGGTGGAAGCCGCACGTACGGGACGCGCAGGCACGGTGCGTGTAGGTGCTGTTACCGGTGGCGCAGTTGCTTTCATCGTCCCTGCCATCCAAAAGCTCAAGCAGAATACACTCGGGGCCGACATTCATGTCGACGTGGCGCCCAGTGATGTGTTGATCGATGGTTTGCAACGCGGCGAATATGATTTCGTGCTGTCACGCATTCCTCCCGGAACGGACGCACGCCTGTTCAATATCCGTCGCGGTCGGGTTGAGATGATGCGTTTTCTGGTACGCGCCGGTCATCCGTTGAACCCGACTGGTCCGGCACAACTCAGTGATTTGGCTGGCTACGAGTGGATCGTTCAGGCACCGCACACACCAATGCGACAGGCGGTTGAGGACGCGTTCGCCAATCGTCAGGTTCCATTGCCGCGAGAGATCGTCAATACGACTTCATTGTTGGTGATGCTCGCGTATCTCGCGTCATCAGACGCGATTTCGCCGATTTCGGGTGAAGTGGCCGATCTCCTGGGGTCGGAACATGTCGGCGGAAATCTCAGGGCCATAGAGATTGATGATCCCATCATCGTACACGCTTACCATATGGTGACCCTGAAAAGCCGTGTTCTCAATCCGATTGCCGTGAAATTGCGCGATCTGGTTATCGACGTCCTTACCAGTGGGATAGAATAGCAAGACCTTGCCGCCGATGGGGTTCGATGTCCGTTTTGCAACCGAGACGGTCGACGCCATCAATCGGCGTCGGCCGTTCGGAACTGATATCAATCCTCCGATTTGGCAGCCATGATTTCGGCGAACTTCTCAAAAAACTGACCTGAGAGTTTTTTCGCAGTCCCTTGAATGAGACGACCACCAAGCATGGCAAGTTTTCCGCCGACGTCAGCTTTGGCCGTATAGCGTAGAAGGGTGCCCTCGCTGTCTTCGATCAGTTCGACATCTGCACCACCCTTGGCAAAGCCTGCGACACCGCCGTTGCCTTCCCCCGTCAAAGAAAACCGATCCGGCGCACCTGACTTGTCGAGCCTGACCTTGCCGCCGAAATTCGCCTTGACCGGACCTACTTTCAACCCAACTTTTGCTTCAAGTTCATTTTCCGAGACCTGGTTGAGCTCCTTACATCCAGGAATGCAGATCTTAAGGATTTCGGGATCATTGAGACCGGCGTAAACGACTGCCTTGGACGCGGGAATGTGAATCTCTTCGTTAAGTTCCATATTTTGTCCTCTTACATGCGGCGGCTTCAAACTGCCAGCATAGCTTCAATCCGCATTAGGTTTTACTCTCTGACCGAATTTTCTCGCGCTTGATTGCGACTAGGTCTGATTTTGGTGGTTAGGCCAGCATTTATCGCAAAAAGCCCACTCTGCGCTATTGGCAATTTGGTCGGCTCGATCATGTTGGTCCATTGCGTCGACGGCGGCAGGTTTACCCACCCTGCGGACCGAGTGGCAGAAGTGCGGTCTTAAAGGCAAAATCGTTTTTGCCCCTGTTGCTGCCATGGCTCACGCGAAATCCCGGCAGCCCAATGGCACGCCTATGTCAGCGAACAAGGCGGCAATCAATAGAGTATGGGCGGCGTTCTGATCAAACCATAAGGTTCGGGTCGAAGGCACCCGAAACCTGCTACGGGAAATTGGGGGCGCCACCCCCCTCAGCCGGTCCTGCTATTCCCGCAGCGTATCCTGAGAAAATCAAACACTCATGCAGAGGTATTTGATCTCAAGAAACTCATCCATTCCATATTTTGAGCCTTCGCGACCCAGACCAGATGACTTGACACCGCCAAATGGAGCTTCGGCAGTTGAAATCAGTCCGGTATTGATTCCAACCATGCCACTCTCCAATTCCTCAGCCACTTTCCAGACAGTGGAGATATCACGGGCATAGAAATAGGCCGCCAATCCAAATTCGGTGTCATTTGCGAGAGCAATCCCCTCATCAACGGATTCAAATGTGATGATTGGTGCCACTGGTCCAAAAGTTTCTTCCTTCAGCACTTTCATACCTTTGGTCACGCCAGTCAAAACGGTGGGCTGGAAGAATGTGCCCCCAAGTTCTGAGCGCGAACCTCCAGTGATCACCTCGGCACCCTTACTTACCGCGTCAGCAATGTGATCTTCGACCTTTTCGAGTCCTGATTTGTCGATCAATGGACCGATTGCGACGCCATCATCCATGCCGTTACCGACGTTTAACGCACTGGTTGCAGTCGCCAGCTTCTTTGCAAACTCATCGGCTATGCCACTTTGTGCATAAATACGGTTGGCGCAAACGCAGGTTTGTCCGGAATTCCGGAATTTGGCAATCATTGCACCATCTACAGCAGCATCAAGATCAGCATCGTTGAAAACCAGGAACGGCGCGTTGCCACCCAGTTCAAGCGACAACTTTTTGATGTCGTGGGCGCATTGGGTCATCAGAATGCGGCCAACCTCGGTTGAGCCGGTAAAAGTCAGTTTGCGAACTTTGGGATTTGAACACAGTTCCTCGCCGATACCACGAGAGTTTGAACTGGTGATAATGGACAATACGCCTGCTGGAATACCCGCGCGCTCCCCAAGCACAGCCATTGCCAGAGCCGACAACGGTGTCTTTTCTGCCGGACGCCCGACAAAACTGCAACCGGCGGCCAATGCAGGCCCGACCTTGCGGGCAATCATTGCATTGGGGAAGTTCCAAGGTGTGATGGAACCGACAACGCCAATAGGCTGTTTGATGACGACTATGCGCTTGTCTGGCTGATGACCGGGAATCACATCGCCATACACACGGCGTGCTTCTTCGGCGAACCACTGGATAAAGGAAGCGCCATAAGCAATCTCACCCTTGGATTCGGCCAATGGCTTGCCCATCTCTGCAGTCAAGATGATGGCCAGATCATCCTGATTTTCCAGCATAAGATCGTTCCAGCGGAGCAGGATTGCACAGCGTTCCTTGCCTGTTTTGGCACGCCATTGCTTTTGGGCTTCATAGGCAATTTCAATTGCCTTGTTGGTATCTTCCGGTGTCAAATCTGCGACATCGGCGATTTTCTCACCGGTTGCGGGGTTGTTGACCGGGAAGGTTTTTACGGCTTCAGTCCAGACGCCACCAAGAAAAGCCCGGGTTTCGAGAAGACTGGGATCCTTGAGATCTAGCGGCATAGAAATTCCTTTCGATTGGGTCGGTCAATAGGCCGCGCGATAAATGGCAAGCGCGTCGGCCTCGGCGACCGGGCGGGGATTATTGACCAGGAGTCTTGTCTGGTTCATCGCATCAGATGCAAGACGCGGCAACATCTCTTCAGGAATATCCATTGCCCTGAAATTCGGTTGCAGTCCACAGGCAAGTGAGAGGTCGGCCAACTTGTCACAGAATGCTGCCGCACGCTCCTGACCTTCGAGTTTCGCGAGCTCGGGGAACACGAATGGCGCGAGTTCAGCATAGGGTTGCGGCGAAGTTACGACGTTGAACCGCAATACATGGGGCAGGACCAAGGCATTGGAAAGACCATGTGGAATGTGGAAATGACCGCCCAGTGGATAAGCGAGTGCATGAACAGCAGCCACTGGTGAGTTGGCGAATGCCTGACCTGCCAACATTGAGCCCAGCAACATGTCGGAGCGCGCCTCCACGTCATCACCTTCATGAACTGCCTTGAGGATGGACCGTCCCATCAACGTCAACGCCTGGGTCGCCAACATCCGCGATACGGGGTTGTTGTTGGGACTGGCCGAGGCATAGGCCTCGATGGCGTGAACCATCGCATCAATACCTGTTGCGGCGGTGATATGTGGCGGTAGCCCGTATGTCAGTTCCGGATCCAGCAGCGCAATATCAGGCAGGATAACCGGTGAGACCACGCCCATTTTCTCATTGGTCCCCGTCGTCACGATTGATATCGGCGTAACTTCCGAACCAGTGCCTGAAGTTGTCGGCACCAATATCAACGGCATGCGCGGCCCCTTGGCGTTGCCAACCCCATAGATATCCTTGAGTGTTTCCTTGCCAAGAGCCAAAATCGAAACAAGCTTGGCCACGTCAAGGGAGGAACCGCCACCCAGACCAACCACGCCGTCAATATTTGCACCGACTGCTTTGTCGACTGCTGTCAATATCACGGATTCCGGAGGATCGGCGGCAACCTCGTTGAACAGCTCAACCGACACACCAGCCAGCTTAAGTGAATCCAGTGCACGATCGACAATTCCAGTGGCCATCATACCGGGATCGGTAACCAGCATAATCCGCGCGCCGATCTGACCACGGACGATTTCACCAAGTTTGGCTAACCCACCAGCGCCAAACTGGATTGATTTCGACGTGTTGAAAACGAATGGGTTCATAATTTCCTCCAGTAAACAGGTTCAAGGCTTTCAGCCGCCGAAACCAAATGCAATCAGCACTGCCAGCACAAAAACGCCAGCGCCGGTAATGATGAGAATGCGCAGTCGCTCCTGCTCGACTGCGGTGTGATCTTTCTTGAGCTGCAACGGCGGCACATAAGCGGGAATGTCAACATAGACCGGACTTGCCAGTTCCATCTTGTAACCAAGGAACCAGATCATCCCGACGCCGCTGACCCATCCGGCAAGCGACCAGGCCCAAATTGATGGCATACCCAACAACCAGGTTTGGCTTTCACCGTCGGTCAGGACAAAAGCACTGTTGCCGAAAATGAGTCCCGGCCCGGCGGCCAGGAAGAACCATGCAAGCACAACTGACCAGGCGGTAGACCGTAACCCGCGTGATTTTGTGCTGGTTGCAAGAACGCCTGAAAACAGTTTTCTGATCTCTTCTGCTTCTTTGTTCACCGCCTTGCGATTGGTGACGGCAGAAACAATCAGGACAGCAGCAATATTGACGACCATGCCCCACAATGCGGAATGAACCGTCCAAGGCCAACGGCCCCACGGCAACTCAAGGCCAAAGAACGAAAGGACGTGATAGCCGAGTGGTTCTGTCAGAATTACGCCAGCAATGCCAAAGCCAACGCCTGTTACTGCGGCAGGTCGAGTGATCCAGCCAAGCCACGTAATGCCAAGCATTGGTGTCCACAACTGAAACGCGATCGGAAGTGCGAGAGCCGCCAGCGCCGACAAGGTTACTGGTGTCAGATTCTGCATCAGCATAGCCACGACAACCAGAACCGCAATGGTGATCCGAACCAGTGAAACCGAACTTTGCTTGGACAGTCGCGAATTGAAATAAGGCTTGTAGATATGCCGGATCAATCCCTCACCTGCAACAAACAAAGCTAACCCCGCCAGCAATTGGACGCCTGCCGCTATGCCGATAAATATCCAGGCGGCAAACCAAGGTGATTGGGCGTGAAGAAATTCAAGCAGCGCGCTGAGCCGGAGGTTCTCGTTGACCAATCCAGCAGCCCCGATTACGGCGATCGCAAACGCTATCAACCCACCGAAGAAGCCAGCGGTCAGCCATGTCTGCCCTGCAGCAATTCCGTTGGGGCTCCGTGTGGACAGAATAATTTTCAACGCCAGTGGGCTGGCTTGAAATCCCATGAAGGCAAATGCCATCCCGAGATTGGCCAAGGCTGTATTTGCACCTGCAGTTTCATCGCCGCGTCCCAAGCCGGGCGTGAAATGGACGACACCATCCACCGCAAAGAGTGCTGTTGCTTCGGCGGATCCCGCTAGTGTGCGCAGACCTTCATTGAGAACAGCAAAGCCGCCACTCATGGTGATAGCAAACCCCGAAAGAACCACGATTGCGGTAAAGGCGAGCACAGTCTGGATAACGCCGAAATATCCAATGGCTCTCATACCGCCAATGGCTGAACCTGCAAAAAGAATGAAACCCAGAACCACGCTGGCAGCAAGCTGGTTGACCGCACCGCCGGTCAAGATCTCAACTGTTTGGGACAGCGCGCGCAACTGTAATCCGGCAAAACCGATTGCAAAGAGCGCGGCAACAACAACCGATACGACCACCAGGAATGGACTTTGAAAATAGACTCGAAAGATGTCGGCTTGTGAGGAAACCCGCAAACGTTCGGCTACGATCCAAAGTCGTTTGAAAAACAGAATGCCGGGCAATGCCAGCGTAACACCGGCCACCAATATCGACGGCATGGTGAAGCCCTGTTGGGCGATTTGCTGACTGCCACCAAGGATCATCCATCCTGTCAGGCTGGCGCCGGACACCACAAGAGCTGACACCCAAGATGGCAAATCATGACTGGCCGAGAAAAAGCCATCCTCGGATGGAGCAGAGCTGACAGCAACGCGGACCCAGTAGAGCATCACTGCTACGTAAAACAGCGTGAAGAGCGGGAGCCACACTGAGAAAGCGACCCCGGTCATGATGTGGCCTTTCGATTTTCAGATGTTTGGCCATTGCCTTTGGATCTTTTATGGAAGCGCGAAAACGCACTGCGCAGGCCGTAACGAGTAGACAGGTAGATCAACATGCCGAAGGCCAAAACCGCAAATAGAGTAAGTCCCGACCAGTAATCATTCATTGACAAACCGCCGCTGAGCCAGCCGAGAATGAAGGCCAAAGCCAGGACACCGAAGCTTGAGATTCCCAAGGCGACCTCACCGGGCTTGAAGCCACAATCGAACACTGCATTGACCACCATATGAGAAATGAAACCCGCGATGATGCTCGCGATCCCCACCAGCGAAAGATAGTAGGAATCCCGCGAGAATCCTTCCAGCAGGAAGGCCAACCCTCCAAATCCGAGCATCGCCCAGATCGAGAAGACAAGCAGATCGCGCTCTATGATCGCGGGCTTGGACATTCATCGGTCTCCATTTGAGTCGGCGGGGCCGGATGACCCCGCCGAAATTGCCACTAGTGTTCAGCCGATGGCTTGCGTGAGGTCTTGCCTTTGGCTTTTTCTGGCTTGGCTTCCGGGGCATCTGGCTCGGTGTAAACGATCTTGGAAAGATCCTGCAGCGTATGGGTACGATGTATGCTGTCCCCGCTCAGACCAACTTCGCCGAGAAGCTGATCAACGAATGGCGCCTGTGAGCGGTAGCGCAGCGCAGATGACACGACTTGATCTGCGAGGTTGCCATCGCGTGGCCCCGAACCTTCGCTCTCCGCACTTCCCGATCCGCTGCCAGAACCGCCACCAGTACCCGAGAAGCCAGGCATACCGTCGACATGGAGGATCTTGATACCTTCGATCTTCTCCATTGGCTTGACGCTTTCGCGGATGATTGCCGGCAGATTCTCCACCAATGCCTTGTGCAGACCGCTGCGGCGGTTTGCATCGGAGCGCAAGTTTTCTGCTTCGTTGAGCTTCTGCTTGCCTTCCGCTTCGACTTTGTAACGCTCTGCGAGTGCAGCAACGGTAAGACGGTCTGCATCGGCGCGGTCCTTGGCGGCTGCCTTGTCGGCTTCTGCCAGAATGCGGTTGCGCGCACCTTCGGCCTCTGCCTTCTTCTGGGCTTCAAGCAGCTCGATGACCTTCTGACGATTGGCGATTTCTGTATCGCGCAAGGTCTGAACCCGCTCCTGGGCTTCAACCATCTTGGCGCGCGCGCTTTCGGCGTCAGCCTGGGCTTCAGAGCGCTCCTTCGACTTCATCGAGACGGCAATTTCACGGGCCTGCTGGTCGAGCTCAAGAGATTGCTTACGCTTGATATCAATGCTCTCGATCTGCTGTTCCATGGCTATGCGCGCGGTTTCTACAGCTTCGCGTTCACGGATCTTGTTGGATTCGATCTCACGCTCGCGGGCAGCGTTCTCATTGGCGATTTCCGCTTTGCGCTGGGCACGCTGAATGGCAACTTCCGCATCATGGGAAAGCTGGGCGTATTCAGTATCGCGCTTTATTTCGAGCGAACTCTGTTCTGCCTGAAGGTTTTTCATGCGCATGGCGATCATCGTGTCTTTTTCGATGTCGTTACGCTTTTTCTTGCGGCTCTCGATCTGCTCAGTCAGGATCGTAAGGCCTTCCGCATCAAAGGTGTTGGACGGATCGAACAACGAGATGTCGGTTTGATCGAGTGAGGTCAACGAAACCGATTCCAGCTCCAGCCCATCCAGCGCCAAGCTATCGGCCACTTCCTTGCGAACTTCCTTCACGAAATCTTGGCGATGTTCGTGGATCTGCTCAAGCGTCATGGTTGCCGCGGCTCCGCCCATGGCATCGACGAAACGGCCTTGGATGAGATCCTTGAGCTGTTCGGCGTGCATGGTGCGGTTGCCCAATGAGCGTGCTGCGGTTGCGACAGCAACATCATCTGGCTGAACTCGAACGTAGAATTCCACTGTCAGCTCAACCCGCATCCGGTCTTTGGTAATCAGGGATTTTTCCCGCGCCCGGACAATTTCCAGCCGCAGGGTGTTCATGTTGACTTCGGTTATGTCATGGAGAATTGGCAGGACGAATGCGCCGCCGCCCATGACAACCTTCTCACCGCCGAAGCCGGTTCGGATAAAGGAAATATCCTTCGTCGATCGGCGATACAGCCAATGCAGGAGATAAGCGCAGACTGCGATGACGATCGCCGCCAGGATGATGATTGCAATAAAATCTGCACCCTTCATTGGAATGTTCCTTCACATTTGAACTCGATGGTCACATTTGTCGATTTGTTGAGTTGGTCAGCCATTGTTGTCTGCCTCGCTGTCGAGCATGGCAGAGGCCAAAAGAGCGACGCCGAATGCCATCCGGTTGAGGAAATCGGCAATGTTGTAGGCGACCGAGAGTGAGCCATCGTCAACATAACCGGCAAAAGAGGTGATGAAATTGCCCAGCGGATATATCGCCCAGCCGACAGTGACGATCAGCCGGATCCAGAAATAGCCACGCTGGACAGGTTCGTTAAGGGAACCACGGATGGTTTCATCCATGCGACCGAAGAACAGCTCACCGAGAATATAAAGCCAGAAAACCAACCCGATCAGGAAGGCCAACGTGGCATGCATGAACTGTGCTTCGCCAAGATAGCGTACAAAAACCATCAAGATGGAAACCACGGTCAGACGCCAGAACAAACCCATGCCAAGTTTGCCAGTCTGGCTGGCAAAGAAGTAGAGCGCCAGCACCTGAAGCGGCATGGAGATCGCCCAGCCGACATAGTGATAGACCACCGGCACACTTTGATTTGCTGCCCAGGCAAGGCGCGCTTCATAGATGGCGCCAACACCGACCAGTGCAGCGAGTGCGCATAGGGTGACCGGCAGTTTCCAGCCCTTCTTGACCCAGCTGCTGCCAAGAAGCAGCAGAATGCTGGTGGCAACAAGTCCCAATAGCGCCGACGAATAACTCGCAGCCGTGAGGTCTGCAGTTTGAAACACGACCATTTTATGCCCTCCTACCCGGCGCCGGGATTTCTGGAAACTCGACCTTGTTCATATCAAGCCTTTCTAGATTTGCGTCCTGATGTGCGGCGAACGCGCATAGAGCGCCACCATCGGCAGGATCAGCAGTCCGAAGATGAATTGTTGCCATTCGAAATCGAGCCCGATGCCGATGAGGAATGAGGAGAGAACCTGGAGCACGAGCACGCCGATAACCGTAAAGCCGTATCCGCCTTGCCCGCCCAGAAGCGACGTGCCGCCGACCACAACAGCCGCCAGTGTCAGGAAAAGGTATTGATCACCAACTCCGATGAAGCCACCGCCAGACCAACCGAGCAGCAGGCTGCCGGTCAGGGCTGCAAAGAAACCGGAAATTGCATAGACCATGACCCAATAGACAAGTTCGGAGACCATCACGCGTTTGGCAGATGTCCGATTAACGCCGAGCGCATATAGATAACGCCCATAGACCGTGAACCGCATTCCGACGATCAACAGGATGACGATCAAAATCCAGATGCCAATGACTGGTGGGAACGGCATTCCGAAGGTTGTGCCGTTCATGGCCGCAAGGTTGGTCAACCACGGAGGTACTGTGCCGAATACGTTGCCGCCATAGGCCGAACCGATAGAAGTCACAATCTGCACACCGCCGGATATGGCAAACCCGGTGCCAAGGGTGACAATCAAGGCTTGGCCCTGCAATCGGTAACTCAGCAAACCGTTGATGACGCCCAGGAGGGTTCCAATTCCCAGAACGGTGAGTGTTGCCAACCACGGCGGTACACCCAACGAGATGAGATAAAGAAGCCCAACATTGGCCGCACCGATGATGAAAGGTATCGACAGATCTAGTCCGCCAAGCAGTGCTACCAGTGTCTGCCCAACAGATGCTATGCCAAGGAATGAAGCAAACAGCAGCATCGATTTGATGTTGTTGACGGACGAGAAGCCTTCGATGTTCATCGAGCCAATTGAAAACAGCGCCGAAAGCACCATGATTCCGATGAATGCAGATCTGTTTTCCTGAAAATGGCGGCCGACTGTGCGCGTCAGTACAATGATTGCAAGCAAGATCAACAGGGAAACGATGTTCCAGATATTGAAGAAATTCTCGATCGTCAGAGAGAGCACCAGGAACAGCGCCAGAATGGCGATCAGCCCATAAATTGCGGGTTTGAATTGATGCCAAACCCTGCGGCCCTCACTGATTTCACCATCGACTGTATCAACAGCTTCACCAATGAACTGGCCAAGGACAAACCGCCAAGCCCAGACGAAGGCAGCCAAGGTTGCTATGGCCGACAGAATGACCAGTTGAACCGAAATGCCCTGAATGAACCCATAGATCACACCGATTGTGGTGAGCATAATGCCGACAATCAAACCGATAATAGTGGCCGGAAGTCCCAATTTCGGAGTTTGTGTCAATGTTGTCATTGGTTCGCCTCCGTCTGGCTGACTGGAAGGGCTGTCGAACCGGCGTCATCGCGTATCAAATAGGCAGCAAGCAGAACCAATGCTGCCACGACCACGGCAACTGCGGGTGCAATCGTGCGCCGATCGGACTGGCTGATTGCCAAGCGCACGAATACGGCAATGACAACCAAAAGCAGGGCCGAAAGAATGAGTGGTGTGGCTTTAGCGCGCAACGCTTCATCGGTTTCAGTTAGTTCGGAAACCTCCAATGGACCGACATAAAGCTTCTCGTTTGCAATTGGTTCGAGCGGTTCAATTGCCACAACGACTTCTGAACCCGTTGGTGCAAGCGGGGGCGTGTCATAATCGTTGGTGGCATGCAGGATGACGCCCATGGTGGCCACGCCAAGAACAACGAAATAGAGAACCGGTGAGAAATTGTGGATGTGACGCTGAATGAACGGGATGATCAAAGTCAGCAGAAGTGAAATGACAAGGATCGAACCATAGGCCAGATTTGTCACAAAACTCTGCACTGCGCCGAAATTGAAGGTCGCCAGCACGAAAGTGATCAAATAGAGGTTCGAAGCACCCAGAAATGAGCCAAACACCCCTGCCCGCCCACCGGCAAGCGATGCGCCACCAAGCACCAACGCAGTTACTGCGATCAGTGTATAGGTTGTGCCCTGTGAGGGGTCACCGGACGAAATCAAACCGGTGAACGCGATGGCTGCGAGCCCGGCGAAAGCGCCGGAGATCATGTGCGCGCCGATGCGCACCACAAAGATAGACACCCCGCTGGTGTAGGCAGCGCGTTCGTCAGAACCCATCAGACGGAGGTGGGTGTAAAACGCCGTGCGGGCAAAAAACAACCAGCCAATAGTCGCCAGAACAAGCATGGCAAAAACTGGAGAGAAAATTGAGGTCCCCAGGCCCCAATCGGCCATGAATGCCGGCGCCATGCCGCCTGGACGCGGCAGTATGACGAGGTTCATACCCGAAAGTGCCAAATAGCCGGACAAGGACACGATGATCGGTTGAACACGAACGTAAATCACGATCAAAGCAAAAATAAACTGATAAAGCGCACCCAGAACAATGGCGTAAACAAATATCGAAATCGGGTTTTGCAAAATGCCAGCACCATAGAGCTGGATGAGCGTGACGTTGATGAAACCGATCAATGGGCCGATTGACAGGTCGACAGTGCCACGTCCGGAAATGACCGATGCCATCAAAGCATACGTGGCGAGGATCAGAGGTGTGGCAACAATGATGGCGCTGCCGATCCCGGCACTGGTCATCAGGCTGGGCGAACGCAACACCGCCAGAGCCAACAACAAGAAAAACAGAGTGATGGGAACCAAAAGAAACGGGTTTGCACGCCCGCCCTGTGCAGGCGTTACTGGTGCATTGTGAGGAACCGGTGCAACATCACTCATCGCCCGATACTCCGGGCTTCACCGCTCTCGGCATCGAACTCAACAATCCGAATGGATTTCTTTTTCGGCGCAAATTTCGCCTCGGACTGTTTTGCATTGAGATCCGGCCCTGTCGTCATATGGGCAATGACAGTTGTCGTGTGCAATGGCTTTGGAGACGGTGCGGTTTTGCGCACCATTTCTTCGCGAAGATTACGAGGCACTTCTACATTGACGCGGACGCCATCGGCGCTGCTGGTTGCCGCTGCAGCGGACAAATGATCCTCATTTGCATCAGAGCGAGCCAGTTCGAGACCCCACGGTGCGCTCAATCCGCTGCCATCCGTCTGGCCGAACATGGCCTCAAGCACCTTTTTGGGATCCAATGTTTGACCATCAAATGCATCAAATGGTTTTCCGTCCCGAAAAACGATGACGCGAGTGGCAAATCCGATGAATTCCTCAAGCTCAGACGACATGTAAAGAACTGATTTACCCTCTGCGGCAAAATTCCGCAGATGTTTGTAAAGTTCGGTTTTGGCACCAACATCAATCCCGCGGGCCGGATCGTTGAGAACGATAACATCCGGGCGCATGGCAAAACCGCGGCCAATAAGCACTTTCTGTTGGTTGCCGCCCGATAATGACGTTATGCGGTCGTCGGCCATACCGAACTTGATCAGCAGGTTCTCGGTTTCGCGCTTGAAAAAGGTCCGAAGTGTTACCCAATCGATTATACCGAGAATCCCGGCACGTTTTTTCTCGCGGTAGAGCGGCATCACCATGTTCTCAAAGATCGACAGCGAGGCGAAAATACCCTCTCGCTTGCGGTCTCCGGAGACATAGGAAATCTTGCATTTGACGGCATCTGGCAGGTTGCGAACCGCCTGGAATTTGCCATGTCTGTCAGAAGCTTCGACCAATCCGGCCTTAACGGGTTCAACGCCTGCCAAAGCGCGGACGAAGTCATCCTGTCCCTGTCCGTCAAGCCCGGCAATGCCGACAATCTCGCCGCGTTGGAGCTGGAAGTCGAAACGGTCAGATTCCGGCCAAACGGCAATCTGGCTAGCGCGCATCGCCAGACTGGTGCCAGTCGGCTGCGGAGCCTTATGAGTTTGAGGATTGCCTGCATCCTCATCACCGGTCATCAGCGCAAGCAGATTTTTCTCGGTAATCTGGTCATTTTCGAGCACACCAACATCGCGACCATCGCGAAGTACTGTGGCGCGATCGGAAATGCGAATGAGTTCGGCAATCCGATGGGTGACGATCAGAATGGTCGTCCCACCATCGCGCAATTCGCGCATCTTGTTGAAAAGCCGTTCGGTTGAGTCAAAATCAAGTGCAGCTGAACTTTCGTCCAAAATAAGAATTTTGGGTTCACTTACCAGCGCGCGGGCAATTGTGATCCATTGTTTGAGGCCGAGTGGCAAGGTTCCAACAAGAGCGAATGGATCAACAGGCTCGCCGGCGAGTTCTTCCATCAACTCAGCGGCCCGGGCCACTTTCCGCTCTTGCGAATAATTCTTGGAAAACAGGGCATCTGAGCCCATGAAGATGTTGTCGACAACCGTACTTTCATCAGCAACGAGAACTTCCTGATAGACGGTCGAGATGCCGGTTGCTTTGCTTTCAGCGGGTGTGGAGGGTGTTTCGCCAAGGATTGAGACAGAGCCGCTATCAACGGGCAGAACGCCGGAGACGACTTTTGCCATGGTGGATTTACCACAACCGTTTCCGCCAACAACCGCATGAATTTCGCCGGCACGCGCCGAGAAATTCACCCCGTCCAGCGCCCGGGTCGGGCCGAAAAACTTTTTCACATTGCGCACGAGTATGGTCTCTCGACCCTCGGCTTTCTGTGATTTTTCGGTGACTGGGTTCGACATGGATGACCTGTTGGTTCCGGGATCGCTAAAGTCATACGATCCAGAAGGTTGGCAAAAACAATGAAAGGGGTCGGGCCACCACCATGAAGCGGTGGCCCGGGCCGATGGTCAGATCACGGCTTGTATTGAGTTGGATCAGCCGGGTTTACGAAGAAATCATCGAGAAACTCCTTGGATCCCCAATTGTCCTTGCCAACGTTGAACCAATTCTGGGCATTCTCGTCGCAATCCTCTGCAACCAGTTCCTTGACCTGGTCGTGGGTGATGGTGACGGGATCAACCAAAATTGACTGTATTTTGGGGCCCTGGCCTTGAAGGGTACGCATCATGATATCCCAGATCAGATTGATATCGTCAGCTGGCGGCCATGTCTGGACGGCAGCATCGACCAAATCCGGGTTCTTGCGCCAGGAGCAGAGCGCTCCGAGCTCGCCACCAACAGAAACCTTGATGCCTTCGCGGCCTGACTGTGCGAGCGCACGAAGCACACCCATTTCGGCAGCCGACTGAACAACCACGGCGTCAAGTTTTCCGGGATGAGTTGCAAGCCACTTCTGAACTTCGCCCTGTGCAACCTGGTCTGTCCACATGCCAGCGATCGAACCGACAATCTTGATGTCGGGTGCGGTAGCCAAGCCAGCCTTGACGCCACGGTCCTGACTGTCGGAACCGGAAGAACCCGGAATACCTTCAACAACAAGGACGTTGCCCTTGCCACCGAGTTCATCTGCCATGCGCTTGCCGATTTCAAAACCGGCAACCTGATAGTTCACCGATGAATTGATTGCGGTTGGCGCGGTCAGATAGCCGGTGAACGAGAATACCGGGACGCCTTTATCATAGGCATACTGAACGGTCTGGTTGAGTGCTGTCGGGTTGGAGCAGCATACGATGATGGCATCCACGCCCTGATCGACGAGCTGACGCATCTGCTGAATCTGGGTGGAGTCATTCAGGTTGGACTGGGTGATAACCACTTCGCTGAGCAGGCCGAGTTCCTTCCACTTTGGAATGATCTCGTTTTGCAGCGGGTCCATGGCGTTAGCGCGCCAGGTGTTACCAGCATATGATGATGCGTAACCAATTTTCCACGGCGGTGGGTTCTTGGCCTTGAACTCGCGAAGCGGGCTGGGACCGACCGGCTGTGATGGGTCAAGCATTTCTGGATTGTAGAGCCGCTTGGCAACTTCAGGGTTGATTTCATCAAGCCCTTCCGCACCTGCGGTAATCGTGCCGACTGCAAGCATGCCAGCGGCCAATACCATGTTTCTAAAAACTTTCATCTAATGTCTTCCTCCTCAGTTAAACTTACCGATGGGCGGCTCATCCGTACCAACGGCAATTTCGGGGCTCTTTGCCTGTTTCCGTCCGAAAAACCGGGTGAACGAAAACAGTTTTTTCGGGTCGGCACTTCAGTCGTAGAAATCGTGTGGCGCCTTGCGAAATGTTTTCCAGTTGTCCGGGTCATGTCCAGTGACGACCATCGCATTGGTGTCGCTGGCGATACGGCGCAGTTTTTCGACGGAATTGGCAGCATCAGATGAAGACACGACCAGTCCGGGCAAAGCCTTGTTGTCCCAATGATCCTGCGTATAGGCAGCATCAATGGTGAGTAAGACAGGACCGGTGCGCGGCAGGGTCACCAGAAATGATTGGTGTCCGGGTGCATGGCCGGGTGTGAAAATCATCTTGATGACCCCATCACCAAACAGGTCGAAGTTGTCGGTGAATTCTCCACCGAGGAACTTCCAGTTCAGGCCTGGGCGGTCGAAATCGGCACGAATATAGGCACCGGCTGAAAACCAATGTGGCTTGAATGCGTATTCATATTCCGCACGCTGGCAGATGATTTGCGCATTTGGGAAATGGCCGATTGCGCCGGTATGATCGAGATGAAGATGGGATTGCAAAACATAGCGTACCGAATGCGGATCAACACCAGCTGATTTGAGTTGATCGACGCAATTCTCTTCAACGCCCATAACGGGATCATAAGCGTCAACAACTGCGCCCCAATGACCACGTTTATCGATCGCCGCCTCAACGGCATTGCCACCATCAATGACAATGTTTCCCGAAGGGTGCTTGATCAAAAACCAGGGAACCGGGATTTCGAAATCTGTATCGCCCTGGTTCATCTTGATGTATTTCAGTTTGGTTTTCAGCGTGCCAGTCTGAAACATGTGGAGTTCGATACCGGAAGACGACTCCCGCCTGCGGCGCGGAGATTGCGCGGCCTGCGAACTGAATTGTGGACGGGGTGCAAGGCTGCTGGTTGAGCTGCTGGAATCAACTGAAGCAGAATCCACTTCGATACGTTGCCCTTTGTCATTGAACTCAATGATTTTCATGAAATTTTCTCCGGGCAAAGATTTTGGTGGTTACAGCGTCAACAAATTTCATCAAGACCGCTCCTCGATGATCCGAAGTGCTTCCTTGAGATAAACGGCAAACAGCGGATAATTTTCAGACATCGGGAAATGGCCGATATCTTCCATCTCGATATAAATTCCACCGGGGATCTGGCGCGCCGTGGCTTCGGTTGCTTCCGGCGGAGTGAGATAGTCGTAGGTTCCTGTCATCATGATTACAGGGCAGCGGCGGGTATCGATATCGCCGAGTTTTCCACGCAGATCGTGATCAACTGAATAGAAGTACAAATCGCCTTTGAAGGCTTCTGAGCCTTGGGTGTAGTAAAACCACGTCAGCCAACGGTCCATGTCCGGGCTTTGCGGGGCCATCAAGTCCCAGACACCTGAGCCGCATACCTGCGCGGCATTGGCGTGCGGATGCTGCCACCAGTCAAGAAAGAAGCCGGGAGCATGCTCCGCCGCTTCCACCGGTATGACCGCACGGTAACGATCCGGATAATGAAGTGCCAATTGCAGCGCAACATTGCCGCCGAACGACGAGCCCATAAAGATCGGGTTATCCAGCTCAAGAGCTTCGCAGAACGCATTGATGAAATTCATGAAATGTTCGGCTGTCAGGCGGTATTCCTCTTTCCACCACTCCTTGTTGTGGGGCGGGTCGGATTTTCCGTGCCGAGCCAGATCATAGGCAATCACATCATATTTGGCGGTGACTTCGGGGTCTTCGAGCAGATCGCGCCACTGGTGATTGTGGCAGCCAGCGGTGTGCTGGCAAACGAGGGGAATGCCCTCGCCATTGCGCAGGTAGAATACCTTGTACTCAAATCCGTCGACGTCAATGGTAACGTAGCGCCCGATTACCGGCGAGTGCTTGGCCATGGGAAACTCCGTGAAAATACTGTGGTGCGCATCGCGCGAAACGGGTCGAAGTGCGGTTTCATACCGGCACGCCTATCTTGCGAAGCAATTCGAACTGGACAGTGAAATTCCGCAAGTTCTGCATGAGAACGAGCAAATTGCCTTCCAGCTTCAAATCACGCCGGAAACTTGCAGACCAAATACCATGGTACATTGGCTCGGGTACCGGACGGGCGAATTCGCGCCAGGTTTCAGGGCTTGCCCGCAGGGCGAAATCAAATGAATCCATCGGTGCCGGTTCGATATTGATTTCATAGACTTTGCCGTCGACCATACGGACGATCACCTTGGCGGAGCCCATGTCCCAAAGATAGGTACAGGTAAAATATCGCGCCATCGCGCCAATCGTAGCGTCGCGATCAGAGGCTTCGCTGAACCGTACAGCCCAGTCCCTCACACTCATCACCATGCGCATCCTCCCAAAGTCACTTCAGCTCTCTGGCTGAATTGTATTTGTGCGTATCAACAGATTGAACTATCTTCATCGCCATGATAGTTGTTCAATATACGGAACAGCATTCAGTAGATAAAACGGTATCGTTTGTGGCAGTTCGGTGTCAAGCTGAATGTTGAGAAATCCTGAGAGTATGTGAAAGCACCATGATTCGAGACGAAATTAAGCTGGTACCTGCGGTTGAAAGAGCGACACGGATCCTTGATCTGGTGGCAAAAAAGCGAACCTATCTGAGCTTGTCGGACCTTTCGAAAGAGCTGGGAATTGCCAAGAGTTCGGTGCACACTCTGTGCCGCACCCTGGTTGAACTTAACCTCCTTATCCGTCGACCAGACCAGACATACCAACTCGGTCCACATCTCATGCGTTGGTCGAACGCATTCTCACAACAGTCAGATGTTGCAACAGAATTCGCATCTATTTGGGACAGCGAAACTGAAATGCCGGGTGCAACAATCACGTTGACTGTTCTGGAAGGATCGGAAGTGGTCTACATCGCCGCCCGCAATTCGAAAGTCAGTCACTCTTTGATGGATTTTCGCGCAGGAATGCGGTTACCGGCCGCATTCACGGCAACTGGCAAAGCCTTTCTCAGTTACATGAGCGATTTTGAAGTCAAGCGGCTCTACGCTGATGGTCTTCCGGAAGCTAGAACCCCCTATAGCGTACAATCAATCGACCAACTGCTTGAGGAAGTGCGTGAAACGCGTGAACATGGTTATTCGGTTGACAACCAACAGGTTGCAGAAGGCATTATCTGCTTTGGTGCCTCAGTGCTCGATTCGCGGAACTCACCGATTGCGGGTGTGGCCGTGAGTTTGCTTGTCGATGAGGTCAACGAAAAGAAGCGCTCGCAAATCATTGCAAACATCAGCCGAATCGCCGCCCGTCTGTCGGAGCGTATGGGTGCGGATATCGAACGTCCGCCAAAAGACTAACCTATCGATCAAGATGAATGGCAACCGATCTTCATGCGGGTTTTCATATGCGGTCTCAGCAGTCTGTTAATTGCCGTCCATTGGATTTGGAATGGTTGCCAAGACAGTCGTAGAAATGAAAATGCTTTGGGTAGAACAGCAAAGTTTTGTAACCTATGCTGAATGGCGACAGAACCGGATGGCTTGAAGTCTGTGATCAATAAAATCCGCTCACTTTACAACGATAATTCGAGTACGGGGCACCGTTTCCGCTACGCTTTGTTGGGCTTCGATCTCTTGGCCATCGCGTTTGTGATCGTGACTTCATTTTTTGAGCATGGTCGCACCATCGATATCATCGACATGGTGATCGGCGTGATCATCCTCGTTGATTTTTCGTTGCGGATGTCGATGGAAAAGTTCCCTCGTGTATTTTTTAAAGTCGCGACATGGGCCGATATCGTTGCCATGGTCTCGTTTTTGGCGCCTATTGCTGGCGAGGGCCTGGGATTCTTGCGTATCCTGCGAACCCTGCGGCTTTTGCATACATATCAACTGCTGGCGCGACTGCGGAGAGATGTGCGTTATTTCCGCACCCATGAAGAAGTCATCATGGCATCGATCAATCTGATGGTGTTTCTGTTCATCACCACTGGGCTGATCTATGCGCTTCAGTTTCGCGTCAATCCGGAGATACAAAACTATGCCGATGCGCTCTATTTCACAGTCACGACACTGACGACCACCGGATTCGGTGACATCACCCTGACTGGCACCACAGGGCGGCTATTGTCTGTCGGGGTAATGATTGTTGGTGTCACGCTGTTCTTGCGATTGGCACAAGTGCTGTTTAGGCCTGCCAAGGTCAAGCAACCATGCAGTAATTGCGGCCTGCAGATCCACGATGCTGACGCAGTGCACTGCAAACATTGCGGCGAGACCATTTTCATTGAGACCGACGGCCGTATTTAGCTGCTTTCAAGTTCAAACTCCCACTGTGCCTGTGGAAAGTTGCGCTTGCGGTTGGCCGCCCCCCGCGCCGAATCGACGTTGATCCTGTAAACAGGTTGTATGACCCCATCAAAAGACATCAATCGCCTGATCGAGATCATGGCTGCCCTTCGCCATCCAACAACTGGTTGCCCCTGGGATATCGTTCAGGATTTTTCCTCGATCAAGCCCTACACAATCGAAGAAGCCTACGAGGTCGCTGATGCGATCGAACGTGGCGACATGGATGATTTGTGCGATGAACTGGGAGACTTGCTGTTACAGGTAGTGTTTCACGCACGGATGGCGGAAGAAGCCGGGGATTTCAGTTTCGGCGATGTGGTCAATGCTATCACCACAAAAATGATCCGTCGCCATCCCCATGTATTTGCAGTGAGTGTTGCCGACGATCCCGTCGACGTGCGCAAGCAATGGTCTGAGATCAAAGCCGAGGAAAAATCCGAACGGATCAAACGCCGTGCAGCGCGCGGCTTGCCACCGGAACATCCCAACGGCCAGTTGGATGGGGTGCAGCGGGCATTGCCTGCTTTGACCGAAGCTTTGAAACTGCAAGATGCAGCGGGGCGGGTCGGCTTTGACTGGGGTGCTACAGGCCCAGTACTCGACAAAATCGAAGAAGAAATCGGCGAGCTTCGTGAAGCAATTGCAGCGGGTTCTCACGATGAAGCAGCAGCCGAACTCGGCGACATCATGTTTGCGTTAGCCAATCTTGGCCGTCATTTGAAAACTGACCCTGAAATGGCATTGCGCGGTACAAACACCAAATTCCGAAATCGTTTTGCCCATATCGAAAAGCGGCTGGCAGAAAAAGGAATTAAACCAGCCGACGCTTCATTGGAAGAAATGGACGCATTGTGGGACGAGGCAAAGCTTGAAACGAAGCCACTTTGATTTGACTGTCCTGCAGACCAAAACTGCAATCCGCCGCACGTTACGTCCAATCGTCAGTTTGTCTCTTCGGGCCCTGCCCCAATTTGCGATCCAGTTCAACTGACTCGGCAGCCGCAATCCTGATTTCAAGTTCAACGGTGCCGTCATCATTATCAATGCGCTCGATGACCTGGCTGCGCTCGTAGATCCAGGGCAAGACCGACATCTGTGCCGTGGTCAGATTGATTGTTCGATCCATCGGCACACCGGAAATCAGTGTTTCGACCTTTGCTAGCAAAGCAGGAATGCCATCGCCTTTAAGTGCGGAAACCGCGATGGTGTTTTCGGTTTCATCGCTGCGTTTGCGCATGTCGCGGGCTGCATCAGGTTCGAGCAAATCGAGTTTGTTCCAAACTTCCAGCAATTTGCGGCCATCGCCTTCGCCCAAACCGAGACTTGTCAGGATTGCTTCAACATCCGCTGATTGCGCACCCCGGTCAGGATCGGACATGTCACGGACGTGCAAGATAAGATCCGCTTCGACCACTTCTTCCAATGTAGCCCGGAAGGCAGCCACCAGATGGGTTGGCAGATCAGAAATGAACCCAACCGTGTCAGACAGGATCACCATGCCTCCATGTGGCAATTTGAGCCTGCGTAACGTCGGATCAAGCGTGGCAAACAACATGTCTTCCGCAAGCACTTCCGAACCGGTCAACCGGTTGAAAAGCGTAGATTTTCCGGCGTTTGTGTATCCAACCAGTGCAACGATGGGGTGGGGAACTTTGTGACGCTTGGCGCGATGAAGCTGGCGGGTGCGCTTGACCTGGTCGAGATCACGCTCCAGGCGCAGGATTTTTTCCTGCAGCATACGACGGTCGGC